>Ga0207816_1000001_pt1 | contig 407204 bp, 404 predicted proteins | sample LuqExpMetageno10_FD_187768 | JGI IMG/M metagenome (GOLD analysis project Ga0207816, IMG submission 187768) | Tropical forest soil microbial communities from Luquillo Experimental Forest, Puerto Rico - Sample 10 (SPAdes) | ecosystem: Environmental > Terrestrial > Soil > Tropical forest ... | reverse complement strand
AACGTGGTCTTGCCGTGGTCAACGTGACCTATCGTGCCGATGTTTACATGCGGTTTATTACGCTCGAATTTCGCCTTCGCCATGATAACAGGCCCTCCTCAGTTATTCCCTTTTGTTTTGTCTACCTGCACGCAAATTGGTTTGGTGTTGCCGAAAAGAAATGGAGCCCACATCCGGACTCGAACCGGAGACCTCTTCCTTACCAAGGAAGTGCTCTACCTCCTGAGCTATGTGGGCATAAACTGGAGCGGGAAACGGGACTCGAACCCGCGACCCTCAGCTTGGAAGGCTGATGCTCTAGCCAACTGAGCTACTCCCGCGCTACCAGATGAAGATATTTGGAAACCATCCAACCCGATCCTGACCAGTTCAAGCGACCTTAGTCTCCTGGGTTCACATCCTGCTGCCGGCTTCCGATGATTGTATGGTGGAGGGAGGAGGATTCGAACCTCCGAAGTCGTACGACGACAGATTTACAGTCTGTTCCCTTTGGCCGCTCGGGAATCCCTCCAGGGAGAACGGTGCTAAATTCCGAATTCAATGATTCCGCTGGAGCTGGCGATGGGACTCGAACCCGCAACCTGCTGATTACAAGTCAGCTGCTCTACCAATTGAGCTACGCCAGCACTTGTTTCTTTTATCGCGAAAACAGAATTTGTTTATTTATAGAAACACGCCGGCAAAGTCAAGAGCTTTTTTGATGTACGAAAAAAATATTCCGGCTTCACATGAAGCCGGAACGATAACCTGCCCCGTACCGCGGCGCTCAGGCAGCGCAAAGCGCGGGAGCAAGAACGGTTTTCATCTTTTTCAACGCAGCTTCTTCGATCTGGCGCACCCGTTCCCGGGAGATGGAGAAATGGGTGGCAATCTCCTGAAGGGTCATGGGTTCGTCGGCGCTGATCCGTTTTTCCACGATGAAGCGTTCCTTCTCGTTCAACCCGGCAACGGCGCGCGCCACCTGCTGACGGAGTTTTTGTCCCTCCTGGAACTCCGACAGCGCTTCCTCCTGATTCTTCCGGTCGTCCGCCAGGTTCTCCAGCAGCGTGAAGCCGTCACCCCCGGGGATCTCGGCATCCAGTGAGGCCTCGCCATGGAGGCGCTGCTCCATCTCCACCACATCCTGATCGGCCACATTCAGCGACAGTGCCGTGGCATGAACCTCGTCCTCGCCATCGCCATCGCCAAGCCTGCGGATGGCGTCCTTCGCCTCCCGCAGTTTGAAGAACAGCTTGCGCTGCGCCTGGGTCGTACCGATCTTGAGAAGGCTCCACGCGGAGATGATATGGTTCTGGATATAGGCCCGTATCCACCAAACCGCATAGGAGATCAGGCGAATGCCCTTGTAGGGGTTGTACTTGCGCACCGCCATCATCAGGCCGATATTTCCCTCCTGAATCAGGTCCAGCATCTTCAACCCGTAATGGCGATATTCCGCTGCCACCTTGACCACAAAACGAAGATTTGCCGTGATCAGGGAATGGGCCGCTTCAAGATCCTTTTCTTCGAAAAACTTCACCGCAAAGCGGTGCTCCTCATCCTCCGAAAGAAGGGGGAACCTTCTGATCTCGGAAAGATAGAGGGTCAAACTGTCGGCTACAACCGGAAGACGTGTAACCATATCCGCTCTCCTGCCCAAAGATTTTCGAAGCACCGGGCCGAGTGCTGGCACTCTCGATGCTCGACTGCTAAATAATAACACCCGCATGACCAAATTGCAAGACCTTCGCCCACAACGCGAAAGCATGCCGGCTTCGCCCACGGGGAACAACCCGGCCGGAGCCCTCCCGCCACCCGTCGGCACGCCCTCTCCTTACATATTGACCTCGCCCGCATATTGGAGTAGTTTATTTAATTAAACATTTTGCCTGTAAAGAGACATCTCTATGCCCCGTCCGTCATGGGACCAGTACTTTATGGACATCACCCGGCTGGTCGCGACACGTTCCACGTGCCTGCGCCGACAGGTCGGGGCCGTTCTCGTCAAAGACCGCAATATACTTGCCACCGGCTATAACGGCGTCCCTTCCGGCATCACCCACTGCGCCTCCGCCGGCTGCCTGAGGGAACGGCTCGGCGTCCCTTCGGGCGAGCGCCACGAACTGTGTCGCGGCCTGCACGCCGAACAGAACGCCATCATCCAGGCCGCTCGTCATGGCACCAATATCGACGGCGCCACCCTCTATTGTACGACCATGCCCTGTATCATCTGCACCAAGATGATCATCAATGCGGGCATCCGTGCCATCGTCTACGGAGAGGGTTATGCCGACGACCTCGCCCGGGAGATGATCGCCGAGAGCGGTATCAGCACAGTACATTTTAGCGACGACAGCGGAGGTGCCGAACCGTGAAATGCCCTTTTTGCGGCAATCCCGACAGCAAGGTTGTGGACTCCCGCCCCGACAAGGGAGGGGCGGCCATCAGGCGGCGACGCGAGTGCGAGGCATGCGCCAAGCGTTTTACTACCCATGAGCGCATTGAGGAGATCCTTCCCCTGGTATGCAAGAAGGACGGCCGCCGCGAGCCTTTCGACCGGATGAAGATCGTTGCCGGCATCAAGAAGGCCTGCGAAAAGCGTCCCATCTCCATGGACGAGATCGAACGTCTCGTGGACCGGCTGGAAGGCAAACTCCAGGAGTCTTCCGAGCGGGAGATATCCACCACCACCATCGGCGAATGCATCATGAAGGAGTTGCACGATATGGATGAGGTGGCGTACGTCCGCTTCGCCTCCGTCTACCGTTCGTTCCGTGATATTGGCGAATTCATGCAGGAACTACAGGAGCTGCTCAAAAAATGAGTGAACAGGACAAGCGCCACATGAAACGGGCCCTCACCCTGGCCCGCAAGGGGATCGGCAAGACCTCGCCCAACCCTGCGGTGGGGTGCGTAATTGTCAAGGCCGGCCGCATCGTCGGCGAAGGGTGGCACAAGAAGGCCGGTCTGCCTCATGCGGAAATAAACGCCCTGACCATGGCGGGTTCCGAGGCACAGGGCGCCGATGTCTATGTGACCCTAGAGCCGTGCAGCCACACCGGCCGCACGCCGCCTTGCGCCGAGGCGTTGATCGCCGCCGGGGTGCGGCGGGTGGTCGCCGGCATGGTGGACCCCAACCCGAAGGTGGCGGGCAAAGGCTTTGCCGTGCTGCGCAAGGCTGGCATCATGGTGGAGCATGGCCTCATGGCGGGAGAATGCCGCGCCATCAACCGCCCCTTCATCAAACACATCACCACCGGCCTCCCCTATGTGACCTACAAATGCGCCATGACCCTGGACGGCAACATAGCCACCGTCACCGGTGAGTCCCAGTGGATCAGCTGTATGGATTCGCGGCGTACCACCCACCGGCTGCGGGCGGCAAACGACGCCATCATGGTCGGCGTCGATACGATCATCACCGACAACCCCCAATTGACGGTACGCCACGTCAAGGGCCGCAATCCGCTCCGGATCATCGTGGATACCCGCCTGCGAACGCCGGAAAGCGTGGGCGTGCTCAGCCAGCAGATGGCGCACGACACCATCATCGCCACCACCGAGAGTAACCCGCGGGTACACATGCGCTATCTCCAGCAGGGCGCCACGGTTATCGTCTGCGACGAATACGACGGCCGGGTCTCCATGGTAGACCTTCTGCAGAAGCTCGGCAAACGGGGGATTCAGTCCATTCTTCTGGAGGGGGGAAGCAGGCTGGCGGGAGAGATGCTGCAAAACGGCGTCATCGACGAATTCGTCTTTTTCCTGGCCCCCAAGATCATCGGCAGTGACGGGTTCGCCCCCTTCACCCTGCGCGGTGTCACCAGCATGAACCAGGCGATCAGGCTGCAATTCGGCCAGGTCACCCGAAGCGGCCAGGATATCGTCATCCACGCCTGGCCGGGAGAAGCGCCATGTTCACCGGCCTGATCGAGGCAATGGGCACGGTTGCCTCCTTCAGACGCAGCGGCACGGCGGCGACACTGGGTATTTCAACCGCCCTCCCCGTCAGCGAGATCGCCCTGGGAGACTCGGTGGCGGTCAACGGCATCTGCCTGACGGTTACCGGCATCAGCGGCGCGGTCCTGACCTTCGACGTTTCGCCGGAGACCATCTCCAAGAGTACCTTTGCATCCCTGGGAACGGGGGACAAGGTCAATCTGGAGCGTGCCCTGCGCCTGGGGGACCGCCTGGGAGGACACATGGTGACCGGGCATGTGGACTGCTGCGGCACGCTTGCAAGAGTCGAACGGGCTTCCGGCTATCATATTCTTACCTTCACCCTCCCGGCCGGATTCTCCCGCTACCTGGTCAAAAAGGGCTCGGTGGCCATCGACGGGATCAGCCTGACCGTGAATGAGGTCACCGGGGAAGGATTTACCGTCACCGTCATCCCCCATTCCTTTGCCAAGACCACCCTGGCGAACCTGGCGCCGGGAGGCGCGGTCAACATAGAGACGGACATCCTGGGAAAATATATCGAGCGACTGGCGCAGCCATGGAGGGAAGGAAGCGGGCTGAGCATGCAAACATTGGCGGAAAACGGTTTTTTGTAAGCAGAAAGGAACGAAGATCTTATGTCCATAGCAACCATAGAAGAAGCGATAGAGGATATCCGGCAGGGAAAGATGGTCATCCTGGCCGATGACGAAGACCGGGAGAATGAGGGCGACCTGACCATGGCGGCAGAGGCGGTCACCCCTGAAGCGATAAATTTCATGGCCAAATACGGGCGCGGCCTGATCTGCCTGACCATGACGGCCGAAAAATGCGACGATCTCAACCTGCGCCCCATGGTGCGGGACAACACCTCGCCCTTTGAAACCGCGTTCACCATCTCCATCGAGGCGAAACACGGAGTCACCACCGGCATCTCCGCCGCCGACCGGGCCCACACCATCCTGACCGCCGTTGCCGACAACGCGACGCCGGACGACTTGGTCAGCCCCGGCCACATCTTCCCCCTGCGCGCCCGCAAGGGAGGCGTCCTGGTCCGGTCGGGTCAAACCGAAGGCTCGGTGGACCTGGCGCGTTTGGCGGGGCTGCGTCCGGCCGGGGTCATCTGCGAGATCATGAACGACGACGGCACCATGTCGCGCATGCCGGAGCTCAAGAAATTCGCAAAAGAGCACGGGATAAAGATCTGCACCGTGGCCGACCTGGTCGCCTACCGGCTGCGGCACGAACGTCTCGTGCGCACCGTGGCCGAGGCCCGCCTGCCTTCGGCTTACGGTGGCGAATGGCGGGCCATTGCCTTTGAAAACGATGTGGACAAGCTCGATCACATCGCCCTGGTCAAGGGTGAGTTCGCAAAAGGAGAATCCATACTGGTCCGGGTCCATTCGGAGTGCCTGACCGGCGATGTCCTGGGGAGCCAGCGCTGCGACTGCGGGGAACAACTGCACCGCGCCATGGAGATGATCTCACGGGAGGGAAAAGGGGTAATCCTCTACATGCGCCAGGAAGGGCGCGGCATCGGCCTGATCAACAAGCTCCGGGCCTACGAACTGCAGGACCGGGGCCGCGACACGGTGGAGGCTAACCTGGAGCTCGGCTTCAAGGCCGATCTGCGGGATTACGGCATCGGAGCTCAGATCCTGCTGGCCCTGGGGATCACCAAGATCCGGCTTTTGACCAACAATCCCAAGAAACTCATCGGGTTGCAGGGGTACGGCATCGATATCGTGGAGCGGGTGCCCATCGAGGCAGCCCCCACGGAGAACAACCGCAAGTACCTCAAGACCAAGCAGGCCAAGCTTGGACACCTGCTGAAGAACATCTGAGGCAATCCTTCCCGCTCCATGTTGAGTGCCAAAGGGGGACAGCTTGCATGCTGTCCCCCATTTTTGTACCCTCCCCGCCTGCCAGCCTCATTCCGCACACATTCCGCACACATGCCGCCGAAAGAGAACTAACGCAATACCGTAAAACACTCACGTATTACGCCCAAGTGAAACGGTCTGCGGCGGAGTTGTTGATCCTTTCTGATGAGTTGGCCCCCCCTATAATGCTGCTAGCCGCGCAATGCAAAGCGGCCTAATCTCAGGTAAGTCCGTCGAAGTCTGGCTCTCAGAATTGCCAAGTTTGTTTTGGGAACCGTTTTTTGAATGGGGTTAAAATCAGGACAACAACGGCGAGAGCAGCGGATGAACCGGCGTGAGATACGGATTGACTACCGTTACCCCGCGCCAGGTGAAACCGTGCTGCATATCTTCTGACAGGAGAATCCGGCAACGGTTTTCTGCCGTGACGGCAAGGATCAGTGCGTCCCATATCTGAAGGTTGTGATCGACGGTGAGATCAAAGGCCGACTGAAAGGCCGACCAGGTGGAGTCCGCAACCTCGAAGCTGTCGGCCCATTGCAGGACGCGGGACCGGGCATCATCGGGGGCACACCCCGCCTTGCCGGTCAAAACGCGAAAAAGCTCACCCAACACCTGGGCGGGGAGTACAATTTTCTCAGCCGGCAGTCGTGTCAGGATGTCGAGGCCGGCGTCGCGACGAGCCACGTCACCGACACCCTCGGCATAGGCAAGGATATTGGTGTCGATGGCGACCCTCACGGTTTGCGCACGTACAGTTCGTCACGGGTCCAGGCGCGAGCACCCGTCATCTTTTGACCCTCCAAACGGGCGAGCAGTTGCTTCCGCGCCGCAAGATGGGAACTGTCGGCCTCCCGGACGGGCGAGATGGTCGCCACGGCCTTCCCGCGCGAGATCACCAGAAACTCTTCACCCTGCGATACTTGCTTGAGGACGTTGGAAAACTGACGGTTGGCATCAACCGCGCGCACAGTCTGCATAAAGCCTCCAATGTAGTGTTTAATACTACTTTATGGCGGCAGCATGAATATGTCAAGCTTTGGTCGTCACCGTACCAACTGCGAAACCGGCACCAGGGTTATCCCCTGCCCGGCCAGGGTCGGCAGCGCTTCGGTCAGGGTGGCTATGGTCGCCGGATGGGGATGGCAGATGGCGATGGCAGTACCGTTCTTCCTTGCCATCCGCACCGCCTGGGCCAGTTGCCCGCGGATATAGGCGCTGTTCTGCTCGTTGTCGAGGAACACGTTCCGCTTCGCCGTCTTCACTCCCATCTCACGGGCCAGACGCGCCCCAACCGTCCTGGGCGTCGTCACGCTGTCGATGAAGAACAACCCTTTCCCCTTCAGCACCTCCAGCACCACCTTCATCTTATCGTCATGCTCGGTGAACTCGGAGCCCATATGGTTGTTGACGCCGATGGCCGTGGGGATCCGGCTCGTGTAGTCGTCGAGGTGCTCCCGGAGGGCGGCATCGTCCATGGAAACCAGGAGCCCGTTGGCCTCCAGCCTGCGCTGCGGCCACCCCTTGGACTGCATGGGCATGTGGATCATCGTATCGATGCCGGAACGGGCGGCGAAATCGGCCACATCCCGGTCGCTGCGCAGCCCCGGGATGATGGAAAAGGTCAGGGGAAGCCCGATGCCCGCCAGTGTGCGGGCCTCCTGGACGGTGCTCCCCATGTCGTCGATGATGATCGCCAATCGCCCCTTGGCGCCGCCTCCGCCCTCGGCCGGTTCTTTTTCCTCGTCCACGGTGACGGTTTCGTGCGGATACTGCGCTCCTCCCTTGCCCGGCGCCTCCTGCGGCGGTACGACCGGCTGGGCGGGACGGGCCGCTTCCGGCTTCGGCATGGGCGAAGCGTTCTCAGCGTGGGGGAGAGGTCGGGAGGGGGTGACGGGGGCATTCCCCTTGCGGGGCACCAGGTAATAAAGACCAATGGCAAGAAGGACAACGGCCAGGAGCACGACGGTAGCGATACGCCTGCCGCCGCCTCCCGGCCGTTGTTTATATCTGTTGTTATTGGGTTTGGCCACAGTAGCTCAACAAGACGTTCGTCCGCGCGGGGCGCCCGTTTCCGGGACGCCCCGTGCGGGCAACCTACTTGCCGGTCCCCATGGCTTTCAGGATGTCCCACCCCTTGAGGAGGTCAAGGGCGCGCATGGCCTGATAATCGTTCTTCAGGGCATCCTCGGGTTTCAGCGGGGAACCCTTTTCCTTTTTCTCATCCTTTTTAACGCTACCCTGGTCGCTCTTGTCTTCGTTTTCGAAGTGGTGATCCAGGTCCTTCTCACGGATGTGCATGAACTCCTTCTTCTCTCCGGTGTCCTTGGGCAGCTCCAGACGCTCAACCGTGATGTCGGGGGTTATGCCCTTGGCCTGGATGGAGCGCCCCTTGGGGGTGTAGTAGCGGGCCGTGGTAAGACGCAAGCCGGAATCGTCCGAGAGCGGGATGATGGTCTGGACCGACCCCTTGCCGAAACTCTGGGTCCCCATGATGATGGCGCGCTTGTGGTCCTGGAGCGCTCCGGCCACGATCTCGGAAGCGCTGGCGCTGCCGCCGTTGATCAGCACCACGATCGCGTAGTTCGGCTCCTTGCCGCCCCTTTTGGCAGTGAACTGCATCTTGGAATCCTTTTCACGCCCCTCGGTATACACGACCATCTGCCCTTCCGCGACAAAGTGGTCAACCACCCGGACCGCCTGGTCGAGAAGCCCGCCGGGATCGTTGCGCAGGTCGAGGATCAGCCCCTTGAGATCGCCCTTATTCTCATCCTTGAGGGACTTCAGGGCCTTGGAGAGGTCATCATCGGTTTTCTCCTGGAATTGGGCGATGCGCACGTAGCCGTAGCCATCCTCCAGCAGGCGGGAGCGCACGCTCTTGACCTGGATGATGTCGCGCACCAGCGTGAATTCCTGCGGCTTTTCAAAACCGTCCCGCATAATGGTCAGAATGACCTTGGTCCCCTTGAGGCCGCGCATCCGTTTGACCGCTTCGTTGATATTCAGGTCCTTGGTAAACTTTTCGTCGATCTTGAGGATCTGGTCGCCGGCCTTGATGCCGGCCTTGAAGGCGGGCGTATCCTCAATGGGTGAAATAACGGTCAGGACGCCATCCTTGATGGAGATTTCGATCCCCAGACCGCCAAACGCCCCTTTGGTATCGATCTTCATCTCTTTGTAGGTCTCGGGGGGCATAAAGGAACTATGGGGGTCCAGGGACGCCAGCATGCCGTTGATTGCGCCATAGATGAGCTTCTTGGTATCTACCTCGTCAACATAACTTTTCTTGATGATCGCCATGACATCCGTGAAGAGTTCGATCGACTCGTAGTCGCTCCCCTTGCCTTCCGCCGCCGCGTGCCGTTGCGTGCTGATGCCTATGAAGATCACGAGAACGGTTACGACGAGTACGAAGCCGAACGCCACTTTCTTCTTTTTACTGCTGTTTGTGAACATCTTGTGCCTCCGCTTTGTATGAATATCTTTTCTAATATCTTTTGTCACCGGACCCAGGCCGCCGGGTCAACCGGCTTGCCCTGGTACCTGATCTCGAAGTACAGCATCGGCCCTTTGGCGGAATCCACGTCTCCGACCGTGGCCAGCGTCTCGTTTCTGGCCACCTCCGCGCCCACCTTCTTCGTTATCCGCGAGGCATGGGCGTACAGGCTGAAATACCCCCCCCCGTGGTCAACGATAACCATGTTGCCGTAACCTTTAAAGTAATCCGCAAAGATTACGCTGCCGTCGTAGATGGCCTTGATCTCGGTTCCGGCGCCGGCGGAGATGGAGAGCCCTTTGCTGAAGGTATAGGAGTTGAAGTCAGGATGCTTGTGCTTGCCAAATGTTTCAATGATGGTACCCCGGACCGGCAGCCCCATGCGCCCCTTCTGGGATGCGAACCCGCGATCCGGCACCGGCGGCAATTCGGGGAGCGGTTTGAGCTTGCTCCCCGGCTTCTCATGGCGCGAAGAAAGCTTTCTCCGGCTCAGCGCCTCAAGGCGTTCGATCATGGTCTGCAAACGGGATGCGTTGGCCTGGAGCTCCTTGAGCGAGGTTTCATATCCCTTGCGGTCCTGACGTACCCTGACCAGATAGGCAAATTTTTTGCTCTTTTCCTCTTCGATCTCGTGTTTTTTGAGGGCGATGCCGCTCTTGATGCGCTCCTTCCTGGCCATATCCTGTTCCAGAGAGGCTTTCAGCTGGCGCAACTCTTCAATTTTTGCATTATACTCCGCAAATATTCTTTTGTCATTCTCCAGAATGGAACGCATATAGCGGATATTCTCCGCCATCTGGGGAAATGACTCGGCAGAGAAGAACATGCGCAACGCACCCAGTTCGCCCGCCTTGTACAGCGATACCAGGCGGCGCTCCATCTCCCGTTTCTTCCGGTTGGTTTCTTCGGTGACCTGCGTAATGGCACGCCCGGTGCGGCCCAGATTCGATTCCACACCACGCAGGTCGCGGTCGAGGTTCCCCAGGTCGGCGACTTTCCGCTCCAGGGAGCGGTCAATCTCCTGCAGTTCGGTGGAGACGACTGCCTCGACCTTGCGGGTCTTGGTGATGAGTTGCCGTTTCGCCTTGATCTCCCGCTTGACCCCCTTCAGCTCATCCCTGGGGCTTTCCCCCCACCCCGGGGAAGCCGCGGTGAGGATCAGCAGTATGCATATCAGTCGAATCATCGTTCAGATGGAAACGAAGCGTTTGAGAGAGGTCAGACTGCCGATCAGACCGAGCAGGATACCGGCCGCGGCAAGGCCGCCGACGTATTCCAGCGGAAGAAAGGCCAGCCCCGAAGTTGCCGGATTGAATGTCAGGAAGCTCCCCGCATTGTGGAGAAATCCCTCATACACCCCCCAGAGCAGGCCAACGGCAATGATCGCCCCCCCTGCCCCCTGTATGATCCCTTCGATCAGGAAGGGGGCCTTGATGAAGAAGCGCGTGGCCCCCACCAGCGCCATCACTTCCAGTTCATCGCGACGCGAGTAGATGGTCAGCCTGATGGTGTTGGACACGATGAACACCACCGCAACGACCAGAAAGCCGCCCAGCAATGCTCCGACCAGCCGCATGAAGTTAAGGAAGGTATTGAAACGCCGGACCCATTCTTCGCCGTACTGCACCTCGGTGATGCCCTGGATGTTCTTCAGGGCGGCGACAAAGGCCTCGACCCCGCGGGTTTCCCGGTTCGCCCTCTTGAGGGAAATCTCGAACGAGGTGGGCAGTATGTCGGGCCTGACACCTTCCAGCAGCGTTTCCTGCCCCCGAAGCCTGGCGGAAAAACGCTTGAACGCCTCATCCCGGGACACGTAACTGACGCGGGAGGCGCCAGGCAGCGCCATGATCCGGTTGCGGAGCGCCGTCTGCTCCGGTCCGCTCAATTCATGATCGAAATAGACCGTTACCTGCACCCGTTCGCTCCAGTTCTCCGCGGCGTTCTCAAGGTTGACGAACACCAGAAGAAAGAGCGAAACGATCAGGAGCGCCAGGGTGATGGTACCGACCGTCACCACATTAACGAAGATATTCTGCCGGATATTGGTCAGGGCGCGGCTGAAGAAATAATACAGCCGGCCACCGAAGCCTTCACCCGCGAGGTTCGGGCGTTTGTTAGGCTGACTTGCCGGAGACGCCTTCTTTTTCCACCTGTTCAACGATCTCTCCCTTGCTGAGGGTTACCAGCCGTTTATGACAATTTTCGATCAGGCGCCGGTCATGGGTCGCCACCACGACCGTCGTGCCCCGCACGTTGGCTTCCTTGAATATGTTGAGGATCTGGTTTTTGTTGGCGTCGTCCAGGTTTCCGGTCGGTTCGTCCGCAACGAGGATCTTGGGGTCGTTTACCAGCGCCCGCGCCAGGGCCACCCGCTGCTGCTCTCCCCCGGAAAGACGCTGGGGGGTCAGGTTGATCTTGCTTTCCATACCCATCTGTTTCAGCACGTGCATGACCTTCTTGCCGATGTCCGCCCTCCCCCAGCCGAGCACTTCAAGGGTGATGGAGACGTTCTCGAAGACCGTCCGGGTGGGGAGCAGCTTGAAGTCCTGAAATACGACACCGATGCTGCGACGGAGAAAAGGGATCTGGGACGGGGTCATGCGAGAGACGTTCTGGCCGTCGATCAGCACCTGCCCGCGGGTCGGGGTGAGCGCACCGTAGAGGAGGCGCAGCAGCGTGGTCTTCCCGGCGCCCGAAGGCCCGGTAAGAAAGACGAACTCTCCCTTCTCGATCATGAGGTTGATGCCGTTCAGGGCGGTGGCGTCCTTCTGGTAGGCCAGGGACACATTATGCAGTTGGATCATCGTAGATACCTGTGAAAAATCGTATGGGCCGCAACGTTGCCACGTCGTCGCGCCAGGGGCGACTACGCCTCAGTATTTGCTGTACGGCGTGACACCGTCGCTCGAAATCAAGTCCGACTTGCTGTGAACGTCATAAACATTGCCCTGGGCCACGGTTCCGCCCACCGCCGTGGCCCCCGTAGGAACGGACGCCGTATCCGTCGGCGGCGGGGAGATTGCCCAGCTATCCTCAGGTGCGGTGTCTTTACTGGCAAAAGGGTCCTTGGGTATGCCGCGCAGATAGTTTTTCGTTTTCAGGTCGTCGAGCGTATCGGGATACTTGCCCTGATCGGCGTAGAATTGATCGATGGTGGAGCGGAGGTTGTACAGGTCCTCGCGCAGCACCGACTCCTTGGTCTTGATGATGCCCCACTGGTAGTTGGGCACGGCAAGGGCCGCCAGGATGCCGATGATCGAAACCACGATCATCAGCTCGATCAGGGTGAAGCCGCGGTCATTGCCCGGCAGTCCGGCAGGGGTTGACCGCACCGCGTGTTCACCAGTCTTTATATTTCGTCCCATCAATGGCTGTTCCTTCGCTCAATGAGTACACATCGTAGACATCCTCACCGCCCCACATGGTGGAATCCGGCTTGTCGGCATATGACCGCATGCCCCACTTGGGCTCCTCGCCCGGCCGCGGCGGATTCATCGGATCGGGTGGAATCCTGCGCAGGAATTTCTGCTTGTATGAGTAGAGGCCGCCGAAATCATACCCGTCCACCAGTTGCTGCAACGTTTCCGGGCACCCCGACTTGTTCAGGCTTGGCAGGATCTTTTTCTCGACTACGGCTTTATCATAACTCTTTTTGAATTCGTCTATAGCGGTGCGGATGATGCGCAGGTTGCGGTGCAATTCGAGCTCGCGGGACCTGGTGGCGCTCATCTGCATCATCGGCATCACAACCGACGCCAGTATCGCCAGGATGGTCATCGTCACAACCAGCTCGATCAGGCTGACCCCACGGCGACATGTCAATAAGCGGCTCGGCATCACAACTGGAAACCTACTGGATGGCGACAGGTTTTACGAACGGCACCATTTCAAAAGGTGCGCCATCGGCGGTGGTAAAGTTGACATTGTTGAACCCGAAATTGGCCTGGCCCTGTTTCCTGGCTTTGAAAAGGAAGGTCGCGAGCGTTCCGCCTCCGGAGACCCCCCCGTTGTCTGCGGAGCGGACCATGGTAACCATCACGGTTCCGCCCGTTGGTCCCGGTGAAGCCGAGAAGGTCGTCGGCTTTCCATCCTGCTTGAGAAACGCCCCTTCGACAGCCGACACAAACTCGACACTGGACGGATCATAGGTCAGGACAAACAGCGTACTGGCCAGATTCTGCACAAGGCTGACCTTTGCATCGACGCTGAACTGCTGGCCGACCTGCAGAGCAGCGGGCGCAACAATCTGAAGCAGCCCCCCCCGGTTGGCAGCCTCCCCTTGCCCGGCTTCCGCAGGAGGGTTACCCAAGGGAGCGATCACGGTTGCAGAAGAGGCGGCTGCCGCAGGCGAGAGCGCCTGCCGATCCTGTTCGGCCTTCTCCAGCGCCATACGTTCCTGGTCCGCGGCGACCTTGGCCTGGCGCTCTTTCTCGGCGGCCGACGACGGCGTCACCGATGCGGAAGGAAACGGGGGACGCCTGAAACGGCGCTGTCCCTGGCCGGCTGCCGGTTCTTCCGGTACCTGGCCGGCCGGACCCTTCGATTCCGTATCGAATACCGGTTCCTCTTCAAAGGCTCCCAACGGCTTGGACAGGGAGGGGTCGTCTTCTTTGCCGGACATGAATGCGGAAAGGTCGATCTGGGGAACGGTGACACCGCGCACCAGTCGGGGGGTGATCGCCAACACCAGTTCCGTCTTGGCTTTGCTGCCGGAGTTGTTGGAGATGAGCGGCCCGATGAGCGGCAGATCACCAAGCAGGAATACCTTGGTCTTGCTGTCGCTGTTCGTGCGGGAGATCAGGCCGCCGATAACGCTGGTTTCGCCGTCTTTCAGGCTCAGCACGGTTTCAAGGTTCCGGGTTCCGATGGTGACCACCTTTGTTGCACTGTCCGTGCTGCCTACGGTCTCGGTGGAAAGGATCGAACTCACCTCAAGGGACAGCTTTATGGTGACCTCGTTATTGAGCTGAATAGACGGTTCGGCATTCACCTTGACCCCCACGTCCACGTACTGGACATTGACGCTTGTCGTGGAGTTCGTGGTGGTGGTGGTGGTGATCGGAACCCTGGTGCCGACCGTAAACTTGGACTTTTCCTTATTCTTGATCCTCACCTTGGGGTTTGACAACACCTCGCCCTTGGCCAGTGTCTTGCCCAGATTGTAGGTTGCATTGGGCACCGTGACGAAACCGCCGTATCCCTTGACCGAAAAAGCACGGATCAGGCTGCTGATGGCTGACGAGGACGATGAGGACGACGAGGACGATGAGGATGACGAGGTTGTCGCCGTTGAAAGGCTTGAAGCAAGCGCCGTACCGTCCGGAGCAAAGACCCCCATCTGGACATTATAGGAACTGAGCAGTAGCCCTACGTTTTCCGTGTTCGAATCATTGAGTTCCACCACCTCGACGTCAAGCACCACCTCGGGATCGGGGACGTCGTTGGCATCGAGGATCTTGTCCACCACGTCGACCACATCCTTAGTATCGCGGACAATAATCGAATTGGTATCCTCATTTACCTGAATCTTGCGCACCTGCAGCATGCCGCGGATCAGGTTGATCGCTTTCTTGGCCTCCAGGTAATTGAGGTGGAAGGTGCGGACTTCCATCTCCTCGTACTGCTTGATCTTGTCGGGCATCTTGGGATAGATGATCACCGTGCTGTCATTGAGCACCTTGCGCCCCAGCTTGAACATGTTGGTCAGAAGTTCGAGAGCCTGCTGAAAGGTCCCGTTTTCCATGTAGATGGTGACGTTCTGGTCCTTTACCGCATCGTCAAAGACGAAATTGATGCCGGAAAGCCGGGTCAGGATACTGAAGACATCCTTGATCTTGGCATCCTTGAACTTGAGCGTGATCGGCTTGGTGGATTTGAGGTTCAGTTCAAAACCTTCCAACTTGCTCTTGCGCAGCCCGGAGATACGCCGCAGGGCCTCCTGATACTCCTTATTGTCCGGGTGCAGGGCAACCGCCTGCAGAAAGGCGCGATTGGCGTCCTTGATCTTGTTGGCTTTCTCGAACTCCACCCCTTCCTGGAAGGCATGTTGGGCATCCTTCAGGCGACCGGTTGCTTCAACCCGCTGTTTGAACTTGCTCTGGCTGGGATCGAGCCCATAGGCGTTCTGAAATGCTTCCAGCGCAGCCACGTAGTTTTCGTTATCGTAGTAGGCAACGCCGGTTCGGTAATATTTGTCGGCGGCCTTCTCGCGGGCGCTCAGGAAGCGTACCCGGTATTCGCTGACTTCGGGGGCTTTACGAAAGGCTTCGGCGTAGCTGTACATGGCCTCTTCGTATCTGCCTTCGGTTTCGAATTTTTCACCCGTGCTGAAAGCCTGGCGCCCCCCCGTACAGCCGGGGAGCAGGGAAATAGCGCCAAGCAGCAGGCAGGGTATGGTCAGATGAATCAGATAGCGCATCCGTAGCGTCTCCTCTGGAACAGTGTTCAAACGTTAAGGCACCGCTTTGAGTGATAGGTTTTCCATGAGCGGTATGACGATTTCTTCGCTGGAATCGGCAACCCGAATGGTAAGGGCCTGGTCGGTGATCGAGGCGGCCCTGTAGCGTTTTTCAATGACATCACCCTCTTTTACCAGAAGAATGGCGCCATCTTTAATCAAAAATATCGTCTTCTGATTGTCTTTACTGAGAAATCCTTTGAACACAAACTTGCCCAATTCACGCCGGGTTCGTTGCGACAGTGCTTCCGCCTCCGATATGGCGGGAACTATTGGGGGCGCCGGTGGCGGAGCGGGCGGTGGCGGCAGTGGCTTCGGTTTCACCACCTTAAGTGCCTCCGCTTTTTTCTGCATGAGTTTAAGCTCGTCGACAAATATCGGTCGAAACAAATCGCGGCGGTAGCCTTTGAAAGCATCCGGTTCATGATTGAGCAGCCCCAGCTTCAGGATCCGGTTGTCGCTCGGCAGGGTTGCCGCCGGCGTCGCACGCCCCGGCGCCCCCTTGGCGCGCTGGCCGGGGGTATCCTTCGAGGAAGAAGCAACCTTGGGCCGTGGCATGGCGAAGAAACTCCATGTCACGGCAGCGGCCAGCGCAATCAACAGGATGAACAGAATCAGCCGCTGCCGGTTCATGGGGCCTCCTGAAGATATACCGTCACATGAAGGTCCATAACCACGTTTTCTTCATACGGATCGTTGTTTGCCATGCTCATTCCGTCAATGACGATCAGCTCGCTGTTTTTCTGCATATCCGCCAAAAAATTCTTGACCGCGGCATACGCCCCGCCGACCGACAGGGAGAGGCCGTAGGACAGGAGGCCCGGGGTCTCCTTGACAACCATCGGCTTATAGGTGATCGTCCCCACCCTGACGCCGTCGGAAGCCGCCGTATCGAAGATCCCGCCCAGCAAACGGGGGAACTGGCTTTTAGGAGGGATGTGCGTTCTGAGCTGTTCCAGGTCGGCCTTGCCCCTGCGGTAGATCGTCGAGGCGTCGTTCTGGCCGGCAACCGCTGCGCGCCGCCGCAGGTCCCCCCATGATGTCTGGGCAGCACTGATGGCGGATGCCATATAGGCCTTCAGAAAGACGAGGACCGCGATGTTGAGCACCAGCAATACCAGAACCACCGTGAAGGTGCGCTTCCTCTGGCGAATTATTTCCAGGATAACCTGATTCATTTCAACGCCGTCCTGCATGAAATGGTGAAGAGAACACCATGTGCCTTGTCATTGATCGCCACATCGTGGTTCGACAGGAGCAAAACCTGGGTAAAGGTCCCGGACCCATCAAGTTTTTCCATGTAGGAACGCAGGTTGGCAAAAGAATGTGCCCGTCCTTCGATCTTTATATCACCGGTCTTCACGTCGGGCGCCAGGGATGTCAACGCGATGCCCTCGGGGGTGACGGTTTCCATTTGCTCCAGCAGTCCCAGCCAGTTGAAGGTTTTGCGCTCGATCACGCCGTTGAAGAAGGCAATCTCCGCCAGCAGGCGGGTGTAGTCCCGTTCCGGGATGTCCTTGGGCCGGCTGTTCAGACGCCCCTCGTAGGTCGCAATATCCGCTTTCAGACGGTTCAATTCGCCCCTATTGCTGAACGCAACAAAGGTATTCCACGACAGCGTGAGGACAAACAGGGCGATGGCGGCATAACAGAACCGGCTTATAAGCCGCTGGTCCACATAGGTCCTGGTTGCCAGATTGATGGTAAAACGCATCACAGACTCCTCAGGGCGGCGCCGATGGCGGCTGAAAAGAGGAAGAACGATTCCTGATCCCCCGGCGCATCTTTGCCGGGCGTCACTGCTGTTTTCGCCTCCAGCAGGATTGCTTCAGATCCGGCAGCCTCCGAAACCATGCCGCAGAACGCGGAGCCCATATCGGGCGACGCAATGCAGAACACATTCGTCGTGTTCCGCTCGGGGAAGCGCTCATGATGGACCAGGAGCGAGTTGTTGATCTCCATGAAGACGCGATTATCAACGGCCTGCACCCCTGAAAGCTCCTTGACCCGGAGGAACTCGGGAACGCCGTTGTAATAGGCCATGATGCCGAGCGCGCCGTTATGGAAAAAAATGAGAAGGCTATCGTCCAGGAGCGCCAGGCGGCGATCGAAGATCCGGTAAAGATTCAAGCTGTTGAAATCAATGCGCGCCGGCGTGAAGCCCGCCGCTATGAGCACATCCTCGTATTGCCCGATGACCGTGCGGGAAGCCAGCGCCACCAGCAAGGCCATATCGCCGTTCTCGCGTATCTTCAGCAACTGGTAGTCCAGATGGGTATCGGCAACATCGAACGGAATATTTTTCTTCAACTTCCAGCGGATCATGTCCAGGCCTTCCGGCCGATTCTTGAAACGTCCCTCCATGTCCACCAGAATGATGCGGCCCGCCGAATCGGGGAGGGTCAGGGAAACGCGCTTCGAACGGTGCAGCAGCAGGTTGTGGGCATTTTGAAACCGCTCGACAAAGGCCTGGGGGTCGAGAATATTCGGCTCACGCAACGAACTGCGCACAGTGCCTGCGGCCAGGGGCGCATAGGCGGTACGTTCCAGGCGCGGCGCCGCGGCCGTGCCTCCCAAAAGGGCAAAGGCGACGCCGGCCGGGCTTATTTCAACTCCGAGAGAGGTACTGGTAAACAGCATGGCAGTCAATTCATCCCCGTCATTCCACGAAAGTAACGCGGTTGATCTCTTTCAGCGTCGTTTCTCCTGCAAGCATCTTTTCAACGGCCGCTTCCCGGAGAAAGACCACCCCCGCTTCGCGGGCGGTCTGCTTGAGCTGGGTCGCCGGCACCCGGGCAATGATCATATCCCGGATTTCATCATTGAACTCAAGAAGTTCCACGATGGCGGAGCGTCCGCGGTATCCGGTCCCGTTGCACTCCTCGCACCCAACCGCCTCATACAGGACGGCATCACGGGTGCATTCCGGCTCCACCCGCGCCTCCCGCAGGACATCGTCCGGGTACCGGACCGGACGCCGGCATTTCGGACAGACCCGCCGCACCAGTCGCTGCGCCATGACACAGTTGAGACAGGAAACGAAATTATAGGGGTCGATACCCATATGGATAAAACGGCCGATCACGTCAAAGGCATTGTTGGCGTGCACCGTGGTAAACACCAGGTGGCCGGTCAAAGCTGACTGAACGGCAATCTGGGCCGTTTCCGAATCGCGGATCTCACCGACCATGATCTTGTCCGGGTCGTGGCGCAGAATGGAGCGCAATCCCTTGGCAAAGGTGAGCCCCTTCTTTTCGTTGACCGGGATCTGGAGTACGCCGCGCAGCATGTATTCCACCGGGTCCTCGATGGTGATGATCTTGTCCTCGCCCGTATGAATCTCGGTCAGGGCGGCATAGAGCGTGGTGGTCTTGCCCGAGCCGGTGGGACCGGTCACCAGCACCATGCCGTACGGTTCACGGATCTTCCTGCGCAACCGTTTTATCTCCCGCTCGCATACCCCGAGATTTTCCAGCGTCAGCCCCTTCATGTCGCTGGCAATGCTTTCCTTGTCCAGGATACGGATGACCGCATCCTCCCCCAGGGCGCTCGGCATGATGGATACGCGGAAGTCGATGGACTTTTCGCTGAAACGGATCTTGAAGCGCCCATCCTGGGGAATGCGCCGCTCCGATATATCCAGTTCGCTCATAACCTTGAGACGCGAGATGATCGGTCCCTGGAAGTGCAGGTCGATGGGGTCGTTGGCCCGGTACAGGACACCATCGATACGGTACTTGATCTCGACTCCGTCGTGGCCGGTCTCGATGTGAATGTCGCTGGCGCGGCGGTTAAGCGCATCCAGGATGGTGCTGTTGACCAGCTTGATAATCGGACTCGTGTCTTCGGAGATGCTCTCCACCGACAGGACCTCTTCACCCCGCTCGGTTTCCTTCACCAGTTGCAGCATGAAGTCTTCCGAAACCTCACGAAGCACCCGGCGCGTTCCCTCTCCCGCCTTGACGAGTGCGGAAATGGCGGACTCGGACGCAACGCGGATCTGCACGGGGAGATCGAACAGAAGTTCAAGCTCGTCCAGCTTGACCACGTCGGTGGGATCGGCAACAGCCACGACCACCGAATTCTCCGTCATCTCCAGCGGTACAAAACGGAAACGGTGCAGGGCATCGGGCGGCAGCGTATTGAGCAGAGCCTCATCCGGTTTGAAACTGACCAGATCGACATATTCCAGGCTGAACTGCTCGGCCAGGGCACGGGCTAGGTCGTCGTCGCTGATCAGCCCTTCCTGGATGCAGATCTCCCCGAAACGCAGCTTGCTGATGCCCAACTTGTCGAGCACGATCGGCAGTTGGTCCGCTACGAGCGAGCCCCGCTCCACCAGGATCGTGCCGATCTTTCTCCGCCGATACGACTGCATTACCGCTCCTAGCCCACCGTGCCGGCGATCTTGAACACCGGCAGGTACATGGCAATGATGATTATTCCGATCACAACGCCCACAACAAGCATGATGGCGGGTTCTATGGCCGTCGTGAGGATGTGCATCCGCTCCTCCAACTCCTCCTCCAGGTAATCGGAGATGTCAACCAGCATATCCTCCAGCGAACCGGTCGCCTCCCCCACCCCCAGCATGCGGAGGGCAAGGGGCGGCATGATGCTGACCCGCTCCAGGGCGATGGAGAGGCGTCCTCCCTCCTCGATGAACCTGACGGCTTCGAAGAGACGTTTTTCCATATGGCGGTTGTTGAGTGTCCCGATGCACATGCGGAGCGACTCGACAATCGGTATGCCGCTGCCGAGAACAGTTGCCAGGGTACGGGTAAAACCCGCCACCGAATACTTGGTGAAAACATCCCCCGCCACCGGGATTGTCAGCTTGAAACGATCGACCGTGTAGCGGCCCGACTCCGTACCGACCCAGGAACGATACGCAGCAACCAGGCCGATCGCCAGCAGCACCCCCAGGGGAGCAAAATGCCGGAGAAAAGCGGTAAAACTGATCAGCATCCTGGTTGGCGCCGGCAACTGGGAGCCGGCATCGGCATAGACCTGGCTAAAGGTGGGCACCACGTACAAAAGCAGCAGGGTAATGGCCATAAATGCAAAAATAATGAGGATTGATGGGTAAAACAGCGCCGAGACGACCTTTTTACGAATGCCGTCGACTCGTTTGAGATACTGGATATAGCGTCTGATCGTACTGAGCAGATCCCCGGTTCTTTCCCCGGCGCGGATGGAGGCAATGTACAATTGCGGGAACGCCCGGCCGTGCTTGTCCAGGGCTGCGGAAAGCGCCGCCCCCCCCTTCACGTCTTCCCGCACCTGAAGCAGCAGTTCGGTCAGTTTGCCGGTCTCGTGCCGTTCCAGGATAGCGTCAAGCACCTGCATGATCGGCATGCCGGCCTTGATCAGGACGAGCATCTCCTGATTCAGGGTGAGAAGCGCGCGATTATCGATGCGCCGCCGTTTCAACCCTTTTTCAAAAAGAAACTGCAGCGGCTTCCGTTTCACCTCAAAAACAAAGAAGCCCTGATCTTCCAAGCTTTTGCGCAACATCAGCGGCTCGTCCGCCTCAAGTTCGCGAAACATTACTTTGCCGTCCGATGCGCCAAGCTTGCAGGTATAAATCGCCATAACTGGATTAAAATACCACATCGAACCTCAAATTCAAACACAAAAACCACAGGCGACCAGCCTGTGGTTTTTGTGTTTGAGCCCCGTCGGGGCCGGGAAAAAGATCATGTGCGGGCGGACAAGAAACGCGGCGACCGGGACATGACATGGCCGTTATATCCCGGCTGTTGACACTCCGTAACACCCCGTAACCGCATCGTAACCACTTCGTGACGCCGCAGGCCGCTTTCCGCACGGGCTCACGAACGACCCGGCCGGTGGAATACCCCGCTGCGCGACGATCGCCTCAGGAGAGCTGGGCATCCACCACGGCGATGGCCGCCATGTTGACGATATCATCCACATCGTCCCCGCGCTGCAGGACATGGACCGGCTTCTTCATTCCCATCAGGATCGGCCCGATGGCTTCGGCTCCCCCAAGGTGATGGAGCAGCTTGTAACAGATATTCCCCGAGTTGAGGTCCGGGAAGATGAGGACATTGGCCGCTTCCTTCAGGTTGGCGAAGGGGAAGCTCTTCTGCAGGATCTCCGTGACCACGGCGGTGTCGGACTGCATTTCGCCGTCGATGATGAGCCCCGGCGCCTTTTCCTTGACGATCTCCGCCGCCTTTTTGACCTTCAGGGCCTGGGGGTGCTGGACCGACCCGAAGTTGGAGAAGGAAAGCATGGCGATCGTCGGCTCGATGTCGAACAGCCGGGCCTTCTCCGCAGCGAGAATGGCGGTCTCGGCCAACTCCTCAGCGGTGGGCTCGATGCAGACCGTGGTATCGGCCATCAGGAATATCCCCTTCTTGAACACCATCATATAGAGGCCGTGAACGCTGGAAAGCCCGGCCTGTTTGCCGATCACCTCCAGGGCCGGCCGGATGGTTTCGGGATAATGGGTATCGATGCCGGACAGCAGGGTATCCGCATCCCCCTGGCGCACCATCATGCAACCGAAATGGGTGCGTGATTTACGCGTCAGGATCCGCCGGGCCTCGGAGAGGGTCAATCCCTTGCGCTGCCGCAGACTGAAAAGTTCCTGGGCGTACTCTTCGGACTGGTCAAAGTTCGCTGGGTCGATGATCGGGACGCTGCCATTGAAATCCAGGCCAAGCTCCTCCATCTTGGCGTTGATCTTGTCGCGGCTGCCGATGAGGATCGGCTTTGCAATCCCCTCCTCAACCAGGATCTGGGCGGCGCGAAGGATCTTTTCGTTGTCCCCCTCCGGAAAAACGATCCGCTTGGGGTCGCTCTTGGCCTTGTTGATGATCAGGCGCATGGTTTCCTTGGCCTTGCCCTGTAGCGACTCCAGATGCTCCACGTACTTGTCCATGTCGGCAATCGGCTGCCGGGCAACCCCGGAATCCATGGCCGCCTTGGCGATCGCCGGCGCTACCCGCAGCAGGGCGCGGGGATCGAACGGCTTGGGTATGATGTAATCCCGGCCGAAGGAAAATTTGACATTGCCGTAGGCGCGGCAAACCGAATCGGGACACTCTTCACGGGCCAGGTCCGCCAGGGCGAAGACAGCGGCCTTTTTCATCTCCTCGTTGATGGTCGTGGCCCGCACATCCAAGGCTCCGCGGAAGATGAAGGGGAAACCGAGTACGTTGTTGACCTGATTGGGATAGTCGGAACGCCCCGTGGCGACCAGGACGTCGCCCCGCACCGCACGGGCTTCTTCCGGCGTGATCTCGGGATCGGGATTGGCCATGGCGAAGATGATCGGATTGGCGGCCATCTTGCGCACCATTTCCGGGATGAACGCCCCCTTGGACGAGAGTCCGAAAAGCACGTCAGCCCCGTTCGCCGCCTCCTCCAGAGTGCGTAACGGCGTATCGACGGCAAAGCGCTCCTTGTATTTGTTCATCCCCTCGGTGCGTCCCTGGTAGATCACGCCCTTGGTATCGCACATGATCAGGTTTTCCCGCTTCACTCCCAGAGAGATGGCCAGGTTGGCGCAGGCAATGGCCGACGCCCCCGCCCCGTTCACCACGATCCTGATCTGGTCGATCTTCTTGCCGATCAGTTCCAGGGCATTGATCAAGGCCGCGGAGGAGATGATGGCGGTGCCGTGCTGGTCGTCGTGGAAGACCGGAATATTCATGGTCTTCTTCAGCTCCTCCTCGATGTAGAAGCACTCGGGGGCCTTGATATCCTCCAGGTTGATGCCGCCGAAGGTCGGCTCCAGGAGCTGGCAGGCGCGGATGATCTCATCAGGGTTCTCGCTGTTCAGCTCGATGTCGAACACGTCGATATCGGCAAAGCGTTTGAAAAGAATCCCCTTCCCCTCCATGACCGGCTTGCCCGCCAGGGCGCCGATATTGCCCAACCCCAACACCGCCGTACCGTTGGAGACGACGGCCACCAAGTTTCCCTTGGCCGTATATTGGTAGGCGTCCTCGGGATTCTTTTCGATCTCCAGACAGGGCTCCGCAACACCGGGCGAGTAAGCCAGGGAAAGATCGCGGGACGTCAAACAGGGTTTCGAAGATATGACCTCGATCTTGCCTTTCCTGCCGCTCGAATGATATTCCAACGCTCCGGTAGTTTTCGCCATTACAACCTCCAGTTTTATTTAAAATAAAAAACAAGGGTTTATTTGTCGTTATATCCGCATAATCTTTTACTTAAATTGAAAAAACCATAGCCCCCCAGTGCCGTATTTGTCAAGAAGTTAATGCAGAACAATAAAAAAATATTTTATTGGAAAGTAAACAATAAAATGATTTGCCTCCGGTGTTTGTGCTGCTACAATTCGGAGGCAACGCCCAAAAGGAGGGACCGACATGGAACGGATCTGGGCTCCCTGGAGGATGACCTATATCAATAATGCAGCCCACCAGGAAGGATGCATTTTCTGCAAGGCCTGGGAAGAGCGCGACGACCGGGAACGGCTGGTGTTGGCGCGCAGCGGGCATTCCCTGATCATGATGAACCGCTATCCCTATACCAACGGGCACCTGATGGCGGCCCCGGCCCGACATGTGGCCGATTTGAACGATCTTTCGGATGCGGAGATGCTGGACCTCATGCAGAGCGTGCGTCATGCCCACAACCTACTGAAGGCGGCGGCCAATCCACAGGGCTTCAATATGGGCATCAACCTGGGCAAGGCAGGCGGCGCCGGCATCGAGGACCACATGCACATCCATATCGTGCCGCGCTGGAACGGCGACACCAACTTCATGTCGGTCCTGGGCGACGTGCGCGTCATCCCCGACGGGCTTCTGGAAACCTACGACCGCCTTGCGGAAGAGCTCAAGGCCGGAGCCTAGGGATGGGAACGGCCGTCATCGGCATCGACATCGGCGGAACCAACCTGCGTTGCGCCCTGGTCCCTGCGTCGGGCGCAATCATTGAGTTCCGGCGCACCGCCAGCGGGATCGAGAAAGGCCGGGAGGACTTCTGCTCCCGCCTCCTGGCGAGTATCGCCGAGCTGCGGGACAGGGCGGCCGACCGCGGCATTACGGTGAAGGCCATCGGCGCCGGGGTTCCCGGACTGATCGACCGGAACGGGCTTATCCATTCATCGGTCAACATGCGCGCCCTGGAGGGCCTGAACCTGGGAGCCTTCCTGGAAGACCATACCGGGCTTCCCGCCGCCTGCGGCAATGACGCCAACACCATTGCCCTGGGCGAACAACGTTTTGGCGCCGGCAGGGGGTTGACGACGTTTTTGGTGATAACCGCCGGGACCGGCCTGGGAAGCGGACTGATCCTCGACGGCAGACTCTGGACCGGTGCACACGGTTTTGCGGCGGAATTCGGCCATGTCACCGTACACCCCGACGGGCTGCCTTGCGCCTGCGGCAACCGTGGCTGCCTGGAACAGTACTGCTCGGCCGGAGCCATCGTGCGTGTTGCCCGGGAATTGATCCCGGCCGACCTGCTCCCCGCTGCGGCCACGGACCTGAACGCGGAGATCGTGGCCGGCCTGGCGCGCCGGGGGGTGGCCGGGGCGCGGCAGGCTTTCGAGCGGCTGGGGAGGTCGCTGGGGGTTGCCCTGGGAAGCCTGGCCAATACCCTCGACCTGCAAGCGGTCATCGTGGGTGGCGGAGTAGCCGCCAGTTTCGACCTCCTGCTTCCCAGCCTTCGGGCGGAACTGTCCCGCCGCTGCTTTCCCTCCATCCACGATGGCCTGGCGATCCTCAAAACCGAGTTGGGAGACGACGCCGGCCTGCTGGGCGGAGCGGCGCTTGCGGAAGAACGCCTGAACGTCCCTTCCCCCGGCTGTGCATCCTGCAGTTAGCACTCAGCCTGTCCGCCGGCGTATTCCTTTTGCACAGCCGTAACCTTTGCCCACTTGAAAATTGCGCGGACAGGCGTAGAATATTTCCCCACACTCACCAATCACCTATCCAAAGGAGCAACCCATGGACAGAAGGTCATTTCTCAAAACAACCGTTGCGGCCTCGCTCCTCGCCCCCACCCTGGTCAAGGATGCCCTGGCGGCAAAGGAACAGCCGCTGGTCGCGGTGGCTGAGGGCAAGGATTATGCTGCCATCACCCGCAAAGCGGTCAACGCCATCGGCGGCATGAGGCGCTTCGTCAAGGCCGGCGACGTGGTGGTGGTCAAACCCAACATGGGATGGGACCGCTCGACGGCATTTGCCGCCAACACCCACCCCCAGGTGGTGCGGGCCCTGGTTGAGGAGTGCCTGGCCGCCGGGGCGAAAAAAGTCAAGGTATTCGATTATACCTGTAACGATTCCCGGCGCTGCTACGTCAATAGTGGTATCGAAGGGGCGCTCAAGGGGTTGAAGAATGTGGAATGCAAACAGATCGAACCGGAGCGCTTCAGGAAGGTTGCACTGAACGGCCATTTCCTCAAGGAGTGGGAACTGTACGACGAGGCGCTTTCGGCCAACGTCTTCATCAACGTTCCGATCGCCAAACACCACGGCCTTTCCAAACTCACCATGGGCCTCAAGAACATCATGGGCGTCATGGGAGGCAACCGCGGCTTTATCCATCGCAACATCGACGTGGCCCTGGCGGACGTCAACGCTCACGTAAGAAGCCATCTGACGGTCATCGACGCCACGCGCATCCTGACCGCCCATGGTCCCCAGGGGGGGAACATGGCCGACGTCAAGGTGCTCGACAAGGTGATCGCATCCACCGACATCGTGGCTGCCGACGCCTTCGCCACCACCCTGTTCGGCCTGAAACCGGCCGACATCCCGATCATCGTGACCGCCCACAAGAGGGGCCTGGGCGAGATGAACCTGGAACGGATCAAGGTGGTGCGGGCCTGACGCCCGGCCTGACCGGACCGTCGCCATCTCCGGAAAGACATTCGTGGGAACACTGCCATGCCGAACCTGAACATAAACGACCTGAGGTGCACCCGCTGCGGCCTGTGTGCCACCGCCTGCCCCCTCGGCATCATCAGAATTCCCGAAGGGGAACAGCCGCGTTACGTGGCAGACGGGGCGACCCGGTGCATCCTGTGCGGCCACTGTGTGGCGGTCTGCCCGGACAACGCGGTGGAAATCGAGGATGCCCATCTCGATCCGGCGGTGTACGAAGCAGGCGGGGCCGAAATAGCCCCGGAACGGCTGGCGGCCTACCTGCGCATGCGGAGATCGGTACGCAACTACCGGGACACGCCGGTGGATCACGACACTATTGAACGGCTGCTGGATATTGTGCGCTATGCCCCCACGAGCGGCAACAGCCAGTCCATCCGCTGGCTGGTCGTCCACAACACCGGCGAGGTGCGGCGTCTGACCGGCCTGGCGGTAGACTGGATGCGCACGATCATGGTTTCGGATGCGCCGATCAACGCCTATTTCAATTTCGAGGGGATCATCCGCTCCTGGGACAAGGGCAAGGATCCGGTCTGCCGCAAGGCGCCCCACCTGGTGGTCGCATATGCCCACAAGGACTCCTTTGTTGCGGGGACCGACGCCATCATTGCGCTTTCTCACCTTGAGATCATCGCCCCCTCCTTCGGCCTCGGCACCTGCTGGGCCGGTTTCTTCCAAATGGCGGCCTCCCGATGGGAACCGCTGCGCAAGGCGCTGGATTTGCCGGCGGACCACCTGCCGGTCCACGCCATGATGCTGGGATATCCGCTGTTGCGCTACCAGCGTCCGCCGAAACGCAATCCGACCACCATCATGTGGCGTTCATGACGGGCTCCGGCCCCCCGAAAGGGAGCCGCCCCACACAACAGCGTCCCCGCACCGCCGCAGACGCATTCCCGCGACGATTTTTCAACCCCTGCAAGGTGGCGACATGAAACCGACTTCCGCCCGTATCAGTCAGCTGGCCTTCCTGGCCCTGTTCCTGTTGTTGTTCGTCCAGACCGAGTACCGCGGCCACGACGAGATCAACGCCGCCGTAAACACCTTTTTCCGTGTGGACCCCCTGGTGTTGGCAAGCTGCCTGCTGGCGGCAAAGTCCTGGACGTGGTTGTTGTTGCCGGCCCTGGCCATGGTTGTGGCCACACTCCTCCTGGGACGCTTTTTCTGTGGCTGGATCTGCCCCCTGGGAACCGTTCTCGACCTCCTGACCCCCAAAAACCGCACCCGCCGCCCACTTGCCGCACTCAAGGGCAACCTGAAGTACTGGCTCCTGCTGCCGATCCTGGCCGCGGCGCTGCTCAACCTGAACCTGGCGGGCCTACTGGACCCCATGGCCATCCTCTTGCGGGGATTGACCTTCTTTCTCTATCCGCTTATGGGGCTTACGGCACGGGCGGGATGGGTGGGGCTCTACCGCGTGATCGGCGAGCGCCGCGACACCATCGCCCCAGCCTACGACCTGCTGCACGCCCACCTGCTCCCATTCCGCGAAACGCTCTACCCGCTGGCCTCCTTCTCGGCCCTGATCCTCCTGGCGATCATTGCCCTGGAATATTTCGAGGAGCGCAACTGGTGTCGCAACCTGTGCCCCTTGGGCACCCTGTTGGGGTGGCTGGGGCGTTTTTCCCTTTTCCAACGCATCCCCCCCGGCCTGTGCGGAGATTGCGGGAAATGCCGCGACCTGTGCCCGACCACCTTCGACCGTAACCTTCTGGCCAAGGAGGAGTGCATTCTCTGCATGGAATGCCGGATTCACTGCCCCCACCAACGCATCTCGTTCCGCCTTGCCCCCCGGCGCAAGGATGCCGGTCCGCTCCTGCCGGAGCGCCGGGTGCTGCTGGGGGGCATGGCGGCCGGCCTGCTGCTGGCGGTACCGGCGCGTTTCCACCCGCCCGAGAGGGCTTCGCGCCTGCTGCGACCGCCCGGCGTGCGCGACGAGGACGAATTTCTGAATAAATGTGTCCGCTGCGGCGAATGCATGAAAGTCTGCCTGAAGAACGCCCTCTATCCGGCCGCCTGGCAGGCTGGCGTGGTAGGCATCTATACGCCGCTGGTCATTCCTCGCCTGGGATACTGCGAATACAACTGCACCTTGTGCGGACAGGTCTGCCCCACCGGCGCCATCCCCAAACTGCCGGCGAGTTCCAAACAGCGCGAGGTGATCGGCAAGGCGGTATTCGACAAGAATCACTGCCTGCCGTTCGCCAAAAGGATTGACTGCATTGTCTGCGAAGAGCATTGTCCCATTCCATCCAAGGCCATCCGTTCCCGTGAGGTGGAGGTCGTTGGTTTTGACGGCAGCCGCAAAAAGGTCAAGGAGCCCTATGTCGTGGAAGATATCTGCAACGGCTGCGGCATCTGCGAGAACGTCTGCCCCCTGGAGACGAAGGCCGGCATAGAGGTGTTCGGGGTAAAAAACCGGACGCCGATTGCCGGGGAGGCCGGCGGCGAGGCGGGTAACGGGTCGGACTTGGGATATCGGTAATTCCGGTTTCACATTGAGGACGAACAAGGCGGAAGGAGTGGACCATGAACCTGACGGACGACGAGTTGATCCGGGAATTGAGTAACCGCTTTGCCCGGAGTCGCAAGACCTTTTCCGACCTGAGCACGGTAAGCCTCAAACTGGCTGAGATGAACCGACGCCTCGAACAGTCCGAGTCGCTCAAGAGCAACTTTCTCTCCAACATCAAGAACGAGATAAACGACCCGCTCAACGCCGTTCTCGGGCTGGCGGGGCAGATAGCGGCCCTGGCCCCTGACGGCAGCGATACCGCCACGCTGGCTTCCATGATCTGCTCGGAGGCCGGCGACCTGGAATTTCAGCTCCGCAACATCTTCATGGCTGCCGAATTGGAGTCGGGCGAGATCTATCCTCACCCGAGCCGGGTAAATGTCACGGCGGTGGCCCGGGACGTGGGGGGGTCGTTCAGACACAGCGCCGCCCGCAAATCAGTGGAGATCCGGATGGAACCGTCCGGTGAAGAGCCCGGTCTGCTGTTCCACACCGACGCCGAAAAACTACAGATCATCCTTTCCAACCTGGTGGCCAATGCACTGGAATACAGCCATGCAGGCGGGTGCATCCGGATTTCTCTGGCCATTTCCCCGGCCGGCAGCCTCATCGCCGAGGTCCAGGACTACGGGACGGGCATTGCCGAGGAAGACCAGAAACGGATTTTCGACCGTTTCATCCAGGCGGAAACCGGCACGACCCGCCCCCATCCGGGCCAGGGCCTGGGGTTGAGCATCACCAAGGCACTGGTCGAGCTGTTACAAGGGACCATTACCCTGGAAAGCGCCAGCGGCCGGGGATCGCTGTTCCGGGTCATGCTCCCGCCCCATGCCGTTGAGGACGAACTCACCACGCTTGCCGTGGGCGGCAACCTGTTCCTGTTCGATGAGATCAGCGAGAAATAGGACCGATGGATAGCGAAGCCCCCTCCAACAAACACTTCCTGTTCCCCGGCGCCCTCTTTGCCGATGTGCGCGATTACCAGGTCAGCACCGTGCTCGGCTCGTGCGTTTCCGTCTGCCTGTGGGATACCGTGGCCCATGTGGGGGGCATGAACCACTTCATGCTGCCGCTCTGGAACGGCGAGGGCCTGGCGACGCCCCGTTACGGCAACATTGCCATGGAAAAGCTCCTGAACAAGATGCTGTCCCTCGGGTGCCAGCAAAAATATCTCGAGGCAAAGGTCTTCGGGGGTGCGAATATCACCGGCAACCACAGCGGCAACGAGATATTCATGATCGGCGACCGCAACGTCATCCTGGCCAACCGGATGCTGGATGACTACTGCATACCGGTCAATGCCTGTGACGTGGGCGGGCACTTGGGGCGCAAGATCATCATGCACACCGGCACCGGCGTCGTATGGGTGGGCAAGGGGAAGGTGATTGCCTGAATCGTGGGAAATGGTCATATTAGTTGGTTTTTTGTCTCTCCAACCCCAAGTATATGCCCGGTGTGACGCGGCACTTATCATTCGGAAGCGAACCTGATTGACATTACAGCATTTTTTGGCTAGTATGCATCATTTGATGTACTCGCGATAATTAATATGTTTAAATCATGCAGAACAGGGGCCAGCAATCTTTATGCAGAAAATACCTCTGATACGGGCCACGGCGGGTATGGTGCTCGCACGGGACGTTTTCCGCACGGAATCCGCAAACGGCATTCCCATCTGCGGCAAGGATACGGAATTGACGGAATCGCTCATTGCCCGGCTGGAAAACCTTGACATTCAATCCGTATATGTGGCAGGACACCCCCTCCGTGAAGAGGGGGACCGCACTCTCGACGACCTCCTCCGCGAACTCGACGGCCGCTTCCAAAAGGTTCGCCAGGACCCGTTAACCGCCGGGCTGCACACTATCTATACCGACTATTTGAAACGTTCCATGGGGGAATCTGGTGGACGAAAAACGGAATGAGCTGAAAAAAATCATCATGAACACCAAAACGCTCCCCACGCTTCCGGGTGTCATCAATAAACTGAACTCCCTGTCCGATAACGACAAATCATCGGTTCAGGAGATGGCCAGGATCGTCTCATCGGACCAGGTTCTTTCCGCACGCATCCTCAGACTTGCCAACTCTCCCTCATACGGATTTTATCGCGTTTCGACCATCTCCAACGCCATGATCCTCCTTGGGGTCAACGTGGTCAAAAGCCTGGCCCTCTCCTCATCCATTTTCGAGATCATGGAGAAGGACAGCGTCGGCCTGTGGGAGCATTCCCTGGGGACCGGAGTTGCCGCAAACCTGATTGCCACCAGGCTCGGCCTGCCTGAGCGCGAGGAGATCGCCACCGCCGGACTGCTGCACGATATCGGCAAGGTCATCATCAGCCTTAAATGCAGCGCGGCCGAGGATGAAGTCCGCCGTGTCATCAAGGAAAAACATATCTACATGCGGGAGGCGGAACAGGAGGTCATCGATACGGACCACGCCGAGGTGGGGGCATGGCTGGCCAAGAGCTGGTTCCTGCCGGACAAGCTCAGCGAACCGATCAACTGCCATCACAATGTGGAAGCATCGGAGAACCATCGCATCAAGACCGCCGTGGTACACATGGCCGATGTGCTGATCAAGGCCAGCGGCTTCGGCGACAGCGGCGACGACTATGTCCCGCGGATCCAGCAGGCCGCCTGGGACGCCCTGAAACTCAATGACCAGATCGTTGCCGAACTTGTCGAGGAGATGGAGGACAAACTGGTTGAAGTCAAGAACTTCAGCCTTGAACTGCAGCAGGGCGCCAATGCTGCCCCCAATTAGAATCTCCCTCGTCTCCTCCGACGCGCAACTCATCTCGCAGTTGCAATTGCGCCTGCAAAGCAGGGGGTATCAGGCGTCCGCCATGTCGTACGCCGACGGCGTGCTGGGCGCATGCTATTCCGATCCGCCCGATCTCCTGATTATCGACCTCTTTGCGGACGGCGGCGCCGGAACGGCTATCATCGCGGCCCTGCGGAGCGACAGTTTTTTCAGCACCATCCCCATCATCGGCCTTGTCTCGCCGGCGGATCACGAATCATTCCCGTGGGATACCTGTGCCCTGGACGACGTGGTATTCCTGCCGGTCGACTTCAGTGAATTTTTCTGCCGCATCGCGCTCTCCCTCTCGCGCATCAAGCGCATCTTCGACAATAATCCCCTGACACGGCTCCCCGGCAACACGTCCATTCAGCGGGCCATCGAGGACGCCATGGGCAAACCGCTGGCGGTCTGCCACGTGGACATCAATCATTTCAAGCCGTACAACGATGTCTTTGGCTTTTCCCATGGGGACGAGGTGCTCCGGATGCTGTCCCGCATCATGTTCAATGCCGTGCGCGATGCCGGTGGGGGGTTTTGCGGGCATATCGGCGGGGATGATTTCGCTTTCATCACCTCTCAGACACAGGTGGAAGCGGTGTGCCGGACCATTATCGACCATTTCGACCGGATCGTCCTGGACCTGTTCGACGAGGCCACCAAAAAGCAGGGCTATTACAACGGCACCAACCGCAAGGGCGAGATGGAAAAGATCCCCCTGCTCTCCATCACCATCGCCGTTGTGTCCATGGACTCGGACAAGATTCGGCATGTGGCCAAGGTAGCCGAGGTGGCCGCGGACCTGAAGAGACGGATCAAGGAGACTGGGGGCAGCCGCTACATGGTGGACCAGCGCAGTAACTGACGAGTTTCCCAACTCAGAGGTACAATAAAAACGGCGTCCTCCCCGATGGGAAGGACGCCGTTTTTATTTGCTCACCGCGTCTGCGGCAGACGGGCTACATCTTGTGGCACTTATCGCAGAACTTGTCGTCCTTGACCGAGAAGGCGTCCTTGTCCTTGTTGTGGCAGGTCCCGCAGGATGCGCCCTTCTCCATGTCGGCCATGGTCGTTTTGCCGGTCACGGCCTTGTACGGGAAGATCTTGGTGTGGCAGTCAACGCATTTGTATGCCTGGATATGGAAGTCGTGGCTGAAGGTAGCGACGCCGGCATCGGTCTTGAAGGTGATGGCGCGGGGCTTGAACCCCTTGTGGCACTTGTCGCAGTCGCCGCTCGAGGCAAAGGCTTCCTTGCCGTTGTGGCAGGTCCCGCAGGATTTGCCGTTTGCCATGTCGGTCATGGTCGAAGCGCCCGTGACCGCCTTGTAGGGGAAGACCTTGGTGTGGCAGTCGGCACATTTATAGGCCTGGAGATGGAGCTCGTGACTGAAGACGGCCTCGCCCGCGGAGGTCTTGAAGGCGATCCTGGCAGGCTTCATCCCCTTGTGGCACTTGCCGCAGTCGCCGCTGGACGCGAAGGCGTCCTTGCCATTGTGGCAGGTCCCGCAGGATTTGCCTTTTGCCATGTCGGCCATGGTCGATTTGCCCACAACGGCTTTATAGGGGAAGGTCTTGGTGTGGCACTCCTTGCAGGAGTAGACCTGGGTGTGGAGCGAATGGCTGAAGGTGGCTGCCGCCGTATCCTTGATGGTGAAGGTGATCTCCTTCGGCTTCATCCCCTTGTGGCAGCGGTCGCAGTTGCCGGCAACGGTAAAGGCCCTGGTGCCGTTGTGGCAGACGCCGCAGGTCTTCCCCTTCTCCATCTCGGCCATAGTGACGCTTTTGCCCTTGCCGGTGAAGACCTTGCCGTTATGGCAGCTCTTGCAGGCACCGCCGGTCTTGGAGATGTGGGTGGTATGGCCGAAGACCACGTCGGACGCACCCTTGATCTTGAAGACCTTGTCCTGGGTCTTGCCCTTGTGGCATCTGACACAGTCTTTCTCGGTTGCCACGCTGAACGCCTTGACCCCGCTGTGACAGGCGCCGCAGGACTTGGTCCTTTCCATCTCGGCCATGGTGAAGTGGGGGCGGGTTTTCAGGTCGTAGAGAGCGTTATGGCAGATCTTGCAGTTGTTGTTATATTTGAGCAGGTGGAATTCGTGGCTGAAGACGACCGGGGCCGCATTCTTGAAGGAAAACTTGATGTCCTTGGTTTCGACTGCAGCGGCGCAGACGGCTGTGAGTAGAATAACCGCGAGGACATACGCTGGGATGTGCTTCTGCATTCTAACCACTCCTCGATAATGAATTAAATTGGATTTATAAGCCGATTACTATACAGAACCCCGCATGCTTCGTCAATTGCAAAGTAGTTGCTGAAACGGAGTCCCGAACTGGCCGGTTTTGCGGTTGATACGCCTTCCCACCTGTGATATAGAGATTGGCACATTTCCCCCTTCAGGTGAATTCACATTATGATGCTCTCACTCGACAATCTCATAGAACAGGCCCTGCTCGAAGACATCCACACCGGCGACATCACCACCCAGGCGCTGATCCCCACCGACAGCCGGGCCTCGGCCCGCCTGGTCGCCAAGGAGGATCTGATCCTGGCCGGGCTGTTCGTTGCCGAAAAAGTATTCAAACGCCTCAACCCCGCTATCGAGTTCATTCCCGGCCCGGCGGAGGGCACAAAGGTCGTCAAAGGCACCCTCATCGCCACGGTGCACGGTGCCACGGCCGAACTTCTGATGGGGGAACGGGTGGCCCTGAACCTGCTCCAGCGCCTGAGCGGCATTGCGACCCTCACCTCCCGCTATGTGGAGGCCGTGGCCGGAACCGGGGCGCGCATCGTGGACACCCGCAAAACCACCCCCGGCCTGCGCGAACTGGAAAAGTACGCCGTACGCGTCGGCGGCGGCATCAACCACCGGACCGGGCTCTACGACGGCATCCTGATCAAGGAAAACCACATTGCCGCCACCGGAGGCATCGGGGAGGCAATCAAGCGAGCCCGGAACTACATCCCCCACACCCTGAAGATCGAGATCGAAACCGAAACCCTGGCCCAAGTTGACGAGGCGCTGGCAAGCGGCGCCGATATCATCATGCTGGACAACATGAGCCTCGCGGACATGCGTTCCGCCGTGGCCGCCATTGCCGGACGCGCTCTGGTCGAGGCATCCGGCGGGGTCAACCTTGAGACGGTACGTGCCATCGCCGAAACAGGCGTGGATATCATCTCCGTCGGCGCCCTGACCCATTCGGCACGGGCCATGGACATATCCATGCTGCTGGACTAGGAGGTTGTTGAAAAGCAGCCATCTTAGCGCCTATCGGCGTCCCGCTAAACGGGATGACTACGCCATGGCTCCGTCACCGATAATTATGCTCACGCATAATTACACGACGCCGTCCTCGAAAGCCCTTTCGTGCGGCGTAGCGCTGCTACGCCTCCTCAGGGCTTGTCGAGCGGATGCAACGATCTGACTATTTTTGAACAACCTGAGTTTTTCAACAGACTGCCAGACGGGTGGCCGTGCTAATCCACCCGCAGGAGCCGTTTCCATGCACCAGAAAGCAGCCACCATCCTGCGACTTTTCCGGCAACAAAACGGATTCGTCTCCGGCGAACATCTCAGCAGGGACCTTGGCGTTTCGCGCACTGCGGTCTGGAAGCACATCTCGGCGCTCAGGGCCGCAGGTTACCTGGTGGAGGCGCTTCCCTCCCGGGGGTACCGGCTGATTTCGTCGCCCGACACCCTTGGGGCCGAGGAGATCAGCGCACAGTTGAACACCGCGCTCATGGGCAAACGGCTCATCAACCTGGCGACGACGGCCTCCACCAATTCCGAGGCATTCCGCCTGGCGGAAGAGGGTGCAGACGAGGGAACTGTGGTGACGGCCGACGAACAGAGCAGGGGCAAGGGACGCCTGGGGCGCATCTGGTCGTCTCCGCCGGGGGTCAACCTCTACTGCTCGATCGTCCTGCGCCCCCGGATCAAGCCCTTCGAAGCCCCCCAGCTCACCTTCCTCTCCGCTGTCGCGGTCGCCCGTGCCATCGAACAGACCATCGGCCTGAAACCGGAGATCAAATGGCCCAACGACGTGCTGATAGGCGGCAGAAAGGTAGCCGGACTGCTCAACGAGATGAGCGCTGAAACGGACGGCATCAATTTCGTCATTCTGGGCATCGGCGTGAACCTGAACATGACGGCCGAACAACTGCCGGGGGATCTGCGCCATCCCGCCACCTCGCTGTTCATCGAGGGGGGGACCAAAATAGGCCGGGCCCGTTTTGCGGCGTCCTTGCTGAACGAACTGGACCGCCTCTATGCCGGTTTTCTCGACCACGGCTTTGACCAGGTGCGCCGGGAATGGCAAGAGCGCTGCAACGCCCACGGCCGCGAGGTGGTGGTCAGCAATCACGGCTGCGACGATATCAGGGGTGGGTTCGCCGGCATCGATACCGATGGCGCCCTGCTGGTGCAACGCCCGGGCGGCACGATCGAACGAATACTCAGCGGGGATGTGAGGGTGCTTTGAAATGCTTCTGGTGATCGACGTCGGCAACAGCAATATCGTTCTCGGAATCTACGAGGGAACCCAGCTTGTCCGCAACTGGCGGCTCTCCACGGACAAGTCGCGCACCTCCGACGAATACGCGGTCCTCTTGCACAGCCTGTTCGACCAGGCCGGCCTCGGGTTCTCCGCCATCAGGGCCTCCATCATCTCTTCGGTTGTCCCTCCGCTGACCGGCGTAATGGAGGCCATTGCCCGGGACTTCTTCAACCTGGCCCCCTACGTGGTCGGCCCGGGGATCAAAAGCGGCATGCCCATCCAGTACGACAACCCGCGGGAGGTGGGTGCCGATCGCATCGTCAACGCCGTCGCGGGATACGAGAAGCACAAGGGCCCTCTGGTCATCGTGGATTTCGGCACCGCCACCACCTTTGATTATGTCAACGCCAGGGGAGAATACTGCGGCGGCGCCATCGCCCCCGGCCTGGCCATCTCCCTGGAAGCGCTCTTCCAGAGGGCCAGCAAGCTCCCCCGCGTCGATATCGTCAAACCGCCCCACATCATCGCCAAGAACACCGTCAACTCAATGCAAGCCGGCATATTCTTCGGCTATGTCGGCCTGGTGGACGGGATCGTAGAACATATGCGCCTGGAATCGAAGGAGAAGTTCAGGGTGATCGCCACCGGGGGGCTGGCCCCCCTGATCGCACCCGAATCCAAAACCATTGACGAGGTGGACGAATTCCTTACCCTGGAGGGACTGAGAATACTGTACGAACGCAACCGCTGATTCCGACGCCGCAACGGTGCGAGTTACGCCGTGACCGGCAACCCGGAATGCCTTTTTGAGACAACTAGTGTTCTGTGTGGTTAGTTCACCGCAGTAATTCCGAGGAGTTTTAGCTGCTGGCAAGGCATGGCGACGAAGGCATAGCAGAGACTATGTCGAGAAGCCGTAACGCAGCCAGGGGCTAAAAGAACCGGAATTGCAAGGATGAAGTAGCCGCACAGGACACTAAGAGATCTTTCTTGCAGACACACACGTTGAACGAACAGCGATGAAGTGGCAGCTACGCAGAGAATATCTCATTTTAAGGAGGCTGTGCAATGGGACAGTACGACACGAGCAAACTTCGCAATCTGGGGATCATCGCGCACGGAGGGGCGGGCAAGACATCCCTGTCCGAGGCTATCCTGTTCAACGCCGGCATGATCGACCGCCTGGGGCGTGTGGACGACGGCACCTCCACCATGGATTTCGAGCCCGAGGAGATCAAGCGCAAGATATCCATCACCTCGTCACTGGACCATTGCGAGTGGAACGGTCATTCCATCCACATCGTTGATACCCCCGGTTACGGCAACTTCATCGCCGACACCCGCGCCTGCATGCGCGCCCTGGATTGCGCCGTCGTCATACTGTCCGCCATCTCCGGCGTCAAGGCCCAGACCGAGGAAATCTGGGGGTGGGCCAACGAGTTCGAGATCCCCCGCATCGCCTTTGTCAACAAGATGGACCGGGAACGGGCCAACTTCCTGCGGGCCATTGACGACATGGAGAAGGCGCTGGGGGCGCGGGGCGTTCCGATCCAGATGCCCATCGGCGCCGAAGACAGCTTTGCGGGGATCATCGACCTGATCCACATGAAGGCCTGCTTCTATCCGAAAGATGGCTCCGGGGTCTGCACCGAAGGCGAGATACCGGCCGAGTACCGGGACGAAGCCGCGCATCTGCGCGAACACATGGTTGAGATCGTGGCCGAGGCCTACGACGCCCTGACCGAGAAATACCTGGACAGCGGCGAACTGACGGTCGAGGAGATCGTGGACGGCCTGCGGGTCGGGACCATGCGCAACACCTTTACGGCCGTCCTGTGCGGGTCAGCCGTGCAGAACATCGGCGTCAGGCAACTTCTCGACGCCATCTGCAGCTACCTGCCCTCCCCTCTTGACCGTACCAAGGCGGTGGGAACCGAGCCCAAAAGCGGCGACGTGATCGAGCGCGGCCCGGACGAGAAGGAACCGTTCTCGGCCCTGGTATTCAAGACCACGTCCGACCCCTTTACGGGAAAGATCACCATATTCAGAATCTACTCGGGGGTGCTCAACTCCGACTCCACCGTGTTCAACTCCACCAAGGGGATCGAGGAGCGCATCGGGCAGATCTACGAACTGGAAGGCAAAAAGCAGCACCCGATCAAGCAGGCCGTTGCCGGCGATATCGTGGCCGTGGCCAAGCTCAAGGAGACCGTGACCGGCGACACCCTGTGCGACGCCGCCAAGCCGATCCTGTATGAGCCGGCCCGGCAACTCCAGCCGGTGATCTCCTATGCCATCGCCCCCAAGACCAAGGCTGACGAAGACAAGATCCACAGTGCCCTGCACCGCATGATCGAGGAAGAGCCAACCCTCGAATCGCACCGCGACACGCAGACCAAGGAGTTCATCATCTCCGGCATGGGCCAGGTGCATCTGGAGGTTATCGTCGAGAAGATGAAGCGCAAGTTCGGCGTGGAGGTCCTGCTCAAGACCCCCAAGGTGCCGTACCTGGAAACGATCCGCGCCTCCACCAAGGTCCAGGGCAAATACAAGAAGCAGTCCGGCGGCCGGGGCCAGTACGGCGATTGCTGGATCGAGATGTCGCCCACCAGCCGGGGTGAAGGGTATCAGTTCGAGGACAAGATCGTGGGCGGCGTCATCCCGCGTCAGTACATCCCGGCCGTGGACAAGGGGATTCAGGAGGCCGCGGTGGAGGGTTTCCTGGCCGGCTACCCGGTGGTGGACTTCAGGGTCGCGCTCTACGACGGTTCCTTCCATACGGTGGACTCCTCGGAAATGGCCTTCAAGGTTGCCGGTTCCATGGCGTTCAAGAAGGCGATGGAGCTGTGCAAGCCGGTGCTTCTGGAACCGATCGTGAACATGAAGGTAACCGTGCCGGACGAGAGCATGGGGGATGTAATCGGTGACCTGAACTCGCGGCGCGGCAAGGTGGTGGGGGTCGAACCGAAGGCCAACTCCCAGATCATTCGCGCCATCGTGCCCATGTCCGAAGTGCTGGCCTATTCCAACGACCTCAAGTCGATGACCAGCGATCGCGGTTTGTTCAGTACGGAATTTTCCCATTACGAGGAATTGCCGACCCACCTGTCCCAAAAGGTGATTGCCGAATCCCAGGCGGTCAAGAAGGAATAACCCCGCGTGTCCCGTGCGGTTAATCACGGGACATGAACACGGGTTAAAATTCAACGGAGGTTTTTCATGGATTTCAAGTTCAGTAACGATGCCAAGGAACCCGCGTCGGCGGCACCGGCCGACAAGGGCCGGCAGAATATGCTGCTGGTGGTCCTGCTGATCCTTGTGGCGGCCTTTGCGTACCTCTATTTCTTCACCGGCCTGATCAAGCCCCAGGAGGCGCAGAAACCTGCAGAAGCCCCGGCGCCGCAAGCGGTGAAAAAGCCGCTGCCGCCGCGCGACGGACAAACCGCCAAGGATGAGGCGGCGGGCGCACCGAAAAAAGACGCCGCTGCCGCACCCGAAGCCAAGAAGGTGGCGGCCGAGAAACCCGCCGCCGAGGCGCCGGTGACGGCAAAGGAAGAGCCCAAAAAGGCCACGCCCCAGAAACCTGAACCGGCCAAACCGGCACCCGCCGCAAAGAAACCGGCTACCCCCGAGAAGAAAACCGCGCAAGCCGGGGCGAAAGAGCCGAAGGCAGCGGCAGCCCCCAAGGCGGATGAAAAGAAACCGATCCCGGCCGCCAAACAGCAGCCGGGCCCAGCGGTGAAGAAACCCGCTCCGGCCCAGGAGAACAACAAAAAAGCGGCCGAAACGGCCAAAGCCGCCTCCGCCAAAACCCCGGCCAAAGCCGCCGGAAAGGCTCCGGCCGGCGCTCCAACCAGCGCAGCGGCGACGAAGAAATCACCGCCCGCAGCGCCTAAAAAGGTGGCCGTAAAATCGGCGCCGGCCAAGGCGAACGGTCCATGGACGGTCGTGGTGGGGAACTATGTCCTTGAAGACGCCATGGCAACAGACCTGGCGCGCGTCAAGGGCGTCGGACTGGAAACCGCCGTCAAACAAGGCGACCGCAGGAAAACAGCCATGAACCGCCTCCTCGCCGGCGACTACCCGACCCGCGTAGCGGCCCAGGCAGAGCTGGAGAAGCTGAAGCACTACACTTCGGACGCCTTTATGCTGGAGCAAGGCGGCAAATTTGCCGTATATGCCGGTTCCTACCTGCTTGCGACGCGGGCCGACTCGGAGAAGGAACGCCTGGCTGCGGCCGGCGTCAACCTGACCGTTCATCACGCCGAGGTGTCCATACCGTCCAAATACCTTACCGCAGGGACGTTCAACGACAAGAAGGCAGCCGACGCCGCTCTGAAGAAGCTTAAGGATCTCGGTTTCAAGGCAACGTTGACCAGCCAGTAGCAGGATTATGGCCACTGAGACGATCAAGTTAAAAATATCCTTGCCCGTGGCCGAGTGCCTCCGCCCGGGGATAGACGCGGAAGAGCGGATCAGGAGGCTTGGCAAGGCGGGCGACCTGGAGCCGCTTGACCGGCTTATGCTTGCCTTCTGCCTGATGCGGGACGGGGACCCGGAGGTCAAAAATGCGGCGCAGTCGGCGTTTTCCTCGCTGGACGAGGAGACACTGCTCGCCGTGACCGGCTCCCGGGACGCCCATCCGGCGGTTCTCGACGCCATCGCCAAGGCCCATTATCGGAGGGGGGGCATCGCTGAAGCGCTCCTGGCAAACGAGCTGCTTTCCCCACAGGCCCGTTCTTTCCTGGAGAGGATCGTCCAAGAGCGGGCCGGCGATAAGTTTTGTAAGTCCCATGAGCAAGACGAGTCCGGCGAGGACAATGGGCCCGACGAGGACAACGCCGCCGTAGACGAACAAGGGGAGGAGTTTCTCAGCAAGTACAAGCTGGCCCAGACAATGGGCATTGCCGAGAAGATCAAAATGGCCCTGACCGGCGACAAGGAGTGGCGCTCGATCCTGGTCAAGGATGCGAACAAGCTCATATCAAGCGGTGTCATCAAGAATCCGCGCATTACCGAAGCCGAGGTCGTGGCCCTGCTGAAATCCGGCATTCAGAATGACGAGATCATGCGCCTGATCTGCGCCAACAAGGAATGGGTCAAAAACTACTCCATTCGCAAGGCCCTGGTCGATAACCACCGTACGCCGATCCAGAACGCCCTGCGCTACCTGTCCACCATGAACGACAGGGATATTGCCGGCTACGCCAAGAGCAAAAACGTTTCTTCGGTCATTTCCACCCAGGCGAAACGGTTGTTGCTCAACAAAAAAAAATAGTGTCCCCACGATTGATCAGCCGCACGGGACACTAAGGGATCGGGAGCAGGAATGGCCATTATCAACAAAGCCAAACGCGAGATCAACGCCAAGATCGTCTACTACGGATGCGAGGGAGCCGGCAAGGGCACCTCGTTGCACTATCTGTACGAAAGGATCAAGCCGTCGCTCCGCGGTGAACTGAGGGTACTGCCGGCCAGCGGCGGGTCATTGCTCTTCTTTGATTTCTGCCCGTTCGAACAGCCGGTCTTCGGCGGTTACCGCATCCGCTTCCATATCTACACCCTGCCCGGCAGGGTCGCCAATCCCGCAGCCTGGAAGATGACCCTCAAGGGCGCCGACGGAATGGTGCTGCTGGTGGACGCCACCGACACTTCTCCGGCGGGACGACGCGGCATGGAAAACCTGCGCGATTATCTGGCGTCGTACGGCATGAGCCTCCACGATATGCCGGCGGTCCTTCAGATCAACAAGACAGACCAGGCCGGAGCGGCGGACGCGGCCACCATCGCGGCCAAGCTGGAGCTGGGGCACCTCCCGGCCAGCCTGTCCGCCGCCCTGAACGGCACGGGAGTGTTGGAGACGTTCTCGGCGCTCTCCCGCCTGATCATGGAACGGGTCGGCGCGGACAGCGCTCTCCAGGCCGCAACCGCCCCCCTCCCCCCCTCCTCCGTTGCCGTTGCGGAGAACGCGACGCTGTCCGCACCGCTTGACCCCGCTCCCGGAGAAAGGCTTGCTCACGTCGTGCCGGCAACTCCCGCCGCCAAAGATACGTCACCCGAAGGCCCGGAGCCCGAGGCGGGAGACGAAGGCTGCCTGAAAGTAACCCTGGTGGAAGAAGCGGTTGCCATGACGGATGGGAGCGTCCGGGTCCCCCTGACGATCTCCCTGCATGGGCAGGCTCGCCGGTTCATACTGAAGGTCGCCGTGGAACCCGATGTGGAGACGCCATGATACGGTAGCAGACCGGGCCGACTTGCGAATTGTTTCTCAGACGATCGGACGGGAACCGGCACGTGCCGTTCTTGATGGTGGCGGCGTTGGAGGCGGGAGCACCGGACCGGCTATGGCCGCCCGCCCATGGCGTGAGCTGCCGCGCCCCAACGGGGAATGATGAAGGGAACGCGCCGGCGGTACTGGCGGTACTGGTCGCCGAACTCTTCCAGGAGCCTGCGTTCCTCGACCAGGCCTCCGATGACGAAATAGAGCGCCGAGAGGACGGTCAGGAGGAGCCACTGGGCGGTCATGACCGGGTTGAGCAGAAGAAAAGCGATGCAGAACAGGTACAACGGGTGGCGCACCACGGCGTAATAGCCGCTGGTAACCAGCAGGGGACGTTCGGCCGGCCCCCGGCGAAGCTGAGCGAACCCCAGGAAGTCGCACGCCCCGGTCCGGCGCACACAATCCACCAGGATCACCCCGCAGACGAGTTGGGCCAGGTACATGACCAGACTCCAGATGCCGGGGGCGAAGTAGAGCACCGGCGATGAGCCGTAAGCGGCCATGACCCAGCCGAACAGCGCCAGGGATAACAGATTGTAGGCCAGGCGATAGCCGCGCGGGTTGCCGTGGCACAGTCGCCCGATGGCCGTTTTGACGCGGTTCGCGGCAAACAGGGAATGCGCGGCGGCAAAAAGCAGGAAGCGCAGTATGAATATGCAATAGTCGGGCAGCGGAGCCTCCGGGTAAGCGGTTGCGGACGCTTGGGTCCGTGCGGTCAGGTGCGGGCTACAGTTCCGTGTTCTTCCGGCCGGCGCCGCAGCGTGGCACCGCAGGTGCAGCAAGACCTGCATCAGGGAGCCGCAACAGGCGCCAACGGCCCAAAGAGCAGGAATCACGAGCCAAGCAAACCGTTCGGGACACGACACTACCACTGCGCCCTTGTATACGCAATCACAACGTGCTATATAGCGCTGTCAACGCTCATCCAGTCGGGAGGTTATTGATGGCAGTCATCACGTTTTCGCGGGAAATGGGTACGGGAGCTTATCACATTGCGGAAGAGGTTGCCAAACGGCTTAAGTACACCTTCGTAGATGGCGCCCGGATCAACGCCATTGCCCCCAAATACGGCCTTTCGGCCGACCTGCTTCAGATGGTTGACGAAAAGCCCCCCTCCTACATCACCGTCGAAGACCGCAAACGCGCAGCGGCTCTCAACACGGTCGAACTCATCCTGCTGGACTTCGCCCGCAAGGGAAACGTAATCCTGTATGGCCGTGGCGGCCAGGACCTGCTGAAGGAATGCCGCAACGTCCTGCGCTTACGCTTCATCGCCGATTTCGAGGAGCGCGTCGAACGTTTTGCCGAACGGGAGTGGATCGATCCCGACATGGCCAGGTCCATGATCCGCCGCAGCGACCACCAGCGGGGCGGCTTCATCCACTTCTATTTCGACCGGGACTGGCACGACCCCCTGGGGTACGACCTGGTGTTCAACACGTCGCGCCTGTCGGACGAGGCCATCGTGGAGTGCATCGTGGCGGCGGCCAAGGCCCCTCATCTCAAGGAGGCGGACAAGGGCGCCGCGGAGTTGATCGACAGCACCATCCTGATGAAGAAGATCGAAACCGCTCTCCTGAACTCGACCGAACTGGACTACCGCCCCTTCAAGATCGACGTGGAAAAAGGCACGGCGCGCCTCAGCGGCTACCTTGCCTCGGAAAAAGAGAAACTGGAAGCCATCAGGATCGTGAAATCGGTCAAAGGGGTCAAATCGGTCCAGGAAGACATCCAGGTGGTCGATTACCGGGCGTACAAGGACCGAAGCTGATCACAGGCCGCGCCGCCGCTGTTCAACAAGCGATTTAAGGGGGACGAGGAGCGCGCCGTCGAAACGGATGCCGCCGCGTCCCCTGCCCATTTCCTGCCCCTGTTCAATGCCGTGGAAATCAGAGCCGCCGGTGACCAGCAGCCCCAGGTCCCCGGCGATCCGTTGCAGCACCGCCATCTCCTCCGGTTGCGCCATGTTGTTGAACACCTCTATCCCGTCCAGTCCCAACCCCGCCAGCTCCGTGATGATGCCGCGCAGTTCGGTGCGCATAGTGCTGACGCTGGTGGGGTGGGCCAGGACCGCCACCCCGCCCAGCCGCCTGATGGTGGCAAGGGCATCGTCCATGGGCCAGTATCGCTTGGGGACGTTGCAGGGAACCAGATACCGCCGGAAGGCCTCCTCCACCGAATCCACATACCCCCGCCCGATCATGGCCCGGGCAAGATGGGGCCGGCCGATGGTCTCCCTGGCATGGGTACTCACCTCTTCGAAGCCTATGTCCGCCCTGCCCTCACATGCCAGGCGTTCGTTCACCGCGGCGAGGATGTCCCGGCTGCGGCTCTCCCGCCGCTCGCGGAGATCGTTCAGCCTCCCCAGAAAATCCCGGTCGGCCCAATCCAGACCGTATCCCAGAAGGTGCACATCCTTGTAGGCCTTGAACTGCACCGAAAGCTCGATGGCCGGGATCACCTCGACGCCCCGCTCCGCTCCGGCGGCGATCCCTTCGGACACGCCGGCGACCGAATCATGGTCGGCAATGGCGATGGCGTTCAGCCCTTCCTCTGCTGCCCGGCCCACCAGTTCCGCCGGAGTCAGGACACCATCGGAGAAACTTGAGTGGACGTGCAGGTCTATGTAACTTCCAACAGGTGCGTGTAGTGTCATGTCTCCATACTAGCCCTGTCCCGGTAAAAAGTAAAAGCGCTATTGCATGGTTTGGCGCCTTCGGGTACTATTTCCCCATGAAACCCGCCGACATACACCGCGCCATGGCCATCCTGCGCGAGGAGGCCCGCTCCTGGCGCACCCCGTCCGTCACCGTGGTTGCCGAAGCCAGCCGCAGCCCCTTCAAGGTGCTGGTATCCTGCATCATCTCCCTGCGCACCAAGGACGAGGTGACCACCCAGGCCTCGGCCCGGCTCTTCGACCGCGCCGCCACCCCCGAGACGATGCAGGAACTCCCGGTCGAGGAGATCGCCCGCCTCATCTACCCGGCCGGGTTCTACCGCAACAAGGCCGAACAGATCCTGCAGATTTCCCGCAGGCTGGTGGCGGAGTACGGCGGCGGGGTGCCGGAGGGCCTGGATGAATTGCTGTCCTTTCGCGGCGTGGGGCGCAAGACCGCCAACCTGGTGGTGACACTGGGGTTCGGTAAGCCGGGCATTTGCGTCGATACTCATGTCCACCGCATCTGCAACCGCTGGGGATACGTGGCCACCAAGACCCCCGACGCCACCGAGCTGGCCCTGCGCGCGCAGCTTCCACCGGAATACTGGATTGAAATCAATGACTTGCTGGTTGCATTCGGCCAAAACCTCTGCCACCCGGTATCGCCGCGCTGCTCCATCTGTCGCCTGGGCGACCTCTGCTCGCGCATCGGCGTCAGCCAATCCCGCTGACGTCGATTCCGCCGGTCCCGTGCACATTGTTTTAAAATACTGTTTGAATCGCGATTTGTTGGTTGCCAGCCGTATGATTATTAGGTAAAATCCACGATTATTTATTTGATAACGTTATTTCAGGAGGCGCAATAATGTTGAGAAAGATCGGATTCATCGGACTTGGCACCGTTGGCCGGCACATGGCCGCCAACCTGACCAAAGGAAGCTACGAGCTGACGGTTTTCGATACGAACCCTACCGCCGTGAGCGGGCTTGTGGAACTGGGCGCCCAGGCCGCGACATCGGCCGCCGAGGCCGCGCGCGACCGCGACCTGGTGATCGCCATCGTCCCGGAAGGTGAGGAGCTGGGGCATCTCTTCTTCGGCGAGGAAGGCATCCTGGCCGGCATCGGGGGGGGCACAATCCTGGCGGACATGGGCTCCCACTCCCTGGATACCACCATGAGGATGGCCGACGAGTGCGCCAAAAAGCGGGTCCTGTATCTGGACGCCCCGGTCTGGGGAAGCAAGGAACACGCGGCCAACGGGCTTCTTACCATCGTAACCGGCGGCGACCCGTCCCTGGTGGGCAGGTGCCGCGAACCCTTCTCCTGCTTTGGCCTCAACATCATCCATGTGGGCGAGGTCGGCGACGCCACCAAGATGAAGTTCATCGTCAACATGGTGCAGGCCGAGCTGGTACAGGTCCTGGCCGAGGGCTTGGTACTGGGCGACAAGATGGGCTTCACCGCCGACAAGATCCTGGAGGTGCTCGACACCCGGGGCGTCGCCTCCCCCCTGTTCCACCTCAAGGGGCGCGCCATGGCCCGTGGCGATTTTACCCGCAGCCTGGCGCTCAAATACGTCCACGAACAGCTCCACATGGTCCTGAATGCGGCCCGCCTCATGGGCCTGAACCTGCCCACGGCAGAAGCGGCCAGCAAGGTCTACGAAAAGGCCGTGGACGCTGGCTGGGGAGAAGAGGACTTCTCGGCTGTCATCAAGGTGCTGCGCTAGGAGGTTGTTGAAAAACAGCCATCTCGACGCCCTCCTCGAAAGCCCTTTCGTGCGGCGTAGCGCTGCTACGCCTCCTCAGGGCTTGTCTAGCGGGTGCGCCGATCCGACTATTTTTGAACAACCTGAGTTTTCAATAGTCTGCTAGGGCGGTGATACCGGTTCAATGCCAAAGCCCCTTGCAAAAACGGCTTGATAGCGATTGATCTGGAATACGCACGAGGCGTCCGGCTGGCCGGGCGCCTCTTTTCTTTTAGTGCACAAGGAGAGAAACCATGAGCACCCAATTCCGTCCCCGCCCGGTCTACGTGGCCGCTTCCTGGATGGCCCCGGTGGGGCGTTACAACGGTAAGGACAAGGAAAACCTCTCCTTCCTGGAGATGGCCGAACGCTGCGAGGCGGTGTTCGGCGGCAGCCCGGTGCGGCGGCGCGACATCGAGGCTGTCGTGGTGGGAAGCCAGAATCCCTCCGCCTTTTCCGGGGTGGACAATACCGCAGCCAAGATCGCCGGCATCCTGGGCATCTCCGGGGCCCGGTCCGTATTGATCGATACGGCCTCCTCCTCCGGGGCCTCGGCCTTCGAGAGCGCCTACCTGGAGGTGGCGTCGGGGCGCTTCGACCATGTGCTGGCCATCGGCATCCAGAAGATGAGCGACGCCTCCACCACGGAATCGACCCGGATCATCGCCGGGGTGATCGACCGGGAAGAGGCGGAATTCGGCCTGACCATGCCGGCCTGCGGCGCCCTGGTGGCGCGGGCGCTCAAGGAGCGGCTGGGGCTTTCCGACGAGGAATGGACCGCCTACTCGGCCCTTCTGACCCAGCGCAGCCAGCGCTTTGCCGCCCAAAACCCCGACGCCCATTTGAGGAACACCATCGAGGTGGAGGATTACTACCGCCAGATCGCCAGCAACAAGAACTACCTCTACTGGTATCCCCTGCGCTACCACGACTACTGCCCCATGTCCGACGGCATGGCGGCGGTCATCCTGACCGCCAGGCCCCAGGATGTGCAGGTAAGCGGCGTGGGGAGCGCCACCGACATCCCCACCATCGCCGACCGCAACTACTTCCACTCCTTCCCGGCCACGGTCATCGCCGCCGCATACGCCTACGGCATGGCCGGCATCAAGGATATCCGCACCCTGGAGGGGAAACTGCACGTGAACATGCACGACCCCTTCAACGGCTTCGGCCCCATCAACCTGGTGGACCTGGGGATCGTCAGCCGCAACCGCCTCATGGACGCCCTCCTGGACGACTCCCTGACCGGCCCGGCCGGGGCCTTCCCCACCAACCTGACCGGCGGCCTGAAGGGACGCGGCCATCCCCTGGGTGCCACCGGCATGATCCAGGTCGTGGAGAACCACCGCCTGATTCGGGAACAGGGGTTCGGCGCCGGCCTGTCCCACTCCATCGGCGGCCCGATCAACAACAACGTGGTGACCCTCCTGGAGCGGAGCGACCAGTACCACAGGCGCGCCCACGAGCCGTACAAGCCGTGGGGCCTCCCCTCCCTGGGCAGGCTCAAGCCCAAGAACGCGACCCTGGACGCCCTCCTGGCGGCAACGCCCCTGGTGGAAGGCTCCTTCGTCACCGCCACCGCCCGGTTCGACTACAAAACCGGCCAGCCGGAGGTGGTGATCCTCATCGTGGCCTGCAAGCTGGAGGGGGTCAAGTACCGTTTCCTCTTCGGCATCGACGGGGAGCATTACGACCAAGTGGCCGGTATCGAGCCCGGCGCCCCGATCTCGGTGGAGCGCCAGGACGACCGGGTCCTGGTGAACCGCATGCCGGTGCGCAAATTCTACACCCGCACCATCAACGGACTGGTGGAGTTGGCCGGGAGCGGGTGGAAGCGGTTGGTTGGGCGGGGGTAATGTGGGGGGGACCTTAGGGACGCATCAAGAATTTGTTATCCACAAGCAACGGCCAACTGTTCGCTGTAAGCGAATTTTTTCTTGACAACAGCGAAATTAATTATTAAATTGCAATCACTATCGAACTTGAGAGATTACTCGCCTAGTAATCTGGGAGCTTACCTCCCGAGGAGGAAACAAAAATTTGTAATCCTCTACCCTTTCCGGCCGACTCCGGCATCCTGGTGGTGTCATAGACGAAGCGAAAGGAGCCTCTTCGCGGCGATGCGAAGAGGCTCAAATAGTAGAGGTAAAAACTGACACAGCGCTCTGTCTCCTGTTACGGCGAGGGGTATTGCAGCAAGCAATACTACTAACAGGAGGTGAAAGATGAAAAAATGGTTCGGCAGGCTGTGGCAGGAGATCGCGAAGGTTCTGAGGTGGATTCTGAGGAACCAGACATTGCTTAGGTTCATGTTGAGAGTAGGTTTCTACATCTACAGGATACTTAAGCACTTCGATTTGTGATCATTACCTCTATTACTTTAAACTCAAAGGACTCTGTATGAACGGGCAGGCTTTAAAATTGATAAGACAGTTCCATAATGTTAAGCAGGGCCAGCTTGCTACGGAGATCGGAATTTCAAATTCGTATCTATGTGAAATTGAATCAGGCAAGAAAGAAGTAACGCTTGAATTGTTGAAGAAGTACTCAGATCACTTTAACATTCCGATGTCGTCACTCATGCTGTTCGCTGAAAAACTTGATGACAACTCTATTGCCGAGAAGTTCCGCGCCAACTTTGCCTCAAAAATCAAGCAGATCATGGAATGGGTGGTGGCGAAAGATGACCACATCGGCGCAAAGAAAATATGACCTCACACAGTCTCCACTCTACATGTTGTATAGCAAGAAGAAACTCGCAGAAATATTAAACCTGCACTCTCCGGCTGATTTGATAGCCCTTACCCGCCTTGATGCCCCCTACCGAAAATTTGACGCCAAAAACAAGAAAAATACTAAATTACGACCAGTCCAAATGCCATGCCGTGAACTGTATCCAGTACATGTGCGCATTTTCAAGTTGTTTCGGCGAGTTGAATTACCCGACTATTTACACTCAGGTATGCAGGGTAGATCGTATATCACTAATGCCAAAGCTCATCTCGGAACTAAGAAGACATATACACTGCAAGAGATCGACACCGAGATCAAAGCTGTTCGAGAAAAACGCACGGCAAGAAGCGAAAATGAAAGACGAACACCTTAAGGCCAAACTCTGACGATTTCAATAATGATACCGCGCCTGAAGAAAATCGACGCGGGTGTCGCGTACGAGATAGACAATGCGGTGTTCCTGGGTGAGCCGCCTCGACCAGGCGCCCGCCAGAAGATATTTGAGCGGTTCGGGCTTGCCGATACCGCTGAACGGATCGCGCATGATCGCTTCCACCAGGTCCATTGCCCGCAAAGCAACCTTGCGGTCCGTCTCCACCCAGTACCGCAAATCCTCGCGGAACTCGGGCTGAAAGACCGCCTCCCGTTGGTTACTTTTCAAGGCCAAGCTCGCTGCGAAGCGACTCCGGCGACGATCCCTCTCCGCCACTCTTCAACGCACGTTCCAAGGCCGCGAGAAGCCTCTCGGCATTTTTGGGGGAACGCATCAGGTGAACGCTTTCCACAAGGCTTTGCAACTCATCCGCGGCAATCATGGCCACATTGCTTCCCTTGCGTCGACGAATGACGACGATCTCCCGGTTCTCCGTAACCTCGTCGCAGAGTCCGGCAAAATTGGCCCTGGCATTGGTATAGGTCGTTTGCAGCATAGTTATGCACCTCCATAACTTGTACAGGATAACAGTACAACAGATATTGCATTTGGTCAATACAAATGCGAAACCCCTCCCGTACCGGCGAGGGGTTTCCTGTTTCATGGCAGTGAAACTATGCCGTCAGGCCCGGTTCGATACGGTTTGGCGGTTCACCCGGACCTGGGCCTGCTCATATCCGGCAAACACCTTGGCCCCCAGCATGAATTCCGACCAAAATTCCTTCCACTGGGAGGATTCCTTGCCTTCCTGGGTTGCGGGCTTCAGCTCGGCCAGGAAGATGGTCATGGCCGCGCCCACGGCGCACAGGACCCCGGCCAGCATGAAGGACGAACCGAGACCGCCCGGTTGGGCGTTCAGCATCTCGGAGACCTTGCCCATCACGAACCCCCCTACCCCCCAGGCAGTGAAAAGCGCGCCGTAGTTGAGTCCGTAGTTCTTGGTCCCCCAGTAGTCCTTGGCAAAGGAGGGGAACAGGGAGAGGTTTGAGCCGTAGTTGAAGCCGATGAAGGTTGCCAGGAGCACCAGCAGCAGGGCGCTGTTGGAGTTCACCACCGCCATGGCGGCGAACATCATCACGGCCTGCAGCGTCAGCATGATGAACAGGGTGGCGCGGCGCCCGATCTTGTCGGACAGAACCCCGGATACGACCCGGCCGGCGGCGTTGCCCACGGCCATGATGGCCACCGCCACGAAGGCCAAGGGGCCCATACTGTGCTTGGCCAGGCCCGCCACGCTGCCGATGACCATCAGGCCGGCGCCGGAACCGATGAAGAAGGTCACCCACAGGACGTAGAACTTGTAGTTGCGCAGCATCTCGCTGACGTTGGCGTTCACGGCCGGCTTGGCGGCGTTCAGCTTGGCCACCGGCCCCGGATCGGCAGGTTCGGCCGGCACATAGCCCTGGGGCGGGTTGGCCAGTATGAAGGAGAGGCCGCACACGACCACCGTGAAGCCGGCCCCCAGGAACAGCATGGCTTTCGGGATGCCGAAGGCGCCGATGAGCCAGGAGGCCAGTGGCGCGATATAGACCGGGGCCAGGCCGAATCCGGCCACCACGATCCCGGCGATCAGGCCGGTCTTGGTCGTCGAGAACCACTTGAGCGCCGGCGGGGTGGCCGCCGAATAGCCGAAGCCGAATCCTGCCCCGGCCAGAATGCCGAAACCAAGCACCCAGGCGATGTAGGCGTTGGAGAAGGCCATCAGGGAGAACCCGGAGCCCACCAGGATACCGCCGATCAGGGCGGTGCGGGCGGGACCGATCCGGTCCTGGCACCTGCCGGCCAGGATCATGGCAAAGGCGAAGGTCAGGCAGCAAACCGCATAGGGATCGTTGATGGAAGACAGGTTCCAGTGAAAGGCATCGGGACCCCCTTTTTCGATGGAGGCCTTTACGGCCCCCTTGAAGATACTCCAGGCATAGAGCACGCCCAGTGCCAGGTTGATGGCGGTTCCGGCGGCGACAACGCTCCACCCCTTGTTCTTGATATCCGACATGACATATCCTCCTGGACGCTTACGCTTTTTGGGCAACAGCCTTCTTCACCGGGCCGTTCCTGCGGATGGCGGCGGCAAACTCCATCCAGAACACCAGGTAGATGGACACCATGAGGGAGAGGCCGATATTCTGGTTCTCCGCGCCCAGGGCCTTGGCCAGGATCGGCGACGCAAAACCGGCGCCCAGGGTCCCGGTGGACCGCTCCAGCAGGTAAAAGACCGGCAGGGTGAGCAGGGTGCCTACCACCATGATGGCGATGCCGGTGGGCCGCTTGACCCAGTATTTGGGCGAGAAACCGTACATGCGCATGAAGATGACCACCCAGATGATCCAGACCGAGTAATCCACCGCGGCGTCGGGCAGGGCCAGTTTGTTCTTCACCAGGGCGACCTCCAGGACCGTCACGACGCCCAGCATGGTGAACATCCAGTTGAACTTTTCGTTGGCCTGGGTCTGCCAGTTGCGGCTGTCGGGGGCCTGCACCTCGTTGGATGAATGACCGTGGGTGCCCAGGGCCGAGAAGAGGATGGCGAACCAGATGCCGGCATTGTGGAACAGGAGCGAGGCATGGTTGCCGGCCACGTTGGCGATACGGGACATGGGGTCGCGGGCAAAGTCCGCGGCGATGCGCATCAGGAAGAGGTTGGCCACCACGGAGCAGCCGATGATGACCGCTATGGTGAAGATCCTGCGGGGCAGGAGATAGGGATCGACCCGGTCCGGGAAGCCGATGATGAAGGCGAACCAGATCAGGTACATGATCAGCGGGATGCCGAAGCAGATGCCGTAGACCGACTTACCGGCAAAGTCGCCGCTCTGGGCGTAGATGATGTATTTTTCCTTGGTGTTGGGGTCGGTGTTGGCCGCCTTGACCACATCCTTGGCAACCTTCTTGACGTGGGGCAGAAGTCCCATGGCGTACCAGCCGTGATCGCCCTGGGTGGTATCGACGACCCAGTACTGGTCGCCCATCATATCGTCCAGGCCGGTAAAGAGCTGCATGTTGAAGGCGGCGCAGACAACGCAGACCACCAGCAGCAGGATTGCGTGAGAGAGTTTCATCGGCATGACAGTATTCCTCCGTAGGTATTATTCTTTGTGGGTTGTCCAGAACATCGACACGGCATTGGCCGCAAACAGGCCGTAGAGCCACATGGTGTTCCAGGCCGGGCCGGACCAGTGGCTGCCATGGCCGCCGCCCACAACCCCGGAGGCGATCACGAAACCGACCATGGTCGTGAAGGACACCATGGCGACCGCCCTCAGAATGGCGCTGTTACGCCAGGTGTGGCGCTCCAACTCCTCGATCCGCGACAACAGCTCAAGCTCTCTTTCGCTCATCTTTTTTCTCCTTTGCAAGTGTTATGACTATGAACAACATGGCTACCGTCAGGGACAGTGCGATATGAAACCCGTTCAGATTGAGCGTCAGATGGTACAACATGGCGGTTCTCCTTTTCCTTGTATGCTTATTTATATTTTGTGGTGACTCAGCACTTGATCAGGTGAACCAGTTCGCCGGGAAAACGGTCGGCCAGTTCCAGGTACTTGATGCAGTCTGCGTAGCGGCCGCTGCAGTAACGGATGATCATGTTCACGTCGTGCGGCGAGATATACCCGCACCCCACGTCGCAGTAATCGTCGTTTTTACCGTAGAATGGACAGACCGTTGTTTTCCCCATTGCTTACCCCGTTTATTGCGTTCGATCATGTATACAGCACAGGATGTGCCAACATCATTCAAATAAAAATTATTAATTAATTACAGATACTTACAAACTATATGGCACTCAAGCCCCTGGTGCCCGCCGTTCATTCTTTGCAGCAATGCAAAACCGGCGGTTCGCCGCAAGGCGGATACGGGTGCGAAATGGCGCCAATAAAGACTTTGAAGGTCTTTTTTAAACCGCCATTGTTTCAACAGGTTAGTTGTGATATGGATATGAGTAACGGTGTTTGCAAAAGTGCAAAACAACGTTGAGGCATCTTTTGCAGAAATGCAAATAGCCGGGGGGAACTGTGGAAGCAGATCGAATCAAGTGGAATGAACGTTTCGGGGCTGAAGGATCCTATCTGGGGGAACATCCATCCCCCTTCCTGGCGCGGGAGACGGAGCGCATCCTGAGCCTGGCGCCGGGGAGGCGGGCCCTGGACGTAGCCTGCGGCGAGGGACGCAACAGTATCTATCTGGCCCGCCGTGGCTTCCGGACGACCGGCCTGGACATCTCGGACGTGGGCATCGCCAAGGCTGCTCGCCAGGCGCACGCGGAGGGGCTGGAGGTCGAGTTCCACCGGGTTGACCTGGAGGGATGGCGGATCAGGGAACAGTTCGACCTGATCATCAATTTCAACTTCCTGCTGCGCGGCCTCATCCCCGAAGAGATCGGTGCCCTGGTCCCGGGGGGGCTTTTGCTGTTCGACACCATTCTGGAATCGCCCCAACTTCTGGCAACCCACAATCCGGACTTCTTCCTGCGTTACGGCGAGCTTGAAAGGATATTTGCCGCCTTCGACGGTGCGGTGCTGTTCAGCGAGGAGGTCAGTGAGGGAGAGATGCCCACGGCGCGGCTGTTGTTCAGGAAGGCGGGGTGGTAGGGGCGCATTGCATGCGCCCTTGATTTCAATCATACACGGCACGAGGTCACGATACGAAAAAAGGCGAAGCCCCACAGCGGCTTCGCCTTTTTTGCGTTCAAACTACCGGACAGCCGGTTTATTCAGCCGGCGTCTCCTCGGTCGGCGCGGCAGGAGTGCCGTCGGGATTGAGGCCGAGCGCCTCCTTGCGGGAGAGCTTGATCTTGCCGTTTTTGTCGATGCCGATGCACTTGACCAGAACCTTGTCGCCTTCGTTCAGCACTTCGGTAACCGTCTTGACCCGCTTGGTGTCCAGTTCGGAGATATGCACCAGGCCGTCGGTGCCCGGCATGATCTCCACAAAGGCGCCGAAGTCCATGATCTTCCGGACGGTGCCCATGTAGAGTTTGCCCTCTTCGGCTTCGTCGGTCAGGCCGCGGATCATCTGGATGGCCAGGTCGCAGGCTTCCTTGTTGGTGCTGGCGATGTTGATGCGGCCGGTATCCTCGATATCCACGGTAACGCCGGTGGTCTCGGTGATGTTGCGGATGTTCTTGCCGCCGGTGCCGATGACGTCGCGGATGCGGTCGGTCTTGATCCAGATGGTGGTGATGCGCGGAGCGAAAGGAGACATCTCGCCGCGTGCCGCCGACAGTGTTTCGGCCATCTTGCCCAGGATGTGCAGCCGGCCCTCACGGGCCTGTTTCAGCGCCTGCTGCATGATCTCCTTGGTGACGCCGCCGATCTTGATGTCCATCTGCAGGGCGGTGACGCCCTCGGTGGTGCCGGCAACCTTGAAGTCCATGTCGCCCAGGTGGTCTTCGTCACCCAGGATGTCGGACAGGATGGCGACCTTGTCACCCTCCTTGATCAGGCCCATGGCGATACCCGCCACCGGGGCCGTAACCGGCACGCCGGCGTCCATCAGCGACATGCTGCCGCCGCAGACCGAAGCCATGGAGGAGGAGCCGTTGCTCTCCAGGATCTCGGAGACGATGCGGATGGTGTAGGGGAAGTCTTCGTGCTTGGGAATGACGGCCGACAGAGCCCGCTCGGCCAGCATGCCGTGACCGATCTCGCGACGGCCGGGAGCCAGGCGGAAGCTGGTCTCGCCCACGGAGAACGGCGGAAAGTTGTAATGGAGCAGGAAGCGTTTGCGGGACTCGCCGTACAGGGAGTCGATGCGCTGCTCGTCGATGGAGGTGCCCAGTGTTGCGGTAACCAGGGCCTGGGTCTCGCCGCGGGTGAACAGGGCGGAACCGTGGACGCGGGGCAGCAGGCTCGCCTCGGTGGTGATGGGGCGGATGGTGGTCGTGTCGCGGCCGTCGATGCGGATACCGGTGTCCAGGATGTCGGCGCGGACGCGCTCGTACTCGAAATCGCCCAGGAAGGCCTTGATCTGCTTGGTCTTGCCCTCGAACTCCTCCTTGAGGGCCTCGATGGTTTCGGCGGTGACCAGGTCGATCTGGTTGTGGCGCTCCTGCTTGGTCTTGATCTTGACCGCCTCGGCGATACGGTCGTAGGCCAGTTCACGAACCCGGGCCAGCAGGGCTTCGTCAACGACGGGGGGCGCGATGACGCGCTTGGCCACGCCGACCTTCTTCTGCAGTTCTTCCTGGGCTTCGATCAGCGGCAGCATCGCTTCCTTGGCGAAGAAGATGGCCTCCAGCATGTCGGCCTCGGAGACGAACTTGGCCTCCCCTTCCACCATGATCACCGCGTCGCGGCTGGCGGCGACCACGATCTCCAGATCGCTCTGCTCCAACTCTTCGGCGGTGGGGTTGACGATCAGCTTGCCGTCCACCCGGCCGACCTTGGCGCCGGCGATGGGGCCCTGGAACGGGACATCGGACACCATCAGGGCCGCAGAGGCGCCCAGCATGGACAGGATGCCGGGATCATTGTCCTTGTCGGCCGACACGACGGTGGCCATGATCTGGGTGTCGTTCAGGAAGTTCTCGGGGAAGAGCGGACGGATCGGACGGTCGATCAACCGGCAGGTAAGGGTTTCGGCGTCCGACGGACGCGCTTCGCGCTTGAAAAAGCCGCCCGGGATCTTGCCACCGGCATAGGCCTTTTCGGTATAGTTGACGGTAAGGGGGAAGAAATCCTGCCCTTCCTTGGCTTCTTTTGTCGCCACCGCGGTCACCAGAACCATGGTGTCGCCACAACTGACCACCACGGCGCCGCTGGCCTGCTTGGCCATTTTGCCGGTGGTGATGGTGATGGTCCTGCCGCCGAACTCAACCTGTACTTTTTGTTCCATATGGTATTCTCCTGTTTGGTTGCGTTGGGGCCGTCGCTACAGCCTCCCTGTGTGAAGTTCACAAACCTCCGCCACAGGGGGACTCTACCCACGTCCCCAACAAAAAATAAAAGGGCTGTGAAGCCCTCTTGTGAAACGAGCATACCCGAAAATGGAGCAGGCAATATACCCGCGAAAAGCGGGCATACTGCCATCCATTACCTGCGTATGCCGAGACGTTCGATGACCTTCCTGTACCTGTCCAGCTCTTTGCCTTTGAGGTAGTCCAGAAGGCGCCTCCTCTGGCCGACGAGCTTCAGAAGCCCGCGACGGCTGTGGTGGTCCTTTTTGTGGATCTTGAAGTGCTCGGTCAGATAGGTGATCCGCTCGGTGAGAATGGCGATCTGCACCTCCGGAGAACCTGTGTCGCTGTCATGGGTTTTGAACGAGTTGATGATTTCCTGTTTCTTTTCGGTTGCCAACACTGTCAACACCTCCCTTCATTACGGTTTGTTATCTGTATGCCGCAGCATAGCCAGTTTATCCAGGGTTTTGTTAAATAACACATAAGTCGCTATTTGTAAAGCACTAAGAGGTTGTTGAAAAACAGCCTCCTCAGGGCTTGTCCAGCGGGTGCGACGATCTGACTATTTTTGAACAACCCCGGTTTTTCAATAGACTACTCAACTCAGCAGAAGACACGTTTCGGCGCAATACGGAACCCGCCAGTGTCGAAGGGGAAAAGTTCGGCCACCGCAACAAGCTCCTCCCCCATACCAAGGCGTACCAATCGGGGGGTGTCCCATGCCGGCCAGGCGCCGACCAGGGTATCCTCCAGGTCGGGCGCCCTGCCGTGCCTGACCTTGACCACACCGGCATCGTTCAGGGGGATGGCGTCCAGATGGGCGAGCATGGCGTAGGGGGTCCGGCAGAGCATATCGGCCCGCCCCTCCCGTACCGCATCCTCCAGCCCTTCGAGGGTGACGCTCGAAGCTATGTCGAACGGCCCGCTGGCCGTCCTGCGCAGCTCCTGGAGCGCTGCGCCGCACCCCAGGGCAGTCCCCATATCGTCCGCCAGGGAACGCACGTAGGTGCCGCGGGAGCAGACCACCCGCACGGCGACCAGCGGCAGGTCGATGGAGAGGATCTCCAGGGAATAAATCCGTACCAGACGCGCCTGGCGCTCCACCTCCCGTCCCTGGCGCGCCAACTTGTACAACGGCTGTCCGTCCTGCTTTATGGCCGAAAACATGGGCGGCATCTGGCTGATCTCGCCGGTGAAGCCGCGCACCACGTCATCCAGGCGGTCGCGGCTCACCCGCGTCCCGTCGGCCTCATGCAGGACCCGGCCGGTCATGTCCAGGGTATCGGTTTTCACACCGAGACGCAAAAGCGCATCATAGGCCTTCCGCCCCTCGTCCAGAAACGGTATGGCCTTGGTCCCCTCGTTGACCGCTACCGGCAGGACGCCGGTGGCAAAGGGGTCGAGGGTGCCGGTGTGCCCCACCCGCCTGGTGCCGAGGATCCTGCGCACACGGTTGACCACATCATGGGAGGTAAGACCGACCGGTTTGTCGATGACCAAGAAACCGTTCATAGGGTGATGGTGCCACCGGGGCAATGCCGCAAAAACAGAGGGGATGAGGACGCGGAAAGGGATGTATGCCGGATGGCGGCCAAAGGGGCGGAATATCCCCTGCGGTGCGGACTGCTATGGGCGGACCTGCGGCGATCTAGCAAAGGGCGGCTTCCACGATGGCGTAGACCTGCGCCTTCACCTCGTCCAGCGTTCCGTCCACGGTGCAGCCGGCCGCGTTGTGGTGCCCGCCCCCACCCAACTGGGCGGCGAAACCGGCCACATTGACCTTGCCCTTGGAGCGGAAGCCGACCTTGTACCGCTGTTCCGACAGCTGGCGGAAAAAGATCGCCACCTCGACGCCGCGTATGGAGCGGGGGTAATTGATGAAGCCGTCCGTCAACTCGGCATCGGTGGCGGTTACCGCGTACATGTCGAGGGTTATGGAGACGGATGCGGCCTGCCCGTTGCTGATGACATCCAGCGTGGGCAGACATTTGGCCAGGAGTTCCAGACGCTTGCGGGGCTGGTTCTCATAGAGTTGTTCTGCCACGTCCCAGGCGTTGATGCCGCAGCCGATCATCTCGCCGGCAATGGTGAAGGCTTCCGGATTGGCGTTGGAATAACGGAAGGAGCCGGTATCGGTGATGATGGAGACATACAGGCAGAGGGCAGTCTCCCGGTCCAGGGGGTAACCGAAGGCACTGATGACGCGATAGACCAGCACCCCCGTCGCCGCGGCCTGGGGATCGATCAGGTTATGAGCGCCGAAATTGTCACAACCCAGATGATGGTCCAGATTGACCAGCACACCGATACGCTTGAAGGCGCAGAACTCGTCACCCGCCCTGCGGTACTCGCCCACATCCTGAACAAAGGCCACATCGAAATCCCGGTCGGGGATGTGCGGGGAAACCGTATCCACACCCGGCAGAAAGGCGTACAGATCCGGCACCTGATCACGCAGATGGACGCACACCTCTTTACCGATCTTACAGAGAAACGAGGCCAGGGCCAGGGAAGAACCCACCGCATCGCCATCCGGGTTTTCATGACTGGTGATCAGAAAAGACGTATTGGCGCGGATAACCGATACAATATCCTGGATGGCGTCATTCATGCCCGGTTTCTATCTCCTTGAGGAGGGAGTCGATCCGGCTGCCGTACTCTCCGGAATGATCGTACTTGAACAGCAGGTCGGGGGTATAGCGCATGGTCAGGCTCTTGCCCAGCTCGCGGCGCAGAAACCCCTTGGCGCTGTTCAGGCCCTCCTCGCTGTCCTTCTTGGCCTGCTCGTCGCCGATAACCGTGAAAAACACCCGCGCCAGATGGAGATCGTCGGTGACCTCCACGGCGGTGACGGTGACAAACCCGATGCGCGGGTCGTTGAGCCCCCGGGAGAGGATCGACGATATCAGTTCATGGATGGTCTCGGCGACTTTGTCGGAACGTTTGTGTTGCATAACGGTAAAACCCTTTTTCGGAGCATAACATGTTTCCTGAATCCGCGACGCCGGAATGCCGCAGTGTCCGGAAGAGCCGGAGCCCGCACGCCGCCGTGTCGTAACGACTCACTCACAAGGCCCGTACTCCGCCTGATCGTCGCAAATCCTCAAACGCAAAGGCAGAGGCCTTCCGGACCAGCGAAGGTATGGAGGCGTCACGGATTCAGGTGTTTGTTTATAATTTCGCGGCGATCTTTTCCATCTCGAACGCTTCGATGATGTCGCCGGTCTTCAGGTCGTTGTAGTTCTCCAGGCCGATACCGCACTCGTAGCCGCTGGCCACTTCCTTGACATCGTCCTTGAAACGGCGCAGGGACGACATCTTGCCCTCGTAGATCACCACATTGTCGCGCAGCAGGCGTACCTGGGCGTTGCGCAGCATCTTGCCGTCCTGGACGTGGCAACCGGCGACGGTGCCGACCTTGGGTACGGAGAACAGCTCGCGCACCTCGGAGCGGCCCAGGTATTTTTCCTTGAAGGTCGGCGCCAGCAGACCCTCCATGGCCTTCTTCACGTCCTCGACCGCATCGTAGATGATGTTGTAGAGGCGGATATCGACCCCTTCCTTCTCGGCCAGGCCCTGGGCCTTGACCTCGGGACGCACGTTGAAGCCGATGATGATGGCGCTGGATGCGGCGGCAAGGTTGACGTCCGTCTCGGTAACGGCGCCGACCGCGGAGTGAATGATGTTGAGCCGCACCGCATCGGTGGAAAGCTTGCGCAACGATTCGCCCACCGCTTCCACCGACCCCTGCACGTCGCCCTTGACGATGACGTTGAGGTCCTTGACCTCGCCGCTCTGGATCTTGCGGTACAGGTCTTCCAGCGACAGCTTGGTGTGTTTGGCCAGCTCCAGCTCACGCAGCTTGATCTGGCGGAGGGTCGCGATCTCCTTGGCCTGTTTTTCGTCCTTCATGGCCACAAAGATGTCACCGGCATCAGGCACGCCGGACAGGCCCACCACTTCAACCGGCTTGGAGGGACCGGCTTCCAGCACCTTCTCGCCGCGGTCGTTCTGCATGGCACGCACACGGCCGGAATGGATGCCGACCACGCAATAGTCGCCGGCCTTGAGAGTACCTTCCTGCACCAGCACGGTAGCGACCGGGCCGCGCCCCTTGTCCAGCTTGGCTTCCACGATGGTTCCCTTGGCCAGCTTGTCGGGGTTGGCCTTGAGTTCCATCACGTCGGCCTGCAACAGGACCATTTCCAGCAACTCTTCCAGGTTGAGGCGTTTCTTGGCCGACACCTCCACCATGGTGGCGTCGCCGCCCCACTCGGACGCAACCAGACCGAACTCCATCAACTCCTGCTTGACCCGTTCCGGCTTGGCATCCGGCTTGTCGATCTTGTTGATGGCCACGATGATCGGAACCCCGGCGGCCTTGGAGTGATTGATCGCCTCGCGGGTCTGGGGCATGACCCCGTCATCGGCCGCGACGACCAGGATGACGATGTCGGTCACCTTGGCGCCGCGGGCGCGCATGGCGGTAAACGCTTCGTGGCCCGGCGTATCGAGGAAGGTGATCTTCCGGCCGTTCAACTCCACATCGTAGGCGCCGATGTGCTGGGTGATGCCGCCCGCCTCGCCGGCAATGACGTTGGCCTCGCGGACCGCATCCAAAAGGGAGGTCTTGCCGTGGTCAACGTGCCCCATGATGGTCACGACCGGCGGCCGTTTCACAAGGGTCTCGGGTGCATCGGGGGTCGATTCCAGGATCTCGTCCAGGTCAACCGCCACATTTTCCACTTCATACCCGTACTCGGAGGACAGGATGACCGCGGTATCGAAATCCAGGGGATGGTTGATGGTGACCATCATCCCCATCTTCATCAGGGACTTGATCAGGTCGTTGGCCTTGATGCCCATGCGCTTGGCCAGCTCGCCGACGCTGATGCTCTCGGAGATGCGGATGATGCGCTTGATGGCCTTGGGGACGGTAATCTCGGTCTTGCGGGTTTCAACCACCCGCTCCCTGCCGCCCTTCTTCTTGGATCCCTTGTAGACCGGATCAAAGGTGCGTTCGCGCTTTTCCAGGATCTCATGTTTTTTCGGCTGGTCCTTCTTGCCTTTCCCGGCAGAAGCGCCGCCCTTCTTACCCTTTCCGGCATCGGCGCCGCCATGGCCCGGGCCGTCCTTTTTCCCGCCGGGGCGGCGGCTATCGCCGGCCGATGGGGCTGCGGGAGCAAGCTGCACCTGCTTCATGCGGGAACGGTCCTGATCGGGGGCCGGAGCCTGGGCAGGTGCGCCGTTCCGGGGCGCAGAGTCAGGGGCTGGCCGGGGCGGGGCGGTACGCGGCGTGGGCGGTGCTTCCTTGGTCACCACTCGGGTAGGACGGGTGGTGACGCCAGGAATTTCCATCCGGCCCAGGATACGGGCCTGGTTGGGGCCCGCCTTCACCGGCTCGGTCGGAGCCTTGGGCTTTTCCGCAACAACCGGCTCCACAACGGCCGCTTTGGCCGGAGCAGGGGTCGGGGTCGGGACGGGAACCTCATGCGGAACCGCCTCGGGTGCTGGGGGCTCGACAACGGGGGCCTTCGGGGCCGGGGTCGGTTCCGCCTTCTTTTCCAGCTCGACGGCGACGGCCGCCTGCGGCGCTTCCTCGGCTGCGGCAACCGGAGCAACCTTGGCCCGGCGCCTGATGATGTTGGTCGTGACCCGTACCTCGTCGGTGCTGGTGCTGCTTTCCTTGGGCTGAGGCGTCAACAGCTTCTTGACGGCATCCTCTTCGACCAGGGAAGCCGACGACTTGGCCTCAACCCCGATCTCTTTGAGCCTGGCAAGGGTCTCACGGGCATCAACACCCAATTTTTCCGCCAGGTTGCTCACACGTATCATACTCATGCTTACTGCACCTCCCCCAGGAAGTTTCTATATCGTTCAATTGTTTTAGAAAGTTGTGCCACAAAACCGCTCGCTTTCACCGCAAGCGCACTACGCGGCGCCTTGCCGAGCAGATCACCGAAATCGTCCTTTGTCAGTATCCATCGGCAGGCAACGCCGTTACCCGCCGCCTGTGCGGCAATCTTTTCCCCGATGGCCTCGGAGACGTCCCTGGCGACCAGCACCAATTCCGGCTTGTTCTTGCCTTTCAGCGCCTCGCCGACCATGGAGCCGCCGGCAACGATCTTGCCGGCCTTGTTGGCCAGGGCAATGTATCCCTTGACCCGCTCAAGCAAGAGTTTCGCCACCTGGTCGGTCATCTGCTCCGGGGGCGGCACGTTCACCTCGCGCTTGAAGGCCCGCCCGAACTGGCGCTGCCTGACCGCCACAGCCAGACAGGCGGCGCTGATGCACGTATAGGCTCCCCTGCCGGGCAGTTTCCCATCCAGGTCCGGCACCACCTCCCCCTGCGGGGAGAGCACGAAACGGATCAGGCGGTCCCGATCCCTGGTCTCGCGGCACGCAAGACAACTGCGTTGTGGTTTTTCACCACCGTCATGGCGGGGCATCCCGGTACGCTACTCCGCCTGTTTCTCTTCGGTGTCCGGCGCTACGGAGGCATCGGCGCCGCCGGCTTCGGCGGTTTCAGCGGCCTCGGCAGGCTCATCTGCCGCCGCCTCGTCACCCTGGGTACCGTCAAAGGAGGCGAATTGGGCCAGCTCGGCCTCGGCCGCCTTGGATTCGCTCTTGATATCGATGCGGCAGCCGGTCAGGCGGGCCGCAAGGCTGACGTTCTGGCCGCGCTTGCCGATGGCCAGGGAGAGCTGGTCGTCGGCCACGACGATCTCCAGCACCCGGTTGTCCTCATCCACGAACACCTTGGAAACCTGGGCCGGGGACAGGGCATTGCAGGCGAAGCGGGCAATATCCTCGGACCAGGGGATGATATCTATCTTTTCGCCGCGCAACTCCGAGACCACGTTCTGGACGCGGGCCCCGCGCATGCCGACGCAGGCGCCGACCGGGTCCACATCGGAATCGTTGGAGGAGACGGCAATCTTGGCACGGCTGCCCGGATCGCGCACCACGGCGTTGATCTCCACGATGCCTTCGGCAATCTCCGGCACCTCGAGCTCGAACAGCTTGGCCAGCATGCTGGGATGGGTGCGGGAAAGTATGATCTGCGGCCCCTTGGTGGTCATGCGAATCTCGGTGATGATGGCGCGGATACGATCACCGGGACGGTAGACCTCCCGCGGCATCTGTTCCTTGGTGGGAAGAGCCGCCTCGGCACGCCCCAGGTCAACCAGCAGTTCGCCCTTCTCGAAGCGCCGCACCATACCGGTGATGATCTCCCATTGGCGGTCGCTGTACTCGTTGAAGATGGTCTCCCGTTCCGCTTCGCGCACCCTCTGGATGATGACCTGCTTGGCGGTCTGGGCGGCAATGCGGGTGAACCCGGTGGCATCCAGTTTTTCGCCCAGCGAATCGCCGACTTCCACATCGGGGTCAACTTCACGGGCCTCTTCGAGACTGATCTCCTTATAGGAGTCCTGCACATCTTCCACGACGGTCACGAATTCAAACAGCTCCACCTCGCCCGAATCCGGATTATAATGGGCTTCCAGATCGCGGGTATTGCGGTATTTCTTGTTGGCCGCCGTCAACACCGCCTGCTCCATGGCCTCCATGACCACCTGCCGGTCGATGCCCTTTTCCTTGACGATCTGCTCGATGGCGTGTTTGAGATTGATGTTCGTTTCCACGATTGCTTCTCCTTGCTGACGTATATGGGAAATCAGATCAAAATTCGAATTCGAGATGAGCCTTGGCAACCTTGTCCAGCGGGATCGAGGCAGACGGGCCTTCGGCAAGCTTCAGGGCGACGTTTCCGTCCACCAGTCCTTCCAGCCGTCCGATAAAGACCTTGCGCTTGGTGCCGCCATCATCGGGCAGCGCCTCAAACGTCCGCACCTTGAGCAGCCGTCCGGCAAAACGTGCGTAATCGGCCGGCGTCTTGAGGGGGCGGTCCAGGCCGGGGGAGGAGACCTCCAGCGAATAGTGGCCGGGGATGATGTCTTCCACGTCGAGGATGGCCGACAATTCGCGGCTGACATCGGCGCAGTCGTCCAGGGTGATGCCGCCTTCCTTGTCGATGAAGAGCCTGAGCACGCCATCGCGTCCCGCCCTGGCAAACTCGATGTCAACCAGTTCCATGCCGAGCGATTCCAGGATCGGCAGCGCAAAGCCGCTCACCTGCCCGCAAATGTCTCCCTTGATCATAGCCATACGCTGTCTCGCAAAATAAAAAAGTGAGCCTTGCGAGCTCACTTTTAGTGAACAACTTTTTAATTCTTTTACCACGGCAACCCTTGAAGAAGCAAGTCTTTTTTTAGGTACAGCCGCCAAAAACGCTACTTCTGACGAATTTTACGGCACCCGGGATATTCCGCGGGGCCACACCCCTGCTCACGAGGATTCCCCATGCCGGAACAATGGACACTGCGGGCCTTACTCAAACTCCAGCCGCACATACTACGACAGGCACCCTCCTCGCCGTGGAAAGTGCCTGTCAGCACTGGAGCCACCTGCCGGAATCGAACCGGCGACCTATTGATTACGAATCAATTGCTCTACCAACTGAGCTAAGGTGGCACGTGTGAATGATGTGCGGACGGCTTTGGCGGGAGGCGGGAAACCTTCTTGCCTACAGGTCGGTTGAGAGTGTGCGGACAACGACCAATCTGCGTCACCCCGTTCCAGGCTGGATAAGTTACCTTAAAACAAAGGCGCCTGTCAATCCCTACTTGTCGGGTAGCACAGGAACCGTCACCGGAGTCGCCGGAAAGCCGATGCCTTGATGGCGGCGAAGAGCCGGCTCCCCTTTTCGATCCCCAGTTCGCGGGCAGCCTCCTGTACGACCTCGGCCACGAGCCGGTCGTCACCGCAGGCAAGTTCCACCCCAACCTTGTTGCCGGACCGGAAGATATCCGCAACGCTGCAGTCGAGCAGGTTTCTGGCGCTGATGGCGCCGGGATGCTGCCTGATAAGAATAATATCCTTCGAGGAGAGCTCGAACAGGGCGTCCGGCCGGTCGTTGGCGGCGGAGATCAGGAGTTCGGTCCCGCCCCAGGCATAGGCGGACATGCCGTCAAACCGGCGCGGGTTGCCAAGCTTCAGGAGATTGATATACCCGACCGGGCTCTGCCCCATGCGGGACCGGGCGAGTTCCTCGGCCGTCGTCTGGGCCTCGATGCGCCCGGCGCCCACCGTGAGCACCCGGTCCGCCATGATGCGCATCTCCAGGAGCGAGTGGGAAATGAAGAGGTAGGGGATACGGAACGCCTCGCTGGCGGCCTTCAGGTAATCGATGATCTGGAACTTGAGACTATCGTCCAGGGCTGACAGCGGTTCGTCCATCAAGAGCAGGCGGGGGTTGGAGAGGACTGTTCTGCCGATGGCCACCCGCTGCTTTTCCCCCCCCGAGAGGTTATGCACGCCGCGCGACAGGAGATGGCCTATCTGCAACACCTCCACCAAGGAGTCGAAATCGATCCTGCGGTTGGCCGGGGCACTCCGCTTGTAACCGTACAGGAGGTTTGCCCGGACGCTCATGTGGGGAAACAGGTAGGGGAGCTGGAAGACTATGCCGATGCGGCGCTGTTCCGGAGGGACATCGACGGCGCCTTGGCTGTCGTAGAGCGGTTCGCCATCCAGGCGGATGATGCCTGCGTCCGCGTGCTGCAATCCGGCGAGCAGGCTCACCAGGGTGGATTTCCCGCTTCCCGACGGCCCGAAGACGCCGACACGCTCCCCCTGGACCGTAAAATCCACATCCAAGGCAAAAGCGCCAAATTTTTTTTGCAGGCAAACGTGCAGTTCCATGTCAGTCGGTCCCGGCCATGCGGCGGTTGAGATATTCGTGAAGCAGGAGCACGACGACCGAGATGACGACCGAGACGAGGCACAGCGCCAGGGCCATGGCGTCTCCGTCAGGTGAACTGGCGTACTCGTAGATCGCCAGGGGAATGGTCTGGGTCACGCCGGGAATATTGCCGGCCACGACGATGGTCGCCCCGAATTCTCCCAGGCCGCGGGCGAACATGAGGGCCGACCCGGCGGCGATCCCGCGCAACGAAAGCGGGATGATCACGGTCACGATGGTGTCGAACCGCCCGGCGCCCAAGGTACGGGCAGCCTGGATGAGGCGATTGTCAACGCTCTCCATGCCCAGCCGGATCGACCTGACCATGAGGGGAAAGCCAACCACGGCCGTGGCAATGACCGCGGCCTTCCAGGTAAAGATCAGCTTGATCCCCAAGGGTTCCAGAAGATGCTGGCCGATGAAGCCCTTCTGCCCCAGGAGGAGCAGCAGGATGTACCCGATCACTACGGGCGGCAGGGTCAGGGGAAGGTTGATCGCCACGTCCAGCGCAACCTTCCCCCGGAACTGCCGGTAGGTCATGAGATAAGCGACTCCGAAGCCGAAGGGAAGCGACACCAGCGTCGCCACAATCGACACCTTGAGCGACAGCAGGATAGCCATATATTCGGCGGAGGTAAAGGCCGGCATACGGTTCCTATTTCACGTTGAAACCATGCCGGGCAAGGACGGCCTTGGCTTCGCCCGACTCCAGAAACCGGTAGAAACCAACGGCTTCGGCCTTGTTGCCGCCGGCCACGGTCAGGGCCATTGGGTACGTAACCCGCGAGTAGTACTCCTGAGGCACCGTGAACAGGATTTTTGCGGTCTTGGCCACCTGCAGCGCATCGGTCTTATAGACAAAGGCGCCATCAACCTCGCCGCGGTCCGCGTACAGCAGGCACTCCCGCACGTCCTTGGCCATGACCAATTTTTTCTCCAACTGCTTGTCTACCCCGGCCTTCTTGAAGGCCTCCATGGCGTATTCCCCGGCCGGAACGCTCTTGGGGCTGCCGATGGCGATCTTCTCCAGTTTGACCACGTCCGACAGGCCGCTTGCCTTCACCCCCGGCCGGCCGGCAAACACCAGGGTGTTGTAGGCAAAGGTGGCGATGCTCCTGTCGTCGGCCAGCTTCTTGGTCTTCATATACTCCATCCACTCCAGGTTGGCCGAGATGAAGATGTCCGCCGGGGCGCCGTTCTCGATCTGCTTGGCCAGGGCGCCGGATGCGCCGTAGTTTTTCTTGAAGGTAATGCCGCCGTTCTTCCTTGCATAGCTGTCGGACAGCTCGTTGACGACCTCTCTCATGCTGGCCGCTACAAACAGGTTGACCTCTCCGGCCATTGCTGCGACGGGGAGCAGACAGACCGCTACGGTTATCAGGCAGGATACTATTCGATTCATAATGTCTCCGTTTAACATGAAATGGTTGGCTTTTAGTAACAGATTTTGAAGGGTTGACGTGACGATGCCGTTACGGCGAGCGGGGGGAGATCCGGGCACCGATATCAGCGGGTCTGCCGAAATAGACCGACGACAGGACGATGATGTCCACACCGCTGGCGGCATATTCAGCCACGTTTCCCTCGTTGATGCCGCCTGCCGCGGAAATCTTCACCGGGCGGCCCAGGGCGCGGATGTCGGCCGTCAGTTGCCGCAATTCGGGGGGCGGCAGCTTGTCCACCTGGACCACATCCACCCCCGCCCCGGCGATGCGCAGCGCCTCAGCGGCATTATCCGCCTCGACGATGATCCGATTTTCCGGGGCCTTGGCCCGCAGATCGGCCACCCCTTCCAGAAACGCATCCAGGCCGCCCAGAAAGGCGGTATGCTGCTTGAACACCAGCACGGTTTCGGACAGCCCCAGCCGATGGGGCAGAGCCCCGCCGGCCATGATAGCCTTGATGGCAACCTTCTTGGTGCCGGGAAAGGACTTGCGGGTGGTTACCACCACAATGCCCGGATTCGCTTCTTTGGCGGCCCGGACGATCCTGGCGGTGCGCGAAGCGATGCCCGAGGCGTACTCCAGCAGGTTCAAGGCGACCTTCCAACCGGCATGCAGGCCCTGTGCCGTCCCCTCGACGCTCAGAAAGACCGTGCCGGGGGCACAGTGCGTTCCGCTCGGTTCGAGGATCGAGATGCGGCAGCCGCATTTCTCCAGTACCCGTGCCGCTTCCTCGCAGCAGCAGAGGGTAGTTGCCTCACGGGTGGAAAAAGCGATGGTGCCCGGCTGATTGCCGATGCCGAGCAGATGGGTCGTCAGGTCCCCATAAGGAAGATCCTCGTCGATGAACCGTTCGATCTCTATGTCAGGCAGGCAGGCAAGCACGACATTCTCCCACGCTTGTTCGTTATAGTGCACAAAATACAACGAAATGCATGAAAAAGGGGCAGCGTCGCTGATGCCCCCTTGAATATTCATTGCAGCGTCTTTGTTTAGCTGACGCCGAGAATCACGCTGGATGCCTTGAAAATGACGCAGGCATGGCCGCCAACGGCCAATCCCAGGTTTTTGCTGCTCTCATGGGTAATGACGGCGCTGATGGTGTTGCCGCCCCCCACCTCCACGTCCACCTCGGTGCTGACCGGTCCTTCAATGACTTTGGCAATCGTGCCGCACATGAGGTTCCGGGCACTGAGCTTGGCGTCGTGCAGGTCGGTTCCGATGATGACCGAACTGGCCTTGATGATGGCATAGGCCTCTTTTCCCACCGCCAGCCCCAGGCTGTCGACGGCGCCGTTGGTGACAACGGCCGCTATGGTGGCCCCTCCCTTGAGGGTCAGATCGACCTCGGCATTGACCGCACCCTTGACGATCCTGGCCACGGTTCCGGCAAAAACGTTACGTGCGCTTACTTTCATGGCAATCCTCCTCAATAGTTGGTACAGGCTGTCGGCATCGCCCAACTTTTCGGCGATATTGCCCAGAAACTTGCGATGCTCTTCCTGTATGATCTGAAACTCCCGCAGGACCTTTTTTCCCTCGGCGGTGAGGGTGGTCCCGCCGCCGCCCTTGCCCCCGGCCAAGCGATCGACAAGCGGCCTGTCGGCCAGGTTGTTGATCATATTGACCAAATCCCAGGCGGTTTTATAGCTGACACCGACCGCCTTGGCGGCCTTGGTGATGGAACCCAGTTCGTCGATCTGTTCCAGCAGGCTGATCCGGTCGCCACCCAGGAACTTCCGGTCTTCCTTGTGAAACCAGACGGAACCCGAGAGCCCCAGCTTTGCACCATCCGGTGAAAATTTCATAACAAGACCACCCCTGGCATGCACGAAAAGCCCGTCTGCGACGGACACGGAGTATGGTACGATATGATGTAATTATACAGGGATTGCCATACATGTAAAGCACATTGCGACAAACAACCGGCAGGCTGCCCACGTGGAACAACCTGCCGGATTTTCTCATGATGTGGCAGATCAGAACAGCATCTGGACCTGGAAGCGTACCTGCTGGTCGTCGGTGTTGTTCTTGCCGGCCGGGGAGGCTATGGCCGCCTGCTTGTGGACGTTGGTGTAGTCGGCCTGGACCTTCAGGTTGTGGTTGTTCACGTACCACGACACGGCGCCGGTGTTCTCGACCCAGAGGTCGTTGGTCACATCCCGGTTCGGGTCGATGTAGGAATAGCGGTAGGCCAACTCAACCGTCTTGGGGATCACGAAGTAACCGGCCTGGGCGTAGAAGCCCTGGGCGCGCAGCTTATTGTTGGTGGTATGACCATCGGCCTCGGCGAAGAAGTATTCGCCGGTGGCCGAAAAGCCGAGCCATTTGAAGACCGCATCCACGCCGGCCGTGTTGATGTCGCGCGCCTCGCTGGTGCTTATTCTCCTGGCCGAAGGCGTGTAGGTGCCCATCAGGGTGGTGGCCAGTTGGTACCAACCGGTGTTGCTCTTGGCAAAGGTGAGGTTGTTGCCGCTATTGGGGGCGCTGGAGCTGTAGGCGGTGTTTTCCGTGCCGGGGTTGAGGGTGTTGCGGTAGAAGTTCGCGCCAATGGAGGCGAGCGGTTTTACGCTGTGCTCCACGTCGGACTCGGTATATTTCACGTCGCCCAGGGGATTGACGGTGAGACGTGCAGCAAAGGCGTTGTCCGTGGTGCTGCGGTAGGAGTTCTGCCCCACCCCGCCGTAGCCGGCGATGTTGTAGTTGACCAGGCCGCCGGCGATCTTGCCGTGGACCATCACCCCGGTGTCATACCCGGGAACAAAAGCATTGGAAACCACCGACAGGTCCACGAACTGCTGGGCCGCGGAGGAGGTGATCCACTGGCGGCCGAACTGGACCTTGTCCTGGCCGAAACGGAATTGGACCTCGTCCAGCAGACGATAGTTGACGAAGGTCTCTTCCAGCAGACCGCCGTTGGCAGTGCCGCCGTTGCTGAGGTTGGCGAAGTTGATCGACATCTTGTAGGTCAGGTTGGGGGTATAGGCATACCCGTTGAACACGAGCTTGATGCGCTGCAGCGCAAATTTGCTGGAATCCTGGGCCTTCGTGGATGTGGTGTTGTTGGCGCCGTCCAGGTCCATCAGGGTGTAGCGGAGTTGATAAATGCCGCCGATGGACGAGCTGAACTTCCCGTCGGCCGAGGTGAAGTTGAACCCTTCACCCAACTTGTACTTGATCGGGCTGCTCTTCTGGATCTCCTTGTAATCTTCTTCGGTGATGACCCCTTTTTCTTTCAGCACGTCCTCCAGGCTCCGCGCCGAAGCCGTGCCGGCCTGTACCGCGACCAGGGCCAGCCCCAGCAAAACTGCCAGCTTCTTCATAACTGCCTCCTTGTGTATAATACGCGCCCGAAGGCGCGCTGCTCAACTGACTGCGCCGGCCGCCCCCCATGGAAAAAAGGGGGGGATCGCTCCCCCCACCACATGAAGGAGGCTCACGGAGTGAGCCTTGTACGGCATGCGTACAGGTTAATTCAATCTTTGGGAAACCTCCCGGCCGGGGATCGGGTCATCCGCCGGCAAAGGTGTCCACGGTCTGCGCCTTGCGTATCCAGGGCGCCGGGGTTCCCCGCAGCACGTTCTTCAACCTGCTGATGATCTCCTCCACGGAGGTGGGCACCCCGGTCCTCATGGGATGGATGCTGCGCGCCGCCAGCTTGGCGGCAGCCGGGCCGTTGATCTCCCGGGCGCATACGATGGAGCACCCGCTCAGCGCCCTGACACGGGTTGCAATGCGGTCGTCCTCGCAGCCCGTCGTATCGTCGGCGATCCGCACCGTGGTCACGTAGTACGCTTCGTCCGGCCCCACGTCCCAGATGGTGAAACTGGTGGTTTTGCGGAAATTCTGATCGACCTCAACACCGGTCGATGTCGTAAATGCGACTTTCATACTGCCCCCTTTCCCTGGCCTTACGCCGCTGCCGGCCCTGCCCAGGTCGCCGCCAGCCGCGTGTGCATGTTCACCGTACCCACGCAGAACCGGTGAGCATGGTACATCGCGCATATTCGGAAAGAGGCGCTCCATTCATCCATGGCAACGCCGTTACTACACCCGCCGACGGCAGCGCACGCCCGCGGGCGCCCCGCACGACCTCCTTGTCGCTTTACCGGCACCGGAGCCACGTTGAGGCGGAATACATACGTTCTCGTTCTCAACGCTTCCGGGCGATATATAGACAACTACATAACACATGCCAAAATGACAAAGCAAATTTATTCTTTATATTCATAACCTTATATAAACACAGCGCCGGACGGCATATTATACATTGCATAACGAATAGTCAAGCCCCGCGTACCTGCCCCATTATGCGGCAGCCTTTCCGGCCGCAAAACGCCGGTGGCGCCACCCCGGAAACCGTATGCACAATGAATCTCGGCCGACATGTTGCATATACCGACAGCAACAGCAGTGAACGACCACCTGCAAGGAGCACATACCATGGCACTCGCACAACAGGGCAACACCGTATCGGTCCACTATATCGGGACCCTTGACAATGGGCGCATCTTCCACAGTACGCCCGACGACGAACCGCTCGTCTTCACCATCGGCCAGAGCCAGGTCTTTCCGGCCCTGGAACGGGCCGTAACCGGCCTGGCCGTCGGGGAAACGGTCAATATCGTCATCCCGGCCGACGAGGCCTACGGGCCGCGCTTGAAAGAGAACATCATTCGGGTGGAACGGACGTACTTTCCCGCTGAAAAAGAGATCACGATTGGTCAAAAACTCAGCATCAGCTTCACGGGGGGCGGGGAACGGGTCGTACAAATTGTCGGGATCAGCGAGACCGAGGTGACCCTGGACGGCAACCACCCCCTGGCCGGCCTGGATCTGACCTTTGCTCTGCGGCTGGACGGCATAGAATGAATCAAGTAGTTTCCTGAAAAAATAAACAATCCGAAAGGCAGGCTTCATGGAGGCAAAAACCGCAAAGCCGGACCGTTACGTATCGTTCATCGGTATCAACGGCGATGAGAACTCACGGGTACTGATGGAAATGCTGCGCAGGCACATCGATGACCCGGAAAAAACCAACCCATTCTGGGAGAAGTTCAAGGAGAAGCTGAACAGTGTGGGAAAACCGGACAAGACCAACGGCCGCTGTCTTGACGAGTTGTTCCTGATCCACTCCTACATCAACAACATCAGGGAACTCTTCGAGACCTACGACGACCGGGACGCCCTGGAGTTACTGGAGCAGATCGAGGAGGAGAGCTGCTAGACGGGTGCGGAAGAGGGCGCTTCGCTCTCCTGGGCAATGGCGGTAACGAGGCGGAAAAAACGGCCATCAGATACGATCGATCCGCTCTCCGTTGCGCAAGGCGTTGCGGACAGCGGTCAGCCGGGCGTCCATCTCCTCGAAGGCCGTCATGTTGGCCCGCTCGGCGGGGCTGGTGGCGATAATCGCACGCACGCCGCCGTTTTTGAACACCAGCCGCCGATCGCCCATGAGCGCCAGGATCGGGTCGTGGGTGGCCATGAGCACAATCTTGTGTTCGTCAACCAGGGTCCGCACCGCTTTTTTGCGGTCGATGCCGGCGTTTTCGATCTCGTCGATGAGCACGATGGGCGAGGTGCTGAGGCAGGAGGTATCGGCGATCATCAGCGCCCGGGACTGGCCCCCGGACAGGGCTGTGACCGGGGTCTGGGGCGAGAAGCCTTCCCCGGCCAGTTCATTGGCCTTTTCAATGATGGTGCGGGTGATCCCGGCCACGTCATTCGCCATGCGGCTCTCGGCGTGCATGGCAATGAACTCCTCCACACTCAGGTCCATGACGAAGTTCATGTTCTGGGAGAGCTGGGCCACCAGCTTGTGCTCCAGGGAGAAACGGCGGGCCGGGTCGGGTACACTGCCGTCGATCAGTACCCGGCGCCTGGTGGGGGTGTCCCCCTGCGCCATCCATTCGATATCGGCCAGGAAGCGGCTCTTGCCGGAGCCGGTCGGGCCGACAATGGAGACCACCTCCCCCGGCACCACGGTCAGCACGAACCCCTCGTCGGCGCCGCTTTTGTCTACTCCCCCCTCGATGGTTATGGAGGCGATGGCCGGGCCGCTCCCCTGGTCCCGGAGCGAAACCACCAGCTCCATGAAGGCGTCGAACCGCTCCCCCAGCTCCCGGCGTTCCACGCCCAGATCTTCCAGTACCTCCGGCGTGATGCGACCGAAATAGGCCCCCACCGACTCCCCGGCCAACGGCAGCGCCAAGCCCAGGGAGGTGAAGAAGTCCTCGGCGTAGGGGTGCCTGCGCAGCAGTTCCCCACTCGGCAGGGCGCTGTAGGGGGGGATGTCGTGACCGGTCGTCATGTAAAATCCATTTTCCTGACGTTGCCCATCTGGTAATCGCTGCCAATACGGCGCTGGCCGAGACAGTAGGAGCAGAGCGCCGCCGGCAGGGAAAAACGCAGCATCCGGCCGGTAAGGGAGATGGTTTCTTCCGCGGCGGCCAACAACCGCCCCAGTTCGTACCCCCCCTGGCCGGTCAGGCCGTTGACGTTGATGATAACGGCGCCCGGGTTGACCTGACGCACCCGGTACGCGAACACCTCCCGCTCGGCCTGGGAAACGATGTCCCCCTTGGTGATCACCACGATGTCCGCCATCTTGAGCATCGGCCCGATCTTGCGCGGCGTATCCACCCCGCTCAGGTTGTCGATCACGCACACCGCGCACACGTCCTTGATGTGGGGCGCGCAGCGGTTGCACAACCCGGCGCTTTCGGAAACCAGCAGGTCGAAACCGCTCTGCTCGCCCCATTGCAGGCACTCCTGGATATTGCTGACAAAGAAATGGTCGGGACAGAGGTTGCCGGACAGGCCAGTCTTCGCCGCGATGCCTTTACGCTCGTATAGGGCCTGGTCCCCGGTGGAAAGGCAGTCGAACTTGATGACGCCGACCTTCACCCCCTCCCCGCGCAACGCCTCCACCGCCTTGATGATCACGGAGGTCTTGCCCGACGAGGGCGGTCCGGCCACGGTGACCATCCTCATGCCCCACCCCCCGCGAAGGCCCGCTGAAAGGCCGCGTTGATCTCCACCAGCAGGGACTTGATGTCATGGTCTTTCACGTACTCCCAGCCGATCCACTTGAAGGAGGCGGTATCCGGCAGGCGGTTGTCCACGGCGGGATGGAGCGCCGGAAACGAGGCATCGGCGCAGATCCCCGCGACCTGCGGCCCGGTCAGAAAATCGACCAGCGGCTGGAGCGCCTCGCGCTTCCCGGTCTTGACCAGCATGGTCACCGGGCTGACCAGGGCGCCGTCCTCCGGCCAGATGATGCTGATCCCTCCCCTGCCCTGCAGGTGCCGGGCAAAGAAGTAGGGCATGACGCTGACGGCCGGGGCGTCCGCACTGCCGGTGGCGGCAGCCTTGACCATCTGGGAGGGGTGCCAGCCGTAGCGGACGTTCTCCCCAAGCCGGGCAATACCGCTCTCCCCGTGATCCTTGTGGATCGACAGCAACAGGGTCTCGCAGAAGGAACCGTCCCGGTTGCCGCGGATGGCGACACTCTTGCGGTAGGCGGGCTCCAGGAGGTCGTTCCAGGTCGCGGGGGCCGGCCGGTCGCCGAGACGGGCCTGATCGGCCACCATCACCAGAAGGTTCATGGCCAGCATGGTGTACTGTCCCTGGGGGTCGATCACCCCCAGCCGTGCCAGGTGGCGGTCTCCGGCAAAGGTCGAGACGCTGGTGAACAGGCCGGGCTTGATGAAGCGCTCCACGAAGGGGCGATGGAAAAAACTGTTGAATCCGGGGGTGACGATGATATCCGGCATGTCGTCAATGGACTCGAAATGATCCACCAGAGCATAATAATCAACGTCGTGGTTGGCATTACCCTCAAGGCAACAGGTGTAGGCAGTGCGTTCCTTCGGAGGCAGGGTGTCCAGGTACGCCTCAAAGGCCTCCTCTATCGGCACCTTGAGCGGACAGGGGAGCAGGGCGAACAGATTGAGAGGAGCCCCCGCCGTCCCCGGCATCGCCTGTTTCCGGGCCGTCCGGGCGGCCTCGGCAATCGCCTCGTTCAACTGCCGGCAGAACAGGTCGGCATTGAGGTCCCGAGCCTTGAGGAGGGTGCGGAGCGTTACCACCGTGCCGAATGACGCACGCAACCCTTCATCGGCAACCATCTCCAGGCCGGCATTGACGAATACCGGCAGGGTTTCCGGGTGGCGGTCAAGGAGGTGGTCGAGGGTTGCATTGAGCAATGATACCGGTGCGGCTGTATCCATGTGGTTCCTCATGTGAAGAGGGGGATTATCGTCCTAACGGTTACCCAAGCATAATGCTTGCCAGCATATTCCCAGGGCCGGCAATCCGGGTAAACACGGGATTGCCGGCCCTGGATGCGGCCGTTCAGGCGACCTTTTCGGCAGGAGGTGACTAATTAATAGGCAGGTGGTGCTATCGGGCGAACAGAAGCCCCATTACAGGACGTCATGTTCAGTGCGGGTGACGATCTCATCCTGCAACTCCCGGGAGAGGTCGCAGAAGTAGTCGCTGTAGCCCGCCACGCGCACGATCAGGTCCCGGTGATTTTCGGGGTCGGCCTGGGCGGCCCGCAGGGTTTCGGCGCCCACCACGTTGAACTGGACATGGTGGCCGTCCATGCGGAAATAGCTCCTGACCAGATTGGCCATCTTGTCGATCCCCTCCTCGCCTTCCACCAGCGCGGGCGTGAACTTCATGTTGAGTAGGGTGCCGCCGGTGCGGATATGGTCCAGTTTGCCCGCGGACTTGATGACGCTGGTAGGACCGTTGCGGTCGGCCCCCTGGACCGGCGAGATTCCTTCGGAAAGCGGCATGCCCGCCCGCCGGCCGTCCGGGGTGGCGCCCACGACCGAACCGAAATAGACGTGGCAGGTGGTAGGGAGCATCTCCACGCGGTACTCTCCACCCTTACTGTTGGGCCTGCCGTCCACGGCGGCGAAGAAACTCTCGAAAACACGGCGCATCAGGTCGTCGGCATAGTCGTCGTCATTGCCGTATTTGTGGGTTCGATTAAGGAGGCGTTGCCGAAGCAGTTCCTGGCCTTCGAAATCCGAGTCAAGCGAATCCTGAAGTACCGCCAGGGGCAGCCTGCCGGAATCGAAGACCTGTTCCTTGAGGGCGGACAGACAGTCGGTGATGCTCCCGATGCCCACCCCCTGGATAAAGGTATTGTTGTAACGGGCTCCGCCGGCATTATAGTCCAGCCCTTTCCCGATGCAGTCGTCGATCAGCACCGACAGGAACGGAGCGGGCATGAGCTCGGCGTACATCTGCTCGATCAACTGGTTGCCCGCCATCTTGATCTCGATGGAGTGGCGCAACTGCCCCTCGAAGGCGGCGTACAGGTCGTCGAAGGTGAAAAAGGCGGCGGGATCGCCGGTATGGAGCCCCACCTGGCGTCCGGTGCGCGGGTCCAGGCCATTGTGCAGCGCCAGTTCCAGCAGCTTCACCAGATTGAAATAGCCGGTGAGGATGTAGGCCTCCTTGCCGAAGGCCCCCACCTCGACGCAGCCGCTGCACCCGCCCGCCCGTGCGTCCACCAGGCTCTTGCCCTGGCGGAGCTGTTCCTCCACCACGCTGTCGGCGTTGAAGATGGAGGGGAAGCCGTAGCCGTTCCTGATCACCCGCAGGGCGTGCTTGAGGAAGGCGTCGGGAGATTTGCGGGAGAGCTGGATGTTGCTGCTGGGTTGGAGCAGGTGCATCTCGTCGATGATGTCCAGCAGGATGTGGGATACCTCGTTGGCGCCATCGGAACCATCCGGCAGGAGCCCCCCCAGGTTGATGTTGGCAAAATCGGTGTAGGTACCGCTCTCCGCCGCCGTGACCCCCACCTTGGGGGGGGACGGGTGATTGTTGAATTTGACGAAGAAACACTCCAGGAGCTCCCGGGCGCTCTCCCTGGCCAGCGTCCCCTCGGCCAGGCCCTTTTCGTAGAACGGCACAAGGTGCTGGTCCAGGTGCCCGGGGCTCATGGAATCCCAGCCGTTCAGCTCGGTGATGATGGCCAGGTGGCAGAACCAGTAGGACTGGAGCGCCTCGTGGAAATCACGGGGCGCGTGAGCCGGGACGTGGCGGCAAACCTCGGCGATGCGCAGCAGCTCCAGCCGGCGCGACACATCCTGTTCCTGGACGGCCAGCCGTTCGGCCAGCTCGGCATGCCGCCCGGCGAACAGGATCACCGCGTCGCAGGAGATGTCCATGGCGGTAAGCTGCTCACGCTTGCGCCATGCCTGGGAATCGTTCGTGAAATCGAGCCGGGCGATCTCGCCGGCAATCCGGGTCTTGAAATCCATCAGTCCCTGCTGATAGAGTTTGCCGTCCAGGACCGTGTGCCCCGGCGCCCGCTGTTCCATAAACTCGGTGAAGATGCCGGCGGTGTAGGACTCGTGCCACTCAGGCTTCAGCTGGGCAAAGATCTTGTCCCGCAGGGAGCGGCCGCGCCAGTAGGGGATCACGGTTTCCTCGTAATCCCGGCGGCATTCCGGCGGCACTGCATAACTCGTCAGGGGACGGGAGTCCAGGATCTCCAGGTCCTCCAGGCTGTGGCAGGTCAGCTCCGGGTAGGTGGGCACGGCCTTGGGCTCGGGACCCCGTTCGCCGACGATCAGTTCCCCCTCCCCCAGCCAGATGGTCTTGTGGCGACAGATGTGGAGAAACGACAGGGCGCGGGTAACCGGAACCGAATACCTGCCTTCGTTCTCCCGATAAAACTCCGTGATCAGCACCGCCCGCTCCGAGGAAATACCCGGCCGGGCCTCCAGGCTCCTGCGCCGCAACTCCTCTGTCCGTCCGGTCATGCCCTATCCTCCTATCCTGGTTGTCAATCCTGCGTCCTGAAATATCTCCGCCAATGTTTCCATGCGCCGGTGGGACGGCGTTGCCGCGCCATTGCCCGGAGCAGTGCGCCCCAGACGGCCGAGCTTGCCGTGCCAGGTTCGGTGAAAGGGAAGCAGGCTCACCTGGCGTACCCCTTGAAGGCCGGCCGCAAACCGGGCTGTTTCAGCCAAATTATCCTGATCGTCATTCACGCCGGGAATGATGGGCACCCGTATCCAGATACCCTCGTGGACCCGTCCCAAGGCGGCAAGATTATCCAGCACCAGCCGATTGCCCAGGCCGGTCGCCTCGCGATGCCGCCGGTCGTCCATCAGTTTCAGGTCGTACAGGATCAGGTCGGCCAGCCCGGAAATCTCCAGCAGATGTTCCCGGGGGGCGAAGCCGCCGGTGTCCACTGCGGTCCGCAGTCCCTGTTCCCGGCAGGCGCTGAGCAGTGTCTTCAGGAACTCGAACTGCATGAGCGGTTCACCTCCGGAGAAGGTGACGCCCCCGCCCGACTCCTCGTAAAAAATCCGGTCCTGCATGACAACGGCCAGTACCTGGGGCACGGTCATCTCCGTACCGGCCAAGCTGCGCGCGCCGGAAGGACAGGCCTCCACGCACGCTCCACAGAGGATGCAGCCGCCTGTAGCCAGCGCACCGTTCCCGATGATCCCCCGGGGACAGGCGGTGACGCATTCACCGCAGGCCAGGCAGCGGCTCTCCGTGACGGCCGTCTCCGGCCGCGAGGCCTGGCTCTCGGGGTTGTGGCACCACCAGCAGCGCGCCGGGCACCCCTTCAGAAAAACCGTGGTGCGGATACCGGGGCCGTCGGAGATGGAGTATTTCTGGATATTGAAGACCATGCCGGACATGGGCGTAAAATAGCACGCATGCGGTCGTGTTGCCACGTTTTTTGCCGCAATGCTCATTCGTGGACAGCTTCTCATAGCATTAAAAATGGGTTCCGCCATTACGACGCAACCCGTTGATCGTACCGAACCTCTGCCCCCACGTCCAGCACGCTTTACGCACTCAGTTCTTCCAACTCAAGTATCGGCGCCACCATCACCCGGTAGGCTCCCACAAGGGAGGACGCCACAAATGCGCTTTCCCACTCCTGGTACCGCTTCTGCTCACCCTCCAGTGGCACCCGCTCCCGGCCGTACCGGGCCTGCCTCGCTACAAAATCGAAGCTCACCTCCTCCGTTGCAGCGGAGGAGGTATCGGCACAGGAGAAACTGGTGATGAAGATGATGGTGCCGTCGGTATCAATGGCGATTTCGGCCGGATGATGGCTGCCGGCTCCGTCCGGCTGGCCTGGGCTCTGGCAGATGATGACGCAAGCCGTGAAACGGTCGGAGATGTGGGCATGAATGATGGCGCGCAATTCCTTCGACATGAGCCACGGCAGATTATTGGTATTCAGAAACACGCTTCATCAGCCTTATAATGGAGAGATGGAATTTCGCACCTTCAGATAATCGACCGCTTCGACGGCGCCGGTTGCAACATTGATGAGCTGGCGTTCGGTCACATCTATCGCATGGGATCGGCCATCATAGCTTCGGAAAAAATTCATGAACAGGATGTGGGTCGCAGGAGTCTCCGTAGCAAACTTTTCCCGCAGATCCTCCGGCAGGAAAGCCAGTTTGTTCGGCTCATATTCGTCGAGCACCATATTGATCTCATTCCTGTCAACCAGACAGAAGGTATGATTCTGAAAATATTTCGAAATACCGATCAGATGGTTTTCGTACTCGGAGATCAGTTCGGTCGAGGTTACATCGACAAACTCCTGGTACCCGTCATACCCCTCAAAATTGGTGTCTATCTTCACCTTGCCGGTTATTACCGCAATACACACATTCTGATTATACGACATATAGTACAGTTTATCATCAATAGGAAATTCATTGTCCGGGGTTTTGTTGTGGGTCAGGACCGTCAGGCCGTACGATCTGGAGAGTTGACTGCACGCTGGCAGCATTGCAAGGGATAGCAGGAGGCATAATTGTAATAACTTCATATCAGTACCTGCCAACAGGAATCACACGTGTGATGCTATCCGCACAACACGCCGGCAGAGTATCAAATTCCTCCCCGGCTTTCAAGCCTTGTAATCCCGGAGAATGGCGGAACACAGGGGCCGGAGGATTCCCTGGCCGCATGGAGGAGGCCAGACTGCCGCGCTGCACGACAAGCTTGACATACGCACCTGCCATGCGGCGCGGCCTTGCCCATAATGCAATCGCCCATGTCACGGATATCATAACGTGCCGCAACCCGCTCCCCGGAAAACAAAAAGCCCCGGAATTCCGGGGCCGCAAAGACACATTTCCGGCACGGGCGAGGTGCCGCCGGTTCGACAAGAACCGGGCCGGGGTATGGTTACAGGCTTGCCAGGCCCCGATATTTCAACTTGGCCGTCTCCAGTTCCTTGGCCAATTTTTCGGGAAGGTTCGCTTTAAGATCCTGCACCGTCTGCTTGAAGGCCTTATCGGCCTTGTCGGTGGAACTGTTGAAACTGTCCAGCGTTCCCCGCGGGGAATTTTTGAGCGCGTACAGATTCTCGTAGATGCCGTCAAGTTCCGCAAGCTTCGCCTGCGCCTGGGAATATTTGGCGGGCGACGTCCGGAGCTTCACCATCAGCTTGTCTACCTCAGCCTTAACCTTGTCCGCCTTGACGTCGTCATCCACATTGACGCGCGGCGTGAAATTAACTTTCGACTCCCCTGTCGCCTGCCAATCCTGGGAAATCTTTGCGCAGGCGCTCATGCTGCCCTCAGTGCCCAACTTTATGCCGTAAAGCGCTTTTACATAGTTCGTCACAAACTCCCGTTCAGCCTTGTCCTGACGGTAATAGACGAACCCGGCGGCGGCCAGGGCGACAACCACGACCAGACCGATCAGCGCCGTCCGCAGGCCGCCTGAAAAGACAGAGGGTTTGTCGAAGACATCGGCAACCGGTCCACCCGGCGTGTACGTTCCCTGCTTCTTTGAAGCGCTCGGCCTGAAAGAAGCCACAAATTCGGCAAACGCCTGCCGAAATTTGACACTCTGCCGGCTTTTGGCTTGGCGGCGCGCTTCTTCGTGATTCACCACGACAAAATAATCGGGAAACAGGAGCCCGCAAGAACGGCAGACGATGTGATGATCCAGCTGGTGCCCGCACCTGGCGCAAAACAACTCTTTTGATAGCTGGACAGCCCTTTTGGCGCTGGAATCCCGGACAATGTCCATGGTGGTCCTGCAGGAGGAACACTTTGTCGTAAGTCCTGTTTCCGGGATCTGAAAAAAGCCGACCTCATTCTTCGCAGCGCACTTCAGACACGTGAAGGGCAGGACTTCCCGGCATTCCGGGACCTCCGGCCGCCGCAACTCCGCAATGCCCTGATCCGGCTTTTCATGAGGCTCCGGCGATTCGTCAAAAGAAAAATCGTCCGAGCCGCCTTGTCCGGGCGTCTCGATGGACCAGGACAGATCGCCGAAATCAAAATCGTCCAAAACACCCGCATTCGGCTTTTTGGCAGGCTCCGATTTGGAGAGTTCCTCAAAAAAGAAATCGTCGTTATTTTTGTCAGCCGTCATATTCTACTCGGATCTCTCAAACCGACGAACGTGCCGTTATTATGCCGTGCAACATCGTCGGCGCTGCGGGAATCACTATAAGTTTTGTCGCTCGCACCGTCGCGCCCCATTGAATACAGGTCGTAATCCGTATTGAGTTGCGCACCGAATTCATCCTCAAGCGCATTGGAAGCATCAATGGCAAAGTTCTGATAGACATATGCCCTGCCCCACGGATCAAGCTGATTGGCGGCGGCTCCGATGTCGGACAGTTGGGCCGGCTGGCTGTTCTTTTCCAGAATATATGCGGTAACAGCTTTGTCGATGGTGCGCAGGTCCGCAACGCAACGGCCGTTTCTTACCGACTTCAGATAGCTGTCATAAACCGGTATGGCCATGGTTGCCAGCGCCGCCACGACGCCCATAACGGTAATCAGCTCAACCAGCGAGAACCCGCGCCGGTCGGGATGAAAAACGAAGCCTCCCAGAACACCCGGACGGTTCGAAACACCGGCATATTCGGTTGTGGAACGTTCGGGAGCGGTCATGTCGTCTTCTTTTGTAAACAGTATGATATTTGCACCATGATTTACCGTAAAAGCGAGCCAAATGTCCAGACAATAAAGCAAAAATATGTCACCAACAACCACCGGTGACATTTTACGTCACCTCACGAATACCACTACCCCGGCAAAATTGTTAGAAAATATCCACAAAAACGAACAATCCGCGTATTTTGCAATCCAGCTGATGATTGGATAAGCACAATATGGACCAAAAGAGAAAATAATGTGCGCCGCAAAACAAAAAAATTACATCCCCATACAACGCCGGACCATGCCCGGAAAGCACGGCCTGAGAAAATAGCAGCGAAACAGGGCGCACCGTATGGTATAGATACCATCCGAACCTTCACCATAACAACGCGAGGTGATCATGATACCGTGGGAACTCATCGACAGCGCACGGGCTCCGGGCGGAGGCGAACTGCGCCTCTTCCGGCGCGGCAGGGAGTATTCGATCCAGGTCAACGGCAACGAACTCATGAACAGCCGGGTCCACGGCTCGGAAGAGACCCTGGCCGATCTGGGCTGCGCCCGTATCGCCGGCCGCCCCGCTCCCCGGGTTCTCATCGGCGGGATGGGCATGGGCTATACCGCTGCTGCTGCGCTGCGCCGGCTCGGCGCCGACGGCCGGGTGGTGGTGGCCGAACTGGTTCCGGCCGTGGTGGAGTGGAACCGGGGGCCGCTCGCGGACTTGGCCGGATATCCTCTCGACGACGCACGGGTTACGGTCCGGGAGCAGGATGTGGCCCTGGTCCTGCGGTCGGAACGGCAGGCCTACGACGCCATCCTGCTGGACGTGGACAACGGCCCCGAAGCCATGACCCGTAGCAGCAATGCGTGGCTCTACGGCCAGGCCGGCCTGGCCGCCGCCTCCGCCGCCCTGCGGCCGGCGGGGGTGCTGGCCGTATGGTCGGCCGGGCCCGACCGGGCATTTACCGAGCGGCTGCGCCTCACGGGGTTCGAGGTCAATGAGGTGCGGGTGCCGGCGCGCGGCACGGGGCACAAGGGACAGCAGCACACCATCTGGCTTGCCGTGCGGGGGGCGTAACTGCTTTTGAGCTACCCAAAGCCCCCAGGACGTCTCGTCCCCGGGGTCGGGAAAATTTTACTTTGGGGGGTATAAGAAATTTTTGCCGGGGGCCTGACGTTACCCGTGCCCGTGCCTGCTTGCAATCTCCTCCGCCGTTGCCGGCCTGACTTCCGCCACAATGCCGTTGAATATCAGGGCCATGCCGGCAAGGGGGTGGTTGCCGTCCAGGACGGCCTTGTCGTCCGCGACGTCGGTGACCGAGAGATACGCGGGCTCACTGTTGCCGCCAGGCCCCTCGATCAGCATCCCAATGGTCAGCGGCTGCGGCAGTTCATCAACCGCAACGATCTGTACGAGGTCAGGATCGTATTCGCCGAAGGCTTCGCCCGGCTGCAACTTGACCTGCACCATATCCCCGACCGATTTGCCTTCCAGCACCCCCTCGATCGGCACAAAAATGTCATTGTAACCACCATGCAGATACACCAGGGGTTCCACTCCCTCGTCAACCGGGTTGCCATCCACGTCGGTAACGTTGTATTTCACCGTAACTATTGTGTTCTTGGTAATTATGCCCGCCATAACCTCCACCTTCCTTTGTAAAATATGTCTACCATGACACGCTGTCCTCCAGCGCGCCAGTTCCGAGGGGCCGCGACCCCGGCACGGATCGGGTCCGATGAGGCGCCCATTGCCTGCCGGGAACCAAATACCGCCAACACATACCATGATAAACAGTGCTTAAAAAGACAAAATTGCACACACGCAAATCTATTGGAGGACGACAATAAACAAGGCCACGGCTTGACATTCCCCCATTATGGATATATTTAAAAAATATGCATTTTTTGTGATTTTTTTGTAATTAACGGGGGGTGTTATGAAGAAATTGCTTTTGGCATTGCTGCTTGTTACTGCAGGATGCACCACTATCGCCCGGTTTGATATGTCCACTGTCGAAAAGATCAGGACAGGGGTTACTACGAGGGGACAAGTCGTCACATTGCTTGGTCCGCCATCATCCGTTTCAGAGTATAGCGATGGAAGGATATTTTTAAGTTATAATTATATAAATATATTTCTTGGTGTTGAAGAGAAAAAGTCTTTAAATATTGTTATAGCTCCAAATGGCAAAGCCGAGAGAACCTATACCCTCAACATACCTCGATAGTTTCTTTCGGAAACCCGCAAGGATCAACGGAAAAACCGGCGCACATGCCCGGACAATAACACATCCGTATGATGTGAGTTGTTCCCTTGGATACTCCCATGACAAACAAAAAAAGGGCCGGCTTTTCAGCTGACCCTTTGTGTTCGTTGGAGGCGACGAGCGGATTTGAACCGCTGAATAAAGGTTTTGCAGACCTCTGCCTTACCACTTGGCTACGTCGCCACGAAGAATGTGGACGTTCCTTATATACAAATTACCCTCTGCCTGTCAATCCCTATTTAAACTTGATCGCTATCCCGGTAGCCCGGAATTCGGTTGACGGTATCACGCCCGACGTGGTGCGGGCCCCGTTTACCTCAGGAAAGATAACGGCATCCGCGCCCATCTTGGCAGCTTCCCTGCGCAGGGCCGCAGTGCCCCAGTCGTAGACGTCGGTGGAGCCCAGGGCGTCGGTGGTGAACACCTCGCGGGTGATCTGAATCCTGCCGAGCTTGTTATAGGGGCGTACCACCTCGTCTTGGGTCAGGATCGGGGGAAGGTCGGCGGAATCGTCGCGGGTGTTGGAATCAACGCCGGCGCATCCGGCGAAGAACAACGCCATAACAAGCGTTTGCAACCCGAACCGTCTGAGATTAGCCATGACCGATACCATGCCTTGTGCCCCCATCGTGCAGTTTTTCCCTCTGGACAGAGCGTAGACGGCTATGCTAGTGTTTGTCACTTTTAATGGCAACAAAAAAAAGCTACACCACATTTTTTCGAAGGAGCGGGAAGGATGTCAGGTCATAATAAATGGAGTACCATCAAGCACAAAAAAGGCGCCGCAGACGCCAAAAGGGGTAAAATATTCACCAAGCTGATCAAGGAAATATCGGTTGCCGCCAAGCTGGGAGGCGGTGACCCGGGCGGTAACCCGCGCCTCAGGACCGCTGTCGATAAGGCCAAGGCTGAAAACATGCCCAAGGACAATATCGACCGGGCCATCAAAAAGGGAACCGGCGGCTTGGAAGGAGTTACCTACGAAGAGATCGTCTACGAGGGATACGGCCCCGGCGGCGCGGCGGTGCTGGTGGAGGTGCTGACCGACAACCGCAACCGCTCCGTCTCCGACATCCGCAGCATCTTCACCAAAAACAACGGCAACATGGGGGAGGCGGGCTGCGTTGCCTGGATGTTTAGCAAAAAAGGCTTGATCGTCTATGACAAGTCGGTAGACTTCGAGCAGTTGTTCGAGGCTGCTATCGAGGCAGGCGCCGACGATGTGGCCGAGCAGGACGAACAGATCGAGGTAACCACCGAGCCGGCCACCTTCATCGAAGTGCGCGAGGCGTTGACTGCCAAAGGCTTCAAGATGATCAACGCCGAGATCACCATGATCCCCCAGACCCTGGTGGCGCTGGAAGGGAAGCATGCCGAGAGCATGCTCCGGCTGATGGACAAGTTGGAGGACAATGACGACGTGCAGAACGTCTACGCCAACTTCGACATCTCGGCGGAAGAGATGGAAAAGATGATGTAGGCTGGAACCATTGCGGGGGCCTCGCCCCCCGTTTTGTTTTCGGGAGGCCCGAAAATGGAAAAGGCAACCTTTGCCGCCGGCTGCTTCTGGGGTGTGGAAGACGCCTTCATGAATGTACCCGGGGTGGTGGCAACCAGGGTCGGCTATACGGGCGGGCGGACAGCAAACCCCACCTACAGCGACGTGTGCAGCCATACCACCGGCCATGCCGAGGCGGTGGAGGTCACCTTCGATCCCGAACAGATCACCTACGAGCAACTTCTGGACCTGTTCTGGGAGTGCCACGACCCGACCCAGTTGAACCGCCAGGGGCCGGACATGGGCGATCAGTACCGCTCGGCCGTATTCTACCATTCCGAGGAGCAGCGGCGCGCAGCCGCGGCATCCCTGGGACAACTCGACCTCTCGGGCAGACTACGCCGCAGGATCGTGACCGAGATCGCCCCCGCCACCACATTCTGGGAGGCGGAGGCGTACCATCAGAAATACCACCTCAAACATGGTGGAGGGTGCGGGTTCTGACGTCGAAGCACGGGCCGGGCGCACCTGCGCAGCAGCTCGTCAAAATATAACCGCCAAAGCGACCCCATGGACCCTAGCGACATTTACAGCACACGCGTCGCGAAATCATTCGACGAGGACCAGGCGGATATATTCGCCGTCTTCAAAAACGCCTTGGCCGGGAAAAAGCTTCCCCCGCTCAAACTGATCAATTATTATAAAGGGCTTCCGCTGATCTACGACGCCAGGGTGGCGGCCGTCGAGCAGGATGTCCTTGACCTGGATGTCCAGCCCCAGCAGGCGGTGGCCATGGCCGGCGACCACTATACCCTCATCCGCTGCAAACTGTTCCCCCACGACATCGCCGCCCACGTCCAGTACGTCAACATACCCCGTCATGCGGCATCCCTGAGCAAGCTGCGCTATGTGGAGATCATGGCGGAAAAGCGGAACTCCGTCCGGCTGAAACTGGAGCACCACACTCCGGCCGCTTTTCCCTTCCGGGAACAGGAGGTAACCGGCAGACTGACCGATCTCTCGATCAACGGGGCCGCCGTCAGCATCGACCGGCACCTGGACATGCCGCCCGGCAGCGAGATCATGCTGCGCTTCATGCTGCCCGACCTGGCCCAGCACAAGCTCTCTCCCATAAAAACAGATGCCAGACTGGTGCAGACTGGGGGGGACGCCTCCCCCTACAGCTACTGCTTTGCCATCTACCCCGAAAAAGAGGTGGAGCAGCAGTTGTCCCGCTATATCTTCCAGCGTCAGATCGAAATCATCCGCGACCTGAGGGATGCCGCAATCTGACCGCCCTGTAATAGTTTTGCAGGAGGATCAGGGAATCAGTACGATCTTGCCCAGGGTGTTTGACTCCATGACGGCGTGATGGGCCGCCGCCGCCTCGGCCAGGGGCAACTCCATGCTCACCACCGGCCGCAGGGTGCCGTTCTCCAGGCCGGCCACGAACGCGGCGTGCATGGAAGCCAGATCCCCTGGCGTGGCGTGATACATCGTAACGCCCAGAATCGATGCCTCGCGCCCCATGGCATCCCGCGGGTCGATCTCGATTCTGCCTCGGCTGCCGATCACCGCCACGCGGCCGCCCACGGCCAGTACCGTCAGGTCCTTGGCCAGATTCACGTTGGCCAGCATCTCCAGGATCACATCCACCCCACGGCCGCAGGTCAACTCGGCCAGCTTGTCCAGGTAGCCCGGCTCGTGGTGATCGAGTACGTGGTGAGCCCCCTGGGCCTGCACCAGCGCCCTCCCCTGGTCGGAACCGGCCGTGCCGATTACCCGCAACCCGGCGGCCCGGGCGAGCTGCACCGCGCCGAGCCCCACCCCGCCGCTGGCGCCGTGCACCAGCACCGTTTCCCCGGGCCGGGCATGGGCTCGCTGGAACAGGGCGCGATAGGCTGCACCATAGGGCACCCCAATGGCCGCCCCTTGACCGAAGGTGATCCCCTCGGGCAGGGTATGGGTTTGAAATTCGGTGCAAAGGACCTGTTCCGCATAGGTGCCGGAGACGGACCATGCCACGTACACACGGTCCCCCACCCGGCGGTGTTTCACATCCGGCCCCACCGCGAGGATCACCCCGGCGGCGTCGATACCGGGCGTATAGGGCGGCGCCCCGGCGTGCTGGTAGAGACCGGAACGGATATAGGTATCCACCGGATTCACGCCGGCGGCCTTGACCGTCACAACCACCTGGCCCGGACCCGGAGCCAGATCGGCCACCTCTTCCAGTGCCATGACCTCGGGAGGGCCGAAGGTATTTACTCTTATCGCTTTCATCCTCTATTCGCTCCTTTCTTTTGATTACTATTGCATCTACCCATAGGACCTATAAGTCCTATGGATTCAGACATTGTACCCCCAAATCTGCGCCACGCAACTCGCACGGCTCGGCGCAGTATCCGAAAAATCATCGCAAATTGCCGGGAAAAAGCTTATTATCCCGTCCTTATTGTACCATCATCACTCTCGACAGGACATACAGGCATGACAGTTTCAAAAAAACAGATTCTGGCGCTCCTCAAGGAATACGGGGGCTCGGTCCATTTCTCGACCCTGGTACGCGAATTCGGTGGCCGCCACCTGAAGCGCGAGTTGAAAAACCTGCTGGAAGAGATGGCGGATAACGCTGAGGTTACCCGTCTGCGGGGCAACAGCTATGTCCTACCGGGCCAGGTCAAAACCATCCGCGGGCGAATCTCGGTCCATAGGGACGGCTACGGTTTCGTGTCGCCCGAAGGGGGCGGTGAGGACATCTTTATCCCGGCCAAGTTCATGAAGGGCGCCCTGCACGGCGATCTGGTGGAGGCCACCGCCGGTCGGAGCCGCATGGGAGGCAACAAATTGGACGGGCGGATCGTGGCCGTGGTGGAACGGGCCACGACCCGGGTCGTGGGGCGCTACGACGAGAGCCGCCGCGGCGCGGTGGTCATCTCCGACGATCAGCGGCTCAACCTGGCGGTCGTCATCCCCCCCAGGGGACGCGGCAGGGCCGAGGACGGCCAGCAGGTGGTGGTTGAGTTGACCGGATATCCTGTGGGTGGCCGGCCGGCCGAGGGGCGCATCGTGGAGATCCTGGGGTGGCCCGACGACCCGGAGGTGGAGGTCCAGTCGGTCATCCGCCGCTTTGACCTGCCTCATGTGTTTGGCCCGGACGTGCTGGCCGAAGCCGACGCCGTGCCTGAAGCCGTGAGTACCGGGGAGTTGGGGGGGCGCGTGGACCTGCGGGGCATGACCACCGTCACCATCGACGGCGAGACGGCCCGGGACTTCGACGACGCCGTTGCCTTGCGCCGCGAGGGGGCCAATTTCCGGCTTTGGGTCTCCATCGCCGACGTTTCCGCCTATGTCCGGCCGGGCAGTCCCCTGGACCGGGAGGCCTACCTGCGCGGCACCTCGGTCTATTTCCCGGACCGCTGCATCCCCATGCTGCCTGAACGGCTCTCCAACGGCATCTGCTCCCTCAACCCCCAGGTGGAGCGCCTGACCATGACGGCCGAGATGCTCTTCGACAGCGCCGGCACCATGGTGGAAAGCGCCTTCTACCCCAGCGTCATCAAGAGCAGCGCCCGCCTGACCTACACCATCGTCAGGCAGATCATCGTGGACGACGACCGGGAGGTGGCGGACAAGCATCGCCCCCTCACCCCCATGCTGGCGGAGATGAAGGAGTTGGCCCTGATCCTGATGGCCATGCGCAGGAAACGGGGCAGCATCGACTTCGACCTCCCCGAGCCGGAGATCGTCATCGGCCTGACCGGACGGACCGAGGGGATCATCCGGGCCGAACGCAACCTGGCCCACCAGTTGATCGAAGAGTTCATGCTGGCCGCCAACGAGGCGGTGGCGCGTTTCGTCACCTCCCGCGAGATCCCGTTTCTCTATCGCATCCACGAAAACCCGGACCCGGCCAAGCTCCGGGACTTCCAGGAGTTCGTCTACGGGTTCGGCTACGAATTCGCCCTGGCCGAAGACCGGGTCAACCCCGCCGAGCTGCAGCGCCTGCTGACTCAGGCCGAGGGGCAAGCCGAGGAGCGCATGATCAACTACGCCCTGCTTCGCTGCATGAAACAGGCCCGCTACGCCGCCGAGAACCTGGGGCATTTCGGCCTGGCCTCCCCCTGCTACTGCCACTTCACCTCTCCCATCCGACGCTACCCCGACCTGGTGGTGCATCGCATCCTCAAGGCAATCCTGGCGCTGGACGGAAACAAGGGGGACAAGCTCCGCGAAAAACAGCTGGCCATTGCCACCGGGCGCCTGGGAGAGACCGCCGAGCACACCAGCAAGCGGGAACGGGTGGCCATGGAGGCTGAGCGGGACGTGGTGGAGATGAAGAAGGTCCAGTACATGCAGCAGCACCTGGGTGAGGAGTTCGACGGCTACATTGCCGGGGTGACCGGCTTCGGCTTCTTCGTGGAACTGGACGAGCTGTTCGTGGAGGGTCTGGTGCACATTTCCACCCTGGACGACGACCTGTACACCTTTCAGGAGAAACAGCACTCCCTGGTGGGCAGCCGGCTGCGGCGCGTCTTCCGTATCGGCGACAAGGCACGGGTCACGGTGGCCGCGGTATCTCCGGCCACCCGGCGCATCGAGTTCACCCTGGCGGCCCACACCCCGTCCGCCCCGCCGACCCGCAGAGCCTCCCCATCGTCAGCCATCGAGGAATATCCCCGCATCCCCATACGGGGCAAGAAGGTTCCCGGTTCCGCCGGGCGCCCCGCCGCCGGGGGGAAGGACCTGCGGGAGAATCCTCCCCGCAAGGGACGCAGCGGCGGTGCGAAACGCCGCTAGCAGGTTCCCGGGTTGTTCAAAAATAGTCAGATCGTCGCATCCGGAGTATAATCGCCTCCGGCGATTATCGGTGACGGAGCGCGAGCTGCGTTCATCCCGCAGGGACAGAACCGGAACGGTTCTGCTAAAAAGGCCCTGAAGAGGCGTAGCAGCGCTACCCCCCACGAAAGGGCTTTCGAGGACGAAGGCCTGATGGCTGTTTTTCAACAACCTGCTTATGCCGAAACTGGTTGCATGGCAACGGGGCGCTGTGGTAGGAAATGACCGGGCGGAAAAATAACAGACTTCCAGGACAGGAACCGAACGACAGTATGAGCGAAGAAAAGGTTGCCCCATTCATCGAACACCTGGTGGAACTGCGCAAGCGGTTGGTTATCATCGTCGTTGCCGTGGTCATCGGCATGGGCGTTGCCTGGAACTTCTCCGGCCCCGTCCTTGCTTTCGTGGAAAAACCCCTCACTGGCAAGACCTACCTGACCGAGATCAAGAAGATGGTCTACGCCAAGGTCAAGGAGCGAGCCCCGGCCCTGTACAGCCGCTACAAGCTGGAGCAGGAGGTAACCGCCCCGGAGAAGAAGCACGTCCTTAACTACAGCGCCCCCCTGGAGCCGTTCTTCATCCAGTGCAAGATCTCCATGCTGCTCGGGTTCGTCCTGGTGCTGCCGGTGGTCTTCCTGCAGTTGTGGATGTTCATAGCGCCCGGGCTCACCCGCAAGGAGCGGCGCCTGGTGATTCCCTTCATCACCGCCGCCTCGCTCACCTTCTGCGTCGGGGCCATGTTCTTCCTCATCGTGATCTGGCCGGTCATCATCAACTTCTCCCTCTCCTATGAGGCAGAAGGGTTGCAGAGCTGGTTCAACATCAGCGCCTACATCAACTTCTGCCTCCGGCTGATCCTGATCTTCGGCCTGATCTTCGAGCTCCCCATCCTGTCCCTGATTCTGGCGCGCTTCGGCATCGTCAGCTACAGGATCCTGGCCCCCAAGCGCAAATACGCCCTCCTGGTCAGCGCCATCGTGGCCTCCTTCCACGCCGACCTGATCACCATGTTCGTCATCATGGTCCCCATGTATCTGATGTACGAGATCAGTATCTGGGTGGCCCTGATCTTCGGCAAGAAGAAGGCAATTGCTCCCCCCGCCGAACCGCCCGAACCGGAGGGTGAAACGATCTAACAGGTTGTTCGAAAATAGCCAGATCGTCGCACCCGCAGAAGGCCCTTTCGTGCGGCGTATAATTATGCATGAGCATAATTATCGGTGACGGAGCGATAGCGTAGTCATCCCGTTGAGCGGGACGCCGATAGGCGCTAAGATGACTGTTTTTCAACAACCTGCTAGGAGGACCCATGAGCAAGACCATCGGCATCCTCACCGGCGGCGGCGACTGTCCGGGACTTAACGCCGTCATCCGTGGCGTGGTCAAAAGCGCCATCATCCGCCACGGCTGGCGGGTGATCGGCATCGAGGACGGTTTTGAAGGCCTTTTGAACCCCACCCTATGCAAGCCGCTTACGCTTGAAAGCGTGCGGGGCATCCTCCCCCGCGGGGGCACCATCCTGGGCACCACCAACCGCGGCAACCCCTTCTCGTACCCGGTGGAGCGGGACGGCGTCCTCAGTCACGCCGACCGCTCCGGCACGGTGGTGGAGAACATCAGGGCGCTGGGTATCGACGCCCTGGTGGCTGTCGGCGGCGAGGGTTCGCTCAAGATCGCCCTGGAACTCTTCAAGAAAGGTGTGCCGGTGGTGGGGGTGCCCAAGACCATCGACAACGACCTGCGGGAGACCGACGTTACCTTCGGCTACAATACTGCCCTGGAAACGGCCACCGATGCGCTGGATAAACTGCATACCACTGCCGAAAGTCACCACCGGGTGATGATTCTGGAGGTCATGGGGCGCTATGCCGGCTGGATCGCCCTGGAATCGGGCATTGCCGGCGGTGCCGATGTCATTCTCATACCCGAGATCCCCTTTCACATCGACCGCATCTGCGCCGCCGTTACCCGACGTTCGGCCCGCGGCAGCCGCTTCAGCATCATCGTGGTCGCAGAGGGAGCCTACCCGGCGGGCGGCGACAGGGTTGTGGCCCACAAGGCGGACGAACGCCAGGCCATCGAGCGCCTGGGCGGCATCGGGCAGTTCGTGGCGCAACACATCCAGAAGTGTCTGGAGATGGATGTGCGTGTCACCGTGCTGGGACATCTGCAACGGGGCGGCTCGCCTACCACCTTCGACCGGGCGCTGGGGAGCCGTTTCGGCACCAAGGCGGTACAGATGGTCGCTACCGGGGAGTTTGGACGCATGGCTTGCCTGAAGGGTCGCACCATCATCTCGGTTCCCCTTGAGGACGCCACGCGGGAACTGAAGCTGGTCGATCCCCAGGGAGAGATAGTCAGGACGGCCGAAGATATTGGTATCATGCTCGGGCGCTGACTGAACAGGCAGGCCCTTGCACTTTTTTAAAAAAGCTGTTGACAAATCAGGTAAAAAACCATAAAAAGACAGAAAAAGTCCTATTGAGGTTAATGATCCATGATGGAGCTTACCCGTAAGGGTGAATATGCAATTCGCGGCATCGTTTATCTGGCATCCCGCCCTGCCGACCAGGTCTGCCTGTTGAGCGATATTGCGGCGGCGGTTGACGTCCCCCCCACCTTCCTGGCGAAAATATTTCAGCAATTCAGCAAGATCGGCCTGGTTAAGTCATACCGTGGCACCGGCGGCGGCTTCATCCTCGGCCGTACGGCGGACAGGATCACTCTTCTGGATGTGGTCGAAGCCGTGGAGGGACCGATCATCCCCAACAGATGCGTCGTCAACGGCATCGATTGCGATCGCAGCAGCGCTTGTAACGTACATCCGGTTTGGATGAACGTGCAGTCCCAGGTACGGGACATCCTCAACAAGGTATCCTTGAAGGAGTTGGCCGAAAAATAACCTTCCCGACCCCGGTCAAAAAAATTTTACTGTAAACAGGACAAAATAGGCCTTTTTGTTCATCAAGATATTGCATTTCCGGAAAATAGTTATACTATTGCGCATAAGCGGTTTGATTACGCCAAATTAGATTTTTATCAGGGACTACCCTCACAGTACCACTATTTCAGCAAGGAGGAAGTATGGACGTCGTAACCCTAAGCCAGCTGCAGTTCGCGGCAACCGGCATGTTCCACTGGATCTTTGTGCCCCTTACGCTGGGGCTCTCGATCCTGACGGCATGGATGGAAACCAGATATGTGACGACCGGGGATGAGATGTGGCTCCGCATGACCAAGTTCTGGGGCAAACTGTTTTTGATCAACTTTGCCCTGGGGGTCGTAACCGGGATCACCATGGAATTCCAGTTCGGCATGAACTGGTCCGAGTACTCCCGCTACGTGGGAGATATCTTCGGCGCGCCGCTGGCCATCGAGGCGACCCTGGCCTTCTTCCTTGAATCTGTCTTTATCGGCGTCTGGATCTTCGGCTGGAACAAGATTTCCAAAAAGGCCCACATGGTAACCATCTGGCTGGCCTCGGTCGCCACGAACATCTCGGCCCTGATCATCCTCCTGGCCAATGCCTGGATGCAGAAACCGGTCGGGTATGTCCTGCGCAACGGCCGGGCCGAGATGGAGAACTTCCTGACGGTTCTGACCAACCCCTACGGGTGGATCAAGTTCACCCACACCCTGCTCTCGGGCTATGCGCTGGCAGCCTTCCTCATTATGGGGGTTTCCGCCTGGCACCTGCTGCGGGGCAACGAGATCGACTTTTTCAAACGCTCCTTCAAAATCGCCGCGGTCTGGGCCTTCGTCACCTCGGTCGGCACCGGCCTGACCGGCGACTTCCATGCCGTGGAGATCGCCAAGACCCAACCCTCCAAATTCGCCGCCATGGAATCCCAATGGGAAACCAAGCGAGGCGTCGGCATGAACCTGCTGCTGTTGCCGGATCCGGCACGGGAGTGCAACGCCGTCGAACAGGTCTGCGTGCCCAATGCCCTCAGCATGCTGGCCTTCCATGACCCGAATGCCGAGATCAAGGGTCTGAAGGATTTCCCCAAGGAACTCCGTCCCATGGTCACCCCGACCTTTCTCAGCTTCCGCCTCATGGCGGGTCTGGGCACCATCATGATCCTCACCAGCCTGGTGGCCATCTTCCTGTCCCGCAAGCAGAACCTGGAGAAACGGCGCTGGTTCCTGACGCTCATGGTGTTTGCAATCCCGGCCCCCTACCTGGCGGAACAGTTCGGCTGGCTCGTCTCTGAACTGGGGCGCCAACCCTGGATCGTCTACGGCGTACTCAAGACCGCGGACGCTGTTTCAAAATCGATCACAACCACCCAGGTAGCCCTTTCCCTCCTGGGCTTTACCGTCCTGTACGGCCTCCTTGGCGCCATCGACATCTTCCTGTTGGTCAAATACGCCAAAAAGGGGCCGGACAAGGATCTTTCCACCATCGTCAACGTTCAGGGGAGGGCATAAGTTATGGACATATCCGTATTCCAGACCATCTGGTTCGTGTTGTGGGGCGTGCTGTGGGCGGTCTATTTCATGCTGGACGGCTTTGTGTTCGGCACCGGTTTCCTGGCCGGCGTCCTGGCCAAGAACGATACCGAAAAGCGGGTATTGATCAATGCGGTCGGCCCGGTGTGGGACGGCAACGAGGTCTGGCTGATCACCGCCGGCGGCGCCACTTTTGCAGCTTTTCCCACCACGTATGCCCTGATGTTCAGCAACCTGTACTCAGCCCTGCTGCTGCTGCTGTTCTCCCTGATCGTCCGCGGGGTCTCCTTCGAGTTCCGGGGCAAGCTGGAAAGCGCCACATGGAAGGGGGCCTGGGACAAGGCTATCATCGTTTCAAGCTTCCTCCCGAGCCTGTTGTTCGGGGTTGCGTTCGGCAACATCTTCAAGGGCATCCCCATGAAGAACGATTTCACGGCCCTGAACTTCACGTATGACGGAACCCTCATCGGCCTGCTCAATCCTTACGGCCTGGTGACCGGCGTATTGTTCGTCCTGCTCTTTGCCGTGCACGGCTCGCTCTACGCCGCCATCAAGACCACCGGCGACCTGAGCAAGCGGAGCGCCGTCCTGGCCAATAAGCTCTGGCTGCCACTTCTGGTGGTTGCCGTCGTGTTCCTGGGCTACACCTATCCGGCCACCAAGCTGTACGACAACTTCCTCAAGGCACCGCTCCTACTGATCATCCCCGTCATTGCCGTGGCCTCGCTCCTGCTGGTCAAATTCTTTGCCGCAAAAGGCCAGTGCTACAAGGCCTTCACCTTTTCGTGCCTGACCATTGTCTTCGTGGTCTTCACCGGCGTTACCGGGCTCTTCCCCAACCTGATCCCCTCCAGTATCGACCCGGCCTCCAACCTGACCATCTTCAACTCCTCGTCCAGTCTGCTGACGCTCCAGATCATGACTGTTGTGGCGCTGATCTGCGTGCCGACCGTCATCGCCTACAAGATCTGGGTGTATCGCCTCTTCCGCGCCCCGGTGAGCAACGAGGATGTACTGGGAAGCCACGAGGCCTACTGATTCAGAACGCAACCATATGATATTATTAGATACATACCCATTCGACTTGACAAACCAGCCATCTTGAAGTATAAGGTTCACTACCTTGCACAACGTTCCCAAAGTCCCGGACAACCGGGACTTTGGCGTTTCAGGGTAAATCCAGCAAGAAAGGAGCATCCAGCCGGAGCAACCTCCGTTACCTCCTGGCGTGTACGCCATTCCGGCAAAGCTGATACAACCGACCCTACTCATTTCTTATGCGAAAAAAACTACTCTGTCTAACATGTCTGCTCGTAGTGGCAGCCTGCGAAAACACCCCGGTCAAAAAAATGGAGCCGCAGGCTGCTGCGACCACTCTCATCGAATCCCCCCTTGACCGGGAGATCAAGAGCCTCTTGGAGAAAGGTGTCTCCATGAGCGAGCGAAAGCGTCAGGTAAGCGCCATTGAGGCCGCCTTCACCCGCCGCACAAACCCCGACCGGGCACGCCAGCTGGCGGCCCTCTGTTTTACCAAGACCCTCGGCACCCCGTTCATGCCCTTTGACCTGGCCGAAATCGCCCTGGCCGAGACCGGCGGCCACCGTCTGTCGGCGATATCGGTCTCTTCCAAGGGGGCACTGGGCGTGTGGCAGCTTATGCCCCAGCGGGCCAAAAGCCACGGCTTCACCCCACAGGACATGGGAAATGACGAAAAGTGCGCCGAAGCCGCCGTCCGCGAGCTGTTCACCAAACTGGAAAGCGCCGCAGGCAACCTGGAGCGCGCCAAAAAGCTCTACTGCGGCCAAGGCCCGCAAGCCAATGCCTACCTGAAGAAGATCCGGCACGTTCGCCAGGAGATGCTGGCCGAACTGGATCGCCGGACGGAGCGTATCGCCATGGAAGAGTCCGGCGTGAGAACCCCCTGACAACGCCCGGCGACGCCTGCTGTTCCTTTTCAGCATCCCTCCCCGCCCGCGGCCCGTGCCGCGGGCGTTTTTCCTTGATATGAAAGCCGCAGCTCTGCTATAGTCGGGCGGGTTTTCCCGTATGCGCCCCGTGTTTTCGTACGGCCCGTTCGGTCCATCCGCCAAGTGGAAAAACGACGACCGTGAATACTCCCCCGACGCCGGAACGATAACTTCGCAGAGCAAGGAGCTTGCACCTCGTGCAGACAACCTCGAATCCGCCCAACGGCAAAGGCTTCAGCCTGCGTACCAAGATGACGCTGCTCTCAACGGCGGCATTCTCCGGCATTCTGCTTGTGGCCATCCTCAGCATTCTCCTCCTCAACCAGGTCCGGATCGGGGGAAGCACCTATCAGATCATCCAGGCAAACAACAATGCCTTGGAGAATATTGCCCTTCTCAAATCCGACCTCTACCAGATAAGCAACGAAATGCAGAATTTCATGCTCGAAACCGACCCCGCTGCCATCGACAAGATCGTCACAACCGTCAAGCGGCTTACCGGCGATATCGACAGCAAGTTCGGCGTCGTCCAGAAATCCATGAACTCGCCCCGTGATCGGCAAGCCATCAACAAGACCTACACCATCTGGTCCGACTACAAGAAAACGCTGTTGAGCGAGGTCCTGCCCGCCGCTGAACGCGGTGACGTGCTCAAGGCAAGCTACCTTATGACCGGTCTCCAAACGCAGCGGTTCAACATTTTCAGCGCCACTATCACGACCATGGTCGAAACCCTCCACCGTGACGTCACCACTGCTGAAAAAGAGGTTTCCTCGAGCATCGCCACCAAGATAATGACAACCGCCGTGGCAGGTTTCCTCATCATTGCCCTGATCGCTTTCCTCTCGTACCTGATCACCCTTTCCATCACCAGGCCGCTCAGGGCGTGCGTCGACTTTGCCCGTACCGTCGCGGGTGGCAGACTCGACAGCCGACTTGCGATCAAACCGGGCGGCGAAACCGGCGCCTTGGCCGCGGCCATGAACACCATGGCCGAGAACCTGCAAGGCATGGTTTCCCGGGTAAATACCGCCTCTGATGAACTCACCTCCATCGATCACACCATAGAAAAGGCGTCCGGCCAGGTGGTCAACTCCGCCAAACTCCAGAAAGAGACCGTAGCCGAGACTTCGCAGGCGGTGGAACTCATCAACATGTCGGTCCAGGACATATCGAACGACATCGACATGCTTGCCGTGTCGGCCTCTGAAACCTCGTCGTCGATCCTGGAGATGGCGGCCAGCATCGAGGAGGTTGCCATAAACGCCGACAAGTTGGGAGGCACCGTCAACGATGTCAGTTCCTCGATTATCGAGATGGCCGCATCCATCAAGGAAATCGATATGAGCATCGCCAACCTGCTGGATGCCTCCAGCACCACGGCATCCTCCATCGCCGAGATGGATGCCACCATCAAGCAGGTGGAAAAGAGCGCCATGGACACTTCGGCCATCTCCGAAGGGGTCAGGCATGACGCAGAAACAGGCAAAAAAGCGGTGGAAGAAGCCATCGCCGGCATGCAGGACATCCGCCGTTCTTCCCACATCACCGCCGAGGTCATTGTAAACCTCTCCCTCAAGGCCAACGATATCGACGCTATTCTCTCGGTCATCGACGAAGTGGCTGAGCAGACCAACCTGCTGGCCCTCAATGCCGCCATCATCGCCGCCCAGGCCGGGGAACACGGCAAGGGGTTCGCGGTGGTTGCCGACGAGATTCGCGAACTTTCCGAACGAACCAGCAGTTCCACCCGCGAGATCGCCGCCGTCATCAGGGGGGTGCAGAACGAAACCGCGCGCGCCGTTGAGGCGATCAGTCAGGCGGAACAGTATATCTCGGAAGGGGAAGTGTTGTCCCAGCGCTCCGGCGCGGCCCTGGAAAAGATCGTCAACGGCGTCCAGAAGGCCAGCATTCAGGTAAGAGAGATCGCGCGCGCCACCGTCGAACAGGCACGGGGCAGCCAGAGCATCAAGGAGGCCATGTCCAGCGTCGAGGAGATGGTCGGCCATATCGCCACCTCGGCTCGCGAACACTCCCGCGGGAGCGAGCTGATCTCGTCGGCGGTGGAGAGCATGAAGGACCTGACGGTCCACGTACGTACCTCGACGCGGGAGCAAAGCCGGGCCGGCAGCCTGATTGCCCGCTCCACCGAGGACGTTACCTCCATGATCGACCAGATTCGCAACGCGTGCCGCTCCCAAGGCCTCAACAGCGCCCAGATCCTCAAAGCCGTCGGCAACATCAAGCTATCCTCCACCTCCAATGCCGAGGCGACAGACCTCATGGAACAAGCCGTTATCAGCCTTTCAAAACAGATCGACCTGCTGGAAAAGGAAATAAACCGTTTCAAAATCTAGGAGCATCACCCCCGGAGACCGCACCGACATGGACCGACTTGCCCGACGACTCGATACACTCCGCAGCCAGAACAACAAGGCTCTGGTGACCTTTATAACCGCCGGCGACCCCGACCTGGACACCACCGAAGAGATGATCCGGCTGCTGGCCGATGCCGGCGCGGATATCATCGAACTGGGCGTCCCCTTTTCCGACCCCATGGCCGACGGGCCGACCATCCAACTGGCGTCCGAACGCGCCCTGGCTGCCGGTACCACTTTGGCGGGGATCCTGGCGACCGTGACCGAGGTCCGGGCCTCTCTGGATATACCGATCATCCTGATGGGGTATCTCAACCCGATCCATGCCTACGGCTATGAGCGTTTTGCCGCAGACGCCGCCCAGGCGGGCGTTGACGGAGTCCTGCTGGTGGACATGCCCCCTGAGGAGTCCGACGAGTTTCTCCGCTACGCCGGTCTCAGCGGACTGAACGTTATCTTCCTGCTGACGCCAACCTCGAACAAGTCGCGCATCGCCACGGTCGCCGAACGGGGGCGCGGCTTCGTCTATTACGTCACGGTCACCGGCGTTACCGGCATGCGCAAGGAGACCTCCGCGACCCTTGAGGCCGAACTGGCCAAGGTGCGCAAAAAGATCCGCCTGCCGGTGATGGCCGGGTTCGGCATCTCCACTCCCCAGCAGGCCGCCCAGGTGGCGGGCATGGCCGACGGGGTCGTCGTGGGCAGCGCCATCGTCAAACTGTTCGAGCAGCATTCCGGCGCGGAATTGAAGAGCAAACTGAAGCGGCTGGTGGGCGACCTGAAACGGGCCATCTCACCCGGCACGGCCTGACACCGACGCCACACCAGGGATATAATCGTAGCGCTTGACAGGGTAGCGCTTTTTTGCTACCACCCCCTTTCAACTTTGACGGATCGCGAGGTTTATTATGAGCTGGTTCAACCGAGATAAGGCAGGCATAGAGCAGCATCACGAAAAAAAGGTCAAGGTTCCTGAGGGGATGTGGGTCAAGTGCCCCGGATGTTCCGAAACCATCCTCGGCAAGGATATCGAAGCCAATCTCAACGTTTGCCCCAAGTGCGGACATCACTACCGCATCCCGGCCCGCAAGCGCCTGGAAATCCTGCTGGATAACGGCACCTGGCAGGAGTTCGACGCCGGCATGAAGTCGGTGGACTTCCTGAACTTCAAGGATGCCAAGAGCTATCAGGACCGCATCGACGCCGCCGTGGCCAAGGGTGGGTCAAAGGACGCCGTCATCTGCGTCGAGGGCACCATCGAAGGGGTTGGCGTACAGGTCGCCTGCTTTGATTTCGCCTTCATGGGCGGCAGCATGGGAAGCGTGGTGGGTGAAAAGATCACCCGCTCTATCGAACGGGGCCTCGAACAGCACCAACCGGTGATTGTCATCTCCGCTTCAGGCGGCGCGCGCATGCAGGAAAGCATCCTGTCCCTGATGCAAATGGCAAAAACCTCGGCTGCCCTGGCCAAGCTGAAACAGGCTGGCATCCCCTTCATCTCCCTCCTGACCGACCCCACCACCGGTGGCGTTACCGCCAGCTTCGCCATGCTGGGTGACCTCAATATTGCAGAACCTAAAGCCCTGATCGGCTTTGCCGGGCCGCGAGTCATCGAACAGACCATCCGCCAGAAATTGCCGGAAGGTTTTCAGCGGGCCGAATACCTGCTGGAACACGGCATGGTGGACGTGATCATCCCCCGCACGGAGCTGCGCCCCAAACTCGCTTCGATCCTGAAGATGCTCCATCGCCCCGCACTCTGAGATGTCCCTGGCCGGCAGACTCGAGAATCTCTACGCCCGCCGGCGTTTCGGCATTCGTCCCGGCGTGGACCGGGTCCGGCTCATACTGGAGCGCCTGGGCCACCCGGAACGCGCCTTCCGCAGCATCCACGTGGTCGGCACCAACGGCAAAGGCTCCACCTCCGCCTTTCTCGCCGCCATGCTCGAAGCGGCGGGAGCCCGCACCGCCCTGTTCACCTCTCCCCATCTGGTAAACTTCAGCGAGCGCTTCCGCATCGACGGACAGGAGCCGTCCCCGGAGCGCCTGGAATCCCTCCTTGCCACGGTCATGGCGGCGGCCCCGGATGAGGCCACCTTCTTCGAGATCGTCACCGCCCTGGCCGCGCTCCTCTTTGCCGAGGAGGGCGTTCAGGTGGCGGTCATGGAGGCCGGTATGGGGGGCAGATCGGACGCCACCGCCGTTATTCCCGCCATGATGACGGTCATAACCCCCATTGCGCTGGACCACTGCGACTACCTGGGGGCTACCCTGGCCCACATTGCCGCCGAAAAGGCCGGCATCGCCGAACCGGGCACCACGGTGATCTCCGCCCGCCAGCCGGTCGAGGCTGGAGAGGTGATCCGGCAGGTGTGCACCGGGGGAGGCAACCGGTTTATCCATGAGGGGGACGACTTTCGCGCCTTCTGGAGAGATGACGGCTCCCTCGACTACTATGGCCTCGGTACCGAGTTGATCCGCCTGGTTCCCGGTATTCCGGGGCGCTATCAATCGCACAACGCCGCCCTGGCCCTGGCTGCGGCGGAAGTGCTGGGCGATGCCGGGATATCCATCTCCCGGGAGGCCTTCGCGACGGGTATCGGGGCCGCCCGCTGGCCCGGCCGCATGGAACTGGTTCCGGGCTCCCCTCCCCTGCTGCTGGACGGCGCCCACAACCCGGCCGGCGCCGCCGCCCTGGCCGAGGCGCTCGACGACTACCACTACCGGAGGCTTCTCCTGGTCGCCGGCGTGATGTCCGACAAGGATGTCCCGGCCATATTCGCCCCCCTGGGCGGCAAGGTCCATCATGCCTACACGGTCACCCCAGCCGTGGAGCGGGCGCTGAACGCCGACGTCCTGGCCGGCATTCTCGACCCTCTTGGCTTCCGGGCCACGGCCTGCGGGAGCGTCGGCAGCGGCATAGAAGTGGCCCGCCGCGAGGCCGGAAGCGACGATCTGATCCTGGTGTGCGGTTCCCTGTTCACGGTCGGAGAGACCAAGGCGTGGCTCACCGGACAACACTTTGAAGGCATACGGGGCTGACACGGCAATATGAAGCCTATTTACCTGTTCATACTTCTGACTGGCCTTGGGTGGCTCGCCACTCCCTGTCATGGGGCCGTTCCCATGCCGTCCGAAGGCAACATATCCATCAACTCCGACTCCATGAACCAGGATGCGGCCAATGAGGTTTTCACTGCCATCGGCCATGTAACGATCAAGTGGCAAGGCATGACCCTCACGGCCGACAAGGCGACCTATGACCGCAAGACCCGCATACTGCACGCAACCGGCAATGTGGTCGTCGCCAAAGGCGATGAAACCCTGAGAGGGAAATCCATGAGCCTGGATATGGACTCCGGGCGGGGCGAACTGGAAAAGGGCGTGCTTAACTCCACCACGTCCAATGTCACCTTCATCGGCGAAAAGATTACCAGGATCAACGATAACGAGGTCGAGCTGACAACCACCGAACTGACCACCTGCGACCTTCCCTCACCAAGCTGGAAGTTCGGCGCGGACCGGCTCAACGTCAACCTGCTGGGGTATGCCGTCGGCAGGGGCGTGACCTTCTACATCAAGGACGTGCCGGTCCTCTATCTCCCTTGGATGGCGTTTCCGGTCGTCAAGGACCGCAAGTCCGGGCTGCTCTTCCCCAAGGTCGGGTACTCCGGCAGCCGGGGCGCCCAGTTGGACATCCCGCTCTACCTGGTCATCTCCCCCAGCCAGGATCTGCTACTCGATATCGATTTCGAGACCAAGCGCGGCGTCGGCACCGGCGTAGATTACCGCTATATCCGCACCAGGGGGAGTGAAGGACATTTCGGGGGATATCTGATCTATGACCTGCTGAAGGAGCGTTGGCGCGGTCAGACGAGCACGACCCATAAGGAGATATTCTCCCCGACCCTGAACCTGCGGGCGGATATCAGCCTGACCAGCGACAGGGGCTTTCTGAGCGATTTCGGGGAAAAGAGCGGCGAATACAACCGCCAGTCCAACGACACCATTGTCAATGCCCTGAAAACCTGGCAGCATTACGCCCTTTCGGGCTACCTGCGCTTTGCCGAAGACCTGTACGCCCCGGATAACAGCCACACGCTCCAGACCCTGCCGGAGATCTCCGTGGCCGGGGTCCGCCAACGGATCTTCTCCACGCCGGTCTCTTTCGACCTGGACTCCAGCTTCGCCAACCTGTACCGCGAGGTCGACCCCATCGGCCAGCGCGTGAGCGCCTTTCCGCGCCTCACACTCGTGACCGGCCTGCCAGGCTACCTGAACGCCACAGCCTATGCCGGCCTGCACCTGCGCGGCTATTCCACCCAGAACACCACCGGCACCGGAACACGGTCGGAGGACGGCGACCTGCTGCCCGAGATCGGCGTCCGCACTTCCACCTCGGTGAGCCGGATTTACGAGATGGACGGCGCCTCTCTCAAAAAACTGCGCCACGAGCTCACCCCGGAGCTATCCTACACCTATACCCCGAGCCACGACCAATCCAGGCTTCCCTTCTACGACTATAACGACCGGCTCGTTTCGCAAAACATCATCTATGCCTCCGTAACCAGCTTCCTGGGCGGAAAATTCCAGTCCGGCGACAGTACAGCGTACCGCGACCTCTCCCGCATCAAACTGACCCAGGGGTACGGCATCAACGGAACGCGGCGCGACCTGTTGACCCTGGTGGACGCCAACCGCCCCTGGACCGACCTGATGCTGGAATCGGAAACCTGGCTGCACCCCCAGGCAAAACTAACCTTCGACGCCCGTTACAACGTCTACGGCAACCGCATCTCCAGCGCGAATCCGGGTGTGGAAGTTGACGACAAGCGGGGCAACAGCGCCGCCGTGAGCTACCGCATGTCCCGTGACCAAGTGGAATACCTGGAGGCCAAGCTGACCACCAAATTCTTCGCCCCGTGGACCTTGGGCTATACCACCCGCTACTCCTTTGACCGTCCCGGCTTTCTCGAATCGGTCTACGCCGTCGAATACCGGCAAAAGTGCTGGAGCATCAACGCCTCTATCGGCGACCGGCCGGGAAGCCATTTTTCCTTCCATATCAGTTTCAACCTGGAAGGATTGATGTCGGGGCCCGGAGGAATATAAACCGGAACGGCATATTTTATCTTGACAACCGCAGTCCGGATGAATTAAAAAGTAAGACCTTACCCAATGATTTTGGCGGCGTAGCTCAGCTGGTTAGAGCACACGGCTCATATCCGTGTTGTCCGGGGTTCAAGTCCCTGCGCCGCCACCATTACATATAAGTAGTTTAAATTACTACTTATTAGCATAAGACCCTTCATTTGACACACAACCTGACACACAGTCGGGAGAGTGCTATGAAGGGTTTTTTGCGTCTAAGAGGCGGCAGTTATTACTTCCGTTGCCGGGTTCCGTTTGATCTCTACGGGACGTACTTCAAAGGGAAGGAGATACTGAAAGGAAAACGGCGCAGCTTTGGGCTATTTATCCGGACGGCTTGAAGTCCAGTGACAAGATATACCGTTTCGTAATAAGATAGTTACATCATGTTCACAAGAATAATGGCCATAACAGCCATGCTGTGCACCTTTTCTTTGCAGGCAGCGGCATGGACCCTGAACACGTGGGTGAAATCGCCCGGCGGCGGCATAAAGGTCGGCAACGATGCCGAAATCACCTCGCTTGATGGTTCGGTGTTCAGAACATTCGACCCTGCGCAGGGCTGTAATGTTGCCGTCACCGCAGCGCCGAACCACATAATCAACAACCTGATCATTAACGGCATGCCGACCCAGCCCGCCAATCCGAAATCCGTCACCATTGCGGCCCCGTCCGGCGGATCTTCAATCTGGGTTGACTTTATTGGCAGCCAATTGGCTTTTAACGTTGTGGCCGGTCCTCATGGGTTTGTCCTTCCCCGTGGTCTGCAACCGAATGTAACAATTGGTTCGACCTATCGCCTCTTCACGTTCTTCCCGGAAAAAGGTGAATCCGTAACAAGGATTTCAGCGGACAGGCCTGATCGTATCGTTTTTTCGAGCACCCTTCTCAACCGTATCGACAAAAAAGTTGTGGTCGTGGTCAGCAGTATTTCCGGCGATGTGACACTTACCGGCACATTCAGCGGCAATTCGGGCAACGGAGGGACCGGCACCCCGTCTACCATTGCCGCACGGGGCAGGGCGTGTGATTCCTGTCATCTCCTGAACGGCATTGACGCAAAAGGCGACAGGATTCTCAAGCCCTGGTCCTCCGGGATCCATAAGGCCCAGAATGTCCTGTGCGTTGACTGCCATAAAGGAGCCGGATCCGGCGGGCACCCCGGCGTGGTGCAATGCGCAGGCTGTCACGACACGCATGGCATGGTACCGGCACCCCACAATCTCGGGCTCATAACTCCGGAGCAGTGTGCCGGCTGCCACAGTGCCAGTATCAATCCGCACCATATTACCGATCCGTCCACCCTACCATTGCGTTAGCGGTTATCGGATAACGTCTCTCCGTGCCCGGAGCCCGGTTTTTGCCCCGCGGGATGGCCGGACCAGACAGCAAGCAGCCTTTCCTGGGGCTGGTTCCCACGGTTACCTATCTCCGCTTCTCACCCTCCGCACACAAAACGGCCCGTCTCGGAAGAAACGGGCTTCTTCACATATCAGGGTGGAATACTGGAAATATCAATTCATCTTTTTTTCGATGGCTTGCTTGAGGCCGTCAGTGTCGGCGCCGACGACGACCGTCCCATTGACCAAAAACGTCGGGGTGCCGCTTACATTCGCATCGAGGATCAGTTTCAGAAGGTCATCGGCCCATGCCACGACTTTCTCATCGGTAATCGCCGGTACGGCGGCGTCCTTGTCGTGCTCGCCACGCATGTACGCGTGGTATTCGGCTTCAGGGTTCTTGGCGGCGAGGATGACCTTCACCTTCTCGATAGCCTGCGGGTGAGCCATCGGCGCAAAGAAGATCTTGCGCGTCACGTCGCTGCGTCCGTCGAGCCAGGCGGAGGCCCGGCGGCAGAATGGGCAGTCGGGGTCGGTGATCTCGATGACCTGGACAGGGCCATTGCCGACGGTAATCGCCTTGTCGAGAGGGAGTTGCGAAAGCGCCTTGCCGAGTGTTTCATTGGTGAGTTCTTCCACCTTTTCCCGGGTGAAGTTTCTCCCGGCAAAATTGAAGATGTTGCCGGAGACGACCAGGTTCTCGGCCGGTGCGTAATAGAGGATGTTGGTTCCGATCTGGATTTCGCAGAGGCCCTTTACCAGAGATTGCCTGGCGAGGTTGACCTTGAAGTCCTTTTGCCCTGCCTTTGCCGCTTCGGCCGCAAATTTTTCGCCGATACCGGTGCAGGGGTCGCTTTCAGCATGGGCATTGAGCACCGGGCTTGCGGCCAGCGCAAGGAACAGGACTGCTCTGAGAAATTGTGCTGTCATTATGTGCGACATGTTTTGCTCCTCGATGTAGTGTGATGGTTCTTCATTTTTCAGCTGCCGTATTTATGACCGGTTCCCATGACAAAATCGATAGCAGGTCTGAATTGCAATTGAGCTGCAGGCACGTGACTATTGAGAAATAGTTGGTGCCGGGACTGCTGCCCGGTGAGGGCGGTACGGCAAACTCAAGGGTTTGTCCCGGTCCCGGGGACCGTTCCTTCACCCTCCTAAAACCTTGCGCAGCTCTACCCGGACCACGCGGTTTGCCGCCGTGACGCGGGACCGGGCCGACGCTATTTGAGGGCGGGGTTCCCCTTGTCAGGTTGGGCGTCGGCTTTCCCACCACCGGGCTTGTCCGTTGTGACCGCATCCGCGGCAGGGGTCGGGGGCGGGACAGGCGTAACCGCGACAACCTTGGCAAGTTCCTCCGCAAAATAATCCTCTATGATATTGAGGGCCGCCGCACTGCCGCATGCACCGCCCTGGCCGGTGGTATTGGCGAACAAACCCCACATGACATGCGAGTCCTTGATGGGGCAGCCCCAGGCAAAAGAGTTTTTCAGGACGAAGCGGGCAAGTTCGGTATTCTTGGGAGCGGTTTCGCTCAACACAACGTCTCCGTCGAAAAGGACCGTATCGATCTTAGGAGATAGCAGGCCCGCCAGTTTGCCATCCTCGGTAAGCCGGGTTATCTTCATGTCGAGAACGAAGTTCCGCGGTACATAAATGGCACAGGGGGAAAACTTCTTTCTTTTGTAGATGGCATCCTTAACCGCTGACTCCATCTGCGCGAGGAACGAGCTCTCCGGCGCCAGGCCATCTCCCGCCGACACCTTGACCGCCACATTATCCACACTGCAGACAAGCTCCTCAGGTTTCGGGCTATTCTGGAACGCTACGGTTGTAACATTCGGGACGGAGGCGCAGCCGGCCAGCGCGGCCGCCACAGAGAGGATGAGGACAGATCTCGACAACCTTGTAATCATAGGAATACCCGCTATTCATGGAATGTTTTGTCCGCCATGATACTAAGCCACGCACCATTGTCAAGGCCGCAGACCATGACACTCGTTTTCCGGCGCGTTTTTACGCCTTAGCAGGCTATTGAAAAACTCAGGTTGTTCAAAAATAGTCAGATCGTCGCACCCGCACAATGGGCTTTCGAGGACGAAGGCCCAATGACTGTTTTTAACAACCTCTTAGTGGCTTACCCCGGCAATCATCCCGCTGAAAAAAGCGATTAGCCAGCAGGTGTAGATGGTAAGGCTTACCCGATGAAAGAGGCGATTTACCGCCTCGGCCCGGCGCACCAGCGTGGCGACGAGCGCCAGGGTAAAATGGAATGCCATGCCAACCAGGGAGGCGATACCGGTCGCCGTGTGCCACGCAGGCTCTATGCCGTTGGCGAGGCCGTAAAGGAGCATGAGATGGGTCCCCAGGTAGTCGCACAGAAGACCGAACCCGAAGATAAACAAGTGTTTGCGATGCAATCCCCGTTTGCGGGCGCTGAAGACCGCCCAGGTATAAAAGATCAGGGCGAGGTTCATGCAGATCACGGCTTGAAACAGCATAAGGTCTTCCGTCCTTCTGTTTTGAACGACACCGCACTGTGTTAGATCCCGGCAATGCCACATGATAGCAGATATGTCGGGATAGCAAAAGGCCGCCCCTGACGTGAGGCGGCCTTTTTTTGCAGCCTGATCCCTGACGACGTGACTGCTTGCGGCATGTCACTCCTCCGGCTTTGGCTTCATCATTTCCTCGGCGTGGCGCTTCGCCTCATCCAACTCCACCTGGGTCAGCATGGAGTCTCGCGCCGTCCTGAACCACGGGCCTATGTGGTCATTGAGAAAACAAAAGAAGGGCGACTTCTCCTCCAGTTCGGCCTTCATGAAACGAACGCAGCCATGACATTCGGCATTGCTTACCCCGTGGCTCCGGGCATCGATGCCGTTCCACCATGCCAGCACACGCATGCCGAACACCAGCGGTTCGCGAACTAGGCGAAACCACCGGTGTTTTCCGTAGACACGCCTGACGAGAAGCAATGCGCAGTTTTTACAGACAATGGGTGATAATTTCTGAGGCATCTCAATACAGTTTTTCTATGAACTCCCCAATATTTTGGCCAAGGCCCTGGGCCTGGTGCGGAAAGAGGTCTTCAAAGTTTTCCATGCTCGCAACCCCCTTGAACCCTGCCTCCTGGTCTTCGAAGGTTACCAGTTCCTTGCCGCTCTTGGCATCGAGCAGGTGACCTTTCACCTTCAGATAGGTCTTTCCTGCGCCAAAGCCAACCCAGAATCTGAGGGCGCGGCTACCGCCATTGAACTCGGTAAAGCTTCCTTCCAGGATCACCGTGTTATCCTGTGCGGCCCCATTCAGGACGACGTGCTTGAACAACTTGCGCTTTGCCATCTCCGTTTCAATGCTCAGGGTCAGAGTCTTCACGACAAGCGGTTTCATGGCGTCCACCTTGAGTTTTTCCTCATCGTCGATCCGGTCATACACGGCGCCGTCCGTGGAGAAATCCCTGATGACGAGGGTGTCGTAACCGGACAGGCGCTGGGACGTCATAATCGTTTCATCATTGAGAACACCCGGCTTGGGAAGAGGTTGATCAGCATTGGCGAGTGATGCAACGACGACGATAAACAGTGCGTGCAACAACGATACAACCTTTTTCATGGCATCCTCCTTGATGGTGAAAGTGTCCTCCCCGGATATCTGTCGTGTGCATGAAGTTTATCACAAAAAGCCGGACACGTTACTTCGTGACATAAAAAATCCTGGCATGCGCCCCTGTAGCCGCCACGCGTGCGTCGGTTGCTTTCATCGGCTTCCGCTGTATGACTAAAAATAAGGCTCCCGCAAGAGTCGTTGCCTGATGTGCAGAAGGAGGTAAGGAGAATGTCCATCGCTACGGTCGCGCACTGCAAGCAGATGCAACCCGCCGTGTGTCCCTCTCCATTATTGATAAGTATTATCATATTCATTTACACTATCCACAGATTCGGCTACCATATATGCATATGCAGGAGAACACGCAGGATGGAGGCTTGCCATGACGAAAACAAGCGGAGTGATTTCAGTGCTGGCGGCAGCCCTTATGTTATCGGCGGCGCCGGTCCGCGCCGATGAATATACGGGGACATCCACGGAGCAGGACATGAAATCGATGCAGGAGGTCCAGAAGGATCAATGCCTGCTCGTAGCCATGAACTGCCCCAATGACAGGATGGATACGGTCCAGCAGCGGGTTGACCGGCTGAACAGGGAAATCTCGAAGGGGTCTGCCGTATACAGCGACGAAGAGTTGAAGGAGCTCAAAGAGCAGTTGAAATGGATCAACGAGGATAGCGACAACATCTATATCCCCAACTGATCCGGATTTTGGTATCCCTGGCGAGGAAGAGGCCGCACGGCACAGTAATCGTACGGCCTCTTTTCATGGGTAAAGAATGGCGGCCGCCCTCCGGGGCCGGGGCGAAGTCAGGCCAGCTTGAATTGCCCGACCAGCCTGCTCAGTTCATCCGCCAGATGCGCCAGCTTGTCGGCGGCCTTGGTGGTGTCGTGGGTCGATTGGGCCGTAGTGCCGATTACCCCGGTGATCTGATGCATGTTGTTGCTGATTTCACTGCTGGTCGAGCTCTGCTGCAAGGCTGCCGTGGCGATCTGGTTGATCTGGCCCGTTACCTCGTTTACCTGGTCAAGGATCTGCTGCAAGGCGCTCCCGGATCGGGTAGCCTCGGCGGTCCCCGCCTCCACCTCCCGCACGCCGTCCTCCATGGAATCCACCGCCTTCCGGGTTTCCACCTGTATGGCGCGTATCATCTCCGATATTTCCTTGGTGGCACGAGTGGTCCGTTCGGCCAGGGCTCGGACCTCGTCGGCGACCACGGCAAAACCGCGCCCCTGCTCACCGGCCCTGGCGGCTTCGATGGCGGCGTTGAGCGCCAACAGGTTGGTCTGGTCGGCGATATCCTCGATGGTCCCGACAATGGCGCCGATCTCGTCGGAGCGGGAGCCAAGCCCCGCGACCTGCTGCGCCGTTTCCTGAACCCTGGCTGCGATCCGATGCATGCCCTCGACCGTTTGCATGACGATTTCGACCCCGTTGGTGGCAAGGGTGCTCGCATGATGGGAGTTGCCGGCAGCGGCATTGCAACTGTCGGCAATGCTGTGAGAGGTAGCCGCCATCTCCTCGTCCGCCGTCGATACGTTGGCGGCCTGGGCGGCCAACTCCTCGGTGCCGGTGGCAATCTGGGCAGCGGTATCGTGCAGGTTCACCGACGCGGACGCCACGTCGCGGGTGCTGTCGGACACCTTGCGCATGACCGTCTGCAGCTTGTCCACGAAACGATCGAAATAGCCGGCCGCCTCGCCTATCTCGTCGTTCGCCTTGATATTCAGCCTGACCGTCAGATCCCCTTCACCCATGGCGATGTCGTGCATCAGTGCTACCATCCGGCCCAGGGGCTGCAGCGCTTTGCGCACGAACAGGAATGACAGCAGGGAAAAACCGGCGGCCAGCAGGGCGGCCACACCTGCGACTACATACTTCAAGCGGTCATAGACTGCCAGGTACTCGCTCTGTTTCACCCCCACATACAAGGCGCCGATCACGTCGCCGACGGAGTTTTTCAGGGGGTCGTAGGCGGTAAAATAGGGGGTATCCAGGATGAACGCCTCGCCCCGGTACGGTTTGCCCTGCTTGATAACGGATTCATAGGCCGCCCCCTGGAGCTTTGTTCCCACGGCGCGGCTTCCATCCGGCTTCATGACATTGGTGGAAACGCGGACATCACCCATGAATATGGTGGCAGCACCACCGTACAGATCCTTGATCTTGTCGGGCAGTTCGAAATTATCGTTGAGGACATAATCCCCCTGCTTAAGCTTGCCGTCCGCAATCTTCAACTCTGCACCCTTGAACGTGAGCAGATGGTGAAAGGTTTTCATGCGCGCTTCAAGATCCACCGACGCCTTGCGCTTGAATTCATTGCGCATCTCAAGGAGACAGAGTGACGACGTTGCTGCGATCGCCAGCAGCACGATGATTGCATTGATGACAAAAAATTTGTGGCTCAACTTCATAATGGTGCCCTCATGGGTATGATATCGTGGCCGATGACGGGATATAATACCGTCATTTAGCGTTACAAATTCTCATTATAATAGCATTTCCTTACATTAAAGTATCTATTGTATACTGAATAATTGCACAATTCGGCGACATAGCGCCTGATCCTATCAGACGCGCACAACCACTAATGTCAAATAAACATTTTAATTATAACGAATTTATCGCAAGACGACTCAAAAAAAACGACCCTCAAAACAAGAGGGCCGTTTTTTAGCACCATATTCAAAAAAAAGATTGATATACGCTAAATAACCGAATATCCTTCACACGGTCACAACAACGGCCCCCGCGTCACTGGTGCCGCTCCCCTGATCCGGCAGCCGGCATGGTCCGGTCAGCAGGCGACCATCCTGACGGCGGTACCGTGAGTAACGCTGCCCGCCACGGGCAACTCCCCCAGACGGATCTCGGCCGGCTTAAGAGCCTCCACCAGTGCCACCTGCCCCGCCGCCAGGTCGAAATGAGTGCCCGCAGCAACAAGATAATCCGCGGCATCTCCCCTGGTCAGCCATACCATTCCCGCAGAACAACGCAACCTCAGCCCCGATGGCCCACCGTCAAGACGGATCAATTCCCCCGGCGCAAGACAACATTCCATGACCTACCTCCTCTCGTGATGATATGACCATACACCTTCACATGCCTGAAAAACAGATACAGGAAATGACATTTGTAACCATTACAGCTGTATGATATATTATTTGTATCCAGACAAAACCGGACCAACTGTACCTGTTCCCCTACCAGGATCGTAAGGTATGCTGACACCATGATCGACACGACCGCAACCCCGGATACCATGGCGCCGCTTTACGAGCGGGTCGCCGTTGAGGTGGCGAGCCTGATTGGACAGGGCACCTTCCGGGCCGGCGACCGGGTGCCGTCGATCCGGCAACTCAGCCGGCGCTTCGACGTCAGCATCAATACGGCCATGCAGGCCTATGCGCTGCTGGAAGACCAGCGTCTGATCGAGGCCCGCCCCCAGTCCGGCTATTACGTGCGCGCCCGCGCCCCGGAGATCGCCTCGCCGCCCCCCTCGCCCACGACGCGGATCAGGCCCGCCACGGTCACCATCAGCGAACTCTGCCACCAGGTCATCCACAACATGACGGACCGGGACCTGCTCCCCCTGGGGGGCGCGATCCCCAATCCACGGCACCTGCCGGTGGATAAGCTTAACCGCATCCTGGCCGGTGAGACACGCCGGTTCCGCGACCACAGCGTCTCCTACTTCATGCCGCCCGGCTGGGAACGGCTGCGGGTGCAGATAGCCAAACGCTCCCTGGAAAGCGGAATCAGCGTCCCGCCCGACGGGGTGCTGATCACCTCCGGCTGCGTCGAAGCGGTCCTTCTGGCGTTGCGCGCCACCTGCCGCAGCGGGGACACCATTGCGGTGGAATCCCCCTTTTATTTCAACTTCCTCCAGATGATCGCCGAACTGGGGCTGAAAGCCCTGGAGATCCCCGCCACGCCGCGGGAAGGGATCAGCATCGAGGCGTTGCGCTACGCCATCGACCACAACAGGATCAGCGCCTGCCTGGTGATCCCAAACTTCGGCAACCCCCTGGGCAGCCTCATGCCGGACGAACGCAAGCGGGAACTGGTGGAGCTTCTGGCCCGCCACCAGATCCCCCTGATCGAGGACGACATCTACGGCGACCTGGTGTTCGGCAATGAGCGCCCGGTGGCGGCCAAGTCATTCGACCGCAACGGCCTGGTCATCTATTGCTCCTCCTTCTCCAAGACCCTCTGTCCCGGCTACCGGGTGGGGTGGACCATAGCGGGGCGCTTTCAACAGCATATGGAGCGGCTCAAGATGATGATGAACCTCTCCTGCCCCTCCCCGTCTCAACTCGCCGTCGCCGAATTTCTAGCCACCGGCGGCTACGACCATCACCTGCGAACCGTGCGTCGCATCTACGCCCGCAACATGTCGCTCATGCGGGACGCCGTGATGCGCTTCTTCCCGGAGGGAACCCGCATGACCCATCCGGTGGGGAGCTTCATCCTCTGGGTGGAGATGCCGGAGCAGATCGATTCCATCATTCTGTTCCATCTCGCCCTTGAGCAGGGAATCGGCATCTCCCCCGGCTCCCTCTTCACTCTGACGGAGAACAGGTACCGCAATTTCATCCGTCTCTCCACCGCCACTTGGGACGAGACGATCGAGCAGGGCGTCAAAAAACTGGGCGAACTGGCGAACCAACTGATGAGGGGGTGAAACCATGCGCGCAATGGTCATGGAGCGTCGGGGAACTACGTTGCAGTTGCGGGAGATGCCCACGCCACGGCCGGCGACGGGGGAGCTGTTGCTGAAGGTCACCGCGTGCGGCATCTGCCGGACCGACCTGCACGTGGTGGACGGGGAACTGACCGAGCCCAAACTGCCGTTGGTGCCGGGACACCAGATCGTGGGAGTCGTGGAGAGATGTGGAGAAGGAGTGACCGGATTCCAGCCCGGCGATCGGGTGGGAGTTCCCTGGCTGGGGGGCACCTGCGGGGAATGCGAGTTTTGCCGTTCGGGACGCGAAAACCTCTGTGACCGGGCCTTGTTCACCGGCTATCAGAAGAATGGCGGCTTTGCCGACTACTGCACCGCCGACAGCCGCTTCTGCTTCCCCCTGCCGGAAGGGTATCCCGACACCCAGGCCGCGCCGCTCCTCTGCGCCGGGCTGATCGGCTACCGCTCCCTGCACATGGCCGGGGAGGGAAAGCGGCTCGGCATCTACGGCTTCGGGGCCGCGGCCCATATCGTGACCCAAGTGGCGGTGTGGCAGGGACGGCAGATTTACGCCTTCACCCGCCCGGGAGACGGGGCGGGACAGACGTTTGCCCGGGAGATGGGGGCCTGCTGGGCGGGTGGTTCCTTTGATGCGCCGCCAACACCCCTGGACGCCGCCATCATCTTCGCTCCGGCGGGGGAGCTGGTGCCGGCGGCGCTTCGTGCGGTGGGCAAAGGGGGGATCGTGGTCTGCGGCGGCATCCACATGAGCGACATACCGGCCTTTTCCTACGACATCCTGTGGGGCGAGCGGAGCATCATCTCGGTGGCCAACCTGACCCGTCGCGACGGGGTGGAGTTCCTGAAGCTGGCGCCCCGGGTGCCGATCAGGACCGAGGTGGAGATATTCCCCCTGGAACAGGCCAACGAGGCGCTGGCGGCCCTGAGAGAGGGAGGGATCAGGGGAGCCGGGGTACTGGTGCCGTAGCAGGTTGTTGAAAAACAGCCGTCTCGTCCTCGAAAGCCGCCTTGTGACTTCGGCGTGCGGCCTCACCCTGCGGGCGCCTTCGCGGTCCAATTTCACAAGTGAAATTGTGCGGCGTAGCGCTGCGGTCCCTCGCCCAATCCCTGTGTCTCTGTGGCAGGTGTTGCCTTATTTTGCTTAACGCCCTTTGCGCGGACCCTTCCTGTCGCCGCCCGGACGGGAGGGCCTGCCGCTGCGGTCGCCGCTTGACGGCCGTGACCCTGCACCGGATCGTGCGGAGCCATCAGACCTCGTCCCCGCACCGCCCTTTGGGCCAAAACCGGCCCGTGCTTCGGCAGCGGGCCTGGATACGGCGCCGAGCCTCGATTCCGCAAGAGCCCTGGCCCGCGAACCGGTCCTGGTTCCCGCACCCGACCTCGCTTCCGTCCCCGGCCGCGCTCCGGCTCCGGTTTTCGTTTCCGTGGCAGGCTTAGGCCTTGCAGACGATCTTGGCCCAGCCCCCGGCTTCACGCTTTCAGACGTTTTTGGCCTCGCACCGGACTTTGCTCCGGTTCCGGTTTTGGGCCGTGCGCCGGGTCCCGGCCTTTTGACGCTGCCCGCTTTACCAGGTTTGAGTTCGCTCTGCGGGCGGGCGATGCTCACCGTGATGACCCGGTCTATCAGGTACGCGCCGTCCAGAGTCTCGGCTACCTCCTTGGGGTCCACATTTGCCGCCATGCGCACATAGCCGCAGCGCTTGAACTCCCGTGTCTCGGGGTCGACGATCAGGTGCACGGAGGTAACCGTCCCCATCACCGAGAACAGCCGGTACAGATCCTCTTCCGTAACCTCTTCCGACAGGTGCCCTACGTATAATTCCTTAGCCATGTTCTATCCTCTTCATCCTGCCGTTGATATGACACTACCTTCCCGCTTTATCAAAGGGGGAACCATTCCGGCCCCGTGCCCTTACCGCTTTTCCCGGTGAATGGCGAACGGCGCCCAGGCCTGGTCGATGGACATGATCTCCAGGGTGTTGATGTTCACATGGGCCGGGCGGTTGACCGTCCAGAGCACTGTCTCGGCGATGTCTTCCGCCGTCAGGGCCTCGGTTCCTTCATAGACCTGGGCCGCCTTGGCGTCGTCCCCCTTGAAGCGGACCCTGGAAAACTCGGTCTCGGCCATGCCGGGCTGGATGCAGGTCACCCGGACCCTGGTCCCCAGCAGGTCGCAGCGCAGGTTGCGGGAGAACTGGGTTACAAAGGCCTTGGTGCCGCCGTACACGTTGCCGCCCGGATAGGGCCACGAACTGGCGGTGGAACTGATATTGACCACGTGCCCCCGGTTGCGGGCCACCATGCCGGGCAGGATCAGGCGGGTGCAGTACATCAACCCCTTGATGTTGGTATCCACCATGGTCTCCCAATCGTCCAGGCTGACCTGGTGGGCCGGTTCCAGCCCCAGGGCCAGGCCGGCATTGTTGATCAGCACGTCGATCTCGCGGAAGGCCGGCGGCAGTGCGTCCACCGCCCCCTGCACCGCCTCCCGGTCGCGCACGTCCAGCGGGATGATGTGGATCCCGGCTGTGTCCGCCAGCTCCTTTTGCAGGGCCAGCAGGGGATCGATACGGCGGGCCGTCAGGATCAGGCGATTGCCCGGTTGGGCGAAGATCCGGGCGCAGGCGGCGCCGAAGCCTGCCGATGCCCCGGTGATGAAGATGGTTTGTCCGCTCATGATTGCGCCTCCTCCGGTTTGTGGTGTGTGATTTGTACTACATTACGGGCGGGGATAAAACAGAAAAAGCCGCACAAGGGTTTGCGGCTTTCCATGCGTAGCAATCGGTACCTGTGCGGGGTGTGATTATCCGACGCCCTAGGCGTCCTGTTGGGGTTTACAATATGGCGGTGTTACGTCGAAAAGGTTACGGCAGCGAAATAAGTTAATAGATGTGCATATTTGACTTGAATCCATGATGAGTTGACGTAGTCTGATAACCAAGGTTGTCTGTCTGGCCTTTCACAAGGGGCCGAGGGTACCTGAATGTTGGGCTCTCATCTATTTGTGCAGCAAATCAACTGGTGTCCTTTATAAGGAGGAACAACTGACATGCCAAAAACAAAAGCACATGAAACTTCCTCCGGAATAAATAAAAAACAGCGCGCATTGCTTTTACTGCTCGTGTCATTCGTGCTTTTGGGTTTAATACCTATTGGCGGGGCAAGAGCGCAGGCGGCTATGTACTATATCGATCCCACGTGCAGTACAAGCGGTGACGGTACAACCACCACGTGCGGGGACCACGGCCCTTTCAAAACATGGGCCGAAGTACCATGGGCCGCCGGAAATACTTATTCCCAGAAGGGCGGCACGACCGCTTACGAACAGATTACGGTGGGGGCCTCCGGTACAGCCGGATATCCCATTACCATAACTTCTTACGGGACGGGAAATGCGATCCTGAATGGCGGCATCACCATCCCGGCCGATTCCTGGGCCGCCAACGACCCCGTACACATGGCTTCATGGGAATAGACCCTCTATTTACCAACGGCAGTGGTGCGCTCTCGTTGCCTTCGGACTTTACGCTTCAACCCAATTCCCCTGCCATCAACGCCGGGAATCATGATATTACCCCTTCGGTGGGGGCAACACCGTAATCCCGGGCAGGCACATTTATACATTCGTGAACCAGCAAACATAGATTGCTCAATTCGAATCGGTAGGGATATTTATATGAAGAAAGCGGTAGTTACCATGGTGGTTGGTGACGCTTATAAAAAAATTTATGACCATGTGGCCCCGTTGAATCACATGTGGATGGATCGCTGGGGATGGGACTCTATTATAATTGATAGCATTCCGGATGACTTCAGGGCACGTTATTCGAAAAGCAACAACCAATCCGGATGGATTTACTGGATGTATAAACTAATGATCCCCTCTCTTTTCCGAAATTACGACCTCATTGCTTTCGTTGACAGCGATTGCGTGATTAACCCGAACTCCGCCTGTTTGAGTCCGTATATTGAAAATATTCCCCGCGGCGGGTTCGCTGGAGTACAGGATACAACTTTCGAAGAACGAAAACTCTTTCCCAGTTGGTCCCGTTACTATTACGACGATTTGCGTGACCAGGGATATAATGAATCCCCGCGTTACCCGGAGCGACATATCAACGCCGGTCTGCTGCTATACCGACCCGCCGATGTTTGGGAGCGATGGATCGAATTACTTAATATTGAAACTGACCTTAATGAAGAAAATCGTTTAAATGTCTTTGAAGTGCAGGAAGAGCGATGTTTCTTTCTCCCAAACGATTGGAATACTGTCTGGTTGTACGAAAGAATACGTCGCGGTTGGTCAAAAGAGACTTACAGCAAACTGTCTGGCAAATTGCATCGTCTTAAGATGTTGTTCACCGAACGGAGAAATATAAACATGGTCTATCAAAATGTATCCATGTTGCACTTTGCATTTGAACACAAAAAAATGCTGCTAATTGATCCAATAGCGACAAAAGGCTGAATTCATCAGGTTTGCATGCGGCGACAGAACTAACAGAAAAAGCCGCACAGGGACGTGCGGCTTTTCAGGTGCAGCGAGCGGCGCCGATACGGACCGCTTACTTCATGTTCTGCATATCCTTCATGGTGTCTTCCTTGAGATCCTTGGCACCCTTGACCGTCGCATCCTTCTTTTTCTTGGTGGCATCCACCTTGCCTTCAACCTTCTGTTTCTTGGCCTTGGCCGCATCGGTCTTGGCCTTTGCCTTGTCCTTCGCGTCGGCTTCCTTCTTGGCGGCCTTGTCCTTCACGTCGGCCTCTTTCTGGGCAGCCTTGGCTTTTGCGTCATCCTTTTTCTTGGCAGCCTTGTCCACGGTTGCGGCGGACTTGTTCATCAGGTCGTCGGTCTTCTGCATAGGATCGGCAGCCATGACGCCGGCGGCGAAGGCAAGATTGGCAAGGATTGCGGCACACAGAGCAGTACTTTTTTTCATGGTAATTTCCTCCTTTGGAATGAATCAAAACTATACTTTTATACCCCCATACGCCCCGTCGATCAATCGGAAAATGCCCGCACCCCGGTGCAGAATTCCCCGATCGACATATTTCGTGCACAAATAAGATAATTTACGTGGCACTAAAAAATGCCCCGGGGCGAACCGATCTCCAGCGAATTCCATTCATAGCGCCCCCCGCCCCCAGCGGGGAGGGGAAAAAACCGTCGCAACTCATTACAATCATCCGTTCTCTACCCCCCACCCCCCGAAAAACACGTCCCCAGCCGCGCAATAACCGCCTCCGGCGCCTGCCCCAGATAGCGCTGCGCCAGCCTCCAGAAACCGTCCGGCAGCGGCGCGCAGACCGTGAGCGGCCCGGCCTCCGGGCGTTCCACGACCGTGCGGAACGAATGGAGGGCGAACCCGTCGTAATCGGGCAACTCCCCCAGGCCGTAGCGCTTGTCCCCCAGCACCGGGTGGCCGATCATCTCCAGGTGCCGCCTGATCTGGTGCATGCGCCCGCTGATGGGGGTCACGGCCAACAGGGCGTTGCCCTCCCCGCGCAGCAGAATCTGGTAGCGGGTTTCCGATTCCTTGTCGTCCAGCGGCTCGGCAATGACGCCGCTCTCGTCGGGAATCCCCGCCACCAGCGCCAAATAGAGCTTGTCCAGGCCGGTTTCCTTGACGTGGCGGCCGTACATGCCGGCTGCCGAGGAACTCTTGGCCAGGATCACGGCCCCCGAGGTGCCCCGGTCCAGGCGGTTCACCGGGTAGAGCTTGCAGGGGGTGCCACGCCGGGCCATGTAGGCCGCGCCTTCGTCCACCAGGTTATTTTCCAGCTCCGCGGTGCGGTGCATGGGGAGGCCCGCCGGTTTGTTGACGATAGCCACCTGGTCGTCCTCGTAGAGCAGGTCCAGCGCCGGACGGGCCGTGCCGAGCAGGGAGGCGGTGGTGGTGCTCTCCTTGAGGGTCACCCGGTCGTTCACGGCCAGCAGGGTGTCGGGCGTTGCAGCGGCGGCGTTGAGCTTGGCCGCGCCGCTCTTGATCAGCTTGCGGCAATAGCCGGGTGAGGCGCTGGGCATGAGGGTGCGCAGGAAGCTTTCCAGCCTGCGGCAATGGTCATTATGGGTGATATCGAAGGTGAGCATGGGGTGTGGTGCCGGTCTTCCTCCCCTCCTGGTTCAGGAGGGGCCGGGGGTGGTAGCCTGTAAGGCCCCAGAGGATTCTCCTTATCAAGGAGGGGGAAACGGAGGGCCGCGCCCCTACAGGGAGATCTTGCGGTCCCGCATCAGGTTGGCCAGGGAGCGGTCATAGGTTTTCTCACCGGCCGGGGTGAACATGCAGCCGGTCGCCTGGCCCTTCTCGCGATGAAAGGCCACGCACTGGCAGCAGTTGCCGCGCCGTGGGCAGGCCGGGGTGTAGGTGCAACGGCAGTCGTCGCCGGTTCTCGTACAAGACATAAATAATTCTCCTTGGGTTTTACCTATGGAACGCGATTTTTTTGCAAGGCCAAGGCGACCAAGGGATGCCGAGGAGGCGTAGCAGCGCTACGCCGCACGACAGCATGCCGAATGTCAACGCCGGGATTGCGGAAAAGGCGCGTTCCTCAACACTAAATAATTTTGTTCAACGGGTACTCTATGATTCCTTCCGCGCCGAGTTTCAACAACTCCGGCACCACGCGGCGCACCTCTTTCTCGGACATGATGCTCTCCACGGAGAGCCAGTCGGAGTTGTACAGGTGCGACACGGTGGGGTTCTTCAGGCTGGGCAAGACCTTGGTGATGGCCTCGATCCGGTCGGCCGGGGCGTTCATCTTGAGGCCCACCATCCCTTCGGCGGCCAGGGAGGATTTCAGGAGAGTGGCGATCTGCTCGATCTTCTCCCGCTTCCAGGGATCGGCCCAGGCGGCCTTGTTGACGATCATGACCGGCACGGACTCCATCAGATCGCAGACAATGCGCAGGCCATTGGCCTTGATGGTGGAGCCGGTCTCGGTCACTTCCACGATGGCGTCGCACAGGCCGTCAACCACCTTGGCCTCGGTGGCGCCCCAGGAGAACTCCACATTCACCGGGATATCGCGTTCGGCGAAGTAGCGCTTGGTGAAACCGACCAGCTCGGTGGAGATAGTGGCGCCATGCAGGTCTTCCGGTCCCTGGACCTTGGAGTCGCCGGCCACCACCAGCACCCAGCGGGCCGGACGGCGCGACACCTTGGAGTAGACCATCTCGCAGACCTCCACCACGTCCGCCTGGTTCTCCCTGACCCAATCGCGGCCGGCGATCCCGGCGTCGATGGTGCCGCGCTCCACATACTTGCCCATCTCCTGGGGACGGATCAGCTTGCAGTTCATCTCGGCATCGTCAACGCCGGGGAAGTAGCTGCGGGAGGAGATGCTGATCTGCCAGCCGGCCTTTTTGAACAGCTCGACAGTGGCGTTCTCCAAACTACCTTTAGGAATACCGAAATTTAAAATATCAGACATTGCAACCTCGCATGGTTTTGAATTTCCTGGCGGATGCGATTTTTTCGCAAGGCCAAGGCGACCGAGGGATGCCGAGGAGGCGTAGCAGCGCTACGCCGCACGAAAGCATCCCAAAGGTCAACGCCGGGATTGCGGAAAGGGCGCATTTACCCTTTTTTGTACACCTCGTCCGGGTTAAACAACGGGTTCGAATGCTCCACCCACTGGCCGTTCTCCCACTTGACATAGAAGCAGCTGCGGTTGCCGGTATGGCAGGCGGCCGGGCCGTTCTGCTTCACCCTGATCACCACGGTGTCGGCGTCGCAGTCGGTCAGGACCTCCAGCACCTCCTGGGTGTTACCCGATTCCTCGCCCTTCATCCAGTACTTGTTGCGGGTGCGGCTGAAGAACCAGGTCTTGCCGCTCTCCAGGGTCAAATCCAGGGTCTTCTTGTCCATGAAGGCCACCATGAGCACCTCGCCGGAGGCATGGTCCTGAATGACGGCCGGGATCAGGCCGCCCATTTTGTCGAAATCGATCTGAATCATGTACCCTCCCATGAATAATATAAGTTTGAGACTATACGTAATTACCCCGCCAAATGCAATTGGCAAGAGGCATTAGCGGGTAATCATTAAGTTAATTATTGTTGACGGCGGTTTACAGGGCACTTATTTTAATGAAATCAGATATCAAGGGCGGGGGTTATTGCATGCAGGAAATCGTTCTCGTCGTGGACGACGACAAAGCTATCTTAGAATACACGGCCGAGCTTTTGACCAGGATAGGCGCCAACGTCCTTACCTGCAACTCACCTGTCGAGGCATTGGCAATCATCAGGGAAAAGCCGGTCGCCATCGTGGTTTCCGATTACTACATGCCCGGAATGACGGGACTCGAGCTCTTCAGCCGCATGCGGGAGTTTTCCCACGGCATCGTCAAGATCCTCATGACCTCCAAGGCCGACCTTGCCATGGCGGTCGGCGCCATCAACAGCGGCGAGGTCTTCCGCTTCCTCTCCAAGCCGTGGCAGGAAGCCGAAATGATCGACGCCGTGCGTAACGGCGTGCGCCGGTATCGGATGCTGCGGGCTTCGAGCGAAGACATGGAGTTCCTGCTCCATGCCCTGGGACAAACCATCGAATTGAAAGACACTCTCACCAAGGGACATTGTGACCGGGTGGCGAGCTACGCGGAGATCATAGCCCGGAAGCTCGGGCTCGATATGGAGGCAAAGCACGATATCGAGGTGGGAAGCTGGCTCCACGACTGCGGCAAGATCGGCGTGCCGGAGGCTATCCTGAATGCCGAGCGGGGCCTGAACGACGATGAGATGGAGGTTATCCGCAAACATCCGCTCTGGGGGGCGACCGTGGCCGAGGCCGCCAACATGCCGGACATGGTGGTGAATATCGTTCTGCACCATCACGAATACTATAACGGCGGGGGATACCCCATGGGCCTCGCGGGAGACGCCATACCGCTGGAAGCCCGAATCGTCGCGGCGGCGGACGTGTATGACGCCCTGCGCTCCTCGCGCCCCTACCGCCCCGGATTTTCCTTTGATGAGACCAGGCGGATTATGGAATCCATGTCGGGCAATCAACTTGACCCGACCATACTGGCGACGCTTTTTGAAGGGTTGGAAGAACATCGGGACGAGAGCGGCGATCATCCCCATCCTCCTAGATTGAATTGACAAAGAAATAGGACCTGTGGGCCTTATAGGACTTATAAGTCCTATAAGGCCCACAGGTCCCAGGTTCCCCCCGGCAATCACCCCGCCGCTATTTGATCCCGTACAACTGCCGGTAGGTGGCGGCTGCGGCGTAGACCTTCTTCACATAATCCCGTGTCTCCTGATAGGGGATGTTTTCGATGAACTCGTCCTTCTTCAAACCCTTGAAGTTCTTCTTCCACCGCTCCACAGCCGCCGCCCCGGCATTGTAGGCGGCAATGGTATAGACCACATCCCCGTCAAATCCCTTGAGCAGGTCCCGGAGGTGTCTGGTGCCCAAGGTGAGGTTGCACTCGGGCGCAAGCAGCCGTTGCGGATCGAACGGTCCCTTCTCCCGCGCCGTCTGCTTTGCGGTGGCCGGCATAAGCTGCATCAGGCCGATGGCCCCGGCGCCGGATTTTACGGTTGGGGAGAAGCAGCTCTCGGCGCGAATCAGGGCGAGGACCAACCCTTCCGAGAGGGTGTTGGCCTCGGCCAGTTGCCTGATCTGCTCCCCATAGGCCACCGGATAGCCGGCCGTCCAGAGCGGCAGGCTTGCAGGTTCCCACTTGATGGACCGGTTCTGCAGAAACAGGGAGATGGCGTAACCGTAGTCCCCCATCTCCAGATAAACGCGGGCCAGCCCGGGGAGCGGCACTTTCCGGTCGCCCAGCTTCTTGCGGGCCGCCGCCATCTCGATCCGCGCATCTTCCGCCATCCCCAGGGAGGCCAACAGGCGCGGCTTCTCGAAACCGGCCGGTAGCGGCAACTCCGCCAGGGCATTGCGCCGGCCCAGGGATTGACGCTGATCGGCGATGCCCATCCGGTCCCGGTACCAGGTGGCATAGAAACCGGCCGGGTATTCATCCAAAAGCTGGCGGTAATAGGGAGCGGCATCGGCGGAAGCAATGTTTTCCAAAGCCCGCGCCAGCCAGTACAACGCCTTCTCCCGCACATTGTCGTCCTTGAGCTGCACCTTGAACGCTTCGGCGGCCACGGCGTACTCGCCGGCCAGATAACGGCACCAGGAGGCCTCCCAGGCGGCGCGGGGCACGAATTTAGAGTCGGGGAAACTCTTGGAAACCTGCTCGTACAGGCGCGCCGCCTCGGCAAAACTCCCCATGTTCTTACGAAGGCCGGCCGCCTCCACCAGGGCGTCGTCGGCAAACTCCTGCTTCTTGCCCTCGCCGGTCAACTCCGTGTAAAGGGCGTACGCCTGTGCATCCTGATCCTGGCGTTCCAACGACTTGGCCCGCCAGAAGCGCGCCTCGGAGCGAATGTCCTCCACCGGGCTGGCGGTAGCCCGGAGGAAATACTGCTCGGCCAGCTTGAAGTTCCGCAAGCGGTACTGGGCCATGCCGGTACGGAAATCCACCCGGCTGGCGAAACCGGCCGGCTGGCCGTCGGTCGGAATCGCCGCCAGCGCTTTCAGGGCCGCGCTGAACTCGTTCTGGGTATACAGGCTGGAGGCGCGGCGAAAAAGCTCCTCGGGTGTGAACGGGATGGTTTTGACGCCGTTCTTCTCCAGATCGGCCAACCGTTCCCGTGCTTGTTTCGCCTGGGTCGAGGTCGGATTGTTCAGCCAGATGCTGCGATAGACTTGGGCCGCACCTGCCTTGTCGCCGATCTCCTCCCGGCTGCGGGCCGACTGGAACAGGGCATCCACCGAATCGCCGCCGGCCGCGTACCGCTCCACGAAGGACTGGTACGCCTTGAGCGCCCCCTGGTAATCCTGTGCCCCGAACAGGCTGTCGGCGGCCAGTTTGTCGGCGCGGCGGAGCAGCAGGGAGGCAGGGTGGGTTCTGGCAATGGCGGTGGCCTTGGCGGCGGCCTCGGCATACCGTTTCAGTTTCAGTAGCGCCTCGGCCTGGTACAGGGCCGCGAAGTCCCCCGCCAGGGGGAGTTTCTGCTCGGCCTCGGCCAGCAGAGGCAGGGCCTCGTCGGCCTTGCCCAGCCGCAGGGCGGCCATGCCAAGCAGAAAACTGCGCTGGGGCGATGCGGGGCTTTTCTTCGCCAACTGGTAGGCGGCACCGTAATCCTTTTCCCGAAACTGGACGGCGGCCCGGGGGACCAGATCTTCGGCACGGGATGAAACCACGACGGAAAAAAAGAGGGAAACGCCGGTCAGGGCGACAAGGAACGGCTTATACGGAAATTGCAACGTGAACCTGCCTTTCGTGAAAAAAGGCCGCGGACGAGTGCCCATGGCCCTGCTGTAATAAATTATTTGCTTTTTCTTTCGCTTTTCCCTACCCCCGGGCCAAGAGCCGCTTCCCCACCCAGTGGCTGGCGAACTGGTAGGCGATGCGGCCGCTGCGGTCCCCTTTTTGCTGGGACCAGAGGATGGCCGCCTGCCGGGCCTCGTCATCCCAGATCGGCTCTGCGGACAACTTGACGCACAGCTTGCCGACCCACTGGCGGACCACCTCCACGTACTGATCCTGGCTGAAGGGGTGGAAACCAACCCAGAGGCCAAAGCGCCCGGACAGGGATATCTTCTCCTCCACCGCCTCACCGTGGTGTATTTCATTATTATAGAGCATGGCCCCGCGATTGTCACTTTCGTACTCGGGCAGCAGGTGCCGGCGGTTGGAGGTGACGTAGATCAGGACATTTTCCGGAGGCGCGTACACCGAGCCGTCCAGGGCGCTCTTCAGCATCTTGTAGCTGGACTCCCCGGTTTCGAAGGATACGTCGTCGGAGAACACCAGAAACCGGTACGGCTCGTTCTTGATGACATCCACGATATCCGGCAGGTGCACCAGATCGTCCTTGTCAACCTGGATCACCCGCAGCCCCCGAGGCGCATAGCTGTCGAGGATGGCCCGCACCAGGGACGATTTGCCGGTTCCCCTGGTCCCCCACAGCAGGCAGTTGTTGGCAGGCAACCCGGCCAGGAACTGGCGGGTATTCTCCTCCACCACCCGCTTCTGCTCGTCGATCCCCAGGAGGTTGTCCAGGGAGATGCTCGCCACCACATCCAGGGGCTCCAGATAACCGGCAAAGGAGTGGCGGTGCCAGTTGGCGGCGGTGGTGACGGACCAGTCTATGCGTGGAATCGGTCGCGGCAGGAGTTGTTCAATCGAGGTCAGCACCCGTTTGAGCTGGGCGGTCAGTTCAGGATCGAGCATGTCGTTGTTCTTCCCGTTTTTATGGTGGCTGTTACCTGAACCCGTGGCGCCCGAATGGCGGAGCGAGCGACGTGCCGGAGTCCAACGCCGCCCATGAAGCACTATGCCGCCTGCGCCGTTCGTCCTCCGCCCCGAAGGAAACACGACCGACCACGCAAGGACAGAGGCAGGAGAGCGAGCGAAGCCGTGAGGGAGTCACGGGTTCAGGTAGTTTACAGATGCCGCTTGGCCAGCTCTTCCTGGTAAAACTTCTGGTAGAGGAGTTCCCAATCCCGGCTGCCCTGGGCGTGGTTCCTCAATTTGGCCCGCACCGTGGCGTCGATCTCCTCGACAGCGCCGAAGAAGGCCCCCAGGGATTGCTTGACCTGTGCAAGCGTCCGGCTTTCATCGGTCACATCGGCAAGGTCGTCGCGCCAGATGCGATTGACGATCTCGTGGGCCATGTTGGATATGCGGTCTTCGGAGAGGCTCATAGTACGATCTTCCGTTCCTTTGCCAGCTTTTCCTTGATCATCCTGAGCATCTTGCGGCGGTCGATCTCCCCGGCGCCCCGCCCCATGGCGGCAACCGTCTCGTCCAGCAGCCGTTCGGCATCCCGTTCCAGCACGTGCTCGCGGTTGAAATCATCGCCGATGGCCCTGGCGATCCCGGCCACCACGGCGCCTCGCTCACCTTTGGGCCTGATCAGCCCCTCGGCGGCGAGGTCGCTGTACAGCTTTTCCGCCAAACGGTGTATCTGGTCTTCCCTCAGTCGCATAACTCCCCAACAAGAGAAGGCCCGCCTCGCGGCGGGCCTTTGGTTTGCGTTAGTCTATTTCAGAGTCTTCAGGTACGCCAGCAGAGCGTCCATATCCGCCTTGGGCAGGGTTTTGAAAGAAGGCATGGAGGTGGAAGGGTTCTTTTTTTTGGGACTCTCCAACTGGGCTCTCAGGGCGCCCTCCTTCAGCGTGGCGGCAACTTTGGTCAGTTCCGGTCCGATGACTCCCCCCTGGCCCTTGACCTTGTGGCACATGGCGCAATTCTGTTTGAATACCTGCTCACCCTTGCTCTCGGCCTGGGCCGCAACCGTGACGAACGCGACCGCGACAAAAGCGACCAGGATGGCAACTGCACGTCTCATGACAAATCTCCTTGGCTATAATTGGGAATGGGGGTCATTGTACCTGATACGACTGAAATTGCAATCCCATAATTTCGGTTACAGTCTTCTAAATTTTTGATTTCATTGGATTTGACTTTGTGACGTAACCTCCACCACCTGACGGGCACGAAAACTTGCATCAGCGCGAAGAACCGGGGCCTGGTTATAAATCTTGTATTCTTCGCGCTAATTTCTTATAAGTAAACGGTAAACATCAGATACTTCAGAAGGGGGCCCTGTGCCTGATAAAAAAATCCTGATCTTCCTGGGGATCGTTGCAGTGGTCCTCATATCGCTTCTCCCCGCCGCCATCAAGCATGTCGTGGAGCATATAAAAAACCAGAAGAAGAAATGAAGCCCGAGTTGCCGTCAGTTGCGGGAACCCCTGACCTCCACGTAACATCCTGATGTTCACACGCCTGTACCTCCATATTCCCTTCTGCCGCCGCAAATGCCCTTACTGCGCCTTCGTCTCCCGTGAGTCCGCCGCCGCGGACCTGGACGGCTACGCCGAAACCCTGCTGGCGGAGATGTGCCTGGCAGCCCGTGCCTTCGGAGTGGAGAAGCCGCTGGCGTCGGTGTACTTCGGCGGAGGCACCCCTTCCCTGCTCGATCCCTCCCAAGTCGCCCGCCTGCTGGAGCGGGCCGCCAGCCTGTTCGGCCTGGGGCAGCGATCCGAGATCACCCTGGAGGCCAATCCGGGCACCGTGGACCGGGAGCGCCTGGCAGCCTTCCGCAGCGCCGGTGTCAACCGCCTCTCCTTGGGGGTGCAGTCCTTCGCAGACCCCATGCTGGCGACCCTGGGGCGCATCCATAGCGCAACGGAGGCCGGAGATGCCTTTCTGGCCGCACGTGCGGCCGGTTTCGACAACATAGGCATCGACCTGATCCATGCCCTGCCGGGCCAGACCCTCCCCCTGTGGCGCCGCGAGTTGGAACAAGCCCTGGCTCTGGGGCCGGAACATATCTCCGTGTACGGCCTGACCGTGGAGGAGGGGACCCCCTTTGCCACGCGCTACGGCGAGGACAGTCCGCTCCTGCCCGACGAGGATCTGGCGGCAGCCATGTTCGAAGAGGCGGACGACCTGTTGACGGTCGCCGGCTACGAGCATTACGAGATCGCCAACTACGCCCTCCCCGGCCGCCGCTCGGACCACAACAGCGGCTACTGGCGCCGGGACGGCTACCTGGGGCTGGGATGCGGCGCCCACTCCTTCCTGCGGCAGGGGTACGGCGTCCGTTTCGGCAACCCTGCCGACCTGGACGCCTATGTCCGGGCAATCGCCCAGGGCCGTCTTCCCCATCAGGACAAACAATCCCTCACCCGGCAGGATGCCATGGCCGAGTTCATGTTCCTGGGCCTGCGCATGGCGGACGGTATCAAGGGGGATGAGTTCGGGCGGGAATTCGGGGTCGGCCTGGACGAGATATTCGGGAAAGAGGTGTCGAAGCTGACCGCCGTGGGGCTGCTGGGATCGGCCGGGAACAGGATTCGCCTCACCCGGCGGGGTATGCTCCTCTCCAACCAGGTCTTCTCTCATTTCCTTTAGGAGGTTGTTGAAAAACAGCCATCTTAGCGCCTATCGGCGTCCCGCTAAACGGGATGACTACGCTATCGCTCCGTCACCGATAATCGCCGGAGGCGATTATACTGCGGGGGCGACGATCTGACTATTTTTGAACAACCTGATTCTTCAACAAACTGTTAGCATTTCCCCTTGCCACTCCCGGCAAACCATTTATAATCTACTCCCATGATCCCGACACAGCTCAAACAGGAACTGGAACAGCGCGTGGCCCAGGCCGTCACGCACCGCGAAGCGGCAGTGGATGTGATGAAAGGCTTGCAGCGCCACTACGGCTGGCTGACCGACGAGGCCGTGGCCGAGGCCGCCGCCCTGTTGGGGCTCTCCACCTTGCAGGTGGAGGAGTTGGCCACCTTCTACGAGATGATCTACCGCCGGCCCGTGGGGCGGACGGTGGTGCACGTGTGCGACTCCATCTCCTGCTGGGCCATGGGGGGCGAAACCCTCCTGCGCCGTCTGGAACAGCAGTTGGGGATCGTGGCCGGGGGCACCACCGCCGACAACGCCGTGACCCTGCTACCCTGCTGCTGCCTGGGCAACTGCGGCAACGGTCCGGCCCTGATGATAGGGGACCGGCTCTTTGGTCCGGTCTCTCCGGAACAGGCCGCAACCATCATCGCTGAACACCGGGAGGAGTCATGAGCACGGACGACCTCCTGATCAACCGTTTTCACGGCGCCAAGCCGGCGGAGACCGTCCTCTTCCGGCATAATCGTCCCGAGCGGGCCGTAACCTTCGACGACTACCGCGCCGCCGGGGGCTTCCAGGCCCTGCACAAGGCCCTGTCCGGCATGTCGCCCGACGACGTGCAGCAGACGGTGATCGACTCGGGTCTGCGGGGGCGCGGCGGGGCCGGATTCCCCACCGGCAGGAAATGGTCCTTCGTCCCCCGCAACCTGCAGGGGCCGCGCTACCTGATCTGCAACAGCGACGAGATGGAGCCGGGCACCTACAAGGACCGGGTGTTGCTGGAACACAACCCGCACCTGCTGGTGGAGGGGATGGCGCTGACCAGCTACGCCCTGGGGGTGGAGCACGCCTTCATCTTCATCCGCCGCGGCTACGAAGCGGCGGCCCGCAACCTGAAGAGCGCCATTGCCGAGGCCCACAAGGCCGGTTTTCTGGGCAGCGCCATCTGCGGCAGCGGCTTCAACCTGGAGCTGGACGTGCACCTGTCGGCCGGGCGCTACATCTGCGGCGAGGAAACCGCCCTCATGAACGCCCTGGAGGGCATCCGGGCCAATCCCCGCGCCAAGCCCCCCTTCCCGGCCGTCAAAGGTCTGTGGGGCCAGCCCACGGTAGTCAACAACGTGGAAACCCTGTCCAACATACCGGCCATCATCGCCCACGGCCCCGACTGGTTCAAATCCCTGGGCGCCACCCCGGAAGGGGCGGGCACCAAGCTCTTCTGCGTCAGCGGCCATGTGCAGAATCCCCTCTGCCTGGAGCTGCCCATCGGCACGCCCCTGGGGGAGATCATCGACACCCACTGCGGCGGCATGCGCCCCGGCAGCACCTTCAAGGCCTGCATCCCCGGCGGCGCCTCCACCCCCTATTTCACCGGGGACCACTGGAACGTGCCCATGGACTTCGATCCGGTGGCCAAGGCCGGTTCGCGCCTGGGCACCGGCGGAGTTGTGGTCTTCGACCAGAACACCTGCATGGTGGCCGCCACCCTCAACCTGGTGCGCTTCTTTGCCCGCGAATCCTGCGGCTGGTGCACCCCCTGCCGGGAAGGGATCCCCTTTGTGCAGCACATCCTGGAAAAGATCGAGGCGGGTCGCGGCGAGATGGCCGATGTGGACATCCTGCGTGATCACGTAGCCAAACTCAACTACGCCTTCTGCGCCCTGGCCCCCGGCGCCATGGGTCCGGTGGAAGGGCTGCTGAGACTGTTCGAGGACGAGGTACGGGAACATATCACGGGGGGGAAATGCCCTTTCGGGAAACAACAATGATCAAACTCATCATCGACAACATCCCCATTGAAGTCCCCGAGGGCACCACGGTACTGGAAGCCGCCCAGTCGGTGGATGTCCCCATCCCCCATTTCTGCTGGCACCCCGCCCTGGGCAAGGCCGGGGCCTGCCGGGTCTGCGCCGTGAAGATGCTGGACGGCCCGGTCAAAGGGGTGCAGATGTCCTGCATGCTCCCCGCCCAGGACGGCATGGTGGTCTCCACCACCGACGACGAGGCGGTGGCCATGCGCCAAAGCGTCATCGAATGGCTGATGATCAACCACCCCCACGACTGCCCGGTGTGCGACGAAGGGGGCGAGTGCCAGCTGCAGGACTACACCATTGCCGGGGGCCACGGTATCCGGCGCTACGACGGCAAAAAACGCACCCACCGCAACCAGTATCTGGGCGAGCACATCGAACACGAGATGAACCGCTGCATCCAGTGCTACCGTTGCGTCCGCTTCTACCAGGAGTATGCCGGGGGCACCGACTTCGGGGTAATGGGGCGGGCCGCCATGGTCTACTTCGGCCGTCAGGAGGAAGGGCCGCTGGAGTCCCCCTTCTCCGGCAACCTGGTGGACATCTGCCCCACCGGGGTCTTCACCGACAAGACCGCCCGCTTCTGCGCCCGTTACTGGGACTACGATATGGCCCCCTCGATCTGCCCCCACTGCTCCCTGGGGTGCAACACCGTGCCCATGGCCCGCTATCGGGAACTGCTCAAGACCACGGCCCGCAGGAACGACCGGGTCAACGGCTGGTTCATGTGCGACAAGGGACGCTTTGCCAACGCCGCCGTCAATGCCCCGGACCGCCCACGCCAGGCCCTGGCGGACGGCAGGCCGGTCAGCCTGGACGAGGCGCTGGACGCAGTGGCGACCCGCCTTGGAGATTTCCTGGAACTGCACGGCCCCCAAGCTCTGGCCATCGTCGGCTCACCCCGCATGGACCTGGAGGGCAACATCATGGCGGCCCGCCTGCGGGAGTTTTTGGGTGCCGGTGCGCTCTGCTATTTCCACGATGCTGACCAAGCCGAACTGACCGGCAAGGCAGTGGCGCTGCTGACATCTGACGACAGCGCCTCCCAGGAGGACGTGCGCAAGGCCGACCTGATCGCCCTGGTGGGGTGTGACCTGCTGGCGGATGCCCCCATGATGGCCCTGGCGGTGCGCCAGGCGTGGCGGAACGGGGCACGGGTGTCTGTGATAAACAATCCCCCCTCCCAGCGGACCCTCCGGGGCCTGAAGGAGAGGGTGGCCGAAGGCCGGGAGATGGAAGAAGTTAGGCCCCTCCCCTTCCCATTCGAACAGGCGGCCTCCCTGGCCGAGCTTCCTCTGGCAGAAGCCAAGCGCCCGGTCATCGTTTGCGGCGTCACCACGGAAGGGGTGGATGCCGTGCAATCAGCTCCCCGCACTGCCAAACTGGCCTTCATCCTGAATGGCCCCAACGCCTTCGGCTGCGTCGAACTGGCCCGGCGGCACGACGCCGTGGCGCTCTCCACGGCATTGGCCTCCGGCCGGATCAAGGGGATCGTCTCCTTCGAGGCTGATCTGGCCCGCGACCTGCCGGAGGGGATCGCCGTGCTGGCCGCCGCCGACTGGCAGCCGACCGGGCTTGTGGCACGGGCCGGGGTGTTCCTCCCCACCACCGCCTGGGTAGAACAGGAGGGGATCTACATCAACCACGAGGGACGCGCCCAGCGCTTCAACAAGGTCATGAACCCCGGCCTCCCCATCAAGGGGCTCACCAGCGAACTACACCCGCCCCGTACCCACGAAAAGAGCGCCCCCGGCGGCGACGTGGCCCCGTCGGCACGCCTCATCGCCGCCCTCATGCGGCGCCTGGGAGAGGCAAAGGTGGAGGAACCGTTGAGCGGGCCGTGGGCAGGGCTCAGGGGGTTGGAGGCGAAGGGGGCAGGGGGAAGCGGCTGAGGGCTACATGAGCTATTCACCACCGGTTTAAGACCGCCGGACACCATGCCCCGGCGGGCGCGCCAGGAAGCTGAACGCCGGCTAGGCGTGGGCCATTATGCTGTCTTTGTGGGATGTTTGTAATAGGCAACACCACCTCTACCCCCTCAAGTTCGCCTCGGGAGGAACAATGGCAAAGGCGCCGTACATAATCCGGAAAGATGATTATTCCGTGCACCAGAGAGAACTGGACTTGCACCACCGCCGGATAGTAGAGATCGTTAACGAACTCCGAGAGGCGATAGGACATGCAACATCGGACAAAGATGTGATGGCTCTTCTCATAGAGGTGCGCGAATACTCCCAAAAACATTTCGATGCGGAAGAGGAGTTGATGCGGCACGCTTATTATCCGGGGTTTGAGGAACAGCGGCGGGCACACCTGGGTTATAAAAAACTGTGGCCAGACTATCGCACGAGCATGGGCCGAACCCTTCAATCCTCTCGGAAGACCTCTTGCAGTTTCTCAAGGAATGGTGGCTGCATCATATCCTGTCCATTGATATGAAATATGCTCCGTTCCTGAGAGACAGCTGGCCAGAGACGGCCGGCCCGCCCCACACCACCCAGCATCCACACTCACATCAAAGCGAGGTACAATGAAAACCGCAATCCTGATGATGGCTCATGGCAGCCGCATCCCCCAGGCAAACGACGCTGCCCGCGAGGTGGCGAAGATGGTACAGGAGATCACCGGCTTCGAGATCGTGGAGGTCTCGTTCCGCGAGATGCACGAACCGAACATCCAGCACGGCATCGACACCTGCGTGAACCGCGGGGCCGAGCGCATCCTGCTCATGCCCTATTTCCTCTTCATGGGCGCCCATGTGCTCCACGACCTGCCCGAGGAGATCGAAGAGGCCCAGAAACGCCACCCCGGTCTGGTCATGGAGATGGGCCCGCACCTGGGGGTACACCGCAAGCTGGCCGAGGTGGAAAGCGAGCGGATCGGCGAGGCGCTGGACTCCCTGGGGTGGCGCTGATGGACTCTCTGACCATGAAGCCCGAGGAGATCGAGGCCGAATCGTTCCGCATCATCGACAAGGAGGCCGGGGACCACGGCTGGCCCGAGGCCGAGTGGCGGGTGGTGCGGCGCTGCATCCACACCAGCGCTGATTTCGAGTATGCCTCCTCCACGGTATTCTCCGACGGGGCCGTGGAGAAGGCGCTGGCGGCCATCAGGAGCGGCGCCGGCATCGTCACCGACACGAACATGGCTCTGTCCGGCATGAGCAAGGCACGCCTGTCCCCCTTCGGTTGCCGTGTCACCTGCCACGTGGCCGACCCGGACGTGGCCGAGGCGGCCCGTTGCAACGGCATTACCCGCTCCATCGCCGCCATGCGCAAGGCGGTGGCCTCCCCGGACAACCGTATCTTCGTCATCGGCAATGCCCCCACGGCCCTGTTCGAACTGCTGCGCCTCGTGGATGAGGGCAAAGCCCACCCGGCGCTGATCATCGGTCTGCCGGTCGGTTTCGTAGGGGCTGAGGAGAGCAAGAACGCCCTGGCGGCCACGGACGGTTCCATCCCCTTTATTACCAACATGGGGCGCAAGGGGGGGTCCAACGTGGCGGCTGCCGTGGTGAACGCCCTGGTGATCCTCGCCGCCGGAGCGTAGATGAACAAACCCCTGCGACACGGCTATACCACCGGCGCCTGCGCCGCGGCGGCGGCCAAGGGCGCGGCCCTGATGCTCGTGCGCCGGGCAGAGGTTGCGGAGGTCACCATCGGCCTGCCCGCCGGGGTCTCCGCCACGTTCCCGCTGCACGGCCAACACTTCACCGATCATGAGGCTGCCTGCTTCGTGGTGAAGGACGCGGGGGACGACCCGGATGTGACCAACGGGGCCGAACTGCACGCCCGGGTGGCGCTCATCCCTCGCCTGCCCCAGCACACTAACGGCAACGACGAGATCGTCATTGAGGGGGGCGTCGGCATCGGCAGGGCCACCAAGCCGGGGCTGGCCGTAGGGCCGGGGGAATGGGCCATCAACCCGGTGCCCCGCCGCATGGTCGAGCAAGCGGTACGCGACGCCCTCCCCGGCTTCACCGGCACCATCCACGTCACCATCAGCATCCCGGACGGCGAACTGCGGGCGCAGCGGACCTTGAACGCCCGCCTTGGCATCATGGGCGGCCTCTCCATCCTGGGCACCACCGGCATCGTCCGCCCCTTGTCGGCCAAAGCCTGGACCGATACCATCGACACCGCCCTGGACGTGGCCCGCGCCTGCGGCTGCAAAAACGTGGTCCTGTCCACCGGGCGCACCAGCGAGATGGCGGCCCAGCGGCACCTGAACCACGCCGCAACGGACGCCGCCACCGGGGAACCGATACTGCTCCCGGACGAGGCCTTCATCATGATGGGGGACTACGTGGCTTATGCCCTCCAATCCTGCGCCCAAAGGGGCTATGACCACCCGCTCGTCGCCTGCCAGTTCGCCAAGCTGCTCAAGATCGCCTGCGGCCACGAGAACACCCACGCCGCAGCCTCGGAGCTGGACCTGTCCACCCTCCTGGGGTGGGCCGGGGAGGCGGGCCTGTCCAAAGCCGTCACCGCCACCATCGCCCCGGCCAACAGCGCCCGGGAGATCGTCATCGCCTCCAACTTCGACCCGGCCCTGCTGGAGCTGGTCTGCGACCACGCCATGACCGCCGCCCAACGGCATGCGCCGAGCCTGACGCCTCGATTCCTGGTGGCCGACTACAACGGGGCCATCGCCTTCCACGGTCCTTAACAAAGCCCCTGAGTGCACTTTTTTCTCCCTTGTCGCGAAAAATTATGATAATATTTGGGTTTCTTTACGCTACAAACTCCGGTCGTTGGAGCCCATCTCGGGATCGTCAGCAACCGATACAAGGAGATAACCATGCCACAATTTTTTGAAGGCAACCTGGACGCCAAGGGACTCAAGTTCGGTATTGTTGTCGCCCGCTTCAACAGCTTCATCTCCGACCGCCTGCTGGAAGGGGCTCTGGATTCCCTGGTCCGCCACGGCGCTTCCGACCAGGATATCCATGTGGCCCGCGTGCCGGGGGCCTTCGAGATCCCTCTGGCCGCCAAGAAGCTGGCCGGGGCGAGGAAATACGACGCCATCATCTGCCTGGGCGCGGTGATCCGCGGCTCCACCCCCCATTTCGATTTCGTCTCGGCCGAGGTATCCAAAGGCGTGGCCATGGTATCCCTGGAGAGCGGCGTGCCGGTCATCTTCGGCGTGCTGACCACCGACACCATTGAGCAGGCCGTGGAACGGGCCGGGACCAAGGCCGGCAACAAGGGCTTCGAGGCGGCGACCGGCGCCATTGAGACCGCCAACCTGCTGAAGGCCTTGAAATAATGGGTATCCGACGGGAAGCGCGCGAACTGGCGCTGCAGATACTCTACGCCCTGGATGCCAACCCGGCCTCGGGCCTGCGTGAAACCCTCCAGACCTTCCGGGAGGAGCAGAGCGACATCCCGGCCAGGACGAGAGAGTTTGCCGAGGGCTTGGTGGTGGGGGTGCAGGAGCATCGCGCGGCCATCGACACGGCTATCAAGGACCGCTCCAAGAACTGGGCACTGGCCCGCATGCCGAGGGTGGACCTGAACGTCATGCGCCTGGCCGCCTACGAACTGATGTTCAGGGGCGACATCCCCAAGAAGGTGACCATCAACGAGGCCATCGAGATCGCCCGCCGTTTCGGGGACAAGGACTCCCCTGCCTTCGTGAACGGCATCCTGGACGAGATCGTGGCGTGTGCAAAGACCGAGGAGCCCGGGGAAGAGTAGGAACAAAGGCAAAATTCGCCACGGAGATACGGAGACACGGAGAAAATCTTTTTGTAACTTGGGCATGGAACCGTACTCTCATGACGAAAGCACCCCCGTGACCTTGTTTACAAATCTTTTGACGTTCTCCGTGTCTCCGTAGCAGATTTTAGAAGTTTCATAAAAGAGGTCCGTCAATGAGCGACATTAAGGTAGGTCTGATAGGATACGGCAATATCGGGGCCGGGGTGGTCAAACTGCTCCAGCAGAACGCGGACGTCATCCACAGCAAGGTCGGAGCCGGCATTGTGCTGAAGAGGATCGCGGACCTGGACATCACCAGCGACCGCGGCGTGACAGTAGACCCCGCCTGCCTGACCACCGATGTCAATGCCATCTTCGACGATCCCGAGATTTCGGTGGTGATCGAGCTGGTTGGCGGCTACGAGCCGGCCAAAACCTTCGTGCTCAAGGCCATCGAAAAGGGTAAGCACATCGTCACCGCCAACAAGGCGCTCCTGGCCCTGCACGGCGACGAGATCTTCGCCGCGGCGGCCCGCAAGGGGGTCGAGGTGCAGTTCGAGGCCTCGGTGGGAGGCGGCATCCCGGTCCTTACCTCCATCAAGGGGAACCTGGCCGCCAACCGCATCGGCTCCGTGTTCGGCATCATGAACGGCACCTGCAACTACATCCTGACCCGCATGACCCAGGAGGGGGCGGATTTTGCCGACGTGCTCAAGGCCGCCCAGGAGCTGGGCTACGCCGAGCCGGACCCGACCTTCGACATCGAGGGGGTGGATACGGCCCACAAGCTGGCGATCCTGGTTTCCCTCTGCTTCGGCACCCGCATCGACTTTGGCAGCATCTACACCGAGGGAATCTCCAACATCAGCGGCCTGGACGTGAAGTTCGCCAGCGAGTTCGGCTACCGCATCAAGCTGCTGGCCATCGGCAAGCTGATCGACGGCCAGGTGGAGGCTCGGGTCCACCCCACCATGATCCCCCTTCACAATCCGCTTGCCGAGGTGAATGGTGTGTTCAACGCCATCCGTCTGAGCGGTGACTTCGTAGGCCCGGTGATGTTCTACGGCCGGGGCGCCGGACAGAACCCCACCGCCAGCGCCATCGTAGGCGACCTGATCGGCCTCTCCCGCAGCATGATGGCCGGCGCCGGGCGCAGGATGGCGCCCCTGGGCTTCATGGACGACCGGGTGGCCACCCTGCCGCTCAAGCCCATGTCCGAGATCATCAGCAAGTACATGCTCCGCTTCAGCGCCCTGGACCAGCCGGGCGTGCTGGCCGCCATTGCCGGCGCACTCGGCAATCACGGCATCAGCATCGAATCCATGGTCCAGACCTCGCACCAGGCCGACGACGCTGCGCCGGTGCCCATCGTGATCATGACCCACGAGGCGCGGGAAGGGGCCGTGCAGGCCGCTCTGGCGGAGATCGACCGTTTCGACGTCATCAGCCAGAAGACCGGCTTCATCAGGATCGAGGACAATCTGGAGTAACAACTACGATTTTGCCAGGGAGAGACTGGGGTTTATAGGACTCATAAGTCCCATAGGTCCTATAAACCCCAAGCTTTTCCCAGGACAGACTTCAATCCAGGAGCAACCGCATGAACACCAAGATTCTCCTCAGCGAAGACCAGATTCCCCGGCAGTGGTACAACATCATCCCCGACATGCCCGGCCCCCTGGCGCCGGTCATTAACCCCCAGACCCTCAAACCGATCACCCCGGACGACATGCTGGCCATCTTCCCCATGGCGCTGATCGAACAGGAGATGTCCCCCAACCGCTGGATCGACATCCCGGACGAAATCAGGGAAATCTATAAACTCTGGAGGCCGTCGCCGCTCTTCCGCGCCCATCGCCTGGAAAAGGCGCTCGGCACCCCGGCCAGGATCTACTACAAGTTTGAGGGCGTGTCGCCGGCAGGCTCTCACAAGCCGAACTCGGCCATCCCGCAGGCCTGGTACAACAAGCAGGCCGGCATCCGCCGCCTGGCTACCGAGACCGGCGCCGGCCAATGGGGCAGTTCCCTGTCCCTGGCCTGTTCCCTGTTCGGCCTTGAGTGCACGGTGTATATGGTCAAGGTCTCCTGCACCCAGAAGCCCTACCGCAGGAGCATGATGCAGTTGTGGGGCGCCCAGGTCATCCCCTCCCCCTCGGAATTCACCAACGCGGGGCGCGCCATCCTGGCCCACGACCCGGAATGCCTGGGTTCCCTGGGGATCGCCATCTCCGAGGCGGTGGAGGATGCAGCCACCCATGCCGACACCAACTACGCCCTGGGCAGCGTGCTCAACCACGTCTGTCTGCACCAGACCGTGATCGGCCAGGAGGCGCAGGCACAGATGAAGATCGCCGGCGACTACCCGGACGTGGTCATTGCCTGCTGCGGCGGCGGTTCCAACTTCGCCGGGCTGGCCTTTCCCTTCATCGCCGACCGGGCCACCGGCAAAAACGTGCGCTGCCTGGCCGTGGAGCCGGCCTCCTGCCCCACCCTGACCAAGGGGGTCTATGCCTTCGACTACGGCGATACCGCCCAGATGGCGCCTATTTCCATGATGTACACCCTGGGGCACGACTTCATGCCCCCCGGCATCCACGCCGGCGGGCTGCGCTACCACGGCGAGTCCCCCCTGGTGTCCCAGCTTTACCACGCCGGGCAGATTGAGGCCAAGGCCTACAAGCAGAACTCCTGCTTCGAGGGTGCCCTGCTCTTCGCCCGCAGCGAGGGGATCGTCCCGGCCCCCGAATCGTCCCACGCCGTGCGGGCCGCCATCGACGAGGCGGTGCTGGCCAAGGAGGAGGGTAAGGAAAAGACCATCTTGTTCGGCCTGTCGGGCCACGGCCAACTGGACATGGGTGCCTACGACGCCTATCTCTCCGGCTCCCTGGAGGACTACGAGTACCCGGAGCAGAAGATCCGCGAAGCCCTGGAACGGTTGCCGAAGGTGGATTTGTAGATTTAGACGTACTCTTTGCCACGGAGCCGCAGAAGCACGGAGAACTGCAAAGACAGGACCTGGATTGTTCCTCCCCCAGCGGGGGGAGGTCAGGAGAAGGGATTAGCTTAGTTTGCGCCCCTTTCCCCAACTCGGGGAGGGAACCTCCGATTTTCCTCTGAGTCTCTGTGGCTCTGCGGCAAATTGCTCGTGTTTGAGCCTCTAAAGCAGGATTTAAACTCAAAGGAAGAACGGTACCATGCCACGCAGACATAGAGGCACGACGCACATGACAAAGGTCAAGATCTGCGGCATAACCAACCTTGAGGATGCCCTGACGGCCATCGATGCCGGGGCCGATGCCTTGGGCTTCGTCTTCCACCCCAACTCCCCCCGGCATGTGTTCCCCGAGCAGGCCGCCGCCATCATCCGTCATCTTCCCCCGTTCGTGCAGACCGTGGGCTTGTTCGTCAACGAGCCTCTGGAGATGGTGAATGCGACCGTAGACCAGTGCGACCTGGACGTGGTCCAACTCCATGGCGAGGAAAAACCGGGATACTGCGACGCGGTCAGGCGCCGGGTCATCAAGACCTTCCGAGTGAAGGACATCACCTCCCTGGAACCGATGCGCGATTATCGGGTTGCCGCGTTCCTGCTCGACGCCTGGTCCCCCGCGGCCCACGGCGGCACCGGTCTGACGTTTAATTGGGAGATTGCTGCCTGCGCGGCTCAATCCAACCGCATCATCCTGGCAGGCGGGCTGACGCCGGTAAACGTGGCGGAGGCGGTCCGCACGGTGCGTCCCTATGGCGTGGACGTTTCCAGCGGCGTGGAGTCGGGGCCGGGCAAGAAGGACCGCCACAGGATTGTCGATTTCATCGCCAACGCCAAAAGCGCTCTTGACCGTCTGCCGGTGCCGACGGAGCAGGGCATCCCTCACCATTAGGACAGCCCCCATGCACCAGGAGACCAAGCGATCCGATTCACTCTCCCGGGCTCTGGAGTGGCTGCCCCTGTTCCCCTTGCTCCTGTCGTGCCTTGTCATGTGGAAATTTCGCCACCCGCTTGGCATCTCGGCGGACGGACACACCTACCTCCAGATCGCCCGGAACATCCAGATGGGCGCCGGTCTCGGGTGGCAGGCCCTGTGGGCGACGCCGCTCCCCTCCATCATCATCGCCGGGGTGGACAGCGCGCTGGGGGTACACGACCTCCTGCGCACAGCCGGACTGATCGCCCCGGTCATGGGCGTCCTACTCACCGCCTCGGTCTACTTCCTCGCCGCCGGACTCCTGGGGCGCAACATAGCCGTGATAGCCGCCCTGGTCACCGCCGTGACCCCGCACCTCCTGTGGATCACGTTCTCCACGGAGCCGGAGATTTATTATACGGTGTTCCTCGTCACGGCCCTGGGCTTGCTCGGCCGCGCGGTCATGCGCAATTCGCTGGCCTATGCCGGCGGCGCGGGGTGTGCGTTCTGCTGTGCCTATATGAGCCGCTCCGAGGGGTTTCTGATCATGGCCATCACCGCCGCGGCGCTCCTCGTCTCCCAGAGGAGGCAGGCATTTCAGGCCTTCATGCCGCGCATCGTCGCGACGATAATCGTGGTGTTTTTTCTTGCCGCTTCCCCCTATCTGCTGTTTCTCAAACAGAACTACGGCGCCTTCATCATCAGCCCCAAGGCAACCTATGTTCTGATCTGGATGAAGTCAAGGATCTACCACGACAACGACAAGGGCGAGCAGGGCAATGACGACCTCTGGGGGCTCTCCCCCGACGGAAGGCTGAAATGGCAGATGCCGTCCGGTACCGGAGACCTGGCGCGCTATCTCCTCCGGGATCCGGCCAAAAGTGCCCGGGTTTATCTCCACAACCTCGAAATGGAATTGCCCGGCAGGATCCCGAACAACAGCGGCACCCTGCATTTCCCCAACGTTTTTCCCGTGTATCTGGCCCTGCTGGCGATTTTTCCGTTTTTCGTCTCCTGGGGGGATGGATCAGCCAGGAAGAAGGTCATCATGGGAGCCCCGTTTCTCATTCTGCTGATTCTGCCGGTCTTCACCGAAGGGTGGTGGAAATACCTGGTGCCCTATGCACCGCTCCTCGTTATCCTGGCCTCGGCCGGTCTGGCGTTCGGGGTGGATGCGGCGAACCGGCGCTGGTTCCGGGGGGACCGGCGCATCGGCACCACGGTGATCGTACTGTGCACCCTCGGCATCATGACCTACAACCTGGATCGGTACGGCAACGGGCTGGTGGCGAAACTCCTGGCCCCGCAAGCGGCAACCGTGGCAAAACCTGCCCCGCCCGAGGACGCAAGCCGCAGCGCGCGGCTCCAATACGCCGAAGATGCACGCAAGTCGGGCCTGTGGGCCGCCGCACACTATGGCCCCGGCAAAAATTACATGGTCTCGTGGAACAAAATGATCTACTATCTGGACGGTCTTTGGACCGCCCTGCCGGTAGCCTCCCTCGCCGAGATCCATGCCTATGCCGTTCGCAACCGGGTGGACCTGCTGGTGCTCGAAGTTTTCGAGCCGGCGTTTCCTGACTCGGCGCTGGCATTTGCCGCACCGGGGTTCGCCCTTGATTCCACCTACCACTCCGACAGCTCCACGTACCGGGTGGCCTTCTATCGACCCGTAATCCATTAAACGCATCATCAGGTGACATTATGAAATTTCCCGATACCTATGGACACTTTGGCGCATTCGGCGGACGCTACGTCCCCGAGACCCTCATGCCGGCTCTCCTGGAGCTGGAAAAGGCCTATGAACACTACCGTCACGATCGGGAGTTCAAGGACGAGTTCGAATACTACCTGCGCCAGTACGTGGGCCGCCCCAACCCGCTCTATTATGCCGAGAAACTGACCAAAAAACTGGGGGGCGCCCGGATCTACCTGAAGCGGGAAGACCTGAACCATACGGGCGCCCACAAGGTGAACAACACCATCGGCCAGGGGCTTCTGGCCAAGCGCATGGGCAAAAAAAGGGTCATTGCCGAGACCGGGGCGGGCCAGCACGGGGTGGCCACCGCCACCATCGCCGCACTGTTCGGCATGGAGTGCGAAGTATTCATGGGCGAGGAGGATACCCGCCGCCAGGCCCTGAACGTGTTCCGCATGCGGCTTCTGGGGGCCACGGTCACAGCGGTCACCGCCGGCACCGCGACCCTCAAGGACGCCATGAACGAGGCCATGCGCAACTGGGTTGCCACCATCGCCGACACCTTTTACGTCATCGGCACCGTGGCCGGGCCGCACCCCTACCCCATGATGGTGCGCGACTTCCAGTCGGTCATCGGCCGCGAGGTCAAAAAACAGCACCAGAAGGTCGAAGGGCGCCTGCCCGACTACCTGGTGGCCTGCGTCGGCGGCGGCAGCAACGCCCTGGGCCTGTTCCACCCCTTCCTGAAGAACCGCAAGGTCAAAATGATCGGGGTCGAGGCGGCAGGCTTCGGTATCGAGAGCGGCAAGCACGCCGCCGCGCTGTGCGCCGGTTCGCCCGGTATCCTGCACGGCAACAAGACCTACCTGCTCCAGGACGAGCACGGGCAGATCACGCCGGCCCATTCCATCTCGGCCGGCCTGGACTACCCGGGCGTGGGGCCGGAGCACGCCTGGTTGAAAGACACGCTGCGGGCCGACTATGTCTCCATCACCGACGACGAGGCGCTGGAGGGATTCAGCGTGCTGACCCGTGAGGAGGGGATCATGCCGGCCCTGGAGTCGTCCCACGCCATAGCCCACGTCCTGAAGCTGGCCCCGACCCTACCCAAGGACAAGACCATCGTGGTCTGCCTGTCCGGCCGGGGGGACAAGGACATCCACACGGTTGCCGATGCCATGGGGGTCAAATTTTAAATCACGTTTTAAACTTTTAATCCTCACTAAAAGCCTGACTGCTCAGGCTTTTTTGTTTGACCGCTACCCGAGTTTCAACTATATATACCCATGTTTTATTTACAGCCAAGCAGGCTCTCGAAAAACTCAGGTTGTTCAAAAATAGTCAGATCGTCGCACCCGCAGAAGGCCCCGAGGAGGCGTAGCAGCGCTACGCCGCACGAAAGGGCTTTCGAGGATGGCGGCGAGATGGCTGTTTTTCAACAACCTCCAAGAGGAGGTAACTCATGCATCTTGTTGACCAGATTAAGGAAAAGGCCCGGAAGAACCAACAGACCGTGGTGCTGCCGGAGAGCTATGACGAGCGGATGCTGTTCGCCGCCGAAAAGGTGACCAGGGAAGGGCTGGCCAGGATCGTCATCCTGGGCGACCCGGCCAAAATTTTGGCCGATGCCGCCGCCAAGGGGGTCAACCTGGCAGGGGTAGAACTGCTCAACCCGGCCGCCTCCCCCAAGCTGGAGCAGTACGTGGCCGATTTCGTCGAGCTGCGCAAGGCCAAGGGCATGACCCCCGAAGAGGCCCGCGCCCTTCTGACCGCACCGGACAACCTGTACTACGCGGGCATGATGGTGCGTAACGGCGATGCCGGGGGAGAGGTGGCCGGGGCCACCGGCACCACCGGCAACGTGCTCAAGGCGGCCTTCCAGACCGTTGGCCCGGCCAAAGGGATCAAGACCGTCTCCTCCTTCTTTCTCATGATCACCAAAACCGGGAGCTTCGGCGAGAACGGTATCGTCCTGTTCGCCGACTGCGCCGTCAACCCCAACCCGGACGCCCAGGCCCTGGCCGAGATCGCCGTGGCCACGGCCGGCAACTGCAAGGCCTTCCTGGACGTGGACGCCCGGGTGGCCCTGCTCTCCTTCTCCACCAAGGGGAGCGCCAGCCACCCCGACTGCGACAAGGTGCTGAAAGCCCTGGAGATCGCCCGGAAACTCAAGCCGGATCTGCAGATCGACGGCGAGCTCCAGGCCGACGCCGCCCTGCTCCCCAAGGTGGGCGAGAAAAAAGCCCCCGGCAGCGCCGTGGCCGGCAAGGCCAATGTGCTGGTTTTCCCGGACCTGGACGCGGGCAACATCGCCTATAAGCTGGTGGAACGGGTGGCCGGGGCCGAGGCAGTCGGCCCGATCATCCAGGGGCTGGCCAAGCCGGTTAACGACCTGTCCCGCGGCTGCTCCGTGGACGACATCGTCAACGTCACCGCCATCACGGCCGTCCAGGCGGCCCAGGGGTAGAGATTCACAGGACCCGTTACCGTTGCTTTGACCTCCTGCCCCATCCCTGATAGAATCTCCATTAAAGGAGATATCCATGCGAAAGACAGGGGTCTTCGTCATACTGCTCGTTGCGCTGGCCGCCGCACCTGGCCGTGCCGATACCTCCGTCAAGGAGAGTGCCCGGGAGGCGGGCCAGGAGTTCAAAAACTTCGGCAGGGAAGCCGGCAAGGCCATCAGTCAGGGTGGTAAAGAGGTGGGCCACGCCTTCAGGGAAGGGAGCAGAGAGGCCGGTCAGGGTTTCAAGAGGCTTGGCAAGGAGACCGGAGCTGCCCTCAGGGAAGGGGGCAGGGAAGGGGGCCTGGGCGCAAAGAAGGCGGGGAGATCCATGGGCGAATGGTTTCGGGACATGGGCCATTCCATCAGGCGTTTTTTCAGCGGTCGCTCCGACGCTACGCAGTAACTTCAATCCCGCTCGTCTGAGCACAAAGAGGCGCACCCATCGGGGTGCGCCTCTTTGTGCTCACAGCATGGGAAACACTACCGGTTCACATACCTGAGCGGGTCCACGAGCCCCGCCTCGGCAAACCCCTTGAGTCTAAGGCGGCAGGAATCGCATTCCCCACAGGAAAGTCCTTCCGGCGTCGGATCGTAGCAGGAGTGGGTTAGCCCGTAGTCCACCCCAAGCCCGACCCCCTTCTTGATGATCTCGGCTTTGGTCAGGTCGATCAGCGGCGTATGGATGCGGAAGCGCCCCGACCCTTCCACGCCGGCCTTGGTCGCCAGATTGGCCATGGTTTCGTAGGCCGCGATATAGGCGGGCCGGCAGTCCGGATAGCCCGAGTAATCCAGGGCGTTGACCCCGATATAGATGTCAAAGGCCCCCAGCACCTCGGCCCATCCCAGGGCAAAGGAGAGAAAGATGGTGTTGCGGGCCGGCACGTAAGTGACCGGGATGGCGCTTCCCACCCCTTCTTTGGGCACGTCGATATCTGCCGTCAGGGCGCTTCCCCCCATAAGGCGCAGATCAAAATCCACGACGAGATGTTCGGCGGCGCCCAGCTGCACTGCATTGGCTTTGGCCACCTCCAGTTCGTGGCTGTGCCGCTGGCCATAGGAAAAGCTGATGGCGTAGGGGGTGAACCCTTCGGCCCGTGCAATGGCCAGACAGGTGGTTGAGTCCAGACCGCTGCTGTAAAGAACGACCGCTTTGCGCTGCATAGTATTCCGTCTCCTCTATTTTTAAGCTGCCCGTTGTCAGGCTTTCGTGATAGTATCAAAAAATTCGAGCTGGTAAATTCAAAAATGAGGATCACATGAAAAAGAGCCATCCCACTCCTCTTGCGTTCATTGTTCTGTGCAGCGTCGCCTCCGTCTCCCTTGCCGCTCCGAATCCCCCTACCCCCAACGTGCCGACGGGCCACCCGAAGATCGAATATCCCGCCCAGACAACGACACACCAGCACACGGAAACCCTTTCCGGCAAGGTATTGCAGGTTTTGAACAGCGGCGGCTACAGTTATATCTACCTGCAGAAAGGCAATGGCGAGAAGGTCTGGATAGCTGTGGCGGAAACCAAGATCACCGTCGGCGATCCCATGACGTTCAAGGAAGGGCTCGTCATGAGCAAGTTTGAGAGCAAGTCCCTCAAACGCACCTTCGACACCATCATCTTCTCCAACGGCATCATCCCGCAACCGAAGGCCGTCCCGGCAACCGTTGCTCCGGTGGTCGCCCCGGCGGGACCGTCGGCCTCTCCCATGGGGAGCAGGACTGCCGTGATGCCCAAGGAAACACTGATTTCCGTCAAAAAAGCCCACGGCCCCAATGCCTATACTATTGCCGAGATCTATCGCAACAGCACCAAGCTCAACAAGAAGCAGATCGTCGTCCGGGGCAAGATCGTCAAGGTTACCTCCGGCGTCATGAAGAGAATCTGGGTTCATATCCAGGATGGCACCGGGTCCCAGGCCAAGGGCACCCATAATCTGGTGTGCACCACCTCGATAAAACCCCATCTGGACGACGTGGTTACGGTCAGGGGCACCCTGGCCAAAGACCGGGACTTCGGTTACGGCTACCGGTATAACGTTATCATCGAGAACGCCACCATCAGCAAATAGCCGCTTCCCCACAACTCCAGACGGTCCCGAAAGCCCCTCCCCACCGGAGGGGTTTTTCTGTAGCCTCTATTCTGCCACAGGGACACGGAGAGCGTCAAAGACAGATCCTATTTTACCGGGATGAACATAAAACTGTTTATCCCTCTGTTTCCAATTTTTCTCCAAGTCTCTGTGGCTCCGTGGCAAATTTCATCATCGAAAATCGCTTTTGCTGAAAAACAATGCAACCCTGACAAAATGACGCATCATGCATCATTTTGGTGTCGTCTCACCGCGACACAAGCCCCCACCACACCATGCAACATACTGATATCATTTAATACAATATTCATCCACGTATCCCGGCACGCATTATGAATGTTGACTATTTAGCTTGTTTATCATGGCAGTTTTGGAACAGAATAATAAGCAGATGGAACAAGGAAAAGGATATATCGAGAAGAGGCTTGGAAGCAGAGGATGCCATCATGTCGAACACAGATCTCATAGACGAGGCCATTGAACGATACGTCAGCGAACGCATGACCGGCGGCCGGGAGCGCGCCACGTCACGCTTTCTCAGCTATGCCCACCTCAAATGCGCGGGCAGCGACGTGGGCGAATTCATGCGCCACGTGACCGGCCTGACCCGTTATTACATCGACGTGACCAAGGTATTCGAAAATCCGTTCCGCGGCATCGAGATGGCATTTTTATCAACAATGCTCGTGGTGGCGATCGTCAGTTGCTGGCTGTTGGACAACGAAGCCACCCGCCTGTGCGGCATCTGCGTCTTCAGCGGCACCCTGGTGCACGGTTTCGCCCTCGTGCGCCATATCTCCCGCAAATGGCTCGAATCCGACGTCATGATCGCCATGTACGAAGAGATCGTCGCTCTGGTGGAACAGGAGACCACGCTCCAGAGCTGAGCCCGGCGCCCCTGCTCCAGGCGCGCCGCTTGCCAGGAGTCCCGGGAGTTGCTACAGTGGGGCATGGCCGACGACGTACGCACCCATTACGAACGCTATCCCTACCCCCGGTATCCATTGCTGGCCTCGTTGCGCCGCTGCGACACCTACGCCCTCAATCTGACCGCCCTTTGGGCCTGCTTCAACGGCACCCTGCCGCCCCGTGACGCACAACGCATCCTGATCGCCGGTTGCGGCGGTTTTTCCCCCTACCCCTTTAGCTTGGCCAATTCCGGCATCCCCATAACCGCCCTCGACCTGTCGGATCGTAATCTCCGGCGCGCCCGCCTGCACTGCCTGCTCCACGGCCGCACCAATGTTGCCTTCTGTAGGGGCGACCTGCTGGATGTCCCCCAGACGGACGGCCACTTCGGCCTGATCGACGCCTACGGCGTGCTCCACCACCTGGAAGATCCCCTGGCCGGCCTGAAGGCCCTGGCGGGACGCCTCGCACCGGGGGGAATGGTGCGGCTGATGGTCTACAGCCGCCATGCCCGGCGCGAAGAGGAGTCCATCCGCCGCGCCTTCCGCCTGTTGGGGATAACCGACCCTGTCGCGGCGCGAAGGCTGATCGGCCGGGCCAAACCGGGGTCACGCCTGCGCCGTTTTGTGGAGGCGTCCCACGAGGCCTCCTACGACAGCGGGCTTGCGGACGCCCTGCTGCATCCCCGCGTCCACACCTTCCGGATTGGCGGTCTGCTGGAGATGGTCCGCCAAAGCGGCCTGAAGCCCCTCCTGTTTGCCCACCACGGCGCCCTGGAGTCCGTGGAGCGGGAGGTGGAACGGCTCACGGCCATGGAGGCCACACGGCACGCCCCCGGCAACTTCGTCCTTTACGCCGGCCGCAACGTCGGCGGCCCCTGCCCCAACGATCAGGACGCACTCGTCATGCTCAACCCCTGCCTTGCCCGGACCGTCACCCCCTTTAGCCTGGGCGATGTGCGCATCGCCCCGCGCCTGGGTGTTCCCACCCCGGTCCTCGGCCGGCTGGAACGGTCTTTTCTGCGGAGCTTCCGTCAGCCCCGACCTTGGGGCGCGCTCTCTGCCCCCGACCGTGCCGCGGTCCAATCCTACCGATCGGCGCTATTCCTGATGCAGTTCAGGCCGTAATCACTCTACTCCGTCGAACTCCACCAGATGGGCGCGGAAGCGCAGCGGCACGAGACTCTGCTGGAGCCGCGGGTTGTGGCGCTCGGGAATGGCCATGCGCTGGAAATAGGAGCGCCACAGGCGGCTGCACAGTTCTTCCCCGGCGGTGTAGCCCGGTTGGGCTGCCAGGGAAACGCCGCTGACCAGACGCCACGATCCCCGGTAGCACAGGGCCAGGGCCGAGCGGCGCAGGTCATGGATCATCCAGGGGCGGTCGCCGAGCCGTTCCCTGAAGTAAGGGGCGATGAACGGGAGAATGTCTGTCTCGGGCTCGATCCGCGCATACATGAGGGAAACAGCCGGCCCGTCGCGACCATCTCCACCGGCCAACCCGCCATCGGCGGGCCAGGCCACCTCCCGGAAGCGCACGAATCCCGTGAACCGGTGGGCCTCGTGGGCAACCCTGCGGGAAAGCCGGTACACCGAGCAGACCGGCTCCTTTGCCAGCATGTGCTGTACCCGCCGCCCCTCTTTCAGGCCCAGCTCCACATAGCGCAACAACAACCGTTCGATCCCGGCCGCCTCGCTGTGAAAGGCGTAGCGCAACGTGGCAAAGGCCTCACGGGATACCGCCGTCACGAACCGCACCCGGAAGCGCAGCGCCGTTGCCCGTTCCGTGGCGACATCCCTGGAGTCCCCCGCGAACAACCCCGCCCCGGCTTCGACACCCGGCCGCAGAAATTCCCCCTCCGTGCCCCCCGATTCAAGATGTGCCGCCACGGCGCAGAGGAACCCCTCGAAGGTCCCGTCGTAACGGTAACACATGGTCACAGTTCCCCCGTCAGGGCCGATGCATCGGCAGTTGCCGGAAACAGCTCCAGTTGGTCCAGCCGCGCCGGCCGTTTCTCCGGCGCCAGGAGCCGCGCCACCAACACGGCCCCATCCAGGCGGATACCCCCCAGGTAGCGCCCCCCGGCGGTGAGGAAGTAGCGCGCCCGTTTCAGCACCACCCCCAGCCGTTTCAATTCGGCCTCCCCCAACCGGGCATGACGGCGGGCGGTAACGATGCGCTGGGCCGAGCGCACGCCGATGCCCGGCACCCGCAGCAGCACCTCGTAATCGGCGCGGTTCGCCTCCACCGGGAACAGGTCCAGATGACGCACGGCCCAATCACTCTTGGGGTCGAAGCGCATGTCCAGGTTGGGGCGATCCTCGTCCAGCAGTTCATGGGCGGCAAACCCGTAGAAGCGCAGCAACCAGTCGGCCTGGTACAGGCGATGCTCCCGCAGCAGGGGCGGTGTGGGGAGTGCCGGCAGGCGGCGGTCGTCGGACCCCGGCACAAAGGCAGAGTAGTAGACCCGCTTCATGTCCAGACGCCGGTACAGGCCCTCGGACAGGGTGATGATCTCCCGGTCGCTCTCCGGCGTGGCACCCACGATCAATTGGGTGCTCTGGCCGGCCGGGGCGAACTGGGGCGCCTTGCGCGATTTCTTCCGTTCCGCACGGGCCGAGGCGATCAGGCCGCTCATCTGGCGCATGGGCGTGATCACCGCTTCGCGGGGTTTGTCCGGCGCCAAAAGCGCCAGGCTCTGACGGGTGGGCAGCTCGATATTGATGCTGACCCGGTCGGCATGGCGCCCCGCCTCGGCCACCAGCAACGGGTCGGCTCCCGGTACGACCTTGAGGTGGACATAACCGTTGAAGCGCTCCACTTCACGCAGCTTGCGCACCACCACGATCAACTGTTCCATGGTGTGATCGGCGGAGCGGGTGACGCCGGTGCTGAGGAACAGCCCCTCTATGTAGTTGCGGCGGTAGAAATCCATGGTCAGCCGCACCACTTCATCCGGGGTGAATGCGGCGCGGGGGATGTCGTTGCTGCGGCGGTTGACGCAGTAGGCGCAGTCGAAGATGCAGGCGTTGGTGAGCAGGATCTTGAGCAGGGAAATGCAGCGGCCGTCGGCGGTCCAAGTATGGCAGACCCCGGCGGCGGCAGTACTCCCCACCCCGCCGGGTGTGCCCCGCCGGTTGCTGCCGCTGGAGGAGCAGGAGACATCGTACTTGGCGCTGTCGGCCAGGATTTCCAGGCGTTGTTCGAATGGCAGGTTGTTCATAAAAAACTCCGCATTCCAATTGCGGAGAAGAATGCCACCGATGTGCGACGGAATACGTCCTATTGGTCCTACAAATCGAGATTCTGCTGAAAAAAGAGCTCCATGCTGTTCAGCTCAAGGGCTGCCAGATACCCCATGTCGGGCCACCGGGCGGTGACGCAGCCGTTGTCCAGCATGATCTTGTCGCTGTGCAGGGAAGCTTCAAGCCGTTGGCGTGTAACCATGGTATGGCCGCAGATGAGTCGCCGGCCGCCGATGCGCTGCCGTTCCACCGCATCGGAACGGGTCCAGAGCATAGCCCCGGTGTCGTCGAAGGGGTCGAAGGGCGGGTCCAGGTCGAAGTTGAGGCCGGCATGGACGATGACGAACTCGTCCAGCAGCACGTAATAGGGCAGGGAATGGAGGAGGTGCAGGTAGCGACGGGGGATGTCCCCCGGTCCGTCGGCCTGGAAACTCTCCAGGGTAGTCAGGCCGCCGTTGGCGGTCCACATGTCCACGGCCGACCGGTTGTAGGGGGCGCGCAGGCACATCTCCTCGTGATTGCCCCGCACCGACGTGACGTTATAGCCGGAGGTAGTCAACTCAAACATGAAGTCCAGAACCCCCTTGCTGTCCGGCCCCCGGTCGATCAGGTCGCCCAACAGGTAGAGGCTGTCGCCGGGGACCAGGCGGATCACCCGGGTGACCAGATGCCGCAGGGTGCGGGCACAACCGTGTATGTCGCCAATAACAAAGGTTCTGGGGTTCATGGCATCACGCTCCTTACCGGCGTGTCTATCAGGGTTATTTGTATGTCCATCACATTGGTCCCGGTGGGCCCACACTTGAGCAAGGCGCCGCAGCGATCCAGGAGCTGGTAGGCATCGTTGGCCGCGAGGTGGGCCCGCGGGTCCAGCCCGGCACGCCGGGCCAGACTGGCAGTCACACCATCCACCACGGCCCCGGCCGCGTCGGTCGGCCCGTCGATGCCGTCCGTGCCGGCGGACAGGAGGCTGATGCCCGGTGTTGCGTCGATCTCCAGGGCAAAGGCCAGGGCCAGTTCCTGGTTGCGCCCTCCCCTGCCGTTTCCTGCAACCATAACCGTGGTTTCGCCGCCGCTCACCAGGCAGACCCGTTGTCCGGCTTGCAGGTTCGAGCGGACGCACAACGCTTCCCGAGCCAGTTGCTGCCCCGCCTTCCGCGCCTCACCGGCAACGATCTTCCCACGGACCCGCGCCTCCAGCCCCGACAACCGGGCCACCGCCGCGACGGCGGAGAGGGCATCGCCGTTGCGCGCCGCAATAACGCTCTCCACCCCGGCAAAGAGGGGAGCGCCCGGTTTTGGGGTCTCGGTGACCATCCCGGCCCGCCCCTCTTCCAGGCGCCCCCGGACGGCGGGCGGCACCTTGTTCGTCAAGCCGAAACGCTCCAGCACCGCCAGGGCATCGCTGAAAGTGGTCGGATCGGGTACGGCCGGACCGGAGGCGATCACGTCCGGCCGATCCCCCGGCACATCCGAGATCATCAGGGAGACGACCGGTGCCGGAGAGGCCAGGCGGGCCAACTGCCCTCCCTTGACGGCGGAAAGGTGCTTGCGCACGGTGTTCAGTTCCGAGATATCCGCCCCGGCCTCCATCAGGAGCTGTGCCGTGATCCGTTTTTCCTCCAGGGTGATCCCCGGGGCCGGGACCGCCAGCAGGGCCGAGCCGCCGCCGGAGACCAGGAGCAGCAGGAGGGTACGTTCATCGCAGGCTCGTGCCAGTTCCATGAGGCGGCGGCCTGCCGCCTCCCCGGCGCTGTCCGGGTGGGGATGTCCGGCGAAGGCGACTTCAATAGATGTTAGTCCCCCGTTGATAAGGGGGTATTGAGGGGGGTTAGCATCTCTGCCGTGGGGAGCTATGACCAGCCCGGCCGAGACCAGATCGCCCAACCGCTCTTCGGCTGCCCACGCCATGGGTATGGCGGCCTTGCCGAAACCGGCCACCACGAGACGCTGGAACCCTTCTCTCCGGTAGCGCTCCCCGACCCGTTCCAGATGCGGGGCCAGCGCCGCCCCCGGCTCCACCGCCTCCAGAGCTGCCCTGAAGAGGGCTTGCAGGGTTTGGTTGTCGTGGTCCGTCACAGGGAGAACGGCCCCTCGCACACGGTCTGTTCTACCTTGCGCCGATCATTGGGGGTTTCCCGCGCCTGCAACACCTCGGGCAACTCCTCCGCACGGCCGGGTAGGCCGACGGCCGCCATGGCCTCCACCTGAAAGTCGTCCGGGATGTTCAGGGCGGTCCGAGCCCGGTCGTAGTCGAACCCCTGCATGCCGTGCACCACATACCCCCGCAGGTTCCCCTGCAGGGCCAGGTTCTCCCAGGCGGCCCCGGTGTCGTAGGAGTGGGTGCGGGACGGCTTGCCGCTGTGGTCAAAGGTAGTCTTGGAGATCATCACCAAAAGCGCGGCGGCGTTCTTGCACCATGTCTTGTTGCTATCCGCCAGGAGGTCGAAGAAGAGCGGCCAGTGTTCGCTGTCGCGCCGGGCATAGAGGATGCGCCACGGCTGGTTGTTGTAGGAGGAGGGAGCCCAGCGGGCCGCCTCGAACAACACCTTCAACTCCTCCGCCGGGATGGCTTCCCCGGACATCGCCCGGGGGGACCAGCGGTTCAGGAAGAGCGCATCGATAAGGTAATCGGCGTGTCGTTTTTCACTAACCTTGATCATGGCGGTAATCCTTTCTCTCAGGCTGTTGAAAATCTGCTGCCGGCTCTACTCAGCCCTGGCTGAAGTATTGTTTCACGGCGCGGACAAAAGTGTCCATGTCCGTCACCGTCACGTCCAGATGCGTAACCAGGCGCGTCGCGGGCGTCACCTGCACCAGTATCCCCCGTTCGGCCAGATACTCCTGGAGCGGCACGCACTCCTGCTCCGGAAACTGGACGAACACCATGTTGGTGGCCTGCCCCGTTACCGTGACCCGGTCGATGGCGCCGAGCCCCCGGGCCAGATGCTCGGCATTGGCATGGTCGTACGCCAGCCGGTCGAAGTTATGGTCCAGGGCATACAGGCATGCCCCGGCCAGAAACCCGGCCTGGCGCATGCCGCCCCCCAGCACCTTGCGCCAGCGGTGGGCGCGCTCGATAAAGGCCCGGCTGCCGACCAGCACCGACCCCACCGGCGCCCCCAACCCCTTGGAAAAACAGATGGACACGGAATCGAACGGCTCGCAGGCCTGGGCCAGGGTCTCGTTCCGGGCCACCGCAGCATTGCAAACCCGCGCCCCGTCCAGGTGCACGGCAAGACCCCGTACGCGGGCCAGAGCAACGGCTTCGCGTAGGTAACCGGCCGGGAGCACCTGGCCGTTGAAGGTATCCTCCAGCGCCAGCAGCCGGGTACGGGCAAAGTGAGCCCCCAGGCCGGGGCCGTGGTGCTTGACGGCACTTGCCACCTTGGAAAGCGGTAGCGTTCCGTCGGCCGCGTTCTCGATGGGCTGGGGCACGATGGAGCCGAGCACGGCCGCGCCGCCGCCTTCGTACTTGTAGGTATGGGCCAACTGGCCCACGATATACTCGTCGCCCCGTTCGCAGTGGGCCATCAATGCCGCCAGGTTGCTCTGGGTACCGCTGGGCAGGAACAGGGCCGCCTCCTTGCCGCTGCGTTCCGCCACCACCGCCTGTAGCCTGTTAACCGTGGGGTCGTCCCCCCACACGTCGTCCCCCACCTGGGCGGCCATCATGGCGTCGCGCATCTCCGGCCCGGGCCGGGTCACGGTGTCGCTGCGCAGGTCGATGATATGTCCGGTCATGGGTATTCTCCTTGTTGAACATAGGTTATACGAGCCCTCCGTGGAGTGCAAGCCGGGAGATAATGGGACTCATGGATCTTATAAGCCTTATAAGGCTTATGAGTCCTATAGGGCCTAGAGTCTTTCCGCCCCTACCCCACCGCCTGCAACACGAAACATTTGAGATACTCCGACTCGGGAAAGGAGAGCAGGACCGGGTGGTCCGGGGCCTGGGCGCGGGCCGCGACCAGACGCACCTCACGTTTGGCCTGGCGGGCGGCCAGGGTCAGCAGGTCGCGGAACGGTTCCCTCCCCATGTGATAGGAGCAGGAGCAGGTGATCAGGTAGCCGCCCGGTTCCAGGAGTTCCAGGGCGCGGCGATTGACGGTGAGATACCCCTTGGTGGCCTCGGCGATGTTCTTGCGGCTCTTGACAAAGGCGGGCGGGTCCATGACCACCACCCCGAAACGCCGCCCCTCGTGGTGCAGGGAACGCAGGCGCTCGAAGGCGTCGCACTCCTCGAAGGTCGCCCGGTTGCCCAGGTCGTTCAGCTCGGCGTTGCGGGCCGCCTGGGCCACGGCCCGGGCCGAGATGTCGATCCCCAGAGCCGATGTCGCACCAAAGGAGGCGGCATGCACGGCCCAACTCCCGGTGTAGCAAAAGCAGTCCAGCACCGCCTGCCCCTCACTGATCCCCTTCAATAACAGATGATTTTCCTTCTGGTCCAGGAAGCCGCCGGTTTTCTGCCCCTCCCGCAGGTTTACCTGGAAGCGGAGGCCATTTTCCTCCATCTCCACCAGGTCCGGGATCTCCCCCGCCAGCACCTCTACCTTTTCCTCCAGTCCTTCCAGGTGCCGCACCCCCACATCGTTGCGGGCGATGCTCCCCGCCGGGGCAAAGACCCGGGCCAGCGCCTCCACCACCAGATCCCGGCGCATGTCCATGCCGGCAGAGAGGAACTGCACCGACAGGTGGTCGCCGTACTTGTCCACCACCAGGCCGGGAAGGAAGTCACTTTCCCCATACACGGCCCGAAAGGTGGCGAGTGTGGGATAGAGGGCCCTGCGGTGGGCCAGGGCGGCGGCGATGCTCCGCTCGTAGAATTCGGGCTGGTCCAACTCCTCCCGCCGGCGTGAGAGGAGGCGGAAGGCGATGAGGGAACGGGGATTATAGTGGCCGCAACCGATAAAACCACCGCCGGCGTCGTACAGTTCGGCCGCCGCGCCGGGGGGAACCGCCTTGTCCGAAACCTCCCGGATCTCATTGCTGAACACCCAGGGGTGCCCGGCTTTGATGCGTTTGTCTTCATTCTTGTTCAGGGTGATACGGGTCATGGAATATCCTTGGTCGAAAGGGGTACGTGTCACGTTGGCAGCGGTACAGCGCTGTTTGCCGACCGTTCAGGTATCGGTATTGAATAGTGAAGGCTCAGCGGGGAGGGGTACGCCTCAGCAGCGCCTCGGCGATGGTGAGCCGCTCGGACGTATCCTGGGCGTCGGCTTGGGACAGAAAAAGCGCGTTGACCGCCACCAACAGTGAATTGAGATTGTCCAGGTCAATGATCACGGAACCGGGAAGCGATTCACTTTCGGTCAGGTTGAGGGGACAGTAGTCGATGCGCCGCTCCTGTCCGGAGCCGTAGATGATGGGGAGGCCATGGGTGCGGCAGATGATCGGCCGGGCGGCGTACAGCAGGCAGCAGTGATGGTGGAGCAGCGGACAGCGCTCATCCTCCACGCGTTCCGCCGCATGACGGCGAATCTCCTCCGCATCCCGTTCGGGCAGCGCATCCAGGGCGGCGGCCAGCGCTGCTGCCTCCACCGGAAAAAGGGTGATGGCCGTACAGCAGTTGCTGCACCCCTTGGAACAGGTGATCTGCTCTCCCAACGCCTCCACGATGCCGCGGCAGAGGGCGTCGATGCGCGCCACCAGTTGACGGTAGTTGCTCAGTAGGTCATCCATAGAGAAGGATTACCACATGCCGGAGAAAAAGAAAAGGGAGGTTATGGACTCCATCTTATGGGACGTAGGGGGCCGATGGGACGTATAAGATTTATAGGCCCCCGGTCCCCGTAACCCCCTTTCCTCCCGCTACTGTATCTTCAGCACGATCTTGCCGAAATGCTTGTCCTCTTCCATCATGCGATGGGCATCCGCCACCTGGTCGATGGTAAAGACCTTTTCGATGATCGGCACGATGGTGCGGTCGGCGAACTTGGGCAGGGCGCGACGGGTGAACTCGGCCACGATCTCCCCCTTCTCCGCAACCGGCCGGGACCGGAGGACGGAGCCGACGATCTGCTGCCGTTTCACCATCATCAGGGCCAGGTTCAGCTCGGCCTTGATGCCGCTGACCACGCCGATGATCACCAACCGCCCCTTGTAGGCCAGGGAGTTCATGTTGGGCGCCAGATACTTGGCCCCCACGTGGTCCAGGATCAGGTTCACACCCTTCTTGTTGGTGTACTCCTTCACCACCTCGGTAAAATCCGGTGTCTCCCGGAAATTGATCAGGAAGTCGGCCCCCACCTGCTTGACCCGCTCCATCTTCTCCGGCGACGCGGTCACGATCAGTTTGCTGGCCGGGGTCAGGGCGCGACAGAGCTGGATCGCCGCCGTATTGACGCCGCCGCCTCCACCATGCAGGATGGCGGTCTGCTTATCTTGGAACTCGCCGATCATGAAGACGTTCAGAAAGGCAGTGATGTAGGACTCGCAGATGCAGGCCGCCTCCTCGAAGGACAGGGACTCCGGGATCGGCATGAGGTGGCAGGCATAGGCCACGGCGTATTCCGCATACCCGCCCCCGCCCACCAGGGACACGACCCGCTGCCCCACCTGCCAACCGGTGACGCCCGGCCCCAGCTCCTCAATGACGCCGGCCACCTCCAGGCCCAGGATTTCCGAATCCCCCGGCGGAGGCGGATACTTGCCCTCGCGTTGCACCAGGTCGGGACGGTTGATGCTGGTGGCGTGCACCCTTACCAGCACCTGCCCGTCGCCGGGCACGGGACGCTCCACCTCACCCACCTTGAGCACCTCCACCCCGCCGAATCCCTCCATCAAAACAGCTTTCATAGCCCTAACCTCCCGATATATGTATAGTTGTCACCTTCATCAAAACCCTGTTTGTCTGTGAATGTACCCAGTTAGGATTATTTTGTAAACACAAAACATGAACCCGTAATGCCCGAACGGCGGAGCAAACGACCGGCCCGCGCCCAACGCCGCCTGTGCAATATCATGTCGCCTGCGCCGCCCGCCCTCCGTCCAGAAGCAGAAACAGCCGACCACGCAAAGACTAAGGCATACGAGCAAGCGCAGCCGTGAGGGCGTCACGGGGCCAGCCACGGCGACGACCTTGATTTATGCCCCGTTCCGTGCGATAACTCATCCGATTCTCAACGCGCCAACAAACAGGACGTACCCCATGCACATCATGGTCACCAACGACGACGGCATCCACGCCCCCGGCATTCTGGCCCTGGCCGCGGCCCTGAATGAATTGGGCACCGTCACGGTCGTGGCCCCGGACCGGGAACGGAGCGCAGCCGGCCACTCCCTGACCCTGCACTCGCCACTGCGGGTCTTCGAACTGCGCAAAGGGTTCTACGCCGTGGACGGTACACCGACCGACTGCGTCAACATGGGCATCCACAGCCTGCTGCCCCACCGGCCCGACCTGGTGGTATCCGGCATCAACCACGGCGCCAACCTGGGGGACGACGTAACCTATTCCGGCACCGTGGCGGCAGCCATGGAGGCCAACCTCATGGGCATCCCGGCCATCGCCGTCTCCCTGGCAACCTTCGAACGCCACGGGCACTTCGACGACGCCGCTGAGGTGGCCCTGCGGGTGGCCCGCCAGGTCCTGGCCAACGGGCTGCCGACCGACACCTTCCTCAACGTCAACATCCCCGACTGTCCGGCCGAGGAGATGCAACCGACCCTGATCACCCGCCAGGGCAAACGCTCCTTCGTGGGCACGATCATCGACAAGACCGACCCCCGCGGACGAAAATACTACTGGATCGGCAGCGACGAACCGGCCTTCAACGACGAAGAAGGGACCGACATCCACGCCGTCAACCGCCGGCACGTCTCCATTACCCCGCTGCACCTGGACCTGACCAATTACGAATCCATGAAAGCCCTTTCCCAATGGCCCCTGTGACGCAACTGGACATCCCGGCCCGCCTTTGGTATAGTGCCGCCTTCTTACGGGGCACACGAACATGAACTACGAAATCTCCAGAAAACGGATGGTGCAGGATCAGATCGTGACGCGCGGCATCAGTGACCGCAGGGTCATTGACGCCATGCTCAAGATCCCGCGCCACATCTTCGTCCAGGAGGCGTTCGCCGCCCAAGCCTACAGCGACACCGCCCTGCCCATCGGGGAAAAGCAGACCATCTCCCAGCCCTACATGGTGGCCCTGATGACCGAACTTCTGGGCCTGACCGGTTCGGAAAAGGTGCTGGAGATCGGGACCGGTTCCGGGTATCAGACCGCTATTTTGGCGACCCTCGCCGACCGGGTCTGCACCGCCGAGCGCATCCGGCCCCTGGCGCTGAGGGCGAGAAAATGCCTCGACTCCCTCGGTCTTTTCAACGTAAAATTAAAAATAAACGACGGTGACGACAGCCCTGTGGGCTGGGAAGAGGAGGCCCCCTTCGATGCCATCATGGTGACGGCCGGGGCGCCTGACGTACCGCACGTGCTAACCGATCAACTCGCCCCGGGCGGCAGGTTGGTGATTCCGGTGGGGAACGAGACCGAACAGCGCCTGCTCAGGATCGTGAAGGCCATGGACGGGACCCTGGTGACCGAAGCGTCGGTCGGCTGCCGTTTCGTCCCCCTGGTGGGGCGGCAGGGATGGCACATAGACCGCATGTAGGAAAACGAGGGACGAGTATGCAACGCGACAACCTCCTGGATAGCGCCTTCACCGAAAAAGACCCGCTGGTCGATGTGGCCCTGGCTCTGGATGACGTGGACGAACCGCTGGAGTTTGCAGATGAGGAGGAAGCCGCGGAGGAGGAGGTTGTCGATGAGAAGCTCCCCCTGGAAGAGCTGGAAAGCTACGACGACGCCATCAAGATTTACCTGCGGGACATCCAGCGCACGCCCCTCCTGACCGCCGACTCGGAGAAGGAGTTGGCGCGCAGGGTGGAAAAAGGGGAGAAGGCAGCCCGGGACAAGATGATTGAGTCCAACCTGCGGCTGGTGGTGAAGATCGCCAAGCGTTACATCAACCGCGGCCTACCCTTCCTGGACCTGATCGAGGAGGGGAACCTGGGGCTGATCAAGGCGGTGGAACGCTTCAGCCTCGCCAAGGAGTGCCGCTTCTCCACCTACGCCACCTGGTGGATTCGCCAGGCCATCGAACGCTCCCTGGTCAACCAGTCCCGGACCATCCGACTTCCGGTACACGTATCCGATGATATCAACCGCATGCTCAAGGTCACCCGCACCCTCTCCCAGACCCTGCAACGTGAACCGTCCGTCCAGGAGGTGGCCGACGCCATGAAGACCAAGGTGACCTACACCCGCCGCCTCATGACCCTCCTGCGGCGCACCTGCTCCATGGAGACCCCCATCGGCGAGGGGAACGACTTTTTCCTCATTGACACCATCGAGGACAGTTCCGTGATATCACCGGCGGACCTGCTGGAGAATGTCAACCGCTTCGAGCTTATCTCCCGCCTGTTCGAGGATCTGACCGAGAACGAGCAGAAGATACTGACCCTGCGCTTCGGCCTGGACGACAATGAGCCCCAGACCCTGGACACCATCGGCCAGAGCTTCGGCGTCACCCGGGAGCGCATCCGCCAGATCGAGGCCAAGTGTTTGGAGAAACTGCGCAAGCTATCGGAGGGAGACACCACGCGACCACCGGAAGCAAATAACCACTACTAGACAAGGAGCCTAAACCAGATGGACGAGTTGAAGAACATCATCCGCGACATCCCGGACTTCCCCAAGAAAGGGATTGTCTTCAAGGACATCACCACCCTTTTACAGGACGCCAAATCCTATCACCGCATGATCGACCTGATTTCCCACCACTACATCGGTCAACGAGTAGACAAGGTAATCGGCGTGGAGGCCCGCGGGTTCATCATCGGCTCGGCCTTGGCCTACAAACTGGGGGCCGGCATCGTACTGGTGCGCAAACCGGGCAAACTGCCCTCGGAGACCTTCAGCAAGACCTATGACCTGGAATACGGCACCGACACACTGGAGATCCACAAGGACGCCATCAAGCCGGGTGAGCGCATCCTGATCGCTGACGACCTGTTGGCCACCGGAGGCACCATGGCCGCGGTGGTGGATATGGTACAGAGCATGGGTGGGGAGATCGTGGATTGCTGCTTCATGGCCGAGCTGGAATTCCTCGATGGGCGCAAGCGGCTGCCCGAGGGAAAGGTTTTCTCGCTGCTCAAATTCTGAGACAAGCGTTTCCCTTGAAACAGGGACACAACTCTGGTATAAAAGTCATTCACTTCAATCTGTCCCCGTAGCTCAGCAGGATAGAGCACTTCCCTCCTAAGGAAGGGGCCGGACGTTCGAATCGTCTCGGGGACGCCAATAAAAACAGGGGATTAGCTAATAAGCTAGTCCCTTTTGTTTTTCCATGGAGCACGCATGGAGCACATTTTGAAAATTGCTGCCAGAGAGCACTAAGTATTTCGTTCTTCTGGCGTCTTCCATGACGTAAGCCATTTCAAAGCATCTGTAGAATCAACCATCTTGTGGGCCAATGCCAGTCGATCCAAGACAACAGCCTTCTCTGCATCCTCCAGATCTGCGATCCTGTGCTCGACATCGGCAAAGAACTCCTCAATCCTCTTTGCCTTGGCCCAGGCCTTGATGATGTCGGCTAACTCATCCCGGCTGTCCTTGATCGCCTTGACCCGGCGACGCTCAGCCTCTTCCAGGGCCTGCCTGCGCCTCTCCTCTTCGCGCCGTTGCCGTTCTATCTCGCATTCCTGCTCATATTGTTTTCTCTGGATTTCCGCCTTGTGCTCCGCCTCTTCAACCTGTTTAGCAATCGTAACTGATGCAATTTCAAGTTCTCTTATGATTCCGGGAAGTTTGTCTGCGAAATCACCAGCCTTTTTTTCTTGCCACTGCTTTGTCCATTGCGTCCCTGGATATGGTGATGACGCCTGAATGCATATCCTGCCGCTCGGCATGTCCTGCGTTGACGTCCATGAGTATGACCTTGCCGCTTTCTTTAGCTGCTGCGGGGTAAGATCTGTAATCTTTATATACTCTCCGTCAATATGTCGAACCTCCACGTACTCGGTCATTTCGTAGACGGTGAGTCCTATGGCTACACTGCCGATGAAAACCAGGGTAGGCCGCGACGGTGACCACAGATAGGAATTGTGGTTGCCACCTCTCGCCTTTTCTCGTTCATCGACCATACGCCGCCAAAAGCACCGACCATGCGGAGAAAATTTTACCTGGTGCCCGTGCGCCTCAAGGTCCAGATAGAGTTCGTTTGCCACATCAATGATACTCTGTACTGTTTTCTTGGATGTGATTATATCCGGAAGAAGCCTTTTAATGGGCCTGATGAATGGATTGAAGATAGAATCACGCCCTTCATTCAGGCGATCCTGAAAGCCTATAAGCAGCGGATGGAGTGCCGGAAGCTCACTACGCTTCCGATGCTTGAACTTCAGTCGCTGACTTTCTAACTTCATCGGCGCCCGTCTCGCTTCGCCATCACGCGCCCATTCCAGTTCATCACCCGGGTTGGCAGCTGGCAACGGCGGCTTCTTGGGACGCTTGCCGGTTGCGTACATAGCCCAGTAGCCCCTTTGTGGCCGTGGGACTTTCAGTCGAGTGCAGATGCGGGCCAGGAAGCTCGATGAAACCTTGTACTTCAGGGCGACAGTGGTCATCGGCTCTGCCCAGACTTCTTCATACAACTGTTCCCGGCTGACTCGGGTGTCTTTTGATTTCTCCATAACAGCCCCTATCGATACAAATATAATATGCTTGAAATTGTGATAACTGAAACTATCCGGAAAAGGTTTGTTCTCATGAATATTGCAAACGAAGCCAATTTGAGAACAAAATCAAAATAATACCCCTGATTTTTTTGTCGTAAAAACTGTTATTGCGACAAAAAAACCGGTTTAATTGTCCGATAAAACTCCCCAATACTTATCAAGAGCTGACCAAATAGTCGATGAGCAACAACTCACATTGATTATTTGCAAATAAAAGCAGCGCGTGCTATTTTATGCGCCAAAATCAAACAGGATAGAGATCGGCGTATGTATCTTGGTCTGGTTGACAGCTTAGCCGCGCAAGGCCGCTCATGTTTCACCTATCAGGAGTTCTTCAGCCTGGCGGGTTCTTCTGAAGTAGCGGTCAAATCGGCGTTGCATCGCTTGCAGAAAAAAGGCGAGATCGCGATGCCGTATCGCGGCTTCTACGTCATTCTTCTTCCGATGCACCGAATCGTGGGGTGCGTTCCCGCAGCTCAGTTCATCCCACACCTCATGGAGCATTTGGGAGAGGTCTATTATGCCGGGCTCCTGAGTGCCGCAGAATATCATGGGGCGGCACATCAGCGGCCGCAGGTCTTTCAAGTCATGGTGGCAAAAGTCCGCAGGGCGATAACCTGTGGCAATGTCAGGGTTCAGTTCATTTACCGGAAGAACGCAGCAGCAATCCCCACAGAATTACGTAACACCACTGCCGGCAGCATAAAAGTATCAACACCCGAAGCAACCGCGCTTGACGTGGTTGGTTATGTCGGCCACTGCGCCGGTCTGGATAATGTAGCAACCATCCTGACCGAACTGTCCGAACGCATCGATCCGCAGCGTCTTGTCGAAGTTGCCGAGTTGTCCCCTGTGTCATATGCACAGAGGCTTGGCTATTTGCTGGAATTTCTGGGTGAAGGCGAGAAGGCCACAATGCTAGCAGATTACGTTCGCAGAAAGCGCCCGGTGCCAACAGCGTTGAGCCCGAAAACCAGTATGAAAGGTTCTAAAAAGGACAGCCGTTGGCAGGTATATGTTAATGCCGAAATCGATCCTGATATTTGAATGAGGTGAACCTTGCCAGTTGACGACCTCCACGCCGGCCACCGTGATCGATTACGAACACGTTTTCGTGAGGAAGGGCTCGACAGCTTCGAAGCGCATCAAATCCTGGAACTACTCCTGTTTCATGTAATTCCGCGAGGTGACACTAACCCGATTGCCCATCGTCTGATGAAGCGGTTCGGGTCGCTGTCAGCGGTGTTGGAGGCTGATCCCAAAGATGTTGCTTCAGTCGAAGGGATGGGGGAAAAGGCAGCTTTGTTCTTGTCGATTATTCCTCAAGTCACACGGCGCTACTTCCACGACAGGGTGCTCCGTGACCGGCCAAAACTGAACAGTTCCGAGGCAGTAGCCGACTATCTCATTCCCCTGATGGCTGGTCGTCCGGAGGAAGTATTTTACGTCCTTTGCCTCGATACCCAGTGCCGGGTGGTCTACCCGGCGCTTATCAGCGAAGGGACGGTCAAAGAGGCGGCGGTCTATCCTCGGCATGTCGTTGAAGCGGCAATCCGGCATCGGGCGGCATCGGTGATCCTGGCGCATAATCACCCTGCCGGGACAATCAAGCCGTCACAACAGGACCATCAATTAACCAAGCTGTTGGTTCAGGCGCTTGGGCCACTGGACATAAAGGTTCTGGACCACATTATTGTGGCCGGAAATCAAGCGTTCAGTTTCGCCCGGGAAAATATCTTGCCTGTTTTCGAGCACTGAGGAGTCGCAATGGAATACACCCCGTTTCAGCAGGAAGCGATCAATCACCTGGATGGCAATCTACAGATTATCGCCTGCGCCGGTTCCGGCAAAACTCAGGTTATCTCCCAACGCATCGTTAATATCCTTCGCGAAAAGTCTCCCAGCGGTCTGACGCCGGCAAACATTGTTGCCTTCACCTTTACCGACAAAGCCGCAGGGGAACTGAAAAACCGGATCCACAAGCTTGCCCGGGAGCAGCTTGGTTCTGAGTTCGGGCTTGCTGAAATGTATGTGGGTACGATTCACGGCTTCTGCCTCGATATGCTGCAGACCTATCTTTTCAAGTTTCTGAAATACAGCGTCCTCAGCGAGGTACAGCAGCGGTTGCTGATTGACCGTCACTGCAACGAATCAGGGCTGACCGATCTCCACACCTTAGACGGACAGCAGTTGAAACGATGGAAAGATTCGAGGCTGTATCAGAAACTGTTGTCCATCGTCCGGGAGGCACAGATTGACGAGGATGCACTCGGTACGCACCCGATCAGGACCGCACTGGCGAAGTATCATGCTCTCTTGGACAAGAAAGGTTATCTGGATTACAGTCGCATTTTGTACGAGGCAGTTCTTGCTCTTTCCGGCAATCAGGAACTCCGGGAAAAGATGGCTGCCCGCGTCAAGTATCTGATCGTCGATGAATACCAGGATGTGAATCCTCTTCAGGAGTGCCTGATACGGCTGCTGCATGATCTCGGTGCCCAGCTCTGCGTTGTCGGCGATGACGATCAGACCATCTACCAGTGGAATGGCAGCGACATCGATAATATCCTGAGCTTTGCGGATCGATACCCGGCCGTTCATAAGATTCCCCTGGCTGAAAATTTCCGTAGCAGCAAAGGAGTGGTGGAGACCGCCAAAAATGTGGTCGAGCGGAATTCTGCCCGGCTGCCCAAGTCGATGATCAGCAAGGAGAAGCAGGTCTTTACGCATGGAGACATGCTGTGTCTCAGGTTTACGGATCCCGATGTTGAGGCCGCATGGATTGTTCAGAAGATTGCCGATATGCGCGGGGTGCCATTTGAGGAGAACGGAGTGACCCGTGGGCTGGCATGGTCTGATTGCGCCATCCTGTTACGGAGTGTCCGCGCGAGTGCCCCCCCCATCCTTCAAGCTCTTCGAGATGCTAACATCCCGTATATCGTCAAAGGCATGACCGGCCTTTTCGATACTCTGGAGGCGCAAGCTGCAACGGGTATTTTCCTCTATCTGAACAACGAGATTGATCGTAACGCACTGGCTGACTTATGGGTGAACGCAGAGCTTGGACTTGCAGCGGAAAAAATCAATGCCGCCATCGATCTGCTGGATCAGCGCAAAGCTTCATGGCCGGACGAGTGGCAAAAATCAGTCTATTCATTGCAGCGTACCTACCTTGCATTTCTCGATGCAATTGAACTGCGTGAAGAGGCGATCCCTGATGACGGAGGCAGCCACCGGGCGCGTGGCGAGATCGTGTATTACAATCTGGGCAAGTTCAGCCAGCTTATCTCCGATTATGAGACCATAAATTTCAACAGTGCTGCCCCCAGCCTGTATCAGGGGTTTACTGGGTTTCTGCAGAACGATGCAAAAGATTACTATCCTGAAGGATGGGAAGGTGCCGGCTTTGCCGTGCCTGATGCTGTGCAGGTCATGACCGTCCACCAGGCAAAGGGGATGGAGTTCCCGGTTGTGTTCATTCCGAACCTCCTGAGAAACCGCTTCCCTTCAAAGAAACAAGGTGGCCGGAAGTGGTCGCACGTCATTCCGATGGCGGCGGTTGTCGGAGCAGCGCGTTATGACGGTTGCGTAGTAGATGAGCGGCGGCTCTTCTACGTGGCGTTGACCAGGAGTAAAAAGTACCTGTACTGCACCTGGGCTCCCGAGGCCAGCAGGGGTATGTTTGCCAACCAGTCACAGTTCGTCTCCGAAGTAACAACTCCAACGTTTGTGCTTACCAGGGAGCCTGCTTGCGAAGCGATTGAGAGAGTTCCGCCGGTCGCTGGGTCGGAAGAAGCAGAAGTTATCCTCACCTTCAGCGAGCTGAAATATTTCTACGAATGCCCCTACCAGTTCAAGCTCCGCTTCATGTATGGCTTCAACCCCGGTTTCCACGAAAAGATCGGGTTTGGCAAATCGCTGCATGATTCACTGGCAGAGGTTCATCGCAAGGCACTTGATGGCGAGTATCTCACCCCTGCCCATGTGCCCCAGCTGCTCGATGTCCACTTCCACCTGCCGTATGCCTGGCAAAGTCTGAAAGACGATATGCGGCAGCAGGCGGACAGGGCCTTGCGTCGCTATCTGACTGACAACGGTGCAATACTGGACAAGGTCAAGTACGCGGAGCAGGCAATTGAATTGAAGCTTGCCGAGGGGATTGTCGTGCATGGCCGAATCGACCTGATCCGCCGTACTGACACCAATGAAGTCATAATCATCGATTTCAAATCGACGGAACGATCCCAGGAAGAAGATGTCACCCGGCAGCAGCTCCATATCTATGCCCTGGGATACCAGCAATTGACCGGCAGCAGGGCTGATCTGGTGGAAATTTACAACCTCGATGAGGGTGCTGGTGCGACGGTACGTGAACTTGTCGATGATGCAATGCTGCAACAAACCGAGACAGCGATAGTGGCTGCCGGCTGTGAGATCAAGGCCAATCGCCTCTGCCGGGTCGGGCAGTGTAGCGGTTGCGACTTCACCGGGATTTGCCGTAGCGATGCAGCGATTGCAGGTGCAGCATCATGACCGCCAGGAAACAGCTTTTCATAAGCTCCGTCCAGAAGCAGCTGGCCGACGAACGCCGGGCGCTGAAGGAGTACGTACATGGTGACCCGCTGTTGCGCCGGTTTTTCGAGGTGTTTCTCTTCGAGGATCTGCCTGCTTCCGACCGGCGCGCCGATGCGGTATACCTGCGCGAGGTGGAGCAGAGCGCCCTCTATGTCGGCCTTTTCGGCAATGAGTACGGGTATGAGGACACGGAGGGGATCTCGCCGACCGAGCGTGAATTCGACCATGCCACCACCCTTGGCATAGAGCGGCTCATTTTCGTCAAAGGGGGTGACGATTCGGCCCGTCACCCAAAGATGCTTGCACTTATCCGCAAGGCGGGGGATCAGCTTATCCGCCGCCGGTTCGGCTCGACCCCCGAGTTGACCGCCATCCTGTACGCCAGCCTGATTGAGTATCTTGAGCGGAACGGCGATATCCGGTCGCTTCCCTTCGATGCCGCCGCCTGCCCGCAGGCAACACTTGATGATCTTTCAGAGGAGAAGCTGGCGGACTTTTTGGACCGCGCCCACCGGGAGCGGGCTTATCCGCTCACCTCCAAAACATCCATGCCCAAGGCGTTGGTTCATCTCAACCTTCTTGACCGCGACCGGCCAAGCCATGCCGCAGTGCTTCTTTTTGGTGTAAAACCCCAGCGTTTTCTCATCAGCTCCGAAGTAAAGTGCATGCACTTCCACGGCACGGAGATCCGCAAGCCGATCCCTTCCTACCAGATTTACAAGGGAACGGTTTTCGAGCTGGTGGATCAGGCGATTGATTTTGTCATGTCGAAGCTTGCCGCACGGGTCGGTACTCGGGCCGAGGGACCTCGGGCGCCAGTCACCTATGAAATCCCTCGTGATGTTGTGGCCGAGGCCATCGTCAATGCGGTGGCCCACAGGGATTATGCCAGTAATGCATCGGTCCAGGTTATGCTCTTTGCCGATCGCCTGGAAATCTGGAACCCGGGCCAGCTTCCGCCCCCGCTGACACTTGATGCCCTGCGCAAGCCGCATCCCTCCATCCCGCACAATCCGCTCATCGCCGAGCCGCTGTTTCTTACCCGCTACATCGAGCGCGCCGGCACCGGTACGCTTGATATGATTGCTTTATGCAGCGAGGCGAAGGTTCCCGCCCCTGAGTTCAAGCAGGAGGTTGGAACCTTCATGCAGATTATTCGACGGCCAGAGTCACAGCCAGATTGGCAGCCAGAGTCAAAGGGGCAAGTCGGCGCCAAGTTGGCACTAAGTCGGCACCAAGTGGAAATTCTTGGCAAATGCCTGGAAGATCATGCTATTACCGATCTTATGGGCATTGCCGGACGTTCTGATCGCACCAAGTTTCGGCACCAAGTCTTGGCCCCACTACTGGAAGATGGATTGCTGGAAATGACGATTCCGGACAAACCGACTAGCAGTAAGCAAAAATACCGGCTCACGGCAAAAGGCAAGGCCTGGCTGAACGCACACCTCAAAGGAGCTGACTGAATGCCTGATATTGATATTAAAAGACCCGAGCTGATCTGGCCCGGCAAGTACGATGAGAATGGGAACCGCGTGGAAAATCGCGGCACGGCCCTGCCGTTCCAGGTTATCGAGACCATCAAGGAAGGGCGGGCAACCCGTGAGCCGGGGCGGATGAGCGATCTGTTCAGCTTTGCCGCCAAGCAGGATGAGAGCAACTGGCACAACAAGCTGATCTGGGGGGATAACCTGCTGGTGCTGGCGAGCCTCATGGAGGAGTACGCCGGTAAGGTGGATTTGATTTACATAGATCCGCCGTTTGCCACGGGTTCGGATTTTTCATACAAAGTGTTGGTTGGTGATGAGGATGATCCAGTCCCTGGTAAAGAACCTTCTCTTATTGAAGAGAAAGCATACCGCGATACATGGGGTAGTGGTTTCGATTCGTACTTGTCGATGATGGCTCCAAGGCTTGAATTGCTGCGTAACCTGCTTTCCGAAACTGGCTCAATATTTGTCCATGTTGATGTGCATATCGGCCCCTATATCAAGATCATGCTTGATGAGGTCTTCGGTAAAGACAATTTTCAGAATGAAATCGCTTGGTATTATTACAATAAGTTACATGACAGTAGAAAAAAACTATTGCCAAAGGCCTTTGATCAAATTTTGTATTATGTAAAATCAAAATCATCGCCGTATACCTACAACGCTCTTAAGGAAAAACGAGATAATCCCGTAAAAAAACTAAAATATAAGAAAGTAAACGGAAAAATTCAAAATGAAATTGGTGAAGACGGCAAGGCTGTAACATACATTAGCGAAGATAGAACAGTTGATAATATTTGGCGAATTCGTTGCTTACAGCCAGCCAACAAATCAGAATGGGTTCATTACGACACCCAAAAACCTGTTGACTTAATTGAACGAGTTTTGGGTGTATCAACTAAGCCGGGTGATCTTGTTTTAGATTGCTTTTGCGGTTCAGGAACGTCACTTGTTGCTGCTGAAAAAAATGATCGTCGTTGGATTGGCTGTGATCTAGGTAAGTTTGCAGTTCACACAGCCCGCAAACGCCTCCTTGGAATCCCAGACTGCAAACCCTTCGAAATCCTCAATCTCGGAAAATATGAAAGAAAATTCTGGCAGGGGATAACCTTCGGCCAAGCCCCGGCAGAGCCGAACCAGGCGGCCATCGCCGCCTATATCGGCTTCATCCTGGAGCTGTACAAGGCCCAGCCGCTGGCCGGCTCCCATATTCATGGCAAGAAAGGCAAGGCGCTGATCCACGTTGGGGCGGTTGACGCACCGGTCACCATCAACCAGGTGAACGAGGCGTTGGCCGAGTGCGCCCGGTTTGGGCAGAAAGAGCTGCATGTTCTGGGCTGGGAGTGGGAGATGGGGATGAACGATCCCATCATCAAGCATGCCCAGGCCGAATACGGCATCAGTCTCCGCCTGCTCAACATCCCCCGGGAGGTCATGGAAAAGCGTGCCGTCGAGTGCGGTGACATCCGCTTTTTCGATCTGGCCTATCTGGAAGCCGACGTGAAGCCGTCCGGCAAGGACAAACGGAGCATTCTGGTCGAGCTGAAGAACTTCGTCATCCCCGATACCGACCTGATCCCCGATGAAGTGCGCGACAAGATCACCAAGTGGTCGGACTACATCGATTACTGGGCGGTGGACTGGGACTTCCGTCACGACACCTTCATGAACCAGTGGCAGACCTACCGGACCCGCTCCCAGCGCAAACTGGACCTGGCAAGCAATGCCCACACCTACAAAGAAGCCGGCACCTACCGGATCCTGATCAAGGTGGTTGACATCTTCGGCAATGACACCAATCGCCTCCTGGAATGGGAGGTAAAGTAGCCATGCCGGTACAGGATCTGAACGAAAACCCGAACATCCTGGAGCTGGAACTTCCCGAAATTGCCGGACGCGATCCGTACACTCCCCCTACGAGCCGTCTGGAGAAGACCGGACCGGATAGTTGGGAGGAAAAGCCGGGGCGGCGTGAGAGCAATGCACTGCTGGTGAACAAGCTGCGCGAGGCGGTCGATAGCTGGCGTGACGGCGGCTATCCCGGAGCAAGCGAGACGTCGCAACGCCTGTTACAGTTCTGGTTCGACGAAGATCACCTGCTGGCAGGCAATGAACGTTTCCGGTACTACTTCTGTCAGCGTGAAGCGGTCGAGACCGTCATCTACCTGTACGAGGTGGAAGGCTATCAGGACGTCGCCGACTTGGTGCAAAACTTTTTCCAGTCTCCCGGCCTGTTTGGACTGGAGATTCTGACCTCGACCAAGGGGGTACGCTCGTTCCGGCGGTACATCCCCGAGATCGGCAAAGAGGCGGAACAGGAGCTGCCTCAGCAAGGGCTCTCCAGATATGCCGTAAAGATGGCAACCGGCAGCGGCAAGACGGTCGTCATGGCCCTGGTGATTGCCTGGAGTTATTTTCACCGCCGGTTTGAAACCGGGAGCACCCTTGCCGACAACTTCCTGATCGTTGCGCCGAACGTCATCGTCTATGAGCGGCTGCGGGAAGACTTCGACTCCGCCCGCATTTTTCATGGTCTTCCCATTGTCCCAACCGAATGGAAGGACGATTTCATGGCCATGCAGACCTTCATGCGTGGCGATTCCCGTGACCCTGCCGCTTCCGGCAATCTCTTCCTCACCAACATTCAGCAGATCTACGAAGAAAACGGCGCTCCGCAGGCACCGATCAACCCGATTGCCGCCCTGTTGGGCAATGCGCCGAAGGGGAATCAGAGCACCAGCCAGTCCATGTTGGACCGGATAAAACGGCTGAAGAATCTCATTGTGCTGAATGACGAGGCGCACCATGTTCATGATGAGGATCTCGCCTGGAGCAAGACCCTCGTCTCCCTGCACGAAAACCTGAAAGCCAGGAGTCAAGGCGGCCTGACCCTTTGGCTCGACTTCTCGGCTACTCCCAAGAATCAGAATGGTACCTACTTTCCGTGGGTCGTGGTGGATTATCCGCTGGCCCAGGCGGTGGAAGACCGGATCGTCAAGACTCCGCTCATCATCCATCAGACCGACAAGGTTGATCCGGACAAATACGCCCACAACGAAGCCGGCGATGCCTATAACGAGTGGATCGCCATTGCCGTTGAACGCTGGCGGCAGCATGTGAAGGATTACGCAGCGGTGGGCGAAAAACCGCTGCTCTTTGTCATGGCCGAGGACACCAAGGATGCCGATTCAATAGCAGAGCGGCTGCGCCGGGAGCCAGAGTTCAAGGACAAGGATCGAGTTCTTCTGATTCACACCAAAAAGAATGGCGAAATTACCGAAAAGGATCTGGCCGAGGCACGGGAAGCATCCCGCAACGTGGATAAAGGGACATCGCGGATTCGGGCCATCGTTTCCGTGCTCATGCTGCGTGAAGGTTGGGACGTGCGCAACGTCTCGGTCATTCTGGGACTGAGGCCATTTACCGCCAAGGCCAATATCCTGCCCGAACAGGCCATAGGCCGCGGTTTGCGCCTGATGCGCCGAATACCGCGGGAAAGCAACCAGATCCTGGAGTTGATCGGCACCAATGCATTCGAGAACTTTATCCGTGAGCTGGAAAAGGAAGGGGTTGGGATTCGCACCATCACCAAGCCCCCCAAACCGGCAATGCAGATATTCCCCATGGAAGAACGGCGGAAATTCGATATTGTCATTCCCCGCACCACGCCACTGTACGAGCGGGAGTATCGACGGCTGGAAGAGTTGAATCCGCTTCTGTTGCCCCCTCTTGCCAAAGAAAAGGACCTGGACAAGGAGATCGTCAACCGGATCGATCTGGTGCATGGCATTGTCAACGTCAAGGTCGCCTCCGACGAAATCGAATTCAACGCGGAGAACGTTCCCCCAATTGAAAACCTGTTGTCATCGCTTACGAACCGGGTGGAGAAGAAAGCCAAGCTGACCGGTCAATTTGCCGAGCTGTATCCCAAGGTCAGGGAGTACGTACAGAAGCGATGCTTCGGCGGCATCGTCGAACTGGATGATGTTGGGGTGCGACGGACCTTGAATCATTCCGGCCTGCTGGATGCCATAGCCGGGATGTTTGGCCGCAAGATCGGCGAACTGACGGCAACGCCCCAACCGGTCAAGCTCACCGGATCAGACTATCAGCTTTCAGCAACCGAGCCGTTCCTCTGGCGACGGATGATTGCCCGGGCCGACCGGACTATCTTCAATGTGGTCCCCTGTTACAACGATTTTGAAGCCCGTTTTGCTATGTTTCTTGACGGCTGCGACGATATCGACCGCTTTGCCGCCCTGGCCGAGTGGTTCACCAGTTTTCATGTTCAGTATCTCTCCCAGACCGGTTCAATCCGCCTGTACTATCCCGACTTCGTGGCAGTGCAGACAACACCTGACGGCGATGTTCACTGGATCCTTGAAACCAAAGGCCGGGAGTTTGAAGAGACTACCAGCAAGGATGCTCACATGGCCCGCTGGTGCGATGAAGTGAGTGGTGAAACCGGCGTAGATTGGCGGTATCTGAAGGTGCAGCAGACGGTTTTTGATGAATTTTCCCGGCGTGGCGATTACCGGCGTTTTGAAGCTCTGGTCGGCTGGAAAAGCAGCCATCAAACGCTTTTCTGAGAGGAACAGCATGGGTAACTACAGCCTCATCGTGCTGGACTTTGAGACCACCGGGCTTTCACCCGATTGTGGCGACAGGGCCATTGAGATCGGCGCTGTTCTCATCCGGAACAACGAGATTGTTGATCGGTTCCAGAGCCTCATGAATCCTGGGATGAGGATCAGCAGTTTTATCGAAGACTATACTGGCATAACCAACAAAATGCTCAGTTCGGCACCACCTGTTGCTGAAGTCATGAAGAAATTTGCTATCTTCATGGCTCAACATCACCTGGTCGCCCACAATGCCAGTTTTGATCGCCGTTTTCTCGATGCTGAGTTGCAGAGGATCAACAAGAAGCGCTGCCAGGAGATTGCCTGCTCAATGCTCATATCACGGCGCGTGTACCCTGATGCTCCAAGCCACAGTCTGGAATCATTGGTCCGACTCAGGAAACTCAAAACCAGTGGGGTCCACCATAGAGCACTGGCGGACGCTGAAATGACTGGACATCTGTGGATCAGCATGGTGCGTGACATAAAAGCCGTGTACCAGCTTAAACAGGTGTCGTTCAGTGCAATGCAGCAGTTGGCAAAAGTATCGAAAGCCGCAGCTCCCAATTATCTGAAACGTCTATCTGCTGAGTTGGGCTGAGGGAAGGCATGGGTAACAGCATAAAACTCGATCCTTTCTTGAAATGGCCCGGTGGCAAGCGTTGGCTGATTGCAGAGCATAATGACATTTTGCCCAAACGCATCCGGGGTCGGTATATCGAGCCATTTCTTGGCAGCGGTGCTGTCTTTTTTCGCATTCAACCAAAGGCTGCGCTGCTTTCTGACAAGATTTCGCATCTCATCAAGACATACGAAGGGATACAGCATAACTGGGAGAAAGTCAGGAGTCTCCTGGAGATACACCAGCGAGAACATTCGAAGGAATACTTCTATTCCATCAGAGGGCAATCCCCTGCAGATTCGGTTTCCCGGGCAGCATGGTTCATCTACTTGAACAGAACCTGCTTCAACGGCATTTATCGGGTAAACCAGCAAGGGGTATTCAATGTCCCGGTAGGCACAAAAACAAAGGTACTGTTACCAACGGATAACTTTGCAGGTTGGGCAGCTGCGCTCTCCGCGGCTGAATTGACATGCGTGGATTTCGAGACGGTAATTGCCGAAGCCGGCAAGGATGACTTCGTTTTTGCGGATCCGCCTTATACCGTTCATCACAACAATAACGGATTCATAAAATACAACGAAGTACTGTTCTCCTGGAACGACCAACTCCGTCTTGCCGAGTCAGTCCGAGCTGCCCATAGGCGTGGAGCACGGATTTTGGTAACGAATGCCAACAACACCGCTCTTCGGGAGCTTTACAAAGGGTTCAAAATCCGTCCGGTGTCACGATACAGCTCCATTGCAGCGTCGGCCACTGGTAGAAATAAATATGAAGAGCTTTTGATCACGAGCTATTGAAGGAGGCCGTATGAAGGACTTTCTCGCCGCTGCCAGTTATCAGGACAATCCTCTCTCTGCACTTGTTGATTTCATGCAGCGCGAGGAGTCCTTTGAAAAGGCTGGGCAGTTCGAAAAGATGCGCTTTGTCGGTTACGTCCTTGATATTGGCTATGATTCGGCGAAGATCATAACGTCAGATCCTTTCAAGAAAGCTGTCGGCGGGATCCCGCGGGGATCGTTTCTGATCATGGTGCCGGACAGCCTCAATGGGATGCCGCCACACTTCACCCTCTTGCGCGTCAGTGACGTGGCCCCCACCCCTCTGGGCATGCAAGTGCAGCAGACGTATTTCGAGTTGCACAAGAAATCTATGCCTGAACTTGATGTCTGGACGCAGGGTGAACTTCAATGGGGCGCTCTGAACGTTGATGTACTGGGCATGTTCTACCCGTCTCCCCATGACAGCAGAAGAATCGAATTCTCCGGTGACGTCAACACGGTGGTCAGCGCCCATCGTTACCGGGTTTATGCATCTGATGAAAAGCTGCTGGAAATTATTGTTAACGGGATTGTTCGCGAGGCTGAAAGGTTTGAAATCGGCACGATCAGGTTCACTGAGTGCCAGTTGCCTTTCCTTGATATTAAGCGTCCAGAAGTTCCGGTCAAGATTTCAACCCGCGATTTCATGGGCTTTCGTACAGCCATGTTTGGTAAAACCCGTCTGGGTAAGTCAAACGTAGTCAAATTGATTGCCCAGGCGATGATTACGACGACTGAAACCACAAAAAACGTCGGGCAGATCATTTTTGACATTAACGGTGAGTATGCCAATGACAACCCGCAAGACGGGAACTTATCGCTGCGCAGCGCCAATGCCGCCCGGTGCGAAGTGTATGCGCTGAAAAGCCGCCCCACAACACCGTCAAATCCGCTCAAGCTGAATTTCTATGAGAAGCCGGAGTCATGTCTTCCAATCCTGGCAGGCCTGCTGGACGAGGCAGGCCAGAAGGCGCAGTATGTCAGAGCATTTACTTCGGTTCAGTTGCCAGCAATGGCAGAAATCCCAACATTGCCCGCTAATGAACAGATACGAGCCGTCCGTAAGATCCAAATGTTTTGGGCAATTCTTGAAAAAGCGGGATTCCCTGCGGACGAGACTCGACTGAGAGGCCTTGGTCTAAGAGCTGCCGCCAGAGGGGGTGCTCGGGACTTTTCTCCAGAATTTTCTTCAGCTCTTCGTGACGCAGCGTATCAGGGGGCTGGCGTGACTCCGACACCTCCGGCGCCTAACACGTTATCGACGCTGCGTAGAGAGCTTGAATGCATTGCCGAATTTGCTCGAAACAACGCAGGAAACCAGCTCCTGCAGACAGGATCAGGGAAAGATCTGTTTGATCCACATGATTCGGCAATGCTGAACTTCCTTAAACCTGCTGTTGGTGGTGGTCCGATAATGTTGCGACCGTTCATCACCTACCATGATCCTCTGGCCTCCGACATAGTGAGCAATATCTTGCAGCAGATAGATGAAGGGAAAACGGTCATTTTGGACCTGGGAAATGCTAATGACCGCATCCGGCGCTATTTTTCCGACCTGTTGTCAGGTGCCATTTTCAGCCATCAGGAAGAAAAATTCACCTCGAACACCCTGGAAGATTTCTATGTCCAACTATACTTCGAGGAAGCCCACAACCTTTTCCCCAGGGATGCCAAAGAACTGACGGACGTTTATTCGAGGTTCGCGAAAGAAGGTGCCAAGTTCCACATCGGGATTGTCTACTCAACACAGTCACCATCGACAATCAGCCAGGAGTTGTTGGCGCAAACGGAAAATTTCTTTGTTGCCCACCTCTCTTCTCAAGACGAAGCAAAATCGTTGGCCCGGGTTCAGGTCGCCTATGAGGGGTTACAGGACGAAATAAACCGCACTCGTACGCCAGGCTATATGCGGATGCTGACTTTTTCACATCGTTTTGTGATCCCAATGCAGGCATTCAAGTTTGAGGCTACTCCCGCAGCAGCTAAAGCGGCAAGCTAACCGGTTCGAAGGGATAATAATGTATCAACAAGGAAGTCGTTTACCTGGCGAGCGTGCCTCAAAACTTGGCCACCTGGATGTTCTGAATAGTGAGTTGGTTCAGGAACTGGTGCGACAGTTTGAGTTTCCCGAGCCGCAAACGGGAGATAATTCCGGGACACCGTGGACTCCTTTTACTGAAAAAGCTCCACCGTTACGGATTATTTTTGCTGTTGATGGATCATTGCAGATCGTCCAATCAGAAGGTCTTCCCCGTCGTGAGATAGCTTTCGTCAAAACGGCCTTGCTCCGTCTTGACCCGACAGCAATTGCCAAGCTGGATCCGGATTTCCCTCATCCCCTTGCCCTGAAGAAGATGATGGCAGATTCTGCTCTGTATCATTCAACGGTCTTTCCACTGAAGAATGTGCAGATTCCAGGGAGCAAAAACCTCGATGCCGTCAGGAAGATAATTTTCGAGTCGATCAAGGATCCGCGTCTTGAAGGTCAGCCTTACGAAACGTTGAAATGGCTGCTTTATCGTAAGTGGTCAGGCAAACTGCATAAATCGCCAAATTTTGATTGCCCGCATTGCGCTGAGGAAGTGCCGGGATTGCCACCTGACAGCGATACAGAAACCTGCCCGCATTGCCTGGAACATCTGTATGTAACGGATGTGGTCGGGTTTCATCTGGAGATGCTTGAAGACAGCGCATCGCAAGGAATCGCTTCGGCATACATGCTGATCCACGAAACGTTGATGCTTTTCTCGGCGATTCGGTTCTTCTGGGAGCAGAATCGTAAGCTGTTATCGGATGTCCTCTTTATCAAAGATGGTCCTCTGACGTTACGTGGACAATATTCAAAACTGGTTCCTACCATCCGAGACTTCCTTGAGTTTGCAAAGACAGAAGGCAGCCCGATCAATCTGTTTGGCCAGGAAAAAACCGGAGCCTTTGTCGATCATCTCTTGTCGGTGGAGCGGTTTGCACCACCCAAGACCAAGGATGACCATCCCCACTATGCGATTTTGTCGCATCAGTTTATCCGGGAGGAAATCCAGAGGACCCCTGACAAAGCGAACGAATACGGTAAAAGAACGAACTATGGCGAGAAGGTATTTGTCAAACTGGATCCCTACCATTCGATGGTTTTGAGCGTACCGACAGGGCAGTACATACAACGGCCCGATTTCCCTAAGGTGAAAGAAGATCTCATCGGATTTGATCGAATTATGGCGACGTTGCCGACGATTGTCAGTCATCGTCACCAAGGGGCGATACTTCCTGTTGAATTGGCGAACGGGGTTGCCTCGCTGTCCAGTTATCCTTCGGCAAAGGTTTTACGCGTATTTGCTGGGTTAGACTAAGTTGCTCAGGTCGAGAGGGGTAAACATGAATAAATCGAATCCATTTTCTCTGCGGATATTTGTAGCAGATGGAGATCCAGATGGATTGCGTTTGATCGAACGAACAAACTGGATAGGTAAGGCCGTTGTTTTCCCGCGCGCACTGCTGCCCGCAATCAAGAAGCGTGACGAGTTTCAGCAGACCGGGGTCTACCTGCTTCTTGGTCCCCGCGAGGACGGCGAAGGGGAAAAGCTCTACGTCGGCGAGGGGGACCCGGTATGCGACCGGTTGGAATCACACTATGCCAAGAAGGACTTCTGGACCCGAGCCGTGTTTTTCGTTGCCGGGCCGGGGCAGCTCAACAAGGCCCACGTCCAGTATCTCGAATCACGTCTGATCCAGTTGGCCAAGGCTGCCAAACGGATGACGTTGGACAACGGTAACAATCCCACAGAACCGACCCTCTCTGAGGCTGACCGTGCCGACATGCAAGTATTTCTCGACAACCTTCTCGGTATGCTGCCGGTGCTGGGGATTCATGCCTTTGAGAAGGGTTCGTCAAGCGCTCCGGTCAAAAAAAATGCGCTTTTTTCCTGCAAAGGAAAGGGGGTATCTGCCAGTGGTTACGAGGCTACTCAGGGTTTTGTGGTGCAATCCGGCTCTCAGGCTGTGGCAGAAACGGTGCCGTCCATGGAGCAGCATGTAAAAGGGATGTACGATATTCGCCAGGAGTTGATTGCCAACGGCGTTTTACGGGCTGAGGGCTCCAGCTATTGCTTCACTCAAGATTACGTGTTCAGTTCGCCCTCAACTGCGGCAGCCGTGGTACTTGGCCGTAGCGCAAATGGACGGATCGAGTGGAAGGATGTAAAAGGTCGAACACTGAAGGAGTTGCAGGAGAAAGAGGCTGGAGAGTCCGCAACGTAACTAATTACCCAATGGTCGCCTTATGTTAGGTCTGAAACACAGGTGGCGTGTACAACTCCATACGGATTCATAATAATTCGAACGGAACAATGACCACACTCCCAACCTCTCTCAAACTCTTCTCCTCCCTCTCCCGCTCTTCCGGCGCGGTCTGGGCCGTGGCCACCAATCGCAAGGCGCCCCACAAGCCTTTACTGCTCCTGGCGTTGCTTGATCTGGTGCATTGCAGCGTCATCACCGCCTGTGGCGGTTGTTGTGAAATATGTTCAATGCGCATTTGTTCCCAATTTCGGTGAATTTTGACGATCTTGATGTACAAAATGTTTATTCTGACAAATCGAGAACTGACATGGCCATAACCCGCAAGAGAATATTCATCAGCAGTGTTCAGAAAGAATTTGCTCAGGTCCGCCGGGATCTGAAGGCGTTTCTCCTGGGAGATGCGGTTCTGCGCCGTTTTGTTTCGGACGTCTTTCTGTTCGAGGAACTGCCGGCACGGGATCAACGTGCCGATACAGTCTATCTGGAAGAGGTTGAGCGGTGCGATATCTATCTGGGTATCTTCGGCTACGAGTACGGTTTTGAAGATGCTGACGGTGTCTCTCCGACAGAGCGTGAATACGATCATGCCGGCCGTCATGGCAAACCGCGACTGGTGTATGTCTGGGGTTCCGATGAAAAACAGCGCCATCCCAAGATGCGGCAGCTTGTCAGCAAGGCAAGCAATGAGTTGATCCGCCGGCGTATTGAAGATGCCAGCGCTCTGACCGCCGAGGTCTATGCCAGCCTCGTGGACTATCTCGACACCAGCGGCGCCCTGCGGGTGCCTCCCTTCGACACCTCTCCCTGTGAGCAGGCTTCGCTGAAAGACATTTCCCGCAAGCGAATTGAGTGGTTTCTGGATACCGCCCGCCGGGAACGCGGATTTCCACTCAAGTCAAACACCAGCACCCTGGCGCTGTTGACCCACCTTAACCTTGTTCACGACCAGAAGCCCACCAATGCCGCGCTCCTGCTCTTCGGCAGCAATCCGCAGAAATTCCACCGTACTGCTGAAACCAAGTGCATGCATTGTCGTGGCACGGAATATCGGCGCCCATTTCTATCGATGCAGGTCTATGGCGGCGATCTTTTCGAGCAGGCAAACCTTGCCCGTGATTTTGTTCTCGACCGGATTGACCGCGCGGTTGGCGTCAGGGATGTCAGCATCACTGCACCGGCGACCTATGAACTTCCGCCCGATGCCGTGGGCGAAGCCATCGTCAATGCCATTGCCCGCCGGGACTATCACAGCAATGCCTCTGTCGAGGTGCGACTGTTTGCCGACAGGCTTGAAATCTGGAACCCCGGCTCATTGCCCGGCACCCTCACCATGGACAGTCTCCGGTATGATCACCCGTCAGTGCCCTATAACCCGCTTCTGGCCGAATCGCTCTATCTGGCTCGCTACATTGAGCGGGTCGGCTCCGGCACCCAGACAATGATTGAACTCTGCCGCGAGGCCGGACTGCCGGAACCGCAGTTTGAACAGCGGGAGGGATTTTTCGTCACAACCATCTGGCGGGACTGGCTGACACCAGATGTTCTGGCCGGAATGAACCTGAATGAGCGGCAGGTTGTTTGTCTCAAAAGGCTTAAAACTGAAAAACATATCACGACTATGGAATATCAGAACCTTGTAAAATGTTCTCGTAGAACGGCAGCACGTGATCTTGACGAACTTCTTGCAAAAAGCATTCTCCAGCGCTTTGGAGCTGGTCGAAATGCCTACTATGTGCCGTCTGTTAATCGTGCCGTAAACCTGCCAATCGTGCCAGAGGGGGGAGAGTGAAGAATCTTAATCGACATTCGTGCCATAATCCTGCCAATCGTGCCAATGACTCGGAAATTGGACAATCAGGACATTAAACGGGCCGTAAAGGGGCCAAACGAGCCATAGTCTCAGTGAACCCGACATAAACCCGACAAACCCTCCATTGGGTATCAAAGGTGGTATCATCATGAAAACCGGCAGAAATGATCCCTGCCCCTGCGGCAGCGGTCTCAAATACAAGAAGTGCTGCGCCGATAAAGATTCAGCCAGCGAACACCAGCGCGTCATGGGGCCGGTCATGGACGAGCTGAAAGAACTGCTCAAGGGTAAGAGCTTCGGTTCGCTGGATGAGGCCAACGCCTTTCTGCGTCAACACAACCAGCAGCGTAATCAGGCGCCCAGAGACGATTTCCACGGTCTGTCTCCGGAACAGATGCACCGGTTTCTGCACTTCCCGTTTGATACACCCCGGCTGATCGCCTTCCCGTCCAGCCTCGACAGTGACCTGCACGCTCCGATCCTGTCGCTGTTCAATCTGCTGACAGAGGGAATCGGCGCTGACGGTCTGAAGGCGACCGCCACCGGCAACCTGCCGCGGAACTTCTGCCGGGAATCGGCCAGGACATTTCTGGGAGAAGAAGAGTATCAGCGGTGGTCGCGTTATGGCGAGCTGAGATCAGAGCCGGAATTCAGGGAAATGCACACCACCAGGCTGGTTGCCGAACTGGCCGGGCTGATCAGGAAATACAAGGGGAAGTTCATCCTCGGCAGGGAGTGTCGGAAACTGCTGGCAGAAGAGGGGCAACCCGGTATCTACCCGAGACTGTTCCGGGCCTTTGTCAGGGAATACAACTGGGCCTATGGCGATCATCTGGGAGAAATTCCATTCATCCAACAGTCGTTTCTGTTCACCCTCTATCTGCTGACCAGATACGGCGGTGAATGGCGGAGCAGTATCTTCTATGAAGACAATTTCCTGCGGGCCGTTCCCAACCTGCTCCCGCAGGTGCAGCCGGTCGGCAGCTACTATTCGCCGGAGCAGGTGGTGCGGCTTAGTTATTCTGCCCGCTGCCTGGAACGGTTTGCACGATTCTTCGGGCTGGTGGAAATCGACCGTGGCGGCAATGACCGCTATTCTGAAGAGTTCAGGGTGAGGAAGCTGCCTCTCCTGGATCAGGTTATCCAGTTTCACCTCTGAGGTAATTATGGGAAAGAAGAAAAAACCGGCTGATCCCCTGATTGACTTGCTGGAGGCGGCCAAACCCGAGACGCTGATCACATTGATTGCCGAGCTTGCGGAAGACCGGCCCGATGTACGTCGCGAATGCTTTGATTATCTGAAAAAACACGTCTCGCTCACCTCTGCCCAGAAGACGCGATCGGAAGGCGAGATAGTCATGGCACTCTGGAGGGAGTTGTATCCCGACCTAGAGGAACTCGACGATTGCGGTGGCGGTGACTACGGGACAGAAGATCATGTTGCCGACCTGCTGGATGAAATCCGGGAAAAACTGGTCAATTCAAAGGTTGAAGAACAGGTTCGCCGTGATCTCCTTGATGAGGTGCTGCCGTTCATCAAGAGCGCCAATGCCGGTCTGGAAGATCCGCTCTATGACCTGGCCTATGCCAGCTGCTACCGCGATGAGGACTGGCGTCATCTGGCGCAGATGCTGGAAGCAATGAACAAGGAATGGCCGACCGATCACGCCCGGCGGATCTATCGCAAACTTGGTGACCGGGCAAAATATCTGGAGTTGCGGCACAAGAAACTGGTGTACGGTGGCGATTACCATGATCTGGCCACCTTCTACTGGGACGAGGGCAACCACGAGGAGGCTCTGTCGGTTGCGGAAGAAGGAAAGAAGAAAGGCCAAGGGCGGATGGATGAACTGCGAAAATTCCTGTCCGACCGTGCCCGAGAGGGGGGTAATCGGGAGCAGTATCTTGCCCTCCAGTTCGAGCAGACAACGGATCATCTTACTTTGGCAAAGTACCATGCCTTCAAAAAAACCTGTACCGCAGAAGAGTGGAATATCCATGAGCCCCAGATACTTGAGCGGCTGGACAAGGCATGGTCCTCGGAACGCCTCAAGATCAGGATGCAGCGCAAGGAATACGATCAGGCGGTAGCGATACTACTCAAAGACAAGTATCCGCGCTATGCCTGGGATTCGGCTGATGAACTGAAGACAGCAAAACAGCTGGAAGAGCGTTTCCCCGAACAGATCCTGACCTATTACCTTTCAGGACTTGGCAATCTGAGCAGCAATGCCACCCGCAAAGAATATGCTGAACGGGCCAAGGTAATGCTCAAGGTCAAGCATATGCTGGTGGATGTCATTAAGGATGAACCCAGATGGAAAGTCTTTGCCGGCAAGGTCAAGCGTGACAACCTCCGCCGACCGGCATTCCAGGAAGAGTTCGGCAAGCTGATCACAGAGTGGCGGGATCTTGTCTGATGGGGCAATCCCTACCGTTTCCCACTTGTCGCGAACTGTCGCGATTTGTCGTGAACTGGATTGTCTAAATAATGGCCGTGTTGTCCGATGTATTTTGCTGCAATCGTATCCTGCTGAATGCGGCATTTGCCGTTTCCATTGGTAATTCACTGCGGAGCAGCGGTGCAGCGGATCGCCAGTTGCTTTCCCCAACCTGGCGGAATCACAGAATCGCATCCTCAATGGTAGCCTGGTTGATCTCATCAACGTGAACAACCATATTCAGTCCGGTACCATAGCAGTAGGAACGGTCAGTCTCGAATGATTCAAATATTTCCGGCGGCTCGTTCTGAACGATCTCTTCTGCAAGTTTATCCTGATACTCGATAAAGCTGAGCCCGTTGTATTTTTCATAGACCAGTTTTGGTCTTTCGGCCATGCGGAACATACGCCGTCCATTCGACCAGATCGGTTCAAGCTTTATTTCCGCTTCTGCTGATTGTTCATCAGGAGTCAGCATATCCCAAGCCCGTGTGTGGGCCAACTCTTCCACTTCATCCCAGAACTCTCTGGCGGTGGTGATGATGGTGGCATTCCAGATGGTCAGCCCGTCACTGCCGAGGAAGTATGCATCGGCCCACTGGTTATAGAGAGCTGGCCTTCCCGGTTCATTCAGGACATGGGGGCTCGTAAACTGTCCGCCATAAATTGAGGTGTCATTCCGGATTTTTTGTCGCAGACGAATAAAATTGTCCCGCTGCTTGCGACGGGAAAGTTGCCAGTATGGTGTCGTCTTCTTTTGTCGCATAGTTCCCCTCCACTTTGCAGCTTACTGATTCGGCTGAAGCATCGGTAATCTACCTGAAAACAGCGTGGGAGTGGACAACTTATTCAGTTAGAAATGTCGATGCAGAGCAATGGCGCATTGAAGGTACCATCTTTGTACCCAAATATGCGCCATTGTCGGAAGGTGGCAAAAACTACCCCATATTTGGTACCAAATTGGTAGACAAAACAGCCACCATGCAGTTCATCATCCAAAACGGGAGCCCAGATTGGATGCCAAATACTCCCCTACCACCAGTAGTACCAGCGCCAATACCACCACGGAGCATAGCAGGGACGATAATCCGTGCTGGAAAAGGCGTACTTGAGCAGCGTCCAGTATGGTTTCCCCTTTACATAGCCATGGTAGAGCCGCACCTGCACCCGGTCCATCAGGATGTACGGCAGCGAGATGCAGGCAATACCGATAGCCCACCACCAGAATGACTTCGGGAAAAAGAGCCCGACCAGCAGGCCTGACATCGAACTGGTCAGCAGCGGCACAGTTATAGCGACCAGCACCGCCGACAGCTTCGCCCGTTTCGGCTGCCGCTCCCGGAGCCATTGCTGAGCATCATAGTATTTGATGGTATCTGACATGATATCCTCACGCGATCAGTATTGAAGATAAACCGTTTCCGGCGACAGCAGATTGATGGCCTTGCCGATGGCAATATCCAGCATGATCACTTCCTGGGCGCTCAGATAGACCTCGCCGGCAGGCATGCCATTGTCAGCCACACTGACTTCCATGGACTGAATGCCGTTCTTCTGCCGGGCAATCAAATTGAGTGCCTGCGGATTGAAGTCATCGTCATGAAATAGCGCCGTCGCCAGTTCGATCTTGCTGCCCGCCTTGCTGCTCCGCTTCCAGTAGGCCTGCATGAAGTAGCTCAGGGTGGACTTAACCATGGCCAGCTCGTAAAGATCATTGACTATGATATAGTCCCAAAATCCAACGGTAACCGCCATGTTCCGATTGAACCGGGTCTGACCGCGATTATTGGCATCCTTGTAGTCATACCGTTCCAGTTCGACCTTGGCGTTTACGCGTATTCCCTTGAATTCGAAATCAATCATTTCCCTCCACCTCCTTCCAGAGCTTGCTCAAATAGGTTGCCGACACCTTCAGTTTCCGCTTGCTCTGCAGATAGCTAGCGATGACCCGAAAACCCATACCGTCCGCCTTCAGTTCCTTCACTTCACCCCAGTAGGCCAGAATCTTTCGGCGCAGGACCGGTTTCCTCCCCCTGGTGACAAGAGTCGCTGCCGTTGCCCGGCGCAGGTGGGAAAAGTCGTCATACTGCTCCTGATCCGCCACCCGGTACCCTTTACCCTTGATCGTGTCCCAGCCCCCCTTGCGGGCTGCCATGACAAAGGCGCAGTACTTGGTGATCCTGCCGGAGAGGTCTGGACGCTCACCCTTGAGCTGGAACGAACGTTTCACTCCGTCCTGGAAGATCTCGATGATCTGTTCTTCCGGGAGCGATGCCACCCAGGAAAATAGCTTCTTCCGCTCATGTTCCGTCAGGCCGGTAATCAGGTTCAGTTGCTCGGTCATGTCATCCTCTCGTGTAGGTCAGGGTCTCCCGCAGCCGGAAATGGGAGGTTTCCAGGGAGGTCTGCTGCAGGGCCTGTTCGTGTGTCAGCCCGTGGTCGATACATTCCAGGTAACGTTCCTGGGCGAAGTTGTGCTTGAGACCATGGCTGCCGCGTCCCGGCGAATACTGCCCGGTCACGCGTGCCGCCTGGTTAATTGCCACCACATATTCGAAGTAGTCACTTTCCAGCTTACCGAATTCTTTTAAGTATTGCTCCAGGCGCCGATAGGTTCGTAAGGAAACGTAATGGTCGGTTTCTTTTCCTCCCTTTTCCACGGTAGCAACTATGCCTATCACCATGCGGCTGACCGGATCATTAATGATGCCGCGCAGGCAAGACGCCGTCAGGGGATTCTTTAATCTTCGGTTACTCGGTGCGCCCACCCCTTCAGTCCGTAATCCCCCTTCATACTGCAGAGAAGCCTGAAGCTGGAATGTCTTGTTCCGGATGTTCGCTATGAGCTGAACCGGGTCGGGATAGGCCCGGTTATCGAAGATCCTGCTCGATTTTCGCAACAGTCTTCGGCTCCGGGCATAGTACTCAAGCCGGAGCTGTTCAGACTCCAGCAACGGGACGTCGTGGTAATACATCTCGATGTAACGGTTCAGGGCATACTCGAACTTTCCCAATGCCGAGAGCAAAGTCTCCATGGTCTGGCGGGAACGTTTCTTTTCGGCATAGTAGGTCAGTATGTGCTCCAGATACTCCGCCATGTCGTCGTGTACCGACCGGGTGTCCAGCAGGCTGGTCCGGTCTTTGCCGATCATGAAGTCGACAAAGCGATGGGCATGGTTTCGGTAAGAATTCCAGGAGCCGAAGGAGTGTACTCCGAATGGATTGCTTTTTTTCTTTTCCCGGATAGAACGAATGCCATGAAATAGTGCTTCCGTCTGCGAATGTAGTGATGTTGGCCAGCGATGATTCATGTTTTGGCTCCTCTGGCCGTTGCCGGCCCGCGTGGTGAGATGACATGCTCTTTTTCCGGCATCGCCATGCCGACGGTAGCAGCTCCGTCTTCCTGCTTTTCGTAGTGTCCCTTGTATCCGGACCGGGCAGGGATTCCTGCCGTCTGTCCTGCTGTCTGTCATGAACCGGGACGCTACCGGTGGTTCATATCAAACAGGTCCTCGTTTGTGCTCGCCAGAAAATGCCTTTCCAGGGGCTCCGGACTTCGGGAGTTTCCCGGTCCGTCCTCAGATTCCGGATCAACAGTTACTTCGTCGTTGAGCGGAAACGCCTTTCCAGGGGCGCCGTTACCGGGGGTTCTCCGGCCGTCTTCGGATATCTGACTGCATACGGTCATGGGAGGGGGAGGTGCATGTTACCTCGCCATGAAAGGGCCGTGCTTAGGTTGGCCAATCCCGTGGGTGGTGTCCGGCCGGGCCATAAGACTCACCAGCTCTTGGTACACCGGGCAATGATGCTGCGAAAAATCTCTCCTATCTGAAAAGTCGTAACTGTTTTGTTTGTTTCCAATATGACTGCAACATATCGATTACTCGGAGCATTCAGTGGGAAGGCTCACCAGTAATGCCGGTATTTGTGATCATTTGTTGACGCTTGTCCCAAGCGATCAGCTTGGCAAGGCCGTCGAGAAAATCGTCTTTAATGTCTTGCATGAACGGAGCGGACGCTCTGAAATCATCGCGGTGTTTCTGGCGATCTTCTTCGGACAGGGAGTGCCAGTAGTCATCACGTTCTATTGACTCCTGTGCTTCTGCCTTGTTCAGTTCCTCCTGCCTATCGTTCTCGGCACGTTTCCGTTCTGCAGCAGCCTCTGACTTGGCAGCGCGAATATGCGGGGGCTCATACCATTCCGTTACGATGAGGTCCACACAGAATGCCTGGAGATAGCCGCCGGGTTTCCGGATTTCCTTGAGTTCCCGTCGCCAGGTTTCTGCGGCGACGTCAGCGGCCTCAATTACTCTCTTGCCGCCGTGGCGTTTGATCAGAACCCTCAACTCCTTTTCAGAAATTTTTGACAACGGTGTGCCGGATAACAACAACCGGATTTCTTCTGTTGTTGTCCTTTCACTATTTGATTCTCTTGTATGATTCTCTTCGGGTGTCATTGTTGACACCAGGTGGTGTCGTTTATGACACCGGGGGGTAGTGACATTTGTGACACCACCCCTGGTGTCTTTTTTGTCACCAGGGTCCGTAGGGTCATCATCCGAAAATATCTGGTGCCAGAGAAAAGCATAAATATTGGAGGTGAATCCTCCGTCACCCTTCCGTCGACCGACCGGTTTGATTAAGCCATAATCGACAAGTTCCTTTACTGCCCTTATGGCCTGACGGCGTTCCACACCGACATCACCGGCAAGAGTTTTATAGCTCGGATACGCCTGCCCGTTCTGGCCGGCATACTGACAAAGTTTTCCGAAAACGAGCTTTGCTGTTGAAGACAATTCGGTGCTCCTTGAAATAGCATTCGGAATAATGCATCCGATAAACAGGCGCCATGGATTGTAGAATTCGCCTGCAGAATGCATTTATTGTGAAGTCAGAATTATCAGCACAACTGCCAATGCAACCCGGTACATCTCCAGCCAGCGGTCAAGGTCGTCTTTCAGATAGATGACTTTCCGACCAAGCTTGATGTACGGAGGCGGAGGCATTCTATTTTCTCTGCGCCCTTCGCAACGCCCCTGGCGCAGAGAAATTCGGGCAACACCGATATAGCGTGCCGCATCTTCTTCAGACATTCCCCTCGGGGTGATCGGCGCTTCTGCCTGAATCTTCTCCATGTTTTTCCTCCTTGTTACTGGCGATGATTAGTGGTATAATTTTGCATACAGATGTATAATAAGCACAATAAAGTGCAAAAGCAAGAAAAATATGTAGCATTTTGTGCAAAAAATGCAGCGGGAGATAATTGTGGGGCGAGTCGCTAATTATCGTAATAAAATTAACGGGATGTTGGACGGGTTTGAGCAGAATTTAAATGAATTGTGGGCAGAAGACGGCTTTGGAAATTTTGAAGTACCTTTTGATAAAGAAGACGATAAATCCCATTATGAATATTCTATTAAAGAACTTGAAAAGGTCATCAAGCTTTTAGATGCTCTGAAAAGTGTAGGAGTGGATGAAGGACCTGGTTTCTGCAACAAGATATCTGAGGCTACAGGTTATTCCAGAAATAGAGTGTCGGACATGCTTTCTGGAAATGCTTCTTTAAATCCGAGATTTATTAAAGCTGTTTGTGCCGCATTCGGAACTTCTGAGGAATATATTTTAGAGGCAAAGGGGTCGATGGCGACAGTTGCTGCAGTAAATCCTATGGAAAGCGTGGCCATGAAGGAGGCTTTACGGATACTGTCCACAATGACCGAGCCTGAAAGATGGAAAGCAGCCGCCATGTTGATGGAAATGGTTCAGCAGAAATAATCAACATCACGTAGGGCAGGAAGGGCACCGCTAAAAAAAGTGCGCTATTTGTAAAGCATGGATTTACTTTTAGCGCATTTTCTATATGACGGTTCGACGTGTTGCTGCTGCTTGCTGGCCAGAGGCTGGTATGCGCCGGACCTTCGCTATATATCTTGACAGACTCCCCGCCATAAATATCACTGCGGTAGAATAAAATCAGATTTCCCCTCTCTGTCTGCTATAAATACCACTGTAGTAATATTTTAGTTGATTAGTGGAGAGGTTTATGTAAAATATCACTTAGATGATATTTTGATTCCGAGGAATGTTGTATGTCAAAAACCGTAATCCCGCTTCCTGTTCCGGACCCGCAACTGCTGACAGATGCAGCAACACTGGGAAAATTTGTCCGCGCCAGAAGGACGCAGGCCGGCATGACCATTCATGAAGCTGCCGCCTTCTGCGGTGTTGCCGTCGGCACCATGAGCAAGTTGGAAACTGCATCCGGCGATGTCAAGTTGAGCAGCATCCTGACGGTCTGCTCCATGCTGGGGATCAACGTCACTATCGAGGCCCGGGAGGGATAATGGCTGCATATCTCACGATCGATCTCGACCGCAGACATCTCGGAAAGATTATTCTTGAAGAGAAAAGCGAGCAGTATAGCCTGGAGTATGCTCCATCCTGGCTTGAGGGGGGAGGTTTTGCTGTATCGCCGCATTTGAAACCGGGCGAATGCGCTTCGGAATCGGTAAAACGGTTTCTGGCCAATCTGCTTCCTGAAGGAAGATGGCTGGAAGAACTTTCCCTCTCCAGTCACATATCCCGCTCGAATGTTTTCGGGCTCATTGCCGCTATCGGAGCGGAGACAGCCGGTGCGTTGTCGTTCGGGATGGAGGAAGAACCGGGGGGCGGAATTTCGACTAGCTTCAGGCCGGTGACGTCTGACGAGCTTGCGGAGCGCATCAGTCAACGCCGGAATGTATCCATAGCGATATGGGACGGAAAGCCGCGACTCTCGGTGGCAGGCGTACAGGACAAGCTGCCGCTGCTGATCCGGGCGGATGGGGAGATGGGCTTCGGCGAGGGTGAACTGGCCTCGACCCATATTCTCAAGTTCGGCACCGACCGTGCCCTGCATCTGGTGGTCAACGAATTTGTCTGTATGCAGCTGGCAAGGGCTATAAAACTGCCGGTTGCCGAGGTAGCTCTGGCCCGTTTCGGAGAGCCGGTGCTGGTGGTGCGACGCTTCGACCGGCAATTGACGATTGATTCAGTAATCAGGAAACATCTGATTGATGGTTGTCAGATGCTGGATCTGCCGCCGACCTACAAATATGAGCGCCCCTTCGGCAAGGGAGGGGATGCCGCCGTTATAAGGTCGGGCGCCAACCTGCCGGACCTCTTCGCTTCCTGCCGCTTATGCAGGGTTCCTGCTGCTGCCGTGCGGGATATGCTCAACTGGGTGCTGTTCCAACTCCTGATCGGCAACAGCGATGCCCATGGTAAAAACATCTCCTTCTTTGTGGGGCCGGCAGGGATCGATATGGCTCCTGCCTATGATCTGCTCAATCTCGATATGTATGCAACTCACTATGACCGGGACTTTTCCATGGCAATCGGCGATGCCTTTGCTCCGGAGGATATTTCGCCGTGGGAACTGGCGGAGATGTGTGAGAGGTGTAATTTGCAGAAACGTCTGGTCGCCAACACGCTGACAGCGCTGTCGGGAAAACTGCTCAAGGCAATGGAGCTGATTGATCTGTCTCCACTGCTGCCGGGTGAGGAATCTGATTTCGCACGTGAAGTGATTGCGGCGATCAGGAAGAATGTGGAACGATATCTGCCGTACGCGAAGCAGCTACCGAAGATCGTGATGTAATGAGGATTGTGGGCAGTCGACTAGTGCAGTATGTATTATTACGATCAGTCCATGGCAGAAGTTTCCCGTTGAAATATTTCTGCCAATAGAGTACATTGGCAGTAAAATTGATTCGAGAGCCACATGAACAGCATCACGGATTTTCTCACATCATCTGGTGGTTACGCCCGTATGAAGGAGCTGCGAGCCGCCGGTTTTCAGACCCGGGATATAGCCGATTCAGTATCCAAGGCGCAAATAGAACGGGTAAAGCCTGGTCTGTACCGACTGGCTGTGCATGACGAGTCCACAGAACATGCTGGTCTGGCAGAAGTCTGTCGTGCTCTGCCTGACGGAGTCATTTGCCTGTTGTCCGCTCTTGATTACCACGGCCTGACCACTTTCAACCCTTCAGAGGTGTATGTCGCCATTCCCCACGAGGCCAAACCGCCCCGGCTTTTTTATCCCCCTATCAAGCCATTCTACTTCCGGGAACGCTTTTACACCCCTGCCATAGAACATATCATGACGGCAGCCGGTGAGATCCGGGTTTATGGCCGGGAGAAAACCATCTGTGATATGTTCCGGTATCGCCAGAAACTGGGCGAGGATCTGGCTCTGGAGGCGCTGAAGGCGTACCTGAAGCTGAAGGATTCCAGTGCAGCCCGACTGTTGGAGTACGCATCGATCTGCCAGGCGAGAACCGTGATGATACCCTACCTGAAAGCACTGGTGGCATAACATGGCGAAAGCACCAGCCAACAATATTGCGGCATCTGTGCGCGCCCGCCTTCTTAACGTAGCAAAAAAGAGCGGTCGAGATTTTGATGCGGTACTGCTCCAGTATTTTCAGGAGCGTTTCCTCTACCGATTGTCGATATCTCCCTACCGGCAGCAACTGATTCTTAAAGGGGCCCTATTGTTCCTGGCTTATGAAATGTCGCTGCTGCGCACAACCCGTGATATCGACTTCCTCGGCTCGGCAACCTCCAACGATCTGAATGAGATACGCGGTATTGTTATAGCAATTTGCAGAATAGATTACGCCGACGGTGTGCAGTTCGACGACAATTCGGTCAGTGTTGAACGGATCAAAGAAGATGCCGATTATCACGGGGTTCGAGTAAAACTGGAGGCCCGGATGACGGCAGCAAGGAAGATATTGCAACTGGATATCGGATTTGGTGATGTAGTTGTCGCCGGACCGGTTGAGATGGATTTTCCCGTGCTGCTTGATGACCAGCCACGACCGAATCTGGTGGTCTATTCCCGCGAATCAGCCATTGCCGAGAAGTTTGAAGCGCTGGTCAGTCTGAACCTCCTCACGAGTCGGATGAAGGACATCTATGATATTCTCCATCTGGCAGAACGGGAGAAATTCTCTCATGTCACACTGCGGGAGGCGATTATGGCAACCTTTACTCGACGGGTAACCCTGCTAGAAGATCGCTTCCTGGTTTTTTCAAACGAGTTCGCGGCGAACAAGGATAAAGCTGCTCAATGGAACGCCTTCCTGCGTCGTAGTCGCTTGGAGTCATCACTGACAATTACTGAAGCGATGTCCAGGCTGGAGGCGTTTGTAGAACCAATCTGTTCAGCAACGGCACCGGTTAACGCAACCTGGAATCCATCAGAGTGGCGCTGGACGTGAATTTGCCGGCGTGTTGTTCGACTGGATCATAAAAAGCTTAGTAACGGGCTGTTAGGGCTTTTATACAAGTAGCCCAACAGCCGCCGCTTTGTGCTCCTGTCCCAAATGAGCATACCTCAAAGTCATCTTGAGATCGCTGTGCCCAAGCAACTCCCGGACGGTATTCAGATCCACTCCGGCCATGACCAGTTTGCTGGCAAAGTGATGTCTCATATCATGCCACCGGAAATGGTCGATTTTTGCCAGCTTCAGCAGTGATTGCCATGACCTCTTCGTGTTGTTGAGCTGCTCATTCTTCTTGCCGGGGAAAACGACGTTGCCTTCGGCCTGCTTCCGCCAGCTCTTCAGAGCAGAATGGGCCAATGTGTTGAGCGGGATGTGTCTGGTAACGCTACTTTTCGCCTCTTCTCCCCTGACCGTGGCGATCTTTCTTTTGAAGTCGATATCGCTCCAGCGCAGGCTGAACACTTCGCCGCGCCTCATGCCGGTATTCAGGGAAAGAATCACCATCGGTTTCAGATGGTCTACATACGTAACCTCTTTGAGATCGGGCAGCAGTGCGTAACCTCGTGCACGCCGCCATTCGTTGGCGCTGTCACGTTCGCTGCGGAATGTCGTTTCCCTGGTATCCAGGGCGGCAAGCAGTCTTGATTCTTCCTTGCCGTCAAGAAAGCGGATGATGGGGTTCTTGTCGATCTTGAGCGGTTTCACCTTGTTGGCAAGCGGGTGAGTCGGGATATACTCCCATTCAACGGCACGGGAGAGGGCGGCGCGCAAATTGGCCAGATCGCGGTTGATGCTGGCTGGCGAAAGCCCCGACTTCAACTTGCCGGTGCGCCATTGCTCGATTACCCTGGGACTGATTTCATCAAGCTTCGATTCAAGCAGATCGGGGAAACAGGTCTTGAGCCTGGCAGCCGTCTGCTCCCCGGTTTTCAGATTTTCGAGCAGCCAGGGTGAGTATACTTTCTCCAGATATTCACTGAGAGTATTCACCTGCTGCTTACTGTCGTTGGGAACGGTACCATCTTTCACAGCCCGAAGGATCTTTTCCGCTTTATCTCTGGCTTGAGCTGGTGTAAATAATGTATGTCTGCCGATGACGGTTCTCGTTTGTCTGCCATCAGGCAGTCGGTACCGGACAAGGTAAGTTTTGGCGCCCGGTACGATGTCGCCGTTTTTCGAAACCGTATCCGGGTATATTTTGAGGGTGAAACCCTTCAGTTTCGTATCATAGATCTCGAAGGCTTTCTCCCTGGCGTTGACTTTGCTGCTACGCAATAATTCCACGCCGATGTTCTCTTTCATCTCAATACCTCTGATCTTGTGGAGCACATATGGAGCACATTTTGAATATATCACGGGGTGTCGAGATGTACAACCGGATACACCGAATTATGCATAATATATTGATTTAATTGGTTTAGTTGTTTTTAGATGTATGTGGAGATATGCCGGATTTTTGGCAAAAAACCCACTCCTAAGGAAGGGGTCGGACGTTCGAATCGTCTCGGGGACGCCAAAAACGAAGATGGCCGATTTCTTAATGAAATCGGCCATTTATTTTTTAAACTATTGAGCTTGGATGTTGTTAGTTGATAAAATTTCTGCCAAATCAGCATGTTATAGGTTCGAATCCGCCTTGGGCTCTAGATTTTCATAACGATCCTTACTCGGCAATATCGAGAATCTTTGGGTAAAGGCTAGCCACTTTTGCGTTTAGCAGATCGCATTTGACGTGATGCTATCCGGTTTTCACTGAAATGATAGTTTGACATAATTCATTCAGATGTATTAGACTTAAAGATAATTTGGGTAAACCCCGGATAAAATAAAAAGAAGGTATTAGGAGAAAGTAGAAAATGGCAAATGGAACAGTGAAATGGTTTAATGACAGCAAGGGTTTTGGTTTTATCGAGGAGGAAAATGGTGAGGACGTTTTTTGCCATTTCTCAGCCATAACAAGCGATGGGTTCAAATCACTTGCCGAAGGCGACAAAGTGACGTTCGATGTAACCAAAGGTCCGAAGGGGCTTCAAGCCGCTAACGTGAAAAAAGCTTGAAATCATATTACTAACGTTACTAAAGCCCTGGGGAAGACCCAGGGCTTTTTTTGTTAAAATCGACTATCCTTGGAGTAAATTAATGCCTAAACCCAATTTCCAGTTTGAAAAACGCAAAAAAGAGCTTGAACGCAAGAAAAAGAGTGAAGAGAAACAACAACGCAAACTGGCTAAGAACAGCCCCACACATAAAGAGGATTCCTTGACTAATAGTGACCAAAGCGCACAGCCATGCACTGATACTCTATGAAACATATCTTCTGGATCATTCAAGCTGCGATCTTCTATACTCTCACCTTAATTGCTGCGTATATTCCCTATTCAATAGCTTTTCGTCTCGGAGCACAATTGGGTTTTATCATTCCTCTAATTATCCCAAAACGCCGCAAAATAGTAATTGACAACATCAACGCATCACTTGCTTACATGAAGGCTCACCAGCTATGGAACTCACCATGCAAAGACGCTGGGGGGCTTGCCCGGGCTATATTTATGAACATGGGCAGATCGTTGATTGAAATATGCAAGCTTTATCATGGACGTGGAGAAGCTATCATCAAGGGTATTCAAATCCGCGGCTTGGAAAACTATGAGGCCGCCCGAACCAAAGGAAAGGGGATCATTTTTCTAAGTGGTCATTGCGGCAACTGGGAACTTATGTCACTGACTCTTAGTAGTCTTTTCGGCAAAGAATTGTCTGGGATCGTAAGGAGTCAGAATAATCCCTATTTCAACAAAATGGTCGAGCGAATGCGCTCACGCTACAACAGCCGCCTTATCTACAAAAAAGGGGCAATGAAGGCAATTCTTGCGGCTTTGAAAAAAAAGGAGATGGTCGGCATCATGGCGGATCAAGCTGTCTTCCCGAACGAAGGATATTTGATTGACGTTTTGGGAAGAAAGGCTTGGGCCGCGAAGGCACCGGTCATAATTGCCAGAAAGAGTGGAGCGGCACTTGTTCCAGTCTTCATATACCGTGAAGGCGAGCAGCACATAATCACTTTCTATCCGGAGCATGTTTTGGACAGCGATACAGACGAAGCTGGTATCAAGAAAGATACCGAGGCGTTGTCTCGCTATGTCGAAGATTTCATCGTGGCACACCCAACTCAATGGTACTGGGTTCACAGGCGTTGGAAACGGGCAGAATCTGCCTCCTGAAAAGATAATGCCTTGTAGTCTTCAGATTAGTACATACACATCGATATGTATGTGCTATGTTTGCACAAATCGTTGAAGCTGAAGCCTCTGAGGTCTTGAGGGTTATAGAGATTATTGTGCAGGCGAGGAGATGACTAATGGAAGTAACCGTTCACAACAATGACATTGATCGTGCACTGCGCGAATTCAAGCGGAAGGTGCAGCAAGAAGGGCTCATACGGGAGCTAAAACTGGTAATAATATAAAAAATAGTCCATTTCAAGTCATTGAAAGGCGGCCCGTGGTAAAGCTGAACATCAGGAGAGGACTCATCCGGCAAACAGCGTGCCTATGGGCCGTCTTGACAATGGCGGCCTTTGGAGCACCGGTGACTGCCTGTGCGGAATCAGCCCCGCAGGCCAAGCAACTGCTCCTGCTCGGGGATCGTGATTATCCCCCGGTCAACTTCATTGAAAACGGGGTGGCCAAGGGAGTCATGATCGATATGGTACAGGCTATTTCCCAGGCAATGGGGCGCCACGTAACCATAGAACTGACCGATTGGGAGGATGCCCAGGTCAAGGTCCAAGAAGGAGAAGCCGACGGTCTGATCGGCATGAGCGTCACCGAAGAACGCAAGAAATTGTTCGATTTCACCGCACCGGTGGCGAAAAACGAATTCAGCCTGTTTATCCGCAGCACAGATACGAATATCAAAGATATTAACAACCTGGATGGGCTAACGGTCGCCGTCACCGGCGGCGGACTGCCGAGACACTTCATGGAGGCCCGCCCCGGGATCAGGCTTGTCCAGGTTGACACCTATCTGGATGGACTGAGACGGCTCATCGATGGTCGCGTCGATGTTTTTGCAGCCGACCGTTGGGTTGCGGCTTATGCCATACAGAAAAACGACATCCGGGGAGTCAAGATCGCCGGTACTCCCTTTGCATCGCTGCCGGCGGCCATTGCATTAAGAAAGGGAAACCCGCAGCTGGTCGGTGAGTTCGACAAGGCGATAGCGGGACTCCAGCACAACGGGACGATTGGCCGGATTCTGGACAAATGGCGTCCCCAGGAGATGGTTTTTCTCACTCAGGGGCGGGTTCGGGAAATTGTTGTCACTACCGTATCCATATTTCTGTTGCTGATTGCCGTTTTCATGGCGGTCTGGATATCAGCTCTCAAGAAACAGATCCGTGAACGCAAAAAGACCGGGGAGGCCCTGCGCTTGAGCGAGGACCGACTGCGCGCCACGATTGAGAACACGCCGAATGTGGCTGTACAATGGTATGACGAGCAGGGGCAAATACAGTTCTGGAATCGAGCCTCGGAGCACATTTTCGGCTGGAATGCGCAGGAGGCCATTGGCCGGACCCTTGGTCAGCTCATCTTTACCCCCGAGGAAGGGACAGCATTCCGCTCGATGCTCCAGCAGATCAAGCAAAGCGGGAAGACGATAGGCCCACGAGAATATAACTTTCACCGGAAGGACGGTGCGGCAGGAGTGTGTCTCTCCACCATTTTCGGCATTCCCTTTGAAGAGGGAACTTCGCTGTTCGTCTGCATGGATGTGGATATCACCGACCGCAAACAGGCCGATGCCGAGATTCGCCAGTTGCTGGACCAGGTCCGGCAGGATGCGCTGGAGCTCGAAAAACATGTGGCGGAGCGAACAGCCCAACTCAAGGCTGCCAACGAACAGTTGGAAGCCTTCGCCTATTCGGTTTCCCATGATCTCAAGGCGCCCTTGCGGGGGATCGACGGCTACAGCCGCTTGCTCTTGCAGGACTATGCGCCTCGTCTCGACGATGACGGACGCTTCTTCATCGCGACGATACGGGAATCGGCCCAACAGATGCAGCAGTTGATCGATGACTTGTTGGCCTATTCCCGGCTGGAGCGGCGCACCTTGGCAATCAGCGCAATCCAGTTACCGGCTTTTGCCGACGCCATCCTCGAGACATTTTCTTCTCAGCTCGAGTCTCGCGGAATTATCTTGAAAAAAACCATTAATCCGGCCACGATTAAGGCAGACGCAGAAGGTTTGGGGATTGCGCTGCGCAACCTTGTGGATAATGCGCTAAAATTCACCCTCAACACCCCCAATCCTGTTATCGAGATTGGCGGCAATGAAACCGAAACATCCTACATACTCTGGGTGCGGGACAACGGCATCGGTTTCGACATGCAGTACCACGACCGGATTTTTGAGATATTCCAAAGGCTGCAACGGGTTGAAGAGTATCCAGGAACAGGTATTGGGCTCGCCCTGGTGAACAAATCCATGGAACGGATGGCCGGGAGGGCATGGGCGCAAAGCAGTGTCGGCATGGGTGCTGCATTTTACCTGGAGGTCCCTCGATGAACAACTGCACAAAACCGATTCTTCTTGTGGAAGACAACCCTGTAGATGTAGACCTGACGCGACGTGCCTTTGTCCGTCAGAAAGTCAGCAACCCGATAGAAGTGGCCCGGGATGGAGAAGAGGCGCTGGAATGGATACGGCGCTGGGAGGCCGGAGCGGATCGCCCCGTTGTGATCCTGCTGGACCTGAAGCTGCCCCGCGTGAGTGGTCTTGAGGTGTTGCGACAGCTGAAAACACACCCCCTGTTTTCCACCATTCCGGTGGTCATTCTCACGACCTCTTCAGAGGACAGCGATGTAAAGACAGCCTACGAGCTTGGCGCCAATTCATATATCGTGAAACCGGTCGATTTCGACAAGTTCCAGCAGGTTGTCCAGCAGGTTGAGCTTTACTGGAATGTTATCAACGAACCTCCGAGGTGATCCGTGTGGATTCTATATGTTGAGGACAATCAGTTCGATGCCGACCTGCTTGTGCGCGAATTCGAGCGCACCGCACCCCACATCAGGACGGACTGGGTAAGAACATGCAAGGAGGCAACCGACAGGCTCGAACAATGCAGTGCCGAAAATTCCTGTTACGACATCGTGCTCTCAGACATTAAACTGCCCGACGGCAATGGCATGTCACTCATACCATTCATTCGTGACCGGCGGTTGCCGATTGCCATTGTCATCATCACTGGAGCGGGCAACGAGGATACGGCCGTTGCCGCGCTGAAAGCAGGGGCCGACGACTACGTCGTCAAAGGCAATGCCGATGCCTACCTGGCTCGTCTGCCGCTTACCCTGGCGAACGCCCAGAAAAGGTTCCACGATGAATCTTCCCGCTATACCCGGCCACTGCACATGTTATACGCGGAGTGGAACCACGCGGATATCGATCTGACGCGACGCCACATGCAGAACCATGCTCCCTACATCACCATGGAGGTGGTCGGCACGGCACAGGAGGTCATGCAACGACTCCCCTCGTCATCCGACACCTTCCAAACCAAGGACGGCCATCCCTGTGACGTCCTCCTTTTTGACTACAATCTCCCCGGCATGTCAGGCCTGGAACTGCTCAAGGAAATCCACGAAACCAGGCGACTTGACCTGCCGGTCGTGCTCATCACCGGGGTCGGCAGTGAAGATATCGTCCAGCAAGCGATACGCCTCGGCGCCATGGATTATGTGGCGAAGAACCCCGGCTATCTCTACCATCTTCCGTTGATAATCGAAAATGCCTATCATCGAGTGCAGACCATCCGGGAACGCAATGCACTCAAGGAAAAAGAAAAGCATTTTCGATCACTTATTGAAAATATTTCCGATATAATCGTCGAACTTGATGCCCTCGGGATCATCCGTTATGTAAGCCCGTCCGTCGAACGGGTGTTGGGTTTCACGCCGGAGCAACTGTCCGGCAGAGACTTTCGGGAGTATTGCCACCAGGAAGACCAGGTGCAAGCCGACCGGTTTCATGCCCACCTGTTGCTCCATACCGGCGTCACAAGCCCTGTCGTCAGGCTGCGGGTCCTGCATGGCGACGGGTCATGGCGATATGTCGAGGAGATCGGCAAGGGGCTGGAAGATGCATCAGGTGTGAAATCGCTGGTATTGAGCATACGCGATATTACCGAACATCGTATTCTGGAAGAGCAGGTTCTTCAGCAGCAGAAACTGGAGAGCATCGGGCTGCTTGCCGGCGGGATAGCGCATGATTTCAACAATCTGCTGACTCCGATCTGCGGGTACGCAGAGATGATCTGCATGAACAGCACGTCCCAGGAACCGACGCACTCCCGTGCCTCAGCCATACGTGAGGCGGCAAACAAGGCGAGGAATCTGGTCAGCCAACTCCTCAGTTTCAGCCGCAAGCAGACCCTGGATTTGCAGCAACATGATCTGAACGAGTTGATAGCAAGTTTTATGGTAATTCTGAGAAGCACCATACGGGAGAACATCGACATCAAGGTCAAACCCAGCCCCGACGCCTGCCCGGTCTTGACCGACAGGACCCAGATCGAACAGATACTTCTGAATCTGGCGGTCAACGCCCAGGACGCCATTACCGGTAACGGCACCATCACGATCGAAACCACTCATGTGGCGTTTGACCATGAATACTGCCTGCTTCATTCAGGAGCTCTTCCCGGTCGCCACGTCCTGCTGAGTTTTACCGACTCGGGCAGCGGTATGGACGATGCCACGCTGGCCCACATATTCGAGCCATTCTTTACAACCAAGCCGGAAGGGCGCGGAACCGGCCTGGGGCTCTCGACGGTCTACGGCATAGTCAAACAGCATGGCGGGTTCATCGATGTTCAAAGTGAAGTTGACCGCGGTGCCGTATTCCGGATCTATTTGCCGGAAAACTCAGCGGAGGACAGACGTAGCGGAACCACGGTACAAACGGATTCCGTCGCCAGGAAGATTTCCGGGAAAATCCTGCTGGTCGAGGACAATTTGATGGTGATGAAGCTGGCCGAGGAAATTCTGGAGGCACAGGGCCATACCGTTGTTGCAACCAACTCCCCACAGAAGGCATTGGCAATTGCGCATGAATACTCGGGGGAACTCGATCTCCTCATCGCCGATGTGGTCATGCCCCACATGAGCGGTCCTGAATTGGCGGAGAGGTTGCGTGAGGTGAATCCCGGGCTGAAGGTCCTCTATATTTCCGGGTATGCGAACGATCTCATCGTGCATCAGGGCCATCTGATGGAAGGAGTCCATTTCCTGCCCAAACCATTCAGCATGGAAACGCTTCTCAAAACGGTCGAAAACCTTCTGGCTGATGCCCATCCCACCACCTGACCCGCTATTCGTCAGCGGGCGTGGCCGATCGGATGACACACCCCCCTGCCCATCAACCGGTGCCGACTCGACAGCCTTGCAATCCACCGGACAGGGTTAATCCTCCCCTTCGTCGCCAGCCATCAAGTCAAAACGATGAGAACCGCTCTGCGCAGGGTGTCCGCCCCATACGGATTCAAGGAGCAAAACCGTTCCGACAACAAATACCAACATGGCGGTTATCATGGCCTTCCCCCCTTTCCTCTCATAATCCTTTTCCCCACTTCACATTATAATCCTTCCCAATGGATTGGGAGCACATAAAGTGAACCGCAACCTGTGCGCAACGGGCGCCTCCGGCCTGCCCCAGCAATCCGGGGCACGAAGGGCGCGCACCACCGGGATCGGCCTGCCGTCATGGTTTGCGGACCAACCTCTCTATGTCAAACCCCTGCTTTGCAACCAGATCGAGAATATGCTTGTACACATCCTTCTCCATCGCCGGCTTGCGTGCCAATATCCAGAGATATTTCCGATTTGGCGAACCGACGACAGCGTACTCGTACTCCCTGCCCAGATCAATGATCCAGTAATCTGTGCGGAACGGCCAGAAAAAGCTTACTTTCAAGCGGGCATTACTATTCGGGTCCACCGACCAGGCGCGGCCTTTCGCTTCACGCGGGCTGTTATCCTTTTCCTTTATGCACCGGTTGATGACCTCAACCTCACCGGTTGGCGACAATGTATATTTGGCGGTACTGCCACGGCACCCCTCCTGAAAGAAATGATCCAACCGGGCAATTTCATACCAGACCCCCATGTAGCGGGCCAGATCGACGCTCTGAACCGACGAAACGGGAAGAGGGTCACTGGTTGCGGTGCAGGCCCCGGCAAACAGGACCAGGGCGACAATCACGCTTGAGACGATCTTGGCTCGTAATGATGAATTCATTTTCCAACTTTCGCTGCTCATGTGGCGGGCATGGGACGAATTGCAGGCAATGCGGGATTATTCGGCAAACCGTGCCGCGCCCCTAGTCGCCTCTGGGGATGAGGTAATCCACGTCTTCGGCGGTCGGCTTCAGCCAGCCGAATTCGATCAGGTCGGGCAGCACCACCTTGTATGTGGCGCTCCCGTAGTTCTTGAGGCTTTCCGGCGCTCCGTTCTTGATAGCGTGCCATGTCCCGGCAATTGCCACAACCTTGCGACCGGGGAATTCACGGCGATATTTGACGATGGTGTAGGCAAAGGTGCCGTTGCGAAGCGCTTGTGCCTCTTCAAAATTGGCGACGGGAATCCGCGGAGGGGCATTACCGAACGCCTGTTCCCTGATGCGTCTCAGGTATTCGGCCTGGCGGGGGGGCAACGTCCAGGCAAGGCCCGGCGGCAACTCCTTCCTGTCGCTCTCGCCGAGCGCCGCGGCCCCCTGCCTCACCACCCTGGCCATAATCGCTTTCGGCACGTTAAGGGCGACCATGGGGATGTGATTGTCGCGGGCAAAGAGAAACAGGTCCCGGTACAGGTTCCAGTTGTAGGACCAATTTCTGGCGTAGATGGCGGCGAACTCCTTCTCCTCCAGCTTTCCCGCGATCCAATCGTCCAAATACCTTTGGTTATCGGTCGTAAACATTTCAAGACCTATAGCCAACCGGGGGTTCCCGGCATAAAGCGCTCGAATGATTTCCAACTGCTTGCCGTGGATACGGCTGTCGTCGTGGGTATCGCCGATGAAGATCACCTCGGACCGCCCGATGTCTTCCACGAATGTGCCGAAAGCCACCGGACCTTTGGGGTTCATGCCGACAATTTCCATGGCGGCATGCGCACCGATGCCCGTAGACAGCAACACAACTATACCCAAGGTTACCGCGAGGAATGTTTTCATGCAATTTCCTTTGTCTATGATATAAACTACCGGTCAAACAGGGGCAGTAACTACCCGCCTCTACTCCGCAAGCGCTTTCGCCACCGCCCGACTGAGGTCAAGGGTGGTGAACGGTTTCTTGATGAAACCTTTTGCCCCGTTCCTGACGAGTTCCGCGACCGCTCCCTCCCGGTGAAAACCGGAGCAAAAGAGCACCCTCACATCCGGGTCGATTTCCAGAAGCTTACGGCAGGTCTCTTTCCCACCCAATTTTGGCATGATCATGTCGAGCAGGACCAGCGATATCTTCCCTCTGTTCCGATCATAAAGCCCAAGCGCCTGTTCACCGTCTTCGGCCAGAAGAACCGTATAGCCCAACTCTTCGAGCAGATCATGGCCTATGGTGCGGACGACCTCCTCATCATCGACCAGCAGGATGACGCCATGGCCATGAATTGCCGTCTCCTGCGGTTCAACGGCTTCATGTCCGGTTCTGTTCAGCGGGAGAAACACATTGAAGACAGTCCCCTGTCCCGGTTCACTGAAGACACTGATAGCGCCATTATGATCCTTAACCGAGCCATAGACCGCTGCCAGCCCAAGCCCGGTACCTTTGCCGGTCTCCTTGGTAGTAAAAAAAGGTTCATATATGCGTTTGATGATTGCCTTTGGAATACCGACTCCGGTGTCGGATACGGAAATCTGCAGATAGAGTCCGGGAGAGAGGTCTACCTGATGATACTGACAGATGACGCTATCGAGCATTACCGTCGAGGTGGCATAGGTCAGGGTTCCACCTTCAGGCATGGCGTCACGGGCATTGACCCCGAGATTCAGGAGTGCATTCTGCAACAAGGTGGGATCGCCGGTTACCGTCGAGTCTCCGGCGTCCAACCGGGCGGTGATTTTGATGCGTTTATCGAGCGTGCGCTCCAACAGGCCGATAACGATGGTTATCATCTGAGATATATCGACTATTGCATTCTCAATCTTGCCTTTTCGCGAAAAAGCCAGCAGGTCATGGGTGAGTGCCGCCGAACGTGTAGCGGCGTTGTGGATGATATCGGCCATCTTCCTGTTTTTTTCATCGCCCGACAATCGATATTGCAACAGTTCCGAGGCAGACATGATTGCCGCCAGCATATTGTTGAAGTCGTGGGCAATCCCGCCAGCCAACTGACCAAGGATATCCATCTTCTGGGTATGGCGCAGCTGTTCTTCCAATTGGGCGCGCTTGGTAACATCCTCCAGCATGAGGATGAAATCCGACTCCGGTGAGCTTGACGCAATCGGCGCGGATATCAGCGACGCCACCAGGGGGCGGCCGTCGAGCGTCCGGAGGCGCTGCTCCGGCAGGAACAATTTGCGTTCAGCCATGAGCCGGCCGATAAATGCCTGATAATCGGCGCTGGCGGGGAAGAGAGCTTCCAAGGTGTAGGCAACGTCAGCCACCGAACAGCCGAACATGGCGGCGGCGGCCCGGTTCCAGAGACTGATCCGGCCGGAGTGGTCCAGTCCGATGGTCGCGAGCGGCGAAGCATCAATCATCGTCTCCAGTTTGTTGGTGGATTCGCTCAGGAGTATCTGGTTGTTTTCCGATTCCTCCAGTTGAACCCGCAACATCTCTTCAGTCGCCTGTAATTGATCGTTGGTTACAAGATGCTCCTCTATCTGGGCTCGCAACATCTCTTCGCTAATGGCAAGTTCATCGTTCTGGTCATGCAGCTTCAGCTCCCGCTGCTGAACCTCGGCCGCCATGGTAGTGATTGTCTTGGAAAGCAGGACAATGTCGGTGCACAGGGAATCCACCGGAACGATCTCGTCGAAATGCCCTTCGGAAACGAGGTGGGATTGCTCTTCAATTTTTCGGAATGGTCTGCTGACGATGCGGTTACCGAGAAAAGCAAAGCCCCATGTCAGAAAAAGCATGACGCCGACGCCGAAAAGGAACGTATTTTCGAGGTACAGGATTGGCTGTTCCGCAAGCTCCAGACGTTTGGCCACCACCAGCTTCCATTCTGTTTCAGGGATCGGGACAACCGTGGCGTGATAGCTGCCCCCCTGAAAATCGAATCTCCCGCTGACAATATTTGTTGTATCCTCGCCTAGCAAAGGCAGGCCGCCGACATTCTCGCGCCTGGTAACCAGTGAATGATCGGGGTGGGCAATGATCCGGCCGCCTTTTTCAACGACAAAGGCGGTGTAATACCTGTTGAAGCTCGCCTCATTGATGATCTTGGACAAGTCGGTCAGCTTCAGGTTGGCAAGCACCACCCCGTCCTTGCCCGGAATACAAAGTGATATTGTCGGCTCTCCGTCGGTCAGCGTCTGGCTGTTGGACCAACTGGCACGATTACTCTTTATGGCGCTGCGGAAGCTGTCCTGCGTTGAAAGATCAATGCCGCGGATATCACTCGTACCGGTCGTGATGCGGTTGCTGACCTGCCGGACAATGCCGGAACGGTCGAGCCAGTAAATGGACTCAAAATATTCATGGGTACGCAGGACATCATCAAAGTAGTTCTCGATATGGGAACCGCTGTGGTGCTGCCGTTCAATGCGATCACTCGCCAGCGTGAGCACACGGACCGGCTCACGCAGGTAGTTGCGGATCTGGCCGGAGATGGCCCGTGAGAAGTGCATCCCCTCGCGCGTCATCTCGTTACGCAGGTGGTGGGTGATGAGGTACAGCGAAACCGCACCGACAAGCAACATGGGCAGGAGGGCCGAAAGAAAGCTGATTATGAAGAAGAGGCGCTTGATGCCGATCGTCATGGTTTCGGAGCGTCCAGAACTTCTTCACGGCCATCATGGTAGCGGATGATGAAAAGATTGCGGTCAGGATCTCCGAATTGGTCCAGCTTGATCACACCCTGAAGGCCGTCAAAGACTGCGATGGACTTGACGGTTTGGCGCAGGGCCTTCGGGTCGGCATTTTGCTTCAGGGCGGTCAAAACAACGTGTGAAGCATCATAGGCAAGAACGGCGGCAAATGTCGGCGGGTAGTTGAAACGCTTGGTGAACGCCTCCTGGAAACCGGTGAAAGCCGGCGCTCTGGACTGACTGTTGACCGGCAAGGTGAAGATCAACCCTTCGGACGATTTACCCGCCAACTGCAGCAGGTCGCGCTGGGCGATGCCGCAGGCTCCGGACAGGATCGGCGCCTTGACGTCTTCCTTGCGGATTTGCTGGGCGATGACGATGGAGTCTACACTGTTGGCCAGCATCATGACGCCATCGGCTTTTTTCAGTTCCAGTTGTGCGACCAATGGCTGGAATTCAGGCTTTTGAGTCGAGTCGAACGAGACCTCGCGGGCGATGGCACCGCCCCCTTTGACAAAGGCATCCCGGAACACCTGATAGATGTCCACGGTGTAAGGACGGTTGTTGGTGTCGCAGATAACTGTGAGGCGCTTGATGCCGAGTTTGAGGGCGCTCTCCGCCAGATGGCGGGCAAACTTGGAGTTCGGCTCCATCACCCGGAAGAAGTAATCGTCTCTGATCAATTCATTGGAGCTGGAGGTGGGGCTCACCATGACCACCCCGGCTTTTCCGATCACCGGCAAGGCCGCCTTGGCCATGGAACTGGCAACCGGGCCGATAATGGCGGCAACCCCCTCGCCAATCAGCTCGCCTGCCATCTTTTCCGCCACCTTGGGATCAAGGGTGTCGTCACGAACGACAAGTTCCAGCTTGCGGCCATCGATGCCCCCCTGGCTGTTGATCTGTTCGACGGCGAGCATGGTGGCGTCACGCGCGGCCACTCCCAGATCACTGTGTTTTCCGGTAATACTTCCCAGGTAGCCAATTTTTATCGTCTTTTTTTCCGAACATCCGCTGAGGAGAGATACTACGAGGACCATGACGAATGGCAGTGCACGTTTCATTTCATTGCCTCACCGTTATCAATAAATTATCAGCGCACTTTACTATGATATATTGTTAGGGAGCAATGTTCAAACCATAATTCGCGCCTGGCATCTTCCGCGTCGTGCGGCACGGAACCTATCCCCTCTTTCGGCCATACCTGATGCCAAGTTTATCCATGCGCGCCCGCAAGGTATTCGGCTTGATGCCGAGCAACTCCGCCGCTCCGCCGGGACCGTGAATCTTCCCCCCCGAGATCTTCAAGGCTGCTCCGATGTGTAGCGAGGCCGCCTCGTCAAGTTTCATGGGCGGCTGAAGATTATTCGCCGGGAGGGGGGGCACCGCTGCACTTTCGGCAGGGAGGACGGCATCGAACAACAACTGCCCTCCCCGATGCCTGATCAGTTCCCTTTCCACGAGGTTTTCCAGTTCACGAACATTACCGGGCCAGTCGTAATCCATCAGCCGCCCCAGTGCACCCGGGGCAATTGCCGGAGGGATACCGCTGCCGAGCTCCGCGCTCTTGTGCGCCACGAAGTGACGGGTAAGCGCAGGGACATCCTCCCGGCGCTGCCTGAGCGGTGGAACGATTATGGGGAAAACATTCAGCCGAAACCAGAGGTCCTCCCTGAAGTGCCCTTCCATGACCATGTTTTCAAGATTACGATGAGTGGCTGCAATGACGCGGATATCCACCGGAACCGGCACGGCGCCTCCCACCCGTTCAATCTCGTGGTTTTGCAGCACCCGCAAAAGCCGTACCTGGGCCTGAAGCGACAACTCGCCGATCTCGTCCAGAAAGATGGTTCCTCCCGCGGATCGCTCGAATCGCCCCCTTTTTTCGGCAACTGCGCCCGTAAACGCGCCTTTTTCGTGACCGAACAGTTCACTGTCGATCAGGTTTTCAGGAATGGCGCCGCAGTTAACCTTGATGAATGGCCCCTCCCTGCGCGGCGAGGCAAAGTGAATCGCATTGGCGATAAGCTCCTTGCCCGTCCCCGTCTCTCCCAGAAGCAGGACCGTATTCTTTTTCGGCGCCACCTGTCCGACCATTTCCATGACGTTGCGCAGCCCGGAATTTCCTCCGATGATCTCGTCTCCGGCCTGAGAGTGGAGCTCATTATTCAGGAAACGGTTGTCGTCAAGAAGAAGGTCGCGATATTTCACGACCTCCTCATGGGCCAGATCATTGGACAGGGCAATGGCGAACGGTTCGGCAACGGAGGCGAGCAGGCCCACATGCGACCGGTCGTATCGCCCTTCACCATAGGCGCGCAGGACCAGGTGGCCGATCCGGTTCTCCTCTATCCGCAACGGCAGGATCAGGTCCGAATTCCCTGCCAGCTTAACCAGGGAAGTCAGTGCCCTGACGTGAGGATCCGTCTTGTCCATGATGAAAGGCCGGCTCTTCTCGGAGACCCACGCCCAGAGCTTTTCAGGAAGAGGAATGATCGGCTTTAACGGTATGGATTTCCCCCTTTTAACGTTGGCTATTCTGCGAATCGCTCCGAGATTGGCGTCAAGAACATCCAGATAGAGCTCGTCAAGGGGGAAAAAGCTGCTGAGATATTCAAATGATCTGCCAAGAGCGGTTTCAATCTGGAGGCTGCTGCAGATCCTGATCGTGATCTGCCTGAAAAACTCATTCCTGTCGATCATAGGTACCCTTTCACATTGCTTATCTGCCCCGGCACAAAAATACCACATTTTGTAACATACCTCATAATTACAATATTACGTAAATATTTACTGCATTATTTTGTAATTAAATCATCAAACAATCATCAACCACCTGATAATACATAATATATTTATTGGCACACTTATAGCTATCAAGCACTATCGAAAGGAGCATGTCATGGCAAAACTACTCTATGTAACCTGCAACCTGAAACCGACGGAAGAGTCGCGCAGCCTTTCGGTGGCTCAGGAATTTCTCACAACATACCTCCACAACAACCCGGAGGATGAAATCCATTTCCTCGACCTCTACCGCGACAACATCCAGCGGATCGATGCGGATGTCATCAGCGGCTGGCAAAAAATGCGCGACGGCGTCAGCTTTGATCTGCTTGGCGCCGACGAACAGCGCAAGATCGGGCGCATCTGGAAGCATGCGGAACAGTTCGCCGCGGCTGACAAGTATGTGTTCGTAACTCCCATGTGGAACCTTGGTTTTCCGGCCGAATTTAAAACATATATCGACTCGATCTGCATAGTCGGCAAAACCTTCCGATACACCCCCAGCGGAGCGGAAGGGCTGTTGAAAGACCAGGGGAAGAAATGCCTCCATATCCATTCGACCGGCGGCTTCCATTTCGGCAGGGAAGAGGACCATTCCGTTCCGTACCTCAAGGCCATCATGGGCTTCATGGGAATAGAGGACTTCGAGGCAATCGTACTTGAGGGCGCCGATGCCATGCCGCAGCGGCTGAACGAATTCAAGAAGCAGGCGGTCCAAAAGGCCAGGGAACTGGCGGCGCAATTTTAAGTGGCACCATTGAAAGCAGCCCGGCAGGAAAAAATTTTATGAAAGGAGTGGAACGATCGGGTATGAACGGCAAGGCCATTTCCACCGCCGGACAAAGCGCCTGATCCGCATAGGGTGACAAACAAAGGCATCTCCATTTATTCGTGAACCAGCGCAACACGATAAAATCACCTTCAGGAAAGGAACACACACCATGACCCGTATCGCAACCATCATCGCACTCTGCCTGACCCTGGCCCTCCCGGCACTTTCATCGGCTTCCACCTGGGGCATCGATCCCGACCACTCCACTATCGGCTTCAAGGCAAAACACCTTATGGTATCGAGTGTTAACGGCGTTTTTTTGAAACATTCCGGTGAAGTATCCATCAATGACAATGACATCACGAAATCGAAGGTGGAAATCAGCATCGACACGAACTCCATCAGCACCAATGTCCAGAAACGCGACGAGCATCTGCGCAGTGCCGATTTCTTCGATGTCGCCAAATATCCGGCCATGACCTTTGTTTCGAAGAAGGTGGCCAAGGCGGGCAAGAACAAGCTGAAAGTCACCGGTGATCTTACCCTGCACGGGGTGACCAAAGAAGTGGTGCTCGACGTCGAGGGGCCATCGAAAGAGAGCAAGGACCCCTGGGGCGGTATCCGCAAGGGGGCCGTCGCCACTACCAAGATCAACCGTAAGGATTTCGGACTGGTCTGGAACAAATCCCTTGAAACCGGCGGTGTTTTGGTTGGCGATGAAATCCTGATCAAACTGGAAATCGAGATGGTCAGGAAATAACCGAGCGCAAAAGACTTGCGTAAGATCACCGGTATGATTATTTTCAGAAGCACCGCAAAAATCATCAGCAACTTAAAAGGAGAGTATAATGAAGAGGTACGTCTGCACCGTTTGCGGTTATATCCATGAAGGAGAGACTCCTCCGGCCGAGTGTCCCCAGTGCAAGGCCCCTGCGGACAAATTCGCCCTCAAGGACGAAAGCGCGCTTGGCTGGGCCGATGAACATAAAATAGGCGTGGCCCAGGGTGTTGATCAGGAGATAATCGACGGTCTCAGGATGAACTTCGCGGGAGAATGCACCGAAGTGGGCATGTATCTGGCCATGAGCCGCCAGGCGGACCGCGAAGGATACCCCGAAGTGGCTGAGGCCTACAAACGGATCGCCTTCGAGGAAGCCGAACACGCCGCCAAGTTTGCCGAATTGCTGGGCGAAGTGGTGAAAGCCGACACCAGGGCCAACCTTGAGGCGCGTGTCGCGGCCGAAAACGGCGCCTGCAAAGGCAAAAAGGATTTGGCGACCAGGGCCAAGCAACTGAATTACGACGCCATACACGACACCGTCCATGAGATGTGCAAGGATGAAGCCCGCCACGGACAGGCCTTTGCCGGGCTGCTGAAGCGTTACTTCTAGCCGTTTTCTCCGGATTGCCGGTATCGTCAAATATCTTGCTTGAGAGGCACTTTTATGACTTTTCTTGAAAATGTGACGCCCGAATGGTTGGAAAGCCAGTACCAGCTCTGGCTTGACGAACCCGACAAGCTTGATGTTACCTGGCAAGCCTTTTTTAGCGGATTCTCACTGGCTGAGGGGGGGGTACACCCCCCCGGCCCCCATCCCGACCGGCAATCCTGCGTTGACTGTTCCCAGAAACAGGCGGGCGTGGCGGCTCTCATCTATCGCTACCGGGACATCGGCCATCTGCTGGCCTGCACCGACCCCTTGAAAGCGTGCGCCCTTTCCCACCCCCTGCTCGAGCTCGATAATTTCGGGCTGGATGACGCCGACCTGGATACGGTCTTCATCACACCGGACTTTCATCTGCAACGCTCCACCCTCCGGGAGATCGTTGCGACCCTCCGGGACACCTACTGCCGCTCCATCGGCGTCGAGTTCATGCATATCCAGGAACCGGCGGAAAAGCAGTGGTTGAAGGACCGGCTGGAGCCAACCGGAAATCGGGGAGTTGTTACCCGTGAAGATCAGGAGGCGATCCACGGACAACTGATCGACGCGGCCCTGTTCGAGGCCTTCCTGCATCGGCGCTTCGTGGGTCAGAAGCGTTTTTCCCTCGAGGGTGGCGAATCGCTCATCGTCTTCCTCGAACAGCTCGTTCAGGGCGCAGCGCATGCCGGGCTCATCGAGCTGGTCCTCGGCATGTCCCACCGCGGCAGACTGAATGTCCTGGCCAATATCGTCGGCAAGCCGCTATCCACCATCTTCGCCGAGTTTTCCGACAACCTGGAGCTAGGGTTTGTGGGAGAAGGAGACGTCAAGTATCACAAGGGATTCGATAATGACCGGATCCTCCCGGATGGGACCCGGATGCATCTGACCCTGGCGTTCAATCCGAGCCACCTGGAGGCGGTCAATCCCGTTGTGGAGGGCAAGTGCCGTGCCCGTCAGGACGGGCTCGGCGCCGACGGCAGGAAGAAACTCCTGCCGGTGCTGGTCCATGGCGACGCAGCGTTCGCCGGTCAGGGCATGGTGGCCGAGACGCTCAACCTGTCGCAATTGGAGGGATATGGCACCGGCGGCACGGTTCACGTGGTCCTTAACAACCAGATCGGCTTTACGACCCTGCCGGCCGACGCCCGCTCCACCCATTACGCCACCGATATGGCCAAGATGCTGATGGTACCCATTTTTCACGTCCATGGCGAAGACCCGGAAGCCGTGGCACATGTGGCCAGGGTTGCCGTCGATTACCGGCAGGCCTTTGGCCGGGACGTGGTTGTGGAGATAAACTGCTACCGCCGTCACGGACACAATGAAGGTGATGAACCGGCCTTTACCCAGCCGCAGATGTACGAATGGATCAAAAACCACCCTCCTGTGCATAAGCTTTACGCGGAACGGCTTCTTGCCGATGGCTTTGCGGCGGATATCCTCGCAAAACGGGAGCAGGAGGCCAACGCCAGATTACAGGCGGCACTGGACTCGCCTGCGGAAACGGTCGGTCTCGGTTTCAAATCCGAATGGCGCGGCATGCTTCGTGGTTACACGCCGGTATCGGTACCCACCGGCGTTCAGCGGGAGCAGCTCGTCTCGCTGACCGAAGAGCTGACCGCGCTGCCCGCAGGATTCGCTCCCCATCCCAAGATCGCCACGCTGATCCAGAAACGCCTCCAGGCGGTTTCCGGCGGCAGCGGCATAGATTGGGGCAATGCCGAGACCCTCGCCTATGCCACCCTGCTGGTCGAAGGCATCGATGTCCGCCTGTCGGGACAGGACAGCCGCCGCGGCACCTTCAATCACCGGCATGCCGTGCTTCATGACATCCATGACCAGAAGACCTGCACGCCCCTCTCCTCGTTGTCACGGAAAAACGCCCGGTTCTCCGTGTATGACAGCCTCCTGTCGGAGAATGCGGTACTCGGCTTCGAGTACGGCTATGCCGTATCCTCGCCAAAGCCGCTGGTCATCTGGGAGGCCCAGTTCGGCGACTTTGCCAACGGGGCTCAGGTGATCATCGACCAATTCATCGCCGGCGGCGAAACCAAATGGGACCGTTCCTGCGGCCTGGTCATGCTGCTCCCCCACGGTTTCGAAGGACAGGGGGCGGAGCATTCAAGCGCGAGAATCGAGCGCTACCTGCAACTCTGCGCCGAAGAGAATCTGCTGGTGGCACATCCAACCACACCGGCCCAGCTGTTCCATCTGCTTCGCCGCCAAGTGCACCTCCCCTTCCGCAAGCCCCTGATCGTCTTCACCCCCAAAAGCCTGCTGCGCCACCCCCAATGTGTATCGGACCTGAGCGATCTCAGCGATGGCTCGTTCAGCGAGGTCATCGCGGACGGGCACGGCAGCAGCGGGGTCACGACCGTTCTGATCTGCAGCGGCAAGGTATATTACGACCTGCGCGAATACCGTGAGCAGGAACAGCGCGACGATGTCGCCATCATCAGGGTGGAACAGCTCTACCCCGTGCGCACCGACCTGCTGGGCGCCGCGGTATCGCGCTACGGCAGCGTGAAAAACTGGCGTTGGGTCCAGGAGGAGCCCGCCAACATGGGAGCCTGGAGCTTTATCAAGCCGGAGCTGGCGCACCTGCTCGGCAGGGAGCCGGCCTACATCGGCCGTGCCCCGGCCGCCGCCCCGGCCACCGGATCGCACCGGCAACACAAGATAGAACAGGACGCACTGGTTTCAGCGGCATTCGCGCCCTAGTGTCCTGTGCGGTTAGTCATAGAACGCAAGCTCGCAAGAAAAGAGGCAACCATGGAAATCAGGATTCCCGAAGTAGGTGAGTCGGTGTTCGAGGCCCTTGTGGCCGATTGGAAAAAAGAGAACGGCGCCGTGGTCCATCGTGATGATCCGCTCTGCGAGCTGGAGACGGACAAGATCACCTTCGATATCAGCGCCGAAGCGGATGGCGTGCTGACCATACTGGTCCCCAAAGGGGAAACGGTAAAGATCGGTACCGTCATCGGCACGATTTCCGAGCAGACGGCATCACCCCACGCCGCTCCGACGACAGCCGCCGCAGCCCAGATGCCGGCGACGCCGGAACCGCCGGAGCAACCGGTGGTCATGCCCGCGGCCCGCAAACTGGCGGCAGAGGCGGGAATCGATGTCGGGGCCGTTCCCGGCAGCGGCAAGGGTGGCCGAGTGACCGTCGAAGACGTCATGGGCGTTTCCGGGAAGCGCCATGATGCGGACGTACTCCGACCGGAGGTGGTATCTGAACCTCCCGCGGTACAAACCCCGTCGCCGTCACCCGCACCTTCGGCCACGGCGCAACCGGCCGCAGCCGTTGACGGCCGCGCCAGAAGAGTACCCATGAGCCCCATCCGCAAACGCATTGCGGAACGGCTGCTCATGGCGCGCCAACAGACAGCCATGCTCACGACGTTCAACGAGGTGGACATGTCGCGGGTCCTTGAGTTGCGGACCCATCACAAGGAGTCATTCAAAAAGAAGCACAACATCTCCCTAGGGTTCATGTCCTTCTTTGTCAAGGCCTGTATCGAGGCGCTGCGGGAATTCCCGGATGTCAACGCCTCCATCGACGGTACCGACCTGGTCTACCACGATTTCTATGACATCGGCATCGCCATTGGGGCGGAAAAGGGTCTGGTGGTGCCGGTTCTGCGGGATGCCGACCGTCTTCACTTCCACGAGATCGAGCAGCAGATTGCCGACTATGCCCTCAAAGTGAAGGAAAACCGGCTGGCCATCGCCGACCTGGAGGGAGGGACGTTTACCATCAGCAACGGCGGGGTTTACGGCTCCCTGCTCTCCACGCCGATCCTCAATCCCCCCCAGAGCGCGGTGCTGGGCATGCACGCCATCCAGAGCCGCCCTGTGGACCGGGACGGCCAGATCGTGCTGCGCCCCATGATGTACCTGGCCCTTTCCTACGACCACCGGATCATCGACGGCCGGATCGCGGTGCAGTTCCTCAAGAGGGTGTGCGAATTGGTTGCGGAACCTGAAGAATTGTTTCTGGAAGTTTAAACGGGAGGAAGGATAATGCCTGAACAATATGATCTCGTTGTCATAGGCGCCGGTCCCGGCGGCTATGTGGCGGCAATCCGCGCGGCACAGTTGGGCATGAAAGTGGCGGTGGCGGAAAAACGCTCCGCATTGGGAGGAGTGTGCCTTAACGAGGGGTGCATTCCCAGCAAGGCGCTGCTGGATTCGTCGGAACTGTTTGCCCAGATCAGGGACAAGACCGCCGGCCACGGTATCCTTGTCGATCCTCCCCGCATCGACCTTGAACGGATGCTGAAACGCAAGGAGGATGTCGTCAAAAAACTTGCGGACGGCATAACCGCCCTCTTCAAGAAAAACGGAATCGTCACGGTTACGGGAACCGCCTCCCTCTCCGGCGTGGGCGGCGACGGCATGATCACGGTGAACGTCCGGGCGGATGACGCCGCCCTGCCCCCCCGGGAACTGGCGGGGCGCCGGGTGCTGCTGGCAACCGGGAGCGCGGCGGTGGAGATTCCCGGGCTTCCCTTTGACGGAGTCTCGGTCGTCGACGCCAGGGGCGCCCTGGAGTTCAACGAAGTACCGGGACACCTGCTGGTGGTGGGCGCCGGGTACATCGGCCTGGAACTGGGCTCGGTCTGGCGGCGCCTCGGCTCCGAAGTAACCGTGGTGGAGGCCTTGGCCAAACCCATGCCCGCCAGCGACGGGCAGGTGGCCGACACCCTGGTGCGCAGCCTCAGGAAACAGGGGTTCTCCTTCCGCATGGAAACCCGCGTGACCGCGCTACGTGCGGGTGACGGCCGGTTGACTGTCGAGTTGCAAGGGCCTTCCGGCAGTGAACAGCTCACCTGCGACCGGATCCTCGTGGCTGCGGGCCGCCGCCCCCTCACCGCCGGACTCGGGCTGGAGAACCTGGGGGTTGCGGTCGGTACCGACGGCAGGGTGGTTGTGAATGAGAACTATGCCACGAACATACCGGGGATTTACGCCATCGGCGATCTGATCGCCGGGCCCATGCTGGCCCATAAGGCCTCGGAAGAGGGGGTCGTCTGCGTCGAGCGCATGGCCGGCCAGGCATCCACCGTCGAATACGAGTATATCCCCGGCATCGCCTACACCTGGCCCGAGGCCGCCAGCGTGGGCAAGACCGAGGAACAGCTCAAGAGCTCGGGAATCGAGTATGCCGTGGGCCGTTTCAATTTCAGCGCCAACGGCCGGGCCCGGTGCATGGATGAAACGGAAGGGTTCGTCAAGATCCTGGCCGCCGCAAAGACCGGGCGCATCCTGGGGGTTCACATCGTCGGACCCCGGGCATCGGACATGATCGCCGAGGCGGTGACCTCCATGACCTTCGGGGCCACGGCCCAGGATCTGGCCATGACCTTCCACGCCCACCCGACGCTGGCGGAGATCATGAAGGAAGCAGCATTGGACGTCAACAAACAGGCTATCCACGCCTGAACGCCAGGGAGACTTTCATGACCGCCACAAAGTCGAACAGCTACGATTCTCTGAAGACGCTCACCGTCAACGGCACGGACTTTCGGTATCACTCTCTGGAGGCCTTTGCCGAACATGCCGGTCGGGATATCTCCCGCCTTCCCTATTCCCTCAGGATCCTTCTGGAAAACCTCCTGCGGCGCGAGGACGGCACAACGGTCAGGAAAGAGGATATCGACGCGGTTGCCCGCTGGGACGCCGCCGTTCCCTCCGAGAGCGAGATTCAGTTCATGCCGGCGCGCATCCTGTTGCAGGACTTCACCGGGGTGCCGGCGGTCGCGGACCTGGCCGCCATGCGCTCCGCGCTCAAGTCCTTGGGCGGTGAGCCGTCCCGCATCAATCCGCTCCAGCCCGCCGACCTGATCATCGATCACTCGGTTCAGGTGGACAGCTACGGTACGACGTCCGCCCTGGCAGCCAATTCCGAACTCGAATTCGAGCGTAACCACGAACGTTACCAGTTTCTTCGCTGGGGCCAGTCAGCATTCGAGAACTTCCGCGTCGTCCCCCCGGAAACCGGCATCTGCCACCAGGTCAACCTGGAATATCTCTCACAGGTCGCCATGGTGGCGCAGACCGGTGAAGAGACCTGGGTCTTCCCCGACACCCTGGTCGGGACCGACTCCCACACCACCATGATCAACGGCCTGGGCGTGGTGGGATGGGGGGTCGGCGGTATCGAGGCCGAAGCGGCCATGCTCGGCCAGCCCTGCTCGATGCTCATCCCCCAGGTGGTCGGATTCCGGCTGACCGGCGCGCTCAAGCCGGGTGCCACGGCCACCGACCTGGTGCTGACGGTCACCCAGATGCTGCGCAAGAAGGGCGTCGTGGGCAAGTTCGTGGAATTCTTCGGGCCCGGTTCGGCGTCACTCAATATTGCCGACCGGGCGACGATCAGCAACATGGCGCCGGAATACGGGGCCACCATCGGTGTATTTCCGGTAGACGAGCAGACCATAGCCTACCTGCGCCTGACCGGCAGGGAACACATGGCCCCACTGGTGGAAGCCTATTACCGCTGCCAGGGACTCTGGCGCGGCCCGGACAGCCCCGAACCACTGTTCAGCGATACCCTGGACCTGGATCTGGGCGACGTGGAACCTTCCCTGGCCGGGCCGACCCGCCCCATGGACCGGGTTCGTCTCGCGGAGGTCCGCGGCTCGTTCAGGAAACAGCTGTCATCCCTCAAACAGACGGCTGCGGCCACCGCCGCCATGGCTCCCGAGACCCTGCAGCGCTGGCTGGGCGGCGAGGCCGCTCCCGTGACCGTGACGCCCGAGCTGGCAGCGGTCCATCCTGACCAGGAGTTCGGGGCGCTCGGACGCTCCGTGCCGGTACGGCAACCGGACGGCACCGCCTACAGCCTGTGCCACGGCTCCGTCGTCATTGCCGCCATCACGAGCTGCACCAACACCTCCAATCCCTCCGTGATGATCGCGGCGGGGCTTGTGGCCCGAAATGCCGTGCAACGGGGACTGCAGGTGAGGCCGTGGGTAAAGACCAGCCTGGCCCCCGGTTCGAAGGTCGTCACCGATTACCTCCTGGCAACGGGCCTCATGCCCTATCTGGAGGCCCTGCGCTTCCATCTGGCCGGTTACGGCTGTACGACCTGCATCGGCAACAGCGGCCCGCTCCCCGAACATATCGTCAAGGCGGTTACGGAAGGCGAGCTGGCGGTCGCGGCGGTGCTTTCCGGCAACCGCAACTTCGAGGGGCGCGTCAACAGCCATGTGCGGGCAAACTACCTGGCCTCTCCACCGCTCGTGGTCGCCTATGCGCTGGCGGGCAACGTCAACATCGATCTGACCCGGGACCCCGTCGGCTTCGATCCCAACGGGCAGGCGGTCTACCTTCGGGACTTGTGGCCCGATGAACAGGAGGTCGCGCAACTTGTCGACAACTGCGTCAGCCCGGACTCCTTTGCCCGTAATTACGCGGAGGTGTTCCGGGGAGACCGGCAGTGGAACGATTTGGCGGTACCGGCCGGCGAACTGTACCGCTGGGAGGAGGAATCCACCTATATCAAGGAGCCGCCCTTTTTCACCGATCTGCCGGCACAGCCCTCCCCGCCGGAGGACATCGCCGGCGCCCGCGTGCTCGCCCTCCTGGGAGATTCCATCACGACCGACCATATTTCTCCGGCCGGTTCCATCGGCAAGGACTCCCCGGCGGGCCGTTATCTCGTCTCCCTTGGCGTCAAACCGTCCGAATTCAACTCCTACGGAGCGCGGCGCGGCAATCACGAGGTGATGGTCAGGGGTACGTTCGCCAATATCCGCATCAGAAACAGACTGACACCGGGCGTGGAAGGCGGCGTGACCACATACCTGGGCGAGGCTGACGGTGGCGGTGGGCAGATGGCCATCTTCGATGCGGCGATGCGCTACCGGGAAAGCAATACACCCCTGATCGTCATTGCCGGCAAGGAATACGGGACCGGTTCGTCCCGGGACTGGGCCGCAAAGGGGACCAGGCTGCTCGGCGTCCGCGCGGTGCTTGCCGAGAGTTTTGAAAGGATCCATCGCTCGAACCTGGTGGGAATGGGGATACTCCCCCTGCAGTTCCTGCCGGGTGAGTCCTGCGAAAGCCTCGGCCTTGCCGGGACGGAAAGCTTCGACATCAAGGGGCTCGCTTCGCTGACGCCGGGGCAGACGCTCCAGATAACCATGAAAAGGGGCGACGGTTCCACGGGGCACTTCACGGTGCTGGTGCGCATCGATACGTCCAACGAACTCGACTATTTCAAGCACGGGGGCATTCTGCCCTTCGTGTTGCGCCAATTCCTGAAATGACCCGCATAGTGATCATGGGGTGAAGAGTAACTTGGTCCTGCCAGCGGACCGCTGCGTATGAAACGGAGGTTTTTTTGACACATCAGGGCAATTATCCGGACGGCGAGCTGTTGCTCCGCACCTCGCCGAGACCGAGCGACACAAACATGAACGGGGATATTTTCGGCGGCTGGATCATGTCCCAGATGGATGTCGCCGGCGGCATGATGGCGATAGAAAGGACCGGCGGACGAGCGGTCACCATCGCCGTCGATGCCATGAAATTCATAAAACCGGTGAAGATCGGCGATGTTGTCTGTTGCTACGGCAAGGTCATCAGAATGGGGAACACCTCCATCACCATCAGGCTTGAGGTGTGGGTAACCCCGCTCCTGCGGGCACCGGATATTCCCAAGGAAGATGCCGCCTTCATGGTCACGGAAGCTTCGTTCACCTATGTGGCTGTCGATCATGAAGGGAAAAAGCGGCAATTCTCCCACGGCGCATAAAGCCGGAACCTGAATTCATACACAAGAAGGCTCACGGTTCAAGCCGTGAGCCTTCTTGTGTGTCCACCGCCTCGGTTATAGGAGAACAGCCGCCGGTTACTCCGCCTTGAGCGACGCCATGTCGATGGAGAAACGGTATTTCACATCGGACTTGATCAGCCGCTCGTAGGCTTCGTTGACCTTCTGGATGGGGATGACCTCCACGTCGGAGGTGATGTTGTGCTTGCCGCAGAAGTCGAGCATCTCCTGGGTCTCGGCAATGCCGCCGATGAGCGAGCCGGAGATGCTGCGCCGGCCGAACAGCAGGGCGAAGGCGGAGACGGCCAGCGGTTTTTCCGGCGCCCCCACCAGGGTGATGTTGCCGCCCCGGCCGAGCATGTTGAGGTAGGCGTTGATGTCGTGCTCGGCGGCGATGGTGTCGAGGATGAAGTCGAACGTGCCCGCGTGTTTCTGCATCTCTTCGGCGTCGGTGGAGATGATGACCTCGTGGGCGCCCAGGCGGAGCGCGTCATCCTTCTTGCCGGGCGAGGTGGTGAAGACCACGACGTGGGCGCCGAGAGCCCGTGCGAACTTGACCCCCATGTGTCCCAGCCCGCCGAGGCCGACCACGCCGACCTTCTTGCCTGCGATGTCGCCCCAGCGGCGCAGGGGCGAGTAGGTCGTGATGCCGGCGCAGAGCAGGGGCGCGACCCCGGCCAGGTTCAGGTTGGCGGGGACGCGCAGCACGAAGCGCTCGTCCACGACGATGCTTTCCGAGTAGCCGCCGTAGGTGACGCCCCCCAGGTGCTTGTCCGGCGAGTTGTAGGTGAAGGTGGCGTTGTGGCAGAACTGCTCCTGATTATCCTGGCAACTGGGGCAGCTGTGGTCGGAATCCACCAGGCAGCCGACACCCGCAAGGTCACCCGGCTTGAATGTGGTGACCGCCGAGCCGACCTTGACGACCCGGCCGACGATCTCGTGGCCCGGCACACAGGGATAGACCGTGGGCATGATGCTGCTCCATTCGTTGCGGACGGTGTGGAGGTCGGAGTGGCAAACACCGCAGAAGAGGATTTCGATCTGTACGTCGTTTTCCGTCGCATCGCGACGGGGAATCGTGGTGGAGGCCAGCGGTGCCGTGGCACCGGCGGCGGAGTATGCTTTTGCGTTGAACATGGTTTGTTCTCCTGTCTGATGTGTTATATTACCGGCCGGTCAACTGCTCCAGCTTTTCGGGATAGCGCGCCCCCTGTACCGTGATCAGGGCAGCGGCGCTGTCGATCTCGTGGAGGTCGGAGGCGGTGAGTTCGAGCGAAACAGCCCCGATGTTCTCGTCCAGGCGTTCCAGCCTGGTGGTGCCGGGGATCGGCGCGATCCACGGTTTCCGGGCCAGCAGCCAGGCGAGCGCTACCTGGGCCGGGGTCGCGTTCTTCTGCGTGGCGATGGCACCCAGGAGGTCCACCAGGGCCTGATTGGCCTTCAGCGCTTCGGGGGTGAAGCGCGGCAGGGTGGAACGGAAGTCGGTGCTGTCAAAGGTGGTGCCTGCGTCCATCTTGCCCGTGAGGTATCCCTTGCCCAGGGGACTGTAGGGGACAAGGCCGATGCCCAACTCTTCCAGCACCGGCAGCACCTCATCCTCGGGACGTCGCCACCACAGGGAATATTCATTCTGGAGCGCCGCCACGGGATGGACGGCGTGAGCCCGGCGGATCGTCTGAACCCCGGCCTCGGACAGGCCGAAATACTTGACCTTCCCCTCCCAGATCAATTCCTTCACCGCTCCGGCCACATCCTCGATCGGCACTGCCGGATCGACCCGATGCTGGTAGAAGAGGTCGATGACGTCGGTCCTGAGCCGCCTGAGGGAGGCCTCGGCCACCTTCCTGATGTTGTCCGGCCGGCTGTTCAGGACCGGTCCGGCTCCCTTCATCGCCCGGGGATCGACGCTGGTGTCGAACCCGAACTTGGTGGCGATCACCACCTTGTCGCGCAGGGGCGAGAGCGCCTCTCCGACAAGCTCCTCGTTGGTGAACGGGCCGTAGACCTCAGCCGTATCGAAAAAGGTGATACCGCGCTCCACGGCGCTGCGTAGCAGTGATATCATCTCCTGTTTGTCCTTGGGGGGGCCGTAGGAAAAACTCATGCCCATGCATCCCAACCCAAGAGCCGAAACCTCCAGACCGCTTTTCCCCAATATGCGTTTTTGCATTGCCTTTTCTCCTTCTTTTTCTGTTCAGGTCGCCCTGTTGTTAATTCATATCGTACTCTTGAAAGAATAAAAGACGATAGACCAATCCTGCCCAATTCTTGCCCGATAGCGTGAAACATTGTAAAATAGTTGTAACGTCGGGTAGAGATGGGTAAAATCGTCATATCTGGAAGACACTGAGAACGAGGTGTTTTATGAAGGATATGGAAAACAATGCCAGGGATATTGCGCTTGAGGCCTTGAGAACCAACATTGCCCGATTGACCGGGAAAAATTCCCCATGCGAAACCCCGGTCCCCGGTTTGCTGCTGTTTCAGCACGAGCAGCCGACCCCGCCGCGAAACGCCATGTACGAACCGTGCATCTGCCTGGTAGTACAAGGGGCCAAACGCGTGGTGCTCGGAGACGAAGCCTTTGTCTATGACGCGCAGCACTATCTGATCGCATCCGTACACCTGCCCACCCTGGTGCAGATCGCCGAAGCGAGCCAGGAAAAGCCCTGCCTGGGACTGGTGTTGAAACTGGACCAGCGCGTGATTTCGCAACTCATGGTGGACAGTGGCCTGCCCCCGGCACGGGCGCAGCAATCGAGCCGGGGCATGATGATCGGCGAGGTTACGCTGCCGCTGCTCACCGCCTTTCAACGGTTGATCGACCTGCTTGCCGAGGAACAGGACATACCGATCCTTGCGCCGATCATCCAGCGGGAGATCACCTACCGCCTGCTGGTGGGCGACCAGGGCGAACGGCTGCGCCAGATAGCCTCCACGGGGAGCCAGAGCCATCAGATCGCGCGGGCAATCGACTGGCTGAAGAACAACTTCTCCCAGCCACTGAGCATCGACGCCCTTGCGGGTCAGGTCCGCATGAGCAGTTCCACGTTTCACCACCACTTCCGTTCCATGACCGCGCTCAGTCCCCTGCAGTTCCAGAAGCAGCTCCGCCTGCAGGAGGCAAGGCGCCTGATGCTGACGGAACGCCTGGACGCAGCCACCGCCGCGTTTCAGGTCGGCTACGAGAGCCCGTCCCAGTTCAACCGTGAATACAACCGGTTGTTCGGTGCGCCGCCGTTGCGGGATATCACGAACCTGAGACAGATAACCGCCGGCGAGCTGGCATAAAAAAGTCATGTTTTTTCAATGAAGTAATGCAGTTATTTTCATCTCACGTGATACCGCCGGAATATCACTATTCAGACACGTTTATTCTTCATACATTTGCCGACACTGTGACGGTTGTCACATTTTGTCCGTGCGGAAAATGGTACGGTGAGGTCACCTACATAGTGGATATCGACAATACTAAACCATCCGCGAGGGTGGGACGGAAAGCCCAAGGGTCTTACTGAGACAGCCGGGTCGCCGAAATATCATGATGATATTGGCGACCCGGCTTTTTTTGTGCACGTATCAGGAAAGAAACGAGGGTAGAACGTATGCACGCAAGACTCCCCGCATTCCTCCGCCTGTTCATGTCCGCCGCGATAAGTGCCGCGATATGCCCGCTTGTCGCCCCCTCGCCCGCCCGGGCCGAAAACCTGGTCATTTTCCATTCCGCCAGTCAGCAGCACCACGAACCATCCCCCACGCAACCCACTTCCGCCAAGCAGGCCCGCCTGGCCCTGGACGATGACGGCAACGTCATGGTCCGCTTCAACAGGATGTCGGTCACCTTCATTTATGACGCGGGCGGCAGTCTCCAGGAAAGCCGGATGCGGCCGAACGTCCCCCATCAGGAAGTCGCCTGCCTCGGAGGGCTCAGCGTCAAACTCGGCGTCTCCTTTTAACCGTTCGCGACCCCCCTCCCGCTACCCCCTGTCACCCCCTTCTCCGCTAGTCTGCCGGATTGACCCGAACAGTATCGAAACAGGTGACGGAATCGGCCTTGGTCCATAGGCCGATCTTCCCGGCTTTAAAGGTATCATCGACTGCCTCAACGACCTGTTTGCCGTTCAGGAAGCCGCGAATACGGTTCCCCTGCACCACGACCCGCAATTCCTGCCACGTGCCGGAGGGCACCCGGGCCGAACCCTCCTGAATGACCCTGCGCCGTCCGTCGGTATATTTGTAGATGTTGACGTTATCTTCCAGGGCGTTGGCCCTCAGGATGTAGTAGTTGTCCTTGTCCCGGATGCGGAAGATGATTCCGGCCGCCCGGTCGCCGGCACCCGAGACCGGCTTGAACTGCGCCGCAATTGTCACGTCGGTATAGACCTTGTCCCCCAGGGACAGCGCCGGATACTCCGAGTAGCCGGTCTGACAGAGGACATTCGGCAGGCTGGGTGCATCGGGGTCCGCCCGAACCGCCCATTTCCCGGCAAAGACCGTTGCCCCGGCCGGGAGCGCCCCCGGCCGGTCCTTGTCAAAGTTCCAGTAGGCTGCCCGGCTGCCTCCGGTCGCCTCCGCGGCCCGGCACGGAGTGCCCCCCATCACCAGTGCAAACACCATGAACAGGCCCGCACGGATTGATATCTTTTCCATAGCTTCCTCCAATCGGCCGATCAGCCCTCTTTTCCGCTGCATCCTTAGTACGGGCACAGCCAAGCGACAGCGCCCGGGAGTCACGGCACCAGCGTCGTCAGCCAGAATATGGCAGGCAGGGTGCCGAATGCGAGGACAATGCCGATGCCGACCAGGGCCACGGCAAGGTCGGCATCCAACCCGGCAATGACCGCCAGGGCTCCGGCGGTCACCATGGGGGGCATGGCCGCCTCCAGGACCGACACGTCGATCACCATGCCGTTCAGCCCGGCCAGGCGACAGAGGAACAACGCAGACAGGGGGGCAACAAGGAGTTTGACCGCCAGCCCGAAACCGAGCGGCGCCACCACCTTGGGCGGCACCCGCAGCCGGAGTTGCAGGCCGATGGCGGTCATGACCACCGGCACCAGGCTTGTGGCGACGGTTTGCAGCCCCTGGGCCAATTTTTCCGGGTAGGGCCAGGAACGGGCGGCGAGCCCCACCATGAGGGCCACGGTCGGCGGAAACAGCAACGTTTTACGGGCCACTGCGGACAGGTCCAGTGAGCTGTCCCTGCCGTACAGGGCCAGGATGAGCGAGCCGTAGGTCCCCATGATCATCATGGTGCCGAGTTGGTCGTAGATAATGAGGTAGGGGAGACCGGTCGCCCCGAAGAAGGTCTGGATCATGGGTATGCCCAGGAACGAAGTGTTGCCCAGCGGAACCACCAGGAGCAGGACACCGGTGACGGAACGCTCCCAATGCCACAGCCGCGCCGCCACTAACACCAGGCTCGCAGAAAAGAGCAGCATCCCCCACGGGATCACGGCGGCCACCATGACCTGGCGGGAGAAGACGATCTGCGGCACCTTGAGGAGGATCAGCGCCGGCAGGGAGACATAGAGGGCGAACATGTTGAGGACCTGGGCGGAATCCTTCGGGAAGGCCTTGAGACGGCGGAACAGCATGCCCAAAAGGACGAACACCCCGATCAATACGAAGTTCTCCATAGACGCGGTTACTCCCCCGGTACTCGTGGCAATGAAACAGGCAAGACGCAACAAGACAGTGTACCCGATAAAGTATAGCCGAAAAAATGGCTCTGCGGAAATTCCGAATGATTCCAGGGTGATTTTTTCTCCCTCTCCCCCGCAGACATCTCCGGGTATTCAAGGACCGCCCGGCGGCGGGGTTTACCACGATGTGCACTTGGAGTAGAATAAAAAAAGGGAAGAGTGGCCGGGGATGGAGGTGCGTCATGAAAAGCAGGTTTCTTGTACTTTTGGCCGGGGTGCTTGCGGTGATTCTGTCGGGTGCTCCGGTTGCCGCGGACAGTGGCATGAAAATGCAGCCGGGCGACCCGTCACAGAAAGACATGTGTCTGCTGGTCGCCATGAACTGCGCCAATGAAACCGAGACGCTCCAGCAGAGAATCGAGCGGCTGCACAATGAGATCGGGAAGGGTACCGACGTCTATACCCCTGACGAGTTGAACAGGCTGAAACGGGATCTGCAGGATGAGACGAAAGAGATGCGCGATTTGACACGCCCCGGCGGAGAAGGACATCATCATTCGGATCATCACAGATGAGGGGCGGCGCGACAAGGCCGGTGGAAGAGGCAACGTACCGCCCTGTGGAGCGCCTCCGGTCGGGCTCCTGATTTGAAATTCCAGGGAAGTGCTGTATATAAAACCTGTTGCACAAACCCAGAGACCCAGGACCAGTTTTCACAAAGGAGGAACACCCCATGGCTACCCTGACCAGGAATACCCTTGCGGCAGCGTTGGCCGCAACACTTGCGGCGACCGTGCCGGCGTGGGTTTACGCGGACGGTCCGCCCGTGGTTGTCCAGATCGTCGATGCGCTGAACAAACGCTTCGGCGCGCATCCCGGCTATCGGGCGAATCACGCGAAAGGCATCGTTGTGGAGGGAAGCTTCAAGGCCTTCCCGGAAGCTGCGGAACTGACCGCGTCGCCGCTGTTCGCCGGAGGGAAGCTCCCGGTCACCGTGCGCTTTTCCGATGCGGGTGGACTGCCTCATGCTCCCGATGCCGCGCCGGTGGCAAATCCGCACGGCATGGCGATAAAGTTCCACCTCCCCGGCGCTGCTGAGAGCGACATCGTCGTCAACGCCTTCAAGTTCTTCCCCGTGGCCACGCCCGAGGATTTCCGCGACCTGCAACTGGCAGCCGCCTCAAGCCCCCCCGGCTCCCCCATGTCGCCCCAATTCAAGGCGTTCCTCGACAGCCACCCCAGCGTGGCAAAGGCCAATGCCACCCTCGGCACCCCGGCCAGTTTCGCCGAGGAACAATATTTCGGCGTCGATGCCTTCGTGTTCACCAACAAGGCGGGCCAAAGACAGGCCTTCCGCTACATCATCACACCGGAAAAGGTCGTGCACCTGAGCAAGGACGAGGCGGCGAAGCGGTCGCCCGACTATCTGATGGACGACCTGCCGCTGCGCCTCGTCAAGGGGCCGGTGACGTTCCACATCAAGGCGCAGCTCGCCGCGGCCGGCGACCCCACCAGGGACCCGACCCAGGCCTGGCCCGATGACCGCAAGGTCGTGGATCTCGGCGTGCTCACCATCGACAGGGCCGTAGCCGACAGCCAGACGGCGGAGAAGAAACTGCTGTTCCTGCCGGGGCGCCTGACCAGTGGCATCGAACCGTCCGACGACCCGCTGATTGCTGCGCGCGACGGTGCCTATGCGGTATCCTTCGGACGGCGCACCACATCCCCCTGACGCCTGCGCCGGGTCGCTTGGCAACGCCACGGAAAGGAGGCCGCCATGCCCATCTGGAAATCCCCGGCCACACTGGAAGAGCTCAGGGCGCGTTCCCGAAACACCCTCATGGAGCATCTGGGGATAGAGTACCTGGAAATAGGCGACGATTACCTGAAGGCCCGCATGCCGGTGGACGACAGGACACGGCAGACGGCCGGTATCCTCCACGGCGGGGCTTCGGCGACCCTGGCCGAGACCTTGGGGAGTATCGCGGCCGGGCTGTGCGTGGACCGGGAGCGCCGGAGGATCGTGGGGCTGGAGATCAACGCGAACCATATCCGCCCGGTACGGGAGGGATGGGTCGTCGGCGTCACGCGGCCGGTCCATGTGGGCAATACCACCCAGATCTGGGAGATCAGGATATATGACGAGCGGGACAAACTGGTGTGCATCTCCCGGCTGACCGTGGCGAACATCGCCAGAGAGCGTTTGTTGCGCGACGATGCGACAACGCAACAAAATCCGAGCACGTAAGGGAATTCCAAGGCGAAAACGGAGCGGGATACAACAGCGGGCCGATCCCGTGAAGCCCCCCAACCCGGCAAGCGCCCCGCCTGCCTGGCCCCACTGCGTGGAGCCGTTTTGGGGGCTGCCGGACATGAAAAAAGGGCGCGGGAGTTTCCCCGCGCCCCCCTGCAACTCTATGATCTTAACGTGCCGTGTAGATGACGGAGTACTTGAAGGTGGCCGGATCGAGGGAGTCGATGACCTTGTCCCCCACCCTGGCAAAGGGGTACATGAGATAGTTGACCGGACCGCCCGGCTGGGGCGGGTTGAGGGTCATATCCCGGCCGGCCGAGAGCTTGACCCGGTAGGGGTCTATGCCACCCCAGAAGTAGGTGCGGTATTCCCTGGTCTTGGCGTCCCCCAGCTTGAGGTTCTCCACCAGCATGGCCTTGCGCACGTCGGCGGGGTCAACCGGCACCCATCCGTAGCCGGGGAGATAGAACTCGGCCCAGCAATGCTGCCAGGTGGACACATCCTCCACCTCCTTTTTCCCCATGCGAATGCCGAACGCCTCCCGCGCCGGGACGCCGGCGGCCCTGGCCAGGGCGATGAACACCGAGTGGATGTCAACGCACTTGCCGCCCGGCTGCTTGAGCAGGGCGCACACGTTCCCGGCTCCGCAGCCGCGGGTCTTGGGGTCGCGGAAGGTGTTCTCGCAGGTCCAGTCATAGATCGCCTTGGCCTTCTCCAGCACCGTGGTCTTGCCGGCGGTGATGGTCCTGGCCAGTTTGCCCACCTCCCCATCCAGGGGTCCCAGGCTGGTGGCCCCGAGATATTGGGCGAAATCGGCTTTGTTCCAGGCACCCTCCACGGCGGGGAAGTCGCGGCGAATGACCTCGCTGCGTTCGGCCTTGAACGAGAAGGCCAGCTTGCGGCTCGTGGCCCCCTTGTTCCAGCGGGCGTACAGCATGGGGGTGCTGAAGGTCGAGTCGGCGTACACGGCCGAGGTGGCGAAATCGCCGCTGACCTTGATGTCGGTGATCTTCTGGTCATGGTCGGAGGTTGGGTAGGGGAGCCACAATTCCGCCTCCCCCGCCGGGTCGTAGGCCGACAGGTCCACAGTGGTGGTAATGGTGCCGGAGTGTTTTTTGGGGGCTGCCCACGAGGCCGGGGCAAGGGCAAAGGCTGCGGCGAGGACGGTAACCGCGGCCATGATTCTGCTGGTCTTCATGTTCTTCTCCTTTGCGGTTCGATCAAAATGAGGCCCACGTTATATCGTGGCACCCCCGGCCAGGTCAAATTGGTTGTTTCGATCAAATATAGGAGAAATGAGTCTTGAAACCGATTCAACTACAAATAGGTCTTATGAGTCCTATGAGTCTTATAGGTCCCACAGAAAGGAAAACCAGCTCAAAGAGGGGGGATGTTCTACGCCCGGTTGCTCAGGCCGCGGGATTTACGACGATGGAGTTTGCCGCCTTTTCTGCCGTACTGGCGATGAGCCTTGGCGTGCGTTTCGGATAAAGCCGCCACCATCCTGACGCGGCGGTGCGAGGAGGCCCGGGCGCTCCGATGTGCCGCCGGGTGGTACAGCCTTGGGGAGACCCGCGTAAGATCGGGGAACGATGCGGGTCCCTGACGGTCGCCGGACTGGCGGAATTCGGCCACGGCAATGGTGGAGATATCGCTGCGCAGTTGGTTGAACGCCCTGACGTCCTGGTAGTTCAGGCGGGTCGTCAGCAGGATCACGAACAGGTCCTGCCTGGGGTCTATCCAGATGGAAGAGCCGCTGTACCCGGTGTGGCCGAAGGATGCCTCGGAAAACAATTTCCCCTTGGGCGCGGAAAAGGGAGAATTCATATCCCAGCCCAGTCCCCGCACCACGGAACCGGTGCCGCACAACAGCGGGGAGGTCATCTGTTGTACCGCATCCTCGGACAGGATGCGCTTGCCGTCGATGGTCCCCCGGTCCAGCATCAGGCGGGCAAACCGGGCCAGGTCCCGCGCAGAGCTGAAGAGTCCGGCATGTCCCGCGACGCTGCCGAGACGGCGCGCATTCCGGTCCTGGACCGTGCCGCTCGTGCCTCCCACCGTCGGGGCGATCCGGTTCGCAAGGTCCGACGGCGGCAGGAACATGGTTTCGGGAATGACCAGCGGGGCATAGAGTTCATCGCGGCAAAAGGCGTCCAGGGTCTTGCCCGAGGCCCGGTGGACCAGCTCCCCCAACAGGATGAAGTTGATATCGGCATACTTGAAGCCGCTGCCCGGCCGTTGCCGCCCCACCTCCGCCGCTGCCGTCCGGACGGCGTTTTCCATGGCCTGGTCCGTGCTCATATCAAAGTCGGCAAGCCCCGAGGTGTGGGTCAGCAGGTTGAGGATGGTGGTGTTTTCGCTTGGAGAGCCCTTGAATTCGGGGAACCAGCGGGACAGGGGGTCAGCCAGGGATATCCTCCCCTCGTCCAGCAGCTTCATCACCGCCGGTGTGGTGGCGATCACCTTGGTCAGGGAGGCGAGATCGAAAATGGTCTGTTCATCGAGCAGCGGCGCATCCGGGGCGGCGGTAAGACGCCCGCGGGCCGTGCTTGCCAGGATGCCGGTGTGGTCGCCGACCACCACGACGCCGCCGGCGATGAGGTTGTCGGCAATGGCGCGCTCCATGAGATGATTGATGGTATCGATGCGGTCGAGACTCAGCAAATCGTCCGACGCAAAGAGGCTGGAAGCGGGAAAAAACAGGCAGAGGGCAATGAAGCTGTAGATAAAACGCACGATATACCTTTGCCGCGCGCAGGGCGGTGATTGCAGACGCCTGCGGTTACCCAGGCTGCGCTCGGTGCTTTGTCATGTACTATCTCACGTAAGGAGATGACAACACGGTGATTCTTATCACAAAACAACGGGGGATTCCAGCGAAATTCCACAAAAACCGCCGGATTTGCTTCTCTTTTTAGAACATGATGCCGTTCCGGTTACAACGTTGCCGACACACGCACGTGACGTGTCCCCTCTTTCCCAATCATCATACTCACGTTCTCCGTGACAACGACACCGGCTTGAACCGGCATCTCTCCTCCCCTCGAATCGCCACGCACCTGTAACAAAAGGGTACACCCCCTGGTCAAAAGGGAGCACCCGATCCCCGCCTTCCAATCAGCCCTGACAAGTCCTGTTTGAAAAATAATTTTTTAAATTCGACAACTTGACTGATATGCGGCCAATTTTGCCCGATAGGCATACCAATTGCTGTATACGCGTGACCTCAAAAGCGCCGGGCGGTGCAGCACCAAACTGTCCGGACAATTATTCATAGTGAAGGGAGCAAGCTGTATGGGAATGTCACGAAGAGACTTCCTGCGGGGAGGAGCGCTGGCGGCTGCCGGTGTAGCCCTTACCGGCAGGCAGGGCGAAGCGAACGCCGACGCCCCGCAGATGAGGACCAAGGGGCTGAAAAGCTCCACCACCATCTGTCCCTATTGCGCGGTCGGCTGCGGTCTGATCGTCCACACCAAGGACGGCAAGGTGGTCAACATTGAGGGGGATCCCCAACATCCGATCAACCAGGGTTCACTCTGTTCCAAGGGGAGTTCCCTCTTCCAGGTCGCGGTCAATGATCGCCGCCTGCAAAAGGTCATGTACCGGGCGCCGGGTTCGGACAAGTTCGAGGAGAAATCCTGGGACTGGGCGCTGGAGCGCATCGCCCTGCGCATGAAGGAAACCCGCGACAGGACCTTCAAACAAAAAGAGATCAACAAGAAGGACAACAAGGAATACGTGGTGAATCGCACCGAGGGCATGGCGTTCTTCGGCGGGGCCGGCCTGGACAACGAGGAGTGCTACCTCTGGTCCAAGTTCTCCCGCGCCATGGGCGTGGCCCAGCTGGAACACCAGGCCCGACTTTGACACTCCGCTACAGTCGCCGGTCTGGCGGCTTCATTCGGTCGTGGTGCCATGACCAACCATTGGATTGACCTGAAAAATAGTGACGCCATCCTCATCATCGGCTGCAACCCGGCCGAAAATCACCCGATCTCCTTCAAGTGGATCGAAAAGGCCATGGACGACGGGGCCAAACTGATCGTCGTCGATCCCCGCTACACCAGGAGCGCCTCCAAGGCGGATGTCTACGCCCAGCTCCGCCCGGGGACCGATATCGCCTTTTTGGGCGGCATGATCAACTATGCCCTGCAAAACAACCTGATCCATGAGGAGTACGTGCGGGAGTACACCAACGCCGCCTTCATCATCAACGAAAAGTTCAACTTCGAGGACGGACTGTTCTGTTCCTTCGACGACCAGGAAAAAACCTACGACCTGAAATCCTGGGCCTACGAGAACGACGCGGCCGGCAATCCCAAGCGGGACATGTCCCTGCAACACCCGCGGAGCGTCTATCAACTGCTCAAGAAGCATTACAGCCGTTACGACGCGGACAAGGTCTGCGCCATCACCGGCACCAAGAAAGAGGACTTCCTCAGGGTGGCCGCGGCCTTCTGCGCCACGGGCCGCCCCGACAAGGCAGGCACGCTGCTTTACGCCATGGGTATCACCCAATCGACCCACGGCACCCAGAACGTGCGCGCCACCGCCATGCTGCAGATGCTGCTGGGTAACATCGGCATCGCCGGCGGCGGGGTCAACGCTCTACGCGGCGAGTCCAACGTCCAGGGTTCCACCGACTACGGCCTGCTGTTCAACAGCCTGCCGGGCTACCTCAAGGCGCCCCAGTACGACAACGTGGACCTGAAGGCCTACAAGGAGAAGTACACCCCCAAGACCAAGGACGCCAAAAGCGCCAACTGGTGGGGCAACACCCCCAAATACATCACCAGCCTGCTCAAGGCGTGGTACGGGGACAACGCCGTGGCGGAAAACGATTTCTGCTACGATTACCTGCCCAAGTGGAGCACCGGACACTTCTATTCCAAGGTCATCGAGCGCATGGGCAAAGGCGAGATTGAAGGCCTGGTCTGCATGGGCATGAACCCGGCCATGGGCGGCCCCGACTCCAACAACGCCAGGACCGCCCTGGGCAAGCTGAAGTGGCTGGTGACGGTGGACCTGTGGCAAACCGAAACCTCCATCTTCTGGCAGCGTCCCGGCGTTGACCCCAAGGACATCAATACCGAGGTGTTCATGCTGCCGGCCGCCTCGTCGGTAGAGAAGGAGGGTTCCATCTCCAACTCGGGCCGCTGGGCCCAGTGGCGCTACAAGGCGGTGGAGCCGGTGGGTGAATCCAAAAGCGACCTCTGGATCATCAACCAGTTCTTCAAACGCATACAGGCGCTCTACACCAGGGACAAGGGGACCTTCCCCGAGCCGCTCACCAAGCTGGCCTGGAATTACGGCGAAGGGCACGAGCCGGATGTCCACCTGGTGGCCAAGGAGATCAACGGCTATTTCACCAAGGACATGACCATCGTGGACAAGGACAAGACCCTGGAGTTCAAGAAGGGGGACCAGGTCCCCATGTTCAAGTACCTCCAAGAGGACGGTTCCACCACCAGCGGCTGCTGGATCTACTGCGGCTCCTACACCAAGGACGGCAACCAGATGGCCCGGCGCGATGCGTCCGACCCAACCGGCCTGGGGCTGTTCCCCAAATGGTCCTGGTGCTGGCCGGTCAACCGCCGCATCATCTACAACCGGGCATCGGTCACGCCGGACGGCGCGCCGTTCAACCCCAAGAGGCCGCTCATCGCCTGGGACGCCACCGAGAAGAAATGGAAGGGCGACGTGCCGGACGGTCCCTGGCCCCCCATGAAGGACGACAAGGAAGGGAAGTACCCCTTCATCATGCTGGCCGAAGGGCACGGCCGGCTGTACGCCCTGGACATGAAGGACGGTCCTTTCCCCGAGCATTACGAGCCTATGGAGAGTCCGGCCCGCAACCTGCTGTCCAAGGTGCAGAACAACCCGCTGGTGAAGGTCCCGGCCAACGTCAGCAGCAATACGGCCAAGTTCCCGCTCATCGGCACCACCTACCGCATGACCGAACACTGGCAGACCGGCGGCATGACCCGCAGCCTTCCCTGGCTGGTGGAGTTGGTGCCGAACATGTTCGTGGAGATCAGCGAGTCCCTGGCAAAAGAGAAAGGGATCAAAAAGGGGGACAAGGTCAAGGTGACCACCGAACGCGGCGCCATCGAGGCGGTGGCCCTGGTCACCTCCCGCCTGAAACCCCTCAACGTCAACGGCAAGCCGGTAGAGCAGGTCGGCATGCCGTGGCACTTCGGCTACTCCGGCCTGGCCAAGGGGGACAGCGCCAACCTGCTGACCTCGGCCGTGGGATGTGCCAACACCAATATCCCCGAATTCAAGGCGTTTCTCTGCAACATCGAGAAAGGGGGTAGCAAGGCATGAGCACTACTCACATAGACTTTGACAAAACCAAATCGTTCCTGATCGATACGACCAAATGCACCGGCTGCCGCGGCTGCCAGGTGGCCTGCAAACAGTGGAACCAGCTCAAGGCGGAGAAGACCGTGTTCTTCTCCGGCGAGGGATACCAGAACCCGCCCGCCATGTCCGAGTTCACCTTCACCCGGATCAAGTTCCGGGATTACCAGAAGCACGGACAGAACGAGTTCGCCTTTTACAAAGAGATGTGCATGCACTGCAACGAGCCGGCCTGCGCCTCGGTCTGCCCGGTCGGTGCTTTCCACAAGACCGCCGAAGGCCCGGTGGTCTACGACGACAAACGCTGCATCGGCTGCCGTTTCTGCATGGTGGCCTGCCCCTTCGGCATCCCCAAGTATGAATGGAGCAAGGCCTTCCCCCTGGTGCGCAAGTGCACCGGCTGCTACAGCCGGATCAAGGAAGGGCTGCAACCGGCCTGCGCCACGGCCTGCCCCACGGCCATCACCTACGGCAACCGGTCTGACATGCTCAAAGAGGCGGAACGTCGCCTCAAGAACAAGCCGGAGCGTTATTTCCCTGCCATCTACGGCAAGGAGGAGGCCGGCGGCACCAGCGTCCTCTACCTGACCCATCAGCCCCTGGACGAGCTGGGCTTCAAGCAGGTAACCAAGCGTCCCCTCCCCTCCTACACCTGGCAGGCCCTGCGCCTGGTACCGGGCATCTTCCTGGGGGTCGGCGGCACTCTGTCGGCCATCACCTGGTTCCAGCACCGCAAGGACCGCATACGTCGCGAGGAAGAGTTCAAGAATTCCCGCGTGACCCCGGAGCAGAAGGAGGATAACGAATGACCGCCGCCCAGCTAGTTATCAATGAGATCAAGGGCTATCACCGCTTCATCAAGCTGATGATCGTCCTGACCGGCATTGGCGCCGTGGCCGCCCTGGCTCGTTTCGTCTTCGGCCTGGGAGCCACCACCAACCTGAACGACATGTATCCTTGGGGCCTGTGGATCTCTTTCGACGTCGTCACCTCGGTTCCTTTGGCGGCCGGGGCGTTCACCATCGGCGTCGTGGCCCACGTTTTCCACATCAAGAAGCTGGAACCCCTGGTCAGGCCGGCCATCGTAACCGGCTTCCTGGGCTACTCCCTGGTCTGCATCGGCCTCTTGCTCGACCTGGGGCAACCCCAGCGCGGCATCAACGTCCTTTTGTACTGGAACGTCCACTCCCCCATGTTCGAGGTTTCCATGTGCGTCATGGCCTACACCACGGTCCTGACGCTGGAGTTCCTCCACCCGGTGGCCGAGCGCTTCGGCTGGCATCTGCCGCTGCGTCTGCTGCGCACCCTGGAGTTGCCGTTCGCAATCCTGGCGGCCATGATTTCGACCCTGCACCAGTCCACCTTGGGCACCTTCTTCCTGATCGCCGTGGACAAGCTGCACAACCTCTGGTACAATCCGCTCCTGCCGCTCCAGTTCTGGCTTTCGGCCATCTTCACCGGTCTCTCCATCGTCATCTTCGAGGCCAGCCTGGTGCATAAATACATGGGGCAGCCGGACGAGTCCGACCTCCTGGCCACCCTGACCAAAATCATCCCCTGGGTGATGGCGGTTTACATAGCGGTCAAAGCCTATGCCCTGGCGTTCCTCACCCATGGCCCGCTCTTCGACCGGCCGGTGCTCCTGGCCCTGTTCCTGGCAGAGGTGATCATCGGGGTATTCATCCCCTTCTGCATGTTCCTCACCAAGCGGATCCGCACCGACAAGAAACTGCAGTTTCGGGCCGCCAGCATGGTGATGACCGGGCTGATCCTGAACCGCTTCAACGTCTCCATGTTCGGCATGGAGCAGGCGGGACAAAAGGTCTACGTTCCGTCCGTTATCGAATCCCTGGTGACCATGGGCATCATCTCGGCCCATATCCTCTTCTTCGTACTGATCGCCAAATATTTCCCGATCTTCGAACACCACCCGGAAGCGACGGACTACACCATCCCCGACCACTTCCGCAAGATTGACAAGGAACATCAGGTGCTCGGCGCGGCACACGAGGCATAATACAGGCAACATGGCAAGCTAACAGGAAAAGTCCCCTCCCCCCTCGCGGGGGAGGGCTAGGGTGGGGGGGGAGCGCCATAAAATGAGCTCAGTTGCAGCTTCACCCACCCCCTGCCCCCTCCCGCCAAGAGAGGGGGAACGTACCGTTCATCGTTCGCGGTGTGGTTCCCATTCACTTTCGACAGACATCAAAGGGTCAATCAGCATATGAAAACGATCCATGTATATAACCAGGGCAGGCTCGAAGAGCAGCAGGGCGAAACCGTCCGCGAGTTTCCGGTCGTCCTCCATGTCAACGGCCGGGAGATAGCCACCCTCATCGCCTCGCCCCACGACCTCCGCTTCCTGGTGGCCGGCTTTCTCCGTCTCCAGGGGTTCGTGGCCTCTCTCGACGACTTCCACATGCTGTCGGTGTGCGAGGATTTCGGCACCGCCAACGTGCGCATCAAGGGGGAGCTGCCGGAGCGGCTCAAGCCGGTCCTCACCTCGGGCTGCGGCACCGGGGTCACCTTCAATCTTCCCAGTGTCGAGGCGCGCACCGTCCCTGCCGCACCCTCGCGGGTGACGGCGGACACGATCTTCTCCCTGATGGACGAGCTGAACAGCCGTTCCGACCAGTATCGCAGCCACGGCGGCATCCATTCCGCTGCGGTGGGCGACGAGCGGGGCATCATCCTCGCCGCCGAGGACATCGGCCGCCACAACACCCTGGACCGCATCGCCGGCGAGGCGCTCATCAAGAACATCGACCTGGCCGGCAAGCTGCTGGTCACGTCCGGCCGGGTTTCCACCGAGATGGCGGCCAAGGCCGCGCTCTTGGGCATCACCCTCATCGCGTCCCGCACCTCCCCCACCGACATGGCCATAACCATGTGCGAACAGGCCGGCATTACCCTCATCGGCTATGTGCGCGGCGGCAAGTTCACCATGTACAGCCATCCCGAAGCCGTCTCCGCCGGAGCCGGGCGGCACGCCTCCTCCCACGGCAGAACGATCCCCGGCGTCACGGGCGTCATCCTGGCCGGGGGGCAATCCAGCCGCATGCGGAGCAACAAGGCGCTCCTCCCCTACAAGGGGGGCCGCTTCATCGAGGCCATCTACCGGCAGATGTCGGAGCTGTTCGACGAGGTCATTCTCGTCACCAACACCCCGGACGAATACGCTTTCCTCCCCTGTCGCAAGGTGGCCGACCTGTATCCCGGCATGGGGGCGCTGGCCGGACTCCACGCCGGCCTGCACCACAGTACCGCTCCGCACATCTTCGCCGTGGCCTGCGACATGCCCTACCTGAACAGTGCGCTGATCAGGCGGCTGGCGGCCCTGAAGGACCGAGCCGACGTGATCATCCCCGAGGGGGAAAGAGGGCTGGAACCGTTGCACGCCCTGTACGGCAAACAGTGCCGGGAGGCCATGGAAAAGTCACTGGATGCGGGCAGCCGGAGGATCGTCTCCTTCTTCCCCGAGGCCAGGGTCAGCGTCTTTTCCCGGGCCGAGGTCATGGCCTTCGACCCCTCCCTGGACTCCTTCAGGAACATCAACACCCCGGCCGACTACTTCGAACTGCGGGACGGGGAACGGGAGGCGGGCAAACCGGATGCATCCCTGGCCGTCCAAGCCGGCTAGCAGTGGCATGATGGATTCGGCGCGTTGACTTTGAATATCCCGAACCGGTAGTATACTACATAAGGACGTAATTCTCCGAACCGCTCCGCCTGTCGGGTTTGCCCGTGGCGGCACGGTCTATGGGCGCTGCGGGAAACGGCACCGCCTCCCTTTTGGAAAGGAGACCCACTACGGCATGCCCACGCGCATGTTCCAGGGCTCTTTCCATAGGGGAGGGGCCTTTTTTATTTCCAGATGAACCCGCCACGGAGACTCGGAAATCGTCAAAGACGGAATCCAATATAACTTATGGTAGACGAACATGAGGCGGTTTACCCCTCTGCTTTTGATTTTATCTGTGTCTCTCTGGCAAAATTTTCCAACAGGAGGAATACCATGAAGCTGTTTTTGAAACTCGGTCTAACCCTGACCCTGATCGCGGGCCTGTGTAGCGTTGCCGTGGCCGGCGAACGCCTGCGCATGTCCACCACCACCTCCACGGAGAACTCCGGGCTGCTCAAGGTCCTGCTTCCCCCGTTCGAGAAAAAATACAACTGCACCGTGGATGTCATCTCCGTCGGCACCGGCAAGGCCCTGAAACTGGGGGAAACCGGCGACGTTGACGTGGTGCTGGTACACGCCCGCGCCCTTGAGGACGCATTCGTGGCCGCGGGCTTCGGGGTCAACCGCCGCGACGTCATGTACAACGACTTCATCATCATCGGCCCGGCCAACGACCCGGCCAAGGTCAGGAGCGCCAAGACCGCGGCAGAGGCCTTCAGGCTCATCGCCGCCGCCCATGCCCCCTTCATCTCCCGCGGCGACGAGTCCGGCACCCACCAAAAGGAGAAGGAACTGTGGAAGGCCGCCGCCATGAAGCCCGCCGGTTCGTGGTACGTGGAATCGGGCCAGGGCATGGGCGAGGTCATCACCATGGCCACCGAGCGGAGGGCCTACACCCTGGCCGACCGCGCTACCTACAACGCCTACCGCTCCGGCAAGACCGATCTCAAGACCGTCTTTGAAGGTGAAAAGGGGCTGTTCAACCCCTACGGCGTCATCGCCGTCAACCCCAAGCGCTTCCCCCATGTCAAATCCGACCTGGCCATGAAGTTCATCAACTACATCACCGGGCCCGAGGGACAGGGGGTCATCGCCTCCTTCAAGGCCCACGGGGAGCCGGTGTTCTTCCTGTACGGCAACAAAGGGCGCTGAGTGGGCTTTATCACCGAATCCCTGCGCACCTCGGCGGCGCTGATCGTCTCCCTCGACCCGGAGGTCTTCGCCACGGTGACGACTTCCCTGGCGGTCTCCTGCTGCGCCATTGTCCTGGCGGCACTGATCGGGGTTCCGGCCGGGGTCGTGGTGGGGTTGCACGACTTCCCCCTGAAACGGGCCGCCATCACGCTGCTGAACACGCTGATGGCCATGCCGACCGTCGTGGTGGGCCTCCTGCTCTACGGCATCCTGAGCCGCCAGGGACCGCTGGGGACCATGGGACTGTTATTCACCCCGTCGGCCATGGTCATCGGCCAGACGCTTCTGGCGGTGCCCATCGTGGCCAACTATACCGTCGGCGTCGTCCAGGGGGCCGATCCGCGCATCCTGCCCACCGCCCTGACCCTGGGTGCCGGTCCGCTCGAAGGGGTGCTCCAGTTGTTGCGCCAGGTTCGTTTCGGCATCGTTGCCGCCCTGATCGCCGGGTTCGGCCGGATCATCGCCGAGGTGGGGGTGGCCATGATGCTCGGCGGCAACATCCGCGGCTATACCCGGACCATGACCACGGCCATTGCCCTGGAGACCAGCAAGGGCGAGTTCGCCTTCGGCCTGGCCCTGGGCCTGATCCTCATGACCGTGGCCCTGGCCATCAACCTGTTTCTCAATACGCTCCAGCAAAGGTAGCCCGTGAACAGCATCTACTGCATCAATGAACTCACGGTGGCCTTCGGGGGCCGGACCGTGCTCGACCTGCACCGCCTGGTGATCGACGGCAGCCGCCTCCATATCCTGACCGGCGCCAACGGAGCGGGCAAGAGCACCCTCCTCAACCTCCTGGCGTTCTTGACCCCCCCCGCCTCGGGAGAGATCATGTTCGACAACGCCCCGGTGCCCTGGGGGAGCCCCTCCCTGTTCAGGCTGCGCCGTCAGGCCACCCTGATGCACCAGTTCCCCTATCTCTTCACCGGCAGCGTTCAGGAGAATGTCGCTTACGGCCTCCGGGTGCGCGGCATGACCGCCACGGAACAACGGCAACGGATTGCCGAGGCGCTGGCCCAGACCGGCCTGACCGGTTTCGAGCGGCGCAACGCCCTCAAGCTCTCCGGGGGGGAGGTGCGGCGGGTCGCCATGGCGCGGGCCCTGGCCCTCAGGCCGCGGGTGCTGCTCCTGGACGAGCCGCTGGCCAACGTGGACTACGAGACCGCCCTGCTGCTGGAGGAGCTGATCACCTCCTTGCCGCAACAGGGGATCTGCGTTATCATGACAACACACGAACCGAATCACGCGGAACGGCTCGGCGGCAGGACCATCCACCTGGTCTCAGGCCGCATCGTGCAGGCGGACGGGGCTGCCGAAGGACCGGGCCCGGAGGCCGTCTCCCCGGTTGTTCCGCCCCCTCGGAGCGCCGTAGTATGAATCGAACCGCCACCAAGGAGATGGTCATATGATTACCCGTTCCGTTTCATTCGTCGCAAAATCGGGCACCGGCAAGACCACCCTGCTGGAAAAGGTGATTGCCGAACTCAAAAGCCGGGGCTACCGGGTGGGGGTCATCAAGCACGACGCCCACCGCTTCGATATCGACCATCCGGGCAAGGACAGCCACCGTCTGACCCAGGCCGGCGCCGACACCATGCTGATCTCCTCGCCGGAGAAGCTGGCCGTGATCAAGAAGCACGCTGCCTCTCCTCCCATCGAGGAATTGATCGCCACCTATTTCGGCGATGTGGACCTGGTGCTGACCGAGGGCTTCAAGAAGAGCGGCCTGCCCAAGATCGAGGTCCATCGCCGGGAACGGAGTGCAACCCTGCTCTGCCGGGGCGAGGAGCATGACCCGAGCCTTCTGGCGGTGGCCAGCGACGAACCGCTGGATCTGGATGTGCCGGTGCTGGATCTGAACAGTCCTGCCCAGGTGGCGGATTTCGTGGAGGAGCTGATCATTCGTGCAACTGACTGACTCCCTGGGGAGAACCATAAACTATCTGCGCCTGTCGGTGACCGACCGCTGCAACATGCGCTGTTCCTACTGCATGCCCGCCGAGGGCGTCGTCGACAAGGGGCACGACGCGGTCCTGCGCTACGAGGAACTGCACCTGATCGCCGAGGCCGCCGTGGGCCTGGGGATCGAGAAGATCCGCATCACCGGCGGTGAGCCGCTGGTGCGGACCGGCATCGTCGCTTTCCTCTCCCGTCTTGCAAACATCGACGGCTTGCGCCACCTGGCCCTCAGCACCAACGGCCTCCTGCTGGAGCGGATGGCCGCCGACCTGTACGCGGCCGGAGTGCAGCGCCTGAACGTGAGCCTCGACTCCCTCAACCGGGAGACATTCAGCGCCATCACCCGGGGCGGCGATCTGGACAGTGTGTTGCGGGGGCTCGATGCGGCCGAGCGTGCCGGTTTCCCGCCCCCCAAGATCAACGTGGTCGTCATGCGCGGCGTGAACGACGGGGAGATCCTGGATTTCGCCGAGCTGACCCGGAGCCGGGGCAATTCGGTGCGGTTCATCGAATACATGCCGGTGATCAGGGAGGAGGGATGGCAACGCCACTGCGTCCCCGGCGAGGAGATCCTGCAACGCATCGCGGCGCGCCATACGCTGGAACATGTGTGCAAGGGAGCCTATGCCGGCCCATCCCGCGATTTCCGCATCCAGGGGGCCATGGGCAGCCTCGGCATCATTACCGCCGTATCAGGGCATTTCTGCGGGGAGTGCAACCGCATTCGGGTAACCTCCACCGGCCAGGCCAAAGGGTGCCTGTTCTCCGACGACACAACCGACCTGAAACCCTATCTGCGGCCGCCCAACCCCGAGCAGTTGGCCCGGGTCCTGAAGGGAATCGTCACGGCGAAGCCGGAGGGGCACACCATCACCTGCGACGGGTATGGGCACAAAAATTTCACCATGGCGCAAATTGGAGGTTAGGGTGGCACAGGTCGTGGCCGTCTGCATCAGCGAGAACAAAGGAGAGCGCAAGACACCCGTCGATCAGGTGGAGGTGCGGGAGAACCACGGTATCGTGGGGGACGCCCATGCCGGCGACTGGCATCGCCAGGTGAGCCTTCTGGCCCGGGAGAGCATCGCCAAGATGCAGGCCCTGGGACTCAGCGTCGATGCGGGAGATTTCGCGGAGAACATCACCACCAGCGGCATCGAACTGGTGGCACTGCCCGTGGGAAGCCGCCTCCAGGTGGGTGAGACCCTGCTGGAGGTAACGCAGATCGGGAAGGAGTGCCATACCCGCTGCGCCATCTACTACCAGGCGGGCGACTGCGTCATGCCCAAGGAGGGGATTTTTGCAAAGGTCATCACCGGCGGAATGATCCGGCCGGGGGATGGGGTGCGGGTTATCGGCGCTACCTTACAGGACCTGTAAGACGTATGGGACGTATAGCTCCCAGTGGCCCCGGCCTTTATTAACAGGTTGTTCAGTCGCACCCGCTAGACAAGCCCCGCGGAGGCGTAGCAGCGCTACGCCGCACAAGGGGCTTTCGAGGATGGCGGCGAGATGGCTGTTTTTCAACAGCCTGTCAGGGAATCGTCACCCTGAAAGTCGTCCCCTCCCCTTCCACACTCGCCACCTTGATATCCCCCTCGTGATCCTTGATGATGCCGTAGGAAATGGAGAGCCCAAGGCCGCTGCCCGCCTCCCTGGTGGTGAAGAAGGGGGTGAAGATTTTCTTCAGGTGTTCGGGCCTGATTCCCTTTCCGGTGTCCGAGATGCTCACCTCGCAGCCGTCCAGCGGGGCCAGGCCCCTGGTGGCCAGGGTAAGGGTGCCGCGATTGTCCATGGCCTGAACGGCATTGAGGATGAGGTTGGTGAAGACCTGCCGGAGTTGCTCCCCATCCCCGTGAATGACGGTCAAACCGGGATCGTACTCCCGAACCACGGTTATTTCGTCCATGGGAACCTGGTGGCCGATCTGGCCTACGATGCCGTCCAGCAGGTCGTGGATGGACACCTCGCTCCTGTGGTGCTCCTTCTGCCGGGCAAATGCCAACAGGTTGCCCACGATCTTGGCGATCCGTTCCACCTGCTCGCTGATGATCCCAACCTCCTCCCGGTTGGTGTGATCAGACGGCAGGCACATCTCCATAACCTCGATGTTGCCCCGGATGACGGCCAGGGGATTGTTGATCTCATGGGCCACGCCGGCGGCAATGATACCCAGGTCGGCCAGCTTTTCCGCCTTGGCCAGGTCCGCCTGGGCCTCCAGGAGGAGCGCGTTCTTCTCTTCCAGTTCCGCCGTCCGTTTCTGCACCTTCTGCTCCAGATTGCGGTTCAACAAGGTGATCTCGGATTCGCGCTGGGCCAGGGCGCGGGTCATCTGGTTGAATTCCCCGGCCAGGTCCCCCACCTCGTCGGCCGACCGGACCTCGATCCGCAGGTCCCGCTCCCCCTGGGTCACCCTGCGGGTAAGCTGTTCCAACTGCTTGATGGGGTTGGCCAAGTGGGTGCCGATGACACCGGAAACGGCCAGACCGATCAGGGAGCTGACGAAGAGGATGACGACCATAACGGAATTGACGTTGCTCTTCAGGGCGCTGTACTGCTTTTCCAACATCCCCACATACAAGGAGCCGACCACCTCGCCGCGCAGGCCCACAATGGGCTCGTAGGCGGTCAGATACCAATCGTTCACTACAAACGCCCGCCCCACCCACTTCCTGCCCTCCAGGACAACCTTGTTGTAGACCTCCTCGGAGAGCTGTGTGCCGATGGCCCTTCTGCCGTTCGAGGCGAGCACGTTGGTGGCGATGCGGGTGTCGTCCAGAAACAGGGTGGCGGTGCCCACGTCCTGGCCCCTGAACTTGACCCCCTCGTACACGGTTTGCTTGATCTTGTCCACCAGGTCATTGTTGTTGTTGAGCAGCTCCGCGCCGTACAGTGCACCCACGATCCGGCCGGCGCCGTCCAGGACCGGCGCCGCCGAGACCATGATCATGCCCGACCGCTCCACGGGATTCCGGCGCGGCCGCGAGTGGGGCGTCGCCACCACGTCGATACGGGCCCGGTCAGACAGCTCCGCCTTTTCGGCGGCCAGTTGCCCGGAGGAGAGGACTGCGGTGCCGGTGATGGTGTTCCCCTTCAGGGCCTGGTCGAGAAAATAGACGCCGGTCGGCACGTCGCCGAACCGGGCCGGATTGTGGGCCCGGAACAGGACCCGGCCGTGCCTGTCCACGGCGGTCAGAATATCCAGGTGTTTCTTGCGCAGCAGGGGGGTGAGCAGGGAGGAGATGGCCGGCTGATTGCCGGAACGGATGGACATGGCGGCAAAGGGGTTGCCGGCGGTCAGCTCCAGCAATTCGCCGATGTGGCGCAACTCGCCGTGGTACGCCTCGCGGGCCGAGTTCAGGTCGGTCCTGACCTTTTCCTGGGCCTGACTGGTGATCTTGGCGTCGATGATGTACAGGCCGGCGAGGGAGCAGATGAGGAAGGCGACGAACAGCGGCGTCAGCGCCCCCACGGTCAGTTTGGCCCGAATGGGAAAGCGGCGCGGCATCAAGGATCGGCCGGGTCCGACGGAGCGGCCTGCACGCCGTACTCCTCCAGCTTACGGTCCAGGGTCCGGCGGGCGATGTCGAGGATCTTGGCGGTTCTGCTCTTGTTGTTGCCGGTCTTTTGAAAAACGTGGAGGATGTGCTCGCGTTCCACGACCTCCAGGGGGCAGAGCCGCTCGCCGCCCCTCGCCCCTTCCGGTGCAACGCTCTTCCAGACCGGCAGGTTCTCGGCGATGATCACCGTGCCGCGCGCCAGGATGGCCGCCCGCTCCACGGCGTTCTCAAGTTCCCTGATGTTCCCCGGCCAGGCGTAGGACCGCATGATATGCAGGGCCTCCGGGGTGAAGTTGACGAACTCCTTCTTCATGCGCTGGGAGATCCGGCCCAGGAAATACCGGGCCAACGGCTCTATGTCCTCGACCCGCTCGCGCAGGGGCGGAAGGTTGATGGCAATGACGTTCAGCCGGAAGAACAGGTCCTCCCGGAAACGCTTCTGGCGCACCTCCTCCTCCAGATCCTTGTTGGTGGCAGCCAGGAAGCGGATATCCACGGACCTGGCCTTGGTCTCCCCCACGGGGATGTAATCTCCCTCCTGCAGGACCCGCAGCAGTTTGGCCTGGATGGCGGGGCTCATGTCCCCCACCTCGTCCAGAAACAGGGTACCGTTGTTGGCCTCCTCCAGAAGCCCCTTCTGGTGCGCCACCGCGCCGGTGAAGGCACCGCGCACATGACCGAAGAGCTGGCTCTCCAACAGCGTATCGGACAGGGTCGCGCAATTGATGGAGAGGAAGCGCTGCTCCCGGCGGGGGCTCATGCTATGGATCAGCCCGGCGATCAGTTCCTTGCCGGTGCCCGACTCCCCCAGGATCACCACGTTAGCCTCGCTCTGGGCCACCTGCACGGCCATCTCGTAGACTTGGCGGAACGCCTCGCTGCTATAGACCAGATGGCCCGACGGCGCGGACTTGCCCAACTCGTCCTTCAGGGCCGAGTTTTCCTTGAGCAGCTCCCGGCGCTCCAGCACCTTGTCCAGGATCCCGAAGACCTTCTCCTTGGGAAACGGCTTGGTGACGTAATCGTAGGCCCCCAGCTTCATGGCCTCGATGGCCGAGTTGATGGAGGCGAAGGCGGTCATCATGACCACCGGAATATTCAGCTTGAGCTCCCTGATCCGTTGGAGGATTTCCAGTCCGCCCACGTCGGGCATCTTCACATCCAGCAGCAGCAGGTCGCTTTCCTCCAGCGCCCGGTGTTCCAGGACGCGCATGAGAGCCTCGCCCGAGGTGAAAATCTCCACCTCAAGCCCCTGGGCGGTCAGGATTTTATTCAGATAGCGCAATATTTCGACTTCGTCGTCGCAGATGATCACCCGCGCCTGGTACATTCCCGGCCCCCGCTCCACCCCGCCGCCCCCCGTTCCGGCAAAATTATTGTCTATCTCTAATAACATAGGGCGATAATACACTGTATACCGAAATTGGACAACCACTAGAAGAAGGTGGGGACGAAATTTTTCCGCCGACCCGGCCGAGGACGCGGAAGCGCTTGCCAAGAGGGCGCGCACAAGTGTATAAATAAGGCCTTCCCGATCCAATGAGCAGCAGCCAAACGCTCATCATGGACCTTTTCGGAAGCACGTCGGTCGCTGGTGGGCCGCCCGGTCTTCAAAACCGGTGGGGGGGATGAGAAATTTCCCCGGTGGGTTCGATTCCCATGTGCTTCCGCCATTTCACTTAACCATCCAATATTGCATTGGTTTAGCCTTGACTCTCTTCGTGTAACCTTTTTTGCTACACAGAAAGGGTCAAGGTTATGTCGTCTTGTCTGCTGAATAGGAATGGTCATTACCACTTCCGCATCCGTATTCCTTCCGATCTGAGCAGCATCTTCCCCGCCACTGAGCTTGTAAAATCCCTGAAGACCAAAGACAGGAGCAGCGCCAAGGTTGCCGCCCTGCCCTACCGCCAAGGCATACTCAAGACGTTCACCCTGCTTCGATCCGGCTTTATCTGCGGCGAACAGGCACGGGAGAGCATCGACAGGGTGCTGCAACGGAAAGGCAAGGCTACCCCTAGCCCAATGGTTTCTCCGACTCCTGAGCCTCACTGCGGGCCTTCTGTTGACGTTTCGCTGCCGATGCCTCGCCCGATGCCACAACCGAAGCGTGCGCCTGTCCTGTCAACGGTCATTGAACAATTCCTGAATGATAAAAAACACGGATGGGGGCCGAAGACAAAGATGGAGAACGAGGGTTCTTATCATCTCATTCTGGACATTCTCGGAGACATTGAGGTTGTCAGTATTGACCGTCTTGTGGTCAGGAGTCTTAGAGACAAGCTGATGATGCTACCCGCCAACCTCTACAAGATATGTCCAAAGCAAACGGCCCGGCAGGTCTTGGAGATTATGCAGGAGTCCTCTGCTCCATTCTCACCCATGAGCCTGACAAGCGTTAACAAGCATGTATCCCGTCTCAGTAGCCTTATGAAGCATTGCATGAAGGAAGGGTATCTATCAACCAATCCGGCTGTTGGCCTGAAGATCAAGCAGAAGAGACGGCCTGACGAGGAACGCAAAGCATACACGATAGAGGACTTGAAGATGATCGCTGCCAATTTGCCGCCAAAGGAAGAGAAGCCGGAACGGTATTGGATTCCGTTGATAGGTATGTTGTCGGCTCTCCGCCTTGACGAGACATGCCAGCTTTACACAAGTGACGTAAAGGAGATTGACGGGGTTTGGTGTTTCGATGTTAACGACGAAGACGACAAGAAGCTAAAGACGCTTTCCAGCAAACGCATCGTACCGATTCACCTCAAGCTGATTGACCTTGGCTTCTTAGAATATGTAAAATGGATGAAGGAGGTGGAACAACCACGATTATGGATGAACCTGAAATGGAGGAAGGAAGACGGTTATGGAAATGCTTTCGGCAAGTGGTTCCAGAGGTTCAACCGCCAGCATGTTACATCTGACTCGCTCAAAACATTTCACAGCCTCCGGCATTCGTTCGCTGATACGCTGAAGCAGTTAGGAACACAGGAAGCTATCATTGCGGAACTCATGGGGCATGCGAACGGCAACATCACCACAGGAAGATACGGAAAGAGGTACAAACCGGAGGTATTGTATGAAGCGGTCTGCAAGGTGGATTATGTCTAACTGTAAGCTAACTTTCCCGCATTGTTGAATGTTGATTTCGGCTTCCTACCGCAGCGGAGTGTGCCGGGAGTTTCAGTATCACAACATTACTGTTTCGTAACATTGACTTGAACATGTGTACGAAATGTGTATAGATGCTATAAAATCAGCGAACAAGACTGCCGGAACTTTGCTGACCTCATAGAGGCACCAGAAAGCCCGCATCATTAGCGTAATGCTTTGGTGTGGGCTTTTTAATTTATTGAAATCAAAGGGGGGAACACACAATGAAAAAAACAATAATCGGTATGGCAATTATTCTATGTTTCAGCAGTATGGCTAATGCTGCACTGTTTAACCAAGGCGATAGTTCGACTTTGTCTTTTACGACATTATCTTATATTGGTACTACTAATAATAGTAATGGAACAATGGTATTTTTTCCTTTTCAATTATCTTTTAATTTGAATGGAACTAGTATATATACAAACATTAGTAAAGGAAGCTCATTTCAATTAGATGTTTATGAAAATGTTTCTGACACAATACCATATTCATCTCTAGTATTCGGAGATAGTCCACCTTTGAGCACGATTTTTGCTCCTCTAATGTTGATAGTTAACGATAAAGTGGTGGAACTACCTCCCTTATGGAATGATTTTGAAGGGAAGCTTTCTTTAACTATGCTTTCAGGTTCAATGACTTTGGATTCTTTGGATGTTGTTGTTTGGTCTGGAGGCCAAACATACGGAAAAACACTAGACATTACCTCAACTACTCCCGCGTCTACACCCATCCCCGCCGCTGCTTGGCTGTTCGGCTCTGGTTTGTTCGGGTTGGTTGGAGTACGGAGAAGAGCCTAGAATTGATTACAGAGAAGTATCCTGTACTTCCGAATGTTGAAAGGGGTCTGCTGATTCGTGCGGGTGTTCGGACTCTGAGTTATGTATATGTTCCCCCATGCCGCCCTTACCTCTTGCGGCCTCTTGGCTAAGTACAGATGCGACGGAAGACCTCCTGTCAACACTAATGACTAATGACGGTCGATATTGTTTGGGTGTTGGCTATTGTTAGCGCATACTATTTTATTCCGGGATGGCTCATACTAATCACTGGGATTCTGGCGTTATATGGCGTTGTAACTATTTATTTTGCTTTGAGACCTCAAAATACACTAGATGCAGGGTTTAAAAAATATACTGAAGATATAATTTATGAAGCTAAGTGGCGCTGGGTATGGAACAATAATTCCATAGCAAATCTTTTGTGTTATTGCCCTAGATGCGATGTACAATTAGTCTATGATGACAGTTCTTGCAGGAGTATTTATGAAGAAAACAGGACAGATTATATCTGTGAGCGCTGTAATAGACAGGTGGTGAGTAGTATAATTGGCGGGAACAATCAGTATGCCGTAGGTGCAGTCAAAAGGGAAATAGAACGTAGAGTTAGAACCAGAGAGCATCTTAAAAACTTACCGACATAGGCAACCCTCCCAGCATCCCAAAGTATGTTGAAACGACGAGCCTTTCAAGCCGATTAAAGAAGGTAAATTCGATCCAAGTGAAGCTAGGCTTCAACTGTCGTTAGGTTTTTTGCCCACTCCTCAACCTCCGAGCGTAACCATCCAACTCGGCCTGAACTGAGCCTACGTCTTGCAGGAAACTCCCCGCGTTTCTCCATGTTGTAGATGGTTATGTAACATAACCCTAAAATTTAACGACCTCCGCTCTCTTAAGCATTACTGAATTAATGGTAGCTTCTGCTTTCATGATGATCCCCTCTTGGACGGTTCTTAATTTCGTCACAATCACCACTACCAACACTATTCATTATATGTCATTGACAGACATATTCCAGCCCTGATAATTTTGCTACACAAAATGCTACACAACTCCCCGGCAAGAAGGTCAACAAGAGCAGTCAAGGTAATATCGTCGGATAGTCGCTGCGCCCTTTAAACGTGGGCCGCCCGGTCTTCAAAACCGGTGGGGGGGGATGAGAAATTTCCCCGGTGGGTTCGATTCCCATGTGCTTCCGCCAGACACAATCCGGCACCGGCCGATGCAGTATTTCAACCCACTGGAAACAGTGGGTTTTTTGCTGGATGTTGTTTGATGGGGAGCGGATACCTTGTAATCCGGCCAGGATTATTATTCGGGAGGAAAGAAGAGGCGACAGCCGCCGCGCGGCGGCGGGATCGAGGGGGGCGGGCCTGGAGAGAGATGAGAAACAGGGGAGATCCGGGGATCACCATGATCCCCGTTGTATCCCCAACAGCCTTGCTCACGACTATGCCCGGGCAGACTGCATTTCAGCCGTTACGTCAAAACATTACTGTTTGGTCGCCCGGACCCCGGTGTTGTCGATAATGGTATTGCCCTCAATTGTGCCTTCGACGACTTCTCCCGAAGGCAGCGTGAGGATGAGGCGCTTTCCTTCGATCACATATTTCCCACTCGCGCTCTGTGCCCCTTGCTGAATAAAAAAGGTGCCGTCACTCCTCAGCTCCGTGAAGTCCGAGGGCGCTTTTTCGCTCACGTACTTCCCGACACTGCCCGAACCGCGGTTACAGCCGAACACGGTCAACATACAACCTGCCAGAACCACTATGGTGAGCTGCTTTAAAATAGTTAGTTTCACAATTTCCCCCTCTGTTAGGTTATCAAATGTTCATGGAGGGACATTACCACCAATAGGACGGAGAGGGAAGACACAAAATCCGGGAAAATTCCGTGGCAGGGCCCGACGGCCGACGGCAGCCTCCCTGCCCCGGGGCGGGTTTGCCGGCAAACCCTGCGATATCAGGGCAACGGATTGAGAAAGCGAACGTCGCGGCGGGGAACCGGGCTCTCGATCTTTCTGTCCCGGAACGTTTCTACCACGGCCTGGTAAATGGCAGCCTGGGCGGGAACGAAATCATCCACCGCCACCCACGGCTTGATCGCCAGAGTGATGGACGACTCGTTCAGGGCGGCTATGCCGACCACAGGGGCGGGCTCGGGCAGAACACGGGGATTGTTTCGCAGTATCTCGCCCACCAGGGAGAGCGCCAGGGTGAGGTCTGCGCCGTACCCCACGTTTGCCGCCAGGTCGAGCTGGCGGATCGTGCCGTAGTTGTGGAGGATCTCGCCGACGATCTTCCTGTTGGGGACGATGACGCGGGAGTTGTCCGCATGCAGCAGGGTGGTGGAGAACAGGGCGATATCCGTTACCTGGCCGGAGATTCCGAGCAGTTCGATATATTCGCCGATGGCAAACGGCTTGGAGAAGATGATCGTCAGCCCGGCAACCAGGTTGCCCAGGAGCCCCTGCATGGCAAGGCTGACGCCGACTCCGGCCACGCCGATCCCGGCGATGAGCGGCGTGACCTGGACCCCCATCTGGCCGAGCGCCATAACCCCGATACACCCTATGATCAGGAGCTTGACGACCTTGACGACCAGGTTGCTGACCGGCTCGTCGTACGCCCGCGATTTCAGCCAGCGGCGGAGGAGATTGCCGATCCAGCGGGCAATGAACACGCCGATGCCCATGAGGACAATGGCAGTGAGGATCTGCATGCCGTGATCGACAAAATAGAAGATCACCTTTTCGGTTAGTTCCGGGGAGGTTGCCGCTACCGCTTTTTTTGCCAGTGTCGTGTCTGTCATGGGAAAAGGGTAGCACGGGATGGCGAAGTTGACAATACTGCGCTCAGGGGACGCTGCCATCGCGGAGCGGCACGGCCCCAGGATTACAGGCCCTATAAGCCCTATAGGTCCTATGAATCAAGACACAGACAGAGCAGCGACTCTCCCGCGAAACATCCGCCACAGAGCAGGAAATGCAAAACAGACAAGGATATGCACTTGCAGACGGGCTGAAAATAGTATATGTGGAAAAGACACAACACCCCCGAAGGAGATTACACCATGAAACACACCGCCGCCGCCCTGCTCAGCCTGTTTGCATTCTCCGGGTCCGCCTTTGCCGCTCCCGAGGTGATCAACCTGAGGAACAAGGTGACCTTTCCCCACAAGGAACACATGGCCATAACCGGTACGTGCAGCGCATGCCACGTGACGGGAGTCGGCAAGATCAAGGGGTTTGGCAAGGCATGGGCGCATGAGAACTGCAAAGGGTGCCATGCGAAGATGCAAAAAGGTCCGGTCAAGTGCTCGGGTTGCCACACGTGGAAGGACTAAGCGAGGATACAAAAATTAAATAATTTTTAACATTATTTTATAATTTATAACTGCTTGACCTTGTATTTTAAATAATGGCAAAATTTTGCCATGTCATTTTTCAAGACCCATTGCAGCCACTGCGGAACAGCCTTTGACTCCGACGGCAGAGAGGGCGTTTATTCCATCCGTGTGGACAGCAGGGGGTTTCTGCTGGAGGTAATAGACGGGGAATTGATCCCCGGCGCACTTCATTACTGTTCACCCGAGTGCATGTTCAGACGGCAGCAGGGCATTACTCCCGAAAACAACATTTTCGACTTTGTGGGACTGGGATGTGACACGCTGTAGCACGCCGCGCCCCTGACACCCGTTCCCCTTCCACACGCCATGCTTTTCATTGTTTCCTCCCTGCGGCAAACCGGTTCCATGACAATCTCACAAACTGTAGTATAGTTAATGTCACGGTTATCTATTGTTGCGGCCGCTCGTCGCCAGACCGGTTGCCCCACGGACAACCGCCGAAACCAGAAGGCACAAAGGAGAAAGAAATCATGAAACGAACCTTGACCAGCCTTGCCCTCCTCATAACCGTTGCCATCCCCGCCGCAAGCCAGGCGGCGCCCCTGCGGCCCGGTCCCTACGTCACCGGCTTTATCGGTGTCACCATGCCCAGGGGTACCGACGTGGCGACGACCGATTTCACCACTAACCAGTCGTTTAACGAGCGGATACGCTTTGACCCCGGCGTTTACGTCGGTGGTGCCGGCGGATTCGATTTCGGTTTCCTCCGCCTGGAGGGAGAGCTTTCGTACAAGGAGGCCGACATCAAGTCGATTACGGACAATATCGGCAGCGCCCAGTTCCGGGATATCGATGGCAACCTGGGGGCGCTCGCCTTCATGGCCAACGCATTCCTCGACATGCACAACTATACCCCTGTCACGCCCTACCTGGGCGGCGGTATCGGGTTTGCGACACTGCACATGACCGATACCTGGGCAACCACCGGCACCACCCGGCAACTTATGTATCCCAGGGACGACGACACCGTTTTTGCCTACCAATTGGGCGCCGGGCTGGATATAGCCCTCAACCGCAGGTATTCCCTTGACTTGGGCTACCGCTACTTCAACACCGACAGGGCCACCTTCAGCAGACACCAGTTGGACTCCAGCGGCGTTCGTTTCGAAAGCCACAACGTGGCGGCCGGATTAAGGATAAAATTCTGATCCCACGGCATTCCCATTAACGGCAATGCCCAGACACACAAGGCCCCGGACCATTGATCCGGGGCCTTTTCTATAACGTCGTCCGGATCAATGACAACGAAGGTGGCCGGCAGCCACTTTTTTCACCCAAAGCATCGCTACCGCCCCTTCCACAAAACCGGCAGCATTTCCGCCACATCGCCCGCCCTCGCCCGCCCTCGCCCGCCCTCGCCCCCTTGGCCTTGAAAAGCCGCAGGCCGTGTGCTACAACCAACCATCCCCACTTTACGTAGCGGAAGGCTCGGACAACCATGGCAGAACAGACCCCCATGATGCGGCAATACCTGGAGATCAAATCGGGATACCCCGACGCGATCCTCTTCTTCCGTATGGGGGACTTTTACGAGATGTTCCTGGACGACGCCCTCACCGCCTCCCGCATCCTGGATATTGCGCTAACCTCCCGCAACAAGGGGAGCGGCGACGAGATTCCCTTCTGCGGCGTCCCCTTCCACTCGGCCTCCCCCTACATCGCCAAGCTGATCGAGTCGGGCCGCAAGGTGGCCATCTGTGAACAGGTGGAAGACCCCAGGCAGGCCAAGGGGATCGTGCGGCGCGAGGTGGTCAAGGTGGTCACGCCGGGGCTATTGATCGAGACCGAGAGCCTGTCGCCTGACGAGAACAACTACCTGCTCGCTCTCTCCGCAGGGGCGGGCGGCACCTGGGGCTGTGCCTGGCTGGACCTGTCCACGGGCGAATTCCGGGTGACGGAGCTGGCGGGCGCCACGGCGGCGGCCGGCGAGTCAGCCTGTATCAGCCCCCGCGAGGTGCTGCTGGCCGACAACCTGGAAGAGGACGACCTGCCGGCGGACCTGCGGGCCTTCCTGGGGGAGCGGATCGTCTCCCGCGCTCCGGGCTGGGTCTACGAGCGGGACTATGCCACAACGCTCCTGTGCGGCCAGTTCGGCGCCGCCTCGGCCGAGGCCCTGGGCCTCTCCGCCATGCCCGCGGGCCTCACAGCGGCCGGCGCGGCCCTGTACTACCTGCGGGAGAACCGCAAATCGGCCATCCCCCACATCCGGGACATCAAGGTCTACGAGCGCACCGAGCACTTGGCCCTGGACCCGGCCACCCGCCGCAACCTGGAGATCACCGCCACCATGGCCGAAGGAAAGAAAGCCGGTTCCTTGCTGGGCTGCCTGGATCGGACCGCCACCGCCATGGGCGCCCGACGCCTCAAGCAGTGGCTCAGCTATCCCCTGGTAGGACTGGAGCCGATCCGGCAACGGTTGGCCGCGGTGGAGGAGTTGCTGGAAGCCGCCGATCTGCGGGAGGAATTGACGGCCCAATTGCGGGAGATCGCCGACCTGGAGCGGCTGAACGGCCGCATCGGGATGGCCTCGGCCTCTGGGCGCGACCTGCGGGCCCTGCACGACTCCCTGCGCCGCCTCCCACCGCTCCTGGAACGTCTCGCCCCGTTGCAGGCCGCACTTCTGCAATCGCTGACAATTTCCATCCACCCGCTGGACGACATCCACGAACTGGTGGAGCGGGGCATCGTGGAGACGCCCCCCTTCTCCCTGCGGGAGGGGGGCATCATCGCCACCGGACATAATGCCGAACTGGACGAACTGCGGGCCATAAGCAGCGAGGGCAAGGGATTCATCGCCCGCCTGGAGGCCCAGGAGAAGGCGCGCACCGGCATCTCCACCCTCAAGATCCGCTACAACCGGGTCTTCGGCTACTCCATCGAGGTAACCAAGAGCAACCTGGGCTCCGTGCCGGCCGACTACATCCGCCGCCAGACCCTGGCCAACGCCGAGCGCTTCATCACCGAGGAGTTGAAGAATTACGAGGAAAAGGTGCTGGGGGCCGAGGAACGCATCTGCGATCTGGAATACACCCTGTTCCAGGAGATCCGTGAGCAGGTGGCGGGCCAAGCGGAACGCATCTGCCGCACCGCCGACGGCCTGGCCGTACTGGACGTGCTCATCTCCCTGGCCACCGTGGCGGGGGAGCGCAACTACTGCAAGCCCCGGATGGACGATACGGACGTCATCGACATCAGGGACGGCCGCCATCCGGTCATCGAGGCCATGAAGCTGGGGGAGCGCTTCGTCCCCAACGACACCCGCCTGGACGCCGACGAGAACCAGATCCTCATGATCACCGGCCCCAACATGGCCGGTAAATCCACCTACATGCGCCAGGTGGCCCTGATCTGCCTCATGGCCCAGGCCGGCAGCTTCGTCCCGGCCAGCGAGGCCCGCATTGGCATCGCCGACCGGATCTTCACCCGGGTCGGCGCCGGGGACAACCTGGCCCGGGGCCAGTCCACCTTCATGCTGGAGATGATGGAGGCGGCCGCCATTCTGCGCAACGCCGGTCCCAAAAGCCTGATCGTCATGGACGAGATCGGCCGGGGCACCTCCACCTTCGACGGGGTTTCCATCGCCTGGGCCGTGGCCGAGTACATCCACGACACCCCCGGCTGCCGGGCCCGCACCCTGTTCGCCACCCATTACCACGAGCTGACCGAACTGGCCGTCACCAGGGAACGGATCAAGAACTTCACCGTGGCGGTGCGGGAGTGGAACGACCAGGTCATCTTCCTGCGCACCATCATCCCGGGCGGCGCTTCCCACTCCTACGGCATCCAGGTGGCCCGCCTGGCCGGCATGCCGGCGGACGTGATCGAGCGGGCCAAGGAGATCCTGCGCAACCTGGAGAGCGGCGAGTTCGAGGAGGGCGCCCCGCGCCTGGCCAAGAGCAGAAAAACGCCGCCCAAGGAGCCATCCCCCCAGTTCTCCCTGTTCGAGAGCCCGGAAGACCAGCTGCGCCTGCGCCTGAAAAAGCTCAACATCGCCACCCTCACCCCCCTGGAAGCGCTCAACCTGCTGGATGAGTTGAAGCGGATGGTGTGATATGAAAAGCATCTGCGTCTATTGCGGTTCCAGTCCCGGCCGGCAGGAGGCCTACGCCGACGCCGCCCGCGACCTTGCGAAATCCCTGGTGGGTCGTAACCTGCGGCTGGTCTACGGCGGCGCCGGCGTCGGCATCATGGGACTGGTCGCGGATGCCGTGCTGCACCTGGGTGGCAAGGCGGTGGGGGTCATCCCCGATGCGCTCATGCGCAAGGAACTCGCCAACCCGAACCTGACCGAACTCCACGTCACCCGCTCCATGCACGAACGCAAGACCCTGATGGCCGAGCTTTCCGACGGTTTCATCGCCCTGCCGGGAGGGGTCGGCACCCTGGAGGAGATCTTCGAGATCTGGACCTGGGCCCAACTGGGCTTTCACGGCAAGCCGTGCGGTCTGCTTAACATCGCGGGCTACTATGACGCGCTGATCACGTTTCTGGATCACACCGTGGCGGAGCAGTTCGTCAGGGAGGCGCACCGTTCCATGCTGCTCGTGGAGCAGACCCCCGAGACGCTGCTGGACCGGTTCGCCGGTTATGCAGCGCCGACGGTTCAAAAGTGGGTGGAGAGGGACGACACCTGAAACCCGATCCGGGGCGTATTGCATACGCCCCGGATCGGGCGAACATCGGTTCGCCCCTGCGATTCGCACATGCAACTGCAAGGGCAATAGCCGAATTTCCGCCCCCATAAGGTTGAAACATTCGATTATTTCTGTTAAAAGAACACGTTACTTTTTCAACCCGATGCCGTTGCGGCACAAAGCGACCCAATGATCCGATTCCTTCACATGGCTGCAAGCCTAATCATCCTCTCCTTCCTCCTCCCCTATCCCGCCCTGGCGGCCAAGAAAAAAACCGCAAAGACCGTCTTCGGCGACCAGAGTTCCGCCGCCGGCCGTCCCCTGGCCGTGCTGAGCGAGGTCAAACACTGGTCCAACCCCGATTATACCCGCATCTCCCTGGAGCTGGACCGTGACGTCACCTGGGAGGCCCATGAACTGAGCAAGGGGAGCCAGGGCAAACCGGGCCGGGTCTACATCGACATCAACCGGGTCAGGCTGGGCAAAGGGGCGAAGGACATCACCATCGGCGACGGCCTTCTGAAGGGGGTCCGGCTCGGCCAGTACAGACAGGACGTGGTGCGGGTGGTGCTGGATACAGAGAACATCAAGAATTACAAAATCCTTCCCCTTGCGGAACCTGCGCGGCTGGTCATCGACGTGCGCGGGGAACGCCGCGCCGAGATTTCCCGCCTTGAGGACACCATCAGCGCCAAGCCTGCACAGGCTTCGATTGCACAACCGGCGCCGGAACTGAAACCTGTCGTGCCGCCTGTTGCGGAAAAGAGGGCCAAACCCCAGAGAAAACCGCTCATTGCCAAGATCCGCCGGATCGTTGTGGACCCGGGCCACGGCGGCCATGATTCCGGGGCCATCGGCCCCAACGGGGTCAGGGAGAAGGACGTGGTGCTGGCCATCGGCCTGAAGCTGCGCGACCTCCTGAAGGACGAGTTGGGACTGGACGTGGTCATGACCCGCGCCAGCGACGTCTTCATCCCCCTGGAGGAACGCACCGCCATCGCCAACAAGGTAAACGCCGACCTGTTCGTTTCGGTGCATGCCAACGCCGCCCTCAACCGCTCGGCCTCCGGCATCGAGACCTACTACCTCAACCTGGCCAAGACCGAGAAGGCCGCCCAACTGGCCGCCAAGGAGAACGGCACCACCCTGGAGAAGGTCAGCGTTCTGCAGGCGATCCTCTTCGATCTGATGGCCAACTACAAGCTCAATGACTCGGCCCACCTGGCGGACGAGGTGCAACGGTCGCTGCACGGCAGGATCAAAGGCCAGCACGCCGACGTCAGGAACCTGGGGGTCAAGCAGGGCCCTTTCTATGTCCTGGTGGGAGCCACCATGCCCAGCATCCTGGTGGAGACCGCCTTTGTCAGCAATCCCCAGGAAGAGGGCCGCCTCGCGGACCCCGCCTACCAGGACCAGACCGCGGAAGGCATCATGGAGGGCATCCGCGGCTATATCTCCAGCCTGAAGTAGGATGCCCGGCACCCTCTACATACTGGCCACCCCCATCGGCAACCTGGAAGACATGACCTACCGGGCGGTCCGCATCCTGGGGGAGGTGGACCTGATCGCCGCCGAAGACACCCGCCACTCCCTCAAACTGCTCAACCATTTCGGCATCTCCAAACCGCTCACCTCCTATTTCGATCATAACCAACAGTTCAAGGGGGAACGGATTCTCCAGGCATTGCGGGATGAACGGTCGGTGGCCCTGATCTCGGACGCCGGCACCCCCTGCATCTCCGACCCCGGCTTCAACCTGGTGCGCGCGGCCGTGGCCGAGGGAATCCCGGTCATCCCCATCCCCGGCGCCTGCGCCGCCGTCACCGCCCTCTCCGCCTCGGGCCTGCCCAGCGACACCTTCACCTTTGCCGGCTTTCCACCCGCCCGCCAGGGCAAACGCCGCACCTTCCTGGGCACCATGGCCACCCTACCCGGAACCTTGGTGTTCTACGAGGCCCCACACCGGCTGGAGGAAACCCTGCGGGATATGGGCGAGGTGCTGGGCGAGCGGCAGGTCGTGGTGGCACGCGAGCTGACCAAGATCTACGAGGAGTTCGTCCGGGGGACGATCAGCGAGGTCCTGGCGACGGTTGCCCAAGGCAAGGTACGGGGCGAGGTGGTCATCCTGGTGGCGCCCGGCGAGGCGGTACCGGAGGAGACCGAGCCCCTGCCCGAGCTGCTGCGCCGCCTGTTGCGCGACGAAGGGCTGACGGTGAAGGACGCCGCCAAAAAGGCTGCCGGGATGACGGGCGTTTCCAGGAACGTGGCCTATTCCGAGGCCCTGCGGGTACAAGACAGCGTGAATTAGCGTTAATTACTCTGGAATGACGCGTGGATATGTGTTATAGAATTTCAATTATCCTCACCTTACGGAGCTATTAAAATGAAGATCTGTATTTTTGGTGCCGGCTATGTCGGTCTTGTGGCGGCGGCCTGTTTCGCCGAAAGCGGCAACAGCGTCATTGCTGTGGATGTGGATAAAGCCAAGATAGACGGCCTTAAAGAGGGCATCATACCTATCTACGAGCCGGGCCTGAAGGAGATGGTGCTGCGCAATCAGGCCGAGGGGAGGCTCACCTTTACCACCGAGATGGCCGAAGCGGTGCAGGCGTCTCTGGTCTGCTTCATCGCCGTAGGCACTCCGCCGGGCGAGGACGGTTCGGCCGACCTGCAGTACGTGCTGGGGGTGGCCCGGGATATCGGCCGCGCCATGAACGGCTTCAAGATCATCGTGGACAAGTCCACTGTTCCGGTCGGCACGGCCGACAAGGTTCGCGAGGCCGTCAGGGCAGAATTGGCCTCCCGAGGTGCCGCCTTTGAATTCGACGTGGTTTCCAACCCGGAGTTCCTCAAGGAGGGGGCGGCCATCGACGACTTCATGAAACCCGACCGGGTGGTGATCGGCACCGACAACGTGCGCACCGCCGAGATCATGAAGGAGTTGTACGACCCCTACATGCGCAAGCAGAACCGCCTGATCGTCATGGATATCCGCAGCGCCGAGATGACCAAATACGCTGCCAACGCCATGCTGGCCACCCGCATCTCCTTCATGAACCAGATAGCCAACCTGTGCGATTGCATGGGAGCCGATGTGGCCGCCGTACGGGAGGGGATCGGCTCCGATTCGCGCATCGGCTACGACTTCCTCTTCCCCGGCCCCGGCTACGGTGGTTCCTGCTTTCCCAAGGATGTGAAGGCACTGATCCGGACCGCCGAAGAATGCGACTATGATTTCCTGTTGCTCAAGGCCGTGGAAGACGTGAACGAGCGCCAGAAGGAGGTCCTGGCCGACAAGTTGATCAAGGCGCTGGGCTCGCCGGACACAGAGAGTCGGCCGCTCGGCGGACGCACCGTGGCCTGCTGGGGGCTTTCCTTCAAGCCGCGCACCGACGACATGCGGGAAGCGCCCGCCATCACCATCATCGAGCGCCTGCTGGCAGCCGGAGCCACCGTGCGCGCCCATGATCCGGAGGCGCTCAAGGAAGCCCAGAAGGTGTTCGGCGACCGGATCGAGTACAGCACGAACCAGTACGCGATCCTGGAAAGCGCCGACGCCCTGGTGGTCATCACCGACTGGAGCGAGTACCGCAACCCGGACTTCGACCGCATCAAGGCCGGCCTGAAAAATCCGCTCGTGGTGGACGGTCGCAACCTCTACAAACCGGATCGCATGGCTGCCGCCGGATTCAGCTACATGCCTCTGGGACGCTCCGGCGGCGCTACCTGCGGCGGGAGCAAATAATGCGTATCCTGGTCACCGGCGGGGCCGGTTTCCTGGGGTCGCACCTGTGTGAGCGGCTCCTGGGCGAAGGACACGACGTCATCTGCCTGGACAACTTCTTCACCGGCAGCAAGGACAACATCATCCACCTGATGGACAACCATCGCTTTGAACTGGTACGCCACGACATCGTGGAGCCGATCCTTCTGGAGGTGGACCGCATCTACAACCTGGCCTGCCCGGCATCCCCGGTGCACTACCAGTACAACCCGGTCAAGACCTTGAAGACCAGCGTCATGGGCGCCATCAACATGCTGGGGATGGCTAAACGGGTTAAAGCCCGCATCCTCCAGGCATCCACGTCCGAGGTCTACGGCGACCCTCAGGTGCACCCCCAGACCGAGGCCTACTGGGGCAACGTCAACCCCATCGGCATCCGCAGTTGCTACGATGAGGGAAAGCGGGTAGCGGAAACCCTGATGATGGACTACCACCGCCAGAACAATGTGGACATCCGCATCATCCGCATTTTCAACACCTATGGTCCCCGCATGGCTGAAAACGACGGCCGCGTGGTGTCCAATTTCATCATCCAGGCGCTGCGCAACCAGGACATCACGGTCTATGGCGACGGCTCCCAGACCCGGTCGTTCTGCTTCGTTTCCGACCTGGTGGATGGCATGTGTCGCGCAATGGAGTGCGAGGGCTTCACAGGGCCGGTCAATCTCGGCAACCCGATTGAAAACACAATCCTTGAGTTTGCCGAAAAAATCATTACAATTACAGGATCGAGATCCAAGGTGATCTTCAAACCACTGCCCCAGGACGACCCCAAGCAGCGCCGGCCGGACATAACGCTGGCCAGGGAGCGGCTGGGGTGGCAACCCCGGATCGAACTGGACGCGGGACTGGCCAGGACGGCCGAGTATTTTGCCGCGCGGATCGGCAAAGGGGTTGTTCAAAAATAACATGTTATATTTGATCAGCTCCAAAGGATAACCACGTGAAGCTGCCCTTCCAGAAAAGGATGTACCTCTTCCCGGCCGGATGCCTTGCATTCATCCTTTTCTTTACGGTCTTCGGCGACAAGGGGCTCTTGCGCATCTATGAACTTCGCGCGGACATCGCCGGCTCCGAGGAGCGGCTGAACGCCACCAGGCTCGACAACGAAAAACTGAAGCGGGAGATCATCGCCCTCAAGTCCGACCGCCGCTATCTGGAAAGCATTGCCCGCAAGGATTTCGGGTTTGTGCGCAACAATGAGGTGATCTACCAATTCCCCCAGGAAAAGAAACAACCATAATCCACCGTTTTTCAGGCCCAGGCTGATTGTCCTGTCGCAACAGGATACGCCGTCGGCATCACGGAGAGCGGTGAAGGACCAGAAAACGGCTGACCGTAAGGAACCACCCACAAAATGATGCGAAACAGAATTGCCGCCCTCGTAGAAACCGCCCTGCGGTTCGCCGCCGCAGAAGAAGAACTTCTCTCGTCCCCCTTCCCTGCCGTCATCATCGGAACCCCGGACAACCCGGACCACGGGGATTTTTCCTGCAATATCGCCATGCAGATGGCCAAAGGCGAACGCAAGGCACCGCGCCAGGTGGCCGAGATCATCATCAGGCATTTGGGCGACGGCACGGGTCTCCTGGCCCGGACCGAGATCGCCGGCCCCGGCTTCGTCAACCTGTTCGTCGCCCCATCCGCCTGGCAATCCGCACTGCGTGAGATCGAGGCCCAGGGCGCGACCTTCGGCCGCACCGCAACCGGCGCGGGGCAGAAGGTGCAGATCGAATTCGTCAGCGCCAACCCCACCGGGCCGCTGCACATAGGCCATGGCCGCGGCGCCGCCATCGGCGACACCCTCTGCCGCATCATGGGAGCCGCCGGCTGGACGGTTACCCGGGAGTTCTACTACAATGACGCCGGACAGCAGATCAGCAACCTCGCGCTCTCCGTCCAGGCCCGCTGCCTCGGCATCGAGCCCGACGATCCCCGGTGGCCCGCCGACGGCTACCAGGGTGAATACATCAAGGACGTGGCCAAGGCCTACCTGGGCCGGGAAACCGTGGAGGCCAGCGATCAGCACACCAAGGCCTCTGGCGATCCCCACGACCTGGATGCCATCCGCACCTTCGCCGTGGCCTACCTGCGCCGGGAGCAGGATCTGGACCTGTCGGCCTTCGACGTGACCTTCGACGTCTACTCCCTGGAGTCGGCACTGTATGCCGACGGCTCGGTGGACAAGGTCGTCCAGCTGTTGATCGACAACAAGCACGCCTACGAGCAGGACGGCGCGCTCTGGCTGCGCACCACCGATTTCGGCGACGACAAGGACCGGGTGATGCGCAAGAGCGACGGCGCCTACACCTACTTCATCCCGGACGTGGCCTACCACCTGGGCAAATGGCAGCGGGGCTTCACCCGCGTCATCAACGAACAGGGGGCCGACCATCACAGCACCATCACCAGGGTGCGGGCCGGTCTGCAAGCCCTGGACATGGGCATCCCCCAAGGGTGGCCGGAGTATGTGCTGCACCAGATGGTCACCGTCATGCGCGGCGGCGAAGAGGTCAAGATCTCCAAACGCGCCGGCAGCTACGTCACCCTGCGGGACCTGATCGACGAGGTGGGGCGTGACGCCACCCGCTTCTTCTTCCTGATGCGCAAGGTGGACGCCCAACTGGTCTTCGACATTGACCTGGCCAAGCAACAGACCAACGAGAACCCGGTCTATTACGTCCAGTACGCCCACGCCCGCATCTGCAGTATCTTCGAGAATGCGGCCGAAAAAGGCTTTACAGCACCCGAGCAACCAGGTCCGGAGGCGCTCTCGGCCCTCTCCGCCCCGGAAGAGCTGCAGCTCATCAAACTGCTGTGCGCCCTGCCCGACACCATCGACGACTGTGCCGTCCATTTCGAGCCGCACCGCCTTACCTACTACCTTACCGAGCTGGCGGGCTGCTTCCACAGCTTCTACAACAAAAACCGGGTCATCACCGAAGATACCGCCCTGACCTCTGCGCGCCTCTACCTGCTCAAACGCACCGCCCAGACCCTGAAGAACGCCCTCGCGGTCCTGGGCATATCAGCACCTGAACGGATGTAGCGGAGTCTCCCATGAGGATCGATTACAGCGAACCCAAGAAGTCGTACACCAGCCCCCAGAGCGGCAACCGTCCCCGCAAGGAACCGGCGGCGCGGTTCAGCGTCATCCTCGTCGTCATGGGCCTGGCCACCTTTGCCGCCGGTTTCGGCTCCGGCTGGTTCCTCTCCCAGCGGGCCGCCAAGAAGTCGTTCCAGGCCGCCATGGAGCAAACCAGCCTGGAAAGTTCTCCGCGCCAGGACGCCGCCCCGGCCAAGGCCGTGCCGCCGCAACCGGCCGCCCCCGCCCCCACCCCGCCGCCGCAACAGCAGACCGGCGCCGCGTCGCCCAATGGCCAACCACAGACCATGCCCGAGCCGCCGCTGAGCTTCTACAAGACCCTGCCCAGCGGCCAGAAGAACAATGTCATGGGTAGCGGCATCAATGCCAAGGAGGACAAAGGTAAACAGCCGCTGCAAGCCGCCATGCCGTCCAATGTGACCAGACCGCCCCAGGCCGGAGGCGACGCGACGAAAGCGGGCACCGACAAAGCTCCCGCCGCCACCGAGAAGCCGGCACGAGATTCGGGCGGCGGTTTCACGGTTCAGGTTGCATCCTACTCCCTGAAATCCGAGGCAGAGGCGATACGAAGCAAACTGGCGGGCAAGGGATACAACGTATTCCTTACCGAGTCCAACCAGGGGGACAAGGGGATTTGGTACCGGGTGCGCGTCGGCAGAAGGCTGGAGCAGGATGCGGCCAAGGAATTGTGCGGCAAGCTGGGCAAGGGTGCCATCGTCATCCCGGACAAGGATTAACGGGTTGTTGAAGAACAGCCATCTGCGCCGCCATCCTCGAAAGCCGCTTTGTGCGGCGTAGCGCTGCTACGTCTCCTCTGGTCTTTCTGCGGGTGCGACGATCTGACTATTTTTGAACAACCTGAGGTTTTCGACAGCCTGTTACGTGACTCTGCCTTTATTTATCGACACCCATCACTTTTTTTATTGACAGCAAAAACGTTTTGGACTATAAATAGGATTCTTCAATTGACGCGGGGTGGAGCAGTCTGGTAGCTCGTCGGGCTCATAACCCGAAGGTCACAGGTTCAAATCCTGTCCCCGCAACCAAAAAATTCTAGGGGTTACGCGTCAGCGTGGCCCCTTTTTTATTACGCCTGCCGACAGCCGAATACATTTCATCTTGCATTGCCTTCAATAATACATGATAATTATCATATAAAAATCAGATGCGAGGTTTCCATGGGTGCCCTTCTAGAACGTTCGGATCAAGCTGTATCCGTCACAGATGTTTCCCGCTCGGCAAAAACGATCTTTGATCGGTTGAGCAGCGGCAAGCAGCAGAAATATATCGTTATGCGTAACAACAGCCCTGCTGCCGTCATGCTGCCGGTAGAGGTCTATGAATCCCTGATGGATGAGCTGGATGACCTGAGAATCGAACTCACGGCACGGGAGAGACTGAATAGCTTTGACCGTTCCAAGGCCATTAGCCATGATGAGATGATGAAACGCTTCGCCGGTAATGATTGACCATGGCGTGGAATGTAATCTATCATCATGAAGTGGCGAACGACCTTGAAGCGCTCGGACGCAGCGAAGCGAGGACAATTCTGGGGGTGATCGAAAAACGTATCCGAAACGGTGAGCCGGATAAAACCGGTAAACCGTTGTCAGGCGATCTTTCGGGGTGTCGCAGAATCAGGACGGGCGATACAAGAATTGTGTACCGGGTCAATGCGGAAATAATAGAAGTGCTGATTATCGCCGTCGGGCCACGGCGGAATGATGAGATTTATAAAACTGCACAAAAAAGGGTGTAGCCTTCAATGGGACTGTACACAAAATTTTGAAAAACATGCTCAAAATGGGAGATATGGGCAGATTTTATCTTTTTACAACCAATTGAATTAACAGCAAGTTATTGATTATGTTTATTTTTGAATATCTGGCCTTCAGCCCCTCATAACCCGAAGGTCACAGGTTCAAATCCTGTCCCCGCAACCAAAACATTTCAAGCCGGTCAGCCCGCAAAGCTGACCGGCTTTTTTGTTGCCCTGCCGCGACAGGTGCAGGGGCCATTTATATACACACCCCATAACCGCCTCACTGCTTGAACCACCTCCCCTTCTCCGACAAAAACACTAGAACCCAATCCAGAGAAACACATATTTGATGATGATTTGGTTCTATGAGGGGGCGCAGACAGCGGCCCCTTTCTTTGTATTTGCCTTCTTCTCCCCTTGAAACCAGCAGCAGAACTGCTTTCACCGAAATAGACCATCGCGCAACTCATCATTTCATCTCGGCATATTGGATTCCCGAACACCCGCGCACCTGCATATATATTCTTGACAGCATCAACCGAATTCGCTATACGTAGTCATATGACTACGTATGATGCAAAATCCCCGAATGAACTGACACAGCGCCAACGCCAGGTGTTCCAGTTCATCGTGTCGTATTCCGACAGCAAAGGCTTCCCGCCCAGCCAGCGTGATATCGCCAAGCACCTGAACGTGTCCGGCACGCTGCCCGTTATGCGACATCTGGATGCGCTGGAACGCAAGGGTTACATCAAGCGGGAAAGCGTGAACCGGGGAATCACATTGACGACGCCCCATAGCCGAAACGTCTCCCTGCCTATCATCGGCACCGTTCGAGCCGGACAACTCTCCACGGCTATCGAGGACATACAGGGATACTTTTCCGTCGATCAGGTGGCGGTCAGGGGAGATGGATGCTTCTTTTTGAGGGTCAGCGGCGCTTCCATGATCACTGCCGGTATCCTTGACGGCGACCTGGTCCTGGTGCGCCCGCAGAAGAATGCCGACAACCGGGAGATCGTGGTCGCCATGGTTGATGGCGACGCAACCGTCAAGCGGTTCTTCCGGGAGCCCGGCCACATCCGACTGCAACCGGAAAACCCTGACATGGAGCCGATCATAATCCGCCCGGAGGATGGCGAGGTTACCATTATCGGCAAAGTGACCGGCGTCTTTCGACAACTGTAGGCGAAAAATTCAGGAGGGATACTATGGAACCCATTACCTTGTGTGGCATAGTGATAGTGGCATTCGGTTTGTGGATCGAATGCGAATCACCGGCAAAGAGGCTTGCCCGCTCCTTGTGTCGCAGCAACCTGCTGAAGGGAATAATTGCCATGGCGACAGCCGAGCGAAAACCTGTCTTCACGAACCGGTACGTTCCCTACCCCCCTCACTAGTGTCCTGCGCGGTTAGTCGTGGGAAGTAATTCCGAGGTATTTTGGCTGACGCCAAGGCGCGACGACGCAGGTGCGGCAGGTCTACATCGAGGAGCCGCAACGCCGGTAAGAAAGCCCCCAAGCAGAGCATCGACGCTGCCCCGGATATTGAGATTGTGGACTATTGACGGCGGATGAGGTAGCATCATCCGGTAGCGGATGCGGCGTGAACAAGGGATAGCTTTTCGGGTGAGATCGTGGAACGGAGGTCAGTGCGATGGAATCATTTGTGAAGTATCTCCTCTTGGTGCTGCTGTGGGTTTTCGGTGCCCAATTATACTCTTTCGCCGTCACCCTGGAAGGCGTCGAGAAACAGGAAGGATGCCAGAAACTGGGTATCCTTTATATCACCATCGGCATCGTCAGCCTGGCCCTCCGGGAGGCGCTGCCTGTCGTGTCGGGCCTCGTGCTGATCATGCTCGGCTTGCGGCTGGTATCGCACGGTCTCGACCGGATCAACAAAAAAACGTTTATCGACCGCTACGACAAGGATTGAAAGAAAGAGGCCGAGACAGGTCCGACCTGTTTTTGCCTTGGTTATGGAGCGCCGGCTTGAAACGTCTTCTGCTCTGCATGATCTTCATTTTTACGCTACTGCTCGTCATCTACCGCCCCGTTTACCCCACGAAGCAACTCGGCCCGGCTGCCGCCGCGGCCATCCGCACAGGCAAAACGAACAAACAGCAGGTACACGCCCTCCTGGGTGCACCCCAGCTTATGGAACGGCAGGTACCCATACGCCAGCCGGCCGGGACCGAGCCGTTGCCCGCCAAGTACCTTGCTTCCGAAATATGGACCTACCGGACCTCCAGCCGCCGTGGGGCGGCAAATGCCGCCTCCGGCGCCAGGCCTTTCCGCTATTTCATCATCGTGTTCTTCGATGCCCGGGGGCTGGTGCTCGATTGTGAGATCGGACAGGATGATTGAACCGATGCGAGACAATCGGCCGGGTAATCCTGACCATGGCATACGGTAGTATTCACAAGAAGTCCCCTCCACCCGAAACAGCGCATCCAATAGTACGTCATATCACGCCGGCCGAACCATCCGGGCCAGCACCATCAAAACCGCCCCAAAAGCGATCCCCGACAGTATTATTTTATCAGTTGTAACAAAATCGACACCTGCATGTCGCATGACTGGTGTACGTATGTGCAGCTTTAATGAAAAAGAAATCGGAGACACATATGCCGCGGTTGGTTTTCCTGGTTGGCCTTTTTGCTGTCGCATTGTGGACCGGCACCTCCCACGGCAGCACGGAAGAACTCAAAATCGGCGCCGGCGACGCGGCGGCCGAAAACATCCTCAAGCCCATCAAGGAAGCCTTCGAGAGCGCCAACAATGTCCAGTTGATCGTGATCGAGTCGGGCGCCAAGGTAGCCTTTGCCGACCTGAAGCGGGCCGGGGTGGATGCCGCCGCGGCCGGGATCGGGTACCCGGCCTGGCTTGAGCTTATGAAACGCGAAGGTGCCGAAATCGAGGACCCTGCAGTTTTCCAACCCGTAACAATCGGCAAGGACCACATCGTGGTCGTGACCAATCGGGACAATCCGGTTAAAAGACTGAGTGCCGAACAGTTGCGCGGCATCTTCAGCGGTGAGGTCGAAAACTGGAACCAGGTGGGCGGCCCCGACCTGCCGATCATGGTGGTGTGGGGAAGCCTGATGCCGGACACCAACGCTCTGTTCGTATCGGCGTTTCTGGCCGGGAAACCACTGGTAAACGACGTGCTCGACGCAACCACTGCCGAGGACGTAAGGGCAAACATCGCCGCCAACCCGTCGGCTATCGGCATCGGGCCGGCCGGTATCCTGGACGGCTCGGTCGCCTCCCCCGAGACTCCCCCTCTTTCCCGGGACATCACCCTGATCTCCCGGGCCAATCCGCCTAATGCATTGCTGAAACTCCTTGAGTTCATCGCCGGGGACGGCCGGAAGTTCATCAAGGCAACGGAATAACGGACCAGACACCACCATCTTCGGCGAGGGGCGACGGAATTCCGCCCGACATCCGCCTGTACAGGGAATTTTCATGACCATCAGAACCAAACTGATCCTCAATATCGTCGGCGCCATCATCATGATAGCCCTGGTCTCGGGCACCAGCCTGTTCGGTATGCGCTTCATCCGCGACCGCCTCAACTATCTGACTACCCGGAGCACCCCGTACCAGATCCGCACGGCGGAGATGCAGCGGGCCATCGAGGGTGCGGCGGCCGATCTGATCAAGACCGGCTCCGTCCGTTCCAGGGCGGAATTCACCACCGCGCGGGGTGATGCCGAAAAAGCCATCGCAGAGGTGAAGCGCGCCCAGGAAGCGCTGAACGACCTGGGGGTGACGGCCAAGAGTGAGGCCTACGACGACCTGGGGCGCATCGGCACGGAGATTTTCAGCGTGACCGAGGCACGCATTGCGGCAGAAGCTGAATTGAAGGATGCCGCGACCGCCATCGACGCCAGGCTGCGCGATGTCACCGCCCAGCTCAAGGGGCTGGACGCCAAGATCAGGAACCTCCAGAACAGCCGCTCCGCTTCCTACAGCACCTCCACCGTGGAAACCAGGAACATCGAGACCCGCCTGCGCAACGCGGAAGCGTTCCGCGTCGTCATCAAGGAACTGGCCCAGATGGTGGCCCTGATCGACCGCGCCGGCGATGCCAAGAAACTGCTGATCGCACGGGGCAAATTCAACACTGTCATGGCCCGGATTGGCAAGAGCGCCTTTCTGGCGGACATGCAGGAGCTGAAAGCGGCCATCAACCAGTTGAACGACAGCGCCACCGAGCTGGCCGGCCTCAAGAAATCCCTGCTGGGGCAGGCCGACAATGCGACCAAAAACAAATACGGCGCCTTGTACAAGGACCTGCAGGAAAAGATCACCGCCTTGCAACTGGCCGTGGAACAGGAGGTGGCCACGGCCAACGCCAACTACGGCAGCGAGTCGGGCAAACAGGGGGTCCTGTACAACCAGTCCAAGCTCGCAACCGGCGTACTTGCCGACAATGCCGACCTGGTGGCCCAGGGGATCTTCGTGGAAGCCCTGACCACCAAGCTGTTCACCCTCACCTCGACCAAGGATGCGGCGGCGGTCGAGGCGTCCCTGCGCAGCGTGTTCGACAAACTGGGTACCGCGGAGCGGAACGTGGACGAGTCGTTAAAAACCATCAACGCCGTCCGGGAACGCGCTACCCTGCAAACGGTAACCGGCCACCTGGCCGCCACCCGCAGCATGCTGTTCAACCAGAACGGCGTGATCGCCAAGATCCGCCGCAGCCTGGAGATGCAGGAACGGGCGGCTGCGGCAACGGGTAAACTGCGTGCTGTGGTGCAGCAGGAGGCCGCACAGGGGAGCACGACGGTGAGCCAGGCCCAGAGAGACCAGGAGAAGGCTATCTCGTCGGTCAACAGGATGGTCCGCACCAGTTCCATCCTGATCATAGCCATCAGCCTGGCCTCGGTAGCCCTGGGCATCCTGTTCGGGGTGCTGATCTTCGTCTCCATCAACCGTCCCCTGATCGCCTCGGTCGCGGTGATGAGCAGGATCGCCGATGGCGACCTGACCGTGTCCGTGGAATCGGGCCGGCAGGACGAACTGGGCATCATGATGGGAGCGATGCAGCGCATGTCACTCAGCCTTCGGGAGCTCATCACCAAGGTCAAACAGGCCTCCGAGTCCATTAACCAGGTTTCGGCCGAGGTTTCCAACAGTGCCTCCCAAACGGCCAACGCGTCGCAACGGATGTCGGAACAGGCGGGGACCGTGGCCACGGCCAGCGAGGAATTGGCCGCCACGGCACAAGAGATCGCCAAGAGCTGTCACATCGCCCACAATGAGTCCCGCCAGGCCAATACCTCGGTCTCCACCAGTTCCGCCATTGTCCAGGAGACCATCAAGGGGATGACGGTCATCAGCGACATGGTCAAAGCGTCCGCCGCAACGGTGGAGAAACTCGGCTCGCGATCCGACCAGATCGGCGAGATCATCGCTACCATCCAGGACATCGCGGACCAGACCAACCTGCTGGCGCTCAATGCCGCCATCGAAGCGGCCAGGGCCGGGGACCACGGCCGCGGGTTCGCCGTGGTGGCCGACGAGGTGCGCACCCTGGCCGGACGCACGGCCGCGGCAACCAAGGAGATCGAAACCATGATCGGTTCCATCCAGCGGGAATCCCGCAACGCGGTCACCGCCATGGAGGAGGGTGTCACGGTGGTGGAGCGGGGCACGACGGATTCAGCCCGTTCCGATGCTGCTTTGCGGGAGATTCTCAGCCAGATCGACCTTGTGGTCAACCATGTCAGCCAGATCGCCACGACCGCCGAAGAACAGACCGCCACCACCAACGAGATCAGCACCCATATCCACCAAATCTCCCAGGTGGTGGAAGAAACGTCCCGTCATGCCCAGGATTCATCCCGTGAAGCGGAACGGCTGTCCGGACTGAGCCGGGAGTTGCAGGGATTCGTGGACAAATTCAAGCTCGCCTGAGGGAGGCGCCGCCTGCGAACAAGCAGGAGCCGCCGGAGGAGGCCCGGCTCCCGGCAATTATCAGGTTTGGCGCAACATGCCCGTACGGGGAGACGAAGAAGGTTACGGCGCGGCCTTGGGACGACCGGCCCGTGATGCGGGAGGGGAAAAACGCCGGGGGCGGGAACATTTGCGGCGCAAAGTTCAGGAGACTAAGAAGCGTGCCGCGCTGCCCTCGCGGCATGGTCGGAGGCCGCTTCCTTTCGCTGGTGCAGCAACAATTTCCATTCCCGGACACCGATCTCCATCAAAGAGGGTTCCCCCGAACTGCAGAGCTTGCCGACCAGTTCCTCCCACTCGTGCTTTACAAAAAAATCCTTGTGAACCGCCCTGTTGAGCGTCTTGCGCAGAAAGCCGCTCAGGTAGTTCTGTTCGTCGGGCTTGAAAAAATAAAGACCCATGGCAGCGGAGCCATCCGGTTCATTCGAGGCATACACACACATTCCGCTCAGCCACACCCTGTCCATGGGCATGAGAACCCTGACCGTGTCATTTTTCTTCGGCATGGCGGCCGGGGCCGGCGGGGAAGGAAGCGAGACCCTGACGCCATGGGCGCAGTAGTTCTCCACGTGCGATTCAATCGCAACGTTTTCCGACCAGGAAATGGTCACCTTGCTCAATCTTCCCAACAGCAGTTCGGTATCGTAGCGAACGGCATCTCTCTTGTTCATAAACCCTCCCTCGTGTGCCCTGCGCCCAGCCGTGGGGACTTAATCGCAGACCCCACTCCTCTTTACGATACCATGGAATAGGCCCGCCCAAACGTGGCGATTGTGCAACAATCACGTCACCCCCGTGCCACCACGCACGGCAAGCCATTAACCGGATCGTTTCGCGGGTTTCCCCGGCGACCCGGAACCCTTGCTGCGGTTCACGATGCTTTTCCCGGAACCGGGTGATTGAGGCCAGGCACGTGAGGGGCCGCCGAATCGACGCCGGTTCTTTGGCCGTAGGCGGTCACCACGGCGGCCGGCGTCTCGAAAAAGGCCTCTGCACCCAACAGGCCGGTGAGACCGGACCGGTCGAATTCGGCACGAACCTCGTCGATCACCTCGCAGACCACGAGCCTGATGCCCTGGCCCGCCAGGGTGCCGTGGATCGCGCGCAGGGTTTCGGCCGCCGTGAAGTCCACGTCGTCAACCGCCGCCGCATCGATACAGAACCATGACAAGGCCGGGTCCGCGCTTCCGACGAGTTCCTCGATCTCTCTGGCAAGTACCTGGCTGTTGGCGTAATACATGTTGTGCATGAAGCGGTAGATCATGAGGCCGGGCACGACCTGCGCCCGGGTACTGACCGGCCGCTGCCGCCACCCCAGCGTCTCGTCGGGACCAATCAGCATGTTGGTTACGAAATAACCGTGCCGCGTATGGACCACGAGGGACAGGACGATGGCCAGAAGGATGCTCTGCTCCACCCCCACAAAGACAACCACTCCGGCCGTGATCAGGGCAACCCAGAACTCCCACGGCCGTTCCGCGTAGATTCTCTTCATACCCGTGATATCGATCAGATCCGCCCCGATCAGGAAGACCACCGCTGAAAGGACCGCTCCCGGCATGTAGGCCAACGGGGCGGTGAAAAAGAGGAGCACCATGAGAACCACGGCGCTCGTGACAAGTTGCGCGAGCTGGCTCCGTCCGCCCGCATTCTCCACCATCCGGGTCTTGGTTGGGCTGCCGTTCACCACAAAGGCGCCGGACAGGCCGGCGCCGATGTTGGCCAGACACAGGCCCACCAGGTCGGTGTTCTCGTCGAAATACTCGTTGTAGTGGGCGGCTGAGGCACGGGAGGTGGCGGCGCTCTGGGCGAGGATCACCACGGACATGGCAAAGGCGGTGGGGACGAGCTTTTCGATCAGGTCCATGTCGATTGCCGCTGCGGGCAGACCGATTCCGGGCAGCCCCCCCGGAACAGGGCCGAGGACGCGGACCCCGTAGCTCGCCAGATTGAGTGCCCAGCTGGCGATGATGGCCCCGATCACCGCGATCAGGGCCCCCGGGATCTTCTTCGACAACCTTCGCGATCCGGTGATGATCGCCAGAACGGCGAACGCCACCATGAGGGAGGCGGGATTCGCCAGTCGGAGCTGCCCAAGGGTGGCAATGAGCTTCTGGATGGTGCCGTGCCCTCCGCCGGGCAGGTCGAGCATCCCGGAGATCTCTCCCACGGCGACCTGGATGCCGACCCCGGACAGGAAACCGACGAGCACGGTGCGCGACAGGAAGTCCGACAGGAAGCCGAGCCGGGCGACACGGGCCAGGAACAGGAACCCGGCAGTCATGAGCGCAAGCAGACCCGCCAGGGCGAGCCACTCGCCGGACCGGGGAGCGGCCATGCCGGCGATGCCGGAGGCGAGGATAACCGCCGTGGCCGAATCCGCACCGACCACCAGATGCCGGGACGAGCCGAAGAACGCGTACAGGGCCATGGGGATGAGAATGGTGTAGAGGCCGGTGATGACCGGAGTGCCGGAGAGCTTGGTGTAGCCCATTACCTCGGGAATGGCCAGGGCGGCCAACGTGATGCCGGCGATGATGTCGGACGGGATTAGGGTTTTGTCCAGGGGCAGGAGCCCTTGGAACAGGGTGAAGCGGTGTTTCCGCTGCTGTGCGGCGGCATGTGCCATGAATATTCCCCCGGCCCGTTCAGATCATGGAGCCCGTCCGGCCATCGTGATTGCGAGGCGGCGACGTTGCAGGCCGCACTGCTCCTCATGGTATAGTTTTACCTTCTTTCATTCCGGAAGCAACCGGTAATGTAGTGCGGCACCGGCGCCCACGCTGATCGGGCGCCCCCGGAACCGGAGCGGCACCCCCCGGAAGGCACGGCCTCCAGCCCCTTGGAACAGATATGTGTACTTTTCAATTGATAAACGGTGCAACTGTGCGATAATACGAAAATTATGGGACCTGCGGCAGAGATCTCCGGCTCTCCCGTAACTTCATGGAAGACCAGAAAAGCGGCATGGAGGGGCAATCCCTATGCGTTCCGGTTACTTGAAAGCCCTGACCCTGAAAACCAGAATGGCGCTGGCCATCACCTCCCTGTTTGTCCTGTTTGTCATTACCACGTTATATCTCACCAGTGCGTATTTCGAGCGCACCTTCAAGGAAACCATCTCCGCCCAGCAGTTTTCCCTCGCTTCGAGCCTGGCCGACGGCATAGACGACAAACTCAGGATCGCGCAGAACGCCCTGAAGGCGGCTGCAGCGACCGCTCCGGCCGACGCCTTTAGCAATCCCGACAAGGCCCAGCGTTTTCTGGACCAAAGGATCGGCGTACTCTCGATCTTCGATAACGGCCTCTTCTTCATCAACATGGACGGCAGATTGATCGCGGAGAGTCCCTACCGGCCCAAGCGACGGGGGAGAGACCTGCGATTCCGGGAGTGGGTGCAAAAGACCATCTCCAGCCGGAAACCGTATATCTCCGAGCCGTACCTGTCAACCCACACCCCCGGCCTGCCCGCCATCGTCATGACCGTGCCGATCTTCGACAAAAAAGGAGCGATGACCGGGATGATAACCGGCAGCCTCGACCTGCAGGGGGAAAACTTTCTGGCGGCACTGTCCAGGGTCAGGATCGGCGCGACCGGCTACATCTTCATCGCCGACATGAACAGGATGCTGGTGGTACACCCGGACAAGAACAGGATCATGAAACCGGCGGCGCCGCCGGGCGTCAACAGGGTAATGGACCGGGCCTTCGAGGGATTCGAGGGGAGCGGCGAAACCGTCACCTCGCGCGGGGTTCCCATGCTCGTCTCCATCAAGCGGATTCACATGGCGTCCTGGTTCCTGGGGGCCAGTTTCCCCCTGTCCGAGGCGTATGCCCCCCTGCGTAAGGCCGAGCGCTATTTCGTCATGGCCGCGGTAACGGGAACCGTCATGCTCCTCTTGGTCACCTGGCTGACGATGAAGCGCCTAATGGCGCCGCTCGCGGTGATGACCCGGCATGTGGCGCACCTGCCGGAGAAGCCGCGGCACGAACATCAGATTGCGCTCGATTCCGCCGATGAGATCGGGGTCCTGGCGGCTGCATTCAACACCATGATCGACACCCTGGACCGGCAGCAGGATGAATTGCGGGACCAGAAGCAGAGGATCGACAATGAACGGGGCTTGCTCGAAAAAGAGGTTGTGAAACGGCAGATAGCCCAGGAGGCGCTTTCGGACAAGCAGCAGCAACTGGAGGAACTCAACAGCCTGCTCCGTGGGATCAACAACGAGCTTGAGGAGCGGATCGCCCTGGCGGTTTCGGAACTTCGCCAGAAGGACCGGATATTGATCCAGCAGCAACGCCAGGCGGCCATGGGCGAGATGATCAACAACATTGCCCACCAGTGGCGGCAGCCGCTCAACAATATCGGTCTGATCATCCAGAACATGATGCAGAGCCGGGAGTACGGAGAACTTACCTATGACCAGATGCGTGCCGATGTCGGCAAGGCAATGGAAACCATACGGTTCATGTCCCAAACCATCGACGACTTCAGGAATTATTTCCAGCCTGACAAGGAAAAAAGGCGGTTCAGCGTCAGGACGGCCGTCACAAAAACCATCGCCGTTATCGAGGGGAGTATCGGCAAGACAAGAATCTCCATCGAAGCCGACGCTGGGGACGACCCGAGCATCTACGGTTATTCGAACGAATACTCCCAAGTCCTTCTCAATATCCTCATCAATGCCAGGGATGCCCTGGCCGAACGGAAGATCCACAACCCGGAGATCACAATCACCATCCGTTCGGAAAACGGGAAAACCGTCGTAACCATCGGCGATAACGCCGGTGGCATCCCTGACAACATCATCGACAGGATATTCGATCCCTACTTTTCCACCAAGAGCCCGGAAAAAGGGACCGGCGTGGGGCTCTTCATGTCGAAAAATATCATTGAAGGCAACATGAACGGGAGGCTTACGGCATACAATTCCGGCGAAGGAGCCGAATTCAGGATAGAGGTCTGACCCACCGCCCCGCAGCCTAACAGGTTGTTGAAAAACGTCATGGGGAAGGCCGGATGCCAGGCACCCGGAACGGAGCAGCCGAAGTACAACAACTAGTCAGCTGGGGTTGCGAGTACCGCGCAACGCCGCAGACGATTCTCCGCAATAGTTTTTCAACAACCTGCTAAAGGGAAAGCCCACCAAATCCTGTGGTGGGCTTTCATTCTCCAACTTCCCATTTTTTGCTTGTTCATCGTCCGGTCAGGGGTTGCAACCGGAACGTGGTTACCTTTTTATCCGCTATCTGCACGGTGGAGTATCTTCCATGAATTGAAAGCCTCCTTGGAAACGGTTTGTACCACTTTCCATCTGGAGTAACTATAGGCCTCCCGAATGGATAAAACCAGTCTGTTGAAAAAAGATAAATACGAGTATACTGTAAAGCTAATGCCATTTTTGTGCCCCAAGGCAGCTGAAACCGGGCGGCCTTACCGGGTGCAATCATCTTCCTTTTTTACCCTCCCCATGATAAAAACGGCACCGGTAACGAAACAGCAACGTTATGTGCGGATGTATTCTGTGAGCTTGTTCGTAAATAAGCTTTTGCAAGGGGGATGGCGGTGATGCACCGTGCTGCAGCAGATCGGTTCTTCCTGTTCGCCGTGGTTGTCGCGACGCTGGCCGGTTGTTCCGGGAGGCCGACCACCATGGGTGACCTCTACCTGGAATCCAGGACCGCCCTGGAGGCCTATAGACGGGGCAATTACCGTTATGTCCCCGCAAACGGGAAGATCACCGTTACCACCGCGAAGGAAGCGGCCCAGTTCAGGATCGTTGCCGTCGGCTCGGTCAATGACAGGAAAATGGCCCTGCATCTCGCCTTTCCTTCCGAGTGCCTGCTGAAGCACGCCGCGTGCCTCCACGATGCCAACAAGGAGTTCGAGGCCCTGAAAAAATGCGCGGACAAGGTGGTGAGCCGGACCCCCGTGCCCCCTTCCTGTTCCGCCGCTCCGCAGATCATGGACGGGGTGGGCGGTTTAACCGTGAGAAACCGGCAGTATGCACCCCACATGGATATGTGGGTTTCCGACCTGAACTAGTATTCCTGCAAACAAGTAATATCGACAACCCCCTCCCCCTGGCGTGCGGCTGGGAACGCTGCCGATTCCCCCTCTGGACATGGCCGGGCCGCTGAAGGAGACCCCTTCGCGCACCCGGCCTTTCTGTTGGGTAACAAGGGTGAAGGGGCCTTGGATCGCACCGCATTCCCACCTGCGCTTTGAGGTTGCAACTTTTTTTTGTAAGGACTAGAACTACCATAGAGGATAAAAATGATCCCAAATGTTTTTTCGTGAAAACCGGATTACTCAATCCGGTGCACGGCGCGCCTCCCAGCCGGGCGGGCGGCAGGCATTAGTCCCCGTCCCATAATGCAGCTTCGACAAGGAGAACAGCTATGAAGATCAATCGCAAAGGATCGGCCCAATGGCAGGGGGGGATCAAGGACGGCAAGGGGGCAATCTCCACCGGGAGCGGCGCCTTGCAGGCCTATCCCTACGGTTTCTCCAGCCGCTTCGAAGGGGTGCCGGGCACCAACCCGGAGGAGTTGCTCGGGGCGGCCCACGCCGGCTGCTTCACCATGGCCCTTTCGCTTATCCTGGGCGAGGCAAACCTCACCGCCGAGCGGATGGACACCACCGCCACGGTGACCCTGGAGCAGGTGGAGGGCGGTTATGCCATTACCGCCGTCCACCTGAAACTGGAGGCCAAGGTTCCGGGGGCTGACCAGGCGGCCCTGGAACGGCTCGCCGCCATGGCCAAGGCCGGATGTCCGGTTTCCAAGCTGTTCAATACCGAAATCACCCTGGAGGCGACACTCGTGTCATAGGGCACGAGGCCATCCCTGCGGCGACCTCCGGCGGACCGTCAGGAAAGCAGAGGTTACTACCATGGTAGATCAAACGCTATCATCCCGACGGGGCTTTACCGTCGGTTGCGCAATCATTGCCGCACTCGCGCTGCTGACCGTTTCACCGCTCCGTGCTGCAGCAGGGCCGGTCCCGGCCGGCTTTGCCGAGCGCTTCGCCCAGGTCAACGGGGTCAGGCTGCATTATCTCATCGGCGGTGCGGGTAGCCCTGTGGTCCTGCTGCACGGGTATGCCGAAACCGGTCTGATGTGGCGTCCGCTCATGAAGCCACTCGCCCGGCACCATACCGTCATCGTTCCCGACCTGCGCGGCGCGGGGGGATCGGCCAAACCGGAATCAGGCTACGACAAGAAGAACATGGCCGTGGACATCCATGAACTGACCTCATCGCTTGGCTTTGACCGGGTGAGCATCGTGGGGCACGACATCGGTCTGATGGTGGCCTATGCCTATGCCGCCCAGTTTCCCCGGGGCACCGAGCGCGTCGTGCTGATGGACGCCTTCCTGCCCGGCATCGGCTCCTGGAAGGAGGTCTGGCTGATGCGCGACCTGTGGCATTTCCATTTCTACGGCGCGGTGCCGCTGGCCCTGGTCAAGGGACGTGAACGCACCTACTTCGAGCATTTCTGGAACGACTTTGCCGCGAACCCCAAACAGTCGGTGCCCGAAGCCGACCGCCGCCTCTATGCCAAAGCCTACGCCCAGCCCGGGGGTATGCGCGCCGGGTTCGAGTACTTCCGCAACTTCGAGCGGGACGCGAAGGACTTCGAGTTGCTTTCGCAGACCAAGCTCTCCAGGCCGGTGCTGGTCCTGACCGGCGAGAAGGCGAGCGGCACGTTCCTCATCGAACAAACCAGACTGGTGGCTACCGATGTCAGGGGGGTGGTTGTCCCCGGTTCGGGGCACTGGCTGATGGAAGAGGCGCCCACGGTGGTGATTCCCGCGATCATCGACTTCATCGATGGCCCGCCGGGGGCGGAGGCAGGTACGCAGTAGTCCATCATGGAGACGCGGCCAAAGGGAAAACCATGACTCTGTACGGCCGGGCGTTCGCCAACCGGGTCGGCCTCCAGGCCGTCGAGGATGGGATCGGTTGTACATGCTTCGCATTCTGATATGATTGTGGGGGGTGCTTCATGGGACTTATGAGTCTTACAGGACCCATGAGACCTCTAGGACTTATGAAATGCACCAAAAACCTCCCCTGAAAGGAACCCCCATGACCACTCGCACCATTGACCGGCTGTTCAAGAGCCGCCCCACCGTCGAGGGCGCCGGCGTCCACCTCAAACGTGCCTTCGGCAACTCCCAGGTACCGCTGTTCGATCCGTTCCTGATGCTGGACGATTTCCACACCGCCAACCCGGCCGAGTATCTTCCCGGCTTCCCCTGGCACCCGCACCGGGGCATCGAGACCATCACCTATGTCCTGGAAGGGATGGTGGAACATGGCGACAGCATGGGCAACAAGGGGGTCATCGGCGCCGGAGATGTTCAGTGGATGACGGCCGGCAGCGGCATCATCCACCAGGAGATGCCGCAAAAAAGCCCCACCGGCATGATGTGGGGTTTCCAGTTCTGGGCCAACCTGCCGGCGAGCCAGAAAATGATGGCGCCCCGCTACCGGGACGTGAAGGCGGCCGACATCCCGGAGGTCACCCTGGATTCCGGGGTCAGGATCAAGATCGTCAGCGGCCGGATCAACGGGGTTCAGGGACCGGTGCGGGACATCGTGATCGACCCTGAAATGCTGGATGTGAGCGTCCCCGCCGGTGCCGTCTTCCGCCACCCGGTCACGGCGGGGCATACCGCCATCGCCTACGTGCTGGACGGCGAGGGATATTTCGACGGGCAACGGGATGCCTTTGCCTACGAGATGGCGGGTTCGGGATGGATGGATCTGGACCGGCGCTGCATCTGCGGCCCTGAAACCGTGGTCCTCTACAAGCGTGAAGGGAGCGAAGTGCAGATCGAGGCGGGAGAGCGGCCGGTCCGGTTCCTGTTCATCGCGGGGAAGCCGCTCCATGAGCCGGTGGCCTGGTACGGTCCGATCGTCATGAACACCCAGGAAGAGTTGCGGGTTGCCTTCGAGGAATTCCGGAACGGTACCTTTATCAAGAGCGCGTAGCGTGACGACCGTTGCGATCATAACCGGTATCACCCTGATGCCCCTGGTTCTCGGGGAGGGGTTCGAGACTCTTAAAGGAATCGGAGCAGGGAAATGATGAGGATTACCTGACCACCTGGCTTACGTACAAATTCCGGGAGCCATGCGGAGGGAGCACGGGACGAGGGCCGGTGGTGAACCGGTTTCCTCCTATTGCTGCTTATCCTCGGCAGGAGAACCCTCGGGAGGTGCAGGGGGTGGCTCGGAGGGCGCTGTCGGCACCGATTCCGGGTTGGTCGCGGCAGGGGGCGCTTCAGCAGGTGCCGGGGCGGGTGAACAGGCCTTGGCGCAGTCGTTGTACGTGGTCGTGTTTTTCTCCACGCACTGTTTGTGGTCGTCATCGGAATAGCCGCCGGCCGGGGGGCAGTACATGTCGTTGGAACGCTTGTCGCTCGCGCAGGTCGCGAGACAGTCGGATTTCTCGTCGGCACGGCTTGTGCCGGCAAGCGGGCACAGGAGAAGAAGCAACAACGCGGTAAAGAGGATTCGCATGGTGAGAGCCCTTACGCCTTTCTTCGTTCTTTTCCTTCATAGGTATTCCTGCGGGACGGCTCCCGCAGAGGACCTCTGCCAATCAATATCCAGCCGTCCGAGCGCTGGAAGGAAAGAATCCGCCGTTTCCGCACAAACGACTCCAACTCCTCGTCTCCGACAACACCCGGCGTCCCGTCTCCAAAGATGACCGGAATCTTCATAGGCCCTTTCTAGCAAACTTTCACCGCGCCCACAACCCCTCAAAGAGGAAGAGATCATGACCGGTGCCTTCGGTGCGCCCTGAAAGCCGCCCCCCCTGGGCACAGACAGGCGTCACTGTATCTTGCGGATCGTATCCCTGTTGGCATCCGCAACATAGATGCTCGTCCCGTCCGTCGTGATGCCCACGGGAAAGTAAAACAGGGCGGCGGACCCGGTGCCGTCGCTCGAACCGGCAACTCCCGGGGAGCCGGCAACAGTGGTCACTGCCTGTGTCGAGATGACGATCTTGCGGATGGTGCTGCTGCCTGAATCGGTGACGTAGAGATTCGTCCCGTCCGTCGTAATGCCGTTAGGGTGGTAGAAGCTGGCGTTGGTTCCCGTGCCGTCGGCGGAACCGTAGTAGGCCGTACTGCCCGCCAGCGTGGTGACGACCCACCCCGAAAGAGCAATCTTGCGGATCATGTAATTGTTGAAGTCGGCCACATAGAGGTATGTGCCGTCCGTGGTGATCCCGGCCGGGGCATTGAAGGTTGCGGCGGTCCCTGTCCCGTTGTCGGAGCCGGAGGTTCCGGCGCTGCCGGCCACGGTGGTGACGTTTCCGGTTGTGGTGTCGATCTGGCGGATGGTATTGCTGTTGGAGTCGGTGACATAGAGGCTGGTGCCGGAGCAGGTTATGCCGACAGGGCCATTAAAGCTCGCCGCAGCCCCCTGCCCGTCCGCCGTGCCGGTGACACCTGCCTTGCCGGCCAGGGTGGTTACGGTCCTGGATGCGATGTCGATCTTGCGGATGGTGTTGTTGCCGGTGTCCGTCACGTAGAGACTCGTGCCGTCCGTGGCGATGTCGTGGGGACCGTTGAAGGTCGCTGCGGTCCCGACCGCATTGGTGGACCCGCTGGTGCCGGCAATCCCCGCTATTGTGGTTACCGCGTTGCTGGCCAGGACAATCTGGCGGATGGTGTTGCCGCCGTAATCCGTCACGTAGAGGATTGTTTTATCCGTGGACAGAGCGGCCCCGTTCGGGGTGGCAAATCGAGCCGCGGTCCCGATCCCGTCGGTTGTTCCGCTGACCCCCGGACTGCCGGCAACCGTTGAAACGGTATTGAGCGAAGTGGTGTAGATCGAGCCGGAGCTGTACGCCGGCCCGGAGGTAGTGGTAGTGGATGACGTCCCACACCCGGAGAGCAACGTGACGGCAAGGAGCAGACCGATACCTGTTTTATTCATTTTGACCTCTCTCCGCGGTTGGGCCGGATGCTTCGCTATCCTGGCCGTTTTTTCTGCACGGCCCCGCGCACGTTTGTTTTCATCCCGTTTTACCAGACTTTGTCATGAGTAACAACACCCCAGAGTGTGAAAATATTATGAAGCGCCGATACCGGCGGGAATATCTCTGAATCGCCCCGATGACGAGAACGCAAAAAGGCCGCCCGGAAAGGCGGCCTTTTCACTACGGCATGGACGATGGACGCAACCGGGCCGGCGCTGTTACGCTGCCTGCCGGGCGCCCCATTCACGGCGCGATCATAACGTGCGCCCTAGAAATCATCATTTTCGCGCTGCTTTTTGAGCATCTTTTCCAGATACAGTTCCGGGGAGGTCAACTTCGCGGCCTCTGCTTCGCTGTAGCCGAGCGCCCGGAAGTTCAACACGCCGTTGACGCTATGGCAATTCTCGCAACTCAGGGCCTTGGTCTTCGTCACCAGATGGCTGCTGGAGAAATAGATGGTCTGCCATCCCGGCTCAGCCTGGTACTTCTTTATGCCCAGGGTCCTGGCTGCCGAGGCGACCCCGGCCAGGGTATCGCCGGTGGCCATGGGCTGGGCGAAGTCCATGGCAAGCAGGTTGCCGGTCACTTTATCGAAGTAGGCCTTGCCCTGGAAGATCTTGAACGGATAAATCTTGCTGGTTTTATCATCCCTGCTCCCCTTGGGACCGATAAAATGCGGCTCATTACGGACGGTCTTGTTATACCAGGCGTACACGGGGATGGTCTCGTTGGCTTCCTTCTTCAGGGTTGACGGCTCGTAAAATCCGTTGGCGAGCTTTTCCCACTTGGTAAAATCCTTGGCGCTCGCCCCGCCGGTCCTGGGGATATGGCAGGTCTGGCAGGCAATCCGGGCCGTATGGAGATTGTAGGCTTCTTCCTTGTGAGGGCGCTCCGGATGGCACCCGGAGGTGGTACAGGTCAGCCGGGTACCGTCGTTCGCCCAGTTGTTGGGGTCGTAGCCGGTGGGAAAACGGTGGTCCTTGGGCTTGTGGCAGTCCGAGCATTCCATCTTCTTCGCAGCATGCACATCGTTTGCCGGGGTAAAGGCGAAGCCGCGCTTGATGTACACACCCCCGCCGGCCGCCTCGTGGCAGACCATGCAGTTTTTGACCTTGGGCCTGGCAATGGCCAGGGCGGCCTTGGTGCTGCGGTCCTGACCCATGACGATCCGCCCCTTATTATCCTTGTACGGCTTGCGGTTGCTGAAGTCATAGGCCGACGAATGGCAGATCAGGCAGTCAATGGCCGCCTCGGCCTCGGGCCCCGTGCTCCCCACATCGCTCAGGTGGTTCCCCGGATGGCAGGTGTTGCAGCCGGTGTACTTGGTCTTGCCGGCGGCATTCACCGGGATCTCCTTCAGGTTGTTGACGATGTCGTTGCCGTTGCACATGGTATAGATACGGTTCTTCATCCCGTACTCTTTGCCGGCTTCCAGATGGTCCACGTTGTCAACCTTTGACGCGTGCTTCCAGTGGACCGTGTCGAGAAACTTGTGTGCGGTTCCCGGGTGGCATTCTTCGCAGGTCCCGGGGCCTTTGTATCCGTTCTTTTCGATATACTCGCGTCCCGGATGCTCCGCCCCCGAGGCGATGCCGGATAGTCCCCACAGAAATGCCGCCGTTGCCAACAACTTGAGATTCATGATCGCCTCCGAAACAGAAATTTTCCCAAATATACAAAATACAATATATATGTCAATATAAATTTAAATATGTGCTCATTCAATGTATAATGCGGCGTTTGCCGGCCGCCGCGGAATCACCTTTCACTGCGGCGTACCCCTTGCGGTCCCTGACGGGCGGCAGGGAAAAATCGCCCTTCACCTGCCATGCATCCTTCAAATAAACCCAGGGGGCCAGCGCCGACAGGGTGTAACCCGGCTCAAGCTCGATTTTCTCGGAGTGGATATTTCGGATGAACAGACCGCTCTTATCGGCCACCACCTCGTGGCTGCCGTTGAACGGCAGCGCACCGGGGTCGCCGTACTCCCAGGAAACCTGCTGGCGCTGTTCCCCCTCCGGATCGGCATGGCAGGAGTCGCAGCTTCGGCCCCTGCCGTACTTGTGGGACATTTTGTCCAACTGGATCCAGAGGAGGGCCTTGTTATTCTCCGGCAGGAGGTCGAAGAGCCCCACATAAGCCCAGGCGTCGTCCGTCTGTTTCAGGTTCGGGAGGTCGGCGGGAAAACGCCAGTGCAGGCCCGGCTTGAAGGGGGACGAAAGTTGATTCATGACGGCCATGGGGAACGGCTTGACCGGAATCCACCGCCCATGCTGGTCCTTGAGCAGAAACGGCTCGGCCATGATCCCGTAATAGGCTTTGAACTTGAAGTAGGGGGTCTTCGACCCGTCCTGCATGCCCGGCCCCCAGTAGGTACCCTGGTAGCCCCCCACGTTGCGGATATGACAGGCTTCGCAGGTCAGGTTTCTATGCAGGGAGGCCGTATGTCTTCCGACCACCCCCGCATGGCAGCGGACGCAGGAGTTCCCGGCCTGGCGTTTGACCATGGCGTGACCGATGGCCGGGTTGCTTCTGGTGCTTTCATGACAATCGAGGCACCCAACCTTGGCCGCCACATGCACGTCCGGCGCTCCTCCCTCGGGGAAGGAAAAACTCCCGCCGAAGTACCCGGCACCACGGCGGCGGTCTTCGGGCCCGGCGTGGCAGACCGAGGCACGGCCGTTGCCGTAGCAACTTTCGGGGGGCGGGGTCCTGGTAAAGCTATGTACCCCCTTGGCCGGGTCGGGCGCGCTTTTGGGTTGCGGATTATAGTGGCAGTCCAGGCACCCCACGTGACAGATGCTACAGCTCTTCTGCCCCTGGGCAGCGGCCCGGTCACTCAGCGGAACGGCGGTCGCGGCACGCATCCGCTCCACGTTCCCCTCAAACCACGGCCCGCAGTTGTGCGGCCCGCGCTGCTCGTCGAGCCAGCCCCGGTACTGGCTCTGCTTGCCGTTTTGCGCCATGGTGCTGCGGCTGAATTCGGCAAATTCACGCTGATGGCACGTACCGCACGTCTGTTCCATCATGGCGAAGCTCTGGGACAGGGTATCCCCACGCTTGTCGTGGTAGAGGATCGCGGTAATCCCCGTATCCCTGACCTTCCTTCCCTCCTTGTCGGTGCTGACCATCAGGCGGGCGGCGGGATTAGTGCCAAACTCCAGCGGATACCTGCGGGGGGAGGTCATGACGGCGAACCCCTTCCCCACTCGCATGAGGCGCCCCAGGCCACGGTGGGCCTCCTCCGGCAGCCGCGCAACGGGGTCTCCCCGGTGGCAGTCGCTGCAGGTGGCCTGCATGCCGCTTTGGGCCTCAACCTCCCGCTGGGTGATCGTGAAACCGGGATACCCGAACTTTTTCATCGCCGGGCCGTTCTCGTGGCACTCCCGGCACGTATCCGCCGACCAGGCCACCACCGGGGGCAGAATGCACAGGATGGACATCAGGCAAAGCTTTGACGCGATCATGGAACTCTCCTCTCCTCGGGTTGCGGGCGGGGTCGGCGTTTTCGCCGGGATAAAAAGATATTTCACCGCCTTTTAACGTAACACTACCCACCTAATGCCACACCAGTTGTCACTACATCGGCCGACTATTATTCAAAAATCAATATGTTGCAATATTATCGTAATCATTGCGCACACAGGCACTTTTTTTGCTTTATTCAATTTTCAATATATGTGCCTAGAACAATATCGTTCTATCGAAAATATTTTATGTGTCTCGGTAAAAAATTCACCGAGGCCGGACACGCGGAAGGGGGTGAAGGAGGAACTGGCCACAAACCGGGTATTGAATCGTGAGAATGGCGGCACCTCTCGGGTCGCCATACTAAAACACAACAATGGAGGAAACCGTGAAGAAAAGAATACTGCCCATGCTTTTGGCCGGCTTGATTGCGGGGATGAACCTTCCCCTCCCGGCACAGGCCGCCGACGAGGAGTTGCTGCAAAAGGTGGACAAGCTGTACAAGGAGATAGAAACCCTGAAGGGCTCAGTCAAGAAGGTGGAGGACAAGTCCGTCGGCAGATGGCTGACCATCGGCGGGGATTACCGCTTCAGGTATGACTATCTGAACGGCCGCACCAAACCGTTCACCGATGTGAACGCAACCTTTGCGAATGCGCAACAAAAATTGCAAGCTGATTTCTTTGCGAATCCGTCAACAACTGCCGGATCATCAACGTATTTTGGTTCTGCTGCGGCCGGCAGCATGTCTACTTCTGGAGCTTTAAGCGCCCTAATGGGGTTTTCACAGGCAATGGCGGGCGTAAAAACTTACGCTGATGCCGTAAACTTCAAAAACAACCCTAATTATGCCGGGTTGATTAACGGCATAGGTGGATTTGCGGTAACCGTTCCCTCCTACAAACCGGAGAACCCCACCCTCTATACCAACAGGCTCGGCCTTGACCTTCACGCCAAGGCCACACAGGATGTCACCGTCAACACCCGTCTCGTCATGTACAAGGTGTTCGGCGCCCAGGACGACCAGGCCGTCACCAACGGCAATGCCGCACCCTATTTCGCCGACCGCGTCGGCGTGTTCGACGGCACCCTCGGCCATGTCCCCTCCACCAGCTACCTGGACGTGGACCGGGCCTACGCCACCTGGAGCAATATCGCCGACCAGCCGCTCTGGTTCTCGGTCGGCCGCCGCCCCTCCACCAACGGCGCCCCCAGCAACCTGCGCCTCAACAACGAACGCCCCGGCAACGGCGGTACCCCGTCGCTTCTGGTTGACTATGCCTTTGACGGCATGACCATCGGCTATGCCCCGGACATCGAGATGCTGCCCGGCGCCTATGCCAAGGTCTGCTACGGCCGCGGCTATGAAAGCGGCTTCCGCTCGACCCCTGCCAACTCCATTGCCGACACCGACATGCTTGGTATCGCCGTGATCCCGATCGATACCGATCCGTTGCGTGTCTGGCTGCAGTGGAACCGCGGTTTCAATATCTTCGATGCCCCGACCATGAGCAACACCTATTTCGGCAACACCGCACCCAAGGCCAATCTGGGCGACATCGACTGGTGGGGCGCCGGTTACATGAGCACGCTCAAGAAGGTCGGCCCCGGCGATCTGAACTTCTTCACCGACGCCGCCCTGAGCGTAACCCATCCCAACGGCAATGTTTCTGCTCAGTTCGGCTTCCAGGGACTCATGACCGGGGCCTTCTTCAACCCTGAAGCCCCGACCAGCAAGACCGGCTGGGCCGTATCCGCCGGGGTCCGCTACGATCTGCCGTCCAGGACCAAACTGGGCTTCGAGTACAACCACGGCTCCAAGGACTGGATCACCTTCGCCCCCGCCGCCGACGACATGTGGACGTCAAAGGTCGGAACCCGCGGCAACGTGTATGAAGGATATATCATCCAGGAGCTCAACCTGAAGCCGATCTCCTCCTACTTCAGCAAGACCTTCTTCCGCGTCGGCTACCAGTATTACGACTTCGAGTATACCGGCAGCAACAACTGGGTTGGCGCACCGGTGAAGATATCGGACGTGAAGGGGCAGATGATGACGACCACCCCGCTGGAATACGCCCATGACGTGTACGCAACCTTCGAGGTGCATTTCTAGGGCCTGAATTCGTGACGCCGCCATGTCGTGCCGGCGGAAGCAGGGAGGCGTCACGGATTCAGACAAGGCTTGAGTACCTGCCCGCTTTCTGCGGGCAGCACGCCGGGGGAGTGGAACCGTGCCTCCCGCTTCCCCGGTTTTTTTGCCGGTCCGGATCGTCCCGGCACCCGGCAGGGGGCGCGACAAACACTACACACCGTAGAAAAAGGAGTAAACCGATGAAAAAGATTATCTCCATGGTTGTCATGGCGGCCCTTGTAGCCTTCACCTCCCTGACGGTCGTCACAAAGGCCTCCGCAGAAGAGGTCAAGATGGTCGGCGCCATCTCCAAGATCGAAATGGCTGCGGACGGCAAGTCGGCGACGGCGACCCTCAAGGACAGCAAGACCGGGGAAAGCGTGACCATCCTCATTACCGACGATCTTACTCTCGACAAGTTCAAGGACAAGCGCATCGTGGAGGGCGACGAGATCCGCTGCAAGTTCGAGAAAGAAAACGGCAAGAACAACAGCAAGATCTTCAAGAAGACAGCCGGCTGCTAACGCTGCCTGCCCGCAGGACCGATGCACCCTCCCCTCGCACAACACGTTCCTTCGTCTGCGCCGTAGCCGCCTTCGCGGCGGTTGCGGCGCAGACCCCCAATGCCGCCCCCCCGACACCCCGCTACGGCCGGAAAGGCCCATGCAACCACCGAGAGCGGGAGCGATGCCCTGTCGAATGCGCTTGTGCATGCCCCGGGCAACAAAGATTATTTTCCGAAAAAACTCCCCCGAAAGGACGCCCCTCGACAGTGCAGGCCTCAAGCCGCACCCCCGCCCGAATTAATCATTATTTACTATTCGGGGAGAAAGGTTTAAATTCGACAACGTGCTTCAATTGACGCAAAACCGTCGTACTCTCTTGAAGAGGAACTGTTTGATGAAAAGCTTGATCATGGTGGTACTGCTTAGTTTGTCACTGATATCAGGTTGCACGAAACCGGAATCCCAGATAACCGCAAAACTTGTCGGCAAGTGGAAGGCGGAATCGAATGATTTCTCATTCATTTTTGCACGGGACAATACCGGTTATTTGCTGTTCAATAACCAGAAGGTGCCTTTGACATGGTCCGATGCAGGAAATGGCACGTTAAAAGCCGTCGATGTGCTGAATGAAACCACGACGTTGAGCTTCGTAGGGGACAAACTGGCAGTCGGCGGCAGCCACAACTACCTGGTAAAGGTCAAGTAAGAAGGTCCTGTTGTGAAGCAGTGGGTACCTGCTACCAGCAGATACATCATGCATGAAGAGATGACCATGCCGGACCCGCACCTTCATTATCGGGATCGTACATTGAACAGGGCCGCCGTCTCCCCCCTGTCCGCAACTGCGGCTTGACTTGCGGCGACAAACGCAGTATGTAGCCAGGGAGCACCCAAGGCCCGACAGCCGCCCCATTCCGTACGCAAAGGTCATTCCATGCACCTGCGCCTCTCCCTCATCGTCAAGCTCACCCTCGCGACCTCGCTGATTCTCGTCTGTTTCATGAGCCTTCTGGACTACATAAACCTCAAGAACTTCAAGCGGGCGACCATCGAGTACGCCGCCTCCAATGCCGACCAGTTGACGGAGATCATCAACCAGAGCGCCTACGACGCCATGATGAAAAACGACAAGGCCAGCCTGTACCAGATGATCGACCGGATCGCCCAGAGCAGGAGCATCGAGCATATCAGCCTCATCGACCGCAGCGGCACGATCGTCTACTCCAGCCACAAAAACGAGATCGGCACGGTCATCGACCAGAAGAACGAGGCCTGCATCTTCTGCCATCAGCCGAACAATACCCGGCTCTATTCCCCGACCAACAACAGCAGCCGGGTGTACCGGACCGGCGGCGGCGCCGAGGTGCTGGGCTACACCAAGGCCATCTACAATCAGCCGGAATGCTCCACCGGCGCCTGCCACTTCCACGCCAAGGACAACCACATCCTGGGCGTGCTGGACATCACCGTATCGCTGGAAAACCTGCGGCAGCAGTCCCACGAGTACCGCATGGAGTTCATCGTCATAACCTGCCTGCTCCTTCTGTTCATCGGCATCCTGATCACCTTCATGACCCAGCGGCTCGTGGACCGTCCGGTACAGCGCCTGGTTCAGCACACCGCCCAGGTCTCGGCGGGAAATATGGACGCCCGCATCCCCATCACCAGCGCCGATGAGCTGGGTGACTTGGCAGAGGCGATCAACGACATGACCGGGAGCCTGGGCAAGGCCCAGGAGGAGTTGAAGGTGTGGGCCGACAACCTGGAGCACAAGGTGGAGGAGCGCAGCCAGGAGATCCGTCAGATGCAGGCCCAGCTCAACCGCTCGGAAAAGCTGGCTTCCCTGGGCAACCTGGTGGCCGGCATCGCCCACGAGATCAACAACCCCCTCAGCGGCATCCTGCTCTACGCCTCCATCGTGGACAACGACAAGCGCCTCGACCCGCTCCTCAAACCGGACCTGGAACGGGTCATCGCCGAGTGCCGCCGTTGCGCCGAGATCGTCAAGCAGCTCCTGGAGTTCTCCCGCGAGGCCCTGCCCCACAAGGAGCCGGTTTCGCTCAATACCCTCCTGGACAAGGTCGTCAGCCTGCTGCAGCACCAGCCCAGCTTCCACGACATCAGCATCGAACGGTCCTACGACCCGGACCTGGGCCCGGTGTTCGTGGATTCCAACCAGATGCAGCAGGTCTTCGTCAACCTGTTCATCAACGCCAGCCATGCCATGCCCAAGGGTGGGCGGATCGGCATCACCACCTCGCGGCCGGACGACGGCCGCTTCGCCTGCGTTGAGATCAGGGACAGCGGCTGCGGTATCTCCGAGGAGGATCTCCAGCGCATCTTCGACCCCTTCTTCACCACCAAGGCGGAAGGCACCGGACTGGGGCTCTCTATTTCATACGGGTTCGTGGAAAACAACGCGGGGAAGATCGAGGTAACGAGTACGGTAGGGGGGGGAACGACCTTTACCATCCTGCTGCCGCTTCAGGAGAACGGAGGGGAGGAGCAGGAACCTCTATGACTGATAGGACCTATGGGACTTATCAGGTCCCATGACTCATACGTCCCGAGGTCCCATAAGTCCTATTATTTTTTTACTTCTCCAACTGCGCCTTCACCGATATCCCCAGCCGCTTGAGCATCCCCTGGAAGTTGGGGCGGAGGATGCCGGTTTCCTCCGCGGCCCGGGTGATATTCCAGTTGTTCCGCTCCAGGGCGCTCATGACAAAGGCCTTTTCGATCGACTCGACCGCATGGTCCCGGATGTGGCGCTTCATCTCCTTCAGTTCGTCCGCCGTATGGGGAACATACCCTTCCGCGTCACCGGACGGTGGGCCGCCGACGTCCTCCGCCCGCAGTTCCAGATCCTCTTTGTGGATGATCTCTCCCGATGCCAGCACCACCGCGCGCTCGATGGTATTCTCCAACTCCCGCACGTTGCCCGGATAGTCGTAGGACTCAAGGAGCGCCATGGCATCCGGCGCGATCCCCCGCATGTTCTTGCCGACCATGGCGGTGAATTTCTTCAGGAAGTGGCTGATGAGGAGCGGGATGTCCCCTTTGCGCTCCCGCAGGGGGGGCAGTTCGATGGGGATGATGTTGAGGCGGAAGAACAGGTCCTCGCGGAAGGTCCCCTCTGTGACCATGGTCCTGAGGCTCCGGTTGGTGGCCGCCACCAGATGGATATTGATGGGGACCGGCTGGGTTCCCCCGATGGGGGTCACCATGCGCTCCTGGAGGACCCGCAGCAGCTTGGCCTGGGTCGCCATGCTGATGTTGGAGACCTCGTCCAGGAACAGGGTGCCGCCGTCGGCCACCTTGAAGAGCCCGGTCTTGGCCTGGACGGCGCCGGTAAACGATCCCTTGACGTGGCCGAACAATTCGCTCTCCAGGAGATTTTCCGCCAGGGAGCTGCAATCAACGGCCACAAAAGCCTTGTCGCTGCGGGAGCTGTTCTTGTGGATGGCGCGGGCGACCAACTCCTTGCCGGTGCCGCTTTCGCCGGTGACCAGCACCGTGCTGTCGGTCGTGGCCACCTGCATGATCCGGTGGTAGACCTTCTGCATCTCCTTGCTCTGGCCCACAAACAGATCGAATCCGTGCCGGGGGATCGCATCCATCTTCTGGTTGAACTCTTTCATCAGCACGACCCGCTGCTCCAGGGCTCGTTCAACCTTTTCGAGAAACTGCTCGGGGGTAAAAGGCTTGGCGATGTAGTCCACCGCCCCGTTCTTCATGGCCTCCACGGCGGTATCCACAGAGGCGTAGCCGGTGATCATGATAACCGGCGCCCCGGGTTGCAGGGTCTTCACCGCCTTCAAAACCTCGATGCCGTTCATGCCGGGCATCTTCAGGTCAGTGACGATCAGGTCGAAATCCCGTTCATGCAGGGACTCGATGGCGCTATGGCCGCTCACGCACGTTTCGACACTGAATCGTTCGCCTTCAAGGATGCGCTTCAGCGCGTCCCTGATCACCGCCTCATCATCCACCACGAGCACCCGGAACTGTCCCATCCTGTTGCCCCTCCCCATCAGGTTTCAGAATATGTCAGCCAGCAGATCGATACTTACCGTTTTTTACTCTAGCAAGACAATACTGTAATTCACGAAAACTTCAATATGTATAATTTCGCTATACGTCCGTGCCCCCGCCCGTCCAATCGATAAATTCAAATAATTTCAGATATCTATCTGAGCAAGTATTTCTGACCGCGCTTTCCGGACTGTATGTCTTTGCTATACACGCCATCCCGCCGTCCCGCCGTCCCTGCCGAACCGATATTTATGACAAATACAAAAAACACCAATGATAAATGAATGTTATGCGCAGCAACCCCACTGCCGGCACATTATGGCACAGTCGATGCTTTAGCAATGGACAAGGGAACAGTGAAGAACGTCGAAACAAGAGAGGAGAGAGCCATGAGAACCGTATCAGCAACGCTATTGTCCCTGATGATCACAGCCAGTGCGGCACTGGCGGCGGGAAGAGGCACCGAAGGGGAAGGCATGGGCATGTTCGCCGCGCTCTTCATCGCATTCGGCATCCTGATCGTCCTGTTCCAGTTCATCCCCGGTATCATGCTGCTGGTCGGAATGCTCAAGGGAATCTTCTCGGCAAACGAGAAAAAGGTGCATGACGGCACCAAATAGAGAGTAAAGAGAACCAGGGCAACTTTTAAAACAACCTGCGAGTGCTATACTTAAAATCCGAGGAGGCAGCCATGAAAACCACACCTGTGAAAAACGCCCTCATAATGACCATCGGCTCCGCATCCAGCGCCTTTGCGGCAAGCGGCGCACGGGAAGACAACAGCGGACTCTTCGTCTGGATCTTCCTGGGCTTCTGCGCCCTGATCGTCGTGGCCCAGCTCATGCCGGCGGTGTTGATGATGCTCGGCTTCGCCAAGGCCATGGGCAAGCAGAAAGTTGCCGAACCGCATACCGTAACCCACAAATAGCGCGGCACAGATCAAACACAATGCCGGTCCCACATCAACAATGTGGAATCGGCACCACGTCAACGGAACATTGCGCACCAGACAGCAACACTATCCCCTTGCCCCGCACGAGACGGGACCAGGGAGAAGGAGAGCTAACGTGAAGACGGATGTTTGCAAAGTGATACTGTGCCTGGCGGTTCTCATGCTGCCCGCAGTCGCCCGTGCAGCCGACACGGGCAATGACGCCTGCCTCGTCTGCCACGGCAACCGGGAGGTTGTCAAAAATGGCGGCGAGCGGCTGTACCTGGATACGGCCAAGTTTGCCTCCACGCCCCATGCCCTGATCGGCTGCACCACCTGCCATGACTCGGTGACGGCGAAACATCCCCAGGATGGTTCCCGGCCCACCAAGGCCCGCTGCAAGGAATGCCACGCCCCCATCCAGGCGGAATACGCCGCAAGCCTCCACGGCAGCAAGGCGACGTGCAACGACTGCCACAACCCCCACGAGGTCAAGCCGGGCATCGCGGTATCCGGCGAATACCTGAATGGCAAGTGCGCCAAATGCCATGACAAGGAAAAGACCATCAAGAGCCACGCCAAATGGCTCACCCAGGCGGATCTGCACCTGGATTCCCTCCCCTGCATCACCTGTCACACCGGTTCCAGGAACTACGTCATCAACATGACCATAGAAAACAAGAAGCCGGGCGAGCCCCACGGCGATTTCAAAACCGCCGGATATGGCGAGCTAGCCGCTCTTCGCCCCATAAACGGGGATATCAGCAGGTTGATCGACAAGAACGGCGACGGGGTCATTTCCCTCGCCGAGCTGCGGGAGTTCAACCATGCGGCGCGCGGCCATGGGATGCGGCTGTGGGGCATGATGACCCCCGCGACGGTCACCCACACCTACCAGATCAACGAAAAATGCTGGGACTGTTCCTTCTGTCACGCATCGGGCCCCAAGGCGATGCAGACCAGCTACGTGGAGTTTCCCGACCGAAACGGCGGCGTGACCCGGCTGGCGGTTGAAAAGGGCGCCATCCTCGACCTCCTCTACGGTACGCCCGACTTCTACATGCTGGGAACCACCCGCAGCACCAGCCTCAACATCGTCGGCGCGCTGATCATCGCCGGAGGGATGATGATGCCCATAGGGCACGGCACCCTGCGGTTTCTGACCAGAAAAAACAGAAAGGACCACTGAGCCATGAAACACACCGAACAGATCTACCTCACCCCCATGCCGGTCAGGATCTGGCACTGGCTGAATGCCTTCGGGATCGTGACTCTTTGCGTAACCGCCCTGCAGATCAGGTTTCCCGACCACGTGAACATCTTCGGCACCTACAAGGCGGCCATCCGCCTCCACAACACCGCCGGCGTCGTGGTTTCCATCTCCTACGCCCTCTGGCTCATCTACTACATGTTCGTGGCACGCACCATGATCAAGCTCTACGTTCCCACCATGGAAGACATAAAGCACGGCCTCTTCCGCCAGGCGTTCTTTTACTTCTTCTATTACTTCCTGGGGCGGCCCAACCCGCATCACAGCACCCCGGACAGCAAATTCAACCCGATGCAGAAGGCCGCGTACCTGGTGATCATGTTCATTCTTCTGCCGCTGGTGGTGTTATCGGGCTATTTTCTGATGTACGTGGCCCCGCTGCGGGAGATCTTCGTCCTGGTGGGCGGGATCAAGACCCTGGTGAGCGCCCACTACCTGATCGCCTGCTGCTTCTGCGCCTTCCTGTTCGTGCACATCTATCTGGCAACCCTCGGCCACACACCGTTTGCCCACTTCAAACCCATGTGGAACGGCTGGGAAGAGGAAGAGGTTGAGGACGGCGTCCCCGAGCAGGCGGCCGGAGCAGATGCGGCGGCACCGGCCCACGCGGTCGGACATCATACCGGTACGGAAGCAGCGTAGACAGGCTTCCGACAGGGAACCCCCGCGCTGCGGCAGTAGTGACAACATCCCCAGGAGGACTTCATGCGTCACCATCTCATCCTTTCCATCATCCTGACGTTCCTGGTCTCCGGTATGATCGCACAAGCCGTGGACTTAAAGGATATCACCTTTGCCACCGAAAATGCCGGCAAGGTCGTCTTCAGCCACAAGAACCACATCCGGCAGAAACAGATGGCCAACAATTGCAAGGCCTGCCACGACACCATCTACCCGTTCAAGCAAAAGGCCACCTACACCATGGCCGACATGGACAAGGGCAAATCGTGCGGCGCCTGCCATAACGGCAAGGACGCCTTTGCCCTGAAGGATTGCGCCCGCTGCCATCAGGTGAAGGAGATCACCTACGCGGTGAAGGACACCGGCGCGACCCGTTTCAGCCACCGGAAACACCTGGCCGCCAACCCGGACTGCAACGCCTGCCACCCGGCACTGTTCGCGGCCGGCCACAATAAGCGGGCCACCATGGCGGAGATGCAGCAGGGGAAATCGTGCGGAGCGTGCCATAACGGCAAAACCGCCTTCAGTATCGACAAATGCGCCTCGTGTCACCCGGCCAGGGACCAGAAATTCGCCGTCAAGGGCGCCGGCAACGTCATCTTCAGCCACGCCGACCACGCGAACCACTTCCAGTGCGGCAGCTGCCACTCCAAGCTGTATGCCACCGGCCGCAGCAAGACGCGGGTCACCATGAGCGCCATGGAGAAGGGAAAATCCTGCGGCGCCTGCCACAACAGCGCCAAGGTTTTCACCGTAGCCGGCAACTGCGACCGCTGCCACAAGGGGTTGAAGCCCAAGGACATCGCCTTCAGACTGAAGGATACCGCGCCGGTCACCTTCAGCCACTCGTTCCACAGTCAGACCTTTAAATGCCTTGACTGCCATACCAAGATCTTCCCCTACAAGGCCGTGATCGGCAAGGCGACCATGGCCGACATGGAGAAAGGCAAATCCTGCGGGGCATGCCACAACGACAAGGAGGCCTTCGGCGTCAAGGCCAACTGCGCCAGTTGCCACAAGGCAACATAGGATAAGAATCCCCCCTCCCTTGACGGGAGGGGGCCAGGGGGTGGGTGAAGCGGCAACATTACCGTTTATGGCACCCACCCAGACCCTCCCCCGCACGGGGGGAGGGAATTTTGCACCACTACCACCCGGGAGAGAGGAACCATGTTCAAAACCCTTGCAGGCCGAGCCCTCGTTCCGGTCGGGATAGCGGTCACAGGATTCGTCGTCGTATGTTTCCTGCTCCTCTACTCGGTCATCAAGAACGTCGTCAACCGGGACACGGTCGGATATGCCACCAACACGGCCGACACGATCCTCAAATCGACCCGCTACGCCATGCTCAAGTCCGACCGGGAGATGCTCACGACCATGATCAGGAACATCGGCCAGCAGCAGGGGGTCGAGCACATCAGGGTCTTCAACAAGCAGGGGATCGTCAATATCTCCACCCGGCCCGAGGAGTTGGACCGCCAGGTGGACAAGAAGGCCGAGGGGTGCATCGGCTGCCATGCCGGGGCCATCCCCTCCGCCTCACTGGGCCGGATGGAACAGGCACGGACCTTCACCAACGGCGACGGCCGGGAGGTCCTGGCCGTCATGGCCCCCATCTACAACGAGCCGGAATGCTTCAACGCCCCCTGCCATGTCCACCCGCCGGCGCAAAAGGTGCTGGGAACCCTGGACATAGGGCTCTCCCGGGAGATGATGCTCAACTCCCTGGCCTCCATCCGCAACCAGATGATCGTCTTCACCATCATGATCCTTGTCCTCACCGTGGGCGGCGTCACGGCGCTCCTGCGCAGGAGCGTCTTCCTGCCGCTGCAGAAACTGCGCCGCGTGGCCGAACAGGTGGAGGCGGGGGAACATCCCGAGGCCCACCCCTCCCACTTCCCCCGCGAACTTGACAGAATCGCCCAATCACTCTATAACCTGAGCCAGAAAGATTACACCACCGGGGGGGACCCGGCCGCCCTCGAACGAGGGACCGTCCCAAAGGATTCATAGGTGCAGCTGAACACTCTCATCCGGAACATGCTTCCGGTTTCGCGCACACCGGGTCATGCAATGACACAGACCGTTGATAATCGGCCGGCGGCCGACCTGGCGCCGCAGCAGAGCCAGGTCGAGTTGCTCGAGCAACAACTCAGGGCTGACGTCAAGCACCTCACCCGTTTCTCCAACAGGGGGCTGTGGGCCTTCTCCCTGTTCATGCTCGTCTGCCTGACGGCATGGCGCGACTTCCCCATGCTTCCCCTGCCCGATACGGTTGTGGCGGCCCTCGGCCCGCCGCCGTCGCCCCATATCATCAGCATCGTCTTTCTGTTCTACACCTTCTCCGCCATCATCCTGAGCCTCTCCCGCATGACAGCCGGCATCGAGCACAAGAGCAGCTTCTGCCACGTGGGCTACCTGACCGGTTTCCTGCTCTTCTACCACTTCGCCAAGGCGCTGGACGACAACTTCTGGGCCGTCTTCGGCGCCGGGGTCACCATCCTGGCGGTGGAAAGCTACCGCATCTGGAGCTTCTGCCGGGATGCCCTGAGCCGCAAGGAGGAACAGCTCGAATTCATCCGGAGAACCGGCAGGATACCGCCGGAAGAGGACTAGGCGGCCCCTTCTCGGCCAGAGGCCAGAGCAAAATTTACTCCTGGGAACCCATGTAATGCACATCCTCAGCATCGACTCCTCCACCAACCTGGCCAGCATCGCCCTGGCCGACGGCGACGCCATCATTGCCGAATCCATGTTCCGCTCCGACAAGGCCCTCTCCGCACGGGTCCTGCCGGAGATCGAGCGCATGCTGGCAGCCTCCGGCCTCACGGTGAACGCCATCGACCTGTTCGCCTGCGCCGTCGGCCCCGGCTCCTTCACCGGGGTGCGGGCCGGGGTGGCCACGATCCAGGGGTTGGCCCTGGCCACCGGCAGACCCTGTTTCGGCTTCTCCACCCTGGCCCTCGTGGCCATGAACTTCCCCCTGGCCCGCCTGCCGGTCTGCCCCGTCCTGGACGCCCGCAAGAACGAGGTCTACGCCGCCCTCTACGACTGCTCCTCCCCGCTCCCCTCCCCCATCATGGCCGACTGCGTCATGGGGCCGGAGGCGTTCCTGGAGCAACTCCTGGCCACCACCGACACGCCGGTCATCTTTGCCGGGGACGGCGTTGTCCGTTACCGGGAGGTCATCGCCGCACGCCTGGGCGAACGCGCCCTCTTCGCCCCCACCCGCCACAACGTGGGTCATGCCGGGAACGGCACACTCCTGGCCCTCCACGCCTACGGCAACAACGCCACCCTGGAACCGGGCCGCCTGCTGCCGGTCTACCTGCGCCCGTCCGAGGCGGAATACGCCAAGTTGGACCAGCAGAAGGCCCTGTCCGCAAAATAAATTTATCCAAAATAAAATATTTCATCTATAGTAAAATTTTCTTGTCTACACTCTTTTTCCTGCTATACTCCCCCAAAACCCTTACGGACGGAGCTTGCCATGAACATTCATGAGTACCAGGCCAAGGAAATCTTCACCACGTTCGGCATCCCGGTCCCCCGCAGCAGGGTGGCGCTCACTGCGGACCAGGTGGAACGGGCCGCCAAGGAGATGGGCGGCCACTGCGTGGTCAAAGCCCAGATCTATGCGGGGGGGCGCGGCAAGGCGGGGGGCGTCAAGGTCGTCCACCACCCGGAGCAGGCCAACGACGTGGCCAAGGAGCTGTTCGGCAAGAAGCTCGTCACCCCCCAGACCGGGCCGGAGGGGCTTAAGGTCCGCCGCATCCTGGTGGAGGAGGCGGTGGAGATCGCCCGGGAGTTCTACCTCTCCATCACCCTGGACCGCCAGACCTCCCGCTACTGCCTCATCGCCTCGCCCGAGGGGGGCATGGACATCGAGGAGGTGGCCCACAAGTCGCCGGAGAAGATCCATGTCCTGACCATCGACCCGCTCATGGGGCTGCGCCCCTACCAGGCCCGCAAGATCGCCCTGGCCCTGGGGCTCTCCGGGGTGGTGTGCGAGGACTGCGTGGAACTGATCCTCAACCTGTATAAGTGCTGCATCGAAAAGGACTGCTTCCTGGTGGAGATCAACCCCCTGGTGGTCACCAAGGCCGGGTGGCTTCTGGCCATGGACGGCAAGGTCTCCTTTGACGACAATGCCGTGTACCGCCACCGGGAATACCCGGACATGGTGGACTACTCCCAGCTCGACCCGCTGGAGATCAATGCCGGCAAGTACGACCTGGCCTACATCAAGCTGAACGGCTCAATCGGCTGCATGGTCAACGGCGCGGGCCTGGCCATGGCCACCCTGGACGTTCTGAAGGAGTTCGGCGGCGAGCCGGCCAACTTCCTGGACGTGGGGGGCGGAGCGACCCGCGAGAAGGTGGCCGAGGCGTTCAAGATCATCCTGGAGGACAGCGACGTCAAAGCGGTCTTCGTCAACATCTTCGGCGGCATCATGCGCTGCGACGTCATCGCCCAGGGGATCATCGAGGCGGCCAGCGAAGTGCAGTGCCACCTGCCCATCGTGGTGCGCATGGACGGCAGCAACGTGGAGGAGGGGAAACGCCTCCTCATGGAATCCGGCCTGAACGTCCAGGTGGGCGACAACCTGGGGGACGGCGCCAAGCGGATCGTCAAGATGCTGGGCCAGGGAGGGAACTAGCGTATGTCCATACTGATCGACAAGAACTCCAGAATAGTCGTGCAGGGGATCACCGGCCGCAGCGGCCTGTTCCACACCCAGCAGTGCCGTGCCTACGGCACCAACATCGTGGCCGGCGTCACCCCCGGCAAGGGGGGCATCCACATCGACGGCATCCCGGTGTTCAACACCGTGGAAGAGGCGGTGCGCTACACCAACGCCAATGTCTCCATGATCTTCGTCCCGCCCCCGGCGGCGGCCGACGCCATCCTGGAGGCCTGCGCCGCCGAGCTGGATCTGGCGGTGTGCATCACCGAGGGCATTCCGGTGCGGGACATGGTCCTGGCCCGGGCAATCCAGGAGAAAAGCAAGACCCTGCTGGTCGGCCCCAACTGCCCCGGCGTCATCACCCCCGGCCAGTGCAAGCTGGGCATCATGCCGGGCTACATCCACAAACCGGGCAAGATCGGCGTGGTCTCCCGCAGCGGCACCCTGACCTACGAGGCGGTCAAGCAGTTGACCGACGTGGGGCTGGGCCAGTCCACCTGCGTCGGAATCGGCGGCGACCCGATCATCGGCATGAAGTTCATCGACGTGCTGGAGCAGTTCAACAACGACCCCCAGACCGAAGCGGTGTTCATGATCGGCGAGATCGGCGGCGGCGCCGAGGAGGAAGCGGCCTACTGGATCAAGGAGAACATGAAAAAACCGGTGGCGGCGTTCATCGCCGGGGTCACGGCCCCTCCGGGCAAGCGCATGGGCCATGCCGGGGCCATCATCACCGGCGGCAAGGGCAAGGCCGAGGACAAGATCCGCACCCTGAACGAGTGCGGGGTCGTGGTGGCCGAGAGTCCGACCAGGATGGGGCATGCCATGAAGGAGGCGCTCCAGGCGGCGGACAAACCGGCCCCTAAGACGGGGGCGAAAAAGGCGAAGAAGTAGCGCCGCGATTAGCGAGGGTGTACAAAGAGGCCCCGTTTCCCGTGAGGGAGGCGGGGCTTTGTGCGTTATGGGGGTGAATGGAAACATTTAGGAAGAAATTTTGTGGCAAGACGTGATATTTTGGCTGAAATTTTGACCCGACATAGGGTTGTCCGCCCCGTATCGGGGACAACACGAGCCAATGGGCGCCCAGCCCCATACATCACCGTTCACCAACCAAAAGAGATTTGCACCTATCTATGAAAACAACCGCACCATACCCAACCCTCAACCCAAGAGACATGAGCCGCCGCCAACTAACAGGGTTCGTGCTGATCCTGGGCGCACTGACCGCCTTCAGCGCCATGTCCATCGACATGTACCTGCCCGCCTTTCCCCAGATGGCCCGGGACCTGGGCATACCGCTGGGCATGGTGCAACTCTCCATCTCAGCCTTCCTGTACGGCTCGGCCGGGGGACAGTTGTTCTACGGCCCCCTGGCCGACCGGTGGGGACGACGCCTGCCACTTCTGCTGGGGCTCTCCTTGTATGTCGCCTCCACCGTCGGCTGCGCCCTGGTCCATACGGGCGAGGGGCTTCTGTTCTGGCGCGTGGTCATGGCGGTGGGGGGCGGGGCCGGCATGGTGATCTCCCGCGCCGTGGTGCGCGACCTCTACGATACCGCCGAGGCCGCCCGGATGTTCTCCCTCCTCATGCTGGTCATGGGGGCCGCGCCGATCCTGGCGCCCATCGCCGGGGGACAGATCCTCCTGCTCACCGGCTGGCGGGGTATTTTCGTCTTTCTGGGGGTCTTCGGGCTGATCTCCCTCGCCGCGGTGGCGTTCGGCCTCCCGGAATCGCTTCCCAAAGAGCAGCGTATCAGCCGCAGTTCCGCCGAAATGATCGGCGTCTACGGTCAGCTTCTCCGCGATCGCCGGTATATGCGCTATGCCATCGCCCTGGGATGCGTGGCCGGGGTCAACTTCGCCTACATCGCGGGCGCCCCGTTCGTGTTCATCGAACTGCACGGCGTGTCCCCCCAGCACTTCGGCCTCTTCTTCGGCGCCAACGCCTGCGGCCTGATCGGCGCCTCCCAGGTCAACCGCCGTCTCCTGCGCCGCTACACCCCCCGCAGGATCCTGGGCAGCGCCTTCATCGTCAATGCCGTGGCCGCCCTCCTGCTCACCGCCGCCGTGGTGACGGGCATCGGCGGTTTTCCAGCCCAAGCGGCGTTCATCTTCATATGCCTCTGCATGACCGGGCTGCTCTACCCCAATGTGACCGCGCTGGCCATGTCCCCCTTCGACAAGACGGCCGGGAGCGCGTCGGCGCTCCTGGGGACGATCCAATACACCCTCGGCGCGACTGCCGGCGCTGTCGTGGGGGTGTTCCACAACGGAACGGCGCTGCCCATGACCGCCACCATGGCGGTGTGCGGGGTGGCCGGTTTATGTGCCGTGGGGGCGAAAAGGGCATAGGCTCCGGCCGCAGGGAATCACATGGTGTGTGTTGATTTTCACAACGGTTATGGTATATAGAGAAGATATTCAAATATTTATATGTTACCGGCGGCGTCATCAGCACGGAAGGCAACGGGGTGGATATCCGTCGATGCGGGACGGGAGCGACGGCGCAGGGCGGCAAACCAGATTTGCGAAGACAGGGGGTTGTTCATGGAGATAAAGGTTACCTTCCCCGGCGGGGAAAAGGTCAATGCGGAGATCAACGGCAGGATCGTTGCCACGGACCAGCCGACGGGGGCCGGCGGAGAGGGCTCGGCGCCGACCCCGTACGACTTTTTCCTTGCCTCGCTCGCGACCTGCGCCGGTTTTTATGTTCTCAGCTTCTGCCACCAGCGGCAGATCGCCACTGAGGGATTGGCGCTGGCCCAGAAGATGGAGTTTTCCACCTCCCCGGACGGGAGAAAGAAACTCGCCAGGGTCGCCATCGAGATCGGCCTCCCCCCCGGTTTCCCGGAAAAATACCGGAGCGCCGTCGTGAAGGCAGCCGAGGCGTGCGCCGTGAAAAAGGCCATCATGGACCCGCCGGAGTTCGCGATCACCGCCAGCATGGCATAAGCCACAACCCAGGAGACCAACATGAACCCGATGAAGAAAGCCCCTGTAGCGTGCGCCGCGATCCTCGCCCTCGTCATGCTCGCCGGAACGGCGCTGGCCGGCTCACCGGTTTTTGATGTTGACCGGACGTTTTATCCCTACTACCCGTCGCTCATCAAGTGGGATAAATCCAAAGCCGAATTCACCCCGCCGAGCGTCTGCAAGGATTGCCACGTGAAGCAGTACAAGGAATGGACCGGTTCGGTGCATAGCCTCGCCTTTCGCGACCCGATCTATCAGGGAGAGCTCAACAAGGCGAAAAAGGCGGTCGGCCACGAGATCACGCGCCAGTGCGAGGGGTGCCACTCCCCGGCCGGCATGGTAACGGGCGAGGTCAAGGGACCGGGCAACGCCGGGCTGAGCGAAATGGCCCTGGCCGGCGTTTCCTGCGATATCTGCCATTCCATCAGCGGCGTCACGCACTGGCGGACCCCCTCCCATGAACCGGAAAACGGCTCCTTCATCCTCACGCCGGGCATCGAGACCAAAGAGGGGGTGCAACTGGTCAAGCGCGGCCCGATCAAGCCATACGACGGGTGCGGCGGCGGGTTCCATGAATGCGCCGGGTCCGGGCTCCATCTTCAGGCCGACCTCTGCGCCTCATGCCACCAGGTGTATCATCACGACGCCCACTTCCCCCTGGAAGCCACCTATATCGAGTGGAAACACGGCCCCTATGCCCAGAAGAACATCATGTGCCAGGACTGCCATATGGTGGATATCCAGGGCTTCAAACGTTCCGCCGAGGAATTCAGAAAACCGGAGCGGAGCGAATACCGGCATTACTTTAACGGCGCCAACTACCTGCTGAGCTATCTTGCCGCCGGAGCGGCAAAAAAAGCGGGGGATGACGATCAGGCCAGGATCCTGATGAACCAGTACGAGATGGCGGTGGAACGTTTGCAATCCGCCGGGGACCTGGAACTGTCCCCGGTGTACCGGAACGGACGGCTGGCGGAGGTGATGGTGCGCGTCAAGAATGTCCGGGCAGGGCACAACCTGCCCACATCGCTCACCAATGTCCGGCAGATGTGGCTGGAGATCACCGCCAGGGATGAGACGGGAAAGATTGTCATGGCCAGCGGCGAGGTCAAAAGCGACGGCACGCTGCCCGACAATACCCGCGTCTTCAATTCCGACGGCATGGGGGAGAATTTCCATTTTGCCGTGGACCCATGGGTGGTCACCGCCTTCTCGCGGCACGACACCATCCCTCCCCGCGGCTACAAGGATGTCTATTACGGGATTACCGCACCCGGCGCTGCGAAGTCGCTGGCCATCGAGGTAAAGCTGAGATACCGCCAGGCTGACCAGAAGGTTGCCGAGGCGCTTCTGGCCGCCGTGCCCCAGGATATCGACCTGGAAAAGATCTACGGCCTCAAGGTCGTACCGCCGCTTCCCGTGGTTGACATGGTGGTCAGGAAGTCGGCATTTGCCGTGGAACAGGCGCATTGACCGGGACGCCCCGGCACCGCCAAACGCTATCAGGCACTGCATAAGAGGGAACTGCAATGCAACCCCAGGAACTACTGAACCGAATGAAATCGAACAAAGCGCCTACGGTGGTCGATGTCCGCACGATCTTCGAGTACCGCAAGGGACACATCCCCGGCGTAGTCCACGCCCCGACCTGGAAGATACTGTTGAGGCTGGCGCGCCTCCCCTCCGGCAGGGATACCGAGCTGGTGGTGACCTGCGAGCTCGGCCCCCGCGCCCAAATAGCAAAGGGATTGCTCAAGCTGTACGGCTACCGGAACGTCGTGCTGCTCGCCGGGCAGATGGCCGGGTGGCGAAAGGCCGGGCTTCCCCAGGAAAAATGACGCGCAGCGCGGGATAAAAGGGACAAAGCCCCGCCGACCGTGACTGCCCGCGTCCATCAAGAAGCTTTCCCCACGGCGGCCTTCCTGAGGATCTCCCTCGGAAAAATCCGTGGCAAACGGGACGGCATCACTAATTCTCACCGTATGTCCCTTTCCGTTGTAGCCTGCTTCAGCTAATCCAGCCAATGAGTATGGCCGTTGCACTCGTTACCGAAACAATCGCCCAGAGTATGACGCCTTGAGCCAGCGGTTTTATGCCCGTTCTGCCCAGGACCTCCCTGGTCAGGCCGCAGCCGATCAGGAAGAGCGTAACCACCAGACTCTGCTTCGCCACGCCGTTCAGCGGGTTCCAGACCTGATTGAACCGGGGTAGCGCTGTTTTGATGGCCGCGGCTGCTATGAAGCCGATGATGAAGAGCGGAAACGGTACCTTTCCCTCCGACTTGGTAAACCAGGCGGCGACCAGGGCGGAAGGCATGATCCACAATGCCCGGGTCAGCTTGACCGTTGTGCCGATGGCCAGGGCAAGCCCACCGTAGGCTGCCGCGGCTCCCACCACACTGCTGGTGTCGTGGATGGCCAGGGCGGACCAGAGCCCGAATTGGCGTTGCCCCATGCCGAGAAGATGCCCCAGGGGAGGAAACAGGATCAAGGCAATGGAATTGAGGGTGAAGACGGTGGCCAGGGCAACGCCCGTTTCTTCGGGCTCCGCTTTGATGACCGGGGCCATGGCCGCTATGGCGCTGCCGCCGCAGATGGCTGACCCAAAAGAGATGAGGGTGGAGGTGTGCCGGGGTATTTTAAACGACCAGCCCAACAGGTACCCCACGATCATGGTAAAGCTGATGCTGATGGCGGTGTACAGAAAAGCCTCTCTGCCGGTCTTGAGAAGTTCCGGCAGGTTCATGCCGAAGCCCAGGCCGACCACCGAGGCTTGCAGCAACCGCCTGCTCCAGACGGCCGTGGCCGCGCTCCAGGGATTGCCGATCGCGATCCCGAGGGTGATCCCGGCCACCAGCGCCGTGGGGGCGGTTACCCCGGGCCAGCAACAGCCCGCCAACAGTACCCAGAACACCGCTTTCAAGAGATTACCGTTTTTCACACCAGGCTCCTTTGCTGCAAAGATATTGACACTATAGGTAAAACATAATATAAATAAAAATGAATAATATTTATATAATACATCAATTGGATTGAATAATGTCCCTATCCCTCCGTCAGCTGGAGATCTTCGAAAAGATCGCCGCCACCGGCAGCGTCACCAGGGCCGGCGAGGCATTGCTGCTGACCCAGTCGGCGGTCAGCATGGCCTTGTCGCAGTTGGAACAACTGAGTGCCACCCCCCTGTTCGAGCGGACCGGACGACGTCTCCTCCTGAACGACAGCGGGCGCCTGCTGCTGAAAGACGCCCGCGAGATACTTCTGGCCGTCAAGCGCGTTGAACACCGGCTCCAGGGCGAAGACGAACAGGAGGTGGCGGGTGAACTGCTGGTGGGAGGCAGTACCACGATCGGTAATTACCTGCTGCCGGCGCTGTTGGGGATGTTTGCCAAACGCTACCCGAAGACCAGGGTTGAATTGCAGGTGGGCAACACGCACCAGATAGCCGATTGGCTCGAAAACGGCGCTCTCGACATCGGGTTTGTCGAGGGGCCGTGCCACAGCAGGGGGCTCGTCTCTCTCCATTGGCGTGACGACGAACTCGTTGTGGTGGCGGGGCCCGACCATCCCTGGGCCGTGGACCGGGTCGCCACGCCGGACATGCTCGCGGCGGCCCCCTGGATCATGCGCGAGAGGGGTTCCGGCACCCGCGAGATCTTCGAGGATGCCATGGAGACGTCGGGGATCGGCTATTCCATAGCGTTGGAATTCGGCCATACCGAGGCCATCAAGAACGGCGTCGCATCAGGGCTCGGGGTAAGCTGCCTGTCCCGTGTGGCCGTACGCCGGGAGCTTGAGTATGGCTTGCTGATCGAAGTGGCGAGCCCCCTGATGCTCGAACGTTCCCTTGCGCTGCTCAAACGGCGCGAAAGTCACTGTTCGCGCCTGTTGGCGGCATTTTTGGAGGTTGCCGGGGGGCAAAAATAGCGACATCATTCCAGCTAGTTACACATAACCATCTGTAATAAAACCGATAACTCCCGATTGACGTACCGGCCAAAACGGGGCATACTAACCGCCACATACCTTCGGGCGGGAACTCTTGCGAGGTCCCGTTCTTTTTGCATCCGGTTCCGCTTCCCCTACGTCATTAACGCTTGTTCGCTCGCAAAAGGTCTTGCCATGGAAACACCGCCCTTCGTCCATCTCCACCTCCATACCCAGTACTCCCTGCTGGACGGCGCCATCCGCGTCGAAGACCTGGTCCACAAGGCCGAGGACTACCACATGCCGGCCCTGGCCATCACCGACCACGGCAACATGTTCGGTGCCGTGGAGTTTTACCTCAAGTGCCAGAAGGCCCACATCAAGCCGATCATCGGCTGCGAGGTCTACCTGGCTCCCGAATCCCGCTTCTCCAAGGAGGCCCGGGGAATCTCCGACGCGGCCTACCACCTGATCCTGCTCTGCCAGAACATGGAGGGGTACAAGAACCTCTCCTACCTCACCTCGGCCGGCTACAAGGAAGGGTTCTACTACCGCCCCCGCATTGATCGGGAGATCCTGAAGGAGCATAGCGGCGGGCTCATCGCCCTGTCGGCCTGCCTCAAGGGCGAGGTGTCCATGCAGTGCGGCCGGAACCGGATGGAGGATGCGGTGGCCACGGCCCGCTGGTACAGCGAGGTCTTCGAGGACCGCTACTACATCGAGCTGCAGGAAAACACCCTGGCCGAACAGGACGTGGTCAACAAGCGCCTGCTGGAGGTGGCGGGCGAACTGAAGCTGCCCCTGGTGGCGACGAACGACTGCCACTACCTGAACCGGGAGGATGCCCGCGCCCACGAGGTGCTGCTCTGCATCCAGACCGGCAAGACCATGAGCGACCCGACCCACATGAAGTTCACGGCGGACGAGTTCTACGTCAAGTCGCCGGAGGAGATGGCGCAGGCCTTTTCCTACGCGCCCGAAGCCATCGCCAACACCGTGGCCATTGCCGACCGCTGCGAACTGGAGCTGCCGCTGGGAAAGGAGTACTTTTTCCCCCACTTCGAGCCGCCCGCGGGCAATACCCACGACGAGATGCTGGAACATCTGGCCACGGAAGGGCTCAAGGAGCGCATGGTCACCATTCTGGCCAAGTACCCGGACATGCCCCTGGAACGGCAGCAAGCCTACTTCGACCGCCTGCGAATCGAGCTGGACTGCATCCGCCAGATGAAGTTCCCGGCCTACTTCCTGATCGTGTCCGACTTCATCAACTGGGCCAAGGATCACGGCATCCCGGTCGGTCCGGGCAGGGGTTCGGCCGCCGGTTCGCTGGTGGCCTACGCCATAAAGATCACCGACCTGGACCCCATGCCCTACAACCTGCTCTTCGAGCGCTTCCTCAACCCGGAACGCATCTCCATGCCCGATATCGACGTTGACTTCTGCATGGACCGCCGGGAGGAGGTCATCCAGTACGTGGTGGAGAAATACGGCCGGGAGCGGGTCTGCCAGATCATCACCTTCGGGACCATGAAGGCCAAGGCCGTGGTGCGGGACGTGGGCCGGGCGCTGAACATGACCTACGGGGACGTGGACCGAATCGCCAAACTGGTGCCGGACGACCTGAACATGACCCTGGACAAGGCCCTGAAGCTGGAGCCGCAATTGAACGAGATGGCGGCGGCCGATCCCCAGGTGAAGGACCTGCTGGAAACCGCCGTCTGCCTGGAGGGTCTGGCCCGCCACGCCGGCACCCACGCCGCCGGGGTGGTGGTGGCCCCCCGGCAGCTGGAGGAGTTCCTGCCGGTGTACAAGGACCAGAAGACCGGTTCCATCAACACCCAGTATTCCATGAAGTACGTGGAAATGGTTGGCCTCGTGAAGTTCGACTTCCTGGGGCTCAAGAACCTCACCGTGATCCAGAACGCCGTCCGGCTGGTGCGGGAGGGCAAGAACGCGGACTTCGACATCACCCGCCTGCGTGACGACGACCAGGCCAGCTATGACCTGATCTCCTCGGGCAACACCACCGGCATCTTCCAGCTCGAATCCAGCGGCATGAAGGAGATGCTGGTCAAACTCAAGCCTTCCTGCTTCGAGGACGTGATCGCCGCCTGCGCCCTGTACCGGCCGGGCCCTCTGGGGTGCGGCATGGTGGACGAGTTCATCGAACGCAAGCACGGCCGCCAGAAGGTGGTCTACGACCTGCCACAACTGGAGCCGATCCTCAAGGACACCTACGGGGTCATCGTCTACCAGGAGCAGGTCATGCAGATCTCCCGCACCCTGGCCGGCTACTCCCTGGGACGCGCCGACCTGCTGCGCCGCGCCATGGGGAAGAAGGACCCGGCGGTCATGGCCAAGGAGAAGGAACCGTTCCTGGCCGGGGCCAAGGCCCAGGGGCTGGACCTGAAGAAGGCCGAGGCGATCTTCGACCAGATGGCCAAGTTCGCCGAGTACGGCTTCAACAAGTCCCACTCGGCCGCCTACGCCCTGATCGCCTACCAGACCGCCTACCTCAAATCCTACTACCCGGTGGAGTTCATGGCCGCGCTCCTCACCTGCGACATGGACAACACGGATAAGGTGGTCAAAAGCATTGGCGACTGCCGCGAACAGGGGATCGAGGTGCTGCCGCCGGACGTGAACAAGTCTGGCCTCTCCTTCACCGTGGTGGGCAACTCCATGCGCTTCGGCCTGGGCGCGGTCAAGGGGATCGGCACCGGCGCCGTGGAGGCGATCCTGGAGGCGCGCAACGATGGCCCCTTCAAGGATATCTACGACTTCTGCGAGCGGGTGGATATGCGGCGCGCCAACAAGAAGGTGCTGGAGGCCCTCATCAAATGCGGCGCCTTCGACTCCACCGGCGCCTTCCGCATGGCCCTGATGGAGGGGTTGGAGCAGGCCATGGCCTACGGCCAGAAGATCCAGGAGGAGAAGGCCAGCGCCCAGGTTTCCCTGTTCAACACCGCCGAAGTGGTGAAACACAACGGCAACGGCGGCATGCGCCTCCCCGACCTGCCGGAATGGCCGGACAAGGAGAAGCTGGGCTACGAGAAGGAGGCGCTGGGCTTCCTGATCACCGGCCACCCCCTGGACCGCTACGTGGACGACATCAAGCGCCTGGCCAACTCGGAGATCGCTAACCTGTGCGAGATGCCGGACGGCTGCGAGGCGCGGGTCTGCGGCATTGTCTCCGCCTTCCGGGAGATCCCCACCAAGAAGGGGGACCGCATGTGCTTCGCCACCATCGAGGACCTGACCGGCTCGGTGGAGATCACCGTGTTCCCCGACACCTACGCGGAGACCTCCAGCCTGCTCAAATCCGACGACCCGCTGCTGGTCACCGGCAAGCTGGAAAAGACCGAAAAGGGAGCCAAGATCCTGGTCAGCCGCCCCAGCGCCGACAACGGGCGCCGGGGCGGCCACCAGCGGGACCCGGGCCCGGTTGGGGACATCAAGCTGCTCCAGGAGGCCCGGGCCCAGACCACCAGGCGGGTCTGCTTCACCCTGCGCACCGACGAGTTGCCGGTGGAACGGCTGGATGCCCTCAAAACGATCATCCAGCGCTACCGCGGCAGCGTGCCGACCTGCCTCCAGTTCCTCATCCCGGAGCGCAGCCGCTCGACCATGCCCCTTCCCGCGGATTTCAATGTCATGGCCATCGATGAATTAAGGCTGGAAGTGGAGCGGCTGTTCGGCTATAATGCCGCGACTTTTGAATAGCGTTTACAACATTACATTTGCCACAGAGTCACAGAGGCACGGAGAAAGGCCAAACCAAAGAGGATGGAGAAATCCCCTTAACCTGCGGTTCGTCTTCTTTTGAATTTCTCCGAGCCTCTGTGGCTCTGTGGCAAATACTATCGAGGTATCACTTATGGCGACCCCATTTCATCTGGAATTCGAAAAACCGATCGTGGAGCTTGAGAAGAAGATCGAGGAGTTGAACGCCCTGGCTGCCGACGGCCTGGATATCGGCGCCGACGTGGCGACCCTGGAAGGGCGCGTGGAGGAGATGCGCAAGGATATCTTCTCCAACCTCTCCCGCTGGCAGACCGCCCAGGTGGCCCGCCACATCAACCGCCCCTTCACCCTCAACTATATCAATTACATGTTCACCGAATTCACGGAGTTGCACGGCGACCGCAACTTCGGTGACGACCACGCCATCGTGGGCGGCCTGGCCCGCTTCGACGGCCAGCCGGTCGTGGTGATCGGCCACCAGAAGGGGCGCGACACCAAGGAGAAGGTCTACCGCAACTTCGGGATGCCCAACCCGGAAGGATATCGCAAGGCCCTGCGCCTGATGCAAATGGCGGAGCAGTTCAAGCTGCCGGTCATCACCTTCGTGGACACGCCCGGCGCCTACCCCGGCATCGGCGCCGAGGAGCGCGGCCAGGCCGAGGCCATTGCGCGCAACCTGCGCGAGATGGCCAGCCTGCGCACCCCGATCATCGTCTGCGTCACCGGCGAGGGCGGTTCGGGCGGGGCCCTGGCCATTGCCGTGGGCGACCGCGTCCTGATGCTGGAGCACTCGGTCTACGCCGTCATCTCTCCGGAAGGGTGCGCCGCCATCCTCTGGTCCGACGGCACCAAAGGGGAGCAGGCCGCCGAAGCGCTTAAGCCGACCGCCAAGGACATCATCGGCCTGGGGGTCATCGACGAGATCATCGAAGAGCCCATCGGTGGCGCCCACCGGGACCACGAAGCCATGGCCGCGACCCTGAAAGGGGCCATTGCCCGCAACCTGGCAGAGTTGAACAAGCTCTCCCCCGACGAACTGGTGGAACAGCGCTACCGGAAATTCCGCGCCATGACCCGCTGCGTCGAGGACTGATCGGCAATGACCAGCTCCGCACTCCTCCCGTCCCCCCTGCAACAGGTGTTCTGCATACTGGTCCTGGGATTCATGCCGTTGTCCACGGCCCTTGCTGCGGCCCCGGATACGGTTGTCATCAAGGCGCGCAAGGGAAACATAACCTTTCCCCATAGAATGCACGAAGAGGCGGGGCTCCTCAAAAACTGCACCGATTGCCATGCCGATCACCAGGGCGACAAGCTGGGCAAACAGGGCATGTCCCGGGGACACGCCATCTGCAGGACCTGCCATACCGAGATGCAGGCCGGCCCCCGTTTGTGCGATGACTGCCACAAATAGCCGCAGCACACGACACCGACCATCCAGGATATACGGGGGCATCTGCCCCCGCATCCGTTTCCAGCACGGGAGCACACATGAATGAACGCCTCCAGAAACTTATTTCCCAGGCCGGCATCACCTCCCGTCGGGCTGCCGAAGAGTTGATCCTGAACGGCCGGGTAACGGTCAACGGCACCGTGGTTACCGAGCTGGGGAGCAAGGCCGATCCGGCCGTGGACCGCGTCGCCGTGGACGGCAAGCCACTGCAATTCAGCAAAGGACACCTGTATATCCTGCTCAACAAGCCGACCGGCTACATCACCGCCCTGAAGGATTCCCAAGACCGCCCCCTGGTGACCGATCTGCTGAAAGGGGTGGAGGAGCGGGTCTATCCGGTGGGCAGGCTGGACTACAATACCGAAGGGATTCTGCTGTTGACCAACGACGGGGATTGGGCCAACCGCCTGATGCACCCACGCCACGAGGTGGAGAAGGAGTACCACGTCCGGGTGCGGGGCAAGGTGTTGGACCAGCAGTTGAAACGATTGGCGGGCGGGGTCGAACTGGAGGACGGCGTCACCGCGCCGGCGGTGGTGCGCATGGTGAAGAGCAGCGACCAGAACGACTGGATCTCGGTGACCATCCACGAGGGCAGAAACCGCCAGGTGCGGCGCATGTGCGAGGCGGTCAGCCTCTCGGTGGTGCGCCTCAAGCGGGTGCGTTACGGTTCCCTGGAACTCGGGACGCTGAGATCGGGCCAATTCCGCTACCTGACCGAGGCGGAGGTCAAGGGATTGCTGCAGCCGGGAGGGGGGCCGGAGCCCGGGCCCCGGCAGGTGCAGAAGCCGCAGAAACCGCGCGGCACGACAAAAACCGACACATCAACAACAGGGCGCCCCACCGCCCGGACGTCGGAAAACCAGGCAAAAAGGCAGCCCGGCCGCCCGAAGCCCGGAGAAGCCCCGCGGCCGCGTCACCGATAATTCCCTCACAGCATATCCATGGGGATTGCCCTGACGATTATGGACTCCTGCCTGAAAAGGCGCTCCAACCGTTCCCTGAGCCCTTTCCACCATGCGCGGTCCAATTCCTTCACCATGACTTCGTAGATCACGATTTCGTCCTTTACCGCGTCGCTCGACCCCTCTTTCCACAACCCCTCGGCGGGAGACCTGACATAGGTGGTTATCCCCCCGAACTGCTCGGTAAGTTCGTCCCTGACCCGGAGATAGATCGATTGCGGGAAGGGATGGCCATCGTTGTCGCACAGGGGGAGCAGCAGCTGGATCAGGTTCATGGAATCACCTCTCACCCTCTATATAACCAATAACCTTTAAGCTGCGGGGCCTGGCCTGGCAGGGGTCTGGTGGGAGTCAATGAGCTTTTGAAGCACCTCATCCTGAGCTTGCAGATGTTTCTGGATCTCAAGCGCCTCGTACAGAATGGCCTCGGCATCCTTGTAGGTATCGTCGGCCCGGGTATCGGCCGCGGCACCTTCCACTTTCTGGCCTACCATGATGATGGACAACAGGACCAATTGCAGAAAGGTCTGCGCGATCCAGGATATGAGAGCGCTCGTCCCGGCGTGAATGGCCTCCGGGAGGCTGATGAATGCGATAAGGGCAAAGGCATAGGCGCACCACATGGTACCCACGCCCTCGGTGATCTTTTCTCCCAGCAGCGAGTTGAAACGGGCCACCGGGCTCTCCGGGGCCTTCTTGGGCTTGGGGGCGCGCTTTTTCCGGAGCTCTATGTGGGGATGCGGTTTATGCTCGTAGATCTTCATGGCTGCTCCTTGGAATGGAGAGATGGGGGGCTTGGGGAAGATCAGGACGGGGTGGTTATCGGCCCGCTTTCCTGAGTTGCTCGTTCTCTGTCGTAAGGCGGTTGATCTCCGCCCTGAGGCGGGTATTTTCGTCCTTCAACTGCTCGCAGGCGCTTTCCCGGTACGGCGCTTCGGGTGCCGACTTCTTGGCAGCCGCGGGGCTGACGCCGTCAACCATGCCCGCGCCGCCGCCTTTTTCCTCTGTGCCACCGGATTGAGCGCTGAAATCCACATGTTCGGCGATGCCGATATTTCTGCATTTGTCGGTAGTGGTATACTCCCTCAGCGCTCTTTGTGTCGTAAAGCAGGGGCTTGGATTGAAAAGATATCTGAAACCGCTGCACTCGCCGGCCTCCTGCGCCTCCAGGGCGCCCTGCTCCTTGATGCAGGCGTCATACCCGCTGCCGGCCAGGGCTGTTCCCGATGTCGCAAGAAGCAGGACGGATAGGTACATTATTATTCTCATGGAAAGGCAATCCTCTCTTGCTCTGGCTTCAGGTCTCTCTGTAGTGGTTACGGCACTCACCTGTGGAGCACAACGAAAAAAACACCGGTCTTTTGAGCCATCTCTTCCATAAAAAAAGGCCACTCGATCAACTCACGTTGACCAACGCGGCCCTTGCCATTCAGATGAAAGACCCCGTCCCAAACGAAATCATTCTCCCCCCTGCGCTCAATGCTGTCGCTACTTCTTCGCCTGCGCCTTCTTGAGATTAGCCTGGAATGTTTCCGGCGAAAAACCGTGCATCACAATCTCATTCTGCCCGGATCCCAGGACGATCAGCGGAATCCCCTGGCTCTTGTATTTACCGGTCAACAGCTTCATGGCCTGGTCATCCTGCTCCACGTCGCGATTGGTGAAGGGGATATTGTTCTGGGCAAAATATTCCTTGGCTGCGCGGCAATGGGGACACCAGGACGTGGAATAGAGTACGATCTGGGGGTACTTCCGGGCTTCTACCGCCTTGGTGGGACTGAGCTTGCTCTGGGGCGCCTGTCCGGTGGCAACTGCCCCGGACGCCGCCAGCAGTGTCAGCATGGCGGCGACCAAAATCCTTTTGAACATTGTCACTTCTCCTTGGGTGTAATTACCACCAGCTGTTGCCGGCGCAAGGTAAAGGTCAACTCCTTCTCTTCTCCCGATCGCCGCACCTTCAAAACGACCGGGGTCCCGGCTATCCCCCGCAACCGTTTCTGGACCATCTGCCGAAAATCACTGCCCCGGGTCGGCTTGCCATCGATATGGGTGATGACGTCCCCAACCCTGATCCCCACCACATGGGCCGGACCGCCGGCCACGAGCTGCCTGACCGCGATCTGGCCATCGGGCGCAGCCACGCCGTCGATGCCGACGCCGCCGAAGTTTTTCTCGCTGTTGGCCGCCAGTGCCGGCAACGCGTTCACGATCACAAACAACATTACCAGCAGGGTTTTCATGGGTCAAATGTATCACAGTGCACGAGCTGGGTCAAACGAACAAGGCCCTTGAACCCGTGCCCGATTGCACGTATCATCTGGCTAATGTTATTTACCTGATGAGCGGGGAACAATTGCCATGAAAACTCGGATACGAACACTTCTGGCGGGCGGCACAAGCGGCCGGGAATGCGTGATTACGGGATGGGTGCGCTCGGTGCGCGCCGCAAAGGAGGTGGCCTTTGTCACCGTGAACGACGGCTCCGATATGGCCGGACTCCAGGTGGTGGCCGGGAAGGATCTGCCGAACTTCGACGCGGTGGGCCGCCTCGGCACCGGCGCAGCCCTGCGGGTACACGGCACGCTGGTGGAATCGCCGGCGGCTGGACAGCAGTGGGAACTGCACGCTACCCTCATCGAAGTCATCGGCAATGCCGACGACACCTATCCGCTCCAGAAGAAACGCCACACGTTCGAATACCTGCGCACCATCGCCCACCTTCGGCCCAGGACCAACACGCTGGGCGCCGTGTTCCGCCTCCGCTCCCGCCTGGCCCAGGCGGTACATCGCTTCTTTGCGGAACGTGAGTTTCTCTACGCCCATACGCCGATCATAACGGCCAGCGACTGCGAGGGGGCCGGTGAACTGTTCCGGGTAACCACGCTGGATGCCGCAGCACCGTCCGATTTCGACCAGGACTTTTTCGGCCAGCGAACCGGCCTGACTGTCAGCGGTCAGTTGGAGGGGGAACTTCTGGCCCTGGCCTTTTCCGATATCTATACCTTCGGCCCCACCTTCCGCGCCGAGAACTCCAATACGCCGCGCCACGCAGCCGAATTCTGGATGATCGAGCCGGAAATGGCCTTTGCCGACCTGGCCGACGATGCCGAACTGGCCGAGGAGTTCATCCGCTACCTGTGCCGCTTTAGCCTGGAGGAGTGCGCCGACGACATGGCGTTCTTCGACCAGCATATCGAAAAGGGACTGCTGGAGCGCATCCGTCAGGTCGCCGAAGCCGATTTCGCGCGTATGGAGTACAGCGACGCCATCGAACGGCTCCAGCGGTCGGGCACCACCTTCTCCTATCCGGTGGAATGGGGACTGGACCTGCAGACCGAGCACGAACGCTATTTGAGCGAGCAGGTGGTGGGGGGGCCGGTATTCATCCTCAATTACCCCAAGGATATCAAGGCGTTCTACATGCGCCAGAATAGCGATGGCCGTACCGTTGCCGCCATGGACTTGCTGGTGCCCAAGGTGGGCGAAATCATTGGCGGCAGCCAGCGCGAAGAGCGGCTGGACCGGTTGACGACGCGCATGACCGAGATGGGCATCTCCCAAGAGCCGCTCTGGTGGTACCTGGACAGCCGCCGCTGGGGGAGTTGCCCCCACGCCGGCTTTGGGCTGGGCTTCGAACGGCTGGTGATGTACCTCACCGGCATGGACAACATCCGGGACGTGATCCCCTTCCCGCGCACGCCGCGCCATGCCGAGTTCTGACAATGGGCCTGTGGCGCAGGAGTAATCGCAGTTAACGGTTATTCCCCCTGCGCCTGCGTCCCTTTCCCCTGCGCCGGTGCAATGGTGGCGTTGTAACGTCCAATGGTGGCGTTGCACTTGTCCAGAGCGCCGCGGTACAGCTCCAGATTGGTCAGTATCCCGATGCGGCCGCTGTCGGACAGGCAATATTCCGCCCCCGGCTCCGAGGGATCGAGGGTTTCGACCTCACCCAGGATCGGCTGCGGTTCAGTGGGCAGTATGGGCCGGACGCACGGCGGGCAGGTCTGACAGCCGGCCAGCAGGTACAAGCAGGCCATGATGGGCAGGGCGCGGTTGAACGCGAAGAGAACTGATGCGCTGCTGTATGGCTGCGTCGATAATCTGTTTCCCATGCTGGATGTCCCCCTGTAACGTAACGGAAGTCTGGGCCGCCTGTACTTGGGCCTTGAGTACCTGATTTTGCTTTCGAAGCCGGTCGCGCTCGGCGGGAATGTGGAAGCCGAACCACCAGAGGATTCCAGATAGCGCGACGATCCCCGCTGCCTCTGCCACAACCCTGCGGTTGTCCCAAAGCCATGAGGCTATTGCTGCGGCGGACAACGCACACCTCCCGGTTCGGTGTTGGCTTTTTGGCTGATCCCAAAGCCGCCGGCCCCGAGGATCGCGGCGACCGCCCCGCCGAAGGCCAGCAGGTCCACAGACTGCCCCTTCACCAACTCTGTGACGGCGGCGCCGATTACAGTGGCCAAGGCCATGGCGATCCCCACCCTGATGTTGTCGTACGTCTGGCCATCGATGCCGGTCAGAATGTCCCTGATGAATTTCATAGTGGTCTCCTTTACGCCTCGCGGCGTTGATCGACGTGTCATGCGCGCGCTTTGATCATCTCCTTGAGTCTGGCAACCTCGGCATAGGTCAAGCCATCCTTGGCGGACTGCATGACCTGGCTGATCTCTTCAGCCGATACCCCGTCGCGTCGCAGCCATGACGGCAGAAACTGAACCTGCGACGGATCAGCGGCGGCACGGTCCAAGCGGTAGAAAGCAGCCACATCCTCGGCATCCTGTAGGAGGACCACCGGGTCGGCGGCGTTTATGGCCGCGATAGTGGCCGGACCAACCTTGCCGTCAGCCGCAACCCCCACCGCCTCCTGAACCCACTCGATGCCCCTGCTGCCGCCGTTTACGACGTGATCATAAAGCCAGGTCGCCACCGACTGGTCATTGATCTCGGACAGGCGATACCTGTCCCAAAAATTCTTCTGATAAAAGTCGTGCACCAACTGCTGCAATGAAGTGAGCGCCGCAAGGCACTTGTCCAGATACGCTACATAGTTGCGGTAGGCGGAAGTACCATAGACCGGGGGTGAAATGGTGTTTGCCTTGACGCCATCAATGTATTTCCACCCACTCCAGGCAGGCCAGAATTTGCGGGCAATACCCTTGTAGGTTTCTCCACCGGCATCGGCCGGACTGTTGCTGTAACCACCTTCGTTAGACATGATAACTTTGTGTGCTGTGGTAAAATTGGCCATCTTGGCCCCCTAAATAATCGTTCCATCCGTCAATCCCGATGGTTTCCCATTCTTCTTGCGTAGGTTTCCACTGCTATCAATCCAAAGGTAGTAGCTACCCAGTTTCAACATTTGTTGCGCCACTAGGATAGCCGGCGCTTGTTCTGACGCATAAGAGGAGTTCACAGCTAGTCGCTGAATGGCGATCATGAAAGCGGCATCGACAATGTACATGGTACCGAGAGGGGAGAGCCCCTGGCGCAGATGCAGCCGTTTCGACTTCTCCACCGCTTCAAGAGCCTTGCTGATCTCGCCACGATATCTCGCAGCAATAAAGGCGGGCATCAGCGTGGGGAAGGCATCGATGTTGCGACCCCACCACGAAGGTTGATCACGGTCCAGCTTTTCCCAGCCATGGTTCCACTTCATGCGGTATATCTCGGGAGTTGTACCAGCGGGAACCTGATGCAGTTCTGGGAAGAGTCCGGCCATACATGATGGATACCAGTTGCTGCCAATCTCATCGGGAATTAGGTTTGTGGTTGACCAGTTCCACTCCTTGCTGGAAGTCTGGTAAAAAAGCCCGATCCCCACTGCAAGAGGAGCAAGGAATTGTGAATAATAATAGGTGTCTGCATCATCCCGAGCCGTCATCTCGACAATAAGCGCCCGAAGCCCGGCATACACCTCGCAGTTGTCCATTAAGTAAGACGTGCCCCATATGACGTGATCCCCCGTAAAATCGTTTTGGAAGGTCTTAGTCAAGCCGGTGTAGGTCGGATTAACGTACTGCCATTGCACGTCGCCATCCACGATGATCGCCCCATAGACTGTGCTCGACGGAGCCATACTGCCAGTAGAGCCAGATAGGATGCAGCGGTACGTGTTGCCGTTAGAGGTGTATTCATCACCGAATTTCACCATGGTTGATGCTGTCCACGGAGTGTAGTCCTTGATCTGGGCCAGCACGTTGTGGTACATAATATTTTTAATGGTGGCGAAATTAGTTTCACCTGCCGCGTTAGCTGTGTCGAGCCACGCAAAGTCCAAGGTATTGTTGACATAGGCGCAAGCCAAAGCTACGAACATGGAAGCATAGGAATCATGAGAATCCGGGTTGCGATACTGGCTCATATCCGCCCTAGTGTCGTACCAGTAGTATTTCCATCCGCCGTCCGCGCTCTCCCGCATCCAAGTCCACGTGATACCGCTATCGGTGAACGTCCCCCTGGAAGCGCTCGTGGACCTGTTTGGCGAAGTGACACCACAGGCCTGGGCTAATGTGGTTGATGCCCTCCAAATATCGCCGTTGGCGACGCGTAGGTCCCCGTCAGCTATAGTTTCCCCAGGGGTGATATTCGGATAATCGCCCGGATTCCTGAAGAGATACTTCCAGGTTGCCGTGCCATCGACGATCCCAGTACCAGTCCCGCTGGGAGCCATTGTCCCCGTGATGCCTGACGCGGTGCATTCGTAAACCCCATGGTTGGCAATCCGCTTGTTGCCTATGACGACCGCTACACCGCTAAGCCATGGCACTACGATGTGTTTTGTTGCACAGTTAAGCAGGGCTTTTATCCTGGAAGGGTTATAGTCTGAGATGGAGTACATAGCACTGAAAACGAAATACCAGAGGACGCCGTTGTTCTGCCCGTAGCGGAATGCTCCTTTATATGTTGAATCGGCAAAATATGCCCACTTGACGCCGCCATCCTCAATCACAAAGAGGCCCAGAGCGGCATCCCAGAATGATGGCATGCCCTCAAGAGCTGTGGTACCGGTTAAGCCGTAAGTGAACGCCTGATAGATTCGATTGGCACTTTCCCGGAGATCTCCGTAAAAGATCGTTTCATTCGCTGTCCAAGGGGCAACGGATTCCGGAATATCGAAGGCATGCATCACAGTATCAGCATGGAACGCTCCCTGTACCGGCTGTTTTGGCGTTGGCGAGGTAAGCCGCCAGTCAAGGACCCCTTGAATGGTGTTGACGCCGCTATTGAGGATCTGGGCGATCTTCAGCTTATCCACATGTCTAGTCAGTTTCCAGTAATTTTCTCCTGGCTCGGTCACTACTCCGCCAGCAGAATCAAGGTAGATATCCATGTACTTGGCGGGTTGGATGGCGATGATAGTCCCGGTGAACTCAATAAGCCTACCGTCGATGTAATAACGGCCGGCGCTGATGGTGAGCTCAATTCCGCCTGCTGTCCAGTTCAAAGCCATGCCCGATAACACATAGGGATAAAACACGTCGGGATACTTTACGGAAGCAACCCCGCCTTCCCCACTGCTGCCCCCTCTCTGCTGCACCACCATCGTCAGGCGGTCGAGGGCAGTCTCCACGGCCTCTGGGAAAAACCCGCCCTGATTACGTAGATCGAGGGGTTGCAGTTCAGATACCGTACGCGCAATTTCGAGAGTTTCCCCTGAAACTAGGGGCGATTTGAGCGTGACCGTTCCCCCGGCGTACCCCATCGCCCCGACCAGTGTATAGTTTACCTCTTCAATAAGGACCAGTGGAGTTCCCTGTGAATTGATTTTGGTTACTGTAATATCCGAGTTCACCAGAAACCGAAAACCGAATAAAAATGGGCCAGGCGAACCATTGCCGTGAAAGCGAGCTGTGCAGGCCGTGCTGGATACAGTCATTGCTGGTGCCTCCTGTTGATGAGGATGTCCGTAGCCCGGTTCCAGGATGTGTTGTGGCTGTAGTCTCCAGTCAGAAGATCGTGGAGATACTGGGCGGTATTTGTCGCTGGGCTGCCTTTTCTCCCGATGGCGTACAGTCTGGTCTGTACCGCTTCACAGGCGGCTTTGCTCGCCTTGGAGACCGGCGGGTCGAGTACTTCCTGAGTTACCTTCCCCTCAATATGAGCGGTCACTCCATCCGCAGGCGAGATGTCGGTAAAGAGTCCTCTGGCCAGGTGTGCCAGGAACCAGGGGAGGAATGCGTTGTTAGCCTCCGGCGGGAGGTTTCGCAAGATTTCCTTCAATATCCCGATAGCCACAATGGCGAATAGGAAGGGCATGGTGCCGTCGGCCCGCTTTGCCCTTCGGTCGGCGTGGGGGCTATCAGAGCCGATTACCTTGTTGTAGCGGATCAAGGCAGGGCCGATGAGCGTGGCCAGTTCCCACGCCTTTGCGGTGCGTTCCTCAGACGACAGGGCGCCGGCCCGACCGATGTCCGGAATCATGCGGCATGCCTCGTCGGCATGGCGTACTGCCTCCATCCCGTCCATACCCTTGGACTGGGCCTCCCGATAGCCGGAAATCCACGCCATCATGGCCGCGACCCTGGCGGCCCCTGCGCAACCCTCCACGATCCAGCGTTGCACGTCATCCAGAACCGTGCCCTCGCCGTCCGGTTCTTTGCGGACCTTGGTCGTGGTGCGTTTGATGTCGTTGTCCAGAAGCCGCATGTGCTCGGAAGATTCCACGGCTAAGCGGTGCACGGCCAAGGGACTGCGCAGGTACTCAAACGAACCGCGCACCACATGCGTCACATCCAGACCCAGCATGGCCCGACTGGCGCCACTCACGATGTCGGCCACGGTATCGGCTGCCTTCAGACAGACAATACGCGTGGAAGCCCTGGCACACACCTTCCGGCGAATATCCTCCAGCCAACGGGACGAGTCGCGTCCCGGGCCGTCCTGTTCGATAGTGTCGGCGACCCAGCCCAGAAGATTCTTGTAGGCCGGCTCCCCCAGACGGCCCACAATCGCCGCCTTCACATCCTTGTCCTTCAACAATCGCTTCGCCTGGGAGGCGAACTCACCAAGGGTGATCAGGGTGACGATCCGGTCCAACTGCCGGACAACAACGCTCTCTAGATCAATGGAGAGGGGGTCCGCGCCCACCTTCCCCATCCCGTCCCGGAGGAACATCCGGCCCGGCAGTTCAACATCCAAAGCAGCCTTCCCATTGCCCGGGTAACGCGGATCGAATGCGACCGGATAGTGCCCTCCTTCGAGGATGCCGTTGGCCACCTCTATCGGCCCGGTCTCAATCCAGACCGGCTCCGTGCCGCTCTGCCGGCGCACAAGCACCTCCATCTCCGGTTTCAGCGACTCAATCGCCTTCCAGACACCGTTCACCACCTCGATCTCCCCGGCACTCAGATGCCCCAGAATCTCCTGAAGCGTATCCGGGGACAACTCATGGGTGCGGCTGTCGCAGGGAAAGCGGATGCCGCCTCGCATCAGCAGATCCAGGTTATGCTCATTGCCGCAATTGAGGGCAATGGCCACCATTTCGTCCCTGGTCAGGCTGTTGTGCAGTTTCTCGATGAACACCTTGCCATGACTCCGGTCGATCCCTTTACCCGTTACCAGGGCAAAGAGGGTCGGGAAGACCGACTCCCGGAGCCTGTCCCGGTGTCTGGTGGCCTCGTTATAAGGCTTCCAGAGGAGGTCGTGCCACGGGCCGGGCGCGGCTGCCCCGTCCATGTGCTCCAAAAGGGCTTCGGGCCGGATGATGGGAATATCTATTTCCGGGGTGTGCCCTGCCACCCGGCCAAGAAACGATAGGATGGGATCAGCCACGCCCCCCGGCCCTTTGTCCGGAATGGAAGCATTGAGCCGCTCAACCAGTTGCTGCACCGCCTCCCCGAACGCCATCCCGGCCTCGCCCGTGCGAACCGTATCGATCACCCCCGCCGCATGCCCGATCATGTGCAGCGTTGCGGAGACGGCACGCAGTTCGTCCATGGGCAGATCCCGATAGTTTGCCGTCCTGTTCCGTTCGTCCAGGATCGCGGCCGGGACCGGCAGATCGATCCCCTCGTTCCGTCGCAGTCGGTCAAGGAACCGCCGCAAGCTCACCTGCCTGGTACGCTGATCTCCCGGCGGCATTTCAGTCAGGCCGAAGCGGGCGATAAGCGTTTCCATCTGCTCCCGCCCGGGACGTGCCACCGGCCCGGTGTCGGCAGTCATGCGACCGGCTTCTGCCCGGATCGCGCCAACCTCCTCCAGGGCCGTTGCCGCTTCGGTGTACAGGAAATGATTCAACACCTGGCGGGTCTTGGCCGCGGCCGCTCCGTTGAAATCCCCCCTGCCGTAGAGGTCGAATGCCTCACGGGCAGACCTGCGCTCGCCGTTCAGGTAGAGCAGCGGATTGATTGTCCTGACCGGCTTTGCGCCGATCCGCTCCCGTGCCGTTTGTCGGAAGACTGCCACCGAAGGGGTGGCAGCGGCGGCGCCATCCCCCTTCCCCTTCCCCTTCCCAAGCAGGGCCGAGATCTCGGCCCGCAGCATCTCGGCCCGCTGGTCGTTGTGCGCCGCCTTCACGGCCTCATCGGCCATGCGGCCGTCCTGCAGGAGGTCTCCGTGACGCTCCTTCATGCGCGCAGCGACCTTTGCGGCAACGAAATCACCGAGTAACGGGGTAACCATTACGGCGCGAATCATTTCGTCGGCCGAACTGAAGCCGTAATGCTCCGCCACCAGCTCCGGGTGCGCGCCAGCCCGGGCTGTAGAGAGGCGGTCCAAAGCGCTCCCCTTGGGCAGCCGTTTCGAGGACCCATCGCCATACATCCGCGCCAGTATCTGCCGGTCCAGCTTCAGCCCCGGCGTGGCGTTCCCGGCAAAATCCCTGCCCTCCCGAATCTCCTGGAGCGCCCGGTACACCGGTTCGGCCTGGGCCTCAGCAGTCACCTCGTCCCGAAGCGCAGCCTGTTCATCACGCCACCACGGCTTTCGTTCCCTGCTCTTCTCGGCCATCAACTTGCGAAGCAGCTGCTCTTTTGCCAGCTCGCCGGCCTGCCCGGCATGCTTCCGGTACCGTTCGAACTCCGCCGGGGACATCCCGACACCAGCGGCCGCGGTAAAGAGCGGTTTCATGCTCCGCATCCCGCGTACCCGCTCAATCTCGGCGTCGGTCGCCAGCATGCGGTCGAACACCTCCCTAATCTCGGGATTCAGCGTGACGTTGAGAGTGGACAGATCCTTGTAGACACCGATCATCCAGGCCTTCATGCGTTGGAACAGGGAACGCGTCTCCACGCTTGGGGCGCGCCCATCCATGATGTACGCCTCGAACGCCCGGGCAAGCTTTTCATGGTGTTCGGTCCGGATCCGGGCGCGGGAATCCACCCCCGCGAATATGAGCAAGGCAGCGTAATCGTCTCTGATCTGCCGGGGGGCGTCGGGACGTTCGGCCAGATCGCCCAGGACCTCGGTGAAGAAGTGGCCTGATTCGTGGATGAACGTGGAGAGGTCGGCGCCTCTCAGCAGGCCGATCTCGAAATTGCGGTTGTTGTCGAAGCGCAGGTAACCGCGCTTGACATTATGGTTGTTTTGGTTGAGATTAGCCTCAAAAGCAGTCGCTTTGGCCCCAGGGATCAAGGGGGACTGATTTCCGTCAGTTGAAACGCTGGGCCCGGCGTTTTCCCAAAGCGGCTGTTCATTTGCATAGTGGTCATTCCTGCCCGGAGTGGCCGTTTTTATGTCGTAATAGCTACCCCCCTCATGCGGTTCCAGCCTGACGCGGGCATACTTGAGCTTGCCGGATGTCACCACCAGATCGAGCGCCCCACCTTTGCCCTGATATACCGCCCCCACATGCTTGATAATATCCTGGACGAATTCGATGGCGGTGTTATACCCCAATGCCTCATAATCCTTTTTGTGTTTCTCTTCTATATGGGCGAGGCCCGCCTTATTGCTGCCATTTCTCAGCAGGATCGGCGCTGATTCTCCACCGATAGCTTTCCCGATCTCCGGGGTAATTTCCCCAAAAGCGTATCTCCCCTCCGCATTCTTCACAAAATTGTGAGATACCGGGGCATCCGTGCTTTGGAAAAAGTGGTCCTCCCCCTCTGGCATACGGCCGGTACCCATGAATGAAAGCCCGGTCCGGGCATCGACGACATCGCTCAATGGCGTTCTGAATATGGTGCCAAAGGATATTATATTCCGCGCCGCGGCATGGCTATCCGCCACGAACCCGTATTGCTGGGCCGTGAACGCCTCCATTTTCTGATCCGTCGCCTGGGTTTCCTGGGCGGCTGAATGGCGCATGACCTGAAATTCCAGGTCCGGCAGATGTTCATCGAACAGGTGGCCGGCGATCCGTTTCTGGCTGTCCGTCGCCGCCTTTTCCAGCCACTCGTCCCGCTTCGCCCGATAGGCGCCGAGAACGTAATCCACGAGCGGCACCCTGGCGCCGTCATCCGTCTCCACGTCGCGGGCGGAGCTGCCCTGGGTCTTGAGCGCCCCGTCGTCTCCCAGCAACAGATCGTTCTTCGTCCTCAGCACATCCGATGCGACATCGATCCTGAAATTCTGGTCCACCGTGCGCCGCATCTCGTCGGCCATCTCCGATGCCGACCGGGAGAGCGCATCCATCCCCCTCGCCAGCCCGGCCCCGAACGCCTCGCTCCCCAGCGGCGCAGATTGCGGGATGGCCACCGGCCCAATGGGGACCGTGGGATTGTCGTATCTCGGCACCTGCATCAGGTTGCCCTCCTTCTCTGCGAAGCGCTGTCCGTCGTAAAATCCCGCCCATGTTCCCCGAAGGGGTCGTAGTCGTAGTCATGCCGCCCCTCCGGCCGGGGGTGACAGCGGACGACCGGGAGCGGTGCGCCCTCCGGCGCCAGGCCGGTGAAGGGGAAACAGCGGGCGGCCTCGGGAAGGGAGATCATGGAACGTACCCCCGGCGCCGAGCCACGGCCACGGCCGCCTCCACCACCTTTTGGGAATTTCCCAGGCCGCTTTTTCCCAGGGCATCCGCCAGACCAGGCACCCGCGCCCCCATCTCGGCCACCACCCGTTGGGCTCCGGCGATGTTTCCGGCGTAATCGGCACCGTACTTTGCCAGGAGGGCGGTCTCCGTGTTCGTCCGTTCCCGGAGGATCGCGTCGCCGGACTTCTGACGGCAAAGGAAGCCGCCCGCCTCGGCCATGACCTGGGCGGCATGCTGCCCGCCCACGGCGTACTCGCCGAAGACGCTGCCCAACTGCCTCATGGCGCGGTCGATTGCCTGAGCCTCTTCATGGTCTCCGTTCAACCGGGCCTCCCGGGCCAGCGGCTCCAGGGCCGGGTTGACGATGGGCTCGAAGCTGTCCGGCACGTCGCCCCCCTCGGGAAACAAGACACTGTATCGTTCCGTTGCGCCTGCTCTCGGGCCGGTCACGCCCTCCTGCGCCGCCGCGGACGGCTTCTCCACCGGCCCGCCGCCCAGGAGCGACGGTTCCCCCGCATCCGAGACCGTCGGTGCGGCCGCTCCGTAGAGGTGTTCGGCAAGGATGGCATCGTTCATGGTTTCACTCCTTTCCTGCTCCGGATTCGGATGCTACGGTATCCTCGGCCCGTAATGCCCCGCGCTTCCCACCCCGCCCAGGATCGACCCTGCCGCGCCGAAATATCCGGCGGTCCGGGCCGCGTCCCCCCGGAACCGTTCCAGCCCGGCCTGGGCCTGGTAGCCAGCCGCCTGGCGCTGGGCGTTGTTGACGATCCTGAGGGCGTCCAGCTCGCCGATCCCGGCCGTTTCCGTCTGGAGGTCCAGGGGGGTGCCGGTGGAGGCGTCCACGCCTCCCGCCGACATGACCGCGTTCTGGCGGGCGGTCATCTGGCGGGCCTTGGCGCGCTGCTCGGCCGCGGCCACGGCGCCCCGCTCGCTGGCGTCCCTGGCCGCGTTCTCCGCCACCTTGGCATTGTAACCGATGCCCCGGATCTGGGAGCCGCCGGTCTGCACGTACAGGGCGCTGGGGCCGATGGCCACGGGCGGGACGTGGGACGAGCCGTAGGCCCCCTGGCGCTTGGTGTTGGCGCTGGCCGGGGTAAGCACCCCGTCCTGGGACCCCTTGAGGGTCCAGACCCCGTCCGAGGTCATGAGCAGCAGCTCGGTCAGCTCCACGATGTGGCGGATTTCGTTAACCTGGCGGCTGGCGATGGTGAAGGAAAAGGCGTCGTCGTCCAGGATCGGCACCCCGGCGCCGAAATCCTTATACCCCTGGGTCCGGCTCCCCCAAAGGGTCTGGGGCCTGCCGCCGCTGCCGGCAAAGAGCTGGCGCTGCTGGTAGTAGGCGGTGGCGCCGGGGTAGCCGCTTGCGCCGCTCCACGCCTCGAAGGCCCACTTGTAGGTGGGCACCGCCGTCAGGGCCTTGACCGCCGTGCCGCCGCCCGCGTAGCTCCCCATGGTGGTGGTGTCCGGGATGGCGAAGGTGTTGCCGTCGATGACGGTGATCTGGAAAGTGCCGTTGGCTTCCGGTATGCCCGCGACCCCGGACACGGTGATGGTGTCGGCGTTGGCGAAGCCGTGGTTGGCGCAGCCCACGGTGAGGCGGTCCGCCCCGGAGCCGGTCGCCAGGGTCACGGAGGTCACGGCCTTGGTCAGGGTGGTGGTCACGATCTGGCTGGGCAGTTGTTTGACCACTGTGGCGGTCGCCGACGTGGCGGAGGTAACCCCGGTGATCCTGACGATGCCGAAGCCGGAATGTTGGTACTGCCACCCCGCGCCGGGACTGCCGTCGTACTCGATCCCCTCCAGGGTGGAGGGCTTGACGGTGCCGGAGGTGCCGGAGGCCACGCACTTGTAATAGTTGCTCCCGGCCCGGATCACCTCGTTCAGCCCGTAGGCCTTCTGCACCTCCCACTTCTTGATGAACTCCGTGGGGGCCTGCTCGATAGAGAGGAGCTGCCCCACGTTGGCCGCCGTGAACAGGCTCCCGGAGGCGGTCAGCTTGATGCTGCCGGTGGCGGCCGACACGTAGAGCGTGACGGAGTCGTCCACGTTGACGTCCTCGAAGGGGCCGTTCACGTTGGTGAACTCCTCCAGGGTCCAGGCGTAGTGGCTCAGCCGCGACAACTGCCGCGGCTTGTACCCGGGATGGCAGAGGGTCAGCACGTCTGCCGACTGGGTGTACTTGAGGAGCGGCAGATCGGCCTCGCCCCACGGGGTGGCGATCTCCACCGGCTGCCCCGCGTTAGCCGCCCCGGCCGGGTAGACCACCTGGGCGCCACTGTCCCCCATGAAGACGCGGATGCAACGGTCCCCGAATTCCAGCACATAGCTCTGGGTGGTGGAGAACTGGAAGGGGATCAGCCGGGAACGTTTGGCACTGTCCTTGACCTCGGCCAGCATGCGGGTGCCGGGGCGGTTGGCCACGCCTCCGTACTGCATGACCAGGAAATTTCGGCAGGTCCTGAGCCCGGTCAGATACCGGGCCAGGTCCACGCGCCCGTACAGGGACGGCGCCAGTTCTCCGGCGGTGAAGGTAGTTTGGGGGATGCCCTGGCCCATGCTTGACTCCTTAATTCTGACGAGGGTCGAGAGATGAGCGTTGGCAAGCCAGCCCCGATCTCTCAACGGTTTATTATCTTCTCGCCCTGATGAAATCGCTCTCCGGTTCGTCCGTTACCCGCCCCTCGTTCAGGGCGTCGGCCCCGGCCTCCAGCAGGGCCTGGGCGTACATCCTCTGGGCCAGTTGCGCCCGGTTCAGGTCCGTGGTCAGGGGGATGGCGATCTCCGCCGCCAGGGCCCACGCCAGGGCCGAGGTAAAGGCAGGCGGGAACAGGGCGACGTCGGTGATCCGGGCGGTGTACTCGACCTCGGCGTTCGGGAGGTCGGTAAGGATGGCACGGGCCGCGCTGGCTTCCGCCTCGCCGATCTCGAAGGGCGCCGCGTTCCCTCCGGCCCGTTCCCCGGCCTGCACGAGCCTGCGCACCTTCAGGCAGTCGCCGGGGTAGTGGTAGCGGTACTGCCAGCAGGAGGGGGGCGAACCCAGCTCCTGCAGGAGGACGTATTTGCGGGCAAAGGTCCAGGGCCAGGCCTGGAGAACCCGGTCCCGCACCGGTGCGTAGAACAGGTTGCACACGTCCGCCTGCTGGCTCGCCTCCCCCACGGATTCGATAAAGAGAGTCACACCGCAACGCGCCAGGGCCATATTGCAGATCATCACCTCGGAGATACTCGCGGAGAGGTATTCCACCACGTACAGCATTCTGATGCCCGGATCGGCCCCAGCGGCCTGCGCCATGACCACCAGTTCCCCCAGGGTGTCGCAGTCGGCCGCCGTCAGGTCGATGGTGTACCAGCCCTGGCCCCGTTCCGTGACCACCGGGAAGATGGCCGCGAAACCGCCGCCGTTCCGGGAGATGGTCACCGCCGGGGTCAGGCCGGTCAGGCCCGAGACATGATCCACGGCGTCGATCATGCGCACCATGACGCTGGTGGCGGTATTGAGTTGTACGTCGTGCATGGGTGCCTCCGTGGGGTTACCTGCCCCGGTTACCGGAATGTCCCCCTCCCTTGACGGGAGGGGGTCAGGGGGTGGGTGAAGCGGCCACATGCTCATGCCATGGCGACCTCCCCCCCACCCTGGCCCTCCCCCGCAAGGGGGGAGGGAACTTTTTACTAGTTGACGGTGAAGCCGCCGGCGTAGGTGGCATTGTCCTGCACGTCCGTGGCGATCCAGGCGGAGAAATCCCCCGCGGTGAGCGGCCCGGTGGCGACCAGGTAGTTCAGGGCCAGGTACTGTTTGAAGGCCGCCGAGGGGAGCTTGAACTTCAGGGCGGTGTTAGACCCCAGGGAGGCCTTGGGGATAGCCCCCGAATCCAGCACCGTGACGGCCGTGCCCATGGCCGGGGAGGAATCGGTCTGCACCTGGAAGCTGACCGTGGCGGCCCCGGCAGCGGTTGCGGCGGCGCCCACCCGGATATAAAGGAACAAATCCTCCCCGGCGCCGATGTTGCGGGCCGCCGCGATGTCGATGACATTGGTTGACGGGGCCGTGGCCGTAACGGCCTGGGCCAGGCTGAGTTCAAGGGTCTTGTCGAGAATCATGAGCTGTGCTCCTTTCTGTTCGTGTAGGGGCGGCGCTTGCTCCGCCCAAAGGTGGCGCGGCAAGCAGCGCCCCTGCGGCATGCCTTACACCACCGCCGCCTCGGCCAGCGACAACTGGTCGCAGGTCTTGATGGGGATGCCCATGAAAGTGGTCTTGAACTGCTCCGCCGCCTCCCGGATGGCCAGGACGTTGGACGACTTGGCCAGGGCCTGGATGTCCAGCATCTCCCGCACGGTGCGGTTGGCGTAGAACACCGGCCGCCCCATGGTCAAAAACGGGATGCGGTGGATCGCCTTGATCATCAGTTTGATGATGTCGGCGGCCGAGGATTCGGTGACCAGGTTGGACACGTCCACGTTGCAGATGCGCACTGCATAGCGCCAGTCCTTGACCACCAGGCCGTTCTTCCACTGCCACCAGTCCTTGTAGGCCCGGTAGAAGCCGCCGTTGGTGTCGGTCACGTCCTGGAGCCCCAGGTCGTCGTGCTGGAGCCCGGCCTTGCTCCCCTTGGGGTAGATGCCGAAGATGGAGTTCTCGCCCCACACCACCAGCCAGATGGAGGTGTTGTCGGAGCCGCTGCCCCCGCCGCTGATGACGTTCTGGGAGACCGGCACCGTAGCGGAGAGAGTATTGTAGCGGGGGGTGAGTCCGTTGAAGCGCTCCGGATTCACGGACGAATCTCCGTAAAACAGGGTCTGGGCCATGGTCTGGTTCATGGCCTCCACCTCGGCCACCCCCTCGGAGAGGCGGAAGGCGGCGGTGTTGCCGTTCAGCTCGGCCACGTCCTTGTCCACGTGGTTCCTTGCCTCCAGCATGCCGCAGGTGTCCACCACCGGGGTGCGGGTGGATTTGGACGGCTGCACCCCTTCGTACAGCTTGCGCCAGGTGGCCGAGGGAAGGCCGGTGCGGATCACGGAGCGGTGCCCGGTCTCCAGGTTGGATTCCTTGAAGGGCATGTCCTCCAGCACCGAGTTGGTCTGGTTGAGAAGTTCCGCGACGGCGGCCACCTTGCCGTCGGGGTCGAGGCCGTTGGCCACGTCGATGAGCGTTGCCCCCTTGCTGCCGATTGTTGCCATGGTTGGTCCTTTCATTTTGAGGAATGGTGGTGCATGCTGCTTACGTACTGGCTATTTTCCGGGACCTCCAGGTCCTATAGGACGTATACGTCCTACAAACCGGCCCCCCTTCTCACCCAAACCCTCACCCCCCGGTGACCGTCTTCCGGAAATACAACGACACCCTGGCCTGACCGGTGATCTTCAGGTAAAAACCGTTGGGCGAGGCGACGTTGAGCCCCATGACGCCGCCACTCTTTTCCGTGGCCGGGATATCCAGCTCGGAAACGATATCGGCGTCCGTTCCCTCCACGCTCCCCTGGAAGACCTGGACCGTGGCGTCGGCGGTGACCCGCGCCGTCCACCCCACCAACTTGGCGGGCTGCGCCGTGACCGGGCCGCTGGCCGTTAGTACGCCCGTGCATTGATTGCGCTCGTTCATGGCTCAGGCCTCGGCGTTGAAGGTGCAGTCGTAGGTGAACTGGATGCTGTCGCCGGCCACCACGTTGATGGCCGCGAACACGGAGCGGTCCATGAGGATGCCCCCCGTTGCCGCCGACAGGATGCCGTGCTCGGTGACGGCGTACGATCCGCCCGGCGTGATGGTGGCCACGGTGCGGTAGATGTTGCTGCCGTTGTTGGTCTGGGTTCCGGCTACCCGCGTTCCCACCTCCGTGACCAGGGCCGCATCCGTATTGGCCTCGGCCGCGGCGCCGGTACCGCAGGCGTGATACTTGAACACGTCCATAGGGTACGTTGTGGAGTTCTGGAGTGCAGACACCATGCGGTCCCGGAAGGCCGTGGTGATCTTCTGCACACTGATGCAGCCGTGATCGGTATATGTCCCGTCTGCGTGGAACACGCGACAGGACAGCACACCCCATATCTCTCCCATGACGCCGCGATAACTGGATACCAGGGCGTCAATGGCTTCGGCGTCGGAAATGGCGCGGCCACGGGGCACCTTGCCTGTGCGGAGCCTCCGCCCCAGCCACCAGCGGCGAAACCGGGTGAACAGCCCGTCGATCATCTTGCCTTCCTTGTCCCGCCACTCCCATCCGAATATTTTCATGTCTCTACCCTCCGATGATCTTTTTAAAGCCCGAACCGATGATCCTGAGCAGGCCCATGGCTGCCGCCACAACCGGGTTCACCACGGCTGCAACCGCCCCGCTGATGGTCCCCATGATGCCGGCGACCGATTGATGCAGAATGGCCCCGTGCCCCGTGTCGCCGCTTGCCGCCGGCATGCTCCCGGAAAGCCCCCGGGAAGTCAGTTTGACTACTGATCCGTTGGCCGCAGGCACCGACCCGGTCAGCATCTTCCCTGTCCGCTTGGCTATGGAGCCTGAAGGGGCCGGGAACGAACCCGCCAAGGCCTCTCCGTATGCTCCGTTGCGGGTCGCCGTTCCGGCGGGAGAGGGGAGCGCCCCCGCCACACCCTTGCCCACCGACCTGGAAGCGAACGCCCCACCAGGTGCCGGGAGTGCCCCGCTAACGCCTTTATTGGCCTTACGGACAATAACCCCGCCGGGGGCCGGAACCGAGCCGGCCAAAACTTTGAACACGCGCTTTGCCGGAGAACCGGAAGGCGCCGGAAAAGAACCGGTGACGGATTGGTTGTAGGTGGTGCCACCACCGCCCGTACTTGGCTTAAACGATGCAATACACAGATCGGCCGCCGTTACTGATACATTTGCCGTAAATCCCGCCGAAATGGCGGCGGCGGTTGCCTGTACGTAATACCCGCACGTGTCGGCACCAGCTAAGCGGCCTATCTCCGAAAAGGGTGAGTTTATGACGAGCGATGAAGAATCGCCGTCGATATCCCCGCACATCGCAACCAATAATCCGCCATTCTGGGCGGGAGTGATCGGTCCGGCGGCAGGTGTTGTACTACCCGAAACCTTGACAGATGTTTTCTGGTCTAAGGGATCGCCTGTATTCAACACCCCGGAAAACTCGCAAACCTGGAGCGTTATCCAGTTTGCGGTGGACCCTGAGAGGTTGGCAGATACCGTGTTGCTTCCGCCCAGGGTGTTGTATTTGTAATAAATTGCCGTGCCTTGCCGTAATGTCGCATCCCAATATTCGGCTGCCTTGGTCCAGGTCTGGCCCAGGCTGTCGGTGACCCCGGACAGGGAATCGGCGTTGCCGTCCCCGTGGTCGATAAAGGCGATCAGGAGATTACCGGCGGACACATTTGCCGAAAATGCGCAGGAGACCGATGAGTGATAAGTATTGCCCCAGGCGGCGTCGTTTCTGTTTTTCGAGCCCGCTACCAGTGCGATTGCCATTGCATGCCACCCCTTGCCCGGAACCTGTCCGCAACCAGACCCTGTGGATCAGCTCTTACCCGGCACTCCCGTAAAGCCGGTCCTCGATGCTCTTCTTGCCGCCGCCGGGCTTGCTGCCGGGCAGCACGATGGTGTCCTCCCGCATGGCGTTCCCCATGCGGACCATGAGGCGGATCAACTCGGGGTGATTGCCCAGCCCGAACCGGTTGAGGGTTGCCGTGAGCTCGGGGGTGCCGAAGGTGTTGAGCGCCCGCTGGGCCACCTCCACGTTGCGGGCGAACCGCTCGCCGCCGATCTCCCCGTCCGTCCTGGCCGCCTCGGCCCACCCCGTGACGATGCCGTTCCAGGCCTCCAGGCGCCGCGCCTCCACCAGGGGGTGCACCTGGGTCAGGAGCCGGTCGAAGAGGAGCTGCGCCTTGTCCTGGGGCAGGTCCAGCTCTTTTGCTATGGGCTTGAAGGCCTCCAGCGCCTGGGCCACCACCTCGTCCCCTTCCGGGATGGCGAACTCCCCGTACTGCTCCGGCGCGCCCGCCGCCTCCCGGTCCTCGTCCGCCGCGGCTTCCGCCTCGCGTGCCTCCGGGGCTGCTTCCGCCGGAGTTCCCGCGCCGCTGGCGGGCTCGCCTTCGGGCGGGGTGCCCACCTCCCCTTCCGCCGCTCCCATGAGCAGGAACAGCGGGAACAACAGAACCCTTCTAAGCCATGTGGTGCGCATCTTCATCCTCCCGTTCTCTGAGTCCCTTGGCGAGACGCATCATGTCCAGGTACTTCTCCGGGCAGGCGGCCATGATTGCCCCCACCACCCGGAGCCCCACGTTGCGCTGCCCCTCGTTCATGGCCATCACCAACGGATCGGACGAAAAGGACGAGCGGAACACCCCGCTTTGGGTGAGGAGCCGCCAGAGAAAGCGCCGCCCCGCCGGGAGGGACATGAGGCTGTCCAGGTCCGCCAGCTCCTGTTTTCCCGCGCCTGGCTGCGCCATGTCAGGCCGCCCCCAACAGGCGGGCCAGGGCGTTGGTGTCGCCCACGCTGGTCTCGCTCAGGGTCTTGGCCGCCTGCGCCGCATCCACCATGGCCGGTGTCGCAGCCGTCATCTGCTGCGCCTGCCGGGCCCTGGCCTTTTGGGCGCGCAGCCCCTTCACCGCATCGGCGGAATTGATCACGTTGGGCGGCACCCCGTGCATGGTGGCGTACTCGTCGATGGCCGCGTCGATGTTCAGCTTGTCCACGGCGTCTGCATTCATCTGGGCCAGGTTGCCGATGTAGCCAGCCACCCGCTCCATGTTGGCCGTGCCGATCAATTTCTGGGCCTGGGCCATGATGCTGATGTACTCGATCTTCAGCGGCTGCCCCTGCAACTCCTGCGGCGGACGGGGGATCATGCCCCGGCGCAGCATGATGGCAAAGGTCCGGTCGATGGCCGGGTCGTACAGCTCCTCGCCGAAGCGCTCCATGGTGGGGCCCAGCACCAGCAGTTTCTCCTGGTGGCGCTCCTCCACCTCCCGGGCCGTCACGTTGGCGGTGTCGGACATGGCGAACATCTGCATCAGGTCCTCGAAAAAGATGGTGCGGATCTCCCGCTTGATGGCCTCGATGTCGGCGCGGATCTCGTTGATGTTGGGGTTGAACTGGTAGGCCGGGCGCAGCCCCGCATTTTGTTGAGCCGCCAGATTATCGATATAGGTCACATCCCCCGGTAAGATGGAGGTGCGCTGGGTGCGCAGCGACGCATCGGCCAGCATGGGGGGACGCACCAGCTTGTCCAGCGCCTCGGCCTTGCGCCGCTCGCAGAACTGCAGCCCCTTCACCAGCCCCAGGGCGTCCATGCCGGGGGAATAGCCGTACACGTCGTCCCCCTCCACGTCCCAGCGGGGCGCCATGACCGGAAACTCGTCGAAACCGGACTCCCGCAGCACTTTGTCGCTGCTCCCCGCCGCCTCGTAGTACACGGAGCGGAACGGCTTGTCCTTGGCGTTCATCCGGGAGCCGTCGCGCCCCCGGTTCGGCTCGATGGCGTGGACGATCTCCACCGGCTGCTCGCAGGAACCCCGGTCCCACAGGGTCTTCACGGTTTGGGAGACGTTATCGAGGCCGAACTGCTGCACCACCTGGCGCGCGGTCATGGGAAACTCGCGATAGAGAGTGTCGCAACGGAGCTTGTCGTTCAGGGCCATGAGGAACGACCCCACCGGGAAGGGATAGCAGCGGATTACGGTCTCGTCGTCCTCCAGGATCGCCAGGGCCGCCGTACCGTGGCCCGCCGCCGCCCCGTAGATCTGGGGCATGACGTTGTAGAAGTTGGAGCGGGAGAACACAATGCGCATCTTGTTCTCCACGGCGAAGAGCCACTCTTTGACCGCGCTGGAGGCCATCATGTCCACGTTGTCCGTGGTCAGGCGGAACCAGGGGCGGGCCTGGGAGGTCATGCCGGCGTGCATGCCGGACTTGAGGGTGCGCAACGCAGTGGTGGCGCAGGAATTGATGATCTTGTCGTTGGCCTTGACGCCCTTGTTGCGGTCGATGACCAGATAGCGGCCCGTGCGGGGGGAGAGGAAATCAGTGAGCTCCCGCCAATGGGGGATAAAGGAACTCCGCTCCTGTTTCAGCTCTCCCAGCCGCCTGGTGACCTGCTCGCGTACCGATTCTTCAGCCATGGGAATGCGCTCCTGTCGTCGCGACGGTGCTTGTTGAATTATCCCCCCCCTTGCGGGAGAGGGTCAGGGTGGGGTGAGGTTGCCACGTATCTGACGTTGCAGCTTCACCCGCCCCCGGCCCCTTTAGGCCCCAGAGGGTCCTCCCGTCAAGGGAGAGGGGGAAAATAGTTCTTTACTGCCCCAAGAGTGTCTTGCTGACCGTAGGGGCCTGTGCCGTCACCCCCTGCGCTCCGGTCAGGATGGTATTGCTGGCCGCCATCCTCCGGCGCAGGCGTTCCGAATCCCTGGCTGCCACCACCCCGGCATCCTGTTCTTCCGGCGCCGGGGTAATTGCCGGCGCGCTGGGCGCTCCTCCTCCGCACATATGGGCCTCCCGTGACGTGTTGTGATCGTAGGGCCATCAAAACAAAAAAACGGGATTGCGTCCATGCCGCAACCCCGGGGTCTTTCCCCAAAAGTGTCTGGGGATGGGAGAGAGTCGATTTTTTTTGTGGAGGGGGTTAGGGCGGGGCTATGTGCCTGCGTGCAGGAAACAAGAAAGGCGGCCGATCGGCCGCCTTGTGGATCGTGTGTCCTGCTCGTCGAATTCTCCGCGTACCGGCATCAAGCGCCGCAATGCGGGCATAACAGGGGACGCAAGGAAACCGCTTCGGCAACCGGCCGGTTACGGCAAAGCAAGTTACGCAGGCAGTGGCTGCCTTCAGGTTTTATTCATGTGGCGTTTGCCGAGAACGGCAAGCACAAACGCGGCACAGCCGCACAGTAGCAGAGTCATGGTCGTAATCCTCAATTTCGTGTATCGAATCCCGGCACATAAACCGGGCATCTCGTCAATGTTACCCTTGTATACCGGCTGGCGCATTATCTCAAGTTAATATTAGATAACGATAATGTTACAGGATTAAGGAGAAGCCCGTAAGGGTCAAGTCTGCAAATTTTAAATTTCACGCAATGCACAATATACTTTTTGAAATTTGTAGGCCTGGCTCCTATTTAGTTTCCACCACCCACACCCTTCTCCCCCTTCTACACCCCGCAATCCCTGATTTCAACGCAAAATCAAAGTGTTAATAAAATTAACATAAAACCGCCCGTCTCCTATCCCACTGGTATCACACGAAAAAAGACACCCGAAACCTGGTCGGGTGCCTTCTGTTGTGTCATTTTGATACGAAAAAAAGTTTATAAGGGCCGCGTGGCGTACGTCATGCGGTAACCGAGAACAGGGACTGCAACGCCGACTTCTCGGCAACGGTTACCGGCTGGGACGGTTTCGGCTTGGCGGGCGTTCCGCCATCGGCTTGTGTCGAGGAGAGCGTGACCGTGTCCGCCTGCGTGCCGTCGCTTGCAGCGGCAGGTACGCTCCGCGCCCGCCTCGGTTTGTTGGCTTTATCTTCGGCCTGCTGCTTTCTCAGTTGGGTGTATTCCGCCTGGAGCTGCATTGCAGCGGCTTTACGTAAAGAGATGCTCATTTTTGTGGTCCGTATTGTAGTGGTTTGCTGGTCATGAAAACGTCGGAAAATTGTTCCGGAGCCATTAAAATGCCCTCCTCACGGTCAAAAATATGACTCATGGCCAGCCGTTCATCCGGCGTGACACCGGAATAATGACCCTCGCTTTCGGTCACACGGGGCGTTTCTACCATATTTTCACCTGTAATTCCGGTCATATTGCCACTCCGGCATCGTTATGAGGCCATTGGTAGTACTTTGACGCACCATATGATATGTGCAAACAGCCTGCCAACTCATCGAGCCACGGCAAGGCGCACTCCCACAGCCGCGACATGAAAATTGTCTTGTTCCGTATCGATAAAAAGATGCCGTGGGGCTGCTTCATGTCGTGGAAGATTGTTCCCGACGGCTTTCAATCTTCCAAAGTTGCGATAAAATGTTGCTTTACGCGAACAGCCACGAGGAGGATGGGGAATGAGTCCAGGGGGATATCCCCGTCGAGGGGACCCAGTTTTCCTGTTCCAGTTGCCACATGCGCAGCGGCCTCGGCTCGTACGAGGGGCGGGTCGTGACGCTCCCGACCAATGGCAAGCGGCTCTACCAGCCGTATTATAGCGGCAGCCTCGCCGAATTATCGCCGCAGGAGTGGGAAAGCATCCCCAGCCAGTACCGGTTTCCGATCCTCCGCCCGGCCTATACGGATAAAACCCTGGCAATAGCGCTCCGGGGCGGCGTGGACCCGACCGGCAGAAGGTTTGATCCCATCATGCCGCGCTACCGGCTTGAAGAGCAGGACATGGCGGTCCTCATCGCCTACCTCAAGGAACTCTCGTCGGTCCCCGCCCCCGGGGTGACGGAGACGACCCTGCGCTTCGCAACCGTGATCGCGGGCGAGGTGAGCCCCGCAGACCGCGCCGCCACGACGCTGCCGGACGCCATACGGGGCTTCACCTGCCTGACCTATCCCTACCGGCTGCCCCGTGACGAAGACCAGTACGCAAAGTTCGCCAAGGCCTGGCTGAAGAGCAGGAAGGCGCCGATCGACGACCGGCGCATATCTACAAGGATGTACTCACTCATGAGCCTCATGGCGCAAACGCTCATGCACCTGAAACCCAACTACTACCGGGACAACCTCCTGGATGTCATCAGCATGTTTCCGGACCACTTGTATCCCGATTACGAACGCCTGAGCTTCGGCCCGGGCCAGCAGTATGCGTCCAAGGGGTGTTACATCGTGCAGGTAACGCAGGGTCCCGATCCCCACCTGGTCAAAAAAAGCGACTGGGTGATCCATTGACATAGCCGCGCTACGACACCCCTCTTCCGGAAAACACGAAAGGCGGCCGTTTGGCCGCCTCCGCGCCGCTTTCCCTCCCCGTTTCCCTTCTACAGCGCCGCCGCCACCGTCGCGGCCAACGGCGTCGTACCCCTGCCGATCAACCGGCCGAGCTGCCCGCCGTCATCGAACAGGGCGCCCTTGGAGGCCCCGGTATCCGAATTGGCGAGCAGTTCGGCGATCGGCTCCGGCAAACCCGCTTTCAGAAGAGCGTTCTTGTAATCCGCTTCCGCCAGGTTCACATACCCTATGTCCTTGCCGCTCTGGCGCGAAATCTCCGCGGCCAGCTCCGTCAGGGTATAGGCGGAGTCGCCGGCCAGTTCATAGACACGGCCCGCCTGGTTGTCCGCGGTCAGCACGGCAACAGCGGCGGCCGCGTAGTCGGCGCGCGCGGCGGACGAGATACGGCCGTCGGCCGCGCAGCCGTACACCGCGCCCAGCGCCAGGGCGGACGGTACGCCGGCCGTGTAGTTCTCGCTGTACCAGCCGTTGCGCAGCAGCGCGAACGGCATCCCGGAGGCGCGGAGCATGGCTTCGGTCTCCCGGTGTTCCCCGGCAAGCCCCAGCACCGAGGTGTCGGCGTGCAGGACGCTGGTGTAGGCCACAAATTTCACCCCAGCCCGTTTGGCGGCGTCGATGACCGTGCGGTGCTGCGCCGCCCGCTGGCCGATCTCGCTGGAAGAGATCAGGAGCAGCTTGTCCGCGCCCTTGAGCGCCCCGTCCCATGTCTCGGGCCGGCTGTAGTCCGCGTGGCGCACCTGCACGCCCAGGGTGGCGATGTCTTTGGCCTTGTCCACATTGCGCACGGCGGCGACGATCCCGGCTGCGGGCACTTTTTTCACAAGCTCTGCGATGACCAAACGGCCCAATTGTCCGGTGGCTCCTGTGATGACGATCATGGTGATACTCCTTTCTGCGGTGTTTGATGTATTGTATGGCTTCACCATATCATGTATAATTACTTTTAGTAAGTACGCACAAAAAGGTTAGTGCAATGAAAAAATCAAAGACACCGAAACTCTCGGAACTGCTGCGGCGCGGCGAGATCTTCGCCGTTGAATGCCCCTCACGGGAGATCCTCAAGCACGTCACCAGCCGCTGGGGCGTGCTGGTACTGGTGGCCTTGATGGAGGGGACGCACCGCTTCAGCGACCTGCGGCGCAAGGTGGGCGGGGTCAGCGAGAAGATGCTGGCCCAGACGCTGCAATGCCTGGAAAAGGACGGCTTCATCGACCGCGTCTCCTTCCCGGTGGTGCCGCCCCATGTGGAATACACCCTGACCCCCATGGGGGTGGAAGTAGGCCGCAAGGTGGAGGCGCTGGCCGATTGGATCGAGATCAACCTGGCGCAGATCATGGAGGCGCAGCAGGGGAGATAACGCTTGTCCCTCTTGCCGCACCAAAAATGAAAGGGGCCGCTCTCTGCGGCCCCTTCACCATTCCTGCTGCATTGTCACCTCCCTGTCGTCAGGCTTTGTGCCCTTTCAGTTCGTCCTTCACGACTCCTGTCATCCCCTTTGCCATTCCGAACATGAGCAGGACGGCCGGCATTGCCTGTGCGATGATGATCAGTGCGCAGAAGCCGAGGAAGATCCAGGAGAAGAGCCCGCTGTCATCCGTGCGGGGGGTAGAAGCTGCGAATGCGGTTGCGGGGGCGATGGTTCCGATGATGGTAGCGAGAGTTTTCATGGCGTCCTCCTTTTATTTGGTGATTCCCTAAGCTCTTGACCATATGAAAAGCATCGGGCGTGCCAAGTCCGGAAAATAATTTTGCCGAAAACCATAACATACTGGTATTGATGAAATTAATATGTGCACGATCCAATAATGAACTGCGGATCGGCCGGCGGCGCGCCCCTGGACTGTATGGGGATTCTATACACCGGAGCAGGTTAAAATACTAGCAAGGCCGCTATTTATGGGGCTTTGCGCCTTTTTATACACATGTAGCCATGTGTATAGTTGTTTTTGCGGCGGGAGGGGCGATGGTGGAGGGGGCGGCCCGGCGGGGCCAGGAAACACGAAGGGCGGCCTGTTGGCCGCCCTTGTGGATTACGTATGCCGTCCCTCGAATTCTTCCGGGAAATGTACTACCTCTACCCTAACGGGCACCCATCATCACAAAAACCCCTTCCCCACCGAAAAAGCCTTCCCCGCCAGCGGCCCGACGGCGTGATACCCCTTGTGGGCGGTGTCGTAGACCAGCGGCTGCAGCTTGAGGATGTCGGGCAGGCCGTCTTCGTCCAGAATTGCCCGGTCGGCCTTCACGTCCATGATCTCGCCGATGAACTGGGTGTGTATCCCCAACTCGAAGGTATGCACCAGCCGGCACTCCAGCACAACCGGGAACTCCGCCGCATAGGGGGCGTCCACCAGCTCGCTTTTCACCACCGTCAGCCCGGCAACGGCAAACTTGTCCGCGCTGCGCCCCGAGGATATCCCCACGTAGTCGGCCTGGGCCATGTGGGCTTCGTCGGCGATCCCCACGGTGAACGCCTTGCGCTCCACGATGGCGTCATAGGTATGCCGGGCCTTGCGCACGGATACGGCGACGCAGGGGGGCTCGGAACAGCAGACGCCGCCCCATGCGGCGTTCATGAGGTTCGGTTTGCCCGCGCTGTCATAGGTGCCGATCATCAGCACCGGTGTGGGAAAAAGCAGTGTCTTTGCGCCAAGTGATTCTTTCATGTGATCTCCGTTATAATAGGGTCTGGTTGCCATGCGGCATAACCGCCCGAGCCCACCGTTCCGTCAGGCAACCGGAAGGGCATTCATTTTCCCGGAAGGCCTCCGGCGCCGCACAGTTCACCCAGATGCTGAAACGCGTCGAACAGGGTCCTGGCGCTTGCGCCGTCGAAGGTATTGATGACAACGCTGTGAATGGGTATTTCGGTTGCGTCGATCCGGTAGGTGGCGGGTTTGCTGAAATTCAGGATGAGGAAATCCGTGTAGTCACGGCCGACCGTCGATTGCTGACGATTCAGGCTCGAAAAATCAATGCCGCCGAATATTATCTCATACGGGGTGCCGACCGGAAAGGTGCCGAACACCTTATAGTTCATGACGCATCTGTCCATCCTGATATAGCCGTAACGCTCCAGCCGGGCGACCGAGGTATTGCCGACCATGGTCCTGCTGATCAACTGCACGGTATCGTCATAGGAAAGCCCGTTATCACCGCGTGCGGGGCGGCCCATTGTTGCGAGCACAAGGGCGGCCATAACCGTCACGACGTTCACACGTTTCATGTAATCTCCATTTTCCGGTAACCGGACCGTGACACGGGGATCAGTCCGTGCTTCCAGGGGATTCGTCCGCCCTGCCCAACGATGGGCCGGATGTTTTCTTCAACAGCATCGCAAGCTCGTCCGGCCGGTAAGGTTTCTGGATGAAGCCCGCCAGCCCTTTGCCGGAAAACCGGCTGATCGAGTCGGATTCATTATACCCGCTCGTGAGAATGACCTTGATGTCGGGGTTGATGCGCCGCAATTCCGTATATGCGGCGGTACCGTCCACATGGGGCATGGTCATGTCCAGAAGCACCAGGTCGATCGCGTCCCGGTGCTCCCGGTAGACTTCAAGGGCGGCCAGGCCGTTTTCTGCGAGCAGGACGTCGTATCCCAACTGCTTCAGCATCAGTCGCGCCACCGTGCGGACCGTCTCTTCATCGTCCACCACGAGCACGGTCCCGCTGCCGCGTAGATCCTGGTAAGCATCCGGGTTCTTGTCCCGGCCCTGCTCGACGGTCGAGGCAAGGGCGGGGATGAGAATCTTGAAGGAGGTGCCTTTGCCGGGCTCGCTGTAGACCTTTATGGCCCCGCGATGTCCGCGGATAATACCGATGACGGCCGAGAGACCCAGGCCGCGGCCGGTGAACTTGGTCGTGTAGAAGGGATCGAAAATGCGGGAACGGGTTTCTTCATTCATGCCGCAGCCGTTGTCGGAAACCTCCAGGGAGAGATAATACCCTTCCGCAAGGTTCTCGTCGGCAAGGGTGGTGGTCAAATAGCGATTATCCACATTGATCAATCCCGTGGATATACAGATGACGCCGCTTTTGCCGTTTATGGCGTCCGAGGCGTTGATGACCAGATTCAGGACGACCTGCTGGATTTGAGAGACGTCGCCCTCGAACGACGGCAGGTTATCGGCAAAGTTGAACTTGAGAACGCACGATTTGGCTATGGATATGGAGAGCAGATGCTCTATGCCCGTAATCACCTCGTCGAGCTTCAGGTTTTGGGTCGTGTACTCACCCTTTCCCGCATAGGCCAGAAGGTTTTTGGTCAGATCGGAGGCGCTCTTTGCGGATTTTACGATCTGCTCGATATTGAACCGGTCCGGGGACGTGAGCGGCAGGCGCATCAGCGTCAGATCGGCGTATCCCATCATCCCCACGAGTATGTTATTGAAGTCATGGGCGATCCCCCCAGCGAGAACCCCAAGGCTTTCGAGCTTCTGCACATGAAGCAGTTGCTTGTTCAGGTTCTGCCGTTCCTCCTCCAGGGCCTTCATTTGGCTGATATCGTTCAGTATCAGTACGGAACCCTGGAATTTACCGCTCACGTCGAGCATTTTCTGCATGCACACCAGGAAGTGAAATTTCCCGGCAGCGGTTTCAACTTCGTTCTCTATGTAGAGACGGCTGTCCTGGCTCGCCTCAAGTCTCACGACGTCGTTTTCGATTATCGCCGGGATCGTGGTGATTTCACCCGAATAGTATTGGGTTCCCGGAATGTCGATGCCGTAAAAGATCCTGGCCGCCGCCAGGTTGAAATTGACGACCTTGTTGTCGTTATTGATGATGAAGATCGGGTTCGGTGAACTTTCAAATATGGTGAGATACCGGTTTTTCTCGTTGTTCAGGGCGATATTTCGCTTTTGCAATTCCTTGTTGCGGTTCGATTCGGTGGTAAGCATCCATTCCGTCGAGAAGGCCAGTTCCACCCGGTCAAAGTACAGGGCGACGATCTCCCGGTAACGCTCCTTGTCCTCATCCCTGAAATTCGATTGCTTGATCAGGTCGATATAGGATTTTCGGTAATATTTCATAAGGCCGAGGAAGAGGCAGAAATCCACGCCCCGTTCCCGGTGTTTCTTGGCCGCCTCGACACCGAATTCAGCTATGGGGTCGACGAGAAAGTCCTCCCGCGCCCCGGATGCGCCATGGCCATGCCGCCGTCCAGAGAGGCCAGGAGGGGTGCCGAGAGCCCGGAAATGGACGCCCGCCACGCTTCCACGAGCGTTGAGGTGTAGTCCGTATAACGATGGCCCCTGGCATACCCCAGGACCCGGTTCGTCAACCAGTCTTCACTGTCGGCGATAAGATTGCGCAGGTTCTGCATCGCGAACTCCCTCCGGCTGTAGAACGCTCCGGTACGAGGACACCATACCGACAGCATCTTTCCCTCCCTGCTTCACATCCCACATCAGCTTATTCGCATGCGGCACGGTTTCACAAAAATTGCAGAAACCTTTCGTCTGGCACTGCGGCAGTCCAAAATTACGTCGTCAACTTAAGCTACCAAGCATTTTTGTCAACGGATCAAACAGGGAAAAAATGTGCACGCGCGTAAACCGGCTTCGGATTCCGCCCCGTATGGGCGGCAAAATTCATGGCAGAGAGCGCGGGCATCCCCATCTCTGCAGACACAGATCGTCTTTCTCGGCACAGGCCCACTGTCTGTCATTTCCTTCTACCTCACATGAGAATGAATTTCAATGTAATTCCAGGATGTTAAAAAAATTAACACAAAACGGCATAGTTATATATCATACTGTTTTAACAGCAAAAAAAGGCACCAAGAACCAGCCATGATGCCCGTTGTTGCGTCATCTTGATACAGAAAAAGATCGTCCGGCGGGGCCGGTTGCCAGGGGCTGCCCGGTTCCGGTGCGGGGCTCAGGCTCTTCGGGGATGTCACGGCGGCTGTGGCGCGGGATAGCGGTGGGGGTGGGTCGGTGGTCAGTCGGCGCGCGGCGGGGATACAACCTCGCGGACCTTGTCCACGACCTGCCGGGGGCTGAAGGGTTTGCAGATGTACTCGACGGCCCCGAGGCCCAGGCCGTGCCAATAGTCCGCCTTGTCATGGCTGACAGTCATGACGATTATCGGGACCGGGGACAACGCCCTGATCTCTTCGCATATGTCCGGAAAGTCACCCCAATCGGGCGGCATGTCGAGCAGGATCAGCCGTGGTTCATACCTTTCCACACACGGGACAATGTCGGCCACGTCACCGGCGAGGTACGCGGTGAACCCCGCACGGCACAGATAATCCCGCAGCACGGAGGACAGCTTCGGCTCACGATCCACAATCAGTATGTCATACATGCCGAAAACCTTGCGTTTGACGATATGCCCGCCCGCCATGGACGGGCTGCGGCGGCTACTTCGGGATATTCCCGATCGCCCTCAGCTCAGCGGCGGTAATCCTGCCCTCGTGGTCGCCTTCACCGCAATCCCCCCGCCTGGTGTCCTGTCCAGTTAGTCGTGGGAACCAGCCAGACAGGACACTAACGCCTGCCGCCACCGAACCCGCGCCCGCCCCGGAAGCCGTGTCCGCTGTGGAAACCGCCCCTGCCGTGGAAGCCGTGGCCGCCATTGCCGATGAACACGACGCCAGTGTCCCAATAGCCGTAAGGATACGGGCCGTAGACATACGGGCCATAATAGTCATACGCGTAGGGATGGTAATAACCGTCATCATAGACCGGAACGGCCACACAGCCTGCCGCCAGGAGTACAAACGCCATGAGAATAAGAAGTTTTTTCATCGGGCACCTCCTTTGATGCCGCTCTTCCCCTCTATTTCATAAGACGCTTGCTCCTCGCGTTTTGTTACAGGGATTCACGGGGGCGGGCGGAGGTCCCATCTTTCCCGCCACGCAAAAAAGGCCGGGCAATCCGCCCGGCCCCTGCTGGTGCCATGTCCCGCGCCGATCCGGGGTTACGCGACCCCTTTGCCGTTGAGGAACGGGCCGTATTTCTTGTCTTCGCCCTGGATATGGTTGACGAGCCAGTCCTTGAGAAACGACATCACCGCCATGCTCAAGGCCGACTTGGTGGTCTGGTATTGTTTCTGCAAATCCAGGACCTGCCTGGTGAGCTTGTCGTGCTCGGCCTTGTGCCGGGCCAGGTCGGGGTAGCCGTTCTGCTGCATCAGCCGTTCCTCGTCGGCAAAGTGCGAGGCGGTATAGCTGATCAGCGAGTTGAGGACCGGCCCGAGGACCTCGCTCCCCTTGCCAACCTTCATGGCGTCGTGCAACTGATTGACCATGGCGACCAGCTTCTTGTGCTGATCGTCAAACTGCCTGACATTGACGCTGAACGCCGGGCTCCAATCCATTAATGCCATACCTGTTGCCTCCTCTGTTCATGGAATGAGATGGCCGCATTGTTGGGGCGACCTTATTAACCATTTTATATAACGGAGAAACATAATCCCGTCAATTATAATCTTTTTGGTCCCATTACGGGCGGCGCCACGCCCCTGAGCGCCACGGCCGATCCGTGTCACCTGGGCCTGTTCCTGATTTCATCCGTGTGCTGGGCCGTGCATTCGGGACAGATGCCGTGGCTGAACTGAGCCTCCGAATGTTCGCTGATTGATGGCCTTTGAATAGGCCGGATCGACGATCTGTTTCTCGCCGAGATGGCAATGCCAGCCGAAGGAGCATGCGGTCAGGGCCGTCCGGGGGAAGGCGGCCAGCCACGCATACTGCCGTATTCTCCTGGGTATATCCCGGTCTGTCATGGTGCGCGTTCCCCTATCGCTGGATAGTCCAAGCACACATTAATAATTCCTAATACTAAGAATTACAACCGCAATATTTTCAGCACCCAAGGCGGGACGGGAACACCTGAATCCGCTCCTCCCAAAAAACACAGGCGGCCATTCGGCCGCCCTGCGGATGAAGCATCCCGTGCGGGAGAATGCCCGGGGCACCCGTTCGCCCGTCCTACCTCCCGAACACCTTCCTGAGCAGTTCCGTCCCCCGCGCCGCCGGGTCGGTCCTGATCTTCTTCTCCTCTTCGCCCAGCATGGTGAAGAGGCCGTCCACCGCCTTGCCGGTGACGTAAAGGTCCAGGTCGAACCCGCCGACGGTCGTCCCGGCAAAGGGTATGGCCTGGACCTTGCCCATCATCTCGTTGTAACTGCGCGCCACGCCCACCTCCTGCATGCGCGACGTGACCACCGGTTTGAACGCGGCAAAGATCCGGTCGCCGGTCTTCCGCCGGAAATAGTCGGTCGCCGAGGTGTTACCCCCCTGGAGGATCTTCCGGGCATCGTCGAAGGTCATCTCCCGGAGTGCGGCCACGAAATACTCCGTCGCCTTGGGCGCCGCCTTTTCCGCGGCCCGGTTCATACTGAGGACGAAGTCGTCCACCTGGGCCTGGAACCCGAACCGTCCCAGCAGGTCGGCCACAGTGCGGATCTTCTCCGGCATGAGGATCTTGATCATCTCGTTGTCGAAGTAGCCGCCCTGCCGTCCCACCGCGGTGACCGCCCTGGCCGTGCCGGTGGCGAGGGCCTCCTTCAGCCCTTTCACGATGGTGGAATCGTCCAGGCTATCCCCGGAGGCGCCGGAAAGCCCCAGGCCTTTGGTCAGATCGTCGAAGAAGCCGCCCTGGGCGGCCATGGGGGGCGCTGCGAGAAGCAGTGCCAGGAAGAGTGTAGGTGCAAGACGGCATTTCATGGTGCCTCCCCGGTGCGGTTTCTGGGTCCTGAAAGCTTGTCCGGACTATTTTACCACCGGTCCCGCCGCTTTCCCAACAAAAGCTTCGCCTCACCGGCACCCGGCCCTGTCAAAAAATATGGGTATTGGCCACGGGTCCGCAAAAAAAAATCAAGCGTGGTTGTTTTTTTCTTGACACCCCCCCTGCCAAAAAACACGGCAATGTAACGGGACCGTTACAAAATCAACACGTTACCGCACCACTCCCCAAGTTTTTCCACAGACGGTTGGGGAAAGCCCTTGCGCCGGGCCCGGCGCAGAATGTCCGCTCATGGAATGACGCCCAGATCCTCTCCCCGTAAAATGTGTAAGAAAATCACACCACATAAAAGGACGAGGCCCCATGTTTTACTCCCCTGAAACGAATTTAACCGTAACTTCGGTATGTTAAAAAAATTAACACTCCGCGGAACATGATAAAAAATGCGGCAGGCCCCGACCATTTTCCCGGTTGCAAACTGAAAAAACGCCATTACTATCTATGGCGTATACGGTTCATGAAAATACGCTTCCGCACCCGGAAAGGACAACGTCATGTTCGCAAATCTCAAGATCGGTACCAGATTGGCCCTGGGGTTCTCGGTGATGCTGCTGATCATGGTCGTCATCAGCGGCGTCGCCCTGACCGGCTTCGCCAAGATAAACAGGAAGGTCGATGTCATCACCGACGACAAATGGCCCACGGTCGTCCTGCTCCATGCCGTCTACGACGATATCAACGTCGTAGCCCGCGCCTTGCGGAACGCCATCATCCTGTCCGACGCCGCCGAGGTCAAAAAAGAGCTCGACCGGATCGCCAAGGCCCGGGAAGAGGTTGACAAAAACCTGGGAAAACTCGACGGCACAATCGTCAGTGGCGAAGGGACGTCCCTGCTCCAGGCGATCAAAGACCGCCGGGCCGCCTACGCCGCGGTGCAGAAGGAGATTATCGCCCTGATCGAGTCCGGCGGGAAGGCCCGGGCGGGCGACCTGCTGGTCACGCAACTGCGCCCGGTGCAGAAGGCCTATTTCGAGGCTGTGGACAAGCTCATCGCATACCAGGCCACGCAGGTCAACAGTGCGGGCGACGACGTGGAGAAAACCTACCGGCTGGCGCAACGCGTGATCGTCACCGTCCTCGTTGTGTCGCTGATCGTCGCCGCGCTGATCGGCTTCGTGATCGCCCGGAGCATCACCGTACCGCTCGGCCGGGCGGTGCAGGTCAACCGCTCGATTGCGGATGGCTACCTGAAGGTGGCCGTGACCGTCGATCGCCGGGATGAGATCGGCCAGCTCAACGAATCGGCGAAACAGATGGTCGAGAACCTGCGTACCGTTATCGGCCACCTGGCCGCCACCTCGGACCAGGTGGCCTCGGCCGCCGGCCAACTCAACGCCAACGCCGAACAGATGGCCAACGCCTCCGAAGAGGTCGCGGCCCAGGCCGGGACCATAGCGACCGCCGGCGAGGAGATGGCGACCACATCCGGCGACATCGCCCTCAACTGCAACAGGGCCGCCGACGGATCGCAGCAGGCGAGCAGCGCCGCCACCGAAGGCGCCGGCGTGGTCAGGAACACCGTCGAGGTCATGGGAAGGATTACGGACAAGGTGCAGGCGTCCGCCCGGACCGTCGAGGCGCTCGGCACCCGTTCCGACCAGATCGGCCAGATCGTCGGCACCATCGAGGATATCGCCGACCAGACCAACCTCCTCGCCCTCAACGCCGCCATCGAAGCGGCCCGCGCCGGCGAGCAGGGGCGCGGTTTCGCCGTGGTCGCCGACGAGGTGCGCGCCCTGGCCGAGCGGACGACCCGCGCCACCAGGGAGATCGGCGAAATGATCAAGTCGATCCAGGCCGAGACCAAGGGGGCGGTCGTGATCATGCAGGAAGGGGTGCGCGAGGTGGAGAGCGGCGCCGAGCAGGCGTCCCGGTCGGGAGCGGCCCTGCAGGAGATACTCGCCCAGATCAACGACGTGACGCAGCAGGTGAGCCAGATAGCCACGGCCGCCGAGGAACAGACCGCAACCACCAGCGAGATCAGCAACAACATCCACCAGATGAGCGAGGTCGTGCAGCAGACCGCGCGCGGAGCCCAGGATTCGTCCGAGGCCGCAAACGGGCTTGCGCGGCTGGCCGAGGAGTTGAAAGGGATCGTGGGCCAGTTCAGGCTGTGAGGTGGGTTCTATGGGACTTATACGTCCCATACGTCCTATTGGTCGTATTTATTTATGTATCAAAATGACACAAAAAAGGGCGCCCGAGGTATCTTCGGGCGTTTTTTTCTATTGAAAATAATAAGATGCACACGGCACAAAAAATGTTAATTTTTTTAACATATTGAAATTGCGTTGTATTTTTTATTCCAATGTGTAGAATTATTGTAGTCGTTTAATTTTTTTCATACATGGTGAATCCCCGAGGGCACCCCGAACCGCATGAAGGCATCGTCACGTACCGCCACCTGTCCGGCACGGAGAACACGGAATGGAGACCATAACCACACCCCAGACAGATGGCCCGCGTGAGGCCAGCCGCCTGATGGCGGCCATCCTGATTCCCCTGGCGGCGTTCGCGTTGCAATGGCTCTTCTGGCCGGCCATCCAGCCCTATGCCTGGTTCCTTTTCTATCCGTCGATCTTTCTCAGCTCATGGGTCGGCGGCCTGCGGGGCGGGCTGGCGGCGACCGCTTTCTCCACACTGGCGGTCTGGTGGTTCTTCATCCCGACCCCGAACTCGTTCAACCTGGAACGGCCGGCATCCGTCATCTCCATCGCGGTCTTCGCCGTCACGGGCATACTCTTTTCCCTCACCCACGAACGCCTGAGAAGGGCCAACCGGCGGGCGGCAGCGGCGCTTCTCGCCGCCGGCGCCGTCAAGCTGCACCTGGAGGAGCGCATCGCCGAGCGGACGGAGGACCTGTCCCGAACCGTGGACGCGCTGCGCGAGAGCGAGGCGCGCTACCGCAGCCTCTTTGAGAACAGCCATGCGACGATGCTGGTGATCGACCCGACAAGCGGCCTGATCGTGGACGCCAACCCGGCTGCCGCGGCCTGGTACGGCTGGTCCCGGGAGGAACTCTGCCGGAAGAATATCTCCGAGATCAACACCCTCCCGCCGGACGACATGGTGAAGGAGATCAACAAGGCCTGCAACCGGAGCGTGTGGAACTTCCAGTTCCGCCACCGGCGGGCGAACGGTTCGGTCCGGGACGTGGAGACCTTCAGCGGACCGGTGACGGTGGCGGGCCGGTCGCTGCTCTATTCCATCGTCCATGACATCACCGAGCGCAAACAGGCCGAAGAGGAGCTGAAAAAGGGCGCGGCCGAGTTCCGCCGCCTTTCCCAGGAGTTCAACGCCCTGCTGGACGCGATCCCCGACGGCCTGATGCTCCTGGACCGGGAGATGAACATCCTCTGGGCCAACCGGGCCGCTGCCGGGAGCATCGGTGCAGTTGGGGAGAATCCGGCCGGCCGCGCCTGCCACGTCCTGTTGCACGAGCGCGCGGAACCCTGCGAGCCCTGCCCGGTCATCGAGTGCTTCACGTCTGGTTCCCACGAGGAAGCGATCATCACCAGGGCAGACGGCCAGGTCTCCGATATCCGCACCGTCCCGCTCGCGGACGAGCAGGGCGAGATGACGAGGGCAATCGTGGTGCGGCGCGACATAACCGAGCAGCGGAAGTTGGAGGCCCAGTACCTCCATGCCCAGAAGATGGAATCGGTGGGCACCCTGGCCGGCGGCGTGGCCCACGATTTCAACAATATCCTGACGACCATCATCGGTTACGGGCAGATCGCGCGCATGGGCATGGAGGGGGACAACACGCTGTGCCAGTGCCTCGACGGGATTCTGGAGGCCGCGGAGCGGGCCACCCACCTGACCAAGGAGCTTCTGCTGTTCAGCCGCAAGCAGGAAAGCGAACGGTACCCCGTGGACCTCAACCGGGTCGTCGGCAGGATGGAGCGGCTCCTCCACCGGGTCATCGGCGAAGACATCACCCTGAGCCAGGCACCCCACGGCGCCCCCCTGCCGATCCTCGCCGACGGCAACCAGATAGGGCAGGTGCTGATGAACCTGGCGGTGAACGCCCGGGACGCCATGCCCCAGGGGGGGGAGTTTGCTCTTCGAACGGAGCAGGTGCGCCTGGGCAGGGATTTCATCGCGGCCCACGGCTACGGGGAACCGGGCGACTATGCGCTCCTGACGGTCTCGGATACCGGCGTGGGCATGGATGCGGCGACGCTGCAGCGGGTCTTCGAACCATTCTTCACGACCAAGGAGGCCGGGAAGGGGACCGGCCTGGGACTGGCGGTGGTCTACGGCATCGTCAAGCAGCATGACGGCTTCGTCACCGTCTGCAGCGAACCGGGCCAGGGGTGCACCTTCAGGATCTATCTGCCGCTCACCGGGGAGGTGCGGCAGGAGGCCGGGGCCCAGCCGGAGCAGCCGGTCATGGGCGGCACGGAGACGATCCTGCTGGCCGAGGACGACGCCCAGGTACGGGCTCTCACCGTGAGGGTACTGACAGGGGCGGGCTATACGGTCATCGCAACGGCGGACGGAGAGGAAGCGGTACGGAGGTTCCGGGATCATGCCGACTCGGTCCACCTGATCTTCCTGGACATCATCATGCCGAAGATGAACGGCAAGGAGGCCGCCGACGAAATCCGCAAGCTGCGGCCCGGCGTAAAAATCCTCTACGCCAGCGGCTATGCGACCGACAGCGTCCGGCAGAAACTACCCCCCGGCACTCCGGACGACCGGGACGGCCTGGACAACCTGGTCCCCAAGCCGGTTCCGCCCCATGAACTGTTGAGAGTCGTGAGAAATACGCTGGACGGGGGGTAAGGGAAGGTTCCCCAGGCGTTGACGGCAGCGTTTTTTCGATGGTAGTATGGCGGCCATTGCATCCCCCATCCCACCATAGTGCTACCGAATTCATGTCCGAATCGGTACAAGGAGCAGAGATGAAACGACTGATCATTGCAGCAATCGTCACCATTCTCGCGGTCCCGGCCATGGCCGGCGCCAACGAGACCATCGACAAGGCCGCCAAAGAGAAAGGGGCGGTGAAGACCGCCTCCGGCATGGTCTATAAATCCCTCAGGGAAGGCAAAGGCAAATCGCCCGTTGCCTCCAGCACCGTCGAGGTCAACTATCGCGGCACCCTGACGAACGGCAAGGAGTTCGACAGCTCCTACAAACGCAATCAATCCATCAGCTTCCCCCTCTCCGGGGTTATCCCCTGCTGGACCGAAGGGGTCCAGAAGATGAAGGTGGGCGGCAAGGCCAAACTGGTGTGCCCCCCCGAACTGGCCTACGGCTCCCGCGGCGCGGGCGGCGCGGTCCCACCCAACGCCACCCTGATCTTCGAGGTCGAGTTGCTGGATATCAAATAGTTTGGCTTACGTTTATTTGAATCGAGGCACATAGGACGTATAGGTCCCAGAGGACCCATACGTCCTATGATTTTTCCCTCCTGCCCCCCTCGTCCCCTCCCCCAACTTAATCCTTGTACTTCCGCGAAAAAGGGTATAAAGAGTAACAAATTCTCATTATATGCGTGCTGTTCGCCGGGGCGATGCGATCTCCCGCCTCTTTCCGGCTTTGGGTGGTCATCTTTCGATTGATGCCGTACAACGGGACCTTCAATGCGCGATGCGACCAGAACAAAGCGGCACCTTGAAAAAGAGATAGATGCGCTGCGCAGCCGGGTTTTCTTTCTGGAGAACGCGGTGGCGAAGATGCATCGCCGGGGCGAGATCAACGGCCCCGCCCCCCTGATAGACCACGTGACCGGCCTGCCGAGCCGGACCCATTTCTACAACACCGTGCACGACGCCATCGCTGCCGCCAAAAAGAGCGGCCAGGACCTGGCCGTCATCTTCCTCTCTCTCGACCGCTTCAAACTCATCAACGACACCCTCGGCCAGTTCATGGGCGATGCCCTGCTGCTGGAGGTGGCCGACCGCTTGGCGAGGTGCCTGCAGAAGTGCGACACCCTGTGCCGGCCGGGCCGGGATGAATTCCTGGTGTTCCTCCCCCGGATCGGGGGCAGGGACGGGGCCGTACGGGTAGTGGAGAGAATTTTTCAGGCCCTGTCCGATTCCTTCCAACTCGGCAGACAGGAACTCATCGTCAACGCCAACATGGGGATCTGCGCCTATCCCGAAGGGGGGGACAGCGCCGACGCACTGATCAGGAACGCCTACGCCGCCCTGCTCAAGTCACGGGACCTGGGGAAAAACACCTTCCGCTTCTTTTCGCCCCAAAACTACGAATCGGAATTCAGCCGGCTCTTACTGGAGAACGACCTGCGCCGCGCCCTGGATCGCCGGGATTTCTCCCTGCACTACCAGCCCCAGGTGAACCTGAATGACGGCAGGGTCGTGGGGGTGGAGGCGCTGGTCCGCTGGGACCACCAGACCCTGGGACCCATCTCCCCCGACCGGTTCATCCCCCTGGCCGAGGACATGGGCATCATGGCGTCCCTGGGAGAATGGGTGCTCCGCACCGCCGGCGAGCATCACCTCGCCTGCACCGACTACGGCTGCCAACCGGTCAGATATGCCGTCAACCTCTCCCCCACCCAGCTGCATTCCGGCAACCTGGTGCCCTGGATACTCGCGATCCTGGATGAAACCGGCCTGGAACCGGGCTATCTTGAGCTGGAGATCACGGAGGGCGCGCTGCTCAGGAACCATCAGGCCACGGTGGAGGCGTTCGAGACCCTGCACGACCGGGGGGTACAGATCGCCCTGGACGACTTCGGCACCGGCTATTCCAGCCTGGCCTACCTGAGCCAGTTCTCCATCAGCAAGCTGAAGATCGACAAGGCCTTCACCGCCGCCGTCACCACGGACGACCGGTCTGCCGCCATCTCCCGGGCGATCGTTTCCATGGCCCACAGCCTGGGCATGCGGGTCATGGCGGAGGGGGTCGAAAACCTGGAGCAGGTGGAGTGCCTGCGGGACCTGGGGTGCGACGAGATCCAGGGGTACCTGGTGTCGTGCCCCCTGCCGCCCGACGAGACCATGCAATTCCTCTCCCGGCACTCCGGGTCCGAATTCCCCTTATAGGCGCCTTCCCCCGTCAAAGCCCGGATTACGGCGCTTCTCAGGACGCCGCGCCGCGGGGCGCCGCGCCGGATCAGCCTCCGAATTTTTCCGCTTGCAAAGAAAAAAAGGTGTGATATAGAGGATCGAAAGACTGTGGGTGGTTAAATATATCAGCGTCATCGAGCGATGATATGGCCGAGTCTCTTGATACCGATGTCTTCATGCGAACGCACGTCATGGTGGACTGCCGGCGAATGACAGCCCGAATCACCGCAGAGGCCTGCGTCAAATACCAGAAGAACAACGACGCCCTGGCCTGCGTCGGCTGCAACCGCTGCGTCCCCGGCGAGCTCGGCAGGGCGGCGGACTGGCTGCCCTATCTCAGGTCACGGCTCAGCCTCCCGAAGGAATCCTGGCAGGAACCGGAGTGACCGGACAGGACAAACCGTACGCGACACGAGGCCGGAACCCGTAACGGGGAACCGGCCTTTTTTGACGCCGCAAACGCACGGGGGGCCGGGCTTTTTCGCCCGGCCCCCCGTTATTCATCGCGGCACAGATTTGCTAGCGCCGGTCGCCGCCACGCTCCTCGCGGCGCTCATCTTTCATCTCCCGACGTTCGTCTTTCATCTGCTGGTGCTCGTCACGGCGCATCTCCTTCATCTGCTGATGCTCGTCGCGACGCTGGTCCCGCATCTCATGGCGCATTTCGCGCTCTTCCCCGCCCGGCCGGAAGTATCTCCCCCCGTAGTGGCCCCGGTCCCTTGAATAGACCCGGTATTCCCGGTCGCGGAACTCACGGATCCTGTTCATCCGGTAGCGGCGGAACTCGGGGGGGATTTCCCGCGGCCGCACCTTTATCCAGGGGCCGCCGTAGTAGTCGGTCCGGTACCAGCCGCCGCCCCGGAAGATGAAGTAGGAATTGGAGAAGTAGAACATGTCGTAGGGCACGCCGACGGCCACGCCGAAGCCCAGCTCGGGCGGATAAAGGAAATCGGGGGGTTGGGCGACGACGATCGGCGGTCCCCCCACGTTGATATTGAAAGATACGCCTGCCTGCGCCGATGAGGCAGCCTGCAGGAGGACTACAGCCGCTGCAACCGCCAACATTTTTTTCATAAAGCCTCCCTGTTCGGTTATCCCGTAGTGAGCACCAGAAGATGTGCCCTTGTAGTAAGAGTACACCTTCCAGAGGGCCAGTCAAGACCAAACCCTTATATTCATTGTAACATTTCGTATTTTAACCGTAATTTCCGTTCCGATTTCCCCTGCCGATGCGCAAAATTGTGCGCTGCCTCACAGTTTTTTTTTGCCGGAGGTTTATGATGGAGACTACCGTGGCGCTGTGAAGCCGACCTCCCCGGGGGTGGGACACCCCCCTCCTCGCAGGTTGGCCCAGCCCACGACTCACCACGCGGGACACGAGCCCGCACGAAAAACCATGTGGAGGTTTCCATGAAAAAAGCAGTATGTGCGCTCCTTCTCGCCGCGTCCGTGTACGGATTCGGCGAAATTCCGGCGGCCAAGGCCGCGACGGCAAAGGCCGTATCACTCCAGTTGACCATCAACAGCCCCGGCGCCAACGGTTCCCAGTTCGTGCTCCAGGGGCTCCAGACACCGGCATCCCCGGTCTACACGTGCAGCAAGACCAACGCGGCCGCGGCCGGCGACGGCACGAGCAGCGTCAGCTTCGCCGTGGTGGACCTGGGCGGCGTCAACAAGGCCACGATCACCGTGAGCGGCACGCAGGTCGGCACGCTGGCGGTGACCAACGCCAAGTACGTGAACCAGTCGGGCAGCGCCATTACCGGAAACGTAACCGTCAAGCAGCTCAGATGACCCTCCCCCGCCGGTGGGGATCAGAAAGAGGGGGACCCCCACCGGTGTCCCCCTTTGTCGTTTGTGCGGCACGGTCACTTCTGCCGAATACCTTGTATCATCCCGAATAATGCGCCGACCAGAACGCCGAGAGGACCTGTTATGAAGATGCCCAGCATTGGCCCTTGATTGGCGTCCGGCCGCAAGATCATCGGGCCGAAAAAGCCCCCCAGAAATCCTGCCAGGCCAAGCCTCAATGCCCAGACCCGGACGCTCGACACAATGCCCGCTTTGGCTGGAGGCTGGGTTTCATTCATACGTACTCCTGTCGCTAGAGGTCTCCCCCCGTCGTTCCCGCTCGCCACGAAAGTGGAAATATGCCAGCACCAGCGACGCCGCCTGAAGCGCGGCGCAGAAATAGAACGGCGCGCCGATGCGCCAGTCGCCCCGGGGCAGGTGGGACACCGCCGCCAGGAGCGGCGCGCCGCACAGGGGGGCCACCACCGCCGTCAGACTGTTCACGGAGCTGACCGCCCCCAGGGTCTGCCCCTGGCTCTGGGGGTCGGCGGCAGCGGAGATGATGCTCTGGAACGCCGCCGTAATGGTGAAGCCGAGCACGTTCAGGAAGATCACCGCGTACATCATCCAGCCCTGGGTGGCCGCGCCCCACGCCACAAAGGCCAGGGACGAGGACATGAGCCCGGCCACCGCCAGGCGGCGGGGGGTGAACCGCTTCAGCAGGCGGCCCAGCAGAAAACCTTGCACGATCAGGGACATGAGGCCCACCGCCGCCAGGGACCAGCCATTCTCCCGCGGACCCCAGCCGAACTTGAAGGTGGTGTACAGCACCCACGTGGTCATCATCACGAACTGGGCCAGGCCGCTCAGGGCGAGCACCGCCACCAGCCTGCCCACGCCGTGCAATTGGGCCAGGGCGCGCAGGGACGTCAACGGGTTGGCCTGCCTCCAGTGGAACGGCCGCCGCCGCTCGGGAGGGAGCGATTCGGGCAGCACGAAATAGCCGTAGAGCCAGTTGATCATGGCCAGGCCGCCTGCCGCGAAAAAGGGGAGCTGGATGGAGACCGCGCCCAACACCCCGCCCAGGACCGGCCCGACGATGAAGCCGGCGCCGAACATGGCGCCCAGAAGCCCGAAGCGTTTGGCCCGCTCCTCGGGCGGGGTGATGTCCGCCACATAGGCGTTGGCCACGGCCGCGTTGGCCTGCATGGCGCCCCCCGCCAGCCGCACCGCGATGAGCATCCAGAGCGCCGTGGCCAGCCCGGTGGCAAAAAAATTGAGGCCCAGGCCGCAGAAGCCGACGAGCAGCAGGGGACGGCGGCCGTAGGCATCGGACAGCCCGCCCAGGATCGGCGAGCCCAGGAAGTTGGCGATACCGAAGGCGAACACCACCACCCCGTACCAGAAGGCCTGGTCCGCCGGGGAGCTGGTGAAGCCGCCCACCAGGGTGGGCAGTACGGGTATGATCAGACCGATGGACACCATGTCGATCAGCACGGTCAGCATGATGAAGGGCATGGCGGCGGCGCGGTTGCGGCGCGGGGTGGACAGTTTGAGGTCAATCACGCGTGAATACTCGATCCGTTGTTTTCGGGTTTGGGGTTGTCGTGGGGCCGGTTGCGGGAGCAGGCACAGGCGTCGGGTCGGATCGCTTCCCAAACCCTACCCTCCCTTCTACATCAGCACACCGAAATGTTCAACGTAATTGCGGAGTGTTCGGGATTATTCCAGGGAGATAGCGTATCGAGGGCCTGGGCCGAAAACGATCGACATCTCTCCGCCTGCGTTCCCTTTGGCCGGACCTTACCCAGCGCCTACATCATCGCACCGGCCGGCCGGTGCTGTCGGTCATGCTGACGGAGGAGATGACGGGGATTACCTGATTTCTTGCAGAAACCTGGAAAGCGATGGCGGCAACGGGGCCGCTGCCGGAAAACGGCTTGGTGCTGACCAGGGCGATCCTGATGGCGCCGGGGGTGGCGTTATTGGCCGCGAACTGCGCCCCGGAGATGAACGCGCCCTGGGCCACGGTGGGGGCCGACAGTCGGGAGGTGTCGTAGCCGATGGTCAGATCCATGGCGGCGACGCCGTTCAGGTTGTTGGCCCGGACGACGAAGATACCGTCCCCCTCGGGGACGATGGTCAGGCTGTTGGCGGGCGCTGCCATCTCGCTGACGGTAATGGTGATCTGCACGCCGGAGGCGCCGCCGGTGGCCTTGATCAGATACGTGCCCGGTGCGACGGCAGCGCCGTTCCCGCCCGTGTTGTTTGTTTGATCCCACGTAACCACGTAATTGTACGACGCGCCGGGGGCGAGGGTAGCCGAATTTCTGAACGCCGCACTGGTGGTGTCGCTCAGGGAATCCCATACCTCTGTGCCGTCCCTGTCGTACACCAACATTCTGGGAGTTGCCTGAACCGATGTCATATCCAGTGGTGTGGTGCCGGTATTGGTCGTGGTAAAGGTCAGGGACACGTTTTCGCCCTGCGGGGAAACGGCCTTGGCCGACAGGGTATAGCGTACCCCCTGGCTCTGCACGGAGTTGGTGACCGTGCCGTCGCCCCCGGAAGCCCCGCCTCCGCCGCCGCACGCGGCAAGCAGGCACGCCGCGCCCATGACCATGACAACAGCCCGCACCACCGTAACGATCTTTCCCATGGTCACCAAACCTCCCGTTATTACACGGCAATGCCGGAATCGCCGACGTTTCCGGCGCTGGAATCCGGCAATTGCATAACATCCGCGGCTCGCAGCATCGATGCGGCTTCATACGAAAAAAGGTGCCCGGAACACGCCCGAACGCCCGCGGGGGGCAGCGCAACCCCGAGTGGTGCGGAAACCGGTCACCGTTTATGGGCGATCAGTTCGTGCCAGTTATCCGTGTGCGGCTCGACCTTGACCGTCATGCTCCCGGCGTATTCCGGCGAATCGACCTCCACGACGTAGGTATCGGGGGGCAGCGACTCGGAGAGGTTATAATTGCCGATGAGGTCCGTGCGCGTCGTCGCAATAACGGCCGGCTGGCCGCTCTTTTTGAGCACGACGCATACCCCCGGAAGCGGCGTGGCGCGATCATCCAGCAGAAGCGTGCCGCACAGGCCGGTCGGCCTGGGAGCCGCCGGCGCAGCCTGGACCGCGGGGTCGCCGGTCCGGTGCAGGCAGCCGCCCGCCGCTATACAGAAGACGCCCAAAAAGAGGGCGATGATGAATTTTCCGACCATGGTTCCTCTCATACTCCTCACGGGTCCCGCGATTCTCCGTGCCGGGGGATTCGTGGGGTCCGAACCACACGGCGATACTGTATCCATTCTTACCTAAGGCAAACATTAATTTCAACAATAATTTCAGTATGTTAAAAAAATTAACACTACCCGGAAAGTGTTAATTTTTTTAACATGAAACGACCTTTTCGAAACACCACGGAATAACACGAAAAAAGACGCCCGCACGACTGCAGGGCGCCTCTTTTGTATCATTTTGACCCGCGGCACGGGGGGTGGGTGGTAAGTTCTCATAGGTCCCACAGGACTTATGGGACCCATGATTTCACAGAGGTCCTATAATTTCCTATCCGTCCCATGATGTCCCATAAAACCCCGCAACCCTATCTCCGCCTGACCGCCTTATTCTGGCTGATGAGCAATTCCGACTTGACGCCGTCGTCGATATAGCTGTCCTCGATAGCGGTCCGCGCCCACGTTTCCCGGCATTGGGCCAGGACCCTGGCGGCCCCCTCAGACACCGAAGGGGTGTTGTTCCAGAGCGCCTTGCGGATGGAGTGCAGTTCATCCGGGGCGGCCTGCCTGCCGTGGGCCAGCTCCCGGCAGCGTTTGCACAGCAGCGCCAGGGTGTCCATGTTGGGCGCCATGTCCGGTTTGTAGTCCCACAGGCGCAGGTCTTCCTTTCCCCCGCACCATTCGCAGGTGAAACCGGCCCGCTTGCCGACCGACTTGCCGAAGATGCCGATGGTCTCCAGGCGCATCTGGTTGGTATCGTATCCCTTGGCCATAATCTTCTCCCCGCCTTTCCGCTCCGCAGCCCCCCAAACGGGTGCCGCCGACCCATGCGTCCGGCGGCCCGCCCCGGAAAACGGGACGCAAAAAGGCCGGGCTGCGCACAAGAAAGTATCTCCCTCGGCAACCCGGCCATCTTCGGCATGAAGACCCGCGGCTTTCCGCCCCCTCCTCGCGGAGGGTTTGGCTTTATCGGAACCTATCTCTATCGAACTACCTGATTTTATTTTCCTTCATCGTACCACGCGTACGTAACCTGTCAATAATTTTGTACATTATTTTTTACGGTGCCGCCCTGCCAACCGCGCCGGGCTCCCCGTCACCAGGTGAAGGTGAGGGCCACGCGGCCGAACGGGGCGCCGTCCACGTTGATGTCGCTACGGTTGCCGTCGTAGAAGACGAACTTCCGGGCAAAGGCGTAGCCGCCCGCGACCCCGAGCTTGGCAAAGGGGAAGAGCCGGTAGTCGGCACCGGCCACTGCCCGGTAATCCCGGTAGCTGATGACGCCCGCCCCCACCGAGGGGTCATGCAGTTGGTATTCGCCGCCGGAGAACTCAACGCCGGCGTAGAGATCGATTTTCCGGTCCGGTTTGTAGATCGCCCCGGTACGGGGAAAGCCCAGGGCAAAGACCCATTGTTCCGACGGGGTGTACACCAGCCCCAGCACCGGCAGGACCGGGTAGGAGTGGTTCATCCCGGTGTAGGCGATCCCCCCGATGAGGGACAGGGTCGGGAATGCCTGGAAATTGGCATGGAACGCCACCGGCACCCGGATGTCCCCCGCCGAGAGGGCTTTGAAGTCGCTGCCGACCCCCGGCGACACCCTGAGCCCCAGGGTGAGACGGTCATCCACATGGTACACCGCTCCCAGGTTCAGGGAGAGATTGTGCAACGCATCGGGCAGGTGGGCGCTGTCCGGGGCGTCGATCTCCCGGAGCGCATAGCTCAGGCCCGCGGACAGGTCGATTTTCGGATCAATGACGAAGCGCCGGGTAAACCCCACCTTCGCCTCGCCCATGGTGAGGTCCCCGCCGGTAGTGCGGATGTGGCTGCCGGAGAGCCAGGTCGTCTCGGCGGTGACCTCCGAGAGCGGCTGTTGCCGTTGGGGAAAGACGACCTCCTTGTCCGGCTTGGTCGATTCGCCGGTCTCCTGGGCCGGAGCCCGGGATGCGGCGGCAAGTGTGGCGATACAGCAGACGATAGAAAACAAAAACCTCAAATGCATGCAGTCTCCCCTGGCTTATGATTCTTATAGGTCCTATGGTTTTTCTCAGCGCGGCACATGCCACGCGTGCGCCCGGCGGTCCCGCGGGACGCCCGGCAGCAGCCTGCTGTGGAGATTGCGGTGGTCGGGATGGATGCAGTAGCAACTGGTGGTGCCGGCGGGAACAGCATAGCGGCACGCGGTGTTATTGGACAGGCAGCGGGAGAACTCCTCCACGACATGCTCGGTTGCGCATTCACTCAAGTTCGGCTCTTTTCCGGAAACATTCTGAACGGGTATGGCCATGACTGCTTCATCTCCTCTCGGCCGGGCCGGCCGGCTTGACGATGCGCGCAAAAAAACCGGGTGCGGGAAGAACGCTCCTCCTTCGGCAACCCGGCCATCTTCGGTGTGAAGATCCGCGGCTTTCCGCCCCCTCCTCGCAAAGGGTTTGGCTTTATCGTGGCGACACGATGAATTACGAGATTTCTTTAATATTTATACCAAGGATATCAGATTTGTTCAATCCGGCAAAATATTATTTTTTATTTACCTAACCGGGGACGGGGCGCGCCGGCGGGGGTGCCCAGGCGTGGCTGGGAGCGGTTCCCCACGGGTTTGGCCCGGCGGGGGAGCGCCCGGTCCCGCCCGCGGGAGGACATTTTTTCATTGTACATCGAACCGGATTAACCGTTATAATCCCGACAGTTGACGCCCGAATACACGAAGGACACGTACATGCCTCTCATTGGTGATCTGCGCCAATTTCCCATCAGCGACATCATCCAGTTCCTGCACGAGACCCGCAAATCCGGGATGATGCGCGTCGGCTGTTTCAAAGGCGATTGCAACCTGGTGTTCTCGAAGGGCGACATCGTCAGCGCGAACTACCTGAACGGCACGGTCAGGATCGGCCAGATCCTCGTGCATAGCGGCGCCATCACCACGGCGGAACTCTCCTGGGCACTGGCGATACAGGAACAGGACGCCCGGAACCGCAAGCCGCTGGTGCTGACCCTTCTGGAACACAGCATGGTCGAGAAGAACGCGGCGTGCGCAGGCCTGAAGGCACTGATCGAGATGACCCTGGTGGAGATCCTCTCCTGGAGCTCCGGGCGCTACGAATTCACGGAATGCGACGCCCTGGACCTGGGGAACTGGTCGTACAGCCTCACGGCCCATCAGGAGGTATCCCTGAACGCCCGGGCCGCACTGCTGGAGTCGCTGCGCATCTTCGACGAGAAACGCCGCGACGGCACCATGGGCGACATTCTCGGCATCGCGGGGCTGGACGATCCGCTGCAGATGCTGGTGGAGGCCCGCAGGTTCCGGGTGGCGTGAGGATAAGGTCAGGCGTCAGTGCAGCGGTTCCTCCTGCGCTTCCTCGCCGCTCATGGCGAGGGATTTCACCGAGCTTTCCGCAGGCCTTCCCAGCAGGATGTTCTCGATCTCCCCGTAAGGCATGATCCGCACCTCGTGAAGGCTGATGTTGGTGCATACCGGGTGGGTTTCGATGAACGAGCGAGCCTCGTAGTACGTCAGCCGCACCGGGTTCTCGGCGCTGTCCGGCGACACCACGTGGAACCGGTAGCTCCTCCCGTCGTGGCACAGAATATGGTACTCCCCCTCGACAAAATAACCGATGCCGTAGCCTTCCTCCGTCGCCATCCCCTACCCTCCCGTCCATGCCCCTCGCCGCCCCCGACCGCTGTGCGGTCAAACCGGGTCATTGTGAGATGAAGTGTACCATCTCAATGCATCCGCGCAATCGGCGCTCCCGTATATTTCACATTTCCGTCTGGGGGAGACGAAGGGGAGAACAGGCTACTTATTGACCCTATTTTGTTGTCTGTCTCTTTATTGACGACACAAAAAAGGGGCCGCACCTCCATCCTCCGGGAATGGGTGGCGCGGCCCCTTTCCTGTGGTGGCGGTGTCCCGCCCTCAAATTCCCTGGATGACGCCTTTCAGGGCGCTCATCTTGTACGGTTTCTGAATGAATCCCGCCAGCCCTTTCCCCAGGAATTTCTGCGTCACCTCGTGCTCACTGAAACCGCTGGACATGATCACCTTGACGTCGGGCTCGATCTGCCTGAGTTCGCGGAAGCACTGTTCGCCGTCCATGTGCGGCATGGTAAGGTCGAGTATGACCAGGGAGATGCCGGGGGTGGCCCTGAAGAGCTTCACCGCCTCCCGGCCGTCGTTTGCGGTGACGGCGGTGAAACCGAGCTCCTCCAGCATCTCCCGGCCGATGGTGCGCACCGTTTCCTCATCGTCTACCAGGAGCACCGTGCCCTTCCCCTGCCAGTCGGTCGCCGCGGCCTCGGCTCGGGAAGCCCGGACGGGCTTGCCGGAGGCCGGCAGAAGGATCTTGAAGGAGGTGCCCTTGCCGGGCTCGCTGTAGACCTTGACCGCGCCCTTGTGGCCGCGCACGATGCCCAGCACGGCGGCCATGCCCAGGCCCCGCCCGGTGAACTTTGTGGTGAAGAAGGGATCGAAGATCCGGGACAGGGTTTCCTTGTTCATACCGCAGCCGGTATCGGCGATCTCCAGGTAGACGTAGGTGCCCTGCCGGATGCTCTCGTCCAGCCAGACGTTTTTCAGGTAGTTTGCGTCGCAGTTCATGCAACCCGTGGTGACGGCAATGACGCCGCTCCTGTCGCCGATCGCCTCGGAGGCGTTGATGACCAGGTTCATGACAACCTGGTGGATCTGGGTGGGGTCGGCCTCCACGGTGGGGATGTCACGGTTGAGATTGAGCCGCATGACCGCCTTCTTGGAGATGGAGACCTGCAGCATGTGCAGCATGTCCTCCAGAAGCAGGTTCAGGTTGATGTTTTCCAGTACGAATTTGCCCTTGCCGGAGTAGGCGAGCATCTGCTTGGCCAGGTCGGCGGCGCGGTTCGCGGCCTCCTCGATCTTGCGCAGGTTTTCCACGCCGGGCGATTCCTTGTTGATACGGAGCAGGGCCAGGTCGGCGTTGCCGATGATGGACGTGAGGATGTTGTTGAAGTCGTGGGCAATGCCGCCGGCCAGGATACCCAGGCTTTCCAGCTTCTGGGCGTGGAGCAGTTGCTGTTCCAGTTTCAGGCGTTCTTCCGCCGCCTGTTTGCGTTCCTCGATGTTTCTGACGACCCCCATGATGGAGGGGCTGCCATTGTAATCGATGCAACTGGCGTGTATTTCGACGCCGAACTGCGAACCGTCCTTCCGCAGGTGTTCCGTCTCGAAGGTTATGGATTTCAGGTCCACCAGCTTCCGGGAAAAGGCGTTCACCGCCTCCGGGTCCCGATAGCCGGCGTCCAGGTCGGCGATGTGCCTGGTGAGCAGCTCCTCGTGCGGGTAGCCAAGCTCTTTGCAGGCCTGGGAGTTGGCATTGATGATGTTCCCCTCCAGGTCGGAGATGTAGATGGGGTCGGAGGCATTGTGGAACAGGTCCCTGAACAGCTGCTCGTTGCGTTTCCTTTCCACCATCTCCCGTTCCAGTTGGGCGTTCTTGTCCTGCAATGACGTCTCCGCCCGCTTGCGGGCCTGCTCCTTCTCGGCAAGGGATTGGGTCATGGCGTCGAAGGATTGGGCGAGCTGCCCGATCTCATCGTCCCCATAGGCCGAGCCGATCCGTGCCGACAGGTTGCCGGACTCCACCTCGCGGATGGTGGAAGAGAGTTTTTCCAGGGGCCGGACAAAGGACCATTTGGCCAGAATCTGGGAAAAGAGATAGGAAACCGACAGGGCTATCAGCGAAATGCCCAGGATGACGCCGAGCAGGTCATAGGTCCTGGCGACGACGTACCTGTCCGGGACCGATGCCCTGATGTAGAGAAACGGCGCGTCGCCCGGCCCGAGGCGCAGACGCTGGAAGCCGAAGACCCGCTTCACGCCGTCCCGCCCCACATCCAGGAAAACGCCGTTGTCCCGGCCGCCCGTCATCTGTTTCCACAAGTGGGGCGCATCGGGAGTGCCGGCTTTCAGGCTGCCCAGTTCCGGGTAGCGATACAGTAAAACGCCCCGGTGATCGATCAGGCTGAATGCGGAGCCCGCGGGGAAGCGCTGCGTTTCGTACTGGTTTTTGAAGCGGGTGATATCCAACGCGGCGTACAGGACGAAGCGGACGTTTCCGGCGGGATCGAGGATGGGCAGGGCAAAATGCAGGGTCGGTTTCCCCGCCGCCCTGCTGACGGTGTACTCGCCCGAGCTGAAGCGCTTCGTCCGCAAGGCATCCTGGAAATATTTTCTGTCGCCCACCTTGTACCGGATGGGCAAGGGCTGTTTCACGCCCGTGGCGATGACGTTCCCTGCCGGGTCCGCAATACCGATGTTCAGGCTCGAAGGGCTCTGCACCAGGATATGGTTGAGGATATTCATGCACGCTTCCGGGTCCAGGCGCTGAACCTCGGGAAACTGGGACAGGGTGACGAGGAGGTTGCGGATCCCCTCAACCTGGGAATTGTGTTCCAGGGCAATGGACTGGACGGCGACCAGGACGTCGTGCTTGGCCTCCCGATAACTCTGGTCGTATTCGACCTTCAGGAAGTAGAGGAACGCCAACACGACCGGCAGCGCGGAACAGACGGAGACCACAAGGAGTTTCGTACGGATGGAGCGGGGCTTCAGGAATTTGAACATGCGTGGTCCCGGGTCGTCGTAGTGAGAAACGCGCCAGACAGCCGATTGCCAGAGAGAAACGAAGGGGGCGCACCGCCTGTGCTCACAGCCCCGCACGGCGGGAAACGCCGCCGGATACCCCCACCCACAGATTAAATTTTGTAAATATACTCCGGGTGGTTGTAAATTTCAAATGTAAAATAAAGGCATTACAGCGACGGTCCGGCGCCCGAAAAGACAAAATCAATGCCCACGCTACCCGCCATCACGCAAAAAAGGGCCTTCCTTGCAGAAAGCCCTTCTGTGCGGCGACACTACTGTCGCCAAATTTTACAAACGATCCGTTCCTTAACTTTTGATCCTTCTCCGCAGCATGACGACACCGGCCAGACCGGCGCCAAGGAGGATCAGCGTGGAAGGCTCGGGCACGGGGGCCGGGGTCGCGTCGGAAAGATACCCCGTGAAGTGGGAGATGTCCAACGCGCCATAGCCGCCGTAACCGGCCTTCCAGAGATCGAAGGTGCTCCAGGAACCGGTGCTGTCCGCCGGCACTACCTCATACATGGCGTAGGCATTGGCCGCCTTGACGACATAGAAACTGATCGCGGTGGTGTTCGAGTTCGTGTTCCACGTGCCGGAAGCGCCGCCGGAGCCGGTGATGGTAACATTGGCGTCCTGCGTCAGCGTGATGTTTTGCCCCAAAAAGGTGCTCAGGGTCGTCTGGACAAGCTGGAGGGTAGCCGCATTGCCCAGATTGTTCCCGGACGCGAGGTACAGGAATTGACCGCTATTGACATAGGTTGAATACGTCGAGCCGTTGCTCAGGTCCTCGAAGCCGTCATGCGCCACGTTGAAAATGGGAGTGGCACAGGCAATCGATGCAAACAGTGAGATGGCTCCTGCCAGTGTCAGTGCGAATGTCCGTTTCATATCGTCCACCTTTCACCGTGAATCACACCGCCCATACCAGCGTGTGTCCACTACTCGGAGAGTTTGTCGTCGAGCCGCCACAAGCGGCGGTGATGATACTCGGCGCTGTTTAACATTTTATTAAGCAACAAATGGGCCAAAAAAAATATTCAACAATATTGATGTGTTATAGATTTGATGCCGTTTGTCATGTTAAACTGTACAAATTTCCGACAATAAAGATGCGGCAAACGGGGGGCAAAAGAGGGCGGGGACCGCCGGCAAGGAGGGCCGGGGCGGCTCAAAAATTCGGACAAACCTTGACCGGAAAACCCGACCTGTGACACAGTGGCACCCAACCGTGCGCCGGCATGAAACCCCGGCCGGATTCATCGAATATATGCAACCGGAGCGTGTCGGTGGACTTTTATTCCCTTCCCCAGTGCGTGGGGTATATCGCATTCGTTCTTGGCGTCATCGCCTTTCTCCAGAAGAAGGACCGGCCCCTCAAGTTCTTCGTCGGCCTGGAAAGCCTGGTCTACACCGTCCATTTTACCCTGCTCGGCAACGCAACCGCCGCGGCGAGCGCCCTGATCACCAGCCTCCGCTCATTTCTGGCCATAAAGACCAGCTCGACCCTGGTGGCGGTCGTGGTCGTCATCGCCAACATCGCCGCCGGCCTCGTGCTCACGAAAGGCGTTCTCGGCTGGCTTCCCGTGATCGGTTCGTGCGTCTCCACCTATGCCGTGTTCACCATGAAGGGCATACCCATGCGGCTGATGATCCTCTCCAGCACCTTCTGCTGGCTGGCGAACAACATCCTGAGCGGTTCCATCGGCGGCACGCTGCTCGAGGCGATCATCGCCGTCGTCAACACCTCGACCATCCTGCGCATGTGCCGGTCAACCGCGCGGCAGGCCGCCGCCCGGCCCTGAATCCTGCTGGGCCGCCCTGTCAGGCCTTCCCGCGCCCGACCAGTTGCTGCAACCAACCGTAGCCGCTCACCAGCACGATCCCCACCACGACCAGCACCGCCCCGACCACGAAGCTCGGCTCCAGCGGTTCGTGGAGCAGCCACACCCCGAAAGCGATGCCGAAGAACGGCGTCATGAACGAGAACACCCCCAGGCGGGATGCCAGATACTTGCGCAGCAGCCAGAGCCAGGTGAGATAGCTGACAAAGGAAACCACCAGCGCCTGGAACAGGATGCTCCCAAAGGCCAGGGGGGTGGGATTGAACGCGGTCTCGCCCAGGCCCGCGGCCGCCGCCAGCAGGAGGACGAAGGCGGCGCTCAATTGGTACAAAAGGGCTTTGGTGGCGGACGTCCGGGCGAGGCTTGAGCAGCGCAGCACCACCGTGGTGGCGCCCCAGGCAGCCCCGGCCAGGAGCCCCAGGAAATCCCCCCTCAGGATGTTGGCAGGCGCCCCGCCCGCCGCTTGGCGGCCGTGCCCGAAGAACGCCGTGACAATGCCGGCGAAGGCCAACAGGACGCCGAACCACTGGAAGGGTTGCAGCCGCTCCGCGGGCAGGCGCCAATGGAGCCCCAGGGCGGCGAACGCGGGAGCGGTGTACAGGAAGACCGCCATGTGGGAGGCGTTGGTATAGCGCAACCCCTGGCCCACGAACAGGAACTCCAGGGCGAACAGCAGACCGACCACCAGGCCGGGCCGCCACGTGCCGTCCCCCAGGGAGAGGCGCTCCCCCCGCAGGAACATAACCAACCCCACCAGCAGAGCCGAGAGCCCGGAACGGAGCGCCAACTGCAGAAGCGGCGCCACATCCGGGGCCGCCGCTTTCAACGCCACCTGCTGCAAACCCCAGATCATGCACAAAAGCAGCATCAGCCCCATGGCCAGCCCGTCTATCGCCTTATGCGTATCGATGACCCTCTCCTTTATCCGCCCGAATGGAACTATGAAAGATAGCAGATGCGGGGGAGCAGTCAATGAATTTGCGCTGTCCGGCGGGTCGGGAATCAAAAGAAGCCGTCTTCCCCTGCCGGGAGGACGGCTTCTTTTGTGGCAGGGGAAATTGGCGGGCTAGCCATTTTCCGACACAACACTTCACGTGGTATGGTGCCCCGCCATCATTCATCCGCCCAAGGTTTTATCCGGGCTGCTGATTTTGAACCGTGACGAGCTGTGCCGGCATCGGCGCCGGGAAACCTGCGCTGGCGAGGGATTCGCGAATGGTGCGGTTGCCGTCGAAATAGACCTGCCAATAGTGGTCGTTATGGCAGAAGGGGCGCACGGCCAGTACCGGGCCGACCAGGGTGAAATCGAGAATCTCCACCTCCACCGCAGGTTTTGCCAGCACGTTGGGCACCGTTGCCAGCTTCTCACGTAAAAGCAGCATGGCCGCGACATGGTCGGCGTTGCCCGCCAACTGGCATTTCAACTCGACCCTCCGGTAATCGTTTGCGCTGTAGTTCTGAATGGTATCGCTGAAAATCTTGCCGTTGCCGATCATCGTCTTGACGTTGTCCGGGGTGTTGAACGTCGTCACAAACAGCCCGATCTCCGTGATGGTGCCGGTTACCCCTGCGGCGGTTATGAAGTCGCCAACCTTGAAAGGATGCAGCACGACCAGAAAAATGCCCGCCGCGAGGTTTGAGAGGAGACCGCCCCACGCTGCACCGATGGCAATGCCGATACCTGCCACCAAGGCGGCAAACGTTGTGGTCTGTATCCCGCAATAACCGAGGATGGCCACCACCAGCACGATGTTCAGCGTAACGGCGACAAAATTGCCGAGATAGCGCATCAGGGTCGGATCGACCTTCTGCTTGGCCAAGACCTGCTGAAGCATTTTCCCAACCAGTCCGATCAACCAGCGCCCGACCACCCAGAACAGGATAACGGCGAACAACTTGGTTCCCAACTCGGTGGTGTAGGTTACCGCGAGCTCCCGATACCGGTTGATATTTTCCATGTTGCAACTCCTTTCCGTGCATGGTACGACCTGTGCCCGCATACCCCGGCGCCGGCCGGCAGAACATGAACCGCTTCTTATCCAGATTATCAGAAACTTGTGCGTCCGCAAGCGGCTCAAGCGTTACGGCGGCCGCGCGCGGACCTCCCGGAGGGCCATTCCCTGACCGCAAATAAAATTCCTTGACAGGGAAAACAGCTATGTTGCATATACAACAAAGGAAGGATGAGCATGGAAAACGAGAGCGCATTGCAGGCCGCCGAGATAGTTGCCGGCCAGTGTCTTGCCGGCAGGGCGCGGCGGCTGAACAGGGTTATTACCGGCCTGTACGACCGGGCGCTGCGCCCCTACGGGATCAAGGTCAATCAGATCGGCCTCCTGGTCCGCGGCGAAGCCGGTCCGGGGGAGGTGGGCGCGCGGCCGGGCAGGCGGGGCGCGAGGTGCGGCTGCCCACCCCTTCCGCGGTCAGCGGCGGGGAGCACGATAGCGCCTCCGGTGCCCTGGCCGCCCCCCTGACCATGCACTACCATTGCCGGGGCGAATCGTTCACCGTCAGCGTGATCGTCCGGCAGGCACAGGGAGGGGCATCCATCCCCATCTTCCGGCTCAATACTTCAGCTGGTATGGATGTCCCTCGATTGCCGGCTAAGAGCTACCACTCCTCTTCGGACGCCCCGGGACGGCACTCAACCGCCCATGCCGATTTTTTCCAGTATTTCCGCCGCAGTTTTGACGAAAGCCGGGCACCGGGAAGTGAAGTACCCCTGCCCGGCAGCCGTTTTCACCCCCTCGGGGGTGCCCATGTCGGTTTCCAACAGTTCAGAGCAGGTCAGATACTTGTGATGGGCCTTGAATTGCCTGTTGAACTCGGCAAGCCGCTTGAAGGTCACGTTGTCGGCGCGGGAATCGCTCTCGGCAGTCTTGCCGTACTTCATGCCGATGACCATGTACGCGCCGGTGACGGCCCCGCATTCGGACCCCATCCCCATGCCGCCGGCAAACGCGGCGGCGACCCGCCGGGCTTGGGGCACCGGCAACCCCAGGTCCGGCCCGTAGGTTTCCAGGAGTGCCTGGGAACAGTTCATGGATTTCAGAAACTGCTGCCTCGCGTGCTCGGGCTTGTCGGCGGGGCTTTCGTCCTTGGTTGCCGCCTCCGCAATGGCGGTCATGCCGCCGGCGGCCAGGGCAACCCCGGCAGCGACCGAGAGCCTGATGGCTTCCCGCCGATTCATGCAGCAACACCCTTCATGGTTCTTGTCCGTGTCCATATGCCCCCTCCTGTGCCTGGTTGGCGAATCCGTGCCGCCGGCAACCGCATTATGCGCGCGGCCCGGTTCGCGCTTGGCTGGCCACACTCTGTCATCGCTCACCTTGCCGGTCAATGGTTGTCTGCGGCGCAGGCCGCCCGGGAAATCATCGAGGAGCCGCATCTCCAACCCCGAGTCCCCCTTGGCAGCCGTGGGACCGATAAGTCCCATAGCTGCCAAGATTTCCCGTTCACAACCCGAAACGCCAGCTATAGGCCTTCTTCTGGCAGTCCAGCACCGACATGAGCGGTATCTCCATGGATTCCAGGCGGTCGGCGGCCTCCTCGAACTCCAGGTTCTCCACCATCTCCACCAGATTCAGCAGGGTGCCGTAATCCCCCTCCCGGCGCAGCAGGGCGTCGATGGCCTCGTCGGGCAGGTGCAGGTTTTTCAGAATCTCCTCCATGGAGATGTCGTACACCTTGGTGAGGATGGACAGGATGCCGATCATGTACCCCTCGTCCGGCGCGTTGCGGTCCTTGCGCACCAGGGGGGTCAACCTGACCAGTTCCTCCAGGAACACTGCCCGCACCGCGGCCAGGTCCATGACCGGGTCGTTCAGGCAGGTGTCCTCCTCCGTGGCGAAGACCGCCAACTGGACCCAGCGCCGGAGTTGCTGCAGCCCGATCATCACGATCGCGTGGCGGAGGGTGGCAACCTTGGTCCGCAGCCCCATGGAGATGGAGTTGACCAGGATCAGGATCTTGTAGACCAGGGGCGGGCTCTCCTTGATGGTGCGCTCCACCTCGTCCAGGTCGGCATCGTCGGTGAGCTGCTGCATCAGCTTGAAGATGACTGCGGCCGAACCGTCCCAGCGCCGTTTCCGCATGACCGACGGCTGGGAGAAGATATACCCCTGGAACAGGTCGAACCCCAGGCGCTGGCACTCCTGGTAGCGCTCCGGGGTATCCACCTTTTCCGCCAGAAGCTTCACGGGAAAGCGCCGGAAGCGCTCCATGACCTCCGGCAGGGCGTCCGGGTCCGTTTCCAGCACGTCGATCTTGATGACACTCACCACGCCGTCGTACAGCTCGGCGTAGCGGGGATGATAGACATGGTCGTCCAGGGACAGGACATACCCCTTGGCCTTGAGTTCGCGACAGCGCTCGACTACCTGCGGGGTGATCGCCATGGTTTCCAGCAGCTCCAGCCCGAACAGGGTCGGCGGCAGGATCTCCAGGGTATCGCTCATGAGCAGTTCCGCGTCCACGTTGACGAACCCCCGGTGCCGCCCCATGATGGCCCTGGTGCCGAAGCAGGAGAGAGTTTGCAGGATCGTCTTCGAGGTTGCCCGGACGTCATCCGGCACATCGGCCCGGTCCGGAGCCCGGGGCGTTCTGAACAGGAGTTCGTAGGCCACGATCTCTTCTGACTTGCTCACGATGGCCTGCCTGCCGATCATATATTCCATTATGCCGGATCTCCAGTCGGGGGAAACGCGCGTGGAGCACTGCGGTGCGCGTTCGGAATCAGTATTGTCCCGGAAGCCGGCGGCGGGTGCCGGGGAAAATACCTTTAAAAATATCCAATCGTTTTAGCAATCGAATACACAATCTTCAACAATAAAAACGATATGTTATTTTTTTTACCGCTCTTTCCGGTATGGTAAAAAAATTAACATTTTCAACTATCTTCCAAACCTGCCGGTATCACACGGAAAAGGCTCCCGGATCACATCAGGGAGCCCCTCATTGCATCATTTTGACCCATCCATCGCACGCACGCCCCACCGGCCGGCTCCCACCCTGGACATTATGTCTAGGCCCTCTCACCGTGGGAGACGGCTTCGTCACGGCCGGGAGCGGGTCCGGCGGGTTCAACCGACGGCGCCAGACCGACCCGGTTGCGGCCGCCTCTCTTGGCTTCGTAGAGCGCCTCGTCGGAGCGGGCCACGGCGTCCTGGAGGTCCTGCAACCCCCTGGCCGCATATACCCCGACACTGACGGTTACGGAGAGGGTTGCACCGCTCACGCAGATGGGGGTGTCCTGAACGGTGCGCCTGATACGCTCCGCCGCTTCCATAGCCTCTTCCGTGGAGATCAGGGGCAGCAACACCAGGAACTCCTCGCCGCCGTAACGCACCACCAGGTCGTAGGGACGCACCGCTTTCCGCAGGGCCGTGCCCAGGTGGACCAGGACCGCGTCACCCACCTCGTGGCCGTGACTGTCGTTGACCTGTTTGAAGTGGTCCACATCCACCATCAGGAGGGCGCTGGCGCCGTTTTCCCGCTTGGCCAGGGTCAGCAGCCGGGGCGCTTCCAGCTCCAGATGGCGCCGGTTGTAGAGCCCGGTCAGGTGATCGGTGCGCGTCAGTTCCTCAAGCTGCCGGTTGGTTTCGTCCAACTCCCCCATGAGGCCGTTGAAGGCGGTGGCCAGAAGATTCACCTCGCCGCCGCTGTCGATGCGGATCTGGCGCCCCTCCTCGGGATGCTCCCGGATGCGGCTGACCTGGTCGGTGAAACTGGCAAGGCCGGCGGTTATCTTGCCGGTCAACAGCCACACCAGGATGATCGAGATGAGGGTAACCAGCGCCGCAACGCCCAACAGGTAGGAGCGCAGGCGCCTGATCGGGGCGTAGGCCTCGTCCTGGGGGTAGGCGCTGGCCAGGATCCAGTCCACGGTCTTCAGGCGCTTGAACGAGACGATCTGGGAAACGCCCCGGGAGTTGACGGTTTCGCCGCTCCCCTCGAACCCCTGGACCGCCCGGTCGAACATCTTGTTGGCGCCGAGGGGGATGTCCCGCGTCATGATGCGGCTCTTGTCCGGGTGGAGGATGAGGGTGTGGTCGGTGTTGAACAGGTACAGATAGCCGGTCCTGCCGATCTTGTACCCCATGATCTCTTCGGAGAAGTAGTCCTTGTCCAGGTTGATGCTCCCCACCAGGAAACCCAGCAGGCGGCCGTCGCGGCTGCCGACCGGAGCGGCCATGGCGATGGCCGGCGCCCCGGTCCTGGGGGAAAGATAGGGATCGGAAATGTCGGGGAAATTGTGTTTCCGCACGCTTTCCAGGAACGGCAGAAGCCGGGTCGCCTTGGTATACTGGAGTTCTTCGTGGCGGGGCGTCCCGGCCCGGAGGGTGTCGGCGGCGTCGAACAGGTAGATGCCGTTATCGAAGATGCTGATCAGGCCGCGGTGCTGTTCGAGGAAGGTCTGGGCCTTTTTCGGGTCAGTGAAGCAGCCGGGGGCCACCTCCCCGGATATCTGGGCAAGGGTGGCCAGGTAGGTCCCCAGCTTGTCGTCGATGCTGCGGGCGATCAGCTCGGTCATGGCGAACTGCTGTTTCTGGATGTTGTCGCGGGTCATGCGGACCGAATAGGAGAGGAAGCCCCACAGGATCAGCGCAAAGACGATGATCAGGAAACCGCTGAAGGTCAGCGCAAACTTCTTCTGTATGCCGAGTTGCATGTCCCCCCGCTTCCGAAGCCCTGAGTCCATTATCGACTTATAATGAGCCGGGTCTCAGCGTGAATAATACACCTATTTTGGGGGGCTGAGAAGTGGTTAAGAGGGGTTTATACGAAAAAGTGCCGGGTACGGCAAAGTCCCTGCCTCCGAAGGAGCGGGGGCGGGGCGACGATCCGGCCGGTTTTGAACAACCAGGGGGCCAACAGCCTGCGAAGGCCAGGAGGTCTTATTTCAGCTTGCTCAGGATGCTCTTGGTGCCCTCGATGTGCAGTTTGCTGCCGTCGTATTTCAGGTAGAACACATGGTTGGCCGGGTCGGTCACCTGAATTCTGCCGTCCTGCAGAATGGTCCAGGCAAAGGGCTGCTTCCTGTTTCGGTAATCGACGATCCCCACGTGATTCTCGGCAAAGGTGACGTAAAAACCCTCGCCATCCTCCTTCCATTCACCGTGAAGCTTTCCTTCCAGCTTGTTGTTGGCGTCGTTGCATCCCGCCAGGACCAGAAAAAGACCAGCCAGCAGCAATGAAAATCGTGTACGCATCGGACTCCCTCTCCCTGTCTGCAATAATGTGCCCATCATACCATGTTATGGGGGCAATGGCATGACTTTCTTTCCGGAACAATAAAATCAGCCGAAAATCAGCCCCGCCACCATAAATTATCTGTTAATCCACACCCGAAGTGTGCTATTGAACTGTCTTATTTTCCGGCACCGGTCCCCGAGCGGGGCGGCCGGCGGATCAAACCCCGGCATGGCCCATTGACCTTTTCCCTGGGAGGCGATCAGAACTATGACGGAAGCCCCCCCCACGACAGCAGGCATACCCGTCGCCCGCCGCGCCTTTACCATCCGGCTCGCGGCCAGCGTGCTGTGCATCAACCTGGTCGTTGCCGGGCTGACGGGGTTTCACCTCTACCGGAGCCGGCAGCAATACGAGAGCCGCGTCGCCATCCAGACCCAGAATCTCGCCCAGTCCCTCAGCCTCACCATCGAAAGCATCATAGACCAGGCCGGCGGCGCCACCCTCTCGGTGGCCCAGGAGATGGAGCGGCAGCTCCGCCAGGGCAGCATCGACAGCCGCACCCTGAACAGCTATATCCAGCGGCAGCAGGACCGCATACCCGAACTGGACGGCCTGAGGATCGCCAACGCCCGCGGCGAGGTCGCCTATGGCGACCGGGTCCCTCCCGCCAGCGCGCCGGTAAACATTGCCGACCTCGAGTTTTTTATCGCGGCCCGGGACAACCCGGCCCAGGACGTGATCATCTCCAAACCCATGTTCGGCCGTATCTCCCGACACTGGGTCATGGACATCGTCCGGCGCGTCAACAACCCGGACGGCAGCTTCGCCGGCATCGCCTACGCCGCCATCTCCATCGATTACCTCCTGAAGCTGTTCTCCTCCCTCGACCTGGGGAAAGACAGCGTCCTCACCCTGCGCGACCACGATCTGACTGTCATCGCCCGCTACCCGGCGCCGTACAGTATCGGCAGCAATACCGTCTCCCCGGAGATGCGGGCGCTGGTCCGGGAGGGACGCGCCACCGCCACCTACCTGAGCAAGGGGAGCATCGACACCACGCCGCGGGTCTTTTCCTACCGCAAGGTTGACAACTATCCCCTGTACATCAACGTGGGCCGTTCCCCCGACGCCTACCTGGCCCCGTGGCGCAACGAGGCTACGGCGATGGCCTTCCTGTCCGCGGTCTTTGCCGCGGGGACGCTGATGACCGCCCGGCTGATGCACCGCAACCGCCGGCGCGAGGAGGAGACGCGGGCCGAGCTGCTCCGTCATCACGAAAGCCTGGAGGAGTCGGTGCGGAAACGCACCGCCGAGCTGGAGGCCGGCAACGCCCGGCTGGCCGGCGAGATCGCCCTGCGCAAACAGGTGGAGGCCGAACAAAAACGGTCGGCCGTCATCATGGACCGGATGCAGGACGCCGTGGACTGGATCTCCCGGGACGGCTCCTACCTCTATGTCAATGACGCCGCCTGCAGGATGCACGGGTACAGCCGCGAGGAGATGTTCGCCCTGTCGGTGTGGGATGTGGCCCCCCAGTTCCCCCCCGAGGCGTGGCAGCCCCACTGGGACGAGTTGAAACGCCGCGGGCACCTCCATTTCGAGACCGTGAACAGGGGCAAGGACGGCCATGAGTTTCCGGTGGAGGTCTCGGCGAACTATCTCGAACTCGACGGCAGGGAATACAACTGCGCCATCATCCGCGACATCTCGGAGCGCACGGCGGCGGAGGCGGAACGGCAGACCCTCATAACCCAGGTGGGCCAGCTCCAGAAGATCGAATCCATCGGCCGCCTGGCCGGCGGCATCGCCCACGACTTCAACAACCTGCTGACGCCCATCCTGGCCTACGCAGAGATGCTGAAGAACCGCCTGCCCGAGGGCAGCCGCGACGCCGCGCGGGCGGACGGCATCGTCCAGGCGGCCGACAAGGCGAGATTGCTCACCCAGCAACTCCTGAGCTTCAGCCGCAAGCAGATCCTGGAGATGAAAGTTCTGGACCTGAACGCGGTCGTCCGCAACTTCCACGAGATCCTGCGCCGGACCATCCGCGAGAATATCGCCATCCACGTCCACCTTGCCGAGGAGAACTACGGGGTCCGCGCCGACCACAACCAGGTGGAACAGATCATCATGAACCTGGCGATCAACGCCCAGGACGCCATCGACGACAAGGGGTCCATCACCATCGAGACCGCGCGGGTGGACCTGGACGCCGACTATGTCCGCCAGCACGCCGGCGTGACGCCGGGCCCGTACCTGATGCTGGCCGTCACCGACACCGGCTGCGGCATGGACCAGGACATCCTGGACCACCTGTTCGAGCCGTTCTTCACCACCAAGGCGGTCGGCAAGGGCACGGGCCTGGGGCTGGCCACGGTGTACGGCCTGGTCAGGCAGCACGGCGGGCATGTCTGGGTCTACAGCGAGGTCGGCCGCGGCACGGTCTTCAAGATTTACTTCCCCCTGGCGGACGAGGCGCCGGCGGCCGAGGCGGCGGCGCATGCGGATGCCGGCGGGGTGCGGGCCGGCGACCACACCATCCTGCTGGTGGAGGACAATGCCATGGTCAGGCAGATGGTGTGCGACCTGCTGAACACCTCCGGCTGCCCGGTGATCGTCGCAGAGGGGCCGCGGCAGGCCCTTGCGCTGAGCGAAGGCCGGCAGGTGGACCTGCTCCTGACCGACGTGGTCATGCCCGACATGAACGGCCCGGAACTGTACCATGCCCTCCTGGCGTCCCATCGGGACCTGAAGGTCCTGTACATGTCCGGCTACACCAATAATGCCATCGTCCACCACGGGGTGCTCGACGAGGGGATCAATTTTATCCAGAAACCGTTCACCGTGAAAGACCTGTCCCGGAAGATCGACGCGGTGCTGCTGCACCGGTAAAACCGCCCCGCCGGCAGGACCGGCCAAGGACATGGCGTGGCCCCCGGTCCGGACCAATCGGCCGCGCGTCCCTATCGTTGCGTGCCCTTCCGCACACAACCGCTCCCCCCTTATTTCCCCCAATTCCTTACTGAAATAATATAAAATAAAAATCGCCTATAACAACGTTTATGCCGGAACTCGCGACGACCGCCAGAAGGAGGGAAACCCAATGAGTGGAAGCGAAGAAATCCGCAATTCCCGCTGCGGGGATATGAACATATCGCTGCAACGTGAAACAAAGGGCGGCAGGGGGTAACATGTTCGATTTCCTGTTGACCCTGTACGTCTCGGGAAAAAGCGTGCGTTCGGAGCACACGATCGCCACTGTGCACTGGATGCCGGACGGGCGGGAGGTATGAGCTGCGCGTTTGCGATGTTCCTGAGGAGCCTCGGGCGGCGGAAATGATAAGTTCCCTGCCACGCCGACCCCCTTTCTGATATCACTCCCGACCGGCCCGGCGGATCGTCGGGGACCTCTCCGACTCAGACATGCTTGTGCGTACCCCGGCCTGAGGCTGGTGGCCGGAGGAGACGGAAAGGTGGTATCCCGTGAGAAAGAATGACGGCATATACCGCACGCTTCCGGAATCGGCGGCCGGGGGGATCGTCGTCGATGCGGAAGGGGGCATCGTCATGGCAAGCGGCAAGGCCGGGGAACTGTCCGGCTACCGGCAGGAGGACCTGCCGGGCGGGGTCGTGGACATGCCGCGCGCACCGGGCGCAGTACCCGGACAGCCCCCGCAACCAGACCCCGGGGACCGGGCCCTACTTCGCCGCCCGATGCAGGAACGGGAGCGGGTGACGGAGCTGACCCAGGCGTTGCGGGCCAGCGAGGCGCGTTTCCACAGCGTCGTAACGGGAAACGCCGATGGCATCATCATCGTTGACGAAAGCGGCGTCATCCGGTTCGCCAATCCGGCCTCGGCGACCCTTTTCGGCCACCCGGAGAAAGAACTCCTGGGCAAATATTTCGGCTTCCCTGCCGTCTCCGGCAAGACCACGGAGTTGAGAATCGCCAGGCACGGCAAGGCGATCGTCGTCGAGATGCGGGCCGCCGATGCGGAGTGGGACGAACGGCCCGCACGCCTCCTGACCATGCGCGACATCACCGACCGGAAACGGGACGAGGAGCAGATCAAAACGCTGAACGCCGAACTGGCGGTCCGGGCCGAAGAACTGGAATCGGCCAACCGGGAACTGGAGGCCTTCAACTATACGGTCGCCCACGACCTGCGCCAGCCCTTGAACAACATCGCCCTCTTCTGCCAGGCGATGGAGATGATATGCGGCGCCGGCCTCGATGACACGTGCAAGGGCTACATCACGGATATCCACAACGTCACCCTGCGCATGAACCGGCTCATCGACGACCTGCTCAGGTTCTCGCGCATGGGGCAGGTCGAACCGCGCCGGGCGGCGCTCGACCTGGGGGCCCTGGCGCACGAAATCGTCACGGCGCTCAAACGCACCGATCCGGGGCGGCGGATCGACGTCCGGATCGCGGAGAGCATCCAGGCGGATGCCGACCCCGGCCTGATGCAGGTGGTCCTGAGCAACCTGCTCGACAACGCCTGGAAGTACACCGGTGCGCTGGAGCAGGCGGTCATCGAGTTCGGCGTGACGAACGACGGCGAAACACCCGTTTACTTCATCAGGGACAACGGCGCCGGATTCAACAGGGACGATGCGGGCCGGCTGTTCACCCCCTTCCAGCGCCTCCACGGCCACGGGCAGTTCAAAGGCTTCGGCATCGGCCTCGCCACGGTCCAGCGGATCATCAGGCGGCATGGCGGCCGGATCTGGGCGGAGGGGGAACCGGACAGGGGAGCGACCTTTTACTTTACCCTTTGACGTCGTATTAAAATTAAAATATATCATCGGGATGTGGGCCGCATCGATTTGGATGACGACAGGCGCGGGTTGAACCCCGGAATGTGCGGATGCTGTTCCCCACCGGGGAGGGTACGACACGGATGAAGGCGAGAAACGGCCCGGGCCAGGGTCAAAACAGTGAACCCGCGAAAAAACAGGTCAAAGCGCCCGGGGCCAAGAACAGGACCCCGGACCCGATGCCCATGGCGGCGGAGCAATCACCCGGTGCGGGATTCCGCATCCTGCTTGCCGAGGACGATCCCGTCATCATTCAGATCATGGGGACGGTCATCACCTCCAAAGGGTACGAGCTGGCGGCCGGAGCGGACGGCCGCCTGACCAAACCGCTGGATATCGACAAGCTGTTCAGCACGATTGAACAGTACAAAACTCATGGATGATCCAGCGCCGGGCCGGGCGCGCACGCGACCGGGCCGGGAAAAAACGGCGGGCGTCGGACCCCTCCACGCCGCCCGCGTAACAACATACCCTCCACCGGCACACCACATTACACGGCATGAGCCATCTTCTACGCTACCCATACGAATATTTCAATAATAATTTCAATGTGTTAAAAAAATTAACATTCCCGGAAGAATGTTAAAAAAACTAACATTCTTCCATCATCTCCGAACGCACTGTTATCACTCGAAAAAGACCTTCAGAGGGCCCCGCCTGTATCGTTTTGACACAAAAGACCGGGACCGAAGCGGCACGGCAGGGTCTGGGGAGAAGGGGAAGGGTAACGGCGGGCAGGCCGGGACCATGTGCGAAGATTCCCGCACCGGTTATCGGCCATTTTTTCTGATGGCCCATGCAACCCGCACACATTGTGGTATAATTAGTACGCAAATGATGTGCATGGCTGGCGAAGCCACGGTTGGCGGGTAGACCGAGGGGTACAACAACGAAGCGGGCGGGCGGTTCGGTTTGCCCGGAGCTGAACACGGCCCGCACGGGGAATTTTGTGGGGGGACACCATGCCGTCATCCCGGATTTCTCTTTATGTGGTTATGGCGCTGCTTGCCGTGGCGATAGGGCTCTGTTACCTGCACTACGAAACGCCGGCGGATAAGGACTGCCCGATCAACGTCATCCAGCTTTTCACCAAAGTCGGATTCTAGCAACCGCACTTCTGACGCTCACGGAGGAAGGGGTGCATCCCCATGGTTCAAGCGCGCACCACGGGAACGCCGCCCAAGGGGTTCCCGTATCCCGTGACGCCGGGCCCGCCCTGAAGGGCGCCTCCCGATGATCCCGCCTTATGTGGGGACGACCCCCTAGCCGCGCGAGTGCTCCGCAACACCAATCTCCATCAGGTACAGACGGATATCGACCGAGTAGTCCTCACCGCGTTTCGTGAACAATGAAACGACCTTTTCCAGGATCTCCCGCGCCAGCGTATGTTTCGACAACAGCCGCGGTTCGTTGCTGCTGGACAGGATCTTGATCCGTATATCGGAACCGACATCGCGAACGCTCGCCTGTGAAAACTCCAGGGAAACCTGCTCCGGTTTGAGCAACGCCATATACCCTCCCGGCACTTCCAGCAATTCCGAAAGGATGACCGGCAATTCAGCGGCCAGGGCATCCAGAACTTCCGTGGTGACATGCGACTTGGTGATGATTGAAACATTCATGGACCTGCTCTCCTTTGTCTCGTGACGGAATACCCCCAGGGGGCAACAAGGGGAATATTCCGAAAACATAATACAATTGGCGCCCGGGCACAAAACAATTAATTGTCGCGTGCGCCCCGAGGGGCGGGAGCGGCCCGCCGGCACGGCTGTCATGGGCGGCATGTTGGTCTTGACATGTAACCTTTTAGTTACATATAATGGAGCTATGGAAACAGACACCATCTTCAAAGCGCTCGCCCACGGCAGTCGCAGGAAACTGCTGGACGCCCTGTGCGAGCGGAACGGACAGACGCTTGGGGAACTGTGCGAGCAGCTGAGCACGAGCAGGCAGGCGGTGATGAAACACCTGGCGATCCTGGAGGACGCAAACCTCGTCACCGTGAAGTGGGAGGGCCGGGAAAAGTTCCACTTCCTCAACCCGGCCCCGATCCAGGAGACCTACGGCCGCTGGGTCGATAAATTCGAGCGGCACCGGGCGCAGGCCCTGGACGCTTTGAAGCGGAAACTTGAAACAGGGAAAGGGGAATAGAAATGAACAGCCGGATATTCATCTACGTAAGCTACATCAGAACCACCCCCGACGAACTCTGGGAGGCCCTGACCAGCTCGGAATTCACCCGCGAGTACTGGATGGGACACACTGTGGAGTCCGACTGGCAAAACGGCTCGTCCATCAGGTTCACCAGGCCGGACGGCAGCAGCGTCCTCAGCGGCACCATCCTCGCCTCCGAAAAGCCCCGGATGCTCTCCTACACCTGGAGCTACCAGGGGAGCGAGCAGACACGGGCCGAAGAGCCGTCGCGGGTCACGTTTCTGCTGGAGCGCTTCGAGGCCGATCCGGACCTCGTGAAGCTCACGGTCACCCACGACGAATTCCCGGAAAACACCACCATCTTCAAGGATATCAGCACCGGCTGGCCCATGGTACTGAGCAGCCTGAAGACATTGCTCGAAACGAAGCAGGCAATTCATTTTTCGAGCAGATGCGGCAAGTGACCTGCGTCCGCAAGAACCGCGAAGGGACCGGGCCGGCATTTCCCGCACCGGGGATAATGCAGGCCCGGCCCAAAGGAGTGCTCCGAATTTCGGATTTTTCAGCGCGGCCCGGTGAGAGGTTCCGGAATCTGCAGGCCTGCCCCCCACGGGTTGCCTGAAAGCCCTCCCGCCGTCAGCCTGACCGGATTTTTCAGGTCGCCTTCCAGCGAAAGGGTTGACCGGCTTTTGGCGGGGCCGGTTAGAGTGAGAAGTGTCGTTGCCATAATAAAAATAATTCCTGATAGCAGGATAGAGGATCTGGTCCGTTGCATCGGTCTAGTGTCCTGTATGGTTAGTCGCGGGAAGTAATTCCGAGATATTTTGGCTGGTGCCAAGGCGCGGCGACGCAGGTGTAGCAGGTCTACATCAAGGAGCTGCAACACCGGCAGCGGCCAAAAGAACCGGAATTACGAGTGCGAACTAACCGCACAGGACACTAGCCAAGTCAGGAATGGTAGTGGACCTTGGTCAGCCGAACCGACTCATCCCAGAGAGCTGCATTGAGGGCCCCGTTTCGGGCCTTTTCAGGCAGCGGGACTTCCACGGGAGCTCCCCACATCTGCAGGCAACCGGGGCCGTAGTAGGTACCGGTTTCGACCGGGGCGGTGGCCGCGCGGATTGTGGGCTGAGCCCCTTTTGACGCATGCTGCCCCAGGAATTTTATCAGGTGTTTGTACTTGTGTTTCTGGAGATTTGTTTTTGCCCCTCCCGGGTGGGCCGCAACCGAGGTCAACCAGTCATACCGGCGGCCGAGTTCGAGCATGAAGGCCAGGTTTGCGAGTTTGGACTGGGCATAGGTCTCCATGGGCTCGTATGCGGTCTCGCTCTGCAAATTACCCAGATCGATTCTTGCCATCTTCATGTTTGCCACCCCGCTCGATACCGTAACGACCCTGGGTGCGTCACTGCGCTTCAGGGCCGGCAGCAATAATCCCGTAAGGGCAAAATGACCGAGATGATTGGTCCCGAATTGCATCTCAAACCCGTCGGATGTCAGTTCACGGTGCGGCAACGCCATGATCCCGGCATTGTTGATGAGAATATCCAGCGGCTTGTTCGTTCCCAGGTATTTTTCGGCAAACATGCGCACGGACAGGAGGTCCGTCAGGTCAAGAAGCTCAATCTCGAACAAAAAACCGGGGTAGTACTTCCGGAGTTCGGTCAGCGCGGCTTCGCCGCGTACGGCATCGCGGCAGGCGATAATCACGTGCGCCCCGGCCCGTCCGAGCTCCAGGGCCGTATAATAGCCGATGCCGCTATTCCCGCCCGTTATCACCACATTCTTCCCGTCCAGGTTTCCGATCTTGTCAGCGGTCCATTTTTTCGATGTGCAGCAGGTGCATTTCATAGCCGGCCTCCAGTGATTTGATTGTTTTAAAATTCGACATATATCGAATTATTGCGGTAAATAAAAAGCCTCCGAGAGGCTCCGGGACCATTCCCTGGGGCAATTATTGGGGAAAAATCTTCCTGACCTCTTCCCACGTCCCCAGGACCGGCTTGGCGATGAGGAATTTCCCCTGCCTCTCCGTGGTGATGAGGCCGGCATTGGCCAACTCTTTCAGATGGTGCGACACCGTGGGCGCGCCGATCTTGAGCGAGGCCATGATCCCGGAGACGGAGCATTCGCACTCTGCCGCCGGGAACCCGCTTTGATCGCCCTTGACGATGCTCAGGTAGATCTCCAACCGGTTGGGGTGGGAAAGCGCTTTGAGTATTTTTGCAGCCTGCTTGATATCCATAATCATCCATAAAATTTGATAACTATCGAAATGATAAAATCTCCCCAAGGATTTGTCAAGCGATTAAAACAGGGGGGCACACGACACATTTTTTGTTTTCCGTTCCGGGCGCCGGGTACGTCTGGGCATGGGGGGCGATCTGCGCTACACTGGGGGAAAGGAGGCGACATATACAGCCGAGCAATTTTGAAAAATTCCACTTCACCGTATTGACAACGACTCCATAGGAGCCCAGCATTACGCATCCCATCAATACGATAATGAGGTTATTCCCACGCAATCCCTTACGGACAACCGCATCACCGCCGACTTCGAATATCGCGGCACAGATGAAAACAAACCAGGCAAAATAAGTCATTTTTTCCCTTTGATTATTGAGAAGTTTGCATCAGGTCACACCACAGATCCGTTGCCGTTTCAATTGCAAGGTCAGTAAAGGGATAAGCCGCTTGATCCTATTTGTTGCCTGCCGGCTTATTCATGTCCGAGCCTGCCTCTAGTACTCCCCCCGGGCCAGCACGACCAGGGCCGTGATCGAAACGCATACCTTCGCTAGTGCATGTTCAGAGGAGCCCATGCCAAGCACCCCAACGCCAACCGCAATGAGAAGGGGGAGACCCACGCCCACGACAACCAGACTTATAAGTATCCTAAGCACGGTGTCCCCCGATGGACTTCCAGCCGCCGGGTATCCGCCGGCTCCGTGGTGAACCTCCGGTGAGCCGGATGCGCTACGAACCCATCATGTCCGAATGACACTCGAACGCCTTTTTCTGGCACTCGATTATGGAAGCGGGCGGGATATCCAGGTCGCTGAAAAAATCCGCCGCCTCGTCAAGGAACCCCCGCTCCACCATCATTGCCAGCTTGAGCAGCGTGCCCATCGGGCATACCGTTCCGTTGAGAGCGCCCAGAATATTCTCGGAAAGCTTGAGTTCCCGCGACAATTCGTCCACGGAAATGTCGTAAATATCCTTCAAAACCGACAGGGTGCCGGTGAGAAAAGCCTCGTCCGGCGGACAACCGGTGAAGCAGGGTTGCGTGCGGGCAAACTCTTCCATGAAGGCCGCACGGGCCACCGCCAGGTACATGATCGGGTTGTTCGACTCCGGGCGACCGTCTGTGGCAAAGAGGGCAATCTGCACCCAGCGTTTAAGCTGGTGGCGGCCGATGATGGTCAGGGCATGGGGGATGGAGCGGATCTTCTCGTGCAGGCCGAACGACACCGAATTGACCAGGGTGAGCAGCTTGTAGACCAGCAGCGGGCTCCCCCTGAAGGTCGCCTCGATCTCCGCAGTATCGGCATCGTCCGTCAACTGCTGCATGAGCCTGAGGAAACACTGGATGCAGCCCGCCATCCGCTGTTTCCGGATGAGGGAGGGCCGGGCGAAGAAGAACCCCTGGAACAGTTCAAAGCCCTTGCTGCGGCAGCGCAGGAACACGTCACGGGAATCGACCTTCTCCGCCAGGAGCTTGACCGGATACCGCCTGAACCGCTCGATGATCCCGGAGAGGTCGGTCAACGGGGTGCAGAACAGATCGATCTTGACGATATCCACAATACCGTTGTACAGGGGCTCATAGAGGGGATCATACACATGATCGTCCAGCGACAGCACATAGCCCCGCGACTTGAGTTCGCGGCAGCGTTCCACCACATCGGGGGTAATCGCCACCGATTCCAGCACCTCCAGGCCGACCGCCTGCGGGGGGATAAGCTCCACGACATCGCTCATCAGGAGTTCCCGGTCAAGGTTGACAAACCCCTGGTGACAGCCCAGGAGGCTCTCGATGCCGATGGAGGAGAGGGTGTTGAGGATTACCCGCGAGCTTGCCTGGGTAGGGTTTTCGAACTTGGCGAACGAGAGGGATGAAGGGGACCGGAAGAGCAATTCAAACGCCATGATCTCTTCCCGGCCATTCAGAATAGGTTGTCTGCCAACCAGGTAGGCATCAGTTAACACGTTCCGGCCTCCGACAAATTGGTGTCTGATGTCTGCCGACAATCCGCCGCGACGTTTGCAGAATCTCATTATCCATCGCAAACGTCAATTACGTATTCCAACTATATTGTTTTTGCAAATAAATAGTACTGTTGCGCAACTGCCCGCAGAGGGTGCCGGTGCTTGCCATGGGGACCGACAAGGGCACAGGCTCCTCGATTTCCGTACCCGGCAGCCTGCCCGCAAGAACACCCCATCCGCCTGTGCCGGCCGATGGCAACCCACCACCCCCTTCTACTCCCCACACCGGCAAATTTCAATTGTTAAATCAGTATGTTAAAAATATTAACACTTTTCCGAAAATGTTAAAAAAAGTAACATAAAAAGACTGTTCCGGACCTCTTGCCCGAACCCGCCGTTATCACACAAAAAAGGCCCCCAGCCCATCTCCGGGGGTCTCGTTTTGTATCATTTTGACCCATTTTGCCAGAGTTCCCCGTACCCGCCTGGATGGAGCACAGGGAATTGAATGTAATAATATCAAAGAGAAGTAAGCAGCCCATTTCACCTTAGCATCATTCATAACCAGGGAATGTCGCCGGCCTCCCGAGTCAAAGACAATTGCGGAATTCCCGGTGTCTGCTATGCTATTCAAGCATAACGGCAATCAACCTGAACTGGAGGTGGGATTATGGCATGGACACAGGAAAAACCCCTTGTAGCCGGAAAATATTGGTATGCTTCCGGAGCCCCGCATCAAACCGATCCGCAAAAAAAGAGTCTTACCATCGTGGCCATCCGTCCTGACGATAACGGGAATCTTGTTGCCTTACTTCCCGGAATCGCCGGAAGTACGCCGATTGAAACGTTGAATGGCGCGTGGTCCGGGCCTGTGACGGCGCCTGCGCTATAGAGGGGACCGACAGCCTCCCGATCCCTCGGCGGCTCATGCGTCGCCTGCCCCACAAACGAGGCCCCCGGATATCACCTCCGGGGGCCTCGTTGTACGTCGTTATGCCCCACGTTTTCCCCCAGAAGCAGAAGACATCCCCCTACTCTATCTCCGCAACCTCCAGGGTCCAGGTGAACGCTTTGGTATCGAGCGCCAGGGTATATTTGTTGGCCCCGTCCCACACGGCAAAGCAGATGATCTTCGCCGCGCCCTCCATGTAGTCCCACACGAGGCAGACCTCTTTGACGAAGATCCGTTCGCGGCTCGGCCGGTCGGTCTGTTCGAACCAGACCGGCTTGATCCTGCCCTGCTCGATGACCAGGGCGACCCTAACCGGGCCGGGGAGTTGTGTCGTTCTTACGGTAGGCATGGCTGTAGGTTGTCATATGACTACCATGCCGTGTCAAATGTTTTTTCAGGCATGCATGCCCCGCGAGGGAAAAGCGGCTCCGGCTCACGGTTCCTCGAACCCGCCCTGCACGAACTCGATGGCCGAGGCCGCGGTGAAGCGGATGAAGCGCGTATCCCCGTAGGCCATCCACGCCTTGAGCGGGGTCTTGCGCGAGTACCACCAGTTGCGCACCGTGCGGGTGGTCACCTCCATGGCCTGGGCCAACTCCTGGGCGCTCACCCAGCGCCGCCTGCGCCAGGTGTCCATGCTCTCGTCGATGTTCATCGCTCAACCTCCATTCATGCCAGTAAAGTGCGGTCAAAACAACTCCTCCCCCCAGCGGGGGGAGGGATCTGCCCAATCCAGGCGTATGCGATGCGACCCTACTTCCACGGGTCGTACTCCACCACGTGCCCGGCCCTGCCGCCGAAGGCCGCCCGCTTGGGGGTCTCCACAGAGGCGTACACGATGGCGTCCCCCTTGTCCGGGGAACGGCCGATGCGGGCCATGAGATCTTCCTTGGCTTCGATGAGGATCCTGCCCGCGCGCAGGGTCCAGGTGGGGGCACACAGGTCGGCGCGGACCGCCTGGCCCGGCGGCAGGGCCACAGGGGGCACGGCGGCGGGGTCCAGGGCTTCGCGCATCTTCCACCACAATTCGGCCCGCAGGTTGTGGAAGCGGAGCTTGCCGCTCCTGTCCGTGCCGTAGCTGGCCCCGGCGCCGTTAATCGCCACCACGTGCACTCCGGCCTGGTTCAGGTGGTCGTAGGGGCTGGTGCCGCAGCCGATCACGTCCACATGGATCGGCGCCCCGTTCCGCACGGCGGACATGGCCACCGCCGCGGCGCTGGGGCCGTCCGGGGTGGCGGTGCCGGGATAGCACAAAAGCTGGTCGTACCACGACCCGTGGCGGCGGGCGATGACCGTCTCGGCCCGGCCGCCCCGGGCCACATCCTGGCCCACCGCGTCCATGGGGCCCTGCCGCCCCTGCTCGTTCCAGCGGGATTGGGCCGCGATCACCCAGGCGCCGGGGATGACCTGAAAGGGGTTTTCCTCCCTGCCGGCGGTGAAATCCCCCTCCAGCATCCGGGAGCGGAGCGGTTCGGGCAGGGCCTGGAGGGTGGCCTCGTAGCCGGTCTCCATGAGGAAGGGGTTGTCCTGCACTCGCGAGGGGATGAAGGTGCGGGATTGGGGCGTGATCAGCCGCCCCTGCTGGAGGAACGGCTCACCGCTCTCCAGCTCCACATCCCTGCCCTCCTGCACGGCGAACCAGCGCAGTTCCCCCGGCGCGGCCGGGTTGGGGTGGTCCCGGTCCAGCCAGGGAGCCCAGTAGCGCACCACCCACTCCCCCTGGCCGTCCACGGGCGGGTTGCCGGTGCAGATGACCCGGCAGCGCTGCCCCTTGACCGTGGTGCGCAGCCAGGTGATGAGGAAGCGGAACTGGGCCTCGGGAAAGGAGGTGATCTCGTCGAACACCTTGAGGTCGTGGGGGCGGCCCTGGTATTTTTTCTCGTCCCCCGGCACCGGCACGGCGCCGAACTCCACCTGGCGGCCGGGCAGGCGCCACACGTTCTTCTGGACATTGAAGCCGTCGCAGGAACCCAGGATCTCGGCCATGCGGTCGATGATGGCCTGCAGCTCGGTGCCGACCCGGCGGAAGATGATGGAGCGCCGGTGCAGGGTCAGGGCCGCGCCGATCACCAGGTCGGTCTTGCCCCCGCCGGCCGCGCCGCCGTAGAAGAGCACGTCGGCCGCCGAGTCGTAGGCCGCCTGCTGGGGCCCATGGAAGAGCGGCACCCAGGCCGGGGTGAGCCGCCGGGCGATGGCCGCCAGCTCGGCCCGCTCTTCGGGGGTGGCGTGGCCCAGGAGCGACTTCAGTTTTGCCAGCGCATCACGGGACATTGGCGCGTTCCTCCAGGATGGCAATGAGGGTCAGGAGCCGGTTGGACAGCTCCGTGTCCGAGAGCTCCGCGGCCGCGCCGCCCGGTTCGGCGTGTTCCACCCGCTCGGTGAAGAGCTTGAGGTGTTTGCCCAGAAGTTCATTGGCCTTCAGCGCCTGGGCGAGCTTGCCCCTGGTCACGGCCTTGCCCCGGATCTCCATGATGGAGCGGAGCACATCCTCGCTGCTCAGTTTCAGCTTCTCGGCCCGCGCCTCCAGCGCCCGGCGCACCGCGTCGGCGACCTCCGGCTTGTGCAGCAACTTGCTGCCGGTATACGGGGCGGTGTGCTCGCTGTAGCCGGCCCGGACGGCCGCGTGGGTTGCGTTCAGGTCCACCAGGTATTCGTCCACGAACAGCGTCTGTCTCCTGTTCAACATCGGCCTCCTTGGCAGATCATGGGACTGGCGGGACTATCGGTCCCATACCACACGTCCCCTACCCCTCCCCGGCATCCACCCAGTAGCCGCACATGAGGCAGCTATACCCCTCCACCCAGGCCTGGTCATCGGCGTCGCGCTCCAGGGTCGAAGGGGTGGTGATCACCGCCACCAGGCGGATATGTTTGGAGCGGCACTTGGGACATATCATGTCTCACCTCACCAGGTTTTTGTTTTTCTCCGTGAACCTCTGAGTCTTTGAGCCCCTGCGGCGGATGCCGGGTGGTTCCGCCCCGCTCCGCCTCGGCCCGCCAGCTCCGTCCACAGGGGGATGCCAGCCAGGCCTGATGATTGTGCTGCTGCGGGTCTTTCATGGGCCGCACCCCCTCCCCGGCGGCGCTGCCCCCGCGGCTCCCTTCATGCCCCCCGCCGCGCTTCCTCCTGCGCCAGCCGGGTATAGATCAGGCTCCTGACGATGCTTCCCACGGATATGCCGGTGCGCCGGGACAGGTCGTGCAGCTCCAGCTTCTTGGCCCAGGGGAGACGTACCGACATGGTCGCGGCGTGATCCGGCTGATCTGCTTCCGTCATTTGCCACCTCCTTTTTGATTAATAACTAAATCTTTTTGATTTAGCTGTCAAGAAAAAATAAACATTTTGATTTTTTTATTTGACAACCGTCAGGATTAAACTAAGCTTTCAAGGAGAAATCCAACGGGTGGGGGTAATCGGCATGAGCACAGGGGCAAACATCAGGAGGCTCCGCCGGGAGGCGGGTTACACGCAAAAGCAACTGGCCGGGATCATCGGGGTGAAGGCGTCCTACATATCGGCCCTGGAGCGGGGGCTGCGCAAACCGGGGCAAAAGCTCCTCCCCCTGCTGTGCGACGCCCTGGCCGTGGACGAAATGATGCTGCTCTACGGACCGCGCGTGAGACTTTATCACCCCACCCTGTGGGACGAGATTGCAAGCCTCACCGACGCTCAGATATCCATAGTGCTCAGGTTCATAAAAATGCTGAAAGGACAAGAGATCGAGCTGCGAGATTTCGTTAGGGCCAATGGCCCCAAGTCGCCCAGGGCCGCCGCCACAACAGAACTAATTTGATTCAGCGGCAATGCAACAAAAACGCAAATTGATTTTTTGTTTGACAATCCCCCTGATCAAATTACACTCTGAACTAACGCAAGAGGGGGGTAGTCATCATGAGTGTCGGGGAGAACATACGCAAATTCCGCGAGGATGCAGGATATACGCAGAAGCAGTTGGCCGAGATCATCCAGGTGAAGGAGCCGTACATATCGGCTATGGAGCGGGGACAGCGCCGGCCGGGGAAGAAGATCCTCCCCCTGCTGTGCGACGCTCTCGGCGTGGACGAGAAGATGATCCTGTTCGGCCCGCGGGAGGAGTATCACCGCCAGTTGAGCTACGAGGAAAAGGTGCTGCTGGCGGCGACCGAGGGTCTTTCCAACAATCAGGTGCGCCAGGTGATCCAGTACATGATGAAACTGAAAGCATCCGAAGAGTGAACGCCATGGTGTCCCATGGGGCCGACAGGGCCAATGGGACGCCGGCAAGCGCCGCAAGCCCCGTCAATCCGGGCGAAAAGCCCCCTATCTGCCTGTTTTCCGTTGTTCCTTCAGCGCGATGGCCCGGGACAAATTGCCCTGCGCCTTGCTGTCGGAGGCGTTTACCGTAAGAGCTTCCTGAAATTCCTCTATGGCGGCGTCCAGATTCCCCACTCTGACAAAGGCATACCCCAGGTTGTTATGCACCTTGTCTTCGTAGGGATTTATCGCAATGGTCTTCTTGTATTCATCTATCGCAGCATTCAGGTTCCCTCGCTTGTCATATTCCAGGCCAAGATTGAAATGCACGCTCGCGGATTTGGGTTCCAGAGCCAGGGCCTTTGAGAAGGCCTGCACGGCATTATCGGTATTCCCCTTCCTGCTGTAGACAGTTCCCAGATTGTTATAGGCGCTGGCAAACTTCGGATTGAGGGCAATGGCTTTCATATAGGCCTGTATGGCGCCGTCCTGGTCGCCGATCGAATCCAGTACAGTGCCCATGTAGTCCTGAACGATGGCGCTATCGGGAGATTTCTGCAGGGAATCGGTCCAGAGGCTTTGTTCATCATGCCACACCCTGTTCCGGTTCACCGTGCCGACGGAATAGACCACCAGGAGGGCGGCGAGGCAGGAAATCAGGGACTTTCTGAGCGCGTCGCCGTTCATTCTCTCTATGGTAACCAGTGAACCGGCGATCAGCGCAAATCCGGCAGACGGGAAATAGAGATACCTGTCGGCAAACGAGTCTTCGCCCAGCCCCGGGATATAGAGCACGGGCAACAGAGGGACTGCAATCATCACAATCCCCAGGAACATGATCCTGTTGGCCCTGAACAGCACATAACCCGCAGCCCCGAATGCGCATACCGCCACGAAAGCGAAGAGCCAGTCAAATTCGGCGACAGAGTGCACCGGGTGCAAAACGTAAATGGCGTTCAGATTGATCGGCATGAGGAGTTTGCCGAGATACCGGCTGAAAAGCGGGACGGTATTGATAACCAGCTCATAGGCAGTAAGTTCGGGATGCCGGTGGATAGGCGCCATGCCGCCGAGCACCTTTATTCTTATGATAAAGTAAACCGCCAGCACCGCGCCATAGGGGGCATACCCCTTCAACATTTCCAGCTTGCCTGACCTGTCCGGTCGAAAGGTGAAGTCGTAGCAGACCACTATCGGCAACAGGGTAAGCGCCGTCTCCTTATTGAAGATGGCTACCGTAAAGAAAGCGAGCGACAGAATATACTGCCGGTCAAAGGCCCGGTGCGTCTTCATGTAGAAATATAGCGATATGAGGCAGAACAGGGTGAAAGACAGTTCCGATATGCCGCTGGCCCAGGCGACGACACTGGTATGGATCGGATTGAGCGCAAAGACGAGGGCCGACAGGAGCGGGAATGAAAGGAACTGCCTGGCGGCGTTCTTCGGCTTCGTTTGGTCGTGCCGTACCAGGAATGAGGCGATGAAAAACACCATTACGGCAGAGCAGAAATGAAAGATGATGTTGAACAGGTGGAATGCCCAGGAGTGTATTCCATCAAAGAGATAGTAATTCAACATACCTATCAGCCTGACCACTGGACGGTAATAATTTGAACCTTGTCCGTTACCCATGAATACGGCATCGTTACTGAATATATTAGTAATATATTTAATATCAGTGATCCATGGGTTGTTAAGTATTTGATAATTATCATCGTACACGAACCCATTAGACAAGGTGTTGCTATCAACTATAAACACACATAAGACTATTAACAAGAGTTGCAAAATAGTATTATTCGATAAAAATGGTGCCGTGTGGCTGCTTTCAGGTGGGACGATGTCGTGGGAAGCTGCTTCGGAAAGCTCCGTCAAGCACGTTGTATTTTTCTTTTTTTTAGCCATCCTGGGTTTCTCCAAGCTTCACTGATCGCGTTTCAATAAATCCAATATAAGCTTCCACCGGCTGTCAAGACAGTCGGGAACCGTGCACAAAACTCCGGTTAATCAGGCATACCATCCCTGAAATTATCCCGAAGCCAATTCGAGAGACTGGTTGACATTACTCTTGAATCTGATTCGATCTTTTAATGCAAGTGTCGGTTTTTCTATCCATCGATATGATATTTCAGTAATAATGATAGCTGTAATTGCAGCCAAAACAGTTCTGCCATTTATATGCTTTATTAAATCAAACAACTTGATTACAAAATAATGCCAGAGGTAAAGTCCATAAGATCTTTTACCGAACCATACAAAAATGGAAGAGGATAGAAAATTAATGGTCCTATTCTCTTTTGGCATATTGATTGACAATAACAGGCATATTGTTGAAAAGGCCACTAAACAAACTCCGTATCGCATTACCCATGTTTTTTCCATATCCCTGGCTGAAACCACTATAAAAACAATTCCCAGCCAACCCATAAATTGAAGTAAAAAACAAATATGCTTGGAATACATAAACTTATTACTATAATGAATAAAAATTCCGAGAAGACAGCCATACAATAAACAATCGATTCGAGTATCTAAAGCAAAATATACCCGCGCGAGAGCAGGGTACGACAATTCATATCCTGAACCGACGATGATCCCACGCTCGCAAGTCGATGCCAGTGCCAACAAAAAAGTGCCTATCAACAACACCCTGGGTCCGAATTTTTTTAAAACGACATACATTGACAGTGGCCATAGAATATAAAACTGTTCCTCGATTGATAACGACCACGTGTGACCTATCATTTTTGGCTGATGCGTTCCTCTGGTCAGCGACCAATTAGATACATAAAATAATGCTATTAATATATCTATAACGTGGTTGCAGGTGTTGTTTAGGAAACAGGCAATTACCATATATACCGATAGTAAAAATATAAAAGCAGGACACAGCCTCAACATCCTCCTGAAATAAAATTTTTTAAAATCAATATTATTATAATATTGATATTCTTTTAATAATATTGATGTTATCAGATATCCGCTCAGAACGAAGAATATATCTACGCCAAAAAAACCACCTCTGAAACCAGGTACATTCCAGTGATAGAAACAAACTAATAGTATAGCAATTCCTCTTAAACCATCGAGTGACTTAGAGTAGTTCAAATTAACCTCGCTATAATTCAGTCATTTACCATAAGCTTAACTTTCGCACTTGTTTTTTTAGTCGCAACAGTTTGATTGGCCTATCTTTTAACCGCCATTTGGGCCATTTTCCGGGTCAGGCCTGAAAGAATGCACTATCCCACCCCCGCAAGTCTTGCCCTTCTCCAACCCACCCGTACCCCCAATTTATTAAAACTTGCTCAACTATACCCTTTCGACAACATATTTCAATCGCAAAATCAGCATGTTAAAAATTAACCTGAAAAGGCTCTTTAAGCCCCTTTCCCCCCTCGCGCTATCACACAAAAAAAGACCTTCGGAACACCCCCGGAGGCCTCTGTTTGCGAATGAGAGACCCGGTGGCCGTGCCGGGACTTATGGGACCTTTAAGACTCATAAGTCCCGCAAGACCTGTGAATCCCATAAAAAAAAGCCCCGTCTGCCGGGGCTTTTCTCTGTGCTATCTGCGGAATTCGGGGCGGTGGAAGCGCCCGTTGTAGCGCTGTCCGTGCCGCCGCCACTGGCCGTACTCGTAGTTGCGGTAATGACGGATATAGCCGATGCGGAACTGGAGCAGCGCCGGGGGATAGTAGGCACGGGTGGCGTAGGTCCACGGGCCGTTATAGTAGGGGCCGCGATACCAGTGGCCGCCGTACCAGTAGAAGTATTCCGAGCCGGTATAGACCAGGTCGTAGGGGACCCCCACGGCGACGTACATGCCGAGCTGGGGCGAGTAGAGGAATTGGGGGGCCTGTTCCACATACACCGGGGGCGGTGCCGCGTATTGCGTCACCGGGGGCGCGACCTCGGGCGGCGCGGGCGGCGGGGTGTTTTCCGGCGGCGCCACGGCATCGGGGGGCACATCGTACGCCTGGGCGACCGGGGCCGGCGGGGCTGCGGGCGGTGGCGGCGGAATAGCGGCGGCCGGTTTCGGCCGTGCCGCCGGGGGATGGTAGCCGGGCACCTGGTTGCCGTAGCTGTACATGCACTGCATGTAGGCGTTGTCGTAGCGGCGCTGCAACTCGCGGCTGCTCACCTCGCCCGAGTTGGAGCCGATGGCGGAACCGAAGAGCAATCCGGTGGCCGCACCCACGGCCGCGCCCGCTCCGGCATGGCCGGAGGCGGAGCCGATGGCCGCGCCCAGGCCCGCGCCCACGGCGGTGCCGGCAATGGCCCCGGTGGCCAGGTCTTTATCGTAGGTCTCCTGGGTGGAGGTGCCGGTCTGCCGTTCGGCCCACTGGCGGCAGGCGGCGTCCTCGTTCATGAAGGTTTCGAAGGGCTTGCCCTGGGCGGGCATGACGTTGACGCTGGGACCGGCCGGGAGTGTGGCGCAGGCGCTCATCAGCAGCAGGGCGAGCAGTGCGGCGGCTTTAGTATATCTCATGGTTTTTGCACCCTTTCTTGCAGGTAAAACCGCACGGGCCGGATGGCGCGTGCGGAGTTCCGCTGGGGATAATTTACCGCAATCGGGTGGTTCTTCTCAACAAAAAACGGACAGCAGGGCCCCGGCCAGCCGCACCGGCCCCCGTTCCCGGCAGGCTCACGGCGCCGGCTTGGCAGCGGCAAACTCCTGCCGGATCTCCTCCATGCGGCTGCGGTTCTTGCCCAGGTCCGAATACCCCAGGCGCGAGGCGGAACGGACCTGAATGACCCGCCCTTCCCGGTCCAGCAGGAATTCCCCGTCATCCACGAACAGGGTAGTGCGCAACTCAGCCCGCAGGTAGCCGGGGTGCTCCTCGATGATGGTGGTGTCGCTGCGCCGGGAGAGAACCTGCTTCAGCCGGGCAAAGGCGGCATCGGCGTCGCCGCTGAAGGCCAGGGGGGCGATCCGGTGTTGCTCATCGGCCGCCTGGCTCGACACGCAGTTCGGGGACGCCGGACAGGCGGCCAACCGGTTGTCGCGCACCCCCAGGTTGTTCGGGCGCTCCCCCGCGCAGGCCGCCAGCAGGGTGGATAGTATGCCCATGAGTATGATCCTCGCAAACCGTAGTGTCATTGCCCGGTTTCCTTGCCTGAATCAGTCGTTGGTTAGGGTTGTTCCGGAAACAGCCGCCGGCTGTTCCTTTTTCAGGGATCGAGGCACACAATCCCGCCATGCCCCCGGAACGATCCCCCCGTCGTTACCTGCCGTTGTTCAGATAATACTCCATGGATTCCTGATAACAAAAAAGGGGTCAGGTCTACAAATTTCAAATTCTAAGCAAGACTTACGAGCATTTTTGAAATTTGTAGACCTGACCCCAATATGTTTTTCTGGCTGGTGGAAAAACTCGGATTCAGAAGCCCGCAACAGGCCTTGCACGACTTCTACGACGATCGGCTCAAGGCGGCAGCGTAACTCTTATCTTGTGTCCAAGGTACCGGGTGCGCTACACCCCATCCCATTTGAGATGGCTTTTCCTAAATGCAATTATTTTAAATACATTCCACGCTTTATATCATCGCAAGCAATTTTTCCAAGAGAATCAATAATATCGTTAGCGTGAGGAGCGAAAAAATCCTGAGCAACTTCTGTATCGACAGAGTATGCTGGACTCACTTGTTTCTCACCATAAAACACTTTAATGGTTATTTTCTTGTCATCATTGAATTGCCTGATTTCAAACACTTTCCCATCATGGCAAAATGTTGTTTTGCCATCATCGATCAATTTGTTAAACATAAATTTCTCCCTTTGAATTAAATTTGTAGCGCGCCCGGTACCCTGGACACAAGATAAGAGTTATAACAAAAGAGGAGTCACCCACAAATTTCAAATTTCCAACACAACCGTTACAATGGTCGGGCCAAGGCTCACTCCTTTGATGACAAGATTCTCTCTTACCCTCTCAAAAGAATACGCATGCTTTTTGAAATTTGTAGGCCTGCCCCCCTCATGTTCCATAAATAATACACTTCGTTCTACTCCCTGCAAACACAACATTCAATCGTAAAATCATTATGTTAAAATAATTACCACTCTCCCCAAAATGTTAAAAAAATTAACATAAAAAGACCGTTCCAGCCCTTTACTCCCATCCCTCCGTAATCACACAAAAAAGACCCCCGGAACACTCCCGGAGGTCTCTCTTTGCATCCTTTTGACACAATCATGGAATTGCTTGGTCGTAGGGGCGCAGTGCCTGCGCTCCCGTATCGGCCTTTTTCTGATCTCGCTTGGACGTATAGGAACTATGGGACGTAGGGAATCTGATAATTTACAAAGAATAGCTGGGGAACAGTGAGGGGTAGAGGACTGTTACGTTGCACCGGGTTGCCAGGGGTTCCACAGGGTCAAGCCGTCGATGTGTAGAAAGTCTTTTGTGTTGCGCGTGGCAAGGGGATAGCCGTAGGCCAGGGCAATGGCGGCGATCATGGCGTCTTCCGTGGTTATTGCCTGACCGCCCCGACGTCTGCCGGAAACTATGGCGGCGTAAAAGTCCACCCCGGTCGCGTCAAAGGGGAGACACCTCCCGGCAAAGTCCTGGGAAAACATTTCGTTCGCCGCCGCAGCCAGAACCTCCCGGCGTTTTCCGGCGGGCAACAGCGAGATGCCGAGCATGATCTCCGCCTGGGTGATCACGCTGACGTAGAAAACGTCGCCGGTACGTCCCGCAAACCAGTCCATCACCGACTGTTCCGGTTGGGCACGCATCAGTTCGGAAACCACATTGGTGTCGAGGAGGATGGATGCCAACGCTTACTCTCCGAATTCGGGCGGATTGCGGACCGCCTGCCGTGGCGGGATCGGCAGTGAGTCGATGGCCAATGGTTCGAAACGCCGGTGTATAGCGGCAGCGATATTGTGTTCACCCGCCGGGGCATTCAGGATTTGCGAAAGAATGACCCTCACTTCGGCTTCCATGGAGTGGCCATGCCGCGCTGCCCGCTGACGCAGCTGCGCCTTCAGACTATTGTCGATATTTCTGATGGTCAGAGATGCCATGTTCCCTCCTGCGATGCAGTCATTGAATGCATTGTAATCAATGATAGCATATCTTGCAAGGAAATCCGTGAATTGTAGGGATACCCTCTGTAACAATTCACCTTCCCCCAAATCCCTCCAGCGGGGCGAGAATCCGCTGCAACGGGTCGCCTTCCAGCGTCCCCTGCTCCAGCAGGGCATCGGCCAGCCGTTCCACCACGCGCCAGATACCGTCGTCCGCCATCCATTCCCCCAGCTTGCGCATCACGTTCAGGCTGACGAGCCCGACGCGGGCCTCGTCCTGCAAGGTGTCCCAGGCCTGCTCCCGCCATTCGGCCAGGTCGCTCAGGGCTACCACGGGGTCGGCATCCGGCTCGTCCTGCGCCAGGTAGCGATCTTCGGCGGCGATCCCGGCCAGGGTGACCAGGCCGAATTCGTAGAGCCCGAGAAAGGTTTCCCGGTCCAGGAGGGCCCGGCCCCGCGCGGGGAGCCCATCATACCTCATCCCGGCCGGTTCGACGCCCAGGGAGACGCTGGCCACGGCAAAGCGGCGGCGCCCCACGAGGGTCTGCACCACGGCATGGCCGGCCTGGTGGATCGCCACCCGTTGCGGATCGGGGGTCACGGCTGCCCTGACCGGGTGACGCAGGGGCAGTTGCGCGGGTCACGTTCGCCCACGCTGTCCAGCGCCAGGCCGATCCAGTTGTGCACCTGCCCCACCTCGAAGCCGGCCAGCCGTTCGTCGCCCACCTGCATCAGGGGCCGCACGATGAAGAGCGGCTCGGCCACCATGAGACTGAGCGCCTCGGACCGCCCGTAGCTGGCGGGGACGACCTCCCCCGCCTTGACCTTCGGATGGGCCGGGTTGAACCACTCGGCCACGGGGCGCTCCCCGAAGAACAGCGCCAGTCGTTCCTCGCTCCACGGTTCGGCGAGCAGGTCGCGCACCTCCAGCTCGTGCCCGGAGGCGCGGATTATTTCCTTTTGCCGGGCGTTTCCCTGGCAGCCCGGTTTTTCCCAGAAAACGATCGTAGCCACATATCCTCCCTGTGCGACTGCGGCCCGGCACGATGGCGGCCTGTGCCGGGCCGGGCCGCTGCCGTCTTATTTCCGTTTGCGCGCCGCCTCTTCCGGCTCGCTGTAGGTGCGCACCGAGGCTACCTTGTTCCAATCGACGTAGGTGTTGATCGCCTCGCCCTGCCCTTCCTCTTCGGAAATCCGCACGTATTCCTCGCCCAGGAACAGGGTCGCATCGGAATAGATCTTCCCTTCGTTGATCTGGACCCTGATCCCCTTGCGCAGCTTGCGCGACAGGCTCCCGTGCACCGGCATCGATGCATACTCGAACACTTTTTCCCACACTGCTTTCATCGGTCTCCTCCTTTTGCGGATGGCCCGGCCGGCGCAAAAAAAATGCCCGGCTACCGTTTCATGGTATGCCGAGCATCGTTGCGTGGCCGAACGTGGTTATGTGCCGGAACTATATACCGGATCGCCCGACTTTGCAAGCGGCGCTGTCAAGAATTCCCGTCCCGTCCGTGGCCGGTGGTCAGAATTTGATCTTGAGGCCGGCGTCCACGACGGCGCCCCCGATGTTGACCTTGGAACTGCCGCCGTTGGCGTCCGTGAGGTGGACCCACGAGTATTCCCACGTGGCCTCCGCCTGGAGCGAGACCCGCGGCGTGACCTTCAGCTCCGCGCCGCTGGTGAAATGGTAGCCGAAATTGCCGTCGGTGCTGTCGTAGGTGGCGGTGGCCCCGTTGACGGAGGCATGGGCCAGGTAGTACCCCACACCCCCGCCGCCATACAGTTCCACGCGATAGACGGGGATGGTCAAAAGGGCGGTTTCCTTGAGCGGGACCGTAACCAGGGAATACACGTTGCGCTGCCCCGCGCCGGAGTCGGCGTTGGTGCCGTAGAGCCCCACGGTGCTGGCGAAGGAAAACATGTCGTTGGGCTTGAACACATACCTGACGTCGGCGTAATAGCCCGTGTGGATCGTGCCCACGCCGGCGATATTGTTCTTCGCCGGGAGGAAGAGCCCGCCGTCGAGCGCCAGGGAATGCCTGCCGCGCTCGAACAGTTCGCGCTGCGGGGGCGCCCCCCCGTCCCGCGCGCCGGAGTCGGCGGGGGCCGTTTCCTGGGCGTAAGAGTTTGCCGCAGCCAGAAGGCCGATCAACAGCAGAAACACAACCGTTCTTTTCATCATCCCCCCTTGTTCCGATGCATGGATTTCGTGCAAAAAAAAAGCCCCGACCATGGACGCAGGCATGCGCATGATCGGGGCTTCTGGTCTCTGGTCGGCGGAACAGATCAGCAAGGTGTCCGATGGCGCAATACATATAATCCGTGACGGCAAAGGTCAGGATGTTCCGCGGCAAAACCGGCCGGGGCGCGGCTTCCCGGCTGCGTCTGTCCGCCGGCAGGTCCGGGGCGGCCTTGCAAAGGCCGGGGAACAACCGTATAGTATCCCCATGAATGCAGACCGACACGAAGCACCGGAGGGGCCGCCTGTTCCGCCCCAACCGCCGCATGCAGCCGCCGCAGCCGCCGCGACCGCCGGGAGGCGCCTCCGGTACGACGCAGCGCTCCTCGTGGCCCTGGCGCCCGTGGCCCTGGCGACGTACTACTGCGTCATATACCTGGACATCCCCGTTGCCCGGTTCATCTGGCGCTACCTGTACGCAAGCAAGGCATGGTCGCGCTACACCTCGTCGCTCCCCGACAACCTGCTCATGCTGGTGGTGTGCGTTACGGCCGGCTCCGCCGCCCTGTTCCGGCACCGGGTCGCCCGCCGCCACGGCGTGGATGCTCCGGCGCTCGGCTACAAGATGCTGGCCATCGCCGCTCCGGCGGCCTTTCTGGCAAAATCGCTCCTGAAATTGGTCTTCGGCCGGATCAACACCAGGGAATGGCTGCCGGCACCCCAGGAGTACGTGTTCCAGTGGTTTGCGGCGGATGAACGGCACTCCGGCTTTCCCTCCGGGCACATGGTGGTCGTTACCGCCCTGGCGGCGGTGGTGTGGCGCTTCCACCCGCGCTGCCGCCCGGTGTGCCTGGCGCTGCTCCTGTTCCTGGCCCTGGCCCTGATCGCCACCGATTACCATTTCGTGAGCGACGTGATCGCCGGCGCCTATGCGGGGCTGGTGGTGGAGGCGGGCGCCTGGCGCGCGGCGGGGCGCAGGATCGGCGTTCCGCCGGAGATCGCGACATAGGGCGCGCCGGGACTGCCCCCGCACCATGACCGCAGCCGCGCACCACCTCCCCCGTCCGGGATTCCGGAGAAATAGGCAAGTTATCGGCAGGAACAGGCATTGAATTTCCGGCCCATCGAGGCCTACAATGCAGGCAGGCTATGCTTCGTGACCTGTGGGACGCAAAGGAGAGACATCATGCAATACAGAACCATGCCAAAGAACGGGGATCGGCTTTCCGTGCTGGGATTCGGGTGCATGCGCCTGCCCATGAACGAGGGGAGGATCGACGAGGCACGGGCCATTGCCCAGATCCGCTTTGCCATCGACAACGGCGTGAACTACATGGACACGGCCTGGCCCTACCACGGCGGCGAGAGCGAGATTCTGCTGGGCAAGGCCCTGAAGGACGGCTACCGGGACCGGGTCAAGGTGGCGACCAAACTCCCCTCGTGGATGATCAGGAGCCGCGCCGACATGGACCGCTACCTGGCCGCCCAGTTGGAGAAACTGGGCACCGACCGTATCGACTACTATCTGGTCCATACCCTGGACGGCCCGCTGTGGGAGACCATGCAGGGCCTGGGTGTTGCCGGTTTCCTCGACCGGGCCCGGGCGGACGGGCGGATCGTCAACGCCGGTTTTTCCTTCCACGGCCTGGGGCCCGATTTCAAGCGGATCGTGGACGGCTACCCCTGGGTGTTCTGCCAGATCCAGTACAACTTCCTGGACCGTGAATACCAGGCCGGGGCCGAAGGGCTGAAATACGCCGCGGCCAAGGGGCTGGGCGTGATCGCCATGGAACCGCTGCGCGGCGGCAATCTGGGGCTTCCCGAGCCGCCCCCCGCCGTGGGCGCGATCTGGGACGAGGCGAAGACCCGGCGCACACCCGTGGATTGGGCGCTGCGCTGGGTGTGGAACCACCCGGAAGTCACGCTGCTCCTCTCGGGCATGAACGAGGAGCGCCATATCGAAGAGAACCTGGCCATCGCCGATGCGGCCGCAAGCGGCACCCTGACCGGCGAGGAACTGGCCCTGGTGGACCGGGTCAGCCGGAAATACCAGGAGCTGATGAAGGTCGGCTGCACCGGCTGCGGCTACTGCATGCCCTGCCCCGCGGGCGTGGACATCCCCGGCTGTTTCGACGCCTACAACAAGATGCACCTGTTCGGCAAAGCGGAGGAGGCCAAGTTCATCTATGCCCTGAGGATGAGCGACGAACTGCTCAACAGCACGCCGGGGTACGCCTCGCAGTGCACGGCCTGCGGCGCCTGTCTGCCCAAGTGCCCCCAGCATATCCCGATCCCGGACTTCCTGGCCGACGTGGCCGCCGAGATGGAGGGGCCGGAGCTGCAGGAGCGGGTTGCCAACGGCAAGCGCTTCTTCAAGATAGAGGCGAAGTAACGCTGCAGGAACAAAGGGGGGCCGGGCCGCAGCCTTGGCGTTGCGACCCGGCCCCTTTGCGTTCCCGGTGCGGGCAAACGCCCCATCATCTCCGGCTGGCCCCCTTCACCCGTAACGTTTCCCCCGGTGCCGCCATGACGCCGCATTTCCCCGGCATCGGCACCGTCACCGTCCGGGGCCGTCCTCCCCGGCTTCCCCACTCGCATCCCGCTCCTTTTCGCACATCGGGCAGGTACAATACGTTGCGGGGAGATGCATGCCGCAACAGGTCCATGCCGCGGCACCGGCAAGGGTCTCGGCGCCGTCCCACGGATAGGGGTCCCTCGTGGGGTTGTGGCCTGCTTTTTTCGTCATGGCCCACCTCCCGACCGGCCCTCCGCACAGGCAGGGCCCTTTTCTCAACCAGCCGCCGCAACGACGCCGGGGTGGCGGCGGGCGCCGTATCGACGATGCGCTCAAACCGGTCTGCAGGTAGTCCTAGCAAATATTCCGGGGCAGTGGTGTTACATCTTGGTAATTGTTCCGTGTCGTTTTCACGTCGATCCGCGGGTGGCGGGGGTCGAGGGGGGCGCGAGGGGGGGAGAATGATCCCGGTTCGGGGGGGAACCGGGGTTTTTCCACCGGGTTATCAACACCTGTGGATAAAGGGATAAAAAATATCTTAATAGGTCGGATAAGGCCTCCACGGCTCACAGGAGCCATAACGCCTGTGAGCCGTGGAGCGCCGGAAAATGCCCGCCCCCCACGAGCACCTACCGGGGGGGGACATAGTCGGGGGGCACGGATGACGGCGGCGGAGTGCTCCGCCGTATCCGGTACTGGTGCACCGCGCCCGGGACTTCGTTGCCCTTGGCATACATGCACTGCACATAGGCGTAGTCGTATCTCCGCTGGGCTTCCCAGCCATACTCATCGCCGGAACCGGCGCCGATGGCCGTCCCCATGAGCAGGCCGCTACCGGCGCCAATGGCCGCTCCGGCGCCCGCATTGCCGCTTGCCGCTCCCAGGAGCGCGCCCGCGCCCGCGCCGATCGCGGTCCCGACCACCGCGCCCTTGACCGTGTTATCCTGGGCCGTCTGCTGGGCCGTCATCCCGATCTGCTGTTCCGCCCAGCGCCTGCACACATAGTCATCGGCCTGAAACTGCTCGAACGGCTTTCCCGCGCCCGGCATCACCAACACGCTCGGGCCGGCCGGTATGGTCGCACAGCCGCTCACCACCAACACCGCCGCAAGCGCCACCCGCATTCCCATGAATTTGCAGAACATCATCTTACTCCTCCCCCTCCGGCCGATCCGCTGGAGGCACCACCTTCAGCCAACCCTTCGGGCATTTTTTGACATACGGATAATATCCTTGCGGGTCCGGACAGTAATACCAGTACGTGGGCGTTTCCGCCTGGGGCGTCGGCTGGACGTAGACCTCCGGCGGCTGCTGGACGATCACCGGCGGCGAGGCGTAATAGGGATACGGGTAATAATAGGGGTAATAGGGATATCCCCACCAGCCGGGCCCGACATAAAACCCCACGTGGCCGCCCCAATGGCCGCCACCGCCCCAGTGTCCGCCTCCGCCAACACGCCCGCCCCGGTCGGCATACGCCGGCAGGGTGGCAAGCATGAGCACCGCCACCGCGAACACCGCGAGTATGCGCTTCAAGCCTTTCATGCCAACCTCCTCCAATCCTTCGGGATCTTTTTCCCTCTTTTTCCAGTATAACCCTTCATCAGGATATCTGATGGTAAAAATGTGCCGGGGGAGGACCTCCCGACCTATTCGCCGCGGTGGCCTTCGTGATGTTCGCCGCCACGATGATCGTCATGTTCATAATATCCGCCTTCCCTTTCCCGGCCGCGGCCCCTCTCGTCGTAGGGCACCCAGATGCAGCCGGCCAGCGTCGCGGCCGCCGCCAGCAGGAACACCGCCCTGGCCCATGCATGTCGTTTCATCCCGCACCCCTCCTTTCCCTTTTCTTTTTATTATACCCCTTCTTCAGGCAGAAAAGCCCGCAACCTTTTCTGTTCCGTAATCAAAACGGCACATCAGCTTTACACCGTTTTAACACGGCGAATGCTATGGTTGTGGAATAGTCGTTTCCTCCGCGCCACGCCACTTGAACGGAAACCCGCGGGGAAGCATCATTTTTTACGGGGACATACTCATCAGGGGGGAGTAATGAAGGGTAAGAACACGAACGTAATCAGGCTCTGTTTTCTGCTGATCGCCATTTTCATAGCGGGCACGGCCGCCTTGACCGGCTGCTCCGGGGGAGCGTTCGTGACGACCCCGAAACCGGCCGGGGTGAGCGCCACCGGCGGGGACAGCCAGGCGACCATTGCCTGGACGGAGGTGCCGGGCGCGACCTCGTACAATATCTACTGGTCCACCACCGCCGGCGTGACCACGGCCAACGGCACCAGGATAAGCGGCGTCACCACCCCCTACACCCTGACCGGGCTGACCAACGGCACGACCTATTACTTCGTGGTGACCGCGGTCAACACGGCCAGTTCCGGCACGGGGGAATCGGCGGCCTCGGCACAGGTAAGCTGCATGGCGGACCCCGTGCCGACAGCGGTTACCGCCACCGCCGGCGACCTCACGGCAACCATTGCCTGGGCAGCGGTGTCGGGCGCGACCTCCTACAATATCTACTGGTCCACCACCACCGGCGTGACCACGGCCAACGGCACCAAAATCGCCGGTGCCGCAACTCCCTACACCCTGACC